>PDYJ01002302.1_pt1:625000-1110000 | contig 2087314 bp, 1640 predicted proteins | sample 1430841 | NCBI WGS metagenome assembly PDYJ01 (sample SAMN07237672, study PRJNA390542) | Gut metagenome, whole genome shotgun sequencing project. | isolation source: fecal pellets | host: Mus musculus | place: USA: New York, NY | collected 2016-10 | reverse complement strand
GTCCCCGCGGATTCGGCCAGGATTTCTCGTGTCCCGGCTTACTCAGGTGCCGTCTCTGTCAAGAATCCGTTTTCGCCTACGGGGCTGTCACCCGCTGCGGCTCCTCTTTCCAGAGGATTCGGCTAACTTTATCTTATCCATTTGTTGACGGTCCTACAACCCCGGTCGGTGCCGAAACACCGCCGGTTTGGGCTCTTGCGCGTTCGCTCGCCACTACTTGCGCAATCGTTGGTTTACTTTCTTTTCCTCCGGGTACTGAGATGTTTCAGTTCCCCGGGTTAGCTCCCTCCTTTAAGGAGGGTGGCACGGTCGCCCGTGTCGGGTTGCCCCATTCGGACATCTGCGGATCACAGGATATTTGCTCCTACCCGCAGCTTTTCGCAGCTTATCACGTCCTTCGTCGCCTCCGAGAGCCAAGGCATCCTTCATGTGCCCTTCTCTCCTTTCTTTATGACCTTTTTACTTGGTTACAATCGGTGTCACATACCTGACTTTTCGTCCGCCTTTGCTTCCGCTTCGACGGCCTCGAGCCTCAGTGATTCGTTTTTTTATGATTGTTACTCGTTGTGTTTGATTTGCTTCACGTGATTCTATTTTTTGAAAAATCACGCTCGCTTTCCAGTATGTCAATGTCCTCTCTTAATGTGTGGAGAATAACGGATTCGAACCGTTGACCCCCTGCTTGCAAAGCAGGTGCTCTAGCCAGCTGAGCTAATCCCCCTCACCGTATGACGCCACAGCGCATACGTTGTAAGGCAATAGACGTCGAGAAAGCAGTCAAGAGGACTCTGTGACAGAGTCATATTCTCCTGTCGTGTCTAAATTTCCTTCAGTGTCCGTGGCCGTTCATCCGCGCTTATCGCGCGGCGACTTCCGTCGGCTCCAGAAAGGAGGTGTTCCAGCCGCACCTTCCGGTACGGCTACCTTGTTACGACTTAGCCCCAGTCACCGGTTTTACCTTAGGACGCTCCTTGCGGTTGCATACTTCAGGCACTCCCGGCTTCCATGGCTTGACGGGCGGTGTGTACAAGGCCCGGGAACGTATTCACCGCGCCATGGCTGATGCGCGATTACTAGCGAATCCAGCTTCACGGAGTCGGGTTGCAGACTCCGATCCGAACTGAGACAGGCTTTCGAGTTCCGCTCGGTGTCGCCACCTGGCTTCTCTCTGTACCTGCCATTGTAACACGTGTGTCGCCCCGGACGTAAGGGCCGTGCTGATTTGACGTCATCCCCGCCTTCCTCTCAGCTTGCGCCGGCAGTCTCGCCAGAGTCCCCAACTTTACTTGATGGCAACTGGCGATAGGGGTTGCGCTCGTTATGGCACTTAAGCCGACACCTCACGGCACGAGCTGACGACAACCATGCAGCACCTCGACACAGGCCCCGAAGGGCTACCTCCTTTCAAAAGTATTCCTGTGTCGTTTGAGCCCGGGTAAGGTTCCTCGCGTATCATCGAATTAAACCACATGTTCCTCCGCTTGTGCGGGCCCCCGTCAATTCCTTTGAGTTTCACCGTTGCCGGCGTACTCCCCAGGTGGAACACTTAACGCTTTCGCTGTACCACTCAGCCATCATTCTGGCCGAACAGTTAGTGTTCATCGTTTACTGCGTGGACTACCAGGGTATCTAATCCTGTTCGATACCCACGCTTTCGTGCATGAGCGTCAGTTGCGCGCCGGTATGCTGCCTTCGCAATCGGAGTTCTGCGTGATATCTATGCATTTCACCGCTACACCACGCATTCCGCATACTTCTCGCGCACTCAAGGGATGCAGTTTCAACGGCAGTACGGGGTTGAGCCCCGCAATTTGACCGCTGACTTGCACCTCCGCCTGCGCACCCTTTAAACCCAATAAATCCGGATAACGCTCGCATCCTCCGTATTACCGCGGCTGCTGGCACGGAGTTAGCCGATGCTTTTTCTTCGGGTACTCTCAATGAGTCACACGTGACTCTCTTTGCTCCCCGACAAAAGAGGTTTACAACCCGTAGGGCCGTCATCCCTCACGCGACTTGGCTGGTTCAGCCTCTCGGCCATTGACCAATATTCCTCACTGCTGCCTCCCGTAGGAGTCTGGTCCGTGTCTCAGTACCAGTGTGGGGGACCTTCCTCTCAGAACCCCTACGCATCGTCGCCTCGGTGGGCCGTTACCCCGCCGACTAGCTAATGCGCCGCATGGCCATCCGCAGCCGATAAATCTTTAAACATCGGGAGATGCCTCCCAACGTTGTTACGCGGTATTAGACGGAATTTCTTCCGCTTATCCCCCTGCTGCGGGCAGGTTCCATACGTGTTACTCACCCGTGCGCCGGTCGCCGGCAGTAGTGCAAGCACTACCCCGCTGCCCCTCGACTTGCATGTGTTAAGCCTGTCGCTAGCGTTCATCCTGAGCCAGGATCAAACTCTCCGTTGTTGTTTATCTATTTTTATTTTCTTTCAAAAATCAAAATGCGACAAACAAAAGTTTCATTTGTTGTTGCTTTCGCTCGGCGGTCTGTCCTTTGCGACCCTGTGGACGCTGAATCTATATGGATATTCAGAATTGACTTGAGAACATCATTACCTATTATTAATAATGACTCTTGTACTACTTTCTATCTTGTCTATTGTAATTCTTTCAATGTGCTCTTTCCGCGCTTCCGAGGTATTCGGAAAAACTCTTGCGAAATGTTTTGCAAAGTTATGAACAATTTTTCATTCCTGCAAATCTTTAACGAATTTTTAACATCGTTTTAACATTTCCATCTCAACTTTGAGATGCTTGCCAGCGTTATTCCTTTTTAACCGCCTCACCGCTGTGAGGGGTGCTTCTCAAAAGCGAGTGCAAAGGTAGACACTTTCCACTTATCCTCCAAATTTTCATACCTATTTTAACACTTATTTAACACTTGTTTTAAGACACTCTTTTGACAATATTTTATACGCAATTGAGTATCAATTTAATACGCCAAACACTCCCGCACACGCTTTTTCGTCATTTTTTATGGTATAAGATTTGCAAGCCCATCTACAATTTTCTCCGCTACCGAGGAAGCACTCTTTGCAACGAGGCGCATGAGTATATAACCACCAAATGCCATTAACAAAAATTAATCGGAGCATGAATGATTCACACTCCGATTAATTCACTATTGGTTATGCGTTATCTGCGGGGAATATATAATCTTGCCGACAGCCGGGAAGACTATTTGTTTACGCGGAAGCGGTCTTCGCCTGTGGTGAGGAAGGCTATAACCTGACGGGCGGCAGCAATACCGGCATTGATATTGGCCTCGGAAGTCTGCGCCCCCATTTTCTTGGGTGTAAAGAACACGCGGTCGCCAAAACGCTCTTTGATTTCGGCAGCACGCTCAGGAGCCACGTCGGCAGCATATTTGAGATCGGGACGGGCATCGAGAGCACGTATCAGACCCTCTTCGTCAATAACCTCTTTGCGTGCGGTATTGATAAGCAGACCGCCTTTGGGCATAGAGGCTATAAGATCGTAACCGATGGAGCCTCGGGTCTCGGGAGTGGCGGGAATATGAATCGACACCACTTTATTCTCACGATAGAGCTGCTCCACGCTATGCACGGGGGTCACTCCGGCCTCTTCCATTACTGCATCGGGACAGAAAGGATCGAGAGCCGAGACACTCATTTCGAAGCCGCGGGCTATGCGGGCCACATTACGGCCAACCTGTCCGAAGGCCTGGATGCCAAGAGTCTTATCCTTGAGTTCCGAGCCTGAAGTGCCGTTATACATGTTGCGACACATCATTACAGCGAGACCAAACACAAGTTCGGCTACAGCGTTGGAGTTCTGACCGGGAGTATTCTGCGCGCTTACGCCATGGGCTGTGGCAGCAGCAAGGTCGATATTGTCATAACCGGCACCGGCACGCACAACGATTTTAAGATTGCGGGCAGCATCAAGCACTTCGGCATCAACTTTGTCAGAACGAATGATGAGAGCATCGACATCGGCCACGGCAGCTAAAAGGTCTGCCTTATCGGTATATTTCTCAAGAAGCACGAGTTCGGCACCGGCTCCCTCGATGACTTCACGCATACCGTCGACCGCAACGGCGGCAAACGGCTTTTCAGTAGCTATGAGTACTTTCATATCAATGCTGTTTCTCGAAATCGTTCATAGCCTCCACGAGCACCTTCACGCTCTCGATGGGGAGGGCGTTGTAGAGAGACGCGCGGAATCCGCCCACCGAGCGGTGGCCCTTAATGCCTACGATACCGCGGGCGGCACAGAAGTCAACGAAGTCCTTTTCAAGCTCCTTGTATTCGGGAGTCATAACAAAAGTGACATTCATGATGGAGCGAGAATCTTCGGCGGCTGTGCCGACAAACATCTTGCTGCTGTCGATAGCATCATAGAGCAGACCGGCCTTCTCGAGATCAATCTTCTCCATAGCCTTCACGCCGCCCATCTCCTTATAATAACGGAGAGTCATGAGCGAAGAGTAAACGGGAAGCACGGGGGGAGTATTGAACATCGAGCCCTTCTTGATGTGGGTGCGATAGTCAAGCATGGTGGGAATCACGCGGTCAACCTTACCGAGAGCGTCCTCCTTGACGATAACGAGAGTCGCACCGGCGGGACCAAGATTTTTCTGCGCGCCGGCATAGATAAGGTCATACTTCGATACATCGACAGGACGCGAGAAGATATCGCTCGACATGTCGGCCACGAGGGGCACTGACACGGTGGGATCTTCGCGAAGCTCGGTACCGTATATAGTATTATTGGTGGTAATGTGGAAATAGTCGAGATCAGCGGGCACCTCATATCCGCGGGGATAGAAGTTATAGTTGGCCTCCTTGGATGAAGCGAGCACCTCAACGTCGCCAAACAGACGTGCCTCCTTTATGGCATTGGCAGCCCATGTGCCGGTGTCGAGATAGCCGGCTTTGGTGCGCAGCAGGTTCATCGGAGCCATGCAGAACTGCAGACTGGCACCGCCGCCGAGATAGAGCACATGATAACCTTCGGGCACATCAAGAAGCTCCTTAACGAGAGCCTGAGCCTCGTCCATCACGGCTACGAACTCCTTAGAGCGGTGTGAAACTTCCAGAAGCGAAAGCCCCGTCTCAGCAAAATTGTTCACTGCATCGGCCGTATGCTTGATGGTGTATTCACTCAAGATAGACGGCCCGGCGTAGAAGTTATGTTTCTTCATATTGGGTAATGTTGGGTAAGAACTTGCACACGAAGTGTACGGCTGCAAATTTAGACAATTTTATTTAAAAACAATACGAAATAATGAAAAATTTCTTTAATCGCTATTTTTACACCATCGCTCGTTTTGCAGCGCGGCCGAACGCATCTCGGCAGGATTGTCACACGGAATCCATAACTCTCTATGCCCCAGTTCATCGGGCATAAACTGCTGGACCACAAAGTTGCCCGGATAATTGTGGGCATACTTATAGTCTCGGCCATAACCCATATCCTTCATCAGCGAAGTCGGAGCATTGCGCAGATGCAGGGGCACGGGCAGATTGCCGGTCTCGTCGACGAGCTCGAGCGCCTTGTTGATGGCCATGTAGGCCGAATTGCTTTTGGGCGACGTGGCCAGATAGATGGCACACTGGGCAAGAGGGATGCGCCCCTCGGGCCACCCGATCTTGTGGACAGCGTCAAACGTGGCGTTGGCCAGCAGCATGGCATTGGGATTGGCCAGTCCGATGTCCTCGCTTGCGAGTATGAGCAGACGACGGGCTATAAACTCCGGTTCTTCTCCGCCGGCTATCATCCTCGCCAGCCAGTAGACCGCAGCATCAGGGTCGCTGCCGCGGATGCTCTTTATGAAAGCCGAAATAATGTCATAGTGCATCTCACCCCCCTTGTCATAGACCGCAGGATTTTCCTGCAGGCGGCTGGTCACCACAGCGTCATCGATCACCAGAGGCTCGCCTGGAGGAGTCGACTGTTCAAGCAGATCGAGAATATTGAGCAGCTTGCGGGCATCGCCGCCGGCAAAGCGAAACAGTGCGGTGGTCTGCCTGACCTCCACCCCGTGACCGCGCAACACACTGTCGCGCTCAAGCGCGCTGTCGAGCAGAGCTTGTAACTCGTCTCGCTCGAGGGGTCTTAGAGTGTAGACCTGAGCGCGGGAAAGCAGAGGACGTATGACCTCAAACGATGGGTTTTCGGTCGTGGCACCGATAAGCGTCACCGTGCCGTTCTCAACCGCTCCGAGCAGCGAATCCTGCTGATTTTTGCTAAAACGGTGTATCTCGTCGATAAACAGTATGGGACGTCCCTGCGTAAACATGCTTCCGGCATCGCGGGCACACTTCTCGATGACATCCCTCACATCCTTGACACCCGAATTGACGGCCGAAAGTGTGTAGAACGGCGCATTGACCGTATTGGCAATGATGCGTGCGAGCGTGGTCTTGCCCACTCCGGGAGGGCCCCAGAGTATAAACGAAGCCACCTTGCCCGACTCTATCATGCCACGCATCACTCCGCCGGGTCCTACAAGATGGGTCTGTCCTATATAATCGTCGAGCGAACGCGGACGCATACGCTCGGCCAACGGTATAGTAGTTGTCATAACACAAAATTAATCCAAACTTCGGCTCTCAGCAAAAATTAACGCAACAAAAGCATGGCGCAGTAGTGTTAAAGGACATTAATTAAATAAAGAATTGTTTATGTGTTAAGATTTTTTCATTAATTTTACCGCAAAAGAAAAAAGAAACAATGGAGGCAAAAAGCCGACTCGAAATCAAAACATTCCTCTTGCCCTCGTTGTTAGTTTATTACCCGGTCGGGACCAGCAAGGTGACGGCCAATTTATACTAACGTTTTAAACTATTGTCACAATGAGCGCACAACGTAACACAGGAACCCCCAAAGCCATGCGTAACGTATTTGGCATCATAATGATAGCCATATATCTTGCTGTGGGCATACTCTTTTTATGCGGATACTTCAACATCCTCTTCCCCACCTGGACATGGGTACGCTGGGTCGGAGGCGTGCTGTTCATAGCTTATGGTGTGTGGAGAGCCTACCGCCAGTTTGCCGGCATCGACCCCGGTTACGGCAACGAGCCCGACGATGACGACACATCCGATCCCACATCATTCAAACACTGATCTGCAATATGCTTACACCCTTACGCCACAGCCTCTATATCGCCGCCGCATGCGTGGCCGCCATGGCCGTAACATCGTGCGGAGGCAAGAAAGAGCCCAAGCAGCCCACAATGGCCAAGATTGCCTGCGACGAGTCGTTTGAATACATAATGGAGCAGGAAATAAACGTATATGAATACATCTACCCCAAGGAAGATGTTCTCGCCTACTACGTGCCCGAAAACCAGGCCGTCGACTCCATCATGGCCATGGGCTCGGTAAAGGGTGCCGTAATCACCCGTCCGCTCACCGACGAGGAGGTCAGCTATCTGCGCTCGCACAAGAAAGTGGTGCATCAGCAGAAGATAGCCGTCGACGCCCTCGCCCTCATTGTAAACCCCGCCAACCCTGTCGAGATACTTTCCAAAAAGGATATCGCCGAGATACTCTCGGGCGACGTCACCCGATGGGATCAGGTGGAGCCGTGCAAACTCGGCGAAATCGACGTAATCTTTGACCATCAGGGCTCGTCGACCGTAAAATACATGCGCGACTCGGTGATGAACGGACGCCAGTTTGGAGCACACGTCTCGGCTGTCAAATCCAACCCCGACGTGTTCAAGGCTGTCGCCTCCAATAAGAACGCCATCGGCATCATCGGCGTAAGCTGGGTGTCGAGCGACCTCTCCGACCGTCAGAAATCAGTCGAAGAGTTGGCTCAGGCTGTGGAGAAGAGCGACACGACTGCCCTTGAATTCAACACCAACGTGAAAGTTCTCAAAATACGCGGCAACAACGAAGTGACCGCCTACAAGCCCTATCAAGCCTACATCTTCGACGGCTCCTATCCGCTCTACCGCTCGGTCTACATGGTGAGCACATCGCCGGGCGGAACAGTCAGCCACCGCTTCTACAGCTTTGTCACCGGCTTTCAGGGACAAAAGATAATACAGATGACAGGCATCCTGCCCGCCACAGTGCGTCCGCGCATGGTGCAGGTGGAATAAACCGGAACAGTCAGGCAATACACCTTAATTATATATAACACTATTATATATAACTTATGACATCGGCCATGCAATAATCCACAATGTCGGACGTTAGTCATATTAATGACCAAAAAGCAACAATAAATATACAAAACAATAAAAATAGTAAACCAACAGTGATGAAATTACGCACATTGTTCTCCCTCTGCATAGGAGGATTCGCGCTCACCGCGCTCGCCCAAGGCGGCTATCAGGATGGTGTCGACTATTACAACGCCGACCGCTTAGAAAAAGCTAAAATAATACTTGAGAAAACCCTCAACGACCCGTCAACCAACAAGGCCGTGTCATACTTCTATCTCGGTTCGCTCGACCTGCGCGACGGCAACACCCAGGGAGCCCAGACCAACTTCAACAACGGCATCTCGGCCAATCCCGAATATGGCTACAACTATGTAGGTCTCGGTGAAATCGCTCTCAAGGGCGGCAACAAGTCAGAGGCCGAAAAACTCTTCAAGCAGGCTCTCAACACCGACAAGAAAGACGCAGCCCTTATTGCTGCCGTAGCCCGCGCATATGCCAACGTCGACCCCGTGGCCTACACCAAGGAAATCAACAAATACATCGCCGAAGGCCTCAAGAAATCCAAAAACAAAGAGCCGCAGATCTATGTGCTCCAGGGTGACCTCGCCAAAGACGAAGACAAGGGTCTCGCAGCCGGATATTACGAGCAGGCTATCATCTATGAGGAGGAGAACGGCGACGTAAACCCCGAGGCTTACGTGAAGTACTCCAACCTCTACAACAAGGTCAACTCGGAATTCTGTATCGGCAAGCTCGTAGAGCTTAACGAGAAACTCCCCAATTCAGCACTTGCCCAAAGCGAGCTCGCCGAAAAATATTATGACAACAACCAGCTCACCCGCGCCGCCGAGCAGTATGGCAAGTACATGAACAACCCAAACCACTTCCAGGGCGACGAGCAGCGTTACTCGGGTCTCCTCTTCTTCGGCAAGAAGTATCCCGAATCACTCCAGGTAGCCGAGCAGGTTCTCGCCAAGGACCCCGACAACCTCTATATGCAGCGTATGGTGATGCTCAACAACGCCGCCCTCAAAAACTGGGAAGCAGCCGAGACTGCAGCCCAGAAACTCTTCGCCCACAAGGACGGCAAGTTCACAGCCAACGACTACACCACCCACGGTGAAGTGCTCGCCAACCTCACCCGTCCCGAAGAGGCCGTAGAGGCTTATCTCGCCGGCTACAATCTCAACCCCGAGAAAAACAAGGCCATTCTCGCCGACATCTCCGAGATGTACAACAAACTTGAGAACGACGCCAAATCGGTAGAATACATGCAGAAATATGTCGATGCCGGCGACGCCACACTCAACGACTACTTCATCCTCTCCAACCGCTACAAAAACCTCGGTCTGACTCTTCCCGAAGGCTCACCTGAGCGTGCCGAGGCAGCCAACAACGGCATCAAGTATATCGACATGGCTCTCGAGCATGCAGCCAACAAGGGTCCCCTCTACCGTAACCGCGCTACCCTCATCATGGTGCGTGACGGTGCTAACACTTCGCCCGAGCTTATCGAGACCTATCAGAAGATGCTCGCCGCCTACGACGAAGATCCCGCAAACATCAACAAGTATGCCGAGGCCTACAAGACCGCCTACATGCGCATGGGCTCATACTACATGGGTCTGGGCGACAACGAGCAGGCCAAACTCTTCTTCGGCAAGGTGCTTGAAATCGATCCCAACAACGAGCCAGTACAGGAAGTGCTCAAGAAACTTGACAAATAAGAGCGACTCACTCGCTTGACATAAGGAAAACCCCAGGGGCCGGGCCGACGCCCGGCCCCTGTCTCTATCCACCCCACTACCCTCCTGCATATGCACACCGAAAATCTCCTCCAGATATACGCATCCAGCTTCCGCCAGAGCTGGGAGCTGCCGGCACTGACCGACTTCGGCTCAGGGGCCACAATGACCTATGCCGACCTCGCGCGACGCATCGCCTCGACCCACATGCTTTTTCGCCACTGCGGCATCAAAGCCGGCGACAAAATAGCACTAATGGGACGCAACTCCATCTCGTGGGTAGAGACCTACATGGCCACACTCACCTACGGAGCCGTGATAGTGCCCGTGCTCCAGGATTTCAACGTTCAGGACGCCATGCACATCATCAACCACTCCGGGAGCGTGATGCTGTTTACCAACGAGACGATTTTCGACAACATGGAATTTGAGAAACTGCCGGCCGTCAAAGCAGTGTTTTCGCTTGACAGCCGCAAGGTGCTTGCCGAGCATCCGGCCAATAACCATGCGGCCGAGAAATTCATCGCCAGACTCCCTGAACGCATGCGCCGCACCTATCCCCACGGATTCACGAGTGCCGATGTCGAATATCCCGACATCGACGAGAGCGCGGTGGCCGAAATCAATTACACCTCCGGCACCACAGGCTTCTCCAAAGGCGTGATGCTCACTCTCGGCAACCTCGGGGGCAACGTGCGCTTCGGCCTTGAATCGCGCCTCCACTTCCGCGGCTCGCGCAATGTGTCGTTTCTGCCGCTGGCCCATGCCTACGGATGTGCATTCGACATGCTCGTGCCCCTCGCGGCCGGCACACATATTACCCTGCTTGGCAAACTCCCGACGCCCAAACTTCTCCTCAAAGCCTTTGCACAGGTGAGGCCCAACCTCATCATATGCGTGCCACTGATTCTCGAGAAAATCTACCGCAACAAGCTCCGTCCGCTGCTTGAGAAAGGCACCGTGCGCAACATGCTCCGCATACCCGGAGTCAACAAGATGATATATCGCAAGATACGCAACCAGCTCGTCGAAGCCTTCGGCGGAGAGTTTGAGGAAGTTATCGTCGGCGGCGCACCGCTCAACCACGAGGTCGAACAATTTCTCCACCGCATCGGATTTCCCTTCACCGTAGGCTACGGCATGACCGAGTGTGGCCCGCTCATAAGTTACACTCCGTGGCGCAAATTTATCCCCGGCTCATCGGGCCGCACACTGCCCGGCATCATGGAGTCGCGCATAGCCGACAGTCCCGACCCCGCCAACGTGCCCGGCGAGATATGTGTGCGCGGACAGAATGTAATGACCGGATATTACAAAAATCCCGAGGCCACCGAGGCTGTAATCGACGCCGAGGGGTGGCTGCATACAGGCGACATGGGCACCATATCGCACGATAATACAATATTTATTCGAGGCCGCTACAAGACAATGATACTGAGTGCCAACGGACAGAACATCTATCCCGAGGAGATCGAGGCCAAGCTCAACAACATGCCCTATGTGGCCGAAAGCCTCATCGTGGAGCGCGGCAAGCATCTCGTGGCCCTTGTCTATCCCGACTATGAGTCGATGGACCGCGACGGAGTATCGCACGAAAAGCTCCCCGACATCATGGAGCAGGTTCGCAAAGACCTCAACAACGCCGTAGCACCCTACGAACGCGTCGATAAAATACAACTGATTGCCAACGAATTTGAAAAGACACCCAAACGCTCCATCAAGCGTTATCTCTACAATGCATAATCCCGACGACTATCAATATTCGCTCCCGATACGCGTGCGTGACTATGAGACCGACTCTCAGGGCATAGTCAACAATGCCAACTATCTGCACTATCTCGAAATCACGCGTCATGACTTCTGCGAAGAGGCCGGCACATCGTTCCGCGCCATGCAGGAGCAGGGCCTTGACCCTGTAGTAAGAAAAATCGAGATTGAATATCTCACGTCACTCACAATGGGCGACACCATGATTTCATGTCTGCGCATGCGTCGCGACGGAGCACGCTTCATCTTTGAGCAAGACATCTATCACTCCGTCACCGGCGACCCCGTGGTCCGCGCCACCGTCACCATAGTGTGTCTCGAAAACGGCCGCCTGTCACGCGGCGACATCCTCGCCCGGGCCTTTGCCGATTACCTTTAGTTTAAAGAGCCTATAAAGTTTATAAAATTAAAAGAATAGACTCCTGACATAGTCTGCCCCACCCTATCCTTTCTCCTGAAAAACCTACTCCTTTTAACTCGTTACTCCTTTAACCACAAGAGCATGTCCCTTGCCTATCGCATAGCCTTTGCCTCACTCCGGTCACTCACCCCGGCACTCGCCGAGGCTATACTCGCACGCTTAGGCTCGGAGCAGGAGTTTTTTGAACTGACATCCGACCAGCTCTCGGCCATACTTGGATTTCGCAACCGTCTTCTCGACCGTGCCGTGCGCGACAAAGCCCTTGCCGACGCAGCCGATGAAGAGACATTCATCTCGCGCAACAACATACGCCCCATCTATTTCACCGACCCCGACTATCCCCGTCGGCTCAGGGAATGTGAGGACGCCCCGCTCATGATCTACACGCTCGGCAACTGCGACCTCAACGCCTCACGCTTCGTGTCAATCGTCGGCACACGCCACTCCACAGCCTATGGCGCAGCATTTGTCGAAGACCTTGTCAACGGTCTTGCCGACAAATGCGCCGACCCGGTCGTGATAGTCAGCGGACTCGCCTACGGCATCGATGTCGCAGCCCACAGAGCGGCCCTTGCCGCCGGACTCCCGACCATAGGAGTGCTCGCCCATGGTCTCAACACCATCTATCCCGCCTCTCACCGCGACATAGCCGCACGCATGGTGCGCAACAACGGCATGCTGCTCACAGACTACCGCTCGTGCGACAACATACACAAAGGCAATTTTCTTGCCCGCAACCGCATCGTGGCCGGCCTGAGCGACTGTCTCGTTGTAGTCGAATCCGATACACACGGCGGCTCGCTCGTCACGGCACGCCTCGCATCGGCCTACTCGCGCGACGTCTTCGCGTTGCCGGGACGCACCACCGACCGCTATTCACGCGGATGCAACAGTATCATCTCCTCGTGTATCGCAAGTCTCGTCACCTCGGCCGACGATGTCATCTCATCAATGCGATGGCCGGTCAAAGCCTCCGAAGGGAAGCAACCGTCACTCTTCGACACCACTGCACAGCTCTCCGACGACGAACAGGCTATCATCGACACCATCACCCGACGCGGCGACGCCACTATGAGCGAACTCATTGCCTCGGTCAACGTCTCTACACCGCGTCTCATGAGCATGCTCATCGACATGGAGTTTCGCTCACTCATCACCGCCCTCCCAGGCGGCCGATACCAAATACGCCTAATCAATCAGTAATTATTAATTAGCAATCAGTAATTATGTACCAGGCCATTAATTGCTAATTAATAATTACAAATCAAACATAGGTCATATGAAAGTAATTCCTCCCTCAGAATTAATCCTCAATCCCGACGGCACTGTATTTCACCTCCACCTGCTGCCGTCACAGCTCACCGACCGTGTGATACTCGTAGGCGACCCCGCACGTGTCAACATGGTGGCATCATTCTTTGACACTACTGACTTTGAAGTGCAGTCGCGCGAATTTCACACCATCGGGGGCACATATCAGGGCAAACCCATCATGTGTCTGTCACATGGTATCGGCCCCGACAACATCGACATCGTCATCAACGAGCTCGACGCGTTGGCCAACATCGACTTTGCCACCCGCGAGGTACGCAGCCATCACCGACAGCTCACACTCGTGCGCATCGGCACCTCAGGCGCGCTTCAACCCGAGCTTAGACTCGGCACTCCTGTCATAGCCGAGAAGTCCATCGGATTTGACGGCGTGCTCAACTATTACGCCGGGCGCAACGAAGTGGCCGACCTTGACTTTGAGCATGCCTTCTGCGAAGCCGTCGGCTGGAATCCCCTCTGGGCCAAACCTTACGTAGTGGACGCCGACGCCGAACTGGTCGAGCAGATAGGACGCGACGACATGGTGCGAGGCAACACCATCTCGGCCGTAGGATTCTACGGACCTCAGGGCCGTGAGATCCGTCTGCCACTCTCCAACCCCGACCTCAACCGCCTTATCGAAGAGTTCCGCCACAACGGACGCAAAGTCACCAACTATGAGATGGAGTCGGCACCGCTCCAGGGACTCGGACGCCTCATGGGCCACCGCGCCATGACCGTATGCTCTATCATAGCCAACCGCATGAACTCCGACGCCAATCCCAACTACAAGACTGCCGTACGCGACCTCATAGCCACCGTCCTCGAGCGCATATGACATACCGTATGCCGCAGCGTTATAAACATTTAATTTTTGCCAACCCGAGTTAATACACATTAAAAATTGGGGGGGTAAAATATTGCTTACCTTTGCTGAATAGCAATGATAAGCCAAATTTTAGGCCGGAAGTGCAGCGATGCACTCCCGGCCTTTTGTATCCCCTTTTTTCTTTTGAGGCTTTTGTATCTCCAATCCTCCTACTTGTGCATACTACTGAAATATGCGTCAAGGATGTCGCGGGCGGCGATGAAGGATGAGAGCTGATTGTTGAGCACACGCACCTCCTTGTCGGCAAGCATGCGCTCGATGTCGGGATTGTTGTAGAAATGAGAGCGGAGCTGAGAGTCGATGGTCTCATACATCCAGTAGCGCGCCTGCTCGCTGCGCTTGCGCTCGAAATAGCCGTTGGCTTCGACAAACGCAAAGTAGCGGTCAATCATATCCCACACCTTGTCGATGTTTATCTCATAATAGCCCGAATAGGTCAGCACCTCGGGCGACCATCCCGAAGCCGGGAGCGGGAAGAGGTGGAGCGCGCTGCGAAACTGTGCCATGGCCAGCTCGGCTCGATGAATGTTGTCGCCGTCGGCCTTGTTGATCACTATGCCGTCGGCCATCTCCATAATGCCGCGCTTGATGCCCTGCAGCTCATCGCCAGTGCCAGCAAGCTGTATGAGCAGGAAAAAGTCGACCATCGAGTGAACGGCAGTCTCGCTCTGGCCAACGCCCACGGTCTCAACAAAGATATTGTCATATCCGGCTGCCTCGCACAGCACTATGGTCTCGCGAGTCTTGCGGGCCACTCCTCCGAGCGAACCAGCCGAGGGGCTGGGGCGTATGAAAGCCGAGGGGTGGATGGAGAGTTTCTCCATTCGGGTCTTGTCACCAAGTATACTTCCCTTGGTACGCTCGCTCGAGGGGTCGATTGCGAGCACGGCGAGTTTGCCTCCGCGCTTGAGCACATGGAGACCAAACACGTCGATCGACGTGCTCTTGCCCGCCCCCGGCACACCCGTGATGCCGATGCGGCGCGAACGGCCCGAGTGGGGCAGACACTTCTCTATCACTTCCTGGGCCAGAGCCTCATGGTCGGGCGAGAGGCTCTCGACGAGCGTCACGGCGCGCGACAACATGGTCACGTCACCCTTGAGTATGCCCTCGACCATTTCGCCGGGAGTAGGCATACGACGCGGGCGGCGGCGTGTGAGATAGGGATTGACCACCGGCGGCTGGGCCACGCCCTGATTGACGGTCAGACCGTTATACTTTTCATCGTTCTCTATATGCTGCATTTTTCTATGGTTTTCTATGAGGGTCCAGAGGGTTATTTCACTATCTCGGCCACCACGCGCACCATTGTGGAGGGATGGAGCGGGTCGTTGGCAATAATATTGATGCGGGCGTTGAGCAGCTCGCTTCGGGTCATGCGTGCCGGAGTCACCGTCACGTCGACCCTGGCACTTTTGCCGGGCTTTATAGTGCGGTCTTTGAGAGAGATTTCCACGGCCGGATCGGGACACGATATGGCTCGGATGACGAGCGGACTTTTGCCACGGTTGGTTATGGTAAACTTCTCCTTGACCGGCTTGTCGCCGCGCGAGAGTTTCCTGAGATCGATAGCTGTCAGGTCGGTGTCGAGCAGCGGGGCCTTGGCCTGCTGTTCGGGCGTGAGCTTGGAGAAATCCTCCTCGATGACGGCCACAGTCTCCACCTTGCGCCCCTCCGTGGCCCGGGCGTCGGGATAAAACATCAGCGAGTCGGTCGCTATGCCCCACTGCGGTGTCATGTTGCTGTGTAATATGGTGGAGAGTATAAATTGCTCGCCCGGGGGTACTACAGCCGGCTGCACTATGACCTTGATATGCTTGGGCGCGCCCTCCACACGCGGACGCAGGGTGTCGGACGAGGCATTATAGGCGTCAATATACTGGCCCATGGTCTCGCCTTTGAGCACCTTGCCATAGGCTATGGTGGAAGTGCGCATTCTCACCGGACCGACCGCCACTGGATAACGGCTGCGCAGAGTGTTGGACGACCCTATGACAGTGCCGGTGATGGTGAGCACCGAGCGCGTCGGGTCGGCACTGCAGTCGACGTTGATACGTTTGGAGAACCGTCCCGGACGCCCCTTGGGGTCAAAGCCCACTCTTATGACGGCCGTGTCGCCGGGAGCAACCGGCTCTTTGGAATACTCGGGACGTGTGCATCCGCAGTTGGCACGCACCCCAGTGATGGCCATTGGCTCGGTGCCAGTGTTGACGAGCTTAAACTCACAGTAGACCGTGCCGAGATTTTCGTCAAAAGCTCCGAAATCATGCACCTTGCTCATCCACTTGTTTTCGGCACCTGCTGTCAGGACGGCCGTCACCCCTACGATTGCGGCCAAATATCTTCTGAAAAGAGCCATAAATCCTAAACTTTAAACTCTAACCTTCACAAACTCTCACTTCGGGATAACCACACCGTTAAATTTCAGCACCGTGCGCTTGCGCGAGTTGCTGAACTGCACCTTGACGCTGCGGCGAAACTCGCCCTTAAACGTGGCGGGATTGAAGTTGATCTTTATCACACCCTTTTTGCCCGGGGCTATGGGCTGGAGCGGAAACGAGGGCTTGGTGCAGCCACATCCGCCGTTGGTCACGGTGACTATGCTCACAGGCTCGTCACCGGTATTGGTAAACTCATAGTTGGCGGTCACCGCGCCGGCCGAGGCCTTGATGGTGCCGAAATCATGCTCGCGCGAGGCAAACTCCACCTCACCCTTGGCCCAGGCCCCTACGGCGGCCACTGCCATGAGCATCACAAATAATATCCGTTTCATCTTTTCATTCATTATTGCAGGGTCATTATCCTTTATAACACACAAATGTACTATAAACTCATAAAAGTACATAAAAAAACGGGATGTTTTTCAAAAACAATGTCGTGAATCAGCCAGGTAATAGCCATATATTAAATTTAAAGACAGGAGTACGGGAGTACAAGGTAAATTTTAATTGTCCCTTGTACTCCCGTACTCCTGTCTTAAGTTCCTTCTGAGATAAAAAATGTCCGCATAGCGTTTCACAACGCCATGCGGACTCACGACTTATTGAATAATTATGTGTGGTCAATCTATTTTCCTTCAATAATCAGGTCTGGATTGAGCGCGTTGGCCGCATCCTTAGCGGGCTGCGATGCCTCTTTGAGACACAGATACCATTGGCCCGAATCCTTTACGGGGTTAAACATCACGGCCATTGACGGACCTCCCGTCTCCCCTTCCTGACGCTCCTCGAAATATGTGCGATATTTCAAGTCGTTGAGCGTCGGCATGGAGAAACTATAATAGTCAAGCTCATAGCTCACCACGGGAAACATCTCAAAGCGACGCGCCACGCGCTTGCGTGAATCCTCGCCCAGAGGCATCACCCGACCCGTAGAGTCGAGCTCGCAGAGTGTCTCGACGGCCCACTGCACGTTGCCGGCCTTGATGCTGTCAAGAAACTCGGTCGCGAGTGCGAGCACACGTGTGGTGTCGGAGGCCGAGAGGGTCGATGCAAATTCCTGTTCTATGTCGGCCACGGTGCGCACGGCAGTCTCTTTCTGACCGCTATTGCTTCCGCAAGCCCACAGCATGAGCGAACAGGAGATTATCATGAATAGTTTCTTCATCGTCTTTTGCCGAATGATTTACAAAAGAGCACCGGCACTCAGGCCAGTGCTCTTCTGCCATTAATCACTATTTAAAAGTTAGTTGTTCAAGTTGGGCTTTACTATTACAGATGAATTCACTGTCTGAGTTCCCCAATAGTAGTTAACTGTTATCGGGAAAGAAACAGTAGTAGCCTGCAGAAGCACTCCGTTAGTGTAGTCGCATACTACATTAACAGTATTAAGAACAGAGACTGTGAGGTCTGAGCCATCACCATTTTCAACAGTATAAACACCATTTACAGGAGTTCCGGCACCTTCTACAGTAAAGCTTACACCATTAACAGTAACTTTGCTGAGATCAATATCTATTGACTTAATCTGATAGTAAGCGAAGAGACCGTCATTCTCTACGAAGCCTGTTGCAGTCTTGCTAAAGAACTTGTTACCGAAGTAGTCAGACATAGAGAAGAAGTTGCCAAGTACTTCCTTAGTAGGATCAATACCGTTAGGCTTAACCTCGAAGCCATTAGAACCGGTTACTGTCATAGGCTTGCGGAAGTTGATGCGAACCTGATTGTTCTCCTCTGCTGCAAATTCAAGGCCAGCATCAGCCGGAGTCTCATTGCAGTATGTAGAGTTAATCTGAACCATAGCGTATACGCCATTTGCGCTATTAAGAAGCTCACAAGAAGATGCAGTGTGCTCATATTTCACTTCACCGGTCACCTTATCAATCGAAGCAATCAACTGTGTACCCTTAAAGAGTTTATCAGCAGTGGGGTTAATAGTGAGACCAGACATCTGCATGTTATTAGCTGCGAACGAGTATACACGGGGGAGTGTCATCTTGTTAAGAGCAGGATAACCGTTGCCAGTTGTACCTACATAGCTGGGAACAATCTCATATCCGTTATAGTAATCTTTAAGAAGATACTGGAAATATGTCACATCTACACCCAAATCATTATTAACTTGACGGACGGCCATGTATACCTGATTGGTTGTTCCGGGGACAAGCATATTTTCAGCGAGAGTGCCATAAGAGATCGAGGGAGCGGGGAGGATGGTGATTGAAACACCGAGGTAGAGGCAATCGTCAGAGTTCTTTGTATTTACGAACTTAACGAAGAGTTCCTGTGTGGCACTTGCAGTTGTTGAAGGAGCAAGTTTTGCTATCTCAGTAGCTGCAGCAAGTGTGTAGTTCCATGTGAGGAAGCCATTAGTAGGACCGGCCTGTGAGTCGGGGTTATAGTCGAGGGTACCATACTTGTTACCAGCAACCTTTGAGAACTTCTCGTCATCAGCAGTCCAATCAGCGGCCTTAACGTATGTTGTACCAGCCTCAAGTGCATAGCTGCTCTTGAACTGCTCTTCGCTCATTTCGAGAACCGAAAGCACCTTGCTTGTGGTAGTAGCCCAAGTGCTCACAACTTTGTTGGTCGAAGTGCAGAGGTAAGGCATGGGTTCGCCGGTAGCGAGAACAATACCCTTGTTAGAGATTGCAGGAGTTACATCAGTAATCTCAAACATAACATAACCGGTGAGGACAACGTTGGTGCCGTTGCAAAGGTTAACCATTACAACAGGGTGACGACCGATTGCTGAGCGAGAGCCCTTATTGTCATCTGCGCCGCTGCAAGATACCCACTGGTTATTTGCATTGAGATACTTGAGATCAACTACACCGTTAGCATCGATTGAAGCATACTGTGAATCATTTGTCTTAGAATCACCAATGGTATAGTTCATCATTGAGTAAGTTACAGTCAGACCCCACTTGTCGGCAGCCTCTTTGAGAGACATCTGCTTCTCGGCAGCGGTGCCGAGGTTCTTGCCGAAATCAGCCTGCTGATAGCAGATGCGGATATTCTTGGAGAGGTCATACTTCTCAGCCTGAGTATAAGCGAGCTTGATAACCTTGCCACCCTTCTGCTCGATAGCGTCAGCACCTGTTGTAGCGAGGTGAAGATCGGCAGTACCGGTAAAGCTGAGAGCCGAGAACTTAACGCGCGACATTACGAGGCTGAAGTAGTCGGAAGTAACCACACCGGTTACGCCGGCTGCATTGACATCAGCATCTTCTTTGAGTGTTGCGTTAAGAGCGGTAACAGGCAGAGTATTCTTGCCATTTTCGGTATAAGCCATTGAGGCGGGATTGTTCACGTTGTATGTAACAACGAGTTTGCCATTCTTATCCTCAGTGCTCTTGATTACGAGCTCGGGAGCAGCAGCGCGAGAAGCTGATACAGTCTCGATGTTTGCGATGGGGAGGAAGTTGAACTTCACGCCCTCGATATTGGCATTATCGGGATTGAGGTTGAAGTTAGCCACTGCATTCTCGCTGAGCTGATAGGGCGACTTGGCGTTTGTATTGAAAGCCCACTTTGAAGCAGCAGGAATCTCATAAGCAACCGATGCGCCATTGATGGTCACATTACCGCTTTTGCCGCCGGCGACAGGTGAAAGATAGTTTTCATTTACATAAGCGAAACGAGTACCCTCAACACCGTCGAGATAGAGAGCGGGGATAAAGCCGAGGCCTGTTAGAAGACCGCTGCGAGAGATGGCTACCCTGCCATAGATGGGGTTGCCGTCGGCATCCTTGCCGGTCTCTACACCGTTAAGATATACATATCCGTTGTCAACAACAGCAGTGATGCCGGGATATGTGATAGCGATCTTGACAGTATTGGTTGTAGCCTCATACTTCTTGGTCTCAGCGTTCCATACGTGCTCAACGAGCTCTGTACCGTCAGCATTGGGAGCCCAGTAGTTGCCCTGAACACCCTGCTCGCCCTGAGGACCGGTGGGGCCGGCAGGACCGGCAGGACCTTGTGCTCCGTCAGCACCGTTTGTACCATCAGCTCCGGCGGGACCCTGGGGACCCTGAGCACCGGTTTCGCCCTGATCACCCTTGTCTCCCTTGGGACCCTGGGCGGGATAATTGGTGAGGACACCGTTCTTGGCCCACATGTATGCGCCATTGGCATCCTGTTCGATAGTCCAGACGTCAGCGTCGGTACCGTTCACACCGTTCTTGATTTCGAAGGTCTGCTTGGAGCCGTTCTTAGTTACGGTCACAATAATACCTGTGTTTGTGGCATTAGGTTCCACGCTTTCAAGGATAGCACCGGCTGCTATCTTGCTATTGATGTCCTCAATAGCCGACTTGTTGACCGCCACCTCTTGTCTGAGCTGGTCGATGTCATCATCGTAGTCCTTGCAAGAAGAGAGTATACCACCCGACCCTACTACAAGGGAGGCGAGCAGAAACCCGTTGATGAATTTTTTGTTCATACGTTAATTGATTAAGTTATAACTTTGGTTAAAGATTTATTTCGCTGTCATAGCCGCCCTATTATATAGCCTTATTGCACAACTGTTTATAGGTATTTTCATAGCCGCAGAGGTTGAACCGCGGAGACAGGGCGCGAAATGCTCTACAAAGTTATAGCAAAGAAAATTCACTGCGCGGGCCATGACGTAGCGGGATTGACACAGAAATGAGGCATAATTCGCATACGCAACGAATTATGCCTCATTTCTACCCTTTCTGACTGAAAGATTATTGCTTAGGTCGGAGAAGAAATCCCGCCCGAGTATGACTGACAGGCGTTGTAGCAATGCCGTGTCGATGGAGTGTTTCTGAAATAGCCGGTAGATGTTTGAGCGGTCACAGTTGAGTTTTCGAGCGAGCCACGACACCGTGCGCTCCTGACGCTCCAGCTCTTCCTTAATCATGGTGCCTATCGGTTCCATATGACATATATTATATTAAGGTGGAGGCCGTCATCCCTATGGCCGGAGTAATAATTTTAAAAAATCGGTGGCATTACGATAGAGACTCCAATGACAAGTATATGCAAAGACCCGGTCATGAAACAAAAACGTGGGATGCATCTTCGTTGACATCCTACATCATTCAAGGTCTTCGCACTACCTGTCATCTATTGGATTACAACAATCGCAGCAACCCACGCGAAGACATATATGCGCAAACGGCCTGCCGCCGCGAGGGCAACAGACTACTGCTTGTCATAATCTTCGGTGGACGCAATCCCGATCGCTTCTTCCCGATGGCTATTAGAATGTGCGAAGTTCTGAATGATCGAAAGAAACTAAAAAACGAAAAAACGTCTTTTTTCATACCCGCCCCGCCTCTGCGAGTCGTCGTATCGTAAAACTTTACTGCAAAATTAATCATAATTCCGCCCACTGAGTTGTTTGAAAAAGTAAAAAAATGTTATATCTTTGCATCGGTGAAGTGTGTGCTCTCCGGCACGTCTCCATGCCAACTATCACAATGACAACTTAAAACATCATGAGTTACAGTTTTTTAGACCTGCTATGTCTGTTTGGCTCAGTGGCCTTGTTTCTCTATGGAATGAAAGTGATGAGCGAAGGCTTGCAGAAAGCCGCGGGCGACCGTCTGCGCAACATTCTCTCAGCCATGACCCGCAACCGCTTCACAGGCATGCTCACAGGCATCCTCATCACGGCCCTTATACAGAGTTCATCGGCCTCGACAGTGATGGTGGTGAGTTTTGTCAACGCGGGTCTGATGTCGCTGGGCCAGTCGATGGCTGTAATCATGGGAGCCAACGTGGGCACCACGTTCACAGCATGGGTGATAGCCCTGTTTGGATTTAAAGTCAATATTTCGGCGTTTGTATTGCCGGTCATAGGCCTGTCGATACCGTTGCTGTTTGCCAAGTCGAGCCGCAACAAGTCGATAGGCGAATTTTTTATAGGCTTCGCGTTTCTCTTCATGGGTCTTGACCTCATCAGCACCTATGTCCCCGACCTCCAGAGCAATCCCGAGATGTTTGCATTCCTGGAGCGTTACACCTCGATGGGCTTCGTTTCGGTGCTGATATTCACGTTTGTGGGCATGATGCTCACGATGGTCATCCAGTCGAGCGCGGCCACGTTTGCCATCACGCTCATCATGTGCAGCAAGGGTTGGATCGACTTTGACCTGTCGTGCGCGCTGGTGCTTGGCTCCAACATAGGCACCACCATCACGCCACTCATGGCATCAATGGGCGGAAATGTGGCAGCCAAGCGAACCGCCATGGGCCATCTGCTGTTTAACTTTCTGGGCACGGCCTGGACGCTGGCCATCTTCTTTCCGTTCTGCCACTTCGCCCAATGGCTCACCGAGGAGCTGGGCCAGGGCGACCCGGGGGCCCTCTCGGCATTTGTCAACAATATCGAGGCCACCGACCCTGCCACCTACGACCACCTGTTTGACAACTCTCTGCCCGCCGGCCACCCGGTGACGGCTCAGATAGCGGCCATGCAGCAGAGCGTGTCGATAGGCCTGTCGGTGTTTCACACCGTGTTCAATCTCATCAATCTCTCCATAATGATATGGCTCACCGGACTGTATGTCAAGATAGTCGAGCGGCTTGTGCCGGTCACCTCGACCCACGGCGAGGAGTTTCAGCTCAAGTTTATATCGGCCGGTATGGTCAGCGCGTCGGAGCTCAACATCTCCCAGGCCGAGAAGGAGATCGTGGTCTACGCCCAGCGCGTGCAGCGCATGATAGGCATGGCGCAGAACATCGTGCACATCAAGACCGACTCGGACGAGTTTACCAAACAATTCTCACGTCTGGAGAAATATGAGGAGATTTCCGACCGCATGGAGATAGAGATCGCCGACTATCTCAACCGATGCTCGGAGGGCCGCCTTTCCAACGAGGGCAAGCACAGGATCGCGGCGATGTTTCGCATCGTGAGCGAAATCGAGAGCATAGCCGACTGCTGTTTCGGCATAGGCAAGGTGCTCATACGCAAACGCGAGGGCGACGTGCATTTCAGCGACGGAATATATCACAACATCGACTCGATGTTCATAGCCGTGGAGGCCGCCATGACCAACCAGATATTGCTTCTGCGCGACAGCGAGCATGCCCAGGAGAAGGATATAATATCATCTTACAACTATGAGCGCGAGATCAATAATCTGCGCAATCAGCTCCGCACGGGCAATGTGGAGAATATCAATGCCCACAAGTATGAATATCAGGCGGGCATCTATTACATGGACATAGTGGCCTCGCTCGAGAAGATAGGCGACTACATCATCAATGTGGTCGACGAGATCAAGAGCCTCGTGCGTTCGTCGGTGTAATGTTATCCCCCGCCACAGTTCAATGAGCCTTTCTTACAAAAAATGATTAAAGCCAACGCTCTCCGACAATATTTCGTACAGTACTTCTCTCTGACCGACTATCTCATCAGCCAGGAGGAAGCCGAGCAGACCATCCGCGACGGTGTGACCTTTCGCGGCACCAATATCCTCATCCTTATTTTGGCCATCTTCATAGCCTCGCTGGGCCTCAACACCAACTCGACAGCCGTCATCATCGGCGCGATGCTCATATCGCCGCTCATGGGCCCCATCATCGGCATCGGTCTGGGAGTGGGCGTGCGCGACTTTGACCTCATCAAGCGCGCCATGCGCAATCTTGTGATGGCCACGGGGTTCAGCGTGCTCACCTCGACGCTCTATTTTCTCATCTCGCCAGTGAGCGAAGGCCACAGCGAGCTGTTGGCCCGCACGTCACCCACCATCTATGACGTGCTGATAGGATTTTTCGGCGGCGGGGCCGGCATCATAGCCATCGGCTCGAAGTCAAAGGGCAATGTCATCCCGGGCGTAGCCATAGCCACGGCTCTCATGCCTCCGCTATGCACCGCAGGCTACGGACTGGCCACATGGCAGCCCAACTATTTCTTCGGAGCGTTTTATCTGTTTCTCATCAACTCCATCTACATAGCCTTGGCCACCTTCATCGGGGTCAAGCTCATGCATTATCACCCCGTGGAGACCGACAATCCGCGCCGCGCCCGCAAGGTGAGGCGCATCGTCTACTCTGTGGCAGTGCTCACGCTGCTGCCGTCGCTCTATCTCACCTACAATATGCTCACGATGAGCCGATTCACAGCTAATGCCGACCGTTTTGTGGCTCATGAATGCCGCTTTCCGGCCACACGTGTGCTGAGCAGCGACGCGTCGGTCGACCACGGCAAGCGCACTCTGACCATCACGCTCATCGGCAAGGTGCTACCGGCCGATTCGCTCAATCTCGCGCTGTCGTCGCGGCTCGGCTTCTACGGTCTGGGCGGGACGAGCCTCAACATTATCCAGGGCGATACGCCCGACATCAAGGCCATGCAGGGCTCGTCGGTGCGCGACATCTATGAGATGGCCCAGACATCGATAGCGGCCGGACAGGCCACCATAGACTCGCTCAGGGCCGTCATAGCCACCGCCCGGCTCAACGACACCATCTCGGGACGTCTGGCACCCGAAGTGAGAGTGCTGTTTCCACAGGTCAAGGAGCTGGCAATATCCAGGGCTATATTCGGCAACATCGCCACTGCGTCGCTCGACACTGTCAATGTGGCTCTCGTATCATACTCCACTCCTATGCCGGCGGCCAGGCAGCACGAACTTGAGCGGTATCTCGAGGCCCGTCTGCAACTCAGCTCGGTGAGTCTTGTCAACGTAGGTGACATAATCAAGACCAAAGACAGCACGAAAAACAGTACAAAAAACACACCGTCAAAGGATGTCAAATCCAACAAACGATAACTTACCGGCTGCATCATCGCTGTCCGCTTCGCTCAAAGGCAAGAAGATAGTGCTCGTGAATCACAGCGACACTCTCGGCTGTGCCGCCAAAGCCACATTCCGGCTCATGCAGGCATTGCGTCGCGAGGGGCTCGACGTACGTATGGTGGTGTACACCCGCAGCTCGAGCGAGACCAACGTCTCGGAGGTCGGGACGACTCTCTCGCGCAGCATACGTTACTGTGCCGAACGCCTCTTTGTGATGGCTCACTGCGACCGCTCAAGCCACAGCAATTATGTAGTCTCGACCGGCACGCTGGCCGTCAATATCCACAACCATCCGTGGGTCAGAGAGGCCGACATAGTGTGTCTCAACTGGATAAATCTCGGTCTGATGAACCTCCGCGGCATACGACGGCTGCATGAGGCGGGCAAGAAGATTGTATGGACTCTCCACGACATGTGGGCCTTCACGGGAATATGTCACCAGGCCTATGAGTGTGACTATTTCACCGACACGTGCGGCAACTGCATGTATCTCAAAGGGGGCGGACACCGGGGCGACCTGTCATACCGCATGTGGAAGCGCAAGATGCGCCTCTATGCCGACATTCCCGTGACGTTTGTCACTGACAGCCGGTGGCTCGAGCACAAAGCCCGCAGCTCGTCGCTGCTACGCAACATGCCGGTGATGACTATCCCCAACCCCGTGCCGGTCGACCTTCACTACACGGTCCAGCCCCGACACATCGACTCGCTCCTCACCCTGTCGAAACCTCATCTGATACTTATCGGGGCCAATCGGCTCGACGACCCGTCAAAGGGGCTCGACTATGCCATCGACGCCCTCAACCATATATTTGACAACTATCCCGAGACAGCCACCGCCACGGCTGTCTATCTCTTCGGCAGCCTTCACAACCCCGAGGTGCTCGACCGCCTGCGCATGTCGCACCGCTGGCTCGGACGTGTCAACGACAACAAGATACTGCGCTATCTCTACAGTTCGGCCAAAGTGATACTCTCGACCGCAATACTTGAGAATGTCTCCGACACCGTGCTCGAAGGCATGGCCTCGGGAGCGGTGCCCGTAGTGTTCGGAGGCGATTCGCGCGAGGAGCTCGTGAGCCATCTGGACAACGGATATGTCGCCGCGTCGCGCGACACGCTCGACATAGCCAAGGGCATCATGTGGGCTATAGACGCCGACATACCACGCGATGACCAGCACCGGTTTGTGCGCGAGAACTTCAGCCCACAGGTCGTGGCCCGGAAATATATCGACCTGTTCGCTCAGCTCGTCTGACCACGGCAGAGACAATTACACACACCTCTCCCCCCACAATCCCGAAAACACTCATCTTTTTCAGCCATCATGCCACAGAAAAAAGTACTCATAGTAGGAGCCGGAGGCTTTATCGGAGGATTCATCGCCGCCGAGTCGCTGCGCCGCGGCTACGAGACGTGGTGCGGCGTCAGAGAGTCGACCTCGCGCCGCTATCTCACCGACCCGGCCCTGCAGTTCATCACTCTCGACTATGACAACCCCGAGCGGCTGGCCGAGCAGCTCAAAGGCCACCGCTGGGATTATATCGTGTATAACCTCGGAGCCACCAAGTGTGTCAACTTCATGGACTTCAACCGCATCAATTATGTGTATCTGCGCGACTTCGTGGAGACGCTTCAAGATGTCGGCGCGGTGCCCGAACGCATGGTCTACATGTCGTCGCTCTCGGCCATCGGACCGGGCGACGAGAAAAACTACACTCCTCTCTCGGGCGACTCCATCCCCAATCCCAACACTCGCTACGGGCTGTCAAAAATCAAGGCCGAGACCTTTCTCCAGTCGCTGCCCAAGGACTTCCCTTGGATAGTGCTGCGCCCCACCGGGGTCTACGGCCCCCACGAGCAGGATTATCTGATGATGATCAAGACCATCGACTCACACTTTGACTTCGGTGTGGGCATGCGCCGTCAGATGCTCACGTTCATCTATGTCGAAGACCTCGCGCGGGCTATCTTCGATGCCATCGAGCGCGCACCGCTACATCGCAAATACATTATCTCCGAGCCGAGAGCCTACACACAGAAGGAGTTTCGCCGCATCGTGGCCAAAGCTCTCGGCCACAGCCTGGTCATCCCGGTGCGCCTGCCGCTCTGGGCACTCTCCATCGCCTGTAAGATAAGCGAGAAATGGGGCGCGGCCAAGATGCAGGCAGTCACGCTCAATTCCGACAAATACAACATCATGGCTCAGCGCAACTGGTCGTGCGACATCTCACCCGCACAGCGAGACTTTGGCTTTGACCCGCAGATAGACCTCACCGAAGGCATACGCCGCACAGTCAAAGCCTACAAGGAGTGTCAATAGACACCGCCCCCTTATCAGTCACAACAGTCACATCAATCCCATTAGTCATGACTCCTCCCAAGTGGGTGACCTTTCTGATAATCATATTCACCCTCCCCGTATTCACCCTCCCCTCACTCCTGTCGCAGTGTGCGCCAGATGCATCCGTCACTAAGACACTCCTGTGGATATACCCGTTCTATATGATACTCTCGGGCTATCTCGCATGGCGTGCCTACTTTCAGCGGCCCTATCTCACATGGATACTGCTCGCGGTAATGCTGCTATCGTCGATAGCCGTACACATACTCGTCACAGCATAGTCACAACCACCAAGGAATTTCCCTAAAATGAAAATATTAATCATAAACGGCCCTAACCTCAACCTTCTCGGCACACGCGAGCCCGACATATACGGCTCGCAGACATTTGAATCCTATCTGCTCGAACTGCGCGAAATGCTCGACGGAGACGAGATTGACTACTTCCAGAGCAACCACGAAGGCGACATCATCGACGCTCTGCACCGCGCCGAGTGTGACGGCATCATCCTTAACGCCGGAGCCTACACCCACACATCGCTCGCCATAGCCGACGCAATCAAGGCCATAAGCATCCCCGTAATCGAGGTGCACATATCCAACATCGCCTCACGCGAAGCCATACGCCACACTTCGCTCATAGCTCCGGTATGTCGCGGCTCCATCGCCGGTTTCGGACTCAACTCCTACTTCCTCGCGGCTCAGGCCATAATCATGAACTGAAATAACTCTCATAAAAATCGTGGAGGACTACATTCTCGCCCACATATCACCCGAGCCTGACCACCTGGCCAGGCTCTATCGTCGCACACATCTCAATCACCTCTATCCGCGCATGTGTTCAGGCCATCTCCAGGGACGCATGCTGGCCATGCTCGTGTCGATGATAAAACCCATGCGCGTGCTCGAACTCGGGACATTCACCGGCTACTCGGCCCTGTGTCTGGCCGAGACTCTCCCCGACGGAGGCCATGTGCACACCATCGAGGTCGACGACGAGATGGAGGACGAACTGACCGAACTCTTCGCCACATCGCCCGGCGGAGAACGCATCACGCTCCATATAGGCGACGCCCTTAAAGTTATCCCGACTCTTAACGAGACGTGGGACCTTATATATATCGACGCCAACAAACGCGACTATATCGCCTATCTTGACCTTCTGCTACCCACTTTGCGCCCCGGGACATTCATCATCGCCGACAATACTCTCTGGGACGGCAAAGTCTACGACACCGTCAAAAACCACGACGCGCAGACTCTCGGGCTCGATGCCTTCAACACCTACGTAGCCACCCATTCCCGCCTCGCCTCAGTCATCCTCCCCCTCCGCGACGGCCTCACCCTAATCCGAGTCGACTGACACAATATCTATAAAACCGATAAACGCCCCTGATTCAATCAGAAGATGAATCAGGGGCGTTTATCGGTTCAGAGACTATTGTCTCTCTATATATATCGCGTCTAAAACGGGATTTACGGCATTACAGTCTCGACGTCACGGGTCTCGATGGAACGCTCCATGGATTCGGCTGCGGGGAATGAGTCGGTATACTCGTCCTTGCCCGACACGACGATGCGCTCGTAAGAGCGGAGGCCGGTACCGGCGGGGATGAGATGACCGCAGATTACATTCTCCTTCATGCCCTGGAGATAGTCGGTCTTGCCGTTGATGGCTGCCTCGTTGAGCACCTTGGTGGTCTCCTGGAATGATGCGGCCGACATGAACGACGATGTCTGGAGAGCTGCACGGGTGATACCCTGGAGTATCTGCTCGGATGTAGCGGGCTGTGCATCGCGCACGACGATGGGACGGAGGTCACGACGCTTGAGTGTCGAGTTCTCGTCACGCAGCTTGCGGGCTGTGATGATCTGACCCTTCTTGACATTCTCGCTGTCGCCGGCGTCGGTGACAACCTTCTTGCCCCAGATGCGGTCGTTCTCATCCATGAAGTCGCGCTTGTCGACAATCTGCTGCTCGAGGAATCCGGTGTCGCCCGGGTCGAGGATGTTGACCTTGCGCATCATCTGGCGTACGATTACCTCGAAGTGCTTGTCGTTGATCTTCACACCCTGCATGCGATACACGTCCTGTACCTCGTTGACGATGTATTCCTGCACCGCGGTCGGACCCATGATGTTGAGGATGTCGGCCGGAGTGATGGCACCGTCGGAGAGGGGTGTGCCGGCACGCACGTAGTCGTTCTCCTGCACGAGTATCTGCTTGGACAGGGGCACGAGATACTTCTTGGTCTCGCCAAGCTTGGAGGTGACGGAGATTTCGCGGTTGCCGCGCTTAACCTTGCCGAAGCGTACCTCACCGTCGATTTCCGACACGATGGCGGGATTGGACGGGTTGCGGGCCTCGAAGAGCTCAGTCACACGGGGCAGACCACCGGTAATGTCACCTGCACCACCTGTAGCGCGAGGTATCTTGACAAAGATTTCGCCAGGCTTCACATCCTGGTTTTCGTCGACCATGAGGTGTGCGCCCACGGGGAGTGCGTAAGTCTTGACAATCTCGCCCGAGGCATCGACGATGTTGGCTTCAGGCACTTTGCCACGCTCCTTCGACTCGATGATAATCTTCTCGCGGATACCGGTCTGTTCGTCGGCATCTACACGATAGGTGACATTTTCCTCAAGGTTGGAATAGCGGACTTTACCACCGACTTCGCTGACGATAACGGCGTTGAAGGGGTCCCATTCGCATACCACATCGCCTTTGCCGACCTTGGCTTCGTTGTCGAAGTATAGCTTGGCTCCATAGGGGATGTTGGCGTTGGTAAGCATCATCTTGGTCTTGGGGTCGATGATGCGCATTTCGGCAAGACGACCTATCACAACCTCGACGTTGCGGCCCTTGGCATCAACCTCGTCGGTGCGTACGGTGCGGAGCTCGTCAATTTCGAGAATACCTTCGTAGCGCGATGTAATCGAGTTGACAGCCGCGATGTTTGAAGCCACACCACCGACGTGGAATGTACGGAGGGTAAGCTGTGTACCAGGCTCACCGATTGACTGGGCTGCGATGACTCCGACAGCCTCGCCCATCTGCACCATGCGGTGTGTGGCCAGGTTGCGGCCGTAACACTTGGCACAGACACCCTTCTTGGACTCGCAGGTGAGCACTGAACGTATCTCGACCGATTCGATGGGTGAAGCACTGATACGATCGGCTGCGGCGTCGTTGATTTCTTCGCCGGCCTCAACGATAATTTCGCCGTTGGTGGGGTCAACGATATCATGTACTGACACACGGCCGAGGATACGCTCGCCGAGCGATGCGACAACCTCGTCGTTGTTCTTGATTTCTGTACATACCAGACCGCGGAGTGTGCCGCAATCGACTTCGTTGATGATGACGTCATGGGCCACATCAACGAGACGACGGGTAAGATAACCGGCGTCGGCGGTCTTAAGAGCGGTATCCGCAAGACCCTTACGGGCACCGTGGGTGGAGATGAAGTACTCGAGTACCGAAAGACCCTCCTTGAAGTTTGCAAGAATCGGGTTCTCGATGATCTGGCCGCCCTCTGCACCGCTCTTCTGAGGCTTGGCCATAAGACCACGCATGCCTGAAAGCTGACGGATCTGGTCCTTAGAACCACGGGCTCCTGAGTCAAGCATCATATACACAGGGTTGAAGCCCTGCTTGTCCTCAGAAATCTGCTTCATGAGCGTATCGGCCAGACGAGAGTTGACGTGTGTCCAGATGTCGATGATCTGGTTGTATCGCTCGTTGTTGGTAATGAAGCCCATCGAGTAGTTGTTGAGCACTTCGTTGACCTGCTCGTAACCCTCGCGCACATACTGCTCCTTCTCTGCGGGAATGAGCACGTCGCCGAGGTTGAACGACAGACCGCCCTTGAAGGCCATGTAGTAACCGAGATTCTTGATATCATCAAGGAACTTGGCCGAGCGGGGAATACCGCAATATTTGATTACCTTGGAGATGATAGTACGCAGCGACTTCTTTGAGAGAATCTCGTTGACATAGCCGATCTCGTTGGGTACATACTGGTTGACAAGCACACGGCCTACCGATGTCTTCTCGATCAGACGCTTGCAGGGATTGCCCTGCTCGTCGATGTCGTCGACTACAACAGAGACCGGAGCGTGGAGTGTCACGCGGCCTTCGTTGTAGGCAATCTCAGCCTCTTCGGGGCCATAGAATTTCAGCCCCTCACCCTTGTCACCGGAACGCAGCTTGGTGATGTAGTAGAGACCAAGCACCATGTCCTGTGAAGGCACGGTGATAGGCGCACCATTGGCGGGGTTGAGAATGTTGTGCGAACCGAGCATGAGCAACTGGGCCTCCAGGATGGCCTCGTTGCCGAGGGGGAGGTGCACAGCCATCTGGTCACCGTCGAAGTCGGCGTTGAATGCCGTACATGCGAGCGGGTGGAGCTGTATGGCCTTTCCTTCGATCATCTTGGGCTGGAAGGCCTGGATACCGAGACGGTGAAGTGTCGGGGCTCGGTTGAGCAGCACGGGGTGACCCTTCATCACATACTCGAGGATGTCCCATACGACAGGCTCCTTGCGGTCGACAATCTTCTTGGCACTCTTTACGGTCTTCACAATGCCGCGCTCGATGAGCTTGCGGATTACGAAGGGCTTGTAAAGCTCGGCCGCCATGTTTTTTGGAATACCGCACTCGTGCATCTTCAGCTCGGGGCCTACGACGATAACCGAACGGGCGGAGTAGTCGACACGCTTACCGAGAAGATTCTGACGGAAACGGCCCTGCTTACCCTTGAGCGAGTCGGAGAGCGACTTGAGGGGACGGTTGGCCTCGGTCTTGACAGCCGACGATTTGCGCGAGTTGTCGAGCAGCGAGTCAACAGCCTCCTGAAGCATACGCTTCTCGTTGCGGAGAATCACCTCGGGAGCTTTGATTTCAATGAGTCGTTTCAGACGGTTGTTACGTATGATGACACGACGGTAGAGGTCGTTGAGGTCGGAGGTGGCGAAACGGCCGCCGTCCAGTGGCACGAGAGGACGCAGCTCGGGGGGAATCACAGGCACAGCCTGAAGTATCATCCACTCGGGCTTGTTGCGCTCGCGCGAGGCACGGAACGACTCCACTACCTGGAGACGCTTGAGGGCCTCGGTCTTGCGCTGCTGCGAGCCTTCGGCGTTGGCCTGGTCACGCAGAGCATATGAGAGGTCGTCGAGGTTGATGTCTCTGAGCAAGTCGTAGAGAGCCTCGGCACCCATCTTGGCGACGAATTTCTCGGGATGACCGTCCTCGAGCATCTGGTTTTCGCGGGGCAGACGGTCAACGATGTCAAAGTATTCCTCCTCGGTGAGAAGGTCGAGCTTGGCCACGGGCTTCTCGGGATCGAGCTCTGCGGCGGCTCCGGGATTGATCACGACATAACGCTCGTAGTAGACCACGGCGTCGAGCTTCTTGGAGGGGAGTCCGAGAAGGTAACCAATCTTGTTGGGGAGAGAGCGGAAGTACCAGATATGAGCTACGGGCACAACGAGCTTGATGTGACCCATACGCTCGCGGCGCACCTTTTTCTCGGTGACCTCGACCTTACAGCGGTCGCACGTGATGCCCTTGTAGCGGATGCGCTTGTATTTGCCGCAATGGCACTCGTAGTCCTTGACGGGACCGAAGATGCTCTCGCAGAAAAGGCCGTCGCGCTCGGGCTTGTAGGTGCGGTAGTTGATGGTCTCGGGTTTCAACACTTCGCCGCTCGACTTCTCGAGAATCTCCTCGGGCGATGCAAGTCCGATGGAGATTTTGGAGAATCCGGTTTTCTGTTTGTTGTCTTTTCTAAAAGCCATATATATGTTATGGAGATATGCAGTTATAAAAAAGTGGTGGTGAGGAGAGTCGAGGAGAGATGCTGACAGTCTATTACGGCTCGAGGTTGATGCTCAGACCCAGACCGCGAAGCTCGTGCAGAAGCACGTTGAGCGACTCGGGGATGCCGGCTGGCGGCATTGCCTCACCCTTGACGATGGCTTCGTAGGTCTTGGAGCGGCCGGTGACGTCGTCACTCTTAACAGTGATAATCTCCTGAAGGATGTGTGATGCGCCGAAGGCTTCGAGTGCCCAGACCTCCATCTCTCCGAAACGCTGACCACCGAACTGTGCTTTACCGCCGAGGGGCTGCTGGGTGATGAGCGAGTACGGACCGATGGAGCGTGCGTGCATCTTGTCCTCGACCATGTGGCCGAGCTTAAGCATGTAGATCACACCCACGGTGGCAGGCTGGTCAAACTGCTCGCCTGTGCCGCCGTCGAAGAGATAGGTCTTGCCGTAGCGGGGCAGACCTGCCTTGTCGGTCCATTCGTTGAGGTTTTCGAGAGTGGCTCCGTCAAAGATGGGGGTTGCAAACTTGACGTCAAGCTCGCGGCCGGCCCAACCGAGAACGGTCTCGAAAATCTGACCGAGGTTCATACGCGAAGGCACACCCAGAGGGTTGAGCACGATGTCGACAGGCGTACCGTCGGCGAGGAAGGGCATATCCTCCTGGCGCACGATGCGCGACACGATACCCTTGTTACCGTGACGGCCGGCCATCTTGTCACCCACACTGATCTTACGCTTCTTGGCTACGTAGACCTTGGCGAGCTTCATGATGCCCGAGGGTAGGTCGTCGCCTATCGAGATGTCATACTTCTTACGACGGTGAGCGGCTTCGATTTCCTTGCTCTTGCGCAGGAAGTTTACGATGGTGGCGCGGATGAGGTCGTTCTTGTGTGCGTCGGCAGTCCACTTCGACAGGTTGATTGTGTCATAGTCAATCTCCTTGAGTGTGCCGGAGGCAAACTTTGAGCCCTTGGGTATTACCTCGGTGCCGAGGAAGTCCTTGACACCCTGCGAAGTCTTGCCTTCGGTAAGAGTCATGAGCTTCTTGACGAGAAGGTCTTTCAGTTCGTTCTGACGCTCTTCATACTCCTCGTCGAGTTTGGGGAGCACTGCGCTCGAAGCCTTCTTGGTCTTCTTCTTCTCGGCCTTCTGATAGAGGTGTGTGCCGATTACAACACCCTTGAGCGAGGGTGATGCCTTGAGTGATGCGTCCTTGACATCGCCGGCCTTATCGCCGAAGATGGCGCGGAGCAGCTTCTCCTCGGGAGTGGGATCGCTCTCACCCTTGGGGGTGATCTTACCGATCATGATGTCACCGGGGATGATGTGGGCTCCGATGCGCACGATTCCGCGCTCGTCGAGGTCTTTGGTGGCATCCTCGCTGACGTTGGGGATGTCGGAAGTGAGTTCCTCCATACCGCGTTTGGTCTCACGCACCTCGAGAGTGAAGTCGTCGACGTGCACTGAGGTGAGGATGTCCTCGCGCACCACGCGCTCGTTGAGCACAATGGCGTCCTCATAGTTGTAACCCTTCCAGGGCATGAACGCTACCTTGAGGTTGCGGCCGAGCGCGAGCTCGCCCTTCTCGGTGGAGTAGCCTTCGGTGAGGATGTCGCCCTTGACCACGCGCTGACCCTTGTTGCAGATGGGACGAAGGTCGATAGTAGTGCTCTGGTTGGTCTTGCGGAACTTGGGCAGACGGTATTCCTTGACGCTGTCCTCGAAGGATACAAACTCTTCCTCCTCGGTGCGGTCATAGCGGATACGTATTACGGTGGCGTCGACAAACTCGATGACGCCGGCACCCTCGGCCATAATCTGTGTGCGGGAGTCGCGGATGAGCTGACCCTCGATGCCGGTGCCGACAATCGGGCTTTCGCTGCGCATGAGAGGTACGGCCTGGCGCATCATGTTTGATCCCATGAGCGCGCGGTTGGCGTCGTCGTGCTCGAGGAAGGGGATGAGCGATGCGGCTATCGAGGCGATCTGGGTGGGCGATACATCCATGAGCTCCACCTGGTCGGGAGCGACGATGGGGAAGTCGGCGTCCAGACGGGCCTTCACGCGGTCGTTGATAAACTCGCCGTCGTCCTTGACGGGCGCGTTGCCCTGGGCGATGATTTTGCCCTCCTCGATTTCAGCGGTGAGATATACCACCTCGTCGTTATTGAGGTTGACCTTTCCGTCCTTGACCTCACGGTAGGGGGTCTCGATAAAGCCGAGGTCGTTGATCTTGGCATACACGCAGAGTGATGATATAAGACCGATGTTAGGACCTTCAGGAGTCTCGATAGGACAAAGACGACCGTAGTGGGTGTAGTGTACGTCTCGCACCTCGAAGCCTGCACGCTCGCGCGACAGACCGCCGGGGCCGAGGGCCGACATACGACGCTTGTGTGTGATTTCGGCCAGAGGATTGGTCTGGTCCATGAACTGCGACAGCGCGTTGGTGCCGAAGAACGAGTTGATAACGCTCGAGATAGTCTTGGCGTTGATAAGATCGATGGGGGTGAACACCTCATTGTCGCGGACGTTCATGCGCTCGCGGATGGTACGTGACATACGAGCGAGGCCTACACCGAACTGGTTGTAGAGCTGCTCGCCCACAGTGCGCACGCGACGGTTGCTCAGGTGGTCGATATCGTCGACATCAGTCTTGGAGTTGATAAGCTCGATGAGATACTTGATGATGGCGATGATGTCCTCCTTGGTGAGCACCTTGACATCCATTGAAGTTGTGAGGCCGAGCTTCTTGTTGATACGATAGCGACCCACTTCGCCGAGGTCATAACGCTTCTCGGAGAAGAAGAGATTGAAGATAACCTCACGTGCACTCGCATCATCCGGCGGCTCGGCGTTGCGAAGCTGTCGGTAGATGTACTGAATGGCCTCCTTCTCTGAGTTGGTGGCGTCCTTCTGAAGGGTGTTGAATATGATTTTGTAGTCGGTGGTGTTGACATCCTCCTTGTGGAGAAGGATAGTCTGCACGCCCGAGTTGAGAATATTTTCGATGTCTTCCTCCTCGATGATGCTCTCGCGGTCGAGTATGACCTCGTTGCGCTCGATAGAGGCTACCTCACCGGTATCCTCGTCAACGAAGTCCTCGGCCCATGTCTTGAGCACACGGGCGGCAAGCTTGCGGCCGAGAGCTTTCTTGAGGTTGGTCTTGTTGACCCTTACCTCCTCGGCCAGACCGAAGATTTCGATAATATCCTTGTCGCTCTCAAGACCGATGGCACGGAGAAGAGTGGTGACAGGAAGTTTCTTCTTACGGTCGATGTAAGCATACATCACATTGTTGATGTCAGTGGCAAACTCAATCCAACTGCCGCGGAAGGGGATGATACGCGCGCTATAGAGCTTGGTGCCATTGGCATGGGTGCTCTGTCCGAAGAACACACCGGGCGAACGGTGAAGCTGCGACACGACCACGCGCTCGGCACCGTTGATGACAAAAGTGCCCTTGTCGGTCATGTAGGGAATCGCTCCGAGATACACGTCCTGTATCACAGTGGCGAAATCCTCGTGGTCAGGGTCGGTGCAATAGAGCTTGAGCTTGGCCTTGAGGGGCACACTGTAGGTGAGTCCGCGCTCCAGACATTCGTCAATAGTGTAGCGGGGCGGATCGATGTAGTAGTCGAGAAATTCGAGTACAAAGTTATTGCGCGTGTCGGCTATGGGGAAGTTCTCGGCAAAAACCTTGTAAAGGCCCTCGTTGTTACGCTTCTCGGGAGGTGTGTCGAGCTGAAGGAAATCCTGGAAGGACTTCAGCTGCACCTCGAGAAAATCGGGGTAAGGGAGTGGATTTTTTACCGTCGCAAAGTTAACGCGCGGTTTGATGGCTTTGATGTCTGACATCTAATGTTGATTAATCGTTATTTGAGTTGAGAGAGTGATGCTGATTGACACACACTCATGAAAGAGCCTATATTAACCATATTTAACACCAATAAAAGAGCCTAACACACATATTTTCAAGCTAAACACCCCTTAAAAAGGGTAAAACAGGCGTCAAAAGGCTTAACTTTTATTAATAAATATAATTATTTATGATTTTTTATAAATAACATGGGGCTCTTAACGCAAACAGGTTAAGAGACTCCCGAGGGAGTATCTTAACCTAAAATTTGCTTATGTCGTGACAGTGGCAACGGAGATTTCCCTCGATATGGGGGGAAGAGTCCCCTACTGTGCCGTCACGGCAGTTATAAGTCGGTAGTAAGCTTATTTGAGCTCAACCTCAGCACCGGCCTCTTCGAGCTGCTTCTTGAGACCCTCAGCGTCGGCCTTAGCCATGCCTTCCTTGATTACAGAAGGAGCACCGTCTACCATCTCCTTAGCCTCCTTGAGACCGAGACCTGTGAGCTCCTTAACGAGCTTAACAACGGCGAGCTTGCTTGCGCCGGCTGACTTAAGCACTACGTCGAAAGAAGACTTCTCTTCCTCAGCGGCAGCACCACCTGCGGCGGGGCCGGCTGCTACTGCAACGGCTGCAGCTGCGGGTTCGATACCGTACTCTTCCTTGAGGATCTGAGCGAGTTCGTTGACTTCCTTAACGGTGAGATTAACGAGTTGTTCTGCAAAAGCTTTGAGATCTGCCATGATTGTATAGATGTTTTGTTGTTTTTGATTGGGGTTGAAAGAATGGTTGAATTATCGAGATTAAGCCTCTTTCTTCGAGAGGGTCTCGAGGATGCCGTGAAGCTTGTTGCCACCGGACTGAAGGCCGGAGATAACGTTCTTGGCGGGTGACTGGAGAAGAGCGATAACGTCGGCGATAAGCTCGTTTTTGCTCTTGATAGCCACGAGAGTGTCGAGCTGGTCGGCACCGACATAGATGGTCTCCTCGACGTAAGCAGCCTTGAAAGCGGGCAGTTTAGCCTCTTTGTCGGCCTTGAGAATCTCCTTGATGAGCTTGGCGGGAGCGTTGCCAGTGTTGCTCAGCATGAGAGATGTAGAGCCGTGGAGCACACCGTAGAGCTCAGTGTAGTCACCTTCGAGGCTCTCGAGAGCCTTGTGGAGAAGGGTGTTCTTAACCACCATGAGCTTGATGTCGGCCTTGTTGCAGGCACGACGCAGAGATGTGGTCTTCTCAGCGTCAAGACCGGCGGTCTCGACGAGGTAGAAGCAGCCATACTCCTGGATAGTCTTGGCTATGTTCTGGATAGCTATGATTTTATCTTCCTTTTTCATTTTGTTCAGTCAGCTTTAGATGGATTATTCATCAATCGACTTGGGGTCGATTTTGATGCCCGGACTCATGGTGCTCGAAAGATAAATGCTCTTGATGTAGGTACCTTTAGCGGTAGCGGGCTTGAGCTTGATGAGAGTGTTGATAAACTCGCGGACGTTCTCCTTGGCAGCCTTGGGTTCAAACGACACCTTGCCTACCGAAGAGTGAACGATACCGTTCTTGTCAACCTTGAAGTCGATCTTACCCTTCTTAACCTCCTCGACAGCCTTGGCTACGTCGACGGTCACAGTGCCGCTCTTGGGGTTAGGCATGAGGCCACGCGGACCGAGTACACGGCCGAGGGCACCGATCTTACCCATGATAGCGGGCTGGGTGATGATGACATCAATGTCGGTCCATCCGCCCTTGATTTTCTCAATATACTCATCGAGGCCAACATAGTCGGCTCCGGCGGCCTTGGCGGCTGCCTCTGCGTCAGAGTTGCAGAGCACGAGCACGCGCACCTGCTTGCCGGTACCATTGGGGAGTGTTACCACGCCACGTACCATCTGGTTAGCCTTACGGGGGTCTACGCCGAGACGTACATCCACGTCGAGCGAAGCATCAAACTTGGTGAAGGTTATCTCCTTTACAAGCTCCACAGCCTCTGAGAGTGTGTAAGCCTTGTTTGCATCAACCTTCTCCTGCGCGATTTTTTGATTTTTGGTCAGTTTACTCATGTCAATCGAAGATTAAATGTTTTCGGGGAAAGTTCCTTTCACGGTGATACCCATGCTGCGGGCTGTTCCGGCAACCATACGCATTGCCGACGCAACGTTGAAACAGTTCAAATCGGGCATTTTGTCCTCAGCAATAGCCTTTACCTGGTCCCAGGTGATCTCGGCAACCTTGTTACGGTTAGGCTGGGCCGAACCGCTCTTGATCTTGGAAGCCTCGAGGAGCTGGATTGCTACCGGCGGGGTCTTGACAACGAAGTCAAAGCTCTTGTCAGTGTAATAAGTGATTACTACGGGAAGTACCTTACCGGCCTTGTCCTGGGTGCGGGCGTTGAATTGCTTGCAAAACTCCATGATGTTGATACCCTTCGAACCGAGGGCCGGACCAACTGGAGGAGAGGGGTTTGCTGCGCCTCCCTTGATTTGCAATTTGATCTGTCCAGCAATTTCTTTAGCCATGATAAATCTAAATTTTTGTTAATGATTCGGTTAAAACGATGCCGTCGTGAACGGAGCCGACGCTGTGATTTCGTAACCAATACACTGTGTCCTGTCCATCAGTCGTGACATCTCCCGTGGTCTCCGGCACTCATCACAAACTTAACCTCTCCCATGCCGCCTCGTTGGAGGGGACGACCCGGAAGGGGATGTAAGCCTGTGCACCGAGCGTGCGCCCGGACACCGCGCGATTGTTATTCACGCACTACTTGCGAGTTCTCGAGTTCGAGCGGAGTTTTACGCCCGAAAATCTTGACCATCACTTTCAGTTTCTTCTTCTCGCGGTTGACTTCCTCTATGATTCCGTCAAAACCGGTGAAGGGGCCTGAGGTTACCTTGACAGCCTCGCCTACGATATAGTCATTGCCATCCGACGCTGAGTCAAGCAGCTCGTCGGCCGCGCCGAGCATACGGCGCACTTCCGATTCGCGCAACGACTCGGGCGCAGCATCTTTGCCGCGTCCGCGCAGGAAGTCAATAACGTTTGTTGTATTGCGCAGCTCATAGAGTACCTCGCCTGTAAGAATGCACTCGACGAAGACATAACCGGAGTAGAGATTCTTCTCCTTTATGACCTTCTTGCCATTCTTCACCGACATAACCTTCTCGGTAGGTATCAGCACCTGAAAGACGTAGTCGCCGAGGCCGGTGTTGCGGATTGCTCCGTCAAGCACCTCTTTTACCTTAGCTTCCTTGCCTGAGATGGCGCGAAGCACATACCAAGCCTTCTTTAATTCTTCAGCCATTGCCGTGATTTACCTGATAGGGGTTAACGTCCGAGTGAGTAGATAAAGTGCATGATAGTGTCTACCACCTGGTCCATCACGAAGATAATCGCAGCTATGATAATGGAAGCGACAAGCACGATTACCGCGCTTTTGACCAGTTGGGTCTTAGTAGGCCAAGAAGTCTTATACCGTAACTCGGTATATGACTCCTCGATATCCGTAAGCAGTTTAAGTTTACTCATTTGCGTCTATTTTTAGCACGGGACGAGAGACTCGAACTCCCGACACCCGGTTTTGGAGACCGGTGCTCTACCAACTGAGCTAGTCCCGTATGAAAGAAACCGGCCACGCGTGAAGTCAATTATGGCACGCCTCGCTACGAGGCCGGTTTCTTATGGGTTGGGGTTAACTGCTAACCCTATGAGTGGTATTACTCAAGAATCTCGGTGATCTGACCCGAACCTACGGTGCGGCCACCCTCACGGATAGCGAAGCGAAGACCTGCGTCGCAAGCTACCGGGTTGATGAGCTCTACGTTGATCTCAACGTGGTCACCGGGCATTACCATCTCTACACCTTCGGGGAGAGTGATCTCACCGGTTACGTCAAGTGTACGGATGTAGAACTGGGGACGATACTTGTTGTGGAACGGAGTGTGACGGCCACCTTCCTCTTTCTTGAGGATATAAACAGAAGCTTTGAACTTGCTGTGGGGCTTAACAACACCCGGATGGCAGATTACCATACCGCGCTTGATGTCTTTCTTGTCGATACCGCGGAGAAGGAGACCTACGTTGTCACCGGCTTCGCCCTGATCAAGAAGCTTGCGGAACATCTCAACGCCGGTTACAACCGACTTCATGTCTGCGCCAAGACCCATGATCTGAACTTCGTCGCCTACCTTTACGATACCAGTCTCGATACGACCGGTAGCAACTGTACCACGACCGGTGATTGAGAACACGTCCTCAACAGGCATAAGGAAGGGTTTGTCGATGTCGCGGGGAGGCAGGGGGATCCAGTTGTCAACAGCCTCCATGAGCTCCATAACCTTCTCTTCCCACTGGGGCTCACCGTTGAGAGCACCGAGGGCAGAGCCACGGATGATGGGGGTCTCGTCGCCATCGTATTCGTAAGTCGAAAGAAGATCACGCATCTCCATCTCTACGAGGTCGAACATCTCTTCATCGTCGACCATGTCGCACTTGTTGAGGAATACGACAAGACGGGGAACGTTCACCTGACGGGCGAGAAGGATGTGCTCGCGAGTCTGAGGCATGGGACCGTCGGTAGCGGCTACTACGATGATAGCACCGTCCATCTGAGCGGCACCTGTTACCATGTTCTTAACATAGTCAGCGTGTCCCGGGCAGTCTACGTGAGCATAGTGACGATTAGCGGTCTCATACTCTACGTGAGCGGTGTTGATAGTAATACCACGCTCTTTTTCCTCGGGAGCATTGTCGATCTGGTCAAACGACTTAACCTCTGAGAGGCCTTTCTTAGCGAGCACTGTGGTGATGGCTGCGGTAAGAGTAGTCTTGCCATGGTCAACGTGGCCGATGGTACCGATGTTAACATGCGGCTTCGTTCTTTCGAATTTTTCTTTTGCCATAACTTTGCTATTATTGCTTGATTAATGATTGCTTTTTTGACAAGACGCCACGATAGCGTAAAAGCACTATCGAGGCCGCCTACTGTGTGAAAATAGAGCCGATGGCGGGATTTGAACCCGCGACCTCTTCCTTACCAAGGAAGTGCTCTACCCCTGAGCTACATTGGCATTGTGTTTTCGCTTAAAAAAGTGGAGCGGAAGACGAGGCTCAAACTCGCGACCCTCAGCTTGGAAGGCTGATGCTCTATCAACTGAGCTACTTCCGCAATTGGAGTGTGGGCGAAGATGGATTCGAACCACCGAAGGTATAAACCAGCAGATTTACAGTCTGCCCCATTTGGCCACTCTGGTATTCGCCCTAATAAGTTTCGTTGAGCCTCTTGTCGGATTCGAACCAACGACCCCGAGATTACAAATCACGTGCTCTGGCCAACTGAGCTAAAGAGGCAACAAGTTTATGTTCTCTTGCTGTTGAGCATAGATGTTTTGCTCAATTGCGATGCAAAATTACAATGAATATTTTTACCATGCAAATATTTCAGCAACTTTTTCGCATCTTTTTTGTTTCTATTAACATATCGTGCCTGTTCTGCAACATCACCACATTATTATATATAAAAGAGACGAATACACACATCATAGCCACCCACACTGACAACAGCCCCTCCGACCCTGGTAACATCAGATCGATATGCCGTAATCATGCTTGAGCTCGTCCATCACAAAAGTCGACTCGAAAGAATACACCTCCGGCATCGTGCCGAGCACATTGAGCACAAACTCTCTGTAGGTCTTCATACTCGACGCCTGAATCTTGAGAAGATAATCAAACTGCCCTGATATATTGTAGCACTCCGTGACCTCACGCAGACCGAGCATGGCACGCGCAAAGGTGTCGGCCACCTCAAGATTCTGCTGCTTGAGCTTCACACTGCAATACACCGTAAATCCCATGTTGAGCTTCTCCACATCAAGCACTGCTACATATTTCAAAATATAGCCCTCGCGTTCAAGCCGCTTGAACCGCTCATAGACCGGCGTGGACGAGAGATTGACTCGCGCACCAATCTCTTTGAGTGTCAAACGGGCGTCCTGCTGCAACAGGCGCAATATCTTTACATCAGTTTCATCAAGACGTTCGGAATTAGAAGCCATATCTACCTTTTTTCTACGTGTGTATTATCAGACGACAGCATTTTGGAACTTTCCCGGAATGCGTTTTGCAAATATAGGGAATATTTCTATATTTTCACAAACATTCACAGAAACATTTTCCTTAATATTAAATTTACCCAAGAAAATAATCAGCCTCACACATCAATACCGCAAAGATTCACACTAAAACCGGCCCGACAACCCACACGGCACAACCATACGCCCTTACAACGCGTTTAATTTTCAGCATCCGCCTGACACAAACCTCAAGACTATATGAAAATCGCTTACTCACTCACCGAACTTATCGGACACACCCCTCTGCTCGAAGTGTGCAACATAGAGCGCGCCGAAGCCCTCAAAGGACGCGTACTTGTAAAAATCGAAGCCTTCAACCCGGGCGGCAGCATAAAAGACCGCGCCGCCCTCGCAATGATAGAGACTGCCGAACAGGCCCGCCTCCTCTCGCCGGGAGCAACCATCATCGAGCCGACAAGCGGCAACACCGGCATCGGCCTCGCATGGATAGCCGCAGTAAAAGGCTACCGCCTGATACTCACCATGTCCGAGAGCATGAGCATAGAGCGGCGCAAGCTCCTTGCCGCGCTTGGTGCCACGCTCATCCTCACCCCTGCGGCCGAAGGCATGAACGGAGCCATACGCGAAGCCCAACGCCTCCACCGAGAGACACCCGGCTCTTTTATCCCGTCACAGTTTGACAACCCTGCCAATCCCGCCATACACCGCTCGACCACAGCCCGTGAGATATGGGACGACACCGACGGACAAGTCGACGCCATCGTTGCAGGCGTGGGCACAGCCGGCACTCTCATCGGCACAGCCCGAGGGCTCAAATGGCGCAATCCGGCCATCAAAGCCTTTGCCGTCGAGCCGGCCGAATCGCCGGTGCTCTCAGGCGGAAATCCCGGCCGGCACAGCATCCAGGGCATCGGAGCCGGATTCATCCCCGCCAATTACGACCCCACAGTAGTCGACGGCATCATCTGCGTGGAGAGCAACGAAGCCGCCGCATGCTCACGCCTGCTCGCCCGCTACGAAGGTCTCCTCGCCGGCATATCGTCGGGAGCAGCCCTCGGAGCCGCCATGCGCCTTGCCCGGCAGCCCGAATATGAAGGGCGCATCATCGTAGCCATCCTCCCCGACACCGGCGACCGCTACCTCTCTACTCCAATCTTCGACCGGCCGGAATAAAAGCCTCAACTTCTCTCATCAAATAACCCGCATATCTGCATCCTCATGGATTTTTTTGGCGAAATCTTCTTAAGGTTTCGCCAATTCTTTATAATTTTGCACATTATAACCGAAAAATCTATGTACAGGACAAATACATGCGGTGAACTCCGCATTAGCGACGCCGGCCGCGAAGTAACGCTGGCCGGTTGGGTGCAGAGAGCACGCAAAATGGGCGGAATGACCTTTGTCGACATCCGCGACCGCTACGGCATCACACAGGTAGTGTTTGAGAGCGACGCTGACGCTTCGCTCTGCGAGGCCGCCAATAAACTCGGCCGCGAGTGGGTGATACAGGTGACCGGCACCGTTGCCGAGCGCACCAGCAAGAACGCCCACATCCCCACGGGCGACATCGAGATCATAGCCAAAGAGCTGAAGGTGCTCAACCGCAGCGAGGTACCCCCCTTCACCATCGAGGACGACACCGACGGCGGCGACGACCTGCGCATGAAGTATCGCTACCTCGACCTGCGCCGCTCATGCGTACGCTCCAATCTCGAGTTGCGCCATCGCATGGCGTTCGAGATACGCCGCTATCTCGACTCAAAGGGCTTCCTCGAAGTGGAGACCCCCGTGCTCATCAAGTCGACCCCCGAGGGCGCACGCGACTTCGTAGTGCCCTCGCGCATGAACCCCGGACAGTTCTACGCACTGCCCCAGTCGCCCCAGACATTCAAACAGTTGCTGATGGTAAGCGGATTTGACCGCTACTTCCAGATAGTGAAATGTTTCCGCGACGAGGACCTTCGCGCCGACCGCCAGCCCGAGTTCACACAGATTGACTGCGAGATGTCGTTTGTCAATCAGGAGGACGTGCTCGGCATGTTTGAGGGTCTTGTAAAACATATATTCAAATATGTAAAAGACATCGACTTCACCGCGCCCTTCCCCCGCATGACATGGGCCGACGCCATGCGTCTCTACGGCTCCGACAAGCCCGACACCCGTTTCGGCATGGAGTTTGTCGAGCTCAAAGACCTCACCGGCGGCAAAGGCTTCGCCGTGCTTGACGAAGCCGAATATGTAGGAGCCATCGTGGCCCCCGGATGTGCCGGCTACACCCGCAAGCAGCTCGACCAGCTTACCGACTTCGTGAAACGCCCCCAGGTAGGTGCCAAAGGCATGATGTGGGTCAAGGTCGAAGAAGACGGCTCGATCAAATCGTCGGTATCAAAATTCTACACCGAAGAGGAGCTCCGCACCTGGACCGACCGCGCCGGCGCACAGAAGGGCGACCTCATGCTCATACTTGCCGGTCCTACAATGAAGACCCGCAAGCAGCTCTGCGAACTGCGTCTCGAGATGGGCTCGCGCCTCGGTCTGCGTGACCCGCAGAACTTCTCCTGCCTCTGGGTGGTCGACTTCCCCCTCTTCGAGTGGGACGAAGAGACACAGCGTTACTACGCCATGCATCACCCCTTCACCGCCCCCAACCCCGACGACATCCACCTGCTCGACTCCGACACAGGCGCGGTGCGCGCCACTGCCTATGACATGGTGGTCAACGGCAACGAGCTCGGCGGCGGCTCCATACGTATCCATGAGGCCGAACTGCAGGACAAGATGTTCCGCCTGCTCGGCTTGAGCGAGGAGGACGCACAATACAAGTTTGGCTTCCTCATGAACGCCTTCAAATACGGCGCACCCCCTCACGGCGGACTCGCCTTCGGCTTCGACCGCTTCGTTTCGATACTCGCCGGACTCGACTCAATCCGCGACGTCATCGCCTTCCCCAAAAACAACTCGGGACGCGACATGATGATCGACGCACCCTCGGCCATCGACGACACACAGCTCGACGAGCTCCAGATCAAGCTCGATCTTAAATAATTGAAAGCATCATAAAGATTAGAGTTTAAAGTTTATGATTTAGGTTACACATGACCTGACATAACCTTTAAACTCTTTTTTCATACACTCCCCCAACCATCTCACCGCAAAAAATGACACATGCCGACATCATAAGCGTCATCGAAGCCTACGCCTCCCCCACCCTTCAGGAATCCTGGGACAACACCGGCTGGCAGGTCACACCATCCGGGACAACCGACCTGTGCACAGGAGTCATAACGTGTCTCGACATCACCCCCGCCGTTGTTGACGAAGCCCGCGCCAAAGGGTGCAATCTCATCATTTCGCATCATCCCCTTATATTTCGCGGACTTCGCTCCATCACCGGAGCCGGCAACGCCGAGCAGGCCGTCATCTCGGCCATACGCTCAGGCATAGCCATCTATTCGAGCCACACCGCGCTCGACAGCACCCCGGGCGGAGTAAGCCACGAGCTCGGCTCACGCCTCGGGCTCACCGACATGCGCCCGCTCTCACCATCATCCGTCAGCCCCGACGCCGGACTGGGCGTCATCGGCACCATCTCCGGCGGCATCACCCGCGCCGCATTCATCGAGACCGTCAAAAGAGCATATGACGCACCGACCGTGCGCGTCACGCAAGGCCCCCGCGAGACCGGCGACATCCACACCGTGGCCCTCTGCAGCGGTTCGGGAGGCGAATTTATCACCACCGCCATAACCCTACGGGCCGACGCATACATCACCTCCGACGTGCGTTATCACGACTTTCTCGACCACGGTCAAAAGATAATCATCATCGACACCGGGCATTTTGAGAGCGAAATATGCACTAAATCAATTTTTTCACGCATTATTTCCCAAAAATTTCCTAACTTTGCAGTCCATATGGCCACTTGTGAGCAAAATCCCGTGGCCTATATATGACTTCACCCGCCTCGGGCTGAAGCCATGATGCATTAAACCCGGCAATCAAATAACTACATCAACATATGGCCAAAGAGCAATCAAAAATCGACCAGGCTAACTCGGTAGAACACCGCCTCCGCTCCCTCTACGAGCTTCAGACAATCCTCTCTGAAATCGACCGCATCCGCACCATCCGCGGCGAACTTCCCGAGGAAGTGCGCGACCTCGAGGACGTAATAGCCGGTCTGCACACACGCATCGACAAGTACAACCACGAGATCGAGGAGCTGCGCTCCATGACCGCCCAGGAGCAGAACAAAATCCAGGTGGCACAGGAGCAGATAGCCACCTACAAGACTCAGCTCGACAACGTGCGCAACAACCGCGAGTTTGACCTCCTGTCAAAAGAAATCGAGTATCAGACCCTCGAGATACAACTCTCTGAAAAGCGCATAGGCCAGTATGGCCGCGAGATCGACGCCAAGACAGCCGACATCGCCGCAGCCGAGGAGAGCCTCGTTGACCGCAACCACATCCTTGCCGACAAGCGTCAGCAGCTCGAAGAAATCATCTCCGAGACCAAGAAAGACGAGGAAGTGCTCCGCGCCAATGCCAAAGACCTCGAAGCCCGCATCGACGACCCACGCACCCTCGCCGCCTTCAAGCGCATCCGCAAGAACGCCCGCAACGGCCTCGGCGTCGTCTACATCCAGCGCAACGCCTGCGGCGGCTGCTTCAACCGCATCCCGCCCCAGAAGCAGATGGAAATCAAGATGCACAAGAAAATCATCGTGTGTGAATACTGCGGACGCATCATGGTCGACCCCGATCTGGCCGGCGTGACATCCGAGCACACCAACGGTTAATTTCCCCACCCCATCACCACGCACCCTATCCACCTCATGGACAAGATACAACCCGGCAAATACGTAGAAATAGCCTACAACCTCTATGCCTCGCTGCCCGGACAGCCCGAGACCATGGTACATACCGTCGAGGCCTCCGAGCCCGAACGATTCATCTATGGCGTGACCCCGGGACTCATACCCGCACTCGCAGCCGCTATTGACGGACTCGAGCAGGGAGCCTCGTTTGACGTCAAAATCGAGCCCGCCGACGCCATCCCCTATAACCCCGACGACGTGGCCACCCTTGACCGCAACCTCTTCCTCGACGACAACGGCAAGCTCGACTCACGCGTCAAGAAAGGAGCCAAAGTGCCCATGTTCACAGCCGACGGCTACCAGATAACAGGCACCGTGCTCGAAGTCAACGACAAGGCTGTCACCATGGACTTCAACCATCCACTCGTAGGACAGGCCCTCCACTTTGCCGACGGCAAAATCATCACCGTGCGTGACGCCACACCTGAAGAGATCCACCCCTCACGCTGCGGAGGCGGTTGCGGCGGATGTGGAGGCGGATGCGGTGACGACAGCTCCTGCGGTGATGGAGGCTGCTGCGGAGGCTGCAACTGACAATCACTACCCGACAGCCATTCCGGCAGACACACTCCGGGCCTCACAAAGCCTGACCAAACTATCAGTATATCCAACCTTAAATAACCCCATAACCTTCGGGCAAGTCCCGAACAAAAAGACATATGGCAACAACTGCAGACTTCAAAAACGGTATGTGCCTCGACATCGACGGCCAGTACTTCTTCATCGTAGAATTTCTCCACGTAAAGCCCGGCAAAGGCCCCGCTTTCGTACGCACAAAACTCAAAAATGTACAGACCGGCCGCGTTCTCGACAAGACCTGGAACTCGGGCGTTAAAGTCAATGAAGTGCGCATCGAGCGTCGTCCCTACCAGTACAGCTACAAGGACGACATGGGCTATCACTTCCTCCACACCGAGACATGGGAAGAGGTAATCATCCCCGGCGAAAGCATCGAAGGCGTACAGTTCCTCAAGGACGGCGACATCTGCGAGGCCATGGTACACGCCGAAAGCGAGACCATCCTCACCTGTGAAATGCCCACCTCGGTAGTGCTCGAAATCACCTACACCGAGCCCGGCATCAAGGGCGACACCGCCACCAACACACTCAAGCCCGCGACTGTAGAGACAGGTGCCGAAGTGCGTGTACCCCTCTTCTGCAACATCGGCGACAAGGTAGTCATCGACACACGCGACGGCTCATACAAAGAGCGCGTGAAAGAGTAACACCTCTTCGGTCACTGACACCCGACCTACACAATTTACAATCGCGGACGCAGGGCTCAACCCTGACGCCCGCGATTTTGTTTAACAAAAAACAACAGCCCTCGATATTATATAACGAACAATGCTCGAGACACATCCCTTTCCGCCCTACCTGCCCCCGTCGGCCAAAGTCCTCATCATGGGCACATTTCCGCCCCAGCCCCACCGCTGGGCCATGGAATTTTATTACCCCAACCGCACCAACGATTTCTGGCGCATCATCGGACTCCTTATCTACGGTGACAAAGATCACCTCTACGACACATCCACACGCACATTTCGACTTACGCTCATACGCGAGACCCTCGACCGTTGCGGCATAGCTCTCCATGACACCGGCCGCGAAGTAAGACGGCTCAAGGACAACGCCTCCGACAAATATCTCGAAATAGTCACCCCCGTGCCCCTCTTTGAACTCCTCGGCGAGATACCCTCATGCCACACCATAGCCACCACCGGCGAGAAAGCAGCCGGAGTCATAGCCGACCTCACTTCCACCACGCCGCCGGCCATGGGCAAAAGCGTCCATGACACCGTCAACGGCCTCGACATCTGGCGCATGCCCTCCACTTCGCGCGCCTACCCCCTGCCCCTCGAGCAAAAAGCAGACTACTATGCCACACTGCTGCGCTCGGTCGCGATAATATAACACATAACCATTTACTCGCTCTATGTTACTATCAATACTGCTGCTCATACTCGGACTGTGCCTCATACTTGCCGGGGCCAATTTCATGACCGACGGCTCGGTCGCCATCGCCAAACGGTTTGGAATGTCAGACTTCCTTATCGGCCTGACCATCGTGGCCATGATGACCAGCGCACCCGAACTCGTGGTATCCATAACCGGAGCCGTCAATGCCTCGCCCGAAATGGCCATAGGCAACATCGTGGGCTCAAACATATTCAACATACTCGTAATCATTGGCCTGACAGCCGTCATAAGCCCGATAATAGTCACACGCGGCATACTCGTCAACGAGATACCGCTCGTCATGCTGTCGTCAATCGTGCTCCTCATCATGGGCTGCGCGCCATGGCTTGACGGAGGCGCGATGACCGTGACACGCGTCGACGGATTACTGTTGCTCGTATTCTTTGCCATCTTCATGCGCTACACCATCGCCTCGGCTAAGAAGTCGCCCCAACCGCTCCCCGCCACCGCCGACAAGACCGAGACTGAGACAAAAAAATCCGGTCCACTGTGGCGCGCCATCCTCATCACCGTCGGCGGTCTCGGCTGTCTCATACTGGGCGGCAACTGGTTTGTCGACAGCGCGTCGGCCATAGCGCGCAGCCTCGGCTGGAGCGAAGGACTGATCGGACTCACCATCCTTGCCGCAGGCACTTCTCTCCCCGAGCTCGCCACCTCGCTCGTCGCCGCCACCAAAGGCCACTCCGACATGTGTCTCGGCAACGTCATCGGCTCCAACATCTTCAATATATTTCTCGTTCTTGGCTGCACCGCCACCGTCATGCCGCTCCCCTTCGGCTCCATAGGAGTCCTTGACCTCGCGGTGCTTGCAGTGGCAAGCCTTCTCTTCTGGCTGTTCGGATGGTTTTACCGCGAGCGCACCATCACCCGCGCCGAAGGAGCCGTGCTTATACTATGTTACATCGCCTACATCACATATCTCTACCTTAATCTTCCCGACTAAGCCATTCTATGCGGCCAGAATTTGTGCCGAAATTACAGTTTTACGCCTCATTTACACAAATTTTATTTCCAAAGGTGACACTTTTAACGTAAAATTTGTGTAATTTTGCACATCCTTTTGTCTAAACCATTGAGCTGCCACATGCTTACATCCGCGGCTCGGAACAAAAACAACACCGTTTCTTAATTAAAGCAATGGAAAACTTAATCACCATTTCGCCGTCACCCCACGCGCACACCCCTACCACTGTGACGCGGCTGATGCTTCATGTCATCATCGCCCTGATACCCGCAGTGCTCGTCGCGCTCTACTACTTCGGCATCGGTGCGGCCATTGTCATCGCCACCGCAATTGTGGGATGCGTAGCCGCCGAGTATCTAATCACACGCTACATGATGGGCCGCAAGCCCGCCATCGGCAACCTCTCGGCCGTCCTCACCGGACTGCTCCTGGCTCTCAACCTGCCCTCCAACATCCCCGTGTGGATGATTCTGATAGGCTGTGTCGTAGCCATCGGCATCGGCAAACTAACTTTCGGAGGCCTCGGATGCAACATTTTCAACCCGGCACTCGTAGGCCGCGTGTTTCTGCTCCTTTCATTCCCCGTAGCCATGACCACATGGCCCGAACCTCTCGTCAACCGCATGGCCTATACCGACGCCACCACCGGCGCGACCATCCTCGGCCAACTCAAAATGGGTCTTGTGGAGCCCGCCGACATCAACCTGCTTGACGCCGCTATGGGCAACATCGGCGGCTCGCTCGGCGAAGTCGGAGCCATAGCCCTGATACTCGGATTTATCTATCTGCTCTGCTTCCGCGTCATCACATGGCACATCCCCGTAGCCATCGTGGGCACCGTGGCTCTCTTCTCGCTCTGCATAGGCGCGCCTGTCGGTGTCGAAATCCTCTCGGGCGGACTTCTGCTCGGCGCGATATTCATGGCCACCGACTATGTGACATCGCCAATGAGCCGCTCGGGCATGCTCCTCTATGGAGTAATGATAGGCATTATCACACTCGTAATACGTCAATGGGGCGCATACCCCGAGGGTATGTCATTTGCCATCCTCATCATGAACGGCGTGACACCCCTCATCAACCGATATATGAAACCACGTAAATTTGGCGAAGGGAGGGCTACAGCATGAAATCGACACTCGTAAACATGGTGCTCTCACTCGGCATCATCACAATCGTGGCCGCAGCCGCTCTGGCCGGCGTATACACTCTCACTGAAGAGCCCATCGCACAGGCCAAGGCCCAGAAGCAGAAGGACGCCATCGGACAGGTGCTCCCCGGCATTGACTTCAACAACAATCCCGCCGATGAAGCCATACAGGTGACCGTCGACGGCGAGACCGTGACCCTCTTCCCCGCCCGCAAGGACGACGAGCTCGCAGGCATCGCCGTCGAGAGCCATGACAACAACGGATTCTCGGGCCTCATAACTGTGATGTATGGCTTCAACCCCCAAGGCGACATCACCGGATATGCAGTGATGCAGCACGCCGAGACTCCCGGCCTCGGCTCCAAGATGGACGAATGGTTCCGCGACTCCGCCCACTCAATCGTAGGCCTAAACGCCAACACTGCCAATCTCACCGTAAGCAAAGACGGCGGAGATGTCGACGCCATCACTGCCGCGACCATCTCGTCGCGAGCATTCCTGCGCGCGCTCACTCTCGCCAATCAAGCTCTCTATCAGTCCAACGCCCAGCAATAATCACTAAGCCATGAACGATAAACTTAAAATACTCTTCAACGGCATCATAGCCGAAAACCCCACTTTCGTGCTTATGCTGGGCATGTGTCCCACACTGGGTACCACCGGCAGCGCGATCAACGGCATGAGCATGGGACTTGCCACCATGGCAGTGCTCATATGCTCCAACGTGGTGATTTCGCTCATCAAGAATTTCGTGCCCTCCAAGGTGCGCATCCCCGCCTATATCGTGGTCATCGCAGCCTTCGTGTCGGTGCTTCAGCTCGTGATGGAAGCCTACTTGCCCTCGCTCTACGCCACTCTCGGCATCTTCATTCCCCTCATCGTGGTCAATTGTATAGTGCTCGGCCGCGCCGAGGCCTTCGCCTCGCGCCACGGAGTGTTTGACAGTTGTCTCGACGGCATAGGCATAGGTCTCGGCTTCACCGTAGCCCTCACCCTGCTCGGAGCGGTGCGTGAGTTTCTCGGCACAGGCAAGATATTTGACGCCACCATCTATCCCGAACAGTTCGGTTCGCTGGTATTCGTGCTCGCACCCGGCGCGTTCATAGCTCTGGGCCTGCTCATCGCACTCTTCACCAAGCTCCGCGAAGCCAAGTAAGCAGTCATAATCCACACTCTAAAAGACCAATCAGATGCTCGAATATATCTCCATCATCATCACGGCAATCTTTGTCAACAACATCGTCTTTGCCCAATTTCTCGGCATATGCCCCTTCATAGGCGTGTCGCGCAAGCTATCGAGCGCAGTGGGCATGGGAGCCGCTGTGACATTCGTCATGGTCCTCGCCACAGCCATCACATGGCTGCTTCAGGCATTGGTGCTCACCCCCTTCGGCCTCGGCTTCATGCAGACCATAGTCTTCATTCTCGTCATCGCAGCACTCGTGCAGATGCTCGAGATTATCCTCAAGAAGATAGCCCCGGTGCTCTATAGCGCGCTCGGTGTGTTCCTGCCCCTAATCACCACCAACTGCGCCGTGCTTGGCGTAGCCATCACTGTGGTGCAGAAAAACATGGACCTCGGCCAGAGCCTCGTCTATGCCGTAGCCACCGCCATCGGTTTCACCATGGCCATCTCCATCTTTGCCGGCATCCGCGAGCAGCTCGCCCTCGCCGACACTCCCAAAGCCATGCGTGGTGTGCCCATCGCCCTTATCTGCGCCGGCCTCCTGGCCATGGCATTCATGGGCTTCTCAGGCATCAAAATCGGCTAAACCAGCCAAGAGACACTAAAGTCTCCCAAAGGATAATAAAATAAAGAAACAGGAGAACGGTAGTTTCAATCATTGACTACCGTTCTCTTGTTTCTTTATTTTCCAGAGGTCACTCCGCGTCAGTCGTTGTCGCTACGGCCGAACCGTCTTTGAGTGTTATCTTGATGAGGCCCTTGGGATATTGCGGATCAGTCTTGACAACATCGATCGACTGAATGCTCTTCGGATCTATGTTATCGATTCCATCGACCTTCTTTCCGTTTACAAGCACCGTCACACCTGAAGCAATAGCAATAGCTTCGTTTACATTGACCGGTTTAGAACCCGTGTGACGGCTGACAGTACCTTTTTTGTTCGTCAGTTTGAATAAAACAGGCAGTGTATACCTCACAGCGACAGGCTCACCTCTCAATTTACCGGGGATAAAATCGGGCAGTTGCATTACCACCCTCTTGGCCTCCTCGTCAATTGACTCGCACACTCCGCGCACCACCGTCGGTGATGTCACCTTACCGTCCTTGTCGACCACAAACTGCATCACGACACGACCCTGCACACTGTCTCTATACGCGTCGACCGGATAACGCACCGACTGCGCAATCAACTTCATCAATTCAGTCTGACCGCCGGGAAAGCTCGGAGGGGTCTCCACTACATCATAGACACGTCTGTCATCGTCCGACACTTTCCCACGCACCTCGTCCGACTCTGTTTTAGACCTCTGAGGCGCATTGTCGGCATGACCTACCACTACTATCTCACCAAGATTTCCGTCCGAGGCTTTGGCTTTCTCGGTCTCGGAGGCAGAAGTATTCTTTTGCACCACGACCTCTTTCTGCGGTTTGCGAGCCGGTTCGGGGTCAGAGTTCACTGCGGCATCAGACTCAACCTTATCGGCCGAGGGGACATACTGAGCAATGTCCACAGGCAACACTTGCGCGTCACCGCGATTTTCACTAATTTTGTCCTCACCAATCAGCAGGTCGGTGTCGGCCACCGAGTTAAACACTTCGGCTACAGCCGGAAGATTGGTCACTAACAATGCTCCGCCGAGCGCGGGCACTAACACGAGGGCGCGCAGACGGCGCGTCGTCGATGTCCGGGAATTGTACATCATAGTTATACGTTTTTTAAGTTTACTGTGATTCAGGCTGTTGGCAAGTGACGGGAATCTCGCGCCGACAGCCTTTTTTATTAATAACATCTGATATTGCTTGATATTCAGTCCCGAGCGCATCACTCCGGCATCGGCCTGATATTCATGCACGGCCTTGAGCTCCTCGCGCATGAGCCACGCAGCCGGATTATACCACTGCAAGGCGGCTACAGTCTGGGCCATGAGCAGGTCTATCCAATGACAGAGCCTTACATGATTGCGCTCATGCTCAAAAATCATCTCGCCGGCCTCTTCATAGTCACGCCGCGACATCACGATGACACGCATCACGCTGAACGGGGCTATCCCCTCATCGTCGATAAGCACCACTCTACGGTCATTGACCATGACATGCTCACCCTTGCGCACTATCATCATAAGCCTCGCCGCGACCATGAGCGTATGGGCCGTGACGACCAATATGCCGGCAAGATATATCCACAGGAGCACCTGCATGGCCACCGCTACTCCCTGCACTCCGGCCGGCTCGTCGACAACCGTCATCATCGGGATAAGCTCTCCCACCCCCACCGCTATTTCGGCCTGAGGCAGCGACACCTCGGCCCGGGACATCAGCAACGCCATGCGAAACGGCATCAGCAACGCCATGGCATAGATTATCCACAACACCAGGCGGTTAAACGAATGCTGACACTCCGACGCCAACACCCACTTGTAGGCAAGATAAAGCCCGACAAGCACCACCGAACTTTCTATCGAATAGGACATCAATGCTCCCATAACGCGATTTTTAAGGTATAGGACGGCCATTACCGCGACATTTTGCCGCAGCACCGTAACATATTATGAAAAATTTAATTTTAAAGCGTATCGATTACTTTTCCGCCTCCGGACAGTCCTTTTCCTCGACCATGCGGATTATCTCCTTAAGTTCGTCGACCGAAATCTTTTCTTCCTCGACAAGAGCTGAGACGGCACTCTTATACGAGTCATTGAAATAATTGGTTATCACCTGCTTGAGTGAACGCTCACGCATTTCCTCCTGCTTGGTGACAGCATAGTAGCGATAGGTCGGGCCAAAGGTCTCATGAGCCACACGACCCTTCTCCTCAAGTATACGCACGAGAGTCGACACGGTGTTGAAATGTGGCTTGGGCTCGGGATAATAGGTAAGCATCTCGCGCACGAAAAGCGGGCCATGTTCCCAGAGCATTTTCATCACCATCATTTCTTTCTCTGTGAGAAGGGGATTGGGTTTTCTTCCTGCTTTCATATCATTATACTTGTTTAATGGATTGATTCCTTGTCTTACTTTGAATGTCTACCGCAAAGATATAACTAACATTTCAGTTATGCAAAACTAATTTTATATTTTTGCAGAAAAAAATCACTTTTTTCATCATCTTGTTCGCCCTGCCGACACACTCGTCGGCGCGATAAGACATATAGACCAATAATAGGGCTTTTTCACTCTAATTTATCCATCCTAAAAATAAACTTTTTATACGCAAAAAGGGTTAAATTTGCAGAGACTATCACGCATACATCAACTATTTATATCAGACCAACAATGAAATTGCGTTTCACAGTAATTTCCGTCATACTGTCAGCCGCCCTTCAGGGCATGTCACAGGAGCCGGGACCGGTAGTGGCCGAAGGGTCGACACTCACCCTCGCCCAATGTCGCGACCTCGCTCTCGGCAACAACAAAAACCTCCGCCGCGGGGCTGAGGAACTGCGCGCGGCAGGTTATCAGAAAAAGGAGGCTTTTGCAGCCTACCTCCCGTCCATCGACTTTGCCGGCGGATACATGTACAACCAGAAAGAGCTTTCGATGTTTGACTCCGACCAGTTGCTTCCTGTCAAGACTTTCAACCTCGAGAAGCAGGGCTACGAGTTCAACGTCGTGAAAAACCCCATGACCGGCGAGCCCATAAAGGTAGGCGGTCAGTTTGTGCCCGAGCAGGTGGCCTATCTGCCCAAGGAAGCACTCACCTATGACATCCACAACGTATTTTTCGGAGCGGTGACCCTCACCCAGCCCATCTTCATGGGCGGAAAGATTGTGGCCATGAACAAGATTACAGGCTATGCCGAGGAGCTTGCCAAGAGCCGACTCGACTACTCTGTAACCGACGTAATCTATGCCGTCGACGCTGCCTATTGGCAAGTGGTGTCGCTCAAAGCCAAGCAACAGTTGGCCGAGAGCTACGTCAACCTGCTCGACACTCTGAGCCACAATGTGTCGCTCATGATCAAAGAGGGCGTAGCCACGCGCAGCGACCAGCTCACCGTCGATGTCAAACTCAACTCGGCCCGCGTCGACCTGACCAAAGTCAACAACGGCCTCGTGCTCTCACGCATGGCACTCGCCCAGGTGTGCGGCCTGCCGCTTGACACACGTTTCTCTCTGGCCGACGAGGATGCTCCCCGCGTAACCACCCCCGCGGTCATAGCCGACGACACCCCCATCGACATGCAGGAGGTCTACAGTCGTCGTAACGACCTGCGCCAGCTCGAACTCGGCGTGAAGATCTACGAGCAGAAGGCCAAAGTGCTCCGCTCGGAGATGATGCCCAACCTTGCCCTCGTGGGTGCCTACTCGTTCTCCAACCCCAATCTCTACGACGGATTCAAAAACAAGTTCAACGGCCAGTTCTCCGTCGGAGCCATGCTCACCATACCCATCTGGCACTGGGGCGGCAATTACAACAAATATCGTGCCGCCAAGGCCCAGACCAACGCCATGCGCATGGAGCTTGACAACGCCAAGGAAATGATAGACCTCCAGGTGCGCCAGGCCACCTACAAGGCCGACGAGGCTCTCAAGACCCGCCGCATGACCGAGGTTAACCTCGCCAAAGCTGACGAAAACCTGCGTTGTGCCGACCTCGGGTTCCGTGACGGCGTGATGACCGTCGACAACGTGATGGAGGCTCAGACCGCATGGCTCAAGGCCCACAGCGAGAACATCGACGCAGCCATCGACGTATATCTCTGCGACGTGTATCTCTCCAAAGTGCTCGGCACTCTGCACTGATATATTCCATAGACTCAATTCATAACCAACCGACAACAATCAAGAACCCAATATGTCCAACACAGTATCACAAGAGCAGAAAGAAAACAAAGCCCTGCTCGTCGCTCTCGGCCTCGTGGTGGCTGCATGCATCGTGCTTGCCATCATAGGATTCGTATTTCTCGACAAGCCGGCCGACATTATCGAAGGTCAGGCCGACGCCACATCAATACGCATCTCGGGCAAGCTGCCCGGACGCGTGGCCGACATCTATGTCAGCGAAGGTGACATGGTGAAAGCCGGCGACACCCTCGTGCACATACACTCATCGCTCGCCGAAGCCCAACTCATGCGGGCCGAGGGCATGGAGACCGTAGCCCGCACTCAGGACCGGAAGGTCGATGCCGGCACACGCGTACAGATTATCAACGCCGCTGCCGACCTCGTGACTCAGGCCGAGGCTGCCGTGACCATAACCAAAAAGACTTATGACCGACTGCAGAACCTCTTCAACGAAGGTGTAGTCTCCGAGCAGAAACGCGACGAGGCCAAAGCCGCCTATGACGCAGCCGTGGCCGGACGCGACGCCGCCCGCAGCCAGCTCGAGCTGGCCAAGACCGGAGCCCAGAAAGAGGACAAGGAGAGCGCGGCAGCGATGGTCAATGTGGCCAAAGGCGGCGTGGCCGAAGTGCAGAGCCTCCTCGAAGACCAGTATCTCGTGGCTCCGTGCGACGGACAGATTGACCAGATTTATCCCGAAGTGAGCGAGCTTGTGATGCTCGGCGCACCCATCATGAATCTCCTCAAGACCGACGACAAGTGGGTGACATTCAACGTGCGCGAAGACCTGCTCAACGACATGCCCCTCGGCGGTGAAATCGAAGTGATGATACCCGCGCTCGACAAAAAGAAAGTAAAGGCCAAGATATACTACTCGCGCGACCTCGGCAGCTATGCCACATGGCAGGCCACCAAGTCGACCGGCCAGTGGGACAGCAAGACTTTTGAAATCAAGGCCCGTACACTCGAAGCCATTCCCGAACTTCGTCCCGGCATGACAGTGGTCTACTTCAAGCCCTGACACCGGCCCGCTCTCTCCAACTCTCATATTAAATTATTACCCCTAAACCCTTAAGAGAACATGCTTCCCTCACTACGTCGCGGCATAATGACACTCTGCTCTCGCAGGATCTACATCTTCATGATGGTGATCGTGCCGCTGGGATGCGCATTTTTCTTTCTCAACCTCATGCACGAGGGATTGCCGCTCAAGGTGCCCGTCGCGATGGTCGACATGGACCACTCCACTCTCTCGCGCCGCATAGGCCGCTCGCTCAACGCAAGCGAGCTCATCGACATCTCGGTCGACTGCGAGAGCTTCCACTCGGCCATCGACAAAGTGAGGAGCGGAGAGATATTCGGATTCTTCTACATCCCCACCGATTTTCAGGAAAAGGCCCTCAGCGGCCGCACCCCCACCCTCTCCTTCTACTCCAACATGACCATCTTCGTGCCGGGCACACTATCTTTCAAAGGCTTCAAGACGATAGCGGTCACCACCTCGGGCGGCATCGTGCAGACCACACTCACCAGCGCGGGTGTCGATGACAACACCGTGGGCTCGCTCATCACTCCGCTCAAGACCGACATCCACCCGATAGGAAATCCATGGACCAACTATTCCATCTATCTCTCCCAATCGTTTCTGGCCGGAGTCATGGCTCTGCTCGTGATGCTCGTCACATCATTCAGCATATGTCAGGAGCTCAAGCAAGGCACCTCCCCCGAGTGGCTTGCCACAGCCAAAGGCTGCATGCCGCTCGCGCTCGCTGGCAAGCTCCTCCCACAGAGTGTGGTGTTCATATCGGTGGGTGTGGCCATACAGTCCATCATGTTTCAATATCTCCACTTCCCGCTCAACTGCTCTCCATGGCATATGATACTGGCCATGATGCTGCTGGTGCTTTCCTGCCAGGCCTTCTCACTGGTGATAGTCGAGATTGTCCCCAACCTGCGCCTCTCCCTGAGCATATGCAGCCTCATCGGCATCCTGTGCTTCTCGGTGGCAGGCTTCTCCTTTCCGGTCGAAAAAATGTATGGCTCAATAGGCATATTTGCCTACCTCATGCCCATACGTTACTATTTCCTCATCTACATCGACCAGGCTCTCAACGGACTCCCGCTCTACTACTCGCGCTACTATTATATAGTCATGCTCGCGATGCTGTTTGTGCCGGTGCTGGGACTCAGACGTCTGCGCACCCGCTGCCTCAACCCGGTATATATTCCTTAACATTACATTCTTATGAAATGGTTTAAAAGTCTGTTCAGGGTATGGCGAAGGGAGACATGGCTGGTATTTACCGACATCGGAGTAATGCTCTTCTTTTTCGGACTGCCACTGGCCTATCCCATTGTCTACACCCTCATATATAACCCCGAAGTCGTCACGGAAATACCCACCGTGATTGTCGACAACTCGCGCACCGCCGAAAGCCGCGATCTGGCCCGCACCCTCGATGCGACCCAGGCCATCGACATCAAAGGCTATGCCGCCAACATGGCCGAAGCCCGTCGCGCATGGGCCGAGAAAGAGTGTTACGGCATCATAGAGATTCCGGCCGACTATGCCAAGAGGCTCGGACAGGGCGGCTCGGCCACCATATCGTTTTACAACGACATGTCGCTGCTCATACGCTACCGTCAGTATCTCTTCGCGCTGACCGGCGTGCAGATGCACGAGGTCTCCGAGATTACAGCCGAACGCGTGGCCACACGCGGAGGCATCCTGGCCACTCGCGTCACAGGACTCCCGGTCGACACCGCCTCGGAATGTCTCGGCGACCCCACCCAAGGCTTCGCATCGTTCGTCATGCCCGGTATAGTGGTGCTGATACTCCAGCAGAGCATGCTCCTCGGCATCACTATGATCGCAGGCACAGCCGCCGACCGCCGACGCCGCAACCGCGGACGCGACCCCTATGCCTACGACGCCTCCCCGCTGGCCGTTGTGCTTGGCAAGAGTCTCTGTTATCTGATGCTCTATATCCCCGTGAGCTACTACATACTCCACATCGTGCCCGAGATGTTCGCCCTGCCCCACGTGGGCGACGTAGCCGACTATATGCCATTTGTCTTCGCCATGCTCGTGGCCACGACTTTTCTCGGACAGACACTTCAGGTATTTGTGCGCGAACGCGAGACTTCACTGCTCGTCATCGTCTACACCTCGGTGGTATTTCTCTTCCTCTCGGGTCTGACATGGCCGCGCTACGCATTCAATAAATTCTGGCTTATAGTCTCCGACCTCATCCCGGCCACATGGGGCGTCGAAGGCTTCATACGCATCAACTCCAACGCCGCCACCATCTCCGACGTGAGCCGCTACTACTGGAGCTTGTGGGCTCTCACCGCTCTCTATTTCCTTCTGGCCCTCGCCCTCCGCGCCTACGTCTCCCGCCGGCCCGACCAACAGTCCGTGTCTGTCGCTCATAATAACTGAACGCGATAGCGAATATTCACCGGATATTCACTATCTTTGCGGGTGAATAATGGATACCGATTTCGACATACACAACAAGGCCAACCCCGACAAGGAGTTTGAGCGGGCATTGCGTCCGTCATACTTCGACTCGTTCAACGGCCAGGAAAAGATAGTAGAAAACCTCAAAGTATTCGTCCAGGCCGCCCGCATGCGTGGCGAGGCTCTGGACCATCTGCTGCTGTTCGGACCTCCGGGACTGGGCAAGACCACTCTCGCCGGCATCATTGCCAATGAACTCGGCGTAAACCTCAAGGTCACCTCAGGACCCGTGCTCGACAAGCCCGGCGACCTGGCAGGCATACTCACCTCGCTCGAAGACAACGACGTGCTCTTCATCGACGAGATACACCGTCTGAGCCGCGTAGTGGAGGAATATCTCTACTCGGCCATGGAGGACTATCGCATCGACATAATGATCGACAAAGGCCCCGGAGCACGTTCCGTTCAGTTGTCGCTCTCACCCTTCACTCTCGTCGGAGCCACCACCCGCTCGGGCATGCTCACAGCCCCGATGCGCGCACGCTTCGGTATCAACTGTCATCTTGAATATTACAGCCACGAAGTGCTCGAACGCATCATCGCCCGCTCGGCTGCACTGCTGAAAGTGCGCATCACAGCCGAAGCAGCCCACGAAATAGCGATGCGTTCGCGAGGCACACCGCGTATAGCCAACTCTCTGTTGCGGCGAGTGCGCGACTTCGCCCAGGTCAAAGGCTCGGGCGACATCGACCCCGAGATAGCACGCTTTGCCCTCGAGGCTCTCAACATCGACCGTTACGGCCTCGACGAGATGGACCACAAACTGCTGCTCACGATGATCAACAAGTTTGACGGCGGCCCCGTCGGGCTCTCCACCATCGCCACCGCCATAGGCGAGGAGCAGGACACCATCGAGGAGGTATATGAACCATTCCTCATAATGGAAGGTTTTCTACGCCGCACACCACGCGGACGCGAGGTGACATCGCTTGCTTATAACCATCTTCGCATCAATCCACCATCACATCAAGCCAGCCTATGGCCGGAATAAAATCGCTCGCAAAAGACACTGCCATCTACGGTCTCAGCAGCATCATCGGACGCTTCCTCAACTGGTGTCTCGTGCCGCTCTACACTCAGATGTTTCCCGCATCGGAATACGGAGTGGTCACCTACGTCTACGCAGCCGTAGCCCTCGCCCTCATAATACTCACCTATGGCATGGAGACGGGATTTTTCCGCTTCGCCAACCACGAACGCTACTCCGACCCCATGGAGGTCTACTCCACCGGTCTCATCTCGCTTGGAGTCAGCTCCACAGCCTTTGTGGCACTCATGCTGGCCTTCATCGGTCCGGTCTCGGCCGCCCTTCACGCCCCCGACCATCACGATTTCATCGTCATGATGGTCATCACGGTCGCGCTCGACGCCTTCACGGCCCTGCCGTTCAGCTATCTGCGCTACGCCAAGCGTCCCATACGTTTTGCCTCGCTCCGTCTGATCAACATCGCGGCCAACATAGGGCTCAACCTGTTTTTCATACTCATCTGCCCCTGGCTCTGGGACAACGCCCCGGGATGGATAGCATGGTTCTATGACCCCGACTTCGGCATAGGCTACATATTCCTGGCCAATCTCATATCCTCGGCCCTCAACCTCCTGCTGCTCCTGCCCGAGCTCCACGGCTTCCGCTGGCGGTTCAACCCCGTGCTGTGGCGCGAGATGATAGCCTACTCCGCCCCGCTCCTCGTGCTCGGAGTGGCCGGCATCATGAACCAGACTCTCGGCACTCTGCTCATGCCCATGCTTTACACCGACAAGACCCAGGCCATAACCGACGTCGGTATCTACGGAGCCAACTACAAGATAGCCATCGTGATGGTGATGTTCATCCAGGCCTTCCGCTTTGCCTACGAACCCTTCATCTTCGCGCGCGCCAAAGAACAGGGCGAAGACCGCCTGCAAAGCTATCGCGACGCCATGCGGTGGTTTCTGATATTCGCCATGGTGATATTCATCGGAGTGATGTACTACATGGACATCCTGCGCCACTTCATAGCCTCGTCCTACTTTAGCGGACTCAGGATAGTACCCATACTCATGATTGCCGAATTGTTTTTCGGCATATTCTTCAACCTCTCGCTGTGGTACAAGCTCACCGACCGCACCGTCTGGGGCATGTGGCTATCGCTGCTCGGACTCGCCGTCACTGTCGGACTCAACATACTGCTCGTGCCCCGTTACGGCTACATAGGCTGCGCCTGGGCCGCACTCGGTTGTTACGGCGTCATGATGGTGGCAAGCTACATAGCCGGACGCATACACTATCCCATAGGCTACAATGTGCCGCGACTGCTGTTTTACTTCATCGCCGGCATCGCATTCTGGATAGGAGGTGACATTATAGCCGTTGAGTCACACCCTTGGCTCACCATGCTCATCCGCACCCCGCTCCTGCTGCTCTACATCCTCATGGTGTTGCGCATCGAGCGCGTCACCATCCGGAGTCTATTGCCGAATAAAAAATAATAGCTTTAGAAAGTCAAGACAGGAGTATAAAACAAGACAGGAGCACAGGAGTATAAATAAGGGTAGACTCAGATCATCCACCTAAAAAACTCCTGTGCTCCTGTCTTGTTTTATACTCCTTCTAAACTTATTACTTTTTAAACTTTAAACTACTTGAACAGATGGCTGTATTTTTCGAGAAGGGCGGTAAATTTTGGGTCTTTGCGTATAGGGGCACAGTTGATATTGGCCTCCGAAGCCTTTGTCCAGTTGTGATAATTGGCATAACCCTTTTCGAGTGAAGCCTCCATGCAGCGCAGAGCACGCTCGGGCATGCCGGCCTGGGCATAATAGCAGGTCGCATAATAGTTGACCGCGCCGTCATAATCGTCGGCGGTCTCGAGCACTCGCTCCATCCACTTGTCGCCCTGCTCCTGACGACCAAGTGCCAGCAGAGCAAACCCGCGCAGCGACATCACATTGTCAAAGTCATAATCCATGTCGAGCACCATGTCATAGGCACGCTCGGCATTGGTCTTCTGCTTGCGATAGTCGCCAAGCACCCATCCGCGCAGCATCTGCAGCTCGGGATTCTCGGGATTGACCATCGCAGCCTCGCTGAGAGCCACCGCCGCATCGGCCACCTGACCCAGCTCCACCTGAGCAAGAGCCTTGGCCACAAGTGCGTCAAGGGCCTCGGGTGACTTCTCGAGAGCCTTCTCTGCTGCGTCAAGTGCACCCTCGTTGTCGCCGAGAGCTCGCTTGATGCGCGACTTCACCACATAATAAAACTCATTGTCGTCGGTCGCGCTTATGGCATAGTCGGCATTGAGAAGCGCGCGGTCATAGCGGCCGAGATAATAATAACACTCGGCCAGCGCACCGTTAAGACCTGGATATGAATCGAGATTTTCGTTGATTATCTTGTCATAGTCGGCAATGGCAGCAAGATAGTTGCAATGGCCCTGCGCTATCATGGCGCGGATGAAATAAAACATGCCGTTGCGCGGAGCCTTGCCGATGGCCGATGACAGGCCCGACATCACAGTGGGATAGTCGCTGCGCGACATGTCCACAAGATGCTGCAAAGCGCGGCCGGTGCTGACATTATCCACCGAGATGGCTGTCACATAGTCGTCGACAGCACCCTGCTCGTTGCCCATGAGACGACGCACCGCTGCACGGCCCAGATAGATTTCGCTTCGGTTGGGCGAAAGAGCCACAGCGCGGTCGGCAAGCTCATTGGCCGTGCCGAGATTGTTTTGCTTCACGGCCACATTCGCCTGACCCAGCAATGCGTCCTGGCTGTGGGGATTGAGGCGGAGCATCAGATTATAGTCGGCGTTGGCCTCCTGGTAGCGGCCCAGCTCATAGAGTGTCTGCGCACGCTGATAGATGGTGCCGTAATCCTGAGGCGACATGGCAAGCACCTTGTTTATGTCCGACAGCGCGTCGGTATACTTTTTCTGTGCCTTGTATATCTTAGCCCTTATCTGATAGGCGGGATAGCGCGCCTCTTCATCTTCAGGCTCATAATACTTCATGGCCGTATTGATGTCGTCGAGAGCCTTCACGTAGTCACGATGGGCATAATAGAGTCCGGCGCGGCGCACGAGTGTCTCCGGGTCGCGGGGGTCTTCGGCAAGCAGTTCGTCAAAGGCCTTGAGCAGTGCCTGTGACATGGGATCGTCATATCCTGTCTGAGCCGATGCGGCAAACACCGCGCTGACACTCATGACAAGGCCTAATGTGATGGTTTTTATGTTCACTTTCTATCGAATGTTGAAATGTGTAGGATATTGAATGTTTTCACACGACATTCAAAAATTATTTATTACCGCCCGCAGGGCCGACAACCGCGCCAGAAGGTCGGGAAGCTGTGCAAGAGGGAGCATATTTGCGCCGTCGCTCTTGGCTACCGACGGATTCTGATGAGTCTCGATAAAGATTCCGTCCACACCCACGGCCACACCCGCACGGGCTATGGTGTCAATGAGGTCGGGACGTCCGCCGGTCACGCCTGCCGCCTGATTAGGCTGCTGGAGCGAATGGGTGACGTCGAGAATCACAGGCGCGCCAAACTTCTGCATCTCGGGGATGCCGCGATAGTCCACCACCAGATCCTGATAGCCGAATGTCACGCCTCGCTCGGTCAATGCCACGTTGTCATTGCCGGCATCTCTCACCTTCTGCAAGGCAAATCCCATGGCTTCGGGCGAGAGAAACTGCCCCTTCTTGATATTGACAGCCTTGCCGGTCTCGGCAGCGGCCATGAGCAGATCGGTCTGGCGGCACAGGAAGGCAGGTATCTGGAGCACATCCACATACTCCGCTGCCATCGCGGCCTCGCCGGCTGTGTGGATATCGGTCACAACGGGCACGCCGAATGTCTCGCGCACCTTGGCCAGTATCTTCAAGGCTTTCTCGTCACCTATGCCCGTAAACGAGTCGATGCGCGAGCGGTTGGCCTTGCGATAGGAGCCCTTGAACACATAGGGTATGCCCAGTCTGCTCGTGACTTTCACACACTGCTCGGCTATGTCCATAGCCATCTCTTCGCCTTCTATGACACACGGGCCAGCAAGCAGGAAAAACTGCGGCCGGGATGAGTATTCTTTAAATGAAAACACTTTATTCAATTAGTAATTAGTAATTATCAATTAGTAATTATTCTGCAAGTCGTTTTTATTGACTATGCGCCATGTCCTATCGTGAGGCAAGCGAGTCAAGCACATGACAGGCGGTGACGCCATAGAGCGCGGCAGTCTCGGTGCGCAGTCGGTTTTCACCAAACGTCACGGGCATAACCCCGCCTCCGAGCAGCATCTCTACCTCCGAAGGCGAAAAATCGCCCTCCGGCCCGATGAATATCACCGTGTTTCGTCCGGCCTCATAGACGTTGGCAAAGTCGCGACGCTCCACGCTGCCGTCACAATAGCCCACATACCTGCAGGCCTCCGGCAGCAATCCGCCTACAGCCTGACGAAGCGGAGTCATGGGGTCAATGACCGGAAGCACGGCTTTGAGCGACTGCTTCATGGCCGACACGGCTATCTTTTCGAGCCGTTCGGTCTTGATTTCGCGCCGCTCGCTGCGGTCACACAGCAGGGGCACTATGCGGTTTACTCCCGTCTCAGTGAGCTTTTCCACCAGCCACTCCATACGGTCCATATGCTTGGTCGGAGCTACAGCCGCCACTATCTGCTGGCTCCACGGCAACGGCTGACGACGGCACTCGGCTATCTCCACGCCGGCACGCTTGGGGTGAGCGTCGACAAGCCGGCACGTGTACACATTGCCGCGTCCGTCTATGACCTGGAGCTCTTCGCCCTCGGTCATGCGCAACACCTTGACAGCATGCCGCGAGTCACTCTCGGGCAGCGTCAGGGTCTCGGCTATGTCAGGAGCATAAAACTGTATCATCTTTTATTCATGAATATATCGGTCACGCTTACACAACGGCCTTGTTATCCTCGATTTCCTTGATAAGACGGGCCTCCTCATCATTGGTGGGAGTCTGGGTGTCTTTGAAAAGGAAAATGAACAGCACGGCAATCACCAGCGAATAGGCCGCGAAGATATACCACGAAGTGGTCCAGCCGGCATGCTGTGCCTCGGGTGTGGTCTGGGAAAATACGTAATGGTTCACTATGGCCTGGGCGGCAAGAGTGCCCACGGTCGCGCCGATGCCGTTGGTCATAATCATAAAGAGTCCCTGCGCGCTCGAACGCAGATCTTTTGTTGTCTGCTGGTCGACATAGAGGCCGCCCGACACGTTGAAGAAGTCAAAAGCTACGCCGTAGACTATACACGAGAGCACGAGCAGCCACAGTCCGCCGCCGGTGTCGCCCATGCCGAAAAACGCGAAACGCAACACCCATGCAAACATCGACATGAGCATCACACCTTTGATGCCGAAACGCTTGAGACAGAAGGGTATGAGCAGTATACACAGCGTCTCGCTGATCTGCGACAGCGAGATGAGCGCGTTGGCATTACGGGCCCCCCAGGTGTCGGCAAACGAGGCTATGTCTGAAAACGAGGTGATAAATATGTTGCCGTAACTGTTGGTTATCTGCAGCGACACGCCCAGACACATGCTGAAAATAAAGAATATCGCCATACGCTTCACCTTGAACAGCCCGAACGCTTTGAGTCCCAGCGAGTCGGCAAGCGAGCCCGAGGCCTTCTTGTCGACCGGACACTGCGGCATGGTCAGCGCGTAGGCCGCCATGCAGAAACTCAGCACTGCCGAAGTCACAAGCTGATAGGGATTGGTCTGAAACTGTGTGAAGTTGACAAACAGCATCGAGCATATGAAACCCACCGTCCCAAACACACGTATGGGCGGGAAGCATGTTATGGTGTCAAGGCCGGCCCGACTCAGAGCGTTGAACGCCACCGAGTTGTTCAGACCTATGGTCGGCATGAAAAAAGCCACCGAGAATGTGTAGAGCGTAAAGAGCGGGCCAAACTCCACCACCGGCACCGTGAGAGCATACACAGCGGCGGCGGCCATGAACAGTCCGGCAAGCAAATGACACAAGCTAAGCATGCGCTGGGCCTGAATCCAGCGGTCGGCGATAATGCCCACCACGGCCGGCATAAACAGCGACACTATGCCCTGCACAGCATAAAACCACCCTATATGTGTGGCCAGCCCGACCGAGCCGAGATAATTGCCCAGCGATATGAGGTAAGCTCCCCATACACCAAACTCGAGAAACGACAGTGCGGCCAGACGCACTTGCAGTACACGTTTTGTTGACACGTTCTTCTTGATTTTTATATTATAACTCTTAAAACTTTTTTTTAACTCTCGACTTTCAACTCTTATTCTCCTTGCGCTTGATAATCTCGGCGACACGGGCTGCTTCCTCATACTCCTCGTTCTCGATAAGTCGCGCGAGAGTCTTCTTCAGCTCCTCCACGGTATAATTCTCGAGCTTAGGTGTACGCACCGGCGTGACACCGGCATCATCGTTGCGCAACTCGCCCTCCTCGCCATCACCGCTGTCGGCGGCAAGGTCTTCGAGCTCAAATCCGGTCTCGGTAAGAATCTCGGCAGTGGTATAGATAGGCGCGCCCGTGCGCATGGCCACAGCCACAGCGTCCGACGTGCGCGAGTCGAGCGACACTGTACGCTCTCCGTCGGTAAAGGTCAGCTCGGAGTAAAACACTCCGTCCTCAAACCTGTAGATAAACACCTCCAGCAGTTCAATACCGAACGCCCGGCCCAGCCCCGTGAACAGATCATGGGTCAGCGGTCGCGGAGGCACTATGCCCTCCATCTTCAGAGCTATGGCCTGGGCCTCGCTCGCCCCGATTACCACCGGAATGCGAAACGGCCCGCCCACCTGCGCCAGTATCAGCGCGTAGGCTCCGTTCTGAATCTGACTGTAAGAGATGCCGAGCACTCTCAGTCTCACGCGGGGCGTATCGCCTGTACCGCTTGAATCAAGGTTGCCAAACAGGTCGTTGTTATCGTTATCCATACGCCTTATTTTACGATATTACAACATTATGTTTCGTCCCGTTATCACACCGCTGCCGAGACACAGGCGGCTGTCGGGGGTATATATCACCGCAAACTGTCCCGGGGCGATGCCCTGTACGGGTTGCTCCGAGTCTATCACATATTCTCCGTCACCCAGACGAGTGAGACGGGCGTTGAGAAAGTCGGGGCTGTGACGGTTTTTAAATGTCACTGCCACCCCCTCGCAATCGCCCGGCCACGGATCGCGGGTGAGCCAATGCATCTCGTCGAGATGAAGTACCTGCCCATACTGCTTCTCCGTATCATATCCCTGCGAGACATACACCACATTGTCGTGCACGTTCTTCTTCACCACATACCACGGCCCTCCGCTCAGACCAAGGCCTTTGCGCTGGCCGATGGTGTGAAACCAGAATCCCTTGTGCTCACCGAGCTTACGGCCGGTCTCAAGCTCCACGATGGGGCCGGGTTTCTCGCCGAGATGACGGCGTATGAAGTCATTATAGTTGATTTTGCCGAGAAAACATATGCCCTGGCTGTCGCGGCGATATGCGTTGGGCATACCTGTCTCTATGGCCAGACGGCGCACCTCGGCTTTGGGCAGGTCGCCGATCGGAAACATCAGACGGCTGAGCTGCTCATAGGATATGCGACATAGAAAATCGGTCTGGTCCTTGACCCGATCAACACCCGTGCCGAGCCATGTAAGCCCGTCTATCTCATGGGTGGTGGCATAGTGGCCCGTGGCGGTACGGTCAAATTCGCGGCCCCAGCGTTCCTCAAAAAAACCGAATTTTATCATCTTGTTGCACATCACGTCGGGATTGGGGGTCAAGCCCTGTCTCACCGTACGAAGCGCATACTCCATGACATTCTCCCAATACTCCTCGTGAAGCGACACGACTTCAAAGGGCAATGCATATTTCCTGGCTATATAGCGACACATCTCGATGTCCTCCTCGGCCGAGCAGTCGCCCTCGCCCGTATCAAGTCCGATGCGGATATAAAACAGGTGCAGGTCATGACCCTGCTCCAGCAACCTGTGCACGGCCACCGCACTGTCGACTCCACCGGATATTAATACCGCTACTCGCATAAACTCTTAACTCTTAAACTCTGAACTTTACTTAGACTTCCTCAAGCTCCTCCTCCTCATCCTTGCCGCGGCGGTTGATGATGTAGAGCGAAATGAAATAATCAAGCGAAATCTTGCCCGGGCCTGCAATGAGCATCCATATGTAAATGCCGATAAACATGATGGGCAGATAACCCGGGTCGGTCGAGTCAAGACCATACACCGGCAGATAAGGCACCATGTCATGGAGAATGTAGTACTCGGCGGCACACATGGCCACAATCGGCGGGATAGTGCTCAGACGGGTCAGAAATCCGACCATTATCAGCAGCGAGCACACCAGCTCGATAATTATCATCAGCACCAGCGACGTCGATGACGGCATGTCAAGCACCGTCGGAAACGTCATGCACAGCTCGTTATAGTTGACAAGATGGCGTATGCCGAACTGCAACAGCATGATGCCGACAAACAGGCGCATGAACAAGCGGCCGAGATTGGTGTAAGTGTAGCCCGTCAGACGGAGAAACACGTTTATGAGCGGTGAGTTATGCCAGGACATTATCTTGATTTTAGAACTGATATTATTTTGATTACTTTGTCGGGTGTATAATACCACCCTCTTACTTCGGCTGGGGCGATTTACGATGCTTGGTTCGTCCGGTCGGCCCCGCTATCTCTTCTTCAGTTGCCGCGCCACGTCAAGCACTTGGTCGGCGTTGAGATGTTTATAGCGTATGATGTTATGGCGGCCGAGTATATAAAAATCGGGGGTCCCGGCGCGCAGATCGATACTCAGATCGGCATCAGGTGCCGCGCCCACAATCCAGTTGGCGGGATAACCCTCCACAGCCTTCTTCCACTCCTCGTCAGGCTCGGCAAGCGTAATGGCCACCACCTTGACCGTACCCTCGTTGACAAGCTCAGTCATCGACACATCCGCGTCAAGACGTATGCGGGCCATGTTGCAGCTGCTGCAGTCGGGGTCGTTGAAAAACACTATCACAACCTCAGCCGAATCGTTCTGCAGGTCTCCCGCCCGGCCGTCACGGGTAGTGTAGGGAAGCGAAGGTGCGCGGCTGCCCACCATGGAGTTTCGGAGCACCTCGGCCTGCTGCACAAAACGAGCCTTCTCGGCCTTCGACACCCGCTTGTTGGCGGCAACTGCCTCGGCAAACGGCAGATAGAGCCCGTCAATCCACATCTCGGCGGTGTCACCATAGAGCTGACTCTCGGCCACCGCAGCCATAAACACCTGGTCCTTGGGCTGCTTCTCGAGTTTCTTCATCAGCGCGTTGACCCCGCGCACGGCTACGCTCGGATCGGCATTGGCCACTACCGAGAGATAGACCTTCATCTCCTGAGCCATCTTCTGACGGGCCGAAAATGCCTTGGTCATCTCGCAGAAATCCCAGAAATGGTCGGCCAGATAATTGCAGCGGCCCTGAAATGTGGCCACCGAGTCAGGCACTATCGGATAGGGGAAATATGTGTCGGCCTTAGCCGTCTGCCCAAGGCCGACAAGCGCAAGCAACGACAATATGAACAGTTTGATTTTCATAATCTTTGTTGATACGGTTTTATGCAATCACAAAGGTAATGAAAATCATTCTAAAGTCAAAAATTAAAAATTTAAAATAAAAGCCGCTTCCCGAAAAAATTACGCCTTTTCTGATGTCAAAAACTCACCATGAAGGCGGCGAAAAGATGTCCGAAACAAATAAGAATCGGCTGCGCGAAGTGTGTCGCGCAGCCGATTCTGTAACTCTTGACGTAACGATTATCAAATCTCCACCTTTATCGAGGCCGGATATATGCGGGCGCGCTCATAATAACGGGCGCAACTGTTGACCATATCCTCGAGCGAGGGTTTCACCTTCCCGCGGAACACCTCGCGGCCGTTGACCCTAAGCGTCACCTCCTTGCTCATATCCACAAGGCTGTCATTGAGATAGACCGTAAAACGTCCCTTGGTGGCCGGTACATATGTCTTGCGGAAATCAAGCGATATCGGAAATCCGAAATCATTCCCGACCAGACTCGGCTCATACTTCACGAGACTCACGGTCACATCCACCTCATTGCCGTTGATATTCATCTCATAACATGTGCGTTGCGACTCATCGTCGTTGCTCCGCTCATCGACATAGAGATTATAGAATCCGTCGCGATAACGGCCGTCCATCTCAAAGTTCTCCCAGTAGACCGACTTGGGATATGGATCGCGTTTGTGCTTGCGCAACCACGGTGCCGTGGGCATATAGTTTATGCCGTGGCCCGCGTCGGGGATAAGCTCTACCATGTAATCATAGTGTCCGGGATACAGTTGTTGGAGACTGTCGAGCTTGATGGCGGCTATGCGGGTGAGCACATTGCGGTAAAAACCGAAGTCTCTCTGACCAGTGCGGAGCACAAAGGCCGTGTTGCGCAGATTTTCGGCAGGAGCATTGACCAGCGGCTCGCCTCCGGCCATCGGACCGGCTCCCGCGAGATAGTCGGCATAATACGATGCCAGTCGCTGACTGCCATACGCGCCCTCCGATATACCCATGAAATACACCTTGTCGGCATCTATCTCGTCACGCAGCAGGGCCTGGCGCAACAGTCGTTCCCACGCCCACTGCTTGCCGCGCTGATACCAGCGATACCATTCGCCTTCGTTGGGTATCTGGGGGATGAAATACACACTCGGAGCATCGTCATAAGCTGCGGCTATCTGCTTGAGTGTCTTCCACTCCTGAGCCTTTGGGCCGGAGCCATGGAGAAATATGAAGAACGGACGAGCCTCGGCCGACTCTCCCTTGCAGCCATACACATAGGGCATCACCGCATCGGGCTCGAGCTCCGAGGGTATGTCCCAGGACATGTCGGCAGCCTCGGCAAGAGGTCCTGTGGCGGGAAGACGGCTTTCGTCGGCCGCGGCATTGGCCTTTTTCCACTCCTCCCACACCATGTCGCGCATACGTTCCACATCGCGTAGAGCCACTTTCTTTGTGCCCTCATAGGTCCGCGCGGCGTCACCGGCGATGCGTGCGGCAAAAAATTCACTGATATCCTTGTTTTTACGGCTGTCTTTTTTCGCGCCAACGGCCGTTACCCCCGAAGTCAGGGCAAGAAGTGACGCAAAAATCAGTGCGATAGTTTTTTTCATGTCAGTTTTAAGGTTATGGATTGTCAAGATTATGATATGTACAGCGCGCCACTTCTCATTTCAGGAAGAGACACGCGTCGCCATACGACAGGAAACGATATTCCCCGCCGAGCGCGTAGTCATACACACTGCGCCATTCGTCTCCGCCGAGAAATGCCGACACGAGCAGCAGCAACGTGGAGCGAGGCTGGTGAAAATTGGTGACCATCCCCTTGACTACCCGATAGTCATAGCCCGGTGCAATCATCAGCCGGGTCGATGCTATAAACGTGTCGCTCCCCTCCTCCTCGAGCCGGCGGAGTATCGCCGTCATGGCCTCCGCGACTTCGAGGCGCGGATGTTCCGGACTGTAGGGATACCACTGCGGGAGTGTCGACGCGTCAAGCCCCGAGTGGAGCATACATCCAAGATGATAAAGGCTCTCGAGCGTGCGCACCGATGTGGTGCCCACCGCTATGACACGGCGTCCGGTGGCGGCCAGTTCTTCGATTAGGGCGCGCGGCACGGCTATAAACTCGTTGTGCATCTCATGTTGGCCTATGGTGTCGCTCTTGACAGGCTGAAAAGTCCCGGCCCCTACGTGGAGCGTAAGTTCGCGCCGCGGTATGCCGCGACGGTCTATGGCCTCGAGTACCTCCGGAGTGAAATGCAGCCCCGCAGTCGGAGCGGCCACCGAGCCTTCGATGCGCGAATAGACGGTCTGATAGTCCTCCGAGTCGCTCTCTTCGGTCGAACGGTTGAGATAAGGCGGGATGGGTATCTCGCCGAGTGCCGAGATTATCGAACTGAATGTCACCTCGCTGTTGTCCCAGCTGAAACGCACCGTCGAGGCCGCTCCGTCCTTGCTCTCACGCATGGCGGTCAGTGTCACCTCCCGGCCCTCCACTGTCACGCGGCGGGTCAGAGGCCCTTCCTTCCATCGCTTGGAGTTGCCCACGAGACAGGTCCATGCACATTCGCGTGTGCTTGCGAAATTCACGGCATAGTCGGCCGGCTCGTGCGGCTCCAGACAGAATATCTCTATCAGCGCGCCGTTGCCGTCGGCTCCCTTGCGGAAACGCAGACGCGCGTTAATGACCCTCGTGTTGTTATACACAAGCATCGCGTCCTCGGGCAGCAGGCCGGGCAGGTCGGCAAACAGTCGCGTCTCCCTCCGTCCCTCGCCGTCTCTCACCAGCAGCAGACACTTGTCGCGCTCCTCGAGCGGATGTTTGGCAATTCGCTCCTCCGGCAGCGGATAGTCGTAATCCTCGATGCGGATTTCCTCTATATCACTCTTGGTCATACTGCGGCCAGATCTATGAGTTCACTGATAGCTTTACAGGGATCCGGAGCCCTGAACACATAGCTGCCGGCCACAAGCACATCGGCCCCCGACTCTATGAGAGCGGGTGCGGTGTTGAGGTCCACACCTCCGTCAATCTCTATCACGGCTTTGGAGCCTGTGCGGTCAATCATGTCGCGCAGACGACACACCTTATTAATGGTATTGGCTATAAACTTCTGCCCTCCGAATCCCGGATTGACACTCATGAGCAACACCAGTTCGACATCGCCTATTATATCCTCGAGCATCTCCACGGGAGTAGCCGGATTGAGCGTCACGCCGGCCTTCATTCCGGCCTCGTGTATTGACGCCACCACGCGGTGAAGATGCGTACAGGCTTCATAGTGCACATTCATCAGGTCGCCGCCCGCATCGCGCACGGCTCCGACATAACGGCCCGGATCCATGACCATCATATGCACGTCGAGTGGCTTCTCGGCCACTCGGCTGATGGATTTTATCACCGGAAAGCCTATCGAGATGTTGGGTACGAACATTCCGTCCATCACGTCGATATGTATCAGCGACGCACGGCTGCGGTTGACGGTCTCCACGGCCTCGCCGAGTCGAGTGAAGTCTGCGGCCAATAGTGAGGGTGCTACCTGTATCATGGCTGGTGTTTTTTTCTACAGTGTTACTATGGTTATTCGTTTACTGTTTTCTTGGGTTTGAAGGCATTGTAGAGGATGATGCCGAGGCATATCACTCCGAGGGCAAGACCTGCATAGGTAAGATAGTCGTTATACTCCTCCACCTTGGCAAAGAGCTGTTCGCGCGACACCATCTTGCCGAGCCAGTAGCCCAGAGTTGCAAGTACGGCGTTCCAGGTGAGTGCGCCCAGACCTGTGAACAGGACAAACTTGCCCACATTCATCCTCGCCAGTCCGGCGGGGATCGAGATAAGCTGACGCACAGCCGGCACAAGTCGTCCTATGAAGGTCGACACTGCACCGTGGGCGTCAAAATACTCTTCGGCATGATTCACCTTAGCCTCGTCGAGCAGAAAAGCATGGCCCACGCGGCTGCCGGCAAACTTATACACTATCGGCCGCCCTATCCACAGAGCCAGATAATAGTTGATAAGCGCGCCCACAATAGCTCCGGCTGTCGCAAGCAGTGTCACCATCACGATATTCACCTCATGGCTCGTACACGCAAGATAAGCGGCCGGAGGCACTATCACCTCCGAGGGAAAAGGCACAAACGAGCTCTCTACGACCATAAACACAAACACGAGCATGTAGACGGTCATTGCATCAGCCTCAAGAAACCGGGCCATTATCCCGGCTGGGTCAAACAACGCCAGAAGCGTTACAAGATCAAGCATACTTCTTTTTTATATTTATCAATTAGTAATTAGCAATTATCAGCCGGCAATCGGCCGCCGGACTATTACACGCAGTGAGTATGTATTACAACCATCCTTCACCGATTGTTTATTCCGACATCGTGATTACAATGGCTGCCAATTGCCAATTACCGTTCAGGCAGAGGTTTACTTTCTGGGGTGAGCTATCATATACTGTGCTATCTGCACTGCATTGAGGGCTGCGCCTTTCTTTATCTGGTCGCCCACGAGCCAGAATGTAAGCCCGTTGGGATTAGCCACATCCTCTCTCAGACGGCCCAGGAACACAGGGTCGGTACCGGCTGCGAAGAGCGGCATGGGATATTTCTTTTCGGCCGGCTCGTCAATCACCACCAGACCTTCGGCCTTGGCAAAAGCGGCGCGGGCCTCCTCGACGCTGATAGGACGCTCGGTCTCAACCCACACGGCCTCGCTGTGGGCACGCACTACGGGCACTCGCACACAGGTCGCGCTCACCGAAAGCTCGGGAGCATGCATGATTTTACGGGTCTCGTTATACATCTTCATCTCCTCCTTGGTATAGTCATTGTCAAGGAACACGTCGATGTGGGGGATAAGGTTGTAGGCCAACTGATAAGCAAACTTCTCGACGGTAGGCTCCTTGCCCTCGCCGAGCTCCTCATACTGCTTCACAAGCTCGTCCATACCGGTCGCGCCGGCACCGCTCGCTGCCTGATAGGTAGCAACATGCACTCGCTTGATAGGCGAGATGTCGTTAAGAGGCTTCAGAGCCACCACCATGATGGCGGTCGTACAGTTGGGGTTGGCTATCACACCGCGGGGAGCGTCAAAAGCATCCTCGCCGTTGACTTCGGGCACCACCAGGGGCACATCAGGATCCATGCGGAAGGCCGACGAGTTGTCGATCATCACCGCGCCGTGCTTGGTGATGACATCGGCATACTTCTTCGACACCGACGCGCCGGCCGACACGAATGCGAAATCCACACCGCGGAAATCCTCCGGCTCATCTCTGAGCAACTGCACGGTGTAATCCTTGCCGCGGTAATTATATGTACGGCCGGCCGAACGCTCCGAACCGAAAAGCAACAGTTCGTCGATCGGGAAATTCTGCTCATCGAGCACTCTCAGGAACTCTTGTCCTACTGCGCCACTGACGCCTACAATCGCAACTTTCATACCTTAGTTGATGTAATAGTGTGTATTATATTTTTGTTTTTATTTTTCTCTCTCGCCTATCTGTAGAGCGACTCTATGATATGGGCATAATTCTTGTTGATGACCCTGCGCTTGAGCTTGAGCGTATTGGTCAGCTCGCCGCTGTCCATCGTAAACTCATGAGGCAACAGCTTGAACCGCTTGATTTTCTCATACGGAGCCAGTCCCTTCTGAAGCACCTCCAGACGCTTCTCCATCATTTCGTTGACCCTCTTGTCGTCAAGCAGCTCCTCAATGGAGCCATAAGCGATTTTCTTCTCGTCGGCCCACGCCCTCAGCGCGGCAAACGACGGCACTATCAGCGCGCTCACATACTTGTAGCCGTCGCCTATCACAGCCACCTGCTCTATAAATTTATCTGTGCCCAGACGTGTCTCTATCGCCTGCGGAGCTATATACTTGCCGTTTGAAGTCTTGAAAAGGTCCTTGATGCGGTCGGTCAGAAACAGATTGCCGCTCTTGTCCATATAACCCGCGTCGCCCGTCCTGAACCATCCGTCGGCCGTAAAAGCCTCTGCCGTAGCCTCAGGCTTGTGATAATAGCCGCTCATCACGGTCGGGCCCTTGACAAGCACCTCCGAGTTGGAGTCCACCTTGACCTGCACCCACGGTATAGCCGTACCCACCGAAGCTATCTCATAGTCCTTCATAGGGAAACAAGTCACCGTAGCCGTGGTCTCCGACAGCCCGTAGCCTGTCATCAGAAACAGTCCGGCCGAATGGAAAAACTCCACTATCTCGGCCGAAACCGGCGCGCCGGCGGTCGGGAATATATTGGGGTGGTCGATGCCTATCGCGCCGCGCAGCATAGCAAACACCTTGCGGTCAAACAGCTTATAGCTGCTCTCAAGCCACCACGGAGCCTCCAGCCCCCTGCGCTTATACTCTATGTTACGCTTACGGCCCACCTTCAGAGCTGCATTCACCATCATACGGGCCACAGGATTCATCGACGCGATCTTCTCATGCACGGCCGCATACACCTTCTCCCAGAACCGCGGCACGGCACACATACACGTGGGCCTCACCTCCTTGATGGTGTCCTGTATGGCACGCGGGTCACGGTTGACTGCCACCTTGATGCCAAGCATCAGACACACATAGGTAAATCCCTTCTCAAATATATGGCTCAGAGGCAGAAAAGCCATCGACACATCCTTGGGCGAAAGCATGTCGAGTCTCACCCTGTGGGCCTCCAGCGCGTAGTCATAGTTGGAGTGAGTCAGCATCGCACCCTTGGGCTCGCCCGTAGTTCCAGAGGTATACACAAGCGTCGCAAGGTCATCCGGACATGCCGACCTGGCCCTGTTCTCCACCTGCACCTCCACCTCATCGCCGGCCTTCTCGCCCAGCTTCATGAAGTCGCTCCACAGCATCGAGCTCTCATCATCCTCATCAAGCTCTATCGGCTTGATTACAACGATATGCTTCAGACAGCCGCAACGGCTCTGTACCTCGCGGGCCGAGCGATACTGGGTCGTATTTCCTGCAAACAACACCTCGCAGCAGGCATCGCTGACTATATACTCCACCTGCTCGGGCGACGATGTCGCATATATCGACACCGACACAGCCCTGTTGCGATAACAGGCAAAATCAGTCACAAGATTCTCCGGACGGTTGGCCGAAAAAGTGCCCACACAATCAGTCGGCTTGACTCCGAGCACTGCCAGAGCACGGGCCGCTACACGCACCTGCGCCTCAAACTCCCTCCAGGATATATCATACCACCTGTCCTGCTCGTCCTGTGCCGCGAGTGCCGGATGCTCCGGATGCTCTGCCGCATGGCGCGCAGGCAGATAGGTCAAAATATTGTCAATCATGACATATTGTTTAATAGATTTCCTGCAAAGGTAACACCAATTTTCCGCCCGCCACCCATATAATTAAAAGAAATTTGATAATCGTTAACATTTCCTCATAAATTGCACACTCACGTTAACATCTCTCAACACATCACTTCTCCTCTTAAACGGCCGCCCACACACTTTTTCCTGACAAAAGGTTTCACATTTCGCGATTTTTCTATATATTTGATGTAGTCTTGGGCTAATATTTTGACTACAAGGTTATTTTTGAGAATTCGCGTGAGGATGGGCAATGGATAAGAAATTGGTAGTGTGTTTGGTTACGCTATATTTCTCACGCTTTCAAATAACTCTTTTACTTTGATGCAAAGTTAGCATTTATTTTTGGATTACGCCTCATTTCGGGGCGTAATTCTCTTTTATATTGTCTTTTCCGCGTCGCAGAAGCGACTATGCTTCAATAAGAAAAATACGAAATAAGGATACCATCATATCGAGGCGGAGTTTCCATAACCACAGGCAAAGGTAGTCCGTGTTCTTATCAGCCATGCAAGGTCAGGCCCTTCGGGTTTCGTGGAAAAATCTTCCGCGCCCCGAGGGGCTTGCGGTATTTTTCCAGAAAACCTTGCACGGCTGGAACACGACCTTTTAAGCCTGTAGTTATGGGAACTCCGGCCCCATAAGCCGGAATAACAAAAAACAAGATGGTATATGTCAGAAGCAACAAAGAACAAGTACACCCTTGAAACCCTACTGCCGTTGAATGTGTCATACGACAGGGATCATATCCTCAGGCAGCAGGATGTGGATATGGTGAACAAGCTCGTGGAAGTCATTGAAGGCTCACGCTCAAGCCTCACGCCTAAGATCGGAGACAGGATGCGTCATGTTGACCGGGAAGGAGATTTCTACGGATATGCGCTGCTTGAGAATTTTCGGGCAGACAAGATGTCGGTATGCCTTGCACCATACGTGCCGTTTGTAGGGATCAGCGATCCTGATATATGGCTCAGTGTAAGCGGAGGGCCGTTCACAAGCATCGATCCCACCGAAATGAAGTTCATCGGATGGGAGGACGGAGTGTTCAGTGCATGGGGACATTGCGGACCGTGCGCCAACGGAAGTGTGAGATTCATGGCGAAAGTTGCCAAATGGGAATACATTGCTCCGGAACCCCTTTATGGAGATTTCACCACTGAGACATGGCGCAAACTGTATATCCGCATCAACGAGAACCCGGAATCACGCTACCGGTATGTCGCCAACGGAACAGCCTTCCGTGACGATGCCGACTTCGACAGGTTCAAGAAGAACTATGAAGCGACAGTTTTCAATCATTCTGAATCCATGCTGGTGGTATGGTGCTTCCGGGATAAGACCGAATTCCTGCCGGAGGATGAATGGAACAGACTGGATTTGCCAGTGCAGGAGCGTATGTACAACGGACAACTCGTGAAAGTTAAGGTTAAAAAAGACATGGAGCGCCATATCTCTACATTCTACCGCATAGAACTACAACCGATAACTTACTAAAACCATACGATATGCAGACAACAACATCAACACATGCAGGCGGCAATGCCGACCTGCTTTCCGGTATTCTCGGAGTGGAAATCCGGAACGAGGAGAAGATAACGGCACAGGACAGGCTCTATTGCGAAAAGCAGCAGGAAGCACTCTACGAGAGCCTTGACCAGATAGACCGCTGGTATGATATTTTTACAAAAGAGGCTGAAAGATACGGTGAGAGCAACCGTATCAGTTACAAAGTAAACGGAGAGATATCTTATCGGGAGAGAGTTTATCCGGATGACAGCAACTATTCACATCACGAATTCAGACCGTTCAAATCCATCAATATGCTCGCATCCGCAAATCACAGTGCGAATCAAAACTTTGCAAGCAGGATAATCGGATACTTCAACCGCACATACAATGTGTCGGTATCGGTTCCCGAAATAGACGGCAACACTCTTAAAATGGGGTTCCGTCCCCAATACATGACTTATGTTGATACGGTCATAGAACATCTCGGAGGACGCAGTTTCCGAAAGACCGCCGAGGAAGAACTCATCAAACGCTTCCACCACCTTGTGAAACCCAACCGATGGAGCAAGGTTAAACCTGAATTGAAGGGAGACAAAATATCTTTTCCCAATATCGTGATATTCGACTCATTCTATCATGATTTTTACAACAAAAACTCTATGGATTATAGCAGCCATCAGAAAATGTCGGATTTCTGTGAAGGGATAGCCTTTGGTGCCGACGACGTGTTGTGTGGAGACCGTGAGATGGTTCTGCGTTTGAATAGGAACGAAGTGGATACCTCAATATGGTATGACCTCACAACAACTAACGCCACGGGAATGAAGTTCTTCCGCAACGGGAGGATAGATGTACGGTTCAAGGACAGAGAGGCGGCAAGCCTGTGTTTCAACCGTCTCCGCCTTGACGAACTGCGGTTACATGAGGAATAAACAAACATAACAGAGAACAGACAGCAGGAAGCACGGATATCGGCAACGGTGTCCGTGCTTCTCCATTTATAACCATATCCCAAAACGATCATGTACGCCATCATACCCCAACAGATTCCCCCGAACAAGCGGGAGGAGATAAACGAGAAGATACTTTTCTGCATAGATTCCGGCAAGGACACCATACCGGCGGAAAGCATCTATAACTGCTATACCGGCATAGGAGGGCTACATAACCTGCGGCGTAGCGACTACAACAGCTACAAAGAGTATGCCGAGGCAAAACGAGAGTTCGAGATGGGCCAGTTCTTCACGCCACACGAGATATGCCGCGACATGGTGGATATGCTTTCACCCCAACCGTCGGAAATGATACTCGACATGTGCTGCGGCATGGGAAACTTCTTCAACCACCTGCCGAACCAACGCAACGCGCACGGGTTCGACATAGACCCCAAGGCGGTTGCGGTGGCAAGACACTTATACTCCGATGCAAATATCATGCAATGCGATATTCAGCAGTTCGCACCGGAGAGCCGGTACGACGTGATAATCGGCAACCCGCCGTTCAACCTTAAATTCGGCATCAAAGTATCGCAGGTCTACTATATAGACAAGGCACACGATGCGCTGAATCCTGCCGGTATACTTATGCTGATTGTCCCCGCATCTTTCCTGCAAAGCGAGTTCTGGGAGAAATCGAAGGTCAGGGCCGTAAACGCGCAGTTCTCGTTCATAGGACAGACCCTGCTTGCCCCTGACGCCTTCGCATCGCTCGGAGTCCGCAATTTCGGCACCAAGATAATGGTTTTCCTGCGTCACTCCAGACATATTGACATGCAGCCATACAACGCAGACGATTTTGTAAGCGCGGAAGAACTGAAACAGCGCATTAATGACGCACGGGCGATGAAAGCCCGGCTCAAACTGCCGCTCATGCAAGAGGCCAATGTCATAAGCCGCGAGGAACTTGAACGGTTCGAGTATCTGCTTGCCAAATATATGTACGAGCTGAAAGCTCACAAGCGGTTGAACCGGCATATAGACAAGACATTGGAACTCGTTGCAAAATTCCGCAACCAGAAACCGCCCGAGAACTGCACGCAGACCCAGCAGGACGAATGGGAACGCAAGAAACTCACACCTAACAAAGTGCTGTCGGTTATACAGCGGTATATCCGTAACCAGAACACCGTTCGTCGCAAGGAAATAGCGCTCGTCAAGACATCCTACGGATTCAAACTCAAGGCATACGCTCCCCGTCTCCTTGACAAGGGTGTCCGCAATGCCGCAGGTATCAACGACCTGATATTGGAACGCGCGGAGCTTCCAATACCGGAAGAACCGACAGAGGCGAACTTACTCCAATATAAAGCCGCAATGCAGCTGATACGCAAAAAACGGCACAGATATAATCTTCAGAGCCGGACATTCGAGAACATGGAGCCGCTACCGGAATTAACCGAATATCTTGACAGGGCAACTTTCGTGAACAAGGACATGGATGTGTGCGAGTTTACAAACCTGCAAAAACACGATCTGAACCTCGTGTTGCAGAAACGGTACGCCCTGCTCAACTGGCAGCAGGGTTCCGGCAAGACAGCGGCAGTCTATCAGCGGGCGAAGTATCTGCTGAAATTCAACAAAGTTCGGAATGTCATTGTCCTCGCCCCGGCCATAGCCACGAACATGACATGGGAGCCGTTTCTGAGAAACAACCGGGAACCATACAGATTGCTGCGGAACTATACCGATTTTGAGGAAATCCCCGCCGGAACATTCCTGATAGTATCGACCTCCATGCTCTGCAAGCTGAAACGATATCTCATGAAGTTCATCAAGCTGTCAGCACGGAGACTGTGCCTCGTGTTCGACGAATCGGATGAGATTACCAATCCCGTATCGCAGAGGACGAGATACATACTCGCCATATTCCGCAGGGTGAAATACAAGATCCTTGACACCAGCACCACCACCCGGAACAACATAACGGAACTTTACAGCCAGTTCGAGCTGCTGTATAACAATTCTGTCAACATGACCTGTTGGAGTCCACGGGTATATAAGCAGAACCGCGATAAGGAGATTGAAAGCGACAGCAACGACTGGTATGGAGAACCGTTCCCGGCTTTCAGGGGGCATGTGCTCTTCAAGTCGTGCCATTGTCCCGGAAAAGCGACAGTGTTCGGGATTGAGAAGCAGAACCAGGACATATATAACAAGGACACGCTTTTCGAGCTTATAGGCAAGACCATCATCACGCGCAAGTTCAGGGATTTCGCCGGCGAGAAATATGATGTCAGGACGCAGACGGTCATACCTTCACCCGGAGAACGGGAGGTCTACCGTGTGATAATAGAGGAATTCTGCCGTATATGCGAGCTTTACTACAACAGTACGGGCGACACGAAGAAGGACGCGGGACTTCGGCTCATGCGCCAGATCAAGCTACTGATAAAAGCCTGCTCGGTCCCGCATCTTATCGAGGGATATTATGGTGATGAATATCCGGGTAAAGTCCATCACATAGGCCGGATGATACGCCGGACAAAGGGGAAGGTCGCCCTTGGATGCACATCTATTTCCGCCTATGAGATGTATGCCGGGTACATAAAGGAACATTTTCCCGACAGGCCGGTGTTCACAGTGACCGGAGCCATACCCTTCAAGAAACGGCAGGCCATCGTCAGCGAGTTCGACTCCACAATCAACGGTGTCCTCGTATGCACGCAGCAGTCTTTGAGCAGCTCGGTCAACATCCCGTCTTGCAACCAGATAATACTGGAATCCCTGCAATGGAACATCCCTAAGATGGAGCAGTTCTATTTCCGCTTCATACGCCTCGACTCAAAAGACAAAAAGAAGGTGCATTTCGTGACATACGAGGATTCCGTGGAGCAGAACCTGATGGCGCTGGTGCTCACCAAGGAGCGTCTGAACGAGTTCATCAAATGCGGTGAGGTCAAGGAGCAGGCGGAGATATTCAACGAGTTCGACATATCCATGTCGGTAATCGACAGCCTGCTAAGGCGCGAGACAGATGCCGAAGGGAAAGTGAGGATAAGCTGGGGTCGCCAGCTGGTAACGTGATAATCAAAGGAATAATGAAAACATGCAATCCGTGGCATCCATTCCCACAGGCAAAGGTAGGCCGTGTCCCCGTCGGCTGTGCAAGGTCGGGCCGCAGGCGGTTTACGGGAAAATCATCCTCGCCGGAGGCTCCGGTATTTTCCCGTAAAACCCTGCACTGCCGGAACACGCACCTTTTGATGCCTGTGGAATGGAACCCACGGGTTCCACGAAACACAATTATGAAAATGGAAAGAATGAATCTCAACGAGGCTGAACTGACGGTAACGACGCAGTACATGATAGACATATCCCAAAGGACTGACTACAACATGACGCTGAGTGATTACGGCGACATGCAGGAATTCCTGTGCTGTTGCTCTGAACTGTTCCCGCAGGAACGGCATCCGCAATACAGATATGTAAGCTGGGACAACATACCGTCCATACTGATAAACCGTGAATGGCTGTGTCCCAACTTCTTCGACATAAGGGATGCTTTCGACCAGCTTGACGACAAGGATTTGGATGATTTCGAGAGATGGTGCGCCAGATACGGCTATGATCTGAGAACCGACAATCCGCACCTGCTTGTGGCTCATTACAGGAACATGTACGGCGACAATGTGAGCTACAATGCCGAATGTTATCTGCCGGATACGGATAACGAAAGCAGTTCTTGTATCTGTTATCCCGAAGGTTGGTTCGACCAAAACCTGCTGAGGCAGGAGATATTCGGTGACAATTACGATTAAAGACGAGGAATCATGAAAATCAACCATCTGTCACCGCTGTATCCAACCGACCCGCGCGTGCACCGTGCCTATTCGGAGATACTCAACATCGTCCTGCTCTCACGGCATATCATGGATGTCAGCAGGATGCTTATCGAGAGGAATGTCGGGCACGAATACGGTTCGCTGTCGGGACATTTCCACTGGTCGTTCCGGAACGACTGCTTCACACTGTGGCAAAGGACCGGATACAACCATTACACCTGTTTCCCGCAGAGGGTGATAGCCGTGCATTTCGGAACCATCGCCGCAAAGGACAAGGAAATAGATAACGTATCATTGAATTAAAAAAAATATTATGAGTCATCAGATAATCACAAAAATGGCATACAATGCCTCTACGCGCCATATCGAGACTTGGCAGCACTCCAACAATGTGTGGCCAAGGACCGACTGTTTCTATGCCATGGATGTCGGAACCGATGAAAAGATGTTTCAATTCATAAAACTTATTGCCGAACGTTCATGGCAGGGACGCAAATGGCGAAGACAGTTTGAGATACTATTCAAGGAATACCCCGAACTACGCATGGACTCGTATGAAAATGAATTGAGGGGCAAAACCTGGGAGGAATATTGCGCCATAAGACGCAAATATGAAGAACTGGCTGAAAGCAAACGAGGAGATATTGTAGCCCGGTTCAAGCAACTTGTGAAAATAAAATAGATGCCATGAAAAGTGTGACAATCTCCAACCGCGAGATAGCGACTATGGCCTTCGGCAGGTTGTGTAAGGAAAACAAAACGGATGCCGCCATAAGGCTCGCCCACGCGATGCTGCACTCACAGTCTATATGCCTCGGACTTGGCGATATGGAATGGGATATAGACCTCACCATCCAGAAATGCGGTGGCGAACCGAGGACAAACTACTGCGGATATTCGGCACGCTTCCATTTCTCACGGGAAACGGAGATGTCGGAACACAGATACCGCAGCATAAGAAACGAAATATACGGTGAATGATATGGAAAAAGAGAATAAGGAACTGACAATGGATTTCATCAGATCAGTAATGGAGGACTCATATACCCTTGTATGGGTCAATTATGATGACAATCTTAATGAGAACCTTGATGTCATAGAGACTTGCATGAAAGAAAAAAGTGCAATGACTCTATATGACAAGACCGACTACTGGTATCAGGATGCCAGATGGCATGGCGTCAGTCAGATTTTGAAGGATATAAAGTCAAGTTGTATAGACGAAGGCTTTGACGAGGATGCCGTGAAGGAATTTATGGATGCACGCCGCGATGATATAGTGAACATTATCTACGAGCGTGACGATTCGGACGCACTCGGAGACCTGTTGAAGAATACGGATGATATTCCGGTTCGGGTCGAGATGCTTTCCAACTATGACTGTATCAACTCGCATTGGCTGGAATCGCAGGGCGGATATGTCTATCCAGACTCGTATTTCGGTGATATGGTGGATGCGCTTAACCTCAATCCTGCAAAGGTAAAAAGGTTCCTGACAGAGAAAGGAATTGCCGTGTATGGCAGGTGCCATTACCGGAAATCGCGTGACGGAAAGGAACTGGTGTCATACGAGGATTTCCACCGGGAGCTTGTCAACTCTTGCTGCGGAGCCAACCTGCTGACCTATATAGGAAAGATAAATCTCAAGGAACTTTATGAGTCCGGTTTCTCGGTGGCAAAGGTTACAATTCCGAAAGACAACTATTGCGGCATATTCAGTTCGATGTATGGCGGCGGAAGTGTGCTTGATATGAAGTTGCGCTCGGATGTCTCTATTGAACTGAAAATTGAGGATTATCACGGATATCGCCTGATGATAGACAACCCACGAAAGAAATATGACTATTCAATAGGACAAGTGTACGGCGTAAGCGACTCTTTCTTCGGTGAGACAGTGAAACTTACGCCAGTCAATCAGGAAACAGCATAACAAACTAAATATTTTCCACATGAAAGATTTCAGAAAACAGATTGAAGATCTCCGTAAGGAGATTACCGAGGCGATTATAGTATTGCTTCGCAAACACGGACTGATGGAATTGGAATTCCCAGATTTCTACACAATACCCAACGCACCGGATTCCGTATATGTCATATTTTTTGACGATGACGGAGACCCGTTCGAGTGCATCATCACAAAAGTTTCGGTAATGGGTAACTCTTTATACCTGACCGCGAGAGAAAAGCATGACGGATACATATTCCGAACCGAGAGCCAATTCGACCTCTCGGTTCGCAGCCTTATATGGCTCAACGAAATCCTGCTTGCGGCGCAGGAACTGCTTGAACCCGAAAATGAACACTTAAAAACATAGACACTATGGCAACAGACATGAACAGGCATATATGGGAGGGCTGGACTGTCGGAATGTTCATTTCCGAACTCGCCCCCATAGTGGAGATGATAATGACCGGACAGAGCTGGCGCAGACCTTTCACCTCAAAAGTGGAGCTTGCCGAGTGGTGCAGGGAGAATCAGCCTTTCTACAAGAAACGTATCCCGGCAGTGAATAATCATTTCGCAAAAATGTATAACCTCAAATGACACGGATATGGATATTGTGAATCAAATTTCGACAACCTGCTCCTGCGACGGACAGACCGCACAGGAATATCTCGAAGCCGAGGTACGGCATCTTCAGGAATTGCAGGAACTTAACGACCTGCGTGAAGATGACCTGTATATGGCTTGCAGCAATCTTGGCATAGAAGACGACTATGTGGAGTATTTATCAACCGTGTGGCTATGGCCTGACGCACAAAACTTAACGATATGACCTACTTTCAGAACATCAGTAGTCTGGCGGATCTGAAAAAGAAGTACCGCCGGCTCGCAATTGACAACCATCCCGACAAGGGTGGCAGCACGGAAACCATGCAGCGCATCAACTCCGAGTTTGAGAAGCTGTTTGCCGTATGGAAGGATGTACCTGTTTCGCCGGCATCGGATTTTAACGGATACGAGAACGACTATGGCGGGGCATCCGCCGGGGAATACACCCAATATGTCTACAACGAATACCGGTGGAGAGGCAGCAACTACAAAGGACAGTCTTCACGGGAAATCGTGCAGATAATCCGTGACTGGCTCAAGGAAACCTATCCAAGATACAAGTTCTCGGTAAGGCGTTACAATTACAGTTCTATCTATGTTACCCTCATGAGTGCCGATTTTGAGGCTTTTACAAAAGAGTCCGGATATATACACTGTTCCATCAATCATTATCGGGTAGAAAGAGAGAAGGGATTGACAGACCGTGCGCATGAGGTAATGACCAACGTCAAGGATTTTGTCATGTCGTACAACTATGATGACAGTGACCCCATGACCGACTACTTCTGCACCAACTTCTATCTGACTCTCGGCATTGGCAAATGTAGCAATCCTTATAAGGTCGTGCTTCCGAAACTCGGCATGAAAGGCCCGAAGCCAAAGACATTCAGGCATCCCGAAGGTGCGGCGCACAAGGCTATCCGGCAGGCTCTTGAAAAAGGCCGTTTCGACTTTATAGAGAGCCGGCGGCATTCTGGGTACAAGGTATATGGCTCAGATCACTACGGCTCAAAGGGCGAACATTACTTCTGGCCGAAACAGTATTCAAGCGCCAAGTCAGCACAGAAACGCATCGACAAACTTGAAAAGGCAGGCATAATCTGCAAGCTGACCGGCTATAACGGCGGCTGTATCCGCTTCATCGGCTATACTCCCGAAACAGAACGTATGCTCCGACTGGAAGAGCAGGAATACAACGAAGCCCGCGAGAAATGGGAGTTGGAGAATGGCCCCCTATGTACGGCTTCGGCATAACGAAACAATGAGGATTTCTGCTTTTTATGGGAATCCTCAAAAACCTAAAAATTCTTATGGCACAGGAGAACATGGGCGACTGGATGGAATATGCCCGCGAATATGCGAAGGCCCAACGGGAGATGAAAATCGAGAAATGGGTTTGCATCACCATCGAATACCGAACAAACGAACGGCAACGGGTTGTTTTGTTCCGCTATGACCTCCCGCGTGATGTATATGAGCGTCGCCAATGGGTTGTCAGATGGCGCCATGCCCGGCTCCTGTGCAAATATCCCAAAGAGAACGTTCAGACTTATTTCTCATATTATGACAGGCGCACCGGTTTAAGTATGGATTTCGGCTCTGCCCTCTCCAGACTGTCTGCGGCGAAGGCCCAAATCACAATAGCCCGACGCAAGGAACAGGAATATTTGGAGTACCAGCGACAGAACAATCTGTTCTTTGACGAGTCAGAAGATGAAACGCTTGCAAAATTTCGCCGGAAACTGCAATTCAAGATCGAAAAATATACCGAACTTGAAAGAGAGGTTATACTATCGGTTCAAAATGCACGGTCACAATCATAAGCAATGTGTAAAAATGCATATTGCTTTCCAACTGTCGCAAATTTTGCGACAGTTGGAAAATGACTTTAATATTGGTGATGTCCTGCCGCTATTAAAATCAATTTTTAAGACAAGCCAACGGAATTATTTTTACGCCGTCAGGACGCGTATATGCGATTGGGCCACCGGTGATAATCAACAACAAGTCTGGCTCTCTCATCTTTATCTGAGTTTCCTTCTCATTCTTTTTTCTTACAAGTTCCCTAATTTCAAGAAGATGCTTGGCCCCCATATCAATTTCAGCCCCTCCAAGTTTGAACTCAATGAGAGCATAACGACCATCATCAAGATGAAGAACAGCATCCGCTTCAAGATCATACCTGTCATGATAATACGAAATAGATCCGTATGATGATTGGGAATATGCCCGCAAATCCCTCATGGCCATACATTCAAAAATAAATCCATAGGTCTTTAAATCCATCTGCAAAAGTTCGGGTGATAATCCAAGTGCGGCCACGGCAATAGATGGATCTGTAAAACCTCTTTTTTTCCCTCTTCTTATTGCTGTTGCAGAACGGACAGCAGGCGACCAAGAATCAATATCTTGAATAACAAACAATTTTTCCAATGCCGACACATAACTGTCAAATGTTGGCTCCGTACAACTCTCTGTCGTCAAAGCTACATCCTGAATCATTTTACTCTTTTTGGCGAGCGTGGAAATATTACGGGCATACGTGCGTAATATTTCACGTGCAAGCTTTTCATTCCGGTCTACGCCATCAACCGTAGAGATATCACTTGAACAAACACTTTGTAGATAATTCTTGGCGACCAACAATTTTGCGCGAGAAGTAGTTCCCAATAACGATGCAGGCCATCCGCCCCTGCATGAAGCGAATATAAGCTGTTTTATGTCAAGTTTTGATGTCTTACCATCAATAACCAAGTCCGGATTATTAAAAAGTTCCGTAAGAGATATCTCGCCTGTTGACTCACCAGATTCCCACAAACTCATAGGAAACATCCGCATCCGGGCTATGCGGCCTGTTCCGGTATGACGTATTTTTGATTTATCTACAGAATTTGATCCGGTAAGTATGAATTGTCCGACTTTCTGACGCTCGTCTACGGCTGTCCTTACTGCATCCCATAAAGTAGGCGCATCCTGCCATTCGTCGATCAGGCGCGGAGTCGCTCCATCCAAAAGAAGAGAGGGACGTGTAGCGGCAGTAGCAAGATAGCCATCCCGTGTGTCCGGGTTTTGGAGTTTCAGTTCGCTATTGGCTTGTTGTTCGGCTGTAGTCGTTTTGCCACACCATTTAGGTCCTTCAATAAGAACAGCGCCAAATGCTTCCAAATACTCCTTTAATATATGGTCTGCAATTCGAGGTAAGTATGCCATATCCGATATTATTGGTTTTCGTCTGCAAAGGTAGTCATTTTAAGCGTACCTACAAACTGTATTTTGGTTTTTTGTGGTATCTCATTTTGGTTTCTTGTGGTATTCTGTTTTGGTTTTTTGCGATAAAATAATCCTAAGTCATCAAGGTTATATCATTGCGCGTTATATGTTCTTAACGTCTCGTTAAGTTGTCAAGAAAAACTTGACAACTTAAATTTCTCTAATCCCTGTGAGACCACATGATTCGTATTTACTTTTATTTCATCTATGACAGTTAGTTCCAAACTGGAACCAACTCAAATCTCATAGATTCCCACGACTCAACTCTAAGTCATTTTGTTTTCCCTGATTACACATATATTCCATTTTGGAACATATGCTGTTTTCCTCTAACTCACCGAATTTACGTTTGCTATGTGCCTGGTAAGCAATAAAAGATTAAGCTCGTTACTCTTTATCCAACGCTTTTAAATCAAACTGAACAGAGTCTACTCCATTTTTACATTGATCATATAAAGAGCCTAATTCATTAAGTTTTGCTGTGTCTTGGAACACAAAACCCATATTCTGAGCCTCAGTTATAAAATCACTCCAAGTATCCCACAGGACATTGAATGGGAATGTAATCCCATATCTTATAGGTCCACTATCATATCTATCATATCTATCATCTTTATAATACAAGTATGTTAGCAAATCTGAAAAGTGTTCGATAATGTATTTTCTCATAATACAATCGATTTCTTTTTTTGCGGGCAAAGTATCATATTCCCCTTCTTTATCTGATTTAAAATTGTAACAACAATTTGAATATACCGTTCGAATATTATCAAACGACAGATGAGATTCGATTGCTTTTTTTTGGCAAAGTAGTTGCACTTTATCCATAAATTCATCAGTCAGAAATATACGTTTGTCTCTTTTAAGTTCAATTGGGAAAATATCTGTATGAGTGCGACAGAACATAAAAGAAACCCAATTAGATAATGGAGACTGCACAAGTAAATTATACAAAACGTCCTCCCGTCTATTGAGTTCATCTGTAATACGCTGTAAGTGTTGCATAAAAACAATGGTATTGAACGCGAAATCGCCATAGATTGATGCTAAATATAGGATCATTCTAACTATACTTTCCTCCTGTGCAGGAGTTTTATCCGAAGTCGTATGGCACAATAGAATAAGGCTGTTGATACATCCTAAATATTTTTTTTGGATCTCGGAAATCATTTCATCAGGACTCATATTTATAAGCCGATTGAATTCTTTTTGTGGCACTTCATCTTTTTGAAGTATCCCAAAAAAGTAACGTTTAGAAAATCCTGCGGATGAAAATCTCAATTGTTCAATATTAAAACCATTACTCCCATTAGTTAATCGTTTTAATATAGCCTTGACTGTGACTTTGTCTTTTTCAGAATCCAAATTATTAGGGTGTTCAGTTCTATGTTCCAAAATTAGCTCGCTTTATTGAGTGTCTTGGAGCGCAGAGCCACCCGATTCGGAGATAGATTCTCCTTGGCCCAGAGATCTATGTCCTTAAGTTTAACATTGGCCAAGCGTACTTTGAAATTTTGTATTTTAGCGTCAGAATAGACAGCGATTTTTGGATATAACGGCAGCATCAGAATCATTGGCGTGAACCCATACAGTTTGTTGGGTGACACTTTTGATTTCAATATGCCGAAATCAGATTCAATTATGTCTGAGGAAATGTTGCGTATCTGCTTGCTGCCATTGAGTACAGCTGCCTGCGCCTTGAAGTAATCCAGCATCCTGAGTCCGACACAAGCCCGCCTGTTGGAGGCGTTGCCGATTAGATTACGGATGATATAGTACTGACAAAGTGCATTGGTTCTGAGTCCGAACCCTTCACACTTGCAAAGAGTCTCAAGATAGGTTACGGACTCGACGCAGACACCAAGTTCTTCAATGAGGTCTCTATACTGAAGAAGAAAGGAATATGCTTCCTTCGTGTCGTCATCCAGGGAATCAAGACAACCAAGCATTTTCTGACCCCACGTCACCCATTCACGAAGATTCATGAACCGTGCCATGGCACGCATATTGGGAGGCAGAAGCCATGCCTTGTCGGTGAGATGATATTGCAGCCTGATCTTGCCGAGTTTTTCGGTAAGTGACACAAACTCAGGATCATTCCCATAGACGTGTTTCATGCAGTTGCCCAATGTATGGCTTATGTCAAGATGATGGTCAATGCCGGCATCCTTAAAGCCGCCTACAAGATTGTGCGCACCGTCGGATATTCCGTATTCAGGAAAACTTCCGGTTTTTTCAGCAGCTTTTTCATTAGCCTCTTTGACATCATCCCGCTTGAAGCATTCTCCAACGTGCATTCCCAATACGATGACATCATCATGATTCAGTGGTTTGCCTGTATGTTCGGCAGGAACACCCAGCACTACAAGAAGTTTCTCCTTGTTGATCATGATGCTCTCATCGATTATGTGGGCATACTTACCGCCTTGGGGAGCATCCTCCTCGTAGACGGAGAGTCCGAGCTTGCGAACCCAGTTGGCCACGGAGTTGTAGCACGGAATCTTCCCAAAGGAATCTCCGAGGACCTCCTCAAATATCCCGATTATGGATATTACAGTTCGCAGTCCGCATCCGGTCCGCACATAGATCAGCACGCAAAGCATTATCAACTGAATAGAGAATCTATGTCCGGGAACAGGCTCGAAAGTAACTTGCGTTGTTCTTCGGTCACGGTTATTGTCGGCACGTCTTTTTTTTTGAGTTCTTTCTTCAAGTCTGAGATTTTGGCTTTATCGGCTTCCTTCTGCGCCTTGAGCTTTGAGTTCTCTTTACGAAGACGTTTCAGTTCCTCTTCCGGGGTTTCTTTGGGAGTGTTTGAATCTGATTTTTTCATTGCTTTTTAGTTGATTATTAGACTATAAAATTACTAAAAATCAATGAATTATCCAAATTTTCAATGTACTCTTTTGCGCTAAAAATCAATATTTTTAAGCACGTGTTTTTATTAATTTTTCAGGTGTTTTGAATGACGTTTTTTTTGGAACATCAAACTGAACACCCTACCAAATTATTATATGCTTCCGACTCATAGATGTCCTTATTGTTGTCTGGCATCCAGTCGTATTTTTTCTTTGATTTCTTAGAATTCCAAAGTTTCAAATATCCTCCTTCAATAATAAAATATGTATCAAATTCTGTACTTATTAGATGATATATTGAAGGGTATAATAGTTTCAAAAATTCTATATCTGCCAAATCTCCAATATGACATTCTCCTTTTAAAGCACTATAGGTCATTGAAAGATTATTAAGCCAACGCAAAAGCTGCCTTGGATTATCAAAATAGTCCATCACATCTTGAGATCCAAAGAATGAACCAGAAGGTTTTATATATTCTTTGAAAATCTCCAAGTCTTCAGGACGAGTTTTAAGCCAATTTTCCGCAAAGTTGGTTGCATTTGTACGTAACCCGTTTTTATCATATTGTGGCAGAGAAAACTCCAATTGGAAAAATTTTTCAATATAGGTTTTCTTAAGTGCTTCGGAACTATCATGAAGAGCCTCTTCAATATATTTCTTATCGAAACAGCTTACAAATACAACATTTGAAAAATTCGCACTGCCTCGTATAATTCTGAATACCTCCAAAATCTCTTCAGATGAAAGTCGGTCTATGTCATCTATTATAATAACAATTCTTTCATCAAGTTTCTTCAAAGACTTAGATATGTTATCTTGAATACTATTCAATGATTCATTGTCCAAGATATTAGAAATGCCATAATTAAGTTTTGCATCAAGAATATCGAGATACTTTTTAATCAGATTTGCTATCCGACGATTTATCCCCATAAGGTAATTGGCAAGCAACATATAAAACGCTTTTGTGATGCTTGCATCTGGATTTAAAAGCCATGGGGTAAAATTTACAACAATAACAGGTTGGTTCTCAAATGCTTTCTCAAAAAGGTTGATGAATGAAGTTTTTCCATGTCCCCATGGAGCAGTAACGGCTAATGAATAACTGCAATTCTGCACATCAAGCTCCATAACAACTTTTGAAAGAGTAACTGCAAATACGTTACGAGAGAAATTATCGTATTCTACATTTTTAATAGGAGCATCAGAAATCAGAGACAAGAACTCTTCTTCGTCATTTTCTTGTTCATGCACTGCATTTACATTCTTTCGACAATACCTGCGCCTATATATTTTTATATTGACAATAATTGCACATATAATAATCGCCAACCCGAGTAATACTAACAAGTCAACATATGATATAACAGATTCAAATAGATTCTCAAAATGCCAAACCCTATTTATGAATCGGTAATATGCCCAAATGACAATTACACCAAATAGGGAATAAATGTAACTCCATCGTATGGAATAATACCTAACTTTCAGAAGTTCTCGACACAAATAAACGCCAGAAAGAATAATTATAATTACATATACAGCCGATAATTCAACAGTATTATTAAAGTATTTATCTGTATAGATCACAATTGTATTGTCTACAACTGTATTATATAATGGCAATAATAGGTATGTTGCAAGACCAAAAACAAATAGCGTGATTGTTCCTGTTAAAGTTGGGTTAAAAAACCTTATGATAAAATCCCGTATTGATTTATATATTTTTTTAAGCCTCATTAATCAAGTTTGAAAATTGTTTTCTTCTCCAAATGATAATCCTATATTGCAAAGGTACTCATTTTTAGCGAGAAATGGGCTATGAAAATGAAATATCCCTTGAGAAATCCGGTTAATCGGAAACTCAAGGGACATTTGTTTTTAGATTACGGAATGAAGAACAGAGCGAACTCGGTCTTGCGGCGTTTCAGCAGACCGGCGTGGCGTCTGCCCTTGTAGCAGCAATAGCTGATATACTCCTGATAGATATTGCGGTTGCCGGCCTCCAATTTGCGGATAAGGGTGCTTTTCGGTATCCTGCCGGAACCCAAAAGTCTGTATTCACCCACATTGTACGAGAGTACCGCAAGCAGCAGCGCGTCTTTCCCGAAGCGCCGGAATGTCGAGCAACGCTTTATAAGGTCAGCCCTCAGCAGCGAGTCGGCCTGCGCTTTCGTCAGATTGCAGGTGAGCTTCTCACCGGGAAGGAGTTTATGGCCGTAACCTATACACGGATGGTGCCGGGCATAGTGCCATCCCTCAAAGCTCTTTATGCAGGCCACAGCCCTGTCAAAGAGCGAAGCCGGTATCATCAGTCTGTCCGGTGGCGGCTCCCCGCCACCCTGTGCCGCCATCCCGGAATAACCGAGACTGACGGACAGGATAATCAGAATCATTCGTACTACCATAGGCACACCTTACTTTTTATGTTCCACTCCCGGAACCACCGGATGGAAAATCACTGAATCCACAGGAAAGCGTATTCCAGGGATGAAACCGTCGCCATCATCACTACTGTCACCGTCATCATCCTTATTTTCGTTGTTGAACGAGAAAGTCAGCATGAACATCTGGTCGTCGTTGTCCTCGAAATAAATATCGATCTTCTGCTGGTCGGCACACTCCGAGGTGTAGTAAAGGCGGAACACCTCGCGGTCAAGCGGGTAACGGTCGTTGGGTCTCAACACCATGCCGTCATCCATTCGCAGAGTGCCTTTACCGTCAGGCTGGAAATAGCGCACGGTGTACCTGGCATCCGAGAAACGCCCCTCCCGTTTGAGCCGGCAACGGATTTCTGTGGTCTCGCCCTGTTCCAGACGTGTCGGCACGGGCATGGTCTCCACCGTGAACGGATAAGTGCCGTCCACATCTATGTCATCCTCGCATGAGAAAAGCGACAACGCGGCGAAAATGCAGCCGCAGAGCGCGATAAGGAAATGTATCTTCTTCATGTTCATTCTTGTTTTGATTTTTAATTGATGATGAATTTCACGCCCGCCCCGAACTGGGTGGCGAACTTGCTGACAGAGCCTCCCCAGAGGACACGCTCACGGATGCCGGCAAGCAGGACTATACGGTCAGTCAGGTAGCATTCCGCCTCCAACGTCACGGCACCGCCGTATATGAAAGCGTCCTTTGCCATAAGCCGGGAGCCGTCAGACAGTAGCCTCTTGCCCCAGTTCACCGACTCATATCCGGCAAGTGCCGAACCGCCTATCGACAGGAAGAATGTCTTGGAGGCATCCGAAAGGAAGTTCAGGTAATATCCCCCTTCCGCCGTAAACTGCGCACGGGGAATCGACATATTCTTGTAGCGGTAGCTCTTTTGTAGGTATTCGGCACCGAACACCCACCGGTTGGCACGACAGCTGTAAACCGACATGGCGGTACCGAGATAGAAATCACCCGAAGAACCTCCGACAAGGCCGCCGCGAAGTTCCAGCCCCTTCATACCGGGGAGGCAGCGCTGGGCGTATGCCTGCCCTCCGGAAAGGGCAAGCGACACTGCCGCGATTATTGCTATTACATATCTTCTCATGGCTATCTCACTTTGAGTTCATTGATCACACGGGCACGGACTATATCCTCGCACTCCACGGTGAAGGACTGGTGGCGCCCGCCGCTCTTCTCGTTAAGCTCCACCACGAGCATCTTGTCTTCCGGAATGGTAAACTTGTCGAAAGTGAACACAGTGCGCCCGTCCTTCTTTCCGGCTACCTCGGTGACATAGTTGCAGGCACGCAACGGGAAAATCACCTGCTCCTGCACGGCGGTACGCTTCATCACCTTCTTGTCAACGATCTTGAATGTCACGAAATCCACATTGAAAGGCACATTTGAAGTGTTGCGTATCTGCGTGTGGAAATACAGAAGCCCGTTGTGGGTGTAGATACCCTTCAGAAGATACTGGATGCCGAAAGCCTTGCTCCCGATATGCTTCACATGGCGCTTGTTCTCCTTGTAAATTGTAAAATTTAATCGAGAAGTGCGCCATGAAATCTAACCGAGAAGTGCACCGGTTCAAAGGAGAATTTTAACCGGGGATTTTGAGTTATATTATAGTAATATCAACTCGGTCCCACAAAATGAAAACTATGGTAGAAAGAAACGAGGTCCTGACACGTTATCATGTCAAGGGTCAGTCGAAGCGCCAGATTGCGGGAGAGATGCACATCAGCCGCCACACGGTAGACAAGATCGTGTGGGAGTATGAGCGTGTGTGTCTGGACGCCGACGGTGTCTGCGACATGAAGGCGTTTGCAACACTTTTAGGTTCGGAGCCTAAGTTCAACACACCGGTGCGGACATGTCCGGTGGTGACGGATGAAATCAAGGGGATTATCCGCAATTGTCTTGAAGACAATCGTGTGCGTCGGGCCACAGGCATGCGCAAGCTTCAGTGGACGTGTCGCAGCATCCACACGATGCTTCTGGAGCGTGGCTTTACGCTCAGTTATCCGAGTGTGTGCAATCATGTCAGACGCATCAGTGCGACCATGGGCACCAGGCCGCAGAAGGAGGTCTATGTCAGGCGCGAGCATGATCCCGGGCAGGAGTGCGAGTTCGACTGGGGAGAGATACCTCTTGTCATAGGCGGCCGCCGTCAGATGGTGCAGATGGCCGTGTTCACACTGCTGCATTCCAACCGGCGCAGCGCATGGCTGTTCCGTCGTCAGGACACGCTGTCGCTGATGGAGGCCCACCGTAATTTCTTTGAAGAGATACAGGGAGTTCCGCAGACCATGGTGTACGACAACATGAAGGTTGCCGTCACTATCCGCACCGGTCGTCAGGGACGTCCGGCTGTCAAGTACCCCACAAAGGCCATGCAGCGTCTTTCTCTGTATTATAAATTCGAGGAACGGTTCTGCAATGCGCGTTCGGGTTGGGAGAAGGGCTCGGTGGAGCGCTCGGTGGAAATCGTGCGCCATGCGGCGTTCGTGTCCCGCCAGTCGTTCGAGACTCTTGATGCGGCTCAGAACTGGCTTGACCGTATTCTCCTTAAAATCAACTCCACTTCGGGTATCACCGGCATCAGCGACAGTCAGAAGCAGGAGCGTATCCGCGCCGATTTGTACTGCCTGCAGCCGGCTCCGCAGCCGATGGGCTGCTTTGAGGCCGAGGAGCATACCCCTGACAGCTACGGCACGATAAACGTTGACTACAACAATTATTCCGTGCCCGAAGGACTCGTTGGAAGCAGTGTTCTGGCCCGCGTATACTCCGGTCATATAGCCATATATCATCAAGGACGCAGAGTGGCAGACCATGTAAGACTGGAGGGCAAGGGCGGCTGGAGCATGCAACTGGAGCACTATCTCGGCACTTTTCTTCGCAAGCCGGGCGCTCTGGACAACTCTACGGCCATGCGTCAGGTTCCGGCGGAACTTGCCGAACTCTACCGGATCCACTTCTGTCCCGGCCGGCAAAGGGAGTTTATCCGGTTCATGATGTATGCGCGCGACAACGGCATCATGCAGTCCCGGATTACCGCCGCTGCACGCAGCCTGCGCCTCAAAGGTGTCAGACACATGACCGCAGACCATCTCAAAGTGGAACTTGACTCCATGCTGAAAACTGATGTGTCTGAAAATGATGCGGATGCCATTGCTTCCGTATCCTCTCTTGACATCCATCCCCGCCAACAGAAAACCTCAATCGAAGAGCACGCGGTGACTACACTCGACTCGCTTACCGCTGTCCTGTGCAGCCATCCAAAGTTACACGCAGGCAACATCAACAACTGATTGAAAAATGGAAGAAAACAAAGACATTAAAATAATACGCAAAGCGGCCACAGAGCTTAAACTCCCATTGTGGCGCGATGCCCTTGACGAGTATATAAGCCGCTTCGCCGCCGAATCATGGAGCGTGCAGCACCTCATGGCCATTATGATGCAGGACCAGCTTAAAATGCGTGCCGACAACCGCCGCCGCACTCTGATAAAGCGTGCCGACTTTCCGCAACTCAAATATCTGGGCGACCTCATTGTCGACGAACTCCCCGATGACGCACGCACCGCTCTGCCACTGCTGCGGTCGCTCGACTTCGTCCGGCAAGGACGAAACCTCATCCTGTACGGCAATCCTGGAACAGGCAAAACGCACATTGCCACTGCTTTGGGTATCGAAGCCTGCACTCAGGGCATGACCGTAATGTTTACCTCCGTGCCACGGCTTATAACGCAGATCAAAGAGGCACGGCAGGAACGCGCACTCCGTTCTCTTGAAAACAGGTTCATCAACTACGACCTTGTGATATGCGACGAGTTCGGATACGTCTCCTGCGACAAAGAAGCCGGCGAATTGCTCTTCAACCATCTGTCTCTCAGAGCCGGAAAGAAATCAGTAATCATCACTACAAACCTGGCCTTCAACAGATGGAGCGAGATTATCGCCGACAAAGTCCTCGTGACAGCAATGGTAGACCGCCTGACCCACAAAGCCGTGCTCATAAACATGACCGGAGAATCCTTCAGAATGAAAGAAACCAAGAAAACACTCCAAAATCAACTATAATTGTATCTAATTTTTTAAATTTGCATGTCCTATGAAACGGTGCACTTCTCAATTAGAATCTGGCGCACTTCTCGATTAAATTTTACAACCTTGACGGAAATTCATTTTACGGATATACCAAATATTTATTATGATGAAATGAATTTAGCTGCTCCTAAAGTGTTATCCGTTCTTAAAAAGAGATACAAAATTATCCCTAAGTGGTCTTATTTTGTCATACCGGAACTTGGCATAACCTTAGGAGAGAGTGAAATTTTTATCTATTCTGAACGGATTAAAGATTTATGGCTTAACTCTAAAAGACCTATAACAAGTTGGTAAGTGTGATTTTGAAATATAAGTTAGTAACAAGGAAAGATAACCCCTGAACGGTGTTCCTTTCCAACCCATTAACATCAATAACACTAATAAGTATGAGAACGAAAATTTATTTAAGAACGCTGCTGATAGCCTTTGTTACCATATTGGGGCTGACATCTTGCACGAATGAAGATGAACCAAAGGACATCACAAAAGAAGTAACGATGTATGTTTCTTCTGAAACAGGAACTATGGATGATTTTTTTGATGCGGATAAAACAGATCCGATAGAATGTATGCTCGTCAAGGAGCAGGGAGAGGATGAATATCGTCCTTTGGCATTCTGCGGTATTCAGGGCTTCGAATATGAGAAAGGCTATGAATACGATTTGCGTGTCAATAAGACAACTTTGGCAAATCCACCAGCAGACGGTAGCATATACAAATATCAGCTTGTTCGGGTCGTAGAGAAAAGACAGGTCGGTAACCCAAACGAAGCTGAATAATGCGTACAATATGATGTTAACGAAGCAGGGTAACGGCAAGCCGTTACCTGCTATCCCATTAGATACAATTAGATATGAATATACCTACTGCAATAAAGAAAATACTTGTTCATAACCATTGGGATGAATTTAACTTTCAAATTATGCGGGATTATTACGCTGATAAATTGAAACAATCCTATTCAAAGTTTGATTATCCTTTGAATGAAGGTATTATAAGCAAGATTGCTCTATTCTATAACATGAAATTAGAGCTGAACCAATCTGATATTCTTTATTTTGATGTCAAGAAAATAAAGAAATACCGCCCGGAAGCTATGCAAAAAGTGGCTTTGAAGTTAGGGGGCAATAAGGTTATCTATTTAGCAGACATTCATCCCGGCTATTTGATTGTGTGGTTAGATGAACAAGAACAAGTGTGGGCTGATTACGACAATCTTGTTTATTATTATGGCAGTGATATATTCAGTGGTATTCAAAATATAGTATCGGGCAATATCCTTGATGCCAAAAAAATTAGCATCTAACGACGAAAGATAGCATCTGACGATGCTCCTTTCTAACCATTCAATATAAAGCAAAATTACAATTTAATGACTAACTTTTAGCCCGGTTAGACAGACCGCTTAACCCGAAATATGAAAACTAAGAAACATTATGTTCATCTTGTCACTTAGATGCAGCGTAGTTGGCTCATGTTTCTCATTATCCATTTAGACACTCAAATAGGGCCAATAGAGTGTGTGCTACGAATATGAATAGACTATTTATGCCTTTTATGGTAGTTGTCTGCCTAATCTTATCGGCTTGTGACAAGGATGATGTTTTACTCAGCGAAACAATGGTGTGGTCATATGAAATCCTTACGCCCGACAATGTCAAGTTTCTGGGTTCCACCGGTGCGGAAGGTACTCCTAAGTATTCATTCGAGGCAAACGGCAAGCAAGGCGATATGATAATGACTTGTGAGAATTTCTTTTCGCTTAATCCCATCTCGGGAGATTCTTATACATACGATTGCGGATGGGCAATGCTTAGGGTAGATGCCAATCAGGTGAAAATCCATTTCCCTCAATATGTTTCGGATGCTCAGTCTGCATACGAAGAGATTAGGATTTCGGCAAATGACGGAGAAAAAACGGTTTATACTATTATCTGTTTGTCCCGAAACTTTAAAGACGAAGGGCATACAGACCCCGAACCTGAGACTTTACCCGAAGAGGCAAAGTTCAAGATGATCATGAATGATTTCACCCCCTTGATGCATCTTGACAGTCCGTTGCCGGCGCCTCTCGATTTGATTACCTTCCGAATCACGGACGTGAATGGAGAATATTCACCCATAGACTTCCCTGAGTTTACACACTATTACGATTCTATCGTGTGGAGTGCGGATAACTTTCCTCACACGTTCAGAGTGTATGAAAATAGAGTTACAGCAGAAGGAGTTGAAAAACATATTTCAACACAATGGAGCTCGCACTTCTTTAAGAGCGGTACGATAAAGAGCCATCTTAAAGGCTACCGCGATGGGAAAGCGCAATATGAGACTTCGCACAATATGACGATATACGAACGCGATTTCTTAGGGCTTCAATGGGGCATAATCGTCATGCAGAAGCCCGAGAATCTAACAGCCTATTGTCTATTGGATAGAGACTATGAATATAAGGTATATGACATTGTTGCAACGAACGACGCACCTTATTCTCAAATCATTCCGATGAATCATAAATTGTTGTCTGACGCTGACTTTCTGCCGGCAACGGAAAAAGCCGTCAAGACTCTGATGAAGAATAATGTTGGAGGGGGAGAAGATGGCAAAGGCAAAGAAAACCTATTCAAATGTCTGCCCGAAAAAGGTGTGGAAGCCGAATGGTATTGGGAAAACGAAACCACCCGCATGTTGATGTTGCATCGGCTTTCAGATGGCACAGACGGGCCGGCGCAAGAGAAGTATTATTTGCATATCGAACCTAAATAAGTATTTATGAATAGAGTAATTGTCTCATTCCTATTTTTTATAGGAATAGCTGTATCATCTTGCACAACCTCTAAAAGCGTTGTATCGCAAAATGCAGATTTGTCTAAATATGAATATGCCTCAATCATCAACAATGACACCTATCACATTCCTGCCCAACTGATGGAATACGAAATACAGTTGTTTGATGCAGTAGAAGGCTCTCGTCTTAAGTTGGTCAACGATATGCGTATAAACGAACTTACTTCGGCTCAACAGTCAAAACTGCTTATGGTGAAATATGGGATCGATGTGACCGAAGAAGAAACCATCGTAACTGTAAATTTCATAGATTATCTCACCAGCCGCCCGATAGCTTCATGCCGTGGCGCATACACTACATTAGGATTGAGCGTACACGCAGACATTAGAGGCGCTATAAAACGCGTTGCCAAACAAATTGCAGAAACATTTCCCAAGTAATGTAAGACCTCTTAATGCATCTGATAGAAATTGAGCCGCAAACCTCGCGGGTCGGCCGTCTGTAGCAAGGACTGGCCAACCGCCTAACGCTGTCGCCCGCCAGGCCATCAACAATAAAAAGCAAAAAGTCATGTTTGATTACGAAGAAATAGATCGGACAGTCAGAGACAATAATCTTCATTTAAGAAAATAGAAGATACCGATAAGGATATTTTGACGCAACGGCTATATATGGAACTGTATAGTATCACAGACCATGATTATCTGCTTTATATTGACGTGAGAAAAAATAAAAAGAAAGTTGATAACAAAGTGTGATAACGCCTGGCAACGTTCCACGCCAAAGTTATCAACACTGACAACACAGGCAAAATCAATTATGTAACATGGGAGGGTTGAAAAGCGATTAACAAGCGAAGGAACTGCCCTAACGGTCAGCTATTCGCAACCCATTACTAACAATAGTGCGATGAATAAAACAGTTCAATCCATAGTATCATTGACAGCTTTCAGTGCTTTGCTGATAGCCATAACATTATTTTGTGGTGGCTTAGGCATTGGGCGTTTGTTCGGAATATATGGCATTATGGAATATTGTCTTTTGGGTATGCTTGTAATCATAGATATACTGGTAATCTACAAGGTCTATAAATTATATGCAATGCAACCTAAAACCATAATGTTATTGTTGGGCTTGGAATGTTGCTCTATCTTTTTGTGGCTTGTCTTTATCAGTATAGACCAAAGTCTATTGGATTGGCAAATTACAAACTTTATATTGCAAGCTGTCAGTTTAGACGGCTTCATAGGAGATGAACGGGGATTGAATATGCTTGCAGTCTTGTGCGGCATTGTTTATCCCCTTATTGGAATTGGGTGTTTATTCACCGGATTGGGATTTGTAAATAAGTTAGTAACAACGAAAGATAGCATCTGACGATGCTACCTGCTAACCATTAAACAATGAATAACAATCATTTTAGAAATATAATATTGCTGACCATGATGTCGGCATTATCGTTGGCATTTGCGGGATGTGCCACAATCCGCAAAACCGGTGCTGCTCAGGATTCACGGATTTGTCTGAGTGAAGTGAACAATTCAGGCTGTGACAGGGCTTATCGAATCATTCACGGAAAATTGCGTCCGTTGGAACGTCCGCAGGTCAGATTTGCTATAGAGAAAGCTTTGATTGAGGAGGATTCCTGCTGGGTGCTGCTCCGGGTCACAGTACCGGATCAATCCATAAGGAAGCATGAGCGGTATAATGCCTGTGTCATGCTTTCAACCGTGGATGGGATATTGAATTTCCCGGAACTAAATCTTGACAACGACAGCGGTCTTCCCGAAGCAGACGAGCGTAGCGACAGTGAGGAAACACAAGAGGACACGATTGTGGAGTCTCTTGAAATTGACGCCCGGAAAGGAAGCCCCGGATATGCCTATATGAGTTTCCGTTTCTGCTATCATCCGAGTATGGAAGGCAACGGAGCAATAATATCCATATTACCAAGTCTTGAAACAAAGCGTTACTTCTTCCAGCATTCTCCAGTGGAACTTCCCGTGTTATGGTCGTACAATCCGGCAATGTGGAAGCGGGCGCAACAGTTGCCGCAGTTCATACTGCTTGATAAAAGGCCGGAATATGTCTTACACGGTAATGAAAAAAATATGTTCAAGTAATAATAAAAACCGAAATCAATGATGCAATGGATAAAGAAACTGTTCGGGATAAGATGTCCCGAACGGATAACGGAAGAGTTGATTGAGCGTCTTCCTGCCGATAAACTCTGCCGGAAATATATCGACGGAGAACTGGCAAGCGATATGGAGAGCGAAGTATTCGACAGCATAATGTGTGCGGTGGAACTGCATACGGAGGTCATCAACGGAGGTTTCAACCAATACTACTACAATTCAGGAGGCGAACGTGCGCAAAAAGCCGAGGACACCTTTGTCAAGCTCGGAGCAGACCGGATCGCTGATGTCGTGAAACGAGCCAACGACCAATATGCCGCCAACCGTGATGAACTGCAATCGGTATGGGACGGAACGAAGGAAGGATTCGCCCACGGGTATAAAGAGAAGCTCTTTGATGCCTTCGATGATGAGTACTATGCCTTGATGAGGAATGACCGGCAACTCTACACGATGATAGGCACATACATCAAACAGCATCCGCAGGAGTTTCTCACAGAAATGACCGAATGGTATGTGCTGTTAAAATGAATTATTCATATGGATACATCCCGAATCCCGATCGTTTTAGGCTATATGCTGATACTTATCCTGATTGCCACCATAGGCTATGCCTATTACAATGAGGAGCAGACATTGGTTTCTATGGAAACAGAGTCTCGTAATACCAATAATGTCCGCTGTGAGATTAACCGATTGAACATGCGCCTAACATCGTTGACAATGATGGGCGAGACAGCATTTGAATGGACTGAAACAGAACGGGGGGATTATCGTCAAGAACGTATGCATATAGACAGCACACTGTGTGAGTTCAGCCGGATTTTCATTTCGGAAGCAGCCGACATAGACAGTCTCCGTATTCTTCTTGAGGACAAGGAGAAGAAATTGCTCCAGCTTGCAGAAATATACCGGCGCCAAAAGTCTCTCGGTGACGAGATGGCCAACAAACTGCCCGTGATAGCTCGCCAGATTGCCAAAGAAGAGCCAAAGAAGCCGAAGCGTAAGGGATTCCTCGGCATCTTCGGCAAAAAAGAAGAACCTGAGCCATCTACCACGACAACTATACTTAGTTTCAACCGCAGTCTTATGGCTGAGCGCAGGGCGCAGAACGAAAAACTTAAAGCACAGGCTGATAGCCTGTCACAACAAAACAGAAATCTTAATATCCGCTTGCAGAATCTGATTAGTTATCTTGACGGTAAGGCCCAGGCTGATCTCCGACAGCAGGAACTTGAGATTGCAGCTACCCGTGAAGAATCATATCGTGATATAGGTGTACTAACAGCCATTACCTTACTGATGCTGTTCGTTTCTTTTGTCATAATACACCGCGATATGCAGCGAAGAGACCGGAACAAGAAAAAACTTGAGGAAAGCATACGGCAGAACCGGTCGCTGCTTGAAATGCGCAAGAAAATCATCCTCACCATATCCCATGATATACGCGGTCCGCTCAACGTGATAAGCGGCAGTGCAGAACTCGCCATCGACACCCGCGACAAAAGGAAACGCGACGGCTACCTGAACAACGCGCGGTACCTTTGCCGCCACGTAGTCCACCTTCTTAACAATCTGCTGGATGTCTATAGGCTCAACGAAGCTAAGGAGACCCCGAACAATGTCCCGTTCAGACTGAACGTATTGTTTGACAGAATAGCAATAGGTGCGGCGCAGATAATCAATGACAAGGGGTTGCTGTTCAAGCACGATTACAGGAATATTGATGTGACGGTAACAGGAGATGAGGACCGGATAGAACAGATTGCAGACAACCTGCTGTCTAATGCCGTCAAGTTCACTCAATCCGGTTCCGTTGGAATCGCGGCTTCATACGACGGCGGCCGGCTGGTTATGGATATAAGCGACACTGGTATCGGAATGTCGGAGGAAACCGTTGACCGCATATTCAGGCCGTTCGAACGTGCCGACAACGTGGAGCATATTGAGGGGTTCGGACTCGGACTTTCCATTACGAAAGGTCTGATAACCATGCTTGGCGGAACTATTGACGTGATCAGCAATGTCGGCAAAGGTACAACTTTCCATATTGCCATACCGCTTGAACTTACCGGAAATATAGAGACGGCCGATATCCAGGAAGCAAAGCCAGCCGGAGTATCGCGCCTGCCGCATAACGTGATAGTAATCGATGACGACCCGCTACAGCGTGATATCGTAAGCGAGATGCTTGAGCGCAACGCGGTCTCTTGTGCCGTATGTGCCACAGCCTCGGATGTGGTAAAGGCGATGCGTAAACGAGATTTCGACTTAATACTTACGGACATAAATATGCCAGGCACCAACGGGTTCGCATTGATCGAACTGTTGCGCAAGTCAAATATCGGCAATTCAAGGACAATCCCCATAGTGGCAATGACCGCCAGGGACGATGACGATAGCAAACCTCTGTTAAAACGCGGATTCTCCGGATGCATCTTCAAGCCATTCTCTATGCAGGAACTGCTTGAACGGATATCAATGGTAATGGAGAAACCTATGGTCCCGGATGATGTACGGATTGACTTTTCACCGCTCGTTAAAAACGTGACCGAGCCGGTAAAGATATTGAAGGGACTTTCGGAATCGACTTCCACAGAGATAGCTGTCCTGAAAAAGAATATTGGGCATGACGACAGGAATGGCGTTTCGGCCATACTACACAGGATTAAGCCCGTATGGGAAATGCTCGGTATTGAAAGCTGCCTGCAACCGTTGAGGAAATCTCTGTGGGACAGGAATTCTACACCTGCGGACATCAAGAAAACCGCCGCCGGTGTGATTACGGCAATGGAGAATCTGATTGAGAATATAAACGAAGAACTGAAGACGATAAGGGATGAAGAGCAAAATACTGATAGTTGAGGACAACGTGACCCTCTCCCAGATGCAGAAGGACTGGCTCGCACGCGAGGGGTATGAAGTCACGACAGCAACAGATGCCGTCGTGGCACGCAGGCATATACGCAAAGTGGATTTTGACCTGATACTCTCTGATGTACGCCTGCCCGAAGGGGATGGCCTGTCATTACTTGCATGGCTGAAGAAAGAGAAACCCGGAATTCCGGTCGTAATCATGACGGAATACGCCTCATATCCCGATGCTGTCAAAGCCATAAAGATGGGCGCGCAGGACTATCTTCCCAAGCCGGTACATAGGGAGCGACTGTTCGAAGTTGTGAAGGAACTGGTACATCCGGCCGTGACCATACAGCATTCGCTTGAACGGCTTTTCAAGCGTGACAGCGCGAAGGCGCGTGAGGCGTTGCATCTGGCGGAGCTTGTGGCCCCCGCTGACATATCGGTACTGATTCTCGGTGCCAACGGAACCGGCAAGGAGTCCATAGCCCGTACCATTCATTTCAACAGCCCAAGAAAAGACGAGCCGTTTGTCGCGGTGAACTGCGGTGCCATCCCACCGGAACTTACAGCCTCCATGTTCTTCGGTCATGTCAAAGGCGCTTTCACGGGTGCGGATTCCGACAGAAAAGGATATTTTGACGCGGCGAAAGGCGGCACACTGTTCCTTGACGAAATCGGCACGTTGCCTTATCACACACAGTCATCATTATTGAGGGTATTGCAGGAGAATGTCTATATGCCTGTCGGTGGAAACACGGAACGCCGTGCCGATGTGCGCATAGTGGCGGCAACCAACGAGGATATGGAGAAATCCATCGCCGATGGGCGTTTCCGTGAGGACCTGTATCACCGCCTCTGCGAGTTCGAGATACACCAGCCATCCCTTGCTGAATGTCCCGAAGACATCCTCCCGCTGGCAGAATTCTTCCGCAAGAAGTTTTCGGATGAGCTTCACAAGGAAACCTCTGGATTCAGCCCGGAAGCCGAGCGGCTTATGCTGGCACACTCATGGAGCGGCAATATCCGCGAGCTTCAGAACCGGGTGCGCAGGGCAGTGCTGATTTCAAAGACAACCGTTATCGCAGTCTCGGACTTGAATATCCGCAAAACATCAAATGATAATGTCGCAAAAATCGTTCCTGATTTGCGCCCAATCAAAGATGACGATGCTGAAAAGCAGCTTATCATCCGCACCTTGGAATCCTGCAACGGCAACAAGACCAAGGCTGCGAGAATGCTCAACATAAATCCTACGACATTATACCGTAAGATGAATAAGTACGGTATAAAGTAACATTTAAGCCTTGGCATACAGCCCTTCTCGCTACTTTTTTGTAACTTTGGGGCGTGAAATAGAAAATACAGGTAGGCGTATTCCGATATGTCCGCCTTTACATACATAAGTTCGCAAGAGTCTCAGACAGAAATCTGGCAGTTGATGTTTAAGGAGAATCATTGCGTAATGCTTATGCTGTGCGTATCGCATAGCGTGGTGTTGCGTATTCTCCTTACGGTTTTGCCAGAACCGCTGTCTGAGTGCGTGGACATCGCGCTTTTTTCTTTTGCTGTATAATAGAGAAATGAAACGACATGGCAATGGTACGCATCATAACGGCAATGACTATCGACGGTTTCCTCCCGGATGCCGACAATCCCCGGATACGTTGGCTTATGACCGATGCCAAAGGCTTCCGTTTTTGGCATGACATAGGTACATACACACTCGAAGCGGATTACCCGGTCCTTGACCTTGTGTGTGACAAAGGCAGCACCGACAAATCCTGCATATACACCGCCGAAGTGTCGGATTTGGACGGTATGGATCTTATGACACGGCTCTTCCGTTACAATGTCATAGATGAACTGGTAATCCATATTCTGCCTGAGATTGCAGTTACAGGAACCCGCATCTTTCAAAACGGCACACCGTCGGGGTGGGTATTAAGTAAATCCACCCGGTTCAGAAACGGTATATGTCGAAACATCTACCGGCGCAAAGCGTGATAATCTAGCAATAGACTATTGCATACCGCCGGAAAGTCTTGCATTTTGCAAGACCTCTGATTTCCATCATATTACGCTTGTATATTTTTATCACACTGATATTCTGATGAATATCGGTGTCTTCTCGTGCCTTTTGGCGCCGGTGGCACGACATTAGCCAATATATGTAGTATAACCGATTGCGCAACACGGTGTAAAACAAACCAATTCATTTACATCAAAAAAATCAGCTATGCTATATAATGAAACAGTGCATAAGATGTTTGCCTCGCTCATGGAACGCTTTGACAAGATGGAGCGGGCATTCGAGCGGATGAACAAGCTCAAGGATTGTCTGGACGGCGACACGCTGCTCGACAACTACGACCTGTGCCGGTTGCTCGGCGTCACCAAGCGCACCCTTGCGAGATACCGACAGAAGAAGCTTATCCGCTATTACATGATAGACGGGCGTACCTACTACAAGGCATCCGAGATACAGGAATTCCTACAGATGAAAGGGAAGTCGCTACCCGCCGCCGTGAGCCACTGAAACATATCGTAAAATCTAAAAACCGTAACATCATGGAAATAATAAGCATGGACATCAGAACCTTCGATGCCCTGTTCTCCAGAATCAGGGAAATCGAGGAAAAATCCGAACTGCTGAGCCGGAAGAATGAGGACATCGGCCTTAAGAAATGGCTCGACAACGAGGACGTGTGCAACATCCTCGGAATCTCAAAGCGCACCTTGCAGACCTACCGCGACAAAGGCATCCTGCCGTTCAGCCGTATCAGGAACAAGCTCTTCTACCGTCCGGAGGATGTAGAGAGACTATTACAGTCGTCGTATCACCCAAACACATCACAGCTATGAGCCATTATTTTATCGACAGGCAGGATCCGCGTGTGGCGGACCTGTTGCGCCGCCTCGGAAACATCGGGCAGGCGCTCGGACAAGTTGAATCGGTCGCACGCCCCATGTTCAAGGGGGACAGGTTCCTCACTGACGAGGAGTTGTCGCGCCTGCTGAAAGTGAGCCGGCGCACCTTGCAGGAATACCGCACCGCTCGTCTTATCCCTTACTACATTGTACAGGGAAAGGCCCTGTACCGGGAATCCGAGATACAGAGCTTTCTTGAAAAGGCGCACCGTAAATGCGTGGAGGAACAGAAGTGGCTCTAAGAGCCGCTGAGTTCCGCAATATGCGCTGCTATCAGGCATAGGCGGGAACGGTCTGCAATCACAGGCCGTTTCCCGTCTTGTTCCTGAATTTATATTTCCTTCTCTTTGCCATTTCCTTATCCATGCTTTCGTCAATAAGGGTAATTTCAGCACTTGATGCCTGCATACGCAGACGCTTCATGTCCTCATCAACCTTGCGGTCAGTCACCTGGGCGTATATCTGTGTCGTGGTAACGCTCTTATGTCCCATCATTCGGCTTACTGTCTCAATGGGAACGCCCATCGACAGAGTGATATGGGTTCCGAAATTATGCCTCGCCTTGTGGAAGGTAAGGCAGAAACCGTACTCCTTGCCGAGCTGCCGGGTAAGTTTTATCAAATAGGTTCTGCTATAAAGATTGAAAATCTTACCGTCCTGCCGCTCGTCCCTGTATTTCTCCATTATTCGCATTGGGATGTCAAGCAGGCGTATCGCCGAGCGACTGCCCGTCTTTTGCCTGTTTACATGTATCCACCACGTACCGTCCGGAGTCTGGGATATGTCATCCTCAGTCAACTGTTTAAGATCTGCGTATGCCAGCCCTGTGAATGTCGAGAAGATGAACCAATCGCGCACCCTTTGGAGATTTGGGGCATCTATCTGTTTTTCCATAAGCAGTTTCAGATCGTCAAGCCTCATGTGGCGGCTCTTGCGACGTGGCAACGGTGGATGGAGCCTCGCATATGGGTCACGGCGGAGCGTGCCCTGGCTGACTGCTCGCATCGTCATCTTCTTCAGACGGTACAGGTGTTCGTGAACCGATTTGGGCTTGAGTCCACGGTCTGCGCCGAGAAACACCTCGAAATCGTCATAAAAAGATCTGTCAAGCGCACGGAGCGGCACATCATCCATATCCCGTTTCCCAGTTACGAATGCAGATAGATGACGGTATGAGTTGAGATAGCTTTCATATGATTCCTTTGTGCGGTCTACGCCCACACGCTTGTGGAATTCCTCGTTATGTTCACGGAAAAGAGCCAAAAGGGTCGATGGCTTGCGCCCGATGCCCTTCATGGCGTTCTTAACAAGCTCGGCGGTGACGAAGCCAAGGCTGCGCCTTATATCCTCGTAATGTTCGTTTATCTCAGCTGTCAGCGAGTCTATGGCGCGGTTCACGGTGACTGCATTGGCACTGCGCCCGTCCGCCCGTCCTTTTTCGGGGTTCCAGATATCCGGGTTCACAGACACTTTCGTTCCTATCTGCTCCCATTCGGCATCTATGCTGACCTTGCACAGAAGCTGGCATGTTCCGTCCTTGCGGACTTTTGTCCGGTTGATATAGAAGAGGATGGCGAATGTGCTACGCCGTTTGGGTGTATTGTTGTCTTTATCCTTTTTCATGACTATGTGGGTTTTGGTTTATTAAATGGCGACAGTGAAGCGTGACGCTATCCGGCTGTCAAGGTTCTGTGTGTCTGTCCCGATTTTGTCATCGGTCACTTTCGCGTAAATCTGCGTCGTGGTAATCCGGTTATGGCCCAGCATACGGCTGACGGTCTCAAGAGGCACACCATGTGCAAGCGTGATCTCGGTGGCGTAGGTATGACGCCCGCAGTGATAGACCAGCCTGCGCTCTATGCCGCATATCTTGGCAATCCTTTTCAGATATGCGTTCATGGTGGAGTTGCTGTACATCGGCAGGAGTTTACCTTCAGGTGCCATTCCCCGGTATTTCTCGATAATTCTCAATGGCAGCTCAAGCAACGGTATCTCATATTCCACCTTCGTCTTTTTTCGCGAGGACCTGATCCAGACCGTACCGTCCTCGGCAGTTTCAAGATTATCTTCCGTCAGAAGACACATATCGCCGTATGGAATGCCTGTATAGCAGGAGAACAGGAAGAGATCGCGGACATGGTACAGACGGCTGTCGTGGAGCGGTGTCATCATAATCCGGTGGAGTTCCTCCGAAGTAAGAAACTTCTGCTCACGCTGCGGCTTTTCTGCCTCATATCCGGCAAAAGGATCTGCGGTTATGATGCCGTCGGTGATAGCCTCCGACACTATCATCTTCAACCGTGTTGTATGAAAGCCCACGGTGGAGGTGGCGAGTCGGCGCTGTGTACGCAGGTAGATGTCATACTTGTCTATGAAGGAACGGTCGATAGCCGTAAACGGAATGTCCGACAGCTTATACTCCGTTTCCATAAATGTTGCCAGGCATTTGTAGGTGTAATTGTATGATTTCAGTGTGCCATGAACCCGGTTCACACCGACACGCTTAGCGAAGTTCTCTATGAACGTTCTGAAATATCCCATCAGCGTTTCTTGTCCGAAAGCCATCCCCTGTATCTGGCACTTCACATCATCGGCAGTCACGCCCATGCGGACAGCCGACAGTTCCTGATAGACGGAAAGTGCGCTTGCCCTGATTTCGTCAAGCTGGCGGTTGATTTCCCTTGACGCGGCACTCTTGCCCGTGGCACGGCCGAGCATCCATGCCTTAGGTGATGCCGAGAGTTTCGCGCTGAAAGCTGCCTCCGAGTATCTGCCTACGTTTATACGCCCCATCACCGGACACAGACCGTCATCCGACATCTCGCTCTTTTTAAGGTAGAACGAAACCTTTAATCCGCTCTGTTTCATAACTCTATTCTTTGTTTGCAAAATTAACTGATATAGAGTAATTTGTAGGTATGCAAAACGTAGCGGAACCACGAATAGGAATCACAGATGCCATCCCGGAGCCTATATTTCTTCGCAATGCCAGAGAAAATCGCTAAATTTGCAGTAGCAAAGATGCCTGACAAGCGGGTTCTATGACATAAGACAGGGATAATCATCCATCGGCAAAACCGTCTTCAAGACCGGATTCCGGATAGGAAAAAGGCAACGGATAGGTAGCGATTCTATCTCCTAACCCTTCCAAAAACCGAATTTTCCGCCGAAAGCACCCTTCGGACGAACAACGCCAATCTCTCCTAACTCTCAACACATTACTTTATTCCCCATTTATTGCCATAGTCTCGCGAATTCTTAGTATATTTGCCAAGCATTTGACCACACTTGCATAAATCATAAGTACTTGTAATGGAAAAAATCGACAACCTCGACCGACGCATCCTCGAAATAGTAATGCGCAACGCCCGCATAGCCTCCAAAGACGTAGCTCAGGAATGCGGAGTATCGCGCGCTGCCATCCACCAGCGCATACAGCGCATGATTGACCTCAACGTTATCACTGGATCAGGCTACAACGTTGACCCCAAGATACTCGGCTACCGCACATGCACCTACATCGGCGTAAACCTCGAGCGCGGTGCCCTCTACCGCGAAGTTGTGCCCGAGCTTGAAAAAATACCCGAAGTCGTGGAATGTCACTTCACTACCGGACCCTACACCATGCTCGTCAAGCTCTTCGCTCGCGACAACGAACACCTCATGGAGCTACTCAACCACAAGCTCCAGGTAATCCCCGGCGTAGTAGGCACCGAAACACTGATCTCCCTCGACCACTCCATCTCACGAGTTCTCCCCGTAACATACGACGAAAACTGATACCCCCCTCACCTCCACCTCTCCCACCCACCACGCCAAGGCATCCCCCCGGGGGGATGCCTTGTTGCTTATTCACAAAAAAATACCTACTTTTGTCAAAATATAACCAAACCCGCCCCTCGCCCAAACGGTTATAAAATATATTAATCACCGCCGCTTAAGCGGCCATCAATTCTAAGACAATTTGAAATCATTTGAAGAAATCGGAGTCAGCGAGCCCCTGCGCCGCGCCATCGAAGAAATGGGATTTGAAAACCCCATGCCCATACAAGAGCGCGTCATCCCTCGGCTCCTTGGCGACGCCAACGACATAATAGCACTCGCACAGACAGGCACTGGCAAGACAGCAGCCTTCGGACTGCCACTGCTCCAGAGGGTCAGCCCCGACGACAGGCGGCCCCAGGCCCTCGTCCTCGCACCTACGCGCGAGCTGTGCCTCCAGATCGGAAGCGACCTCGTCGACTTCTCACGCCACCTCCCCGGCATAAAAATACTACCCGTCTACGGTGGATCAAGCATCGAAAGCCAGATACGGACACTGCGCACAGGCGTCAACGTAATCGTAGCAACCCCCGGACGACTCATCGACCTCATCAAACGAGGAGTCGTAAAGCTCGACAACGTCTCCACCGTAGTCCTCGACGAAGCCGACGAAATGCTCAACATGGGATTCCTCGACTCTATCGAAGAAATACTCACCCACATCCCCGACGACCACAAGACTCTCCTATTCTCTGCCACAATGCCCGCCGACATCCTCAAGATAGCCCGACGCTACATGCGCGACTACGAAGAAATCATCGTCGGCTCACGCAACGAAAGCTCCGAAAACGTCCGCCATATCTACTACATGGTCAACGCACGCGACAAATACCTCGCCCTAAAACGCGTCGTCGACAACTCGCCCGGCATCTACGCCATCGTATTCTGCCGCACTCGCCGCGACACTCAGGAAATCGCCGACTCACTCATACGCGACGGATACAACGCCGAAGCACTCCACGGCGACCTCTCACAGCAACAGCGCGACATCGTAATGAAAAAATTCCGCGACAGCGTCGTCCCGCTCCTCATAGCCACCGACGTTGCCGCACGAGGCCTCGACGTAAGCGACCTAACACACGTAATCAACTACGGCCTCCCCGACGACACTGCCATCTACAACCACCGCTCGGGACGCACAGGACGAGCCGGGAAAAAAGGCACTTCTGTCGCCATAATACACTCAAGAGAAAAAGGACGTCTGCGCGACATCGAACGAGCCATCGGAAAAACCTTCGAGCACCTCCTCGTACCCACCCCACAGCACATAATCGAAAAACAGCTCTATAACCTCGCCGACCGCATCGAACGCGTCAAAGTCAACGAAGACGAAATCGCACCCTACCTCCCGGGCATCTCCCGCAAACTCGAATGGCTCTCCGAGCAAGACCTCCTCAAGCGCGTCATATCGCTCGAATTCAACCGCCTCCTCGACTACTACAAAGACGCCCCCGACATCGACTTCATCGACTCAAAGCCCGAACGCAAAAGCAAAACCGCCAAGACCGACCGGCCCGCCAACGACAAAGAAAAAGACCGTCGCACGGCAGCACATGGCATGGAACGCATCTACGTCAACGTCGGCAAGCGCGACGGATTCTTCGCAGGCAACCTCATCGAGCTCCTCAACCGCCAGATACAAGGCAAACGCATCGACGTAGGCCGCATCGACCTCCTCCCCGCCTACACCCTCTTCGACGTCAACAAAAAAGACGCCCGCAAAGTCGTCGGAGCCCTCACAGGCACCGACTTCTTCGGCAAACGCCTCCACAGCGAAATCGCCGACCCCGCCCGCGACTACACCCGCCTCGCCGACAAAAAGAAAAAACTAAAATCCCGCTAACCCCCACCCTCTCTCCTCACCCCCCTCTCTCCTCATCCCCCTCCCTCGCTTTCGCCCCCACCTCTCTCCTCATCCCCTCTCCCTCGCTTTCGCCCCCACCTCTCTCCCCGTCCCATCCTCCTCCCATTGGCCCCACTTCTCTCCCCATCCCTCTCCCCTTATCCACCCTCTCCTCCCATTAGCCCCATCCGCCCCATTTGGCCCATCAGCCCCCCTCTCCCCTCTTTGAAAAGGTGTGAGCGCGGAAGCGCGAAAGCCACCCATCAGCCCCCTCTCCTCTCTGAAAGCGTGTAAGCGCGAAGCTTTGTCCCCGCTCCCGAGCTTCAGCTCGGCCCCATCCCAGAAAGCCCCCGACTAACCAACCACATTAACCAACAATCAAGATGAAACAGATACTCCTCACAGCCCTGCTCCTCCTCGCCACCCTCACCGCGACAGCCCAAAAAACAGCAGCCGACGCCTTCACCACCGCCCCCACAGGCATCTTCCCCCTCCTCGACAAAAACACCCGACTTGACATGGTCGACTACTACAACTCCGACCTCGCCACCCCCTCCGCCAACCGCCTGCAAGGACGCTCAGCCATCACCAGCCTCACCCCCGCCACCATCACCGTCAAAATCACCGACTCCTCCTCAGCACAGATAGCCCTCCTCCCCGCCGGTCGCGACACCATCATCGCCGTCATATCCACAGTCGCCACCCCCGGGCTCGACTCCACCATCAAATTCTACGACAGCAACTGGGCCCCCCTCCCCACCGACCGACACTTCACAGCCCCCGGATGGAACGACTGGCTGACCCCCGGCCACGACATCACCGAAATAACAGCCCACACCCCCTTCATGCTCGCCTCCTACTTCATCGACACCGACGCCGGCACCCTCACAGCCACCAACAACCTCGCCACCTTCCTCGACGAAGACACCTACAAGGCCCTCGCCACGGCCCTCCGACCCACCCTCACCTACAAATGGAACGGCAAACGCTTCACAAAATAACCCGGCCGCCCCATTAGGCCCATCCACCCCATTTGGCCCATTGCCACCCTCCCCGCCACCCCATTTGAAAAAGTGTGAGCGCGGAAGCGCGAATGCCAACCCCGCCCATTAGCCCCATCAGCCCCATTTGGCCCATCCGGCCACCATTTGAAAAAAGCGCGAAGCTTTGTCCCCTGCGTCCGAGCTTCAGCTCGGCCCCACAGCGCGGCATTACCGCACCCCTTGCGTCCCCATTCTCACTACCTTTGCCTACAAAAAAGCAAACATGCACGCAAGGAGGCTCATCACAACCCATCAGCCACGCAAGCCACGCATACCCGACATCTGGTGTCACGGCTTCTCACGCCACCTCGGCAGGGCACTCACCCCCGCCGAGCGAAGCGTCATATCCCGCCTTGAGCAAAACCGCCGCAGCCGACCCCATCCCGTCATGATCATCGACCGACCAGGCCACGACACCACAGCCATCCTGCGCAGCTACCTCGACTACAGGCTTGCCACATCACCCCCAGGAGCCACAGCCATACTCTGCACCCCCTCGCGACCCGCCCGCATCAGACGCAACAAAAGGCTCCGCCACATCACCTACCGGCAAGCCGACCACATCCGAGGCACCACCCCCGCCTTCATGATGCTCCTCAACGCCCACCAAGCCAAAACCTACTCACCCCTCCTGCGCGACCCACACAACTTCAGGCGACTCTGTTCAGCACTCTTCCCCATCCTCGACGCCTCAGGCTTCCTCATCATCCACATTCAGGCCCCTGCAGCCCCACACCACGCCCCCGGCATCGCCGACTGCCACGCAGCCCCGCAGCCACAGCCCGCCGACCCGCCGCCCGTCACAATCATCACCATCCCCGACATGGCCACCCTCACCCGCCTGCTGGCCACACTCCCCCCATCAGACCCATCGGCCCCATCCGGCCCATCCGACCCGCCCCACCCACTTTAGCGGTACACCGTGCTCCGCAGCCCAAAGCTAAACCGCACGGTAAGCGACCGTTGACATACTGCACACACACAAACAATCAACCACCTCCGGCGTTATATAAATATAAGTAACCAACCCCACAACCGTCATGATAAAAATAACATATCTCGACCATAGCGGATTTACCGTCACCACCCCCGACGCCGTCATGGTATTCGACTACTACAAAGACCCCGACAAAAAGCTCGAGAAAGTCCTCAGTGAATCCCCCGACGCCGACGTCATCTTCTTCGTAAGTCACTACCACCCCGACCACTTCAACACCTCCATCTTCGAACTCGCACAAGACCACAGACGCACCTACGTCCTCTCCTACGACATCTTCTCCAAATTAGTCCCCGACAAAGGACTCTCGGTAGCATGGATGAGCCCCGGCGACATCCTCGACCAAATACCCGGCACAAGCAAAGTCCGCGCCTACAAATCCACCGACGCCGGCGTAGCCTACGCAATCACCCTCCCCGACGGCCATGTCATCTTCCACGCCGGCGACCTCAACGACTGGCATTGGGGCGACGTCTCCACACCCGCCGAATCACAGGCCGCACAAGCCCACTTCGAGAAAATCGTCAACAATATCTCTCAGGACTACCCCGACATGCACATCGTGATGTTCCCCGTCGACGCACGTCTGGGCACCGACTTCGCCCGAGGGGCCAACATATTCCTCAGCAAAATCCGGGTCGACTACTTCATCCCCATGCACTTCTGGGGCCAGCCACAGAAAGCATGCGACTTCGCCACCTATCTACCCGCCGGAAGCGACACCCAATGCCTCTGTCTCGACCGTCCCGGAGCCGAAGCCACCCTCCCCTGCTGACAAAAAACAACAAAAAATTAAAGATTGGCTCCGCGCCCGCCGCGCAGCCAATCTTTAATTTATCGTCAGCCATCCGCCCCATTAGGCTCATCACCTGCCATCTCATCAACCCGCAGTCCAAACCTCGGGTGACACCAGTCAGGAGCAAGCTCAGCCATCGGCACAAGCACAAACTCCCTCAGATGCATCCTCGGATGCGGCAACGTAAGCTCCGGCGTATCCATCACCACATCATCTATAGCGATAATATCTATATCGATAGCCCGGTCAATATAGCCCCCCGCCTCATCGCGGTGGGGCGACGGGTCAAGCTCACGCTGAATCCCCTCCACCATGCGCAGCACCTCCATCGGAGACAGAGCGCACTCAGGCTCCACAGTCATCCCGACATTCAGAAAAGGGTTATCCGACTCATAGCCCCACGCCTGAGTCTCTATCATCCGCGAACACACTGCACGGCCGGGCAGCGCGCCCCTTATCAGCGCGACAGCCCGGCCAAGCATCTCCTCCCGGCAACCGAGATTGGAGCCAAGATTAAGAAATATTTTCAAAATATAATTATCTTAGGTGATATAACCCTATAATCTTATAACCCTCAATTTGAGCTCGCTCAAATTGAATTACTTAAGCTGCACCTTCTGAGTCGGAGGCAGCATAGAGTTACGCTCAGCCACAGCATCGATTACCTCATGAGCCAGATGAGCGAAAGCATGGCCCGTGATACTGTCAGTCATAGCCACCGGACAACCGTTGTCACCGCTGTCAGCTATCGAAGCCACAAGCGGTATCTGCGCGAGCAGACGCACTCCCATATGCTCAGCGAGCTTCACGCCACCCTCGCGGCCAAATATATAGTAACGCTCATCGGGATGTTCAGCCGGAGTAAACCACGCCATATTCTCCACAAGTCCGAGTATAGGCACATTCACCTTATCATCCTTAAACATCGAGATACCCTTACGTGCGTCAGCCAGAGCCACCTCCTGAGGAGTGGTTACAACCACCACTCCCGTCATGGCCAGCGTCTGCACAAGCGTCAGATGGATATCGCTCGTGCCGGGAGGCATATCTATAAGGAAATAATCAAGCTCACCCCAGTCACCCTCCGAAATAAGTTGCTTCAGAGCATTCGACGCCATCGACCCGCGCCACATCACAGCCTTGTCCTTGTCAACCAGAAAACCTATTGACAGCAACTTCACGCCGTAACGCTCCACAGGGATTATCATCTGACGGCCGTCGACATCATGTATATAGAGCTGCTGGTCCTCGATACCAAACATCTTAGGCATCGAAGGGCCGAAAATGTCTGCGTCAAGCAATCCCACCTTATAACCCTCGCGCGCAAGAGCCACGGCAAGATTGGCGGCGACAGTCGACTTACCCACACCGCCTTTGCCCGACGACACACCCACGATATTCTTCACGCCCGTCAACACGGGAGCAGCCTTGGCCGGAGCCGGCTGGCGCGACGCTGTGTGCACCGTAACCTTTACCTCCGGTGACACATATGTATGTATCGCAGTCTCCGCTGCCTTGGCCATCGACTTCATAAACGGATCGGTCGGCTTGTCAAAGATAAGCGTAAAACTAACACTCTCGCCGTCGATACGTATATCATCAGCCACCATTGAATTTTCGATCAGACTCTTGCCGTTACCGGGATAACGCACTGTAGCGAGAGCCTCGGTTATAAGTGAAGGATATAATGTCATGTCTTATGATTATTTTTTCTTATAATTAATGATTTACAGTCAACACTGTAACAACTTCATCAGCACCGCAGTTTATAAACTATAAACTCCACACCTCAAAGCGATCCGCGTCCGAACGAGCGATACGTATCAGGCTCAATCTCCACCTCCGGCTCCGTCAGCACAGCATCCTGAGGCAGTTGCCAGGCGATATACTTGCTCGGTATGCCGCGTGACAGCCACTGGCTCTCATAAAACGTCGTGATGGGCGGCACCTCGGCTGCAAGCGGAGAGTGATACAGATCATCGGTCGCCGCAAGAAGAGGCAGATTGTTATGGCGTATCATCTCCAGAGTATAGGCATAGAGAAAAGGCGAGTCAGTCTTAAGCCTTATGGTACCGTCAGCCGAAAGCACCTTACGGTAAATCTCCATGAAATGCGTCCCTGTAAGACGCTTGTTGACCTTCTTCATCTGAGGGTCGGGAAAAGTTATCCATATCTCCGACACCTCACCCGGAGCAAAAAACTCCGGCAGCAGATGTATCGAGGTACGCAGAAATGCCACATTGTCCATCCCCGCCTCACACACCTGCTTGGCTCCCGTCCACATACGCGCGCCCTTGATGTCAATGCCTATGAAATTACGGTCGGGATAGGTGCGGCCCATGCCTACGGCATATTCTCCCTTGCCACAGCCGAGCTCAAGCGTCAGAGGCGCATTGTTGTGAAACACCTCCCCGCCCCAGCGGCCGCGCAGCGGACAGCCGCCGGTCTCCTTGAGGTGAGCGAATGGATACTGGTAGACACATGGCAGTGTCTCCATCTCGGCAAACTTCTTTAGCTTGTTCTTTCCCATGGGTTTATTAAGAGTGTGGGGTGAGAGATTTATAACGATTGTAAGGATTTTATCTACGGTTGGCGCATCAGCTTGAACGTCACTCCGCGGCCTCCGTCGCGGGTCTCGGCCCTGACTATAAAAAAGGCTCCCGCATGACGCGACGTGTCCAGACTCACACTGTCGGCCCCGATATGGACCGCCGTCTCGAGCACACGTCCGTCCACGCCATAGAGCGTGACACTTTCAAGCTCAGTGTCCGAGCTGACTCTCAAAGTCATGCCCATAAAACCGGCCTCCACATGCCCGGCGGCCCCTGAGGTCGAGGGAAGCAGTGTGATCGACGAGCGGCTTATGGAAAACTCCTGCCACTGCGGGGCGGCAAGAAACGCTTCTTCAAGTTCGGGGAGCACATTGAGTGTCACATCCGGCTGCTCCACTCCGGCCCACACCTCATCGCCCAACGAGGGCACGGTCTCAAGCCGCAGCGCGTCAATCTCCCTGACACCGCTCCAGCCCTCAAACGCTCCATCGCCTATATGTGTCAGCGACGCAGGCAGTGCCACAGTCTCCACAGCCGTCATTCCGGCCATAGCAAGCACCCCTATCTCACTCACTCCGTCGGGCAGATTGACCGACGCAAGGCTCACAGCCCCCTTCAAGGCAAGGGCGGGGACACTCACTGCCTCCGACGGCAGACGCACATCGGCAAGCGACTCACAGTCAAAAAACACTCCCTCGCCAAGCTCCGCGGCCCCCGAGGGCAGTGTGGCCGACACCAGGCGGGCACATGAGGCAAAAGCTCTCTTGCCAACCGAGACCAATCGCCCGCAGCCGTCAAGAGACACTCTTTCAAGACCGCTCAGAGCAAAGGCCTCATGCCCTATACAAGTCAGAGACTCCGGCATCGAAATCTCCCCGAGCGAACGACATCCGAAAAAGGCGCGGTCACCTATGGCACTCAGCGAGCCGGGCAGGCTCACCTCGGCAAGCAGTCCGCACCCCTCGAAAGTCCTCGCCTCGACCGTAGCCATCCCTTCCGACAGCTCGGCGCGGGTCAGACGACGGCATTGCGCGAAAGCGTCAGCTCCGACGCGGGTCACGTCTTGAGGTATCACCACCTCTTCGATGCGCGAATCCATCAGCGCACCCTCCCCGATAGCCGTAATCGAGGCCGGAAGCCTCACATGCGCGGCCCTGAGGCCCGCAAGGATATAAGGGGGCAACACATCGGCCGGAGCGGAATACACATTAGCCCCAACCCGGGGCCCCTTGTAGGCAGCCACCGTCACGCCCGACAGGTCGAGCGTATGCAGCTCCTCTATTGTCGCCGCAAGATAGGCCAGGTCGGAAGCATCGACCGACCCCGTGACAGTGATAACCCCGGCACGCGAAGGCACGGCACACTCGGCCGCAAGCTGCCCGGGCACGACTTCATAAGTCTGCCCAGCAGCCTCTCCCGCCGTCATGGCCACAAGAGCCATGACGGCGACAAGAGCCATATGCAAGTGCCTTGCCATTATTCAGTATAAGGGGGGGGTAGGATAGCCTAAACTTTAAACTTTAAACTATCTCCTCTTATTGCGTCTCTGCTGCTCGCGGAGCATAGCCTCCTGCTGCTTCTGAGCCTCCTCGAGCTTCTGAGCCATCCAGCCCTTCTTCTTGGGTTTCTTGGCATTCTCGGCCATCTTGGCACGCATCTTGTCCTCCGACACAAACTTGCGGAAAGTGAAAGTCATGAGGATAGTGATGAGCAGCGACAGGAAGTAATAATAGCTCAGGCCCGCAGCATAGTTGTTGAAGATAAACAGGAACATCACCGGCATCAGATACATCATCCACTTCATGCCCGGCATGCCCGACGAGGCCTGGCTCTGCATGTTGAGATAGGTGTATATAATATTGGTGGCGGTCATCAGCAGACAGAAGAGGCTGATATGGTTACCGAATGTCGATGAAATGAAGGGGATATTGGCAGTCCATGACACGATGGCATCGGGAGCCGCAAGGTCTTTGGCCCACAGGAACGACTCGCCGCGCAGCTCGATGGCCGACGGGAAGAACCAGAACATGGCCACCAACACAGGCATCTGCAGCAGCATGGGCAGACAGCCCGACATCGGGTTGGCCCCGGCACGCGAATAGAGTGCCATCGACTCCTGCTGACGCTTCATGGCGTTCTCATTTCCGGGATATTTGTCATTGATAGCCTTGATTTCAGGCGCGAGCAGACGCATCTTGGCCTGTGAGATAAGGCTCTTGTAAGTGAACGGATAGAGGATTATCTTGATAAAGATGGTCAGCAGCAGGATGATGATGCCATAGTTGCTGATAAAGGAGCCCAGGAAGCTGAACACGGGGATGATAATCAGCGTATTGATCCAGCGGAATATAGGCCAGCCAAGCGGGATGAGCTTGGTGAGATGCATATTCTCTTCGGGGAAGACCGTCTTCTCCACCTCCTTCATCACGGGATAGGAGTTGGGACCGAGATACATCACAAACGAAGCCGGATTGGCAAGCGAGGCCGAATAATCGAGCGTGAGCGCGATATTCATCTGCTTGATAAAGTCGGGATTGTCCTTAAGCTCTGAGCTTGAAAGCTCGGCGGCGGCAAAGTTGCCGCGAGACATGAGCACTGCCGAGAAGAACTGATTCTTGCAGCTCACCCACTTGAGTCGCTGCGTTATATCCTCCGAATCATCTCCACTCTCGCTGAGATTGTCGACATCACCGTCGGGATACATATAGTACAGGGCCGAGTTGCGCTCCTCAAACACGCGTCCGGCCTCCAGGCGGCGCATCTTCTGGCTCCAGGTCATATCCATCGTGGCCACCGAAGTGGGTATGATGGCCTGCATGCCTTCCTGCACCACATCGATATTCACCAGATAGCTGTCGGAGGGCAGCATATAGCGTATGCCCCACTTGGCTCCGTCGCCGAGATCGAGCATCATGCACACGGTCGAGTCGTTCTCGACCACGGGCTGGAAGTAAAACTCGCGTGTCTCGAAACGCTGGTTGGCCGAAGTGAGTGTGAATGAATACATGTCGGTGGCCGGATCGAGCAGTGTCACCTGGGTCGAGTCATAGCTGCGATAATCGTTGAGCGAAGCGCGCGATATGACACCGCCCTTGTTGGATAGTTCGAGGGTCACGAGCTTGTTGGCAAGCTTGACGGTAGTGCTGTCACCCGAGAGATGACGGGCAAATCCGCGATAGCGCGCGGCTGTGGCGAGACCCTGACGCAGAGCCTTGAGAGCCGATGCGGCAAGCGGTGTGCCGAGCAACGAGGTGTCATTGCTCAGCAACTGCGCCACCGACACGGCCTGTCCTTTAGCCTCGACAGTGCCGCCGACATTGCCCTCGGCGTCAAGCGTGAGGTTCATGCCCTCGACACTGAGACGGGCAGTATGGGCCGTAGTGTCGGCCTGGCCGAGCTCGCGGATGGTCGAGGCTATCGAGGCCACTTCGGCCGGAGTGATGGAGTCGAGCGTGAGAAGCGAGGGGTCATCGGCCTTCTGTGCGGCCTCGGCCTCCATACGTGCGCGCTCCTGACGCTGGCGTTCAAGTTCTTCGGCCGAAGGCTGGTTGAGCCACATGAAACCAAAGATGACGAGGCCCATGAGCAACAGGCCTGTAAGGGTGTTCTTATCCATTATTTATTCTTTTCTTCTTTATATGCGATTGCCGATTTGATAAAGTCGAGGAAGAGCGGTGAGGGAGAGAGCACGGTCGAAGAATACTCGGGATGATACTGTGTGCCGATAAACCAACGGTGGTCGGGCAGTTCGACAACCTCAACCAGACGGGTGTCGGGATTCTCGCCCACACACTTCATGCCGGCCTCCTCAAAACGGGCGCGGTAATCGTTGTTAAACTCGAAGCGGTGACGGTGACGCTCCCTGACCTGAGGTCTGCCATAGGCGGCTGCCACTCTCGAGCCTTCGCGCAACACACAGTCATAAGCCCCGAGACGCATGGTGCCGCCCATATTGTGGATGCTCTTCTGCTCTTCCATCAGGTCGATGACATTGTCGGGGGTGTTGGGGTTCATCTCGGTAGAGTTGGCTTCCTTGAGCCCGAGCACATTGCGGGCAAACTCTATCACCATGCACTGCATGCCCAGGCAGATGCCGAAGGTGGGAATGTCGTGAGTGCGACACCACTCGAGAGCCACAAATTTGCCCTCGATGCCGCGCTGGCCGAAGCCGGGTGCGATAATGACGCCGTCAAGGCCCTCTAGCTGACCTTCGACATTGTCGGGGTTGACCTTCTCGGAGTGGATGTAGCGTATCTTCACCTTGTGGCCGCAATAGGTGGCAGCCTGGAAGAGCGATTCGTCTATCGACTTGTAGGCATCCTGCAGCTCGACATATTTGCCGACGAGACCAATGGTCACGGTGCTCTCGGCCGAGTCCATGAGCGAGAGGAAACGGTTCCAGTCAGTCATGTCGGGCTCGCCCTGCGGGAGCATTTCACACTTTTTCAGCACAATCTCGTCGAGATGCTGCTCGTGCATAAGCACAGGCACCTTGTAAATCGACGGAGCGTCGACGCTCTGCACCACCGCGTCGGGCGACACGTTGCAGAACTGAGCAATCTTCTTTCTCATTCCGGCCGGAATCTCGTGCTCCGTGCGCAGCACCAGGACGTCGGGCTGGATGCCCACCTGCTGCAGCTGCTTTACAGAGTGCTGGGTCGGCTTGGTCTTGAGTTCCTTGGCTGCGTGAATAAACGGCACATATGTCAGATGGATGCACACACAGTCGTCCTCAAGTTCCCAGCGCAACTGGCGCACGGCCTCAAGAAACGGCAGGCTCTCGATGTCGCCCACGGTGCCGCCGATCTCGGTGATGACAAAGTCAAAATCGCCGGTCTTGCCCAGAGCCATGACGTTGCGCTTGATTTCGTCGGTGATGTGAGGGATAATCTGCACGGTCTTGCCCAGATAATCGCCGCGACGTTCCTTGTCGATTACGCTCTGATAGATGCGACCGGTGGTCACATTGTTGGCGCGTGTGGTCTGGATATTGGTGAAACGCTCGTAGTGTCCGAGGTCGAGGTCGGCCTCATGGCCGTCCACTGTCACATAGCACTCGCCGTGCTCATAGGGATTGAGCGTACCCGGGTCAATATTGATATACGGGTCAAACTTCTGGATTGTAACTTTGTAACCGCGGGCTTTCAGCAGACAGGCGAGCGAAGAGGAGATAATGCCTTTGCCCAGTGAAGACACTACGCCGCCGGTAACGAATATGTATTTTGTTTCCACGCTGATAATAGGTGTGAGTGATTGCTATCTTTTTAACAAGGTGCAAAATTACAAAAAATTACACAAGTGCCGCAAACTAACCCCCACGAATTTCGTCCCAAAACATCATAATTGGAATATTTGTTGTAACTTTGCAGAAATCCGGATAATGAGATAATGACTATGATAAAAAATCTGCTCTTCGACCTGGGCGGCGTGATAATGAATCTTGACCGCATGCGCTGCGTGCGTGCCCTCGAAGCTCTCGGCATGCCCGATGCCGCCGAGATGCTCGGCGAATATGGCCAGAAAGGTCCCTTCCTCGCACTCGAAAAGGGCGAAATAACCCCCAACGAGTTTCACCACCAGATGCGCCCCCTCTTTAACCGCCCTGTGACCGACGACGAAATCGACCGTGCCTTTGACCTCTTTCTCACCGGCATCCCCGTCGGCCGCCTCAAGGCCCTGCGCGAACTGCGCCGCCGCTACAAGGTGTATCTGCTCTCCAACACCAACCCTATCATGATGGACGGCTACATAGCCGAGCAGTTCCGTCAGGAGGGCCGGGAGATGACAGACTATTTCGACGGCATCGTCACAAGCTATGAGGCCAAGTGTTACAAGCCCGACCGCGCCATCTTTGACTACACCTGCGCCCACTGTGGCATCGAGCCCGAGGAGACCCTCTTTTTCGATGACTCCCAGGCCAATGTCGACGCCGCGCGCCGTCTCGGCTTCAACGCCGCCCATGTGGCTCCCGGCAAAGAGTTTACCGACATACTCTGCGACGTATTGTAAATTCCCCCACACACACCTCCCCTCTCACACCAATGAATCTCATCACCAAATATGACACCTCATCGCGCCGCATAGCGGCCGTGGGCATGTATGACGGCGTTCATGCCGGCCACAGGTTTCTCATCGACTATCTCGGAGTCGAAGCCCGCAGCCGCGGGCTCGTACCCTCGGTCGTGACCTTCTCGCGCCATCCGCTCTCGGTGGTGCGCCCGCTCGAAGCCCCGGCCCTGCTCAACACCCTCGACGACCGCGTGAGGCTGCTCTCACAGGCCGGCGCGCAGGATGTCATACTGCTGAGTTTCAACGAATCGCTCCGACGCATGAGCGCGAGAGACTTCCTGTCGATACTGCGGAAGAAATTTGCCATCGAGGCCCTCGTGGTCGGCTTCAACAACCGTCTGGGTCACGACCTCGTCGACAGCATTGAACAGTATCGCACCATAGGGCGCGAAGTAGGCGTGGAGGTTATCGCCGCACCGGAATATCGCGGACCGTTCGCGCCGGTCAGCTCGTCGGCCATACGACGTCACCTCATCGAAGGACGTCCCGAGGAGGCCGCCAAGCTGCTCGGCTCGCCCTACAGGCTGCGCGGCAAGGTCATAAACGGCAAGAAACTCGGGCGGACATTGGGATTTCCCACCGCCAACCTCGCTCTGCCGCCGGCCCCGGCACTCATACCCAAGACAGGCGTCTATGCGGCCTGCGTGACCACCCCGGACGGTGTGCGCCGGCAGGCTGTGGTCAACATCGGCTACCGCCCCACCGTGAGCGAGGACGGCGCGTCGTCGCGCGCACTCTCGATCGAGGCCCATATCATCGACTTTATCGGCTATATATATGACGAGGAGATAACCGTCGATTTCATCAGCTATCTCCGGGCCGAGAAGGCTTTCCCGACCACGGCCCGGCTTGCCGCGCAGGTCAAGGACGACATCGCCGCGGCCAAAAAGCAGCTTAAAGACAGCAACGCGTCAAATTAGAGACAGGCGACAGGTGTTTTTTTCGCAGACCGAGCCGTGGACACATGCTAGAACGCACCCTGTTTAATCCAACCCTCGCACAAATTTTTATCCCTGCGCGCCTTCACCCTCGCCATCACGATTTTCGCCTAATTTTGTGCACGGGGATTGAAAATTTTAAGGGCTTGCCGCTATAAATCCGCAAAAAATCCGTAACTTTGCAACCCGTTATGAAATACGGATTTGACAACGAGAAATATGTAAAAATCCAGTCCTCGCACATCAAGGACAGGATAGCCAAGTTTGGCAACAAGCTCTATCTGGAGCTCGGCGGAAAGCTATTTGACGACCATCACGCAAGCCGTGTGCTCCCCGGTTTTCAGCCCGACAGCAAGTTGCGCATGCTCAGCCAACTGGCCGACCATGCGGAAATCGTAATCGTCATCAGCGCGGTCGATATCGAGAAGAACAAGGTGCGTCAGGACCTCGGCATCACCTACGACATGGACGCCCTCCGACTGCGCAGCGAGTTTCAGAAGCGCGGCTTTACGGTCAACTCCATCGTCATCACCCACTACAACGGCCAGGCCAGTGCCGACGCTTTCCGCGCACGCCTCGAGCGCATGGGCATCAAAAGCTATGTACATTACATCATCGACGGCTACCCGGCCAATGTCAGCCTCATAGCATCGGACGAGGGCTTCGGCCGCAACGATTATATCGAGACTACCCAGCCTCTTGTCATCGTCACAGCCCCCGGCCCCGGCAGCGGCAAGATGGCCGTGTGTCTGAGCCAGCTTTTCAACGAGCACAAGAGAGGCGTCGAAGCGGGCTATGCCAAATTTGAGACCTTCCCCGTGTGGAATCTCTCGCTCCGTCACCCGGTCAACATAGCCTATGAGGCCGCTACCGCCGACCTCAACGATGTCAATATGATTGACCCGTTCCACCTCGACGCCTATGGCGAAAAGGCTGTCAACTACAACCGCGACATCGAGATATTCCCTGTGCTCAACGCACTCTTTGAGGGAATCTACGGCTCCAACCCCTACAAGTCACCCACCGACATGGGCGTCAACATGGTCGGCTTCTGTATAGATGACGACGAGACCTGCTGTGACGCCTCGCGCAACGAGATAATACGCCGCTACTTCACCGCCCTCAACCGCATGGCCTTAGGCGAGAGCAACGATGCCGAAATCAACAAGATAGCCCTGTTGTTCAATCAGGCCGGCATAAATCTCGACTATCGCCGCACCATAACCGCCGCCCGCGACCGCGCCAAGGCCGAGGATGTGCCCTGCTCGGCCATAGAGCTTGCCGACGGCACCATCATCACTGCCAAGACATCGCCGCTACTGGGTCCGAGCGCGGCTCTCATACTCAACGCCATCAAGCACCTCGCCGGCATAGACCACAACGTCAAACTTCTGCCACAGGATCTTATCGAGCCGATACAGCACACCAAAATCAGCTATCTCCGCAGTCATAACCCCCGCCTGCACACCGATGAGGTGCTGGTGGCTCTCTCGGTACTCAGCCGTCAGGATGAAAACTGCCGCCGCGCGCTGGAGCGTCTTCCCGAACTTAACGGCTGCCAGGTGCATTCGACCGTCATGCTCGGCGAAGTGGACCACAAAATCTTCAAAAAACTCGGCGTGGGACTCACCTGTGACCCGGCCTTTAAGAAGAAAGTTTAAAAAGTTTAGAGAGAGTTTTAAAGTTTAAACTCACTCCTCACATTTCGTCATATGACCACTGCCAAAAAGCCACTCATAGGCCTTACGCTCGGCCAGTTGCAGGAGGTGGCCGCCTCGATAGGGCTGCGGCCTTTCGCCGCCAAGCAGATAGCACGCCGGCTCTACGTGAGCCGCGCCTCCGACATCTCCGAGATGACCGAGCTGCCCAAGGCGGCCCGCGCGGCCCTCGAAGAGAATTATACCGTGGGACGCACCGCTCCACGGCTTGCGTCGCGCTCGACCGACGGCACTGTCAAGTATCTCTTCTCGACCGAAGGCTACCTCACACGCGGGGCCGGCGGCCGTGACATAGAGGCCGTATATATCCCCGACCGCGACCGCGCCACTCTCTGCGTCTCCTCCCAGGCGGGGTGCAGGATGGGGTGCAGGTTCTGCATGACAGGACGTCAGGGCTATCACGGCGACCTGAGTGCGGCCGGCATCATCAATCAGATACTCTCCATACCTGACTCGGAGTCGCTGACCAACATAGTGTTCATGGGCATGGGTGAACCGATGGACAATGTGGACGAGGTGTTGCGCGCCATCGAGATACTCACCGCTCCGTGGGGCCTCGCATGGAGCCCCAAACGCATCACCGTGTCGAGCATAGGCAAACTCGACGGACTGCGCCGTCTGCTCGACGAGACCAAAGTGCACATAGCCATCAGTGTCCACACCCCCTATACCGCCGAGCGCGAAGGCCTTATGCCGGTGGAGCGTGCGTTTCCGCTCACACGCGTCATCGGACTGCTGCGCGACTATGATTTCGCCCACCAGCGCAGATTTTCGGCCGAATATATCATGTGGCGCGGGGTCAACGACGATATGCGGCATGCCGACATGCTGGCCCGAGTGCTCAAGGGCACGGATTGCCGCGTGAACCTGATACGCTTCCACGCCATCCCCGACTTTGAAGGCCGCCCGGCCACCCGCGAGGCCATGGAACGTTTCCGCGACCGCCTGAATGAGCTTGGCATCACGGCCACCATACGCGCCTCGCGCGGCGAAGACATCGAGGCCGCTTGCGGAATGCTCAGCGGTGAACAATCAGCCGCCACACAACCAACCGCCGGCCAGACCCTCCAGACTCATGAGTAAGGAATCGAACTTCTGGTTTCCGCTCCTGCTGCTCACCCTGGCAGGATTCACCTTCAACACCTCCGAGCTGATACCCATCGGACTGCTCAGCGACATCGCGGGGTCGTTTGGTGTGAGCGAAGCCCGCGCCGGCCTGCTCATCACGGTCTACGCATGGGTCGTGGCACTCATGTCACTGCCCCTGATGCTGCTGTTTGCCCGAGTGGAATATCGCAGGCTCATGACCGGAGTCGTCACGCTCTTTTTTGTCAGCCACATAGCCACAGTGCTCTCCACCGGCTATTACTCGCTCATGGCCTCGCGTATCGGTGTGGCATTGGCCCACTCGCTGTTCTGGTCGATAGCACCGGCAATGGCCGTAGCCATCACCCCGCCGCAAAAGCGGGCCACCGCCCTCTCGACCCTTGTGGCCGGAGGCGGCATAGCCCTCATAGCAGGGCTTCCGCTGGGGCGTGTACTCGGACTGGTGGCCGGATGGCGCATGGCCTTCGCCGTCCTCGGAGGACTGTCGGGACTTATCATCATAGGCCTGCTGACGATTTTTCCGACACTGCCCCAGGCCGACGGAGACGTGTCACGACGTCAGATGCTCCGCAGCCTGGTGACATGCCGTCCGCTCATCGTAATCTACATCATCACGGCTGTCATAGTCACAGGCCATTACACCGGCTACAGCTATATCGAGCCGTTCATGATACAGATAATCGGCATGACCGAAGAGGCCGTCACGCTAACACTATCGCTCTTCGGCGTGGCCGGACTGCTCGGCAGCTACATCATGTCGCGCTATTATTACCGCCACTCGGGCACCCTGATACTCACGGCCTGCATAGGATTTCCGACCGTGATGGCCCTGCTTCTTCCTGCCGGCCACATATCACCGATATTGCTTGGTGCGCTGTGCATAGCCTGGGGCCTGTGCATGACCATCTACAACATAGCCTTCCAGAGCGAGATAGTCGGACTCTTCCCGACCGATTCGGCTGTGCCGATGAGCTTCTACTCCGGCATCTTCAACCTCGGCATCGGAGCGGGAGCGTTTGTCGGCGGCATAGTCTGCGACCATTCGCTAATGGCCTACATAGGCTATATCGGGGGAGCCATCACCCTCGCCGCCTCAATCTACTGCATAGTCCGCTATATGCCCATGCGCAAAGTGCCCGACCGGCCGTGAGAGACACACAGCGCGAACGCAAGTCAAAACTATTTTGACAATTACAATAATTTTCCTTATTTTTGCAAGGAAAAATCCCTGACCTCCCGCTATGATACGTACCTATCTGCTCCGCACACTCATGATGCTGATGCTGCTCATACCCATGGGCGGATGCACCATCAGCTACAAGCTCAATGGAGCGGCCATAGACTATCAGGTGTACAAGACCATATACGTGTCACAGTTTCCGATACGCGCCGCACTGGTGTATCCACCACTGCAGCAGACGTTTGAAAACGAGCTTCTGGATTATATAACCCGCAATACGCGCCTGTCGACAGTAGACTCGGGGGGCGATCTGCAACTCGAAGGCGAAATCACCGGTTACTCGCTCTCACCCCAGGCCGTGACGGAGAATGCCTATGCTTCCAAGACCCGTCTCACCATCACGGTGCGCGTGAAGTATACCGACACACGCCAGGAAAGCAACGACGTAGACCAGACATTCAGCGCGTATCGCGACTTTGACTCGAGCGAAATGCTCACCGACGTGCAAGACCAGCTCTGTAACAAAATATCCAAAGAACTTGTAGACCTGATATTCAACGCCACTCTCGGCAACTGGTAAAATCTCCCCCCACACTTATACGCCATGAATGAAGCCCTGACTCGAGTACTCGCAACGCTTACCGACCCCTCAGCGGGGCCGGCCATTGACGATGTGGAGACTCTGACGAGGGAATACCCGTTCTTTGTACTCCCGGCTGTGCTTGCCCTGCGCCACCGGAGCCAAGAGATTTCGGAGCCGCTGCGCCAAAAACTGATGAATATCATAGCCCTCAACTCGCCCGACCCGCAGGCAATGTTTATGCTTGCCGATGTGGCATATGAGGACTGGGCACAATTCTATCCCGCGGCATCCACAGGCGTGACCACCAACGATGCCATCACAAAGTTTCTGGAGACATACGGCCACACCGACCCGCGCGAGGAAGCCCTGCTGGAGCGTCTGATATTCAACCCCGCCCCTGACTACTCCACCCTGCTCGCCCGCGAGCAAGAGCAAGATATGCCTGAAGCCCCCGCCGACCCGGCCGACAACTCGCAGGACGCGTTAATCAACTCGTTTATACTCAAGCATAAGGATAACGAGTCAGACCTGCTGCCGACAGCCCCCTCCACCCATGAGGAAGAGCCCGGTCCCCAAACCGAGGCGACCGAAGCCGCCACCACTCCCGTGGCAACCGCGCCCACCCCGGCTCCTGCACCGATGCACGACACATCGCTCAGCGAAAGTCTGGCAAAAATATATATCAGGCAGAAACGATATGACAAAGCATTTGAAATTATTCACACTCTAAGTTTGAATAATCCAAAAAAAAGTGCTTACTTTGCAGACCAATTGCGTTTCCTGCGCAAACTCATCCTCAACCGCGACAGTGCGAACAATAGCAAATAACTAAAAATCACCTATATAACTATGTACATTGTACTGATTATCCTGACGCTCATCTGCGCCGTATTGCTCATTTGTGTAGTGCTCGTGCAGAAGTCCAAGGGCGGAGGCCTCTCATCGACATTCGCAGGCTCCAACCAGATAATGGGCGTACGCCGCACCAACAGCTTCATCGAGAAACTCACATGGGGTCTGGCCGGAGCCATCTGCGTCCTCGCAGTACTCTCGACTTTCTGCATGCCCAAAGCCATCGTAGGCAACTCGCGCGTGACAGCCCCCGTAGCTACCGAGCAGACCGTTCCCGGCAACTTCAACACACCGGCACCCGAGGCAGCTCCCGCAGCTCCCGCAGCTCCCGCCGCTGAAGCACCCCAGGCTCCCGCAGAGCCCGCCGAGTAATCAGCATTACCTCCCATTATCGGGCGACACACCATATGGCCTGCACTGACGCGTCGTGAACTCACGCGCATCGGCGTAGGCTTAAAGTGTATATACCACTCGCAACCTACTCCCGCGGTCAGCACCGCACCGTCAAAACGCGGCCTCAGGCCTCACCAATCAGCCCCACAAGCAACCACCGAAGCATGAAAGAACTCTGGTCACTATTCAGACGATTTGTCCCGCCATATAGAAAATACCTGATATTAAATATTTTCTGCAACTTTCTCGCAGCCTTTCTCACCCTATTCTCCTTTGCTATCATCATCCCCATCCTGGAGATATTATTCAAGATACGCGAAGCCAACTACCACTTCATGGCATGGGGTGACGCCTCAATCAAGGATGTAATAATCAACAACTTCTATTATTACACACAGGAATGGATTTCGGAATGGGGGCCGATAGGCACACTTGCCGCCCTGGCCGGACTTCTTGTGTTCATGACCATGCTCAAGACGGGGGCCACCTACCTGAGCAGCTTCTTCATAATCCCTATGCGAGCCGGCATAGTGCGCGACATACGCAACTATGTATATGACAAAATCGTGCTGCTCCCGATAGGATATTTCACCAACGAGCGCAAAGGCGATGTCATGGCGCGCATGACGGGCGACGTGGCCGAGATAGAAAACTCTATCATGTCGACGCTCGACATGCTGTTCAAGGACCCTATAATGATCATCGTATGTCTCGGAATGATGCTGATGCTCTCATGGCAGCTCACCATCTTCGTGCTGCTGCTCCTGCCCATAGCCGGCTCGGTGATGGGCCGCATAGGAAAACGACTGAAACGCGCATCGTTTGAAGTTCAGAGCCAGTGGGGCGTGCTCATGAGCAATATAGAAGAAACACTCGGCGGTCTGCGCATTATCAAGGCATTCAACGCAGAGGAAAAAGTAAAGGCACGCTTTCATGATGACAATCAGGAATTTTTCAACATATCGCGGGCCGTGCAGCGCAGGCAGTCGCTCGCCCATCCGATGAGCGAGTTCTTAGGCACCATAACCATCGCAATAGTGCTCGTATTTGGCGGCACCCTTATACTCCGTGGCACTTCGGGAATGAACGCCGCCTCGTTTATATATTATATGGTGATTTTCTACTCCATCATCAATCCGGCCAAGGACCTCACCAAAGCAATGTACAGCATACAGCGCGGTCTGGCGTCGATGGAGCGCGTGGATGCCATACTCAGTGCCACAAATCCCATCCAGGACCCTGCCAAACCGGAGGTAATAAGCGAGCTGAAGGGTGAAATCAAATATCGCGACGTGACATTTGGCTACAATCCGTCGGTACCTGTGGTCAGGGGTGTCAACCTGACCATACGTCCGGGCGAGACGGTGGCTCTTGTGGGACAGAGCGGAAGCGGCAAATCGACCCTCGCCGACCTGTTGCCCCGATTCTATGACATAGACGGGGGGTCTATCACGGTGGACGGCCATGACATACGTTCGCTGCGGGTGCATGACCTGCGCGGCATGATGGGCAATGTGAATCAGGAGGCTATATTGTTTAACGACACGATATTCAACAACATCGCTTTCGGCGTGAAGAACGCGACAATGGAACAGGTCATTGAGGCTGCCAAGATAGCCAATGCGCATGACTTCATAACCGCGACGGAAGATGGCTACAATACCTGTATCGGTGACCGCGGCTGCCGCCTGTCGGGCGGACAGCGTCAGCGTCTCTCCATCGCCCGTGCCATACTCAAAAATCCGCCGATACTCATTCTCGATGAGGCGACTTCGGCTCTCGACAGCGAGAGCGAAAAGCTCGTACAGCAGGCTCTGGAACGTCTCATGAAGGACCGCACGACTCTGGTTATCGCACACCGGCTCTCTACTATCAAGAATGCTTCGCAGATATGTGTAATGCATGAGGGCGAAATCGTGGAGCATGGCACGCATGCCGAGCTTCTGGCTCTCGACGGCTATTACACAAGACTCGTGGAAATGCAGTCAATGAAATAATTAGAAGTTTAAAGGTTAAAGTTTAGGGAATAGCTTTGCGGCTGCTTGATGCAATCCGGGCTATTCCCTAAACTTTAACCTTTTAACTTTTAAACTCTACACCTCCTCCCATTCGGCGTCGGTAATCTGGGGCTCGCGGGGGGTATAGGCACGCTTGCCGGTGGCTGAGGCCTGAGAGGAGGCGGGGTCGCCGGTACGGACCGTGACTTCCTCAAAGTCGATGTACTCGCCTTCGTCACGACTGAAAATCTTGCGTCTGGGGCCTCGCGGGGGTTCCTGACGCTGACGCGACTGCTGCTGACGAGGATCGCTCTGCGCGCCAAAGGGAAAACCCTGAGCCTGTGCACCGCCAAAGGACTGACGGAACATATCATTGACTTTCTGTTGCATCTTCCTTCGCATATAGCGGGCCAGCCATGGCTTCGCTACAAGCCACAGGAAATAGACAACAAAAATAGTTATAATCGCTGTAAACATAATATACAAATAAATAATAAGAGAGAACAATGCCATGCGAGGCTTCCCATCCTGCGGCCTCTTATACTCTAACTCCCCGCCCTATTCGTCAAAATTCTTCCTGCCAAGAAGCGAGATAAGGATGTAGAGCACGATGGTCCATGCCAGACCGGCCACACCTTCGGTGACTACAAAGAGCATGCCTGCAAGCAGGACGGTGTAACGGCGCACATTGCTTTTGAATCCGAGGCTCTTGACCTTGAGCGAGAACATCTTGAGCTCGCTGACCATGAGCAGCGAAAACACCACTACGATGACGGTCATGACTACGTCGCCTGGCCATCCGTGCGATTCAATCCAGCCGAGGACTCCGATCCAGAATATGGCATTGGCGGGAATGGGGAGTCCGATAAACGATGTGGTCTGACGTGTGTCAACATTGAATTTGGCCAGACGCAACGCGCCACACAGGCCTATCATCAGGGCTACGAGGCTGAGCCACATGGAGGCTCCGGCAGCCACATAGGCATTCATTACCAAAAAAGCGGGAGCGAGTCCGAAGCTGACAAGGTCGCTGAGCGAGTCGAGCTCCTTGCCCATAGACGAATATGCTCCGAGCGCGCGAGCCGAGAGTCCGTCGCAGAAATCAAACACCGCGGCGGCTCCGATGAGCACCCATGCCCACTGACGCGCGCCGAGCGGGCCGAAGGCCATGCCGTCGTGAAAGGCAAGAACGATTGCCAGGCTTCCGCACAGCAGATTGAGGCAGGTGATGGTGTTGGGAATATAAGTCTTTATGCTTTTCACTTTTGCTGTTTCTTTAGGTGAGCCACCTCGGTGATGCCGCCGGTGGTCTTGTCACCGATTTTTACGAATATCTCTGCATCAAGCGGGAGATATATGTCGACTCTGGAGCCGAATTTGATGAAGCCCATGTGGTCTTCGATGTTGGACGGCTCTCCGGGGCGCGCGTAGGTGACGATGCGCCGGGCCACCGCACCGGCAATCTGACGCATGAGTATCTCCTGGCCGTTGGCGGCGCGTATGAGCACGGTGGAACGCTCGTTTTCGATACTCGCCTTGGGCAGATAGGCACTCAGGAAGCGGCCGGAATGATGCTTGACCATAAGGACCTCACCGTCGGTCGGAAACCAGTTGGCATGCACGTTAAACACCGACATGAACACCGAGAGCATTCTCACCTTGCGGCGGAGCACCTCGGGCTCAAAGACCTCCTCAAGAGCCACGACAGTGCCGTCGACAGAGGAAACCACCACATTTTCCCTGTTGCCCTTGAAAGTGCGGCGCGGGGAACGGAAAAAGTTGACCACAAGAAGATACAACACAGCCGATATGCCCGAGAATGTCATAGGAATCGCCTCAGGACGTATGAACATCCATGCCGACAGATTGACTATTACCAGTATCAGCATGAGCACTACAAGTATGTTGGTACCTTCACGGTGTATCTTTACCCTCATCGGTGTTTTAAGGTCTTTGCTCGGCCAATGGGCCGTATGGAAAATATATCTATATGTTTAATATGCAAAGATAGTCTATTTTTTACATTATATCAAACTATCCACCCGAAGAATAGCAAAATTTAATAAAAAAACTAAAATTCCGAGAAAGCGAGCGGAAGTGTGGAGCGTACGGAGGGGAGAATGTAGACCTTGTCGCGGCCGGCAAGGAGCACACGCACATCGTGGCCGGCAAGCGTCTCATATTCAAGCAATGCCTGACGGCATGCACCGCAGGGAGCCACGGGGTCGGCCACAAACTCGCCGTCGGTGCCCCGCGCGGCCACAGCTATGGCCTCGAAACGGGCTTCGGGCCAACGGGCATGTGCGTAATAACAGGTGGTGCGCTCGGCGCAGGTGCCCGAGGGGAAGGCGGCGTTTTCCTGATTGGCTCCGGTCACTACCTCGCCGTTATCGAGAAGTATGGCCGCTCCGACGTGAAACTTACTGTAAGGCGCGTAGGCCCGGTCTGTGGCCTCTCGGGCCTCGTCGACAAGGCGGCGGTCGATGGCGTCAAGTTCGTCAAAACTCATCTCAATCACAGGCACACAGACGTTAAACTTCTTCATAATCGTTTTATATTTTATATGTTCTGAAAAGATTTTCACACCCATCCTCGAGCAAATCGAGCACCAGTTCAAAGCCTTCGGCCCCTTCATAATAGGGGTCGGGCACATAGTCATAAGGCGCGGAGGGAGAAAAATACTCGGCCATGGCGTGGATTTTGGCCTCGGCCTCGGGCGACGGGGCCATACGGCGCAGATTGACGATATTGGAGGCATCCATGCCGATTATGAGATCAAACTGCTCGAAATCCTCCTCAGCGACCTGGCGGCAGTGGTGGGTAAGCTCAAGTCCGCGACGTCGGGCATGGATGCGCATACGGTGGTCGGGGAGCTCGCCGATGTGGTAACGGCCCGTACCGGCCGAGTCAATGACCCAACGTGAGGCTTCACCGGCTTCACCGACAATGCGGCGCATGACGCCTTCGGCGGCCGGAGAGCGACAGATGTTGCCGAGGCAGACAAACAGCACTTTGACAGGAGTGGCGGGTGTATCGATATGATTATTCTTGTCCATATAGTTTTAGAATTGATGTAGGGGGTGTAAAGTTCGTAAAATTCTCTGAAAGATACAAAAGTTTATGATGACACAAAAGTTTCATAAGGACAGAAGAAACATAAGTCTTTATATATTGAGACAGGAGTATAGGAGTATTTTTCATTACATTATAAATAACAGACAGGAGCACCGCGAGTGGGTTGATTCACTCCTGTGCTCCTGTCTTTAACGGGAAGGGACAAAAGGTCCCCTGCATTATTTACTCGCCGGCGATGGCTATGGCCACGCGGTTGCGGTTGTTTACTTCAAACGGCTGCTCGGTGTCACCCTTGGCATCGACCGAGATGCGGTCGGCCGATATGCCGGCTGCACGGAGCGCGTCGGCTACGGATTCGGCGCGCATGCGCGAAATCTTCATGTTGTAAGCGGCGGTGCCTGTGCCTTTGTCGGCATAGCCTGTGACAGCCACCTTGGCTGCGGGATTGGCTTTCATGTAGCTGACAAGCTCGTCAACCTTGGACATCTCTTCTCCGCGCACACGCGATGAATTGATGACAAAGAAGACGTCAATCTTCATAGGCTGGGCTTTCTGCACTTCAACAGGTGCGGGCTCGGGAGTAACCACGGGAGCGGGTTGGGGAACAGGCGCAGGGGCGGGAGCTGGCGCAGGGATGTCCTCATAGACGGCTGGAATCACGCGTGTGTTGGAGCCGAGACGGATTGTGACACCCACAAGGCCGTTGTATTGCCAGTCGAAGCTGCTGCCGCGCTTAGAGTTAAAATGGTCAGAGAGCATGTTGGCATTAGCCTCGACGTTGATAGCCACACGTGGGCTTACCCAAACGTTGAGTCCGAGGCCGGCGCGGGGAGCCACGCTCAGACGATGGCCGTGCCACAGTTTCTCAAATCCGGCACCGGCATTGGCCAAAGCCACGGCTTCGTCGTTATGGAAAGCTCCGTTGAGGCCTACGCCAAGAAAACCGTAGAGGTCGAGTGTGCGGCCGGGATTGAATCCGCAGATAAGGTTGGTCAGCGAAAGTACTGCGTCTACATTGCCCTGAATATAATTGTATTTATAGGTGGCATAGGGTGACACCCAAGCTCCGCGGCCCTGCCATCCGCTCACGCCGAAACGCAAGGTGAATGCCGGAGAGAAGGAGTAGCCCGCATTGATGGCGGCTGCGGGCGAGATGAGGTCCTTGGTCTTGTTGGCCTCGCCGATGGTGTAGCCGGCACCGGCCTGAAGCTGGAGCGACCAATGGGGATTGAACTCTGCGCGCTCGGGCTCAATAAGTCTGCGTGTCTCCTGAGCCTGAATGCTGAACGACGACAGCACCATGAGTGCCGCCGAGAGTAGAACTGATGATTTCTTCATTGTTTTATGCGTGGTTTATGTGATGAATATTCGCGAAATTTAGTATCCGGCAAAAATAAACCATTTCAATCACGCATAAAACATGGCTTTAACATCCATTGTCTAAAATTCAAGACTTTTACGTGGCAATATGCGCATCACTCCCCGGGAGATACAAAAGTTTCATAAGGACAGAAGAAACATAAGTCTTTATATCTTGAGACAGGAGTACAGGAGGTTTTTTATTACAATATAAAATAAATAACAGACAGGAGCACGGCGAGTGGGGGTTGATTCACTCCTGTGCTCCTGTCTGTTATTTCAAACGGGCCTGTGCAGGCTTTATGTCACGGGATTATTCGAGGTCTTTGGGGACGGCGACAATCTTGAGGTTGCAGCCCTGGATGAACTCGAGTATCTTGGTACGCTCGGGCGACTCGTCAACGTCGGCTTCGATGCGCTTGAGGGCGTTGAATACCGATGTGCCGGTCTGATAGAGGTGACGGTAACACTTGGCGATGTCGTCGACTCGCTCCTCGGTGAGACCGCCGTGCTTGCGCAGCAGATAGGCGTTGACACCAAAGTAGCTTGTGGGATTGTGGGCCATGATACAGAAAGGGGGCACGTTGCCTGTAATGCGGCATCCGCCCTTGATGAGCACCCATTCACCGATCTTGGAGTTCTCGTGGACCACGACGCTCGAAGAGAGGATGGTGTTGCTTCCGATCTCCACGTCGCCGGCTATCGAGACGTTGTTGCCGATGACCACACCGTCCTGTATGTGCGAATCGTGGCCGACGTGAGAGTTGGCCATGAGCGAAGAGCCGGAACCGATGCGTGTGCCGCCCTCGGTCTCGATGCCGCGGTTGATGATGACGTTTTCACGTATCACCACGTTGTCACCGATGTAGCAGTAGGTGAAGCCACCCTTCCAGCGGAAATCCTGGGGGTCGGCACCTACAATCGCGCCCTGATATACTTTGCAGTTTTTACCCATGCGGGTGCCGCGGATGATGCTTGCAAATGGCATAATCACGCAGCCGTCGCCTATCTCCACGTCCTTGTCGATGTAGGCAAACGGATGGATGGTGACGTTGTCGCCAATTTTGGCCGACGGGTCGATGTGAGCTTTGTCGCTAATCATGTCTCTTATGGTTTAAGGAGTTACTGCAAAGAATCAACGGCCGCCGCCGAGATTCTGATAGAGGTTGATGAGGGCGCGTGAGGCGGCGAGATTGGTGGTAATCTGCGAAGTCTGCGCGCCGAGGAGATTCTGCTGGGCAGTGAGCACCTCGAGATAGGTGGTGGAACCGTCAAAGAGCAGGAGTTCGTTGGTGATGTCGACGGCCTTGGACATATCTTCGACCTGGAGGGCGAGCCACTGCTGCTTCTCCTTGCACTTCTCATAGGTGGTGAGGGCATCGCTGACGTCGGCGGCCGCGCTCATGATGGTGTATTCAAAGTTGTTGAGAGCCTGCTTCTGCTGGGCCTTGGCAGCCTCGAGACGGGCGATGTTCTGACCGCGCGAGAAGAGGGGAGCCGTAAGCTGTCCGCCAAGCTGCACAAACCACTCGGCGGGGTTGCTGATGATGGAGCCGAGAAGGTTGGTGAATCCGCCGTTGGCCGTGATGGCAAGCGAGGGATAGAAAGCGGCGCGGGCCGAGGCTGTGGTATAGTAGGCTGTGGCGAGAGCCATCTCGGAAGCACGCACGTCGGGACGGGCGGCCAGTTCGCACATTGGCACCGAAGTGCGCGCGATGGCGGGCATAGAGAGATTGGCGCTTGCGGGGATTGTCCACTTCTGGGGCATCGTGTTGAGCAGGAGCGAGAGAGTGTTGTTGGCCTCGTGGAGCGACATCTCAATGTCGGCAATCGACGACTCGATGCTGTAATACTGGGCCTCACTCTGCACGACAGCGTTCTCTCTGAGACGTCCGGCCTCCTTGAGATCGCGCATCAACTGCACACTCTGCTTCCAAAGCTCAGCAGTCTCTCGCGAAAGCTCGAGCTGGCTCTGAAGGGCGGCGATGGTATAGTAACACTGTGCCACGCCGGCTATAATCTGCGAGCGCGTAGCCTGCTCGTAGGCCTTGGCCTGAAGCTCGGCACTCTCAGCAGTGCGACGCGCATTGCGCAGCTTGCCGAAGATGTCAATCTCCCAGTTGACAGCGAGGGGGAGCTGGTAGCTCCAGTCGCTCCACTGGCTCATCATAAACGAACGGTTGGCACTGGGAGCGAAGGCCACCGAGGGAAGATAGCTCAGACGCGCACCCTTGAGCTGGGCGTGGGCGATATCGACGTTGAGCTTGGCGTTGCGCAGGTCTTTATTATTGGCCAGCGCGCGCTCGATGAGGTCGGTGAGCATAGGGTCGGTAAACACCTTGTGCCAGTCGAGATTACCGAGGGCATCAGCCTCGGGTGTCTGCTCGAGAGCCTGTGCATACTCGTTGACGACAGCACTGTTGACCTTCTCGGGGCTGTAAGTGGAGTATATCCCGCAGCCGCTGAGCGCGCCCATGCTCAGGGAGGCGGCCAGAAGGAGTGATATATTTTTGATTTTCATATTGTCAGATGATTGACTTGTCGGGAAGGGCCGTAAAAGCCGGGGCTACGGGTGTGCACCCGGCTTTTACGACATCCAAGACTGTAGACTACGATTATTTAGCTGAATACTGCTCGATTTCGTTCTCGATGCCTTCGTTGTCGGTATCCTCCCACTTGAGCGGGGTGAAGCGTTCCTGAATCTTCTGGAATATCACGAAGAGGGCAGGCACGATGAACACCTGAAGCACCATACCGATGAGCATACCGCCGATTGAGCCTGTGCCGAGGGCACGGTTACCGTTGGCACCCGCACCGGTGGCGAACATCATAGGCAGAAGACCGATAATCATGGCCAGCGAGGTCATGAGGATGGGTCGCAGACGGGCGGAGGCACCCTGGATGGCAGCGTTGACCACCGACATGCCGGTGCGGCGACGCTCGACGGCAAACTCCACGATAAGGATGGCGTTCTTGGCCAAGAGACCGATGAGCATGATGAGCGCGATCTGGAGATAGATATTGTTGGATATGCCGAATATCTGAGCGAAGATGAATGTGCCCATGAGACCGAACGGAATCGAGAAGATTACCGCGAATGGCAGAATGTAGCTCTCATACTGGGCCGAGAGGAGCAAGTAGACGAAGAGCAGACAGAGACCGAAGATGATGGCGGTAGTGCTGCCTGCACCCGAAGATGCCTCCTCGCGGGTCATACCCGAGTACTCATAGCCGAAGCCCGGGGGAAGAGTCTCGGCGGCGACACGCTCGACAGCCGCAAGACAGTCGCCCGAGGTGTAGCCCGGAGCGGGCTGACCGGTAACCGAGATGGACTGGAACATGTTGAATCGGTTGAGAAGGTCAGGGCCATAGACCTTGGTCAGCGTCACATAGTTGCTAACCGAAGCCATCTCCGCGCCATTGCGTATCTTGATGGCCGAGAGAGTCTCGGGATTGATACGAGCCTCGGGTGAAGCCTGCATCATGACACGGTAGATCTTACCGAAGCGGTTGAAGTTGGAGACATACATACCGCCGTAGTAACCCTGTAGGGTGGTGAGAATGTCGCGGGGCGAGATGCCGGCCTGCTTGGCTTTGGCGGCATCGATGTCAATCATGTACTGAGGGAAGGAGGGGTTGAACGTTGTCATGGCCACCTGTACCTCGGGCTGGGCGTTGAGCTTGGCGAGGAATCCCTGAACCACGGCAAAGAAGTCATCGACGCTGCCGCCGGTCTTGTCCTGCATCTTGAGTTCGAAACCGTTGGTAAGCGAGTAACCCGAAATCATAGGAGGTGCGAACATCACCACACGTCCGTCCTTGATGGCCGCTCCTGTCATGGCATAGAGCTTGCCGAGGATAGCATCGGAGGTCTGGTCGGCCCGCTTGCGGTCTTCCCAGTTTTTGAGCTTGATAATAAATGTACCGTATGTGGCACCCTGTCCGGCCATGAAGGAGTAACCCACAATCTTGTTGCGATACTCAATCTCGGGGACAGTGGCAAGAATCTGGTCAACCTGGTCCATCACCTTCTCTGTGCGCTCCTGCGATGTGCCCGGGGGCATGTCAATCATACAGAAGAGCGTGCCGGTGTCCTCGTTGGGCACAAGGGTCGAGGTGGTGATGCTCATGAGCCACACGAGCACAGCCACGGCAGCGGCCACGATGCCAAATGAGGTAATCTTGTGGTTGATGAAGAAGGTGGTGCACTTGTCATACACCTTGAGGATGCGGCCGAAACCGATCTCGAAGCCTCGGTGGAAACGCTTGCCGAAGATGCCGAGCACTGTGACGATGGCACACACGGCTGCAATTGCCAACTGGAGAGGCTTGTGAATATTATACCATCCGAGCACCATGAATGTAATGGTGGCCACGAGGAAGGCAAAGGTGATGAGCGGGGGAAGGTCGAGAGTGAAGCGACGCTTGGCCTGGCCCACGACAGCCTCGCCGGCCGCCTTATAGGCTGTGCCCATGCGCTCCTTGAGAGTCGAATCGTCATGTCCCTTGAGGAACACGGCGCAGAGTGCGGGGGAGAGCGTCAACGCGTTGAGGGCCGAGATACCGATGGCGATGGCCATGGTCAGACCGAACTGGCGATAGAACACACCCGTGGTGCCGCTCATGAACGACACAGGGATAAACACGAGCATCATGACAAGCGTAATCGAGATGATGGCACCGCCGATCTCGCTCATAGCGTCGATAGAGGCCTTGCGCGCGCTCTTGTAGCCCACATCGAGCTTGGCGTGCACGGCCTCGACCACGACTATGGCGTCGTCGACCACAATCGCAATCGCAAGCACCAGAGCCGAGAGGGTGATAAGGTTGATGGAGAACCCGATGAGGTTCATGAAGAAGAATGTGCCCACAAGAGCCACAGGGATGGCGATGGCGGGAATGATGGTGGAGCGGATATCCTGAAGGAACACGTAAACTACGAAGAACACAAGTATGAACGCCTCGATGAGAGTCTTGATAACCTCGTGGATAGAGGCGTCAAGGAAGTCGTTGTTGTTCATCGGCACGGCTATTTCGAGGCCGGCGGGAAGTTCCTTTTTCATATTCTCGACCACCTTGAGACAGTCGTTGATGATCTGTGTGGCGTTGGAGCCGGCAGTCTGGAACACGATACAGCCAGTAGACGGATAGCCGTTAAGAGCGTTGGAGAATCCGTAGGTCACACGGCCGAGCTCAACTGTGGCAACGTCGCCCAAACGGAGCACCTCACCTGTAGGCTTGGCGGCAACGACAATGTTTTCAAACTGCTCGGGGGTGGAGAGACGTCCGCGATACTTCATGGTGTACTGGAACGACTGGTCGCCCTGCTCGCCGAAGGCACCGGGGGCAGCCTCGATGTTCTGCTCCGACAGAGCATAGCTGATGTCGGTAGGCATCAGGCCATACTGGGCAAGCACCTCTGGCTTGAGCCAGATACGCATCGAATAGTCGGCACCAAACGACATGACGTCGCCCACACCGCTTACACGCTGAAGCTGCGGGATCATGTTGATCTTGGCATAGTTGTCGATAAACTCGCTCGAGTAGCGGCCCGAAGGGTCATAGAGAGCCACCATCATGAGCATTGACGACTGACGCTTCTGAGTGAGCACACCCACCTGGGTCACCTCGGAGGGGAGAAGATTCTGAGCCTTGGCGACACGGTTTTGCACGTCGACGGCAGCCATGTCGGGATTAAAGCCCTGCTCGAAATATACGGTGATGTCGGCCGAGCCGGTGTTGGTGGCGGTCGACTCCATATATGTCATGCCCTCGGCACCGTTGATAGCTTCCTCGAGAGGAGCAATCACCGAGTTGAGCACAGCCTGGGCATTGGCACCCGTGTAGGTGGTTGACACACGGATGGTAGGCGGCGCGATGTCAGGAAACTGGGTGATAGGCAGCGAGAAAAGGCCGATCAGACCCAGCAGCACGATGAATATCGAAATCACCGTCGATAACACCGGCCTGTTAATAAAGGTATCTAATTTCATTGTTTCTACAGTAAGTTATTGCGGATGGCGGGACGTAGCCGACACGCCACCTTCGAAAACTCTATACTTTTGAATATACTCTGTGAATTGTTAACCCGAGCGGAGGATTACTGCTGCTGAGCCTGCTGAGCCTGCTGAGCCTGGGCTGCGGCTGCTGCGGCTGCATCGACGGGATTGATGACCATGCCGTCGCTGAGCTTGGTGCCCACACCCTCGACAGCGATGCGGTCGCCGGTCTTGAGACCCGAGCTTACCACAAAGTTCTTGCCGTCATTGACAGTCTCGATGACGATGGGGGTAGCCACTACTTTATTGGAATCGTTTACGACATAAGCGAAACGCTTGTCCTGAAGCTCGAATGTGGCCTTCTGAGGTATGACGATAACGTTCTCCTGAAGATCGGGGATAATAATCTGGCCTGTCGAACCGCTGCGGAGCACACCCTCGGGGTTGGCAAAGAGTGCACGGACACTCGAAGAACCGGTGTTGTTGTCAATGACACCCGACACAGTGGCCACCTTGCCCTCAAGGGGATAGGTAGAGCCGTCACTGAGCTTGAGCCTTACTGCGGGCATAGCCTTGATGGCAGCGTCGAGCGACTTGCCCGAGCCGGTCATGTTGAGAAGGTCTTTTTCGGTAAGCGAGAAGTAGGCATATACCTGAGAGTTGTCGCTCACAGTGGTGAGAGGCTGTGCCGACGAGGGGCTTGCGAGCGAGCCTTCACGGTTGGGAATCTGACCCACCACGCCGTCGCTTGGAGAAGTGACGGTGGTGTAGGCGAGATTTTTCTGAGCGTTCACGAGAGCAGCCTTGGCGGTAGCGAGCTGGGCGTTGGCCTGCTGGAGCGAGTTTTCGGCCAACTGATACTCATACTGCGAGATGATGTTCTTGTCAAGAAGAGCCTTCTTGGAGTCGGCGGTCATCTTGGCTGTGTTTACGGCAGTCTGGGCCGAGTTGAGCGAAGCCTTGGCCTGATCAACGGCAGCCTGGAACTGTACCTGGTCAAGCGTGAAAAGCACCTGACCCTTGCGCACACGCTGACCCTCGTCAACATGTACTTTAGTGATGAATCCTGTCACCTGCGGACGGATGTCGATGTCGGTCTTTCCCTTGATTGTGGCGGGGAAGGTCGACTGAAGGTCCGCACTCTCAGGCGAGAGAGTCACGGTGGCGATCGACGGGGCGGGCATCTGCATCTGCTGACCCTGGTTGCCCGAGCAGGAGGCGAGTGCGGCAGTGGCGACAAGCGCGGCCATACTGCTCAGTTTGATTGACGAGATTGGTTTCATTGTTTCGTTTTCGTCTTTGTTTATTATACCTATGTTTTAATTGTTTTTTGACGTTATGGTTATCCCTCTTTTCGGTTTTGAGCCAAAAATTCACGCAAAGGTACAACGAAAATCTCCGACTTTGGAAAAAAGTATCAACATTTTTCGAGTATAAATACCAAAAGGCCCAATTATTCGACCTTTTGACCAATCACAACAGTTACTAAATGCTTATTTATGTTAAAAGAATTTGCAATAATCCGGCATATCGCCCGACCACACCGCGCATGCCGGCAGAGAGCCTGAGAGAGAGGAGCCACCCTCCGGGCGCGACATTCATTGTCGGGGCGAGGCCATTGTGTATCAAAAAAAAATGTGTAATTTTGCAGATATGATTAAGTCTCCTTACCGTCGTGGAGCCGATGACGGATTTCTTTTCGGCATATACCTGACTGTGATGTTTTTCGCGTCGATATTCGCGGGAAGTTTCGCACCGCTGTCGCTGCTCGCCCTCGTCATGATGGTAAGCGTGCCTGTGGTGATATACCGGTTCATGCGCTCCTATCACCGTAGCCTCGGCCCTTCGGGCACATTTGCGATGCTGTGGATGCAGGGAGTGATGATATTTTTCTGCGGCATGCTCATCGCCGGCTCCGCGCTGGTGGTGTACATGAAATGGATTCATCCCGGCTTTGTGGTCGAGCAGCTCACAGCAGTGGCCGCGCTCAAGGACTCGATGCCCGGCACACAGGTGGATTTCGCCGCCGATGTCGCCGCCAGGATGCTCGAGGCGCGCTTCATCCCCGCCCCTATCGACATCGTGACCGAGATGATAATGCTTGCCATCGTCACAGGCTCTCTTCTGTCGATGACTATCAGCGGCATATTTGCCCTTCACAGAAAGCATAGAGTATAAAAAAGTTATAACTGCCATTATAAAACAAATGGATATATCAGTCATAGTGCCCCTCTACAACGAGGCCGAGTCTCTGCCCGAGCTCACGGCCTGGATAGACCGTGTGATGAAGGAGCACGACTTCAGCTATGAGGTGATACTCGTCGATGACGGCTCGACCGACGACTCCTGGCGCGTGATACGCGACCTGGCGGCGGCCAATCCGGCCCTGCGCGGAGTGTCGTTCAGACGCAACTACGGCAAGTCGCCCGCCCTCAACACAGGTTTCGGCCTCGCTGCGGGCGATGTGGTCATCACCATGGACGCCGACCTTCAGGACTCGCCCGACGAGATACCCGAGCTTTACCGCATGATACTCCGCGACGGCTATGACCTGGTGTCGGGATGGAAAAAGAAACGTTACGACCCGCTGTCAAAGACTATTCCCACCAAGCTCTTCAACGCCACGGCACGCAAGGTGAGCGGTATTCACAATCTGCACGACTTCAACTGCGGCCTCAAGGCCTATCGTCTCGAGGTGGTCAAGCACATCGAAGTGTATGGCGACATGCACCGCTATATACCTTATCTTGCCAAAAACGCCGGCTTTGACCGCATAGGCGAGAAGGTGGTGCAGCACAGGGCGAGGAAATATGGTTCGACAAAGTTTGGTCTCGACCGTTTTGTCAACGGCTATCTCGACCTAGCCACGCTGTGGTTTACGGGCAAATTCGGAGCCAAGCCGATGCATTTCTTCGGACTGCTTGGCTCGCTGATGTTTATAGTCGGTTTTATCGCAGTCATGGTAGTCGGCTTCGGCAAGCTGTGGGACATGTATCACGGCAATCCCTACCGTCTGGTCACCGACTCGCCCTACTTTTATCTCTCGCTCACCATGATGCTGCTCGGCACTATGCTCTTCCTCACCGGTTTTATAGGCGAGCTCATCGTGCGCAACTCTCCCTCACGCAACCGTTACGAAATAAAAGAACAAATCTGAGGTCAATTAATAATTGGCATTTTATACAACGATGAATTCATATCCCGAACTATACGCTCTGGCTCAGCAGCGGTATTCCTGCCGCTCATATGCAGCCACCCTTGTGCCTGAGGATGTACTGATGGCCATACTCGATGTCACACGCCTGGCACCCTCGGCATGCAACCGCCAGCCGTGGCTCTTCATTATCGCTGACAGCGATGACGAGCGCGAGGCTGTGGTCAGAAGCTATCAGCGCGACTGGATCAAGTCGGCTCCGGTCTACATCATAGCCTGCGGTCTTCACGACAAGGCCTGGCACCGTCCGTCTGACGGCAAAGACCACACTGACGTCGATGTCTCGATAGCCGTCGAGCATCTGTGTCTGGCCGCCACATCGATGCACCTCGCCACATGCTGGGTGTGCAACTTTGACCAGCAGATAATCCGCGAGGCTTTCCGCCTGCCCGACAATATGGAGCCTATCGCCATCATCCCGCTCGGATATCCGGCCGAAGGCTCTCAGATACCCGACAAAAACCGTCTCCACCTCGCCGACATCGTGCGCCGTGGCAAATTTTCTGAATGAAAAGCCTATTTTACATCTCTGTCGCCACACTCCTGACGGCCTCACTGCTGACGGGCTGTAACACCACAGGGTGTACCGAGAATCAAAACTCGGTGCCCTTGGCTGGATTTTACTCCTACTCCTCAGGCTACGCCGTTGCCATCGACTCGCTCGCTATCAGCGGAGAGGGCGCGCCCAACGATTCGCTGCTTGTAGGACCGTCGGAACGAGCCTCTCAGGTATACCTACCTCTGCGCGCCACCGAGACATCGACCACTTTTGTGATAAAATATATGCAGAAATCACTTGCCCAATACGGAGTCGAGGACCGCATAACGTTTTATTACGAGGCTCACCCGTGGTTTGCCTCCGAGGAGTGCGGAGCGATGTATCACTACCGCATCACCCGAGTGTCACACACCACCCAGTTGCTCGACTCGGTAGGGGTGGCCGACTCGCTCATAACCAATATCGAACGCGAGACCATAGGACTCTATTTCCGCACCTCCGAGCCCGACGAGCCGGAGACTCCCGACACACCGGAGACCCCCGAAGTGACTGAAGAGCCGGAAGAACCGGGCGAGAACGTTGACGACACCTTTTATTATAATATCTCCCGGTCACAGGCCGCCAACTATCCGCTTCAGGAGGTAGCGCGCCATGAATAGACTTCTTGCATTCCTGACGGCACTCATGTTTGCCGCAGTCATCATGCCCCTCTCGGCCCAGCGAAGAGTCACCCCCGTGACACCGCGTGAGCCGGGCAGCACTCCGCAGGTCACCACCAATCTCAAGCAACAGGTGGACTCATCGCGCCTTGTCACCACTATCGACGCCCACGGCAACACCGTGATGGTCGACACTGTGACCGGTCTCGAATTTGTCGACTCGACGCTGCTCAAAGCTCCCCCCAAGATGGAATATCCGCTGCTGCACGAGGTCATAGCCGGCGTCAACGTGTGGGACCCTATAATGCGCGCACTCGGCCAGAAATACGGCCTCGGAGACGTGTGGGCCGAACTGAGCATACACAACCGCTACTTTCCCTTCTTTGCCATTGGTTTGGGCACCATCAACGAGACACCTGTCGACAAAAACTTCACCTTCAAGAGCCCGGTAGCTCCCTATTTCAAGATAGGAGGTTCTTACAACTTCTTCTACAACTCCAATCCTGACTACCGGCTGCAGATGGGTCTGCGTTACGGGTTTACCACCTACAAGTGGAGCGCGCTTGACGTCACTGTCGACGAAGGCTACTGGGGCACTCCCTCGACCTATTCGCTCAAGGACATCGGCAACACGGCCGGATATCTCGAAGTGACGTTTGGCATCAAGGTGAAAATCGCCGGCAACTTCTCGGCCGGATGGACCATCGTGTATCACTCCATACTGCACGAATCCAAGTCGGCCTATGGCAATCCGATGTATATCCCCGGCTACGGCAAACGCAACGGTGCCATAAGCGGCAATTTCTCCATTATGTACACCATCCCGATAAACAAAAAGACAGCCACCGAGGTTAAACAATCAGAAGAAGGCTTAAACGGTATTTAACGCCGCTCCGGCCTCCGTGACCACCTGTATTCATCAAAATAATCCCAGACTCCCACATGATAGAACGCATCGTAATCATCGACAACGTTGACCCGGTCAGCTTTTACGGCGTAAACAACAGCAACATGCACCTGATACGCAACCTTTTCCCCAAGTTGCGCATGGCCGCCCGAGGCTCGGTAATCAAGGTGATAGGCGACGATGCCGAGACAGCCGAGTTTGAAAAGAAAATCAAGGAGCTGGAGGAGTATTGCTCACGCTACAACAAGCTCACCGAAGAGGTCATACTCGACATCGTAAAAGGCAATGTGCCGACCGAGCCCAAACACGACGACGTGATAATATATGGTGTGAACGGCAAGCCAATCTCGCCCCGCAACACCAACCAGGCCCTGCTTGTGAAGGCGTTTCGCGAAAACGACCTCACCTTTGCCCTCGGACCTGCCGGCACAGGTAAAACCTATATAGCCATCGCACTGGCTGTCAAGGCTCTGAAGAACCGTGAGGTGCGCAAAATCATACTCTCGCGCCCGGCCGTGGAGGCAGGCGAGAAGCTCGGTTTTCTGCCCGGCGACATGAAAGACAAGATTGACCCCTATCTGCAACCGCTCTATGATGCTCTCGAGGATATGATACCAGCCGTGAAACTCAAAGAGTATATGGAGACCAATGTCATACAGATAGCTCCGCTGGCGTTTATGCGCGGCCGCACGCTCAACGATGCCGTGATCGTGCTCGACGAGGCGCAAAACACGACAGTACATCAGATCAAGATGTTCCTCACACGCCTCGGCATGAATGCCAAGATGATTATCACAGGTGATGCTACGCAGATTGACCTCCCGCGCTCTGTCCAGTCGGGTCTGATACAGGCTCTGCATGTGCTCAAGAATGTGCCCGGCATCGGACGCATCGAGTTTGGCAAGAAGGACATCGTGCGCCACTCACTCGTGCAACGCATAGTCGAAGCCTACGAACGACATGACGCTGAGGAGAGTGTAGAGGAGGTTAAAGGTTAAAGTTTAGAGGAGCAATGCTGAAATTTTTGGCATCGCTCCTCGACTCTTTTTATCACTATATTTATGTCTGTAAACTGTAACCTTTAAACTTTTTTACACCCCCTATACTTTAGCCTCAGCTACGGCATTGGCCGTGGCCGGTGACGAGATAGCGGTAAGTGGTGATTTCCTTTAGTCCCATAGGCCCACGCGGACCGAGTTTTTGCGTGCTGATACCTATCTCGGCTCCGAGACCAAACTGCGCACCGTCGGTAAATGATGTAGGCGCGTTGACATACACACACGACGCATCGACCTCGGCCTGGAAACGCCCGGCGGCTTCTTCTGACTCCGTGACTATGCTTTCGCTGTGGCCCGAGCCGTGACGCGCGATATGATCGATGGCCTCACCGATAGACCTGACCGTATAAACGCCCATTTTATAGTCCATCCATTCACGGTCGCGGTCAGACTCCGCGGCCTCGACAAGCAACGCCTCCGGATAATGCCCCCGGAGAGCCGCGAGCGCGTCGGCATCGGCGTGTAGCTCCACAGCCTTGGAGGCAAGCGGGGCACAGAGCGCGGGAAGGTCGGACAGACGCGAGCGGTGGACAAGCAGGGAGTCAAGAGCATTGCATACACTCACCCGGCGCGTCTTGGCATTGTCGACAATAGCGGTACCGATGGCAAGGTCTCCGTCGGCATCGAAATAGGTGTGCACCACCCCGGCTCCCGTCTCGATGACAGGGATGCGGGCGTTGTCACGCACAAAGTCTATGAGGTTGCGTCCGCCGCGCGGTATGCACACGTCAATATAGCCCACTGCGTTGAGCATCTCGGCCGTTGCTTCATGGGTGGAGGGAAGGAGCACCGCTACGTCAGGACTGATGCCGTGGGCTTCGAGGGCCTGATGAATCAGCGCGATAGCCGCACCGTTGGATGTCTCGGCGTCGCGTCCCCCTTTGAGCACGCAAGCATTGCCGCTCTTGAAGCAGAGCGAGAACACATCAAAAGTCACATTGGGCCGGGCTTCGTATATAACGCCTATAACTCCAAACGGCACTCTCACCCGCCGTATGAGCAGACCGTTGGGAAGTGTGCGCCGCTCTATCTCCTCGCCGACGGGCGACGGCAAGGCTGCCACGTTGCGCATATCGGAGGCTATGGAGCCGAGACGGTCGGCTGTAAGCCGCAGGCGGTCATAGATAGGCGAGTCGGGGCTCATGCGCGCAAGGTCGGCGACATTGGCTTCAAGCAAGTGGCCGATATTGTCTTCGATAAACTGGGCAAGCGTCAGGATGACTGCATTGCGCTCGGCGTCACTGATATTGGCGATGGTGCGGGACGCCTCTCGCACAGGCTGGAACAGAGAGTTGATTTCGGACATGTCGGATATGCAAAACAGAATGAGCCCGTGACCCGGGTCATTCAGGATTCAAAATTATATAGATAATCATAATGTATCACCGGCCGATGACCATGGCGACCCATCGCAGCGAGAGTGTCGGACGATGAGAGTGATACGCGGCCCACTCCGATAGCGGAGCCGTCGGGAGCAAGGATATTGACGATGTCGCCCTCCTCCCATTCACCCTCGACCGAGGTTATGCCGACCGGGAGAAGACTCACGGCTTTGTCGCTAAGCAACACGCGGGCCGCCTCCCGGTTGACACGGATTATGCCCTTGGCAAATGATGAACTGTGGGCTATCCATCGCTTGATGTTGCTCAGAGGCTGAGGCGAGGGGCGAAACACGGTGTGAGGCACAGTGTCGGGCGACTGCAGAAGGTCGACCAGCACACCCGGACGGTCGCCCCGCGCTATAATCACTGTGATGCCCTCATCGCTGACTTTACGGGCTATGCCACACTTTGTGCCCATGCCTCCGCGGCCAAATCCGCTCTTGGCGGCGACGACATATTCACTCAGGTCGCGCCCCGAAGCCACTTCGGGGATAAGACTTGAGTCAGGATCGAAGGGCGAGCCTGTATAGATGCCATCGACGTTGGAGAGTATCACCAGTGTGTCGGCATCAAGCATGGCGGCTATGAGTCCTGAAAGCTCATCGTTGTCGGTAAACATCAGTTCGGTGAGACTCGCGGTGTCGTTTTCATTGACAATCGGGAGCACTCCGTGCTCAAGCATGGTGAGCATGCATGCCCGCTGGTTGAGATAAGAGGTGCGCGATGAGAAGTTTTCCTTCTGCGTGAGCACCTGCCCGACCGTGATGCCGTAGGAGGCGAAAAGCTGGTTGTAAAGATTGATCAGATGTATCTGGCCTATCGACGAATAGAGCTGACGCGCGGCCACGCTGTCGAGCTGACGCGAAGGCGTAAAGGCTCCGCGCCCGCAGGCTACGGCTCCGCTGGAGACGAGTATCACCTGATGGCCGAGCGCGCGGATGGCCGCTATCTGGTCGACCAACGCCGAGAGGTTGGTGGCATTGGGTTTGCCGTCGGAACGCGTGAGGATGTTGCTCCCGACCTTTATCACTATACGCACTTCTTTTTAATTAGTAATTAGCAATTTGTAATTTTTGGAGAGCCTTGTTGGATGCTATTTATTACAGGAGGCTTTTAGACCGTCGATTACCGCCGATGAGAATCCGGAGTGCTCCATGGCATTGAGCCCGCGTATGGTAATGCCGCCAGGAGTGGTGACTTTGTCAATCTCGCTCTCGGGATGCGCTCCGGGCTGCGAGAGGAGCGTTGCGGCTCCGATGAGTGTCCTGACGATGATATGCTGGGCGTCGGAAGCGCGAAATCCGAGTTCGACACCTCCTTCCATAGCCGCACGCACATAACGCATGGCATAAGCTATGCCACACGAAGCCAACGATGTCGCTGCAGGGAGCTGCTTTTCCTCGATGACCATAACTGTGCCAAGGCGCGAGAATACCAACAGCGAGCGCGTACAAGCCTTCGGTCCGTCGACCTGAAAGGTCATTGACTGACATTGCGACACTGCGGTGTTGGGCATAATGATACAATAGGGGGGCAAGAGAGGGTACTCGCTGTCGTCAGTGTGACGGACAAGCCAACCGGCTATCTTATCAAGGGGAATGCCGGCAGCGACCACCGCCACCTCGGTGCGCGAGTAGTCGATATATGGCTTTATCTCATTGATTACCTGCTCTACCAGCCAAGGCTTTACGCAGATTATCACCAGGTCGGACTCCGCGCCTACAGCCTCGACATTGGAAAGGGTCACGCGTGCCCCCTCGGCGGCAAGCGGCTCGAGCTTAGCGGCGGTAGGATTGGAGACGGCCACAGACAACCTGGCTGATTGCTGCGGAGAGACCTCATGGGCCGGCCGAGAGAGGAGTCCGCGGGCTATAGCTCCGCCCATGGCTCCTGCACCGATGATGGAAACTTTCATTATGTTGTGATTTTACAGCCTGAGCTGAGTGATTGAAAGCAAAGTTAAGATTATTTTGTCAGAATGCCAAATATAATCATGCCGGTTATCAACCGTTGTGGCATCAAAGCTATAACATCGCCATATGCTACATTATTCTTTGTAGAACAGGCGCGCACGCTTACTTGTTAATATTTTTTAACATAAAGATAATTGTATATCGTCCTTGTCATTGTATCTTTGCAATGCAAATCAGAGCGAACAGCATTCATGCCTCGCTCTCTGACGGGAGATTACATCACCTCGGCAATTTGGCTATACCTAATATATATTATATGAGGCCAAAAGTGATGGGACGGCTCTTCTCCCCCAAATCTTAGGTTGCTAAGATAATTATGTGACATATCTGCGTCCCGTCTTGCAGAATCAACGCCCCAGCGTCAGCCGTAAGAAGAGCCCATTCAGACTCTTGTCTTACGGCAATGTTGACGCTACATGATTCTTCAAGACATAATGATGCAGGCCGTCAACTCAAACATTACTAATCATAAGGAATTACGGTATTCTATGCTGGCCATGACACCACGCGCAGTGGCGTCACGGCTTTAAACGCATACACTTATTATTGTTGACTTTAGTGCTTATCAGTGTGATGCGCGACGGGCGACTCCAAGTCCCCGCCGTGCTTTTTTATGTCTTGTGCATTTTTTGTTACGTTTTGCTGCGCTGTAACAATTTTGTAATATTTAAATTTACCCCGCATCACCTTGATTAATAAATATATATTCCGATTTTGAAATTAATTTTACACTTCTGTGATTTTTTCAGCAAACACAAATCACACTATTATCCTGGGAGGTTATAACTTTGAACTATCGGAAGGAAATAAGCCCGGTCGACGGACTCTACACCATTCGACAAACCTCAAACGTTCAACTTTTTATAGCATAACTATTATGGCAAACAAAGAATTTGAAGCTAAACTGATGAGCCTCCAAGGCAATCTGCTCAACTTTGCCTATATGCTCACCTCCAACAAGGATAACGCCCACGATCTGCTCCAGGACACCACGCTCAAAGCACTCGACAACGAGAGCAAATATGTTGACAACACCAACTTCAAGGGCTGGGTGTTCACTATCATGCGCAACATATTCATCAACAATTATCGCCGTAATGTAAGATCGCAGACCGTGGTCGACCAGACCGACGACCTGTATCACCTCAATCTCTCCCAGGACTCCGGCCTCGAGAGTCCCGAAGGCTCCTATGGAGCATCAGAGATAACCTCTGCCATCAACGCTTTTCCCGAAGAATATCGCGTGCCGTTCTCAATGCACGTTGCCGGATATAAATACAACGAGATTGCCGAAAAGATGAATCTTCCGCTCGGCACCGTCAAGAGCCGCATATTCTTTGCCCGCAAGAAACTTCAGGCACAGTTTGCCGACTATCGTTAGGCTACGCCCCCCCACACCACTCTCCCCTCCCCCATCACGGACTATTTATTTGCGAATCGTATTCAAATTTAATATAGAGATCTAAATGACATACAAGCTCCTGTGAAGAAGCGCCCCGATATAATGATTGGTATATAATATTAGAATCTTTTCAACTGAATAATCTAACAAAAGCGTGCCGGGTCGATTGGATATCGATCCGGACGCAACAATATATGCATGTTATAAATTGTTAACACAAGCGAGATTTTTGTAACGAAGTTGTCGGGGTTTTGTAACTAAGTTGTAACTTTGCAATACAATACCACCGTAACCTAATGCGGTGAGCAAAAAAGGATAAACCATCATGAAAGGCATAGGCAAAGCTACCTGCATCATTGCAGCCACACTCTGCGTGGCGGCGGTAAGTTGCCGCACGACAGGGAACGAGGACACTCAGACAGAAAAAATGTCAGGAAGCGTCATCAAATCTCCCGCGACATTTGACAGCGACAGCGCGTATGCCTACGTAGCCCGGCAAGTGGCCATGGGCCCCCGCATACCTGGCACCCGCGCCAATGCCGAATGTGCCGAATATATCCGCACCGAACTGATGCGTCACGGGGCCGACACAGTGACCGAGCAGCGCGCCACCGTGACAGCCTATAATGGCGACCGTCTGCCCATCAACAATCTGATGGGTCGCTTCAACACAGAGGCTCCGGCAAGAATACTCCTTGTGGCTCATTATGACACACGTCCCTGGGCCGACAGCGACCCGGAGCAGATAAATCACCTCGAGCCCGTGCCAGGAGCCAATGACGGAGCGAGCGGAGTGGGCGTCATCCTCGAGATAGCCCGACATCTCTCGGTCAACAAACCGGCCATCGGAGTAGACATGCTGCTGGTCGACGCGGAGGATTACGGACAGTCGTCGGGATTTTCCAACCATGACGAGACATGGGCTCTCGGCACACAATATTGGACGGAACATATGCCCTACACCCAGGACAATATGCCTCGCTATGCCATACTTCTGGATATGGTGGGAGGTATCGACGCGAAATTTCACCGCGAGTACTTCTCCAATAACCATGCACGCAACATCGTTGACAAGGTGTGGGGCATCGCAGCCCGCTCGGGCTACAGCGACCGTTTTGTAAACCTGGACGGCGGCGCAGTGGTGGATGACCATTTGTATCTCAACCGTGCAGGCATCCCGGCTATCGACATAATTGAATCGAAGAACGAAGTGACCAAGTCATTCTCCCCCACATGGCACACTGTAGACGACAATATGGACAACATTGACCGCTCTTCGCTCAAAGCCGCCGGCCAGACAGTGCTCAATGTGATATACAACGAAAGCATTTAAAACATCCTATCTATAAAACAAGGAGGCCGGATAAGCCTCCTTGTTTTTATTTCAGGCAACGAGGCTTCTGCCAAAACCACAAAAAAAATCTCCTGCATGGCCACTCGGTCGGCAGGAGTTTGAAAAGAGTGGGTGGATAGGTCTAATATCCAATCATCAATGTTAAGCTGTAATTATGAAATATTAATTATACGGCAAATATACTACACATTTATTATATTTCCAAGCGTTTTAATAAATAATTTGAAAATATTTAGTAAAAATTCTATAATACTGAATATTTGATTAACTTTGCGACACACAATAAACTAACCCCTTAAATCAGAACACAACATGTACAGCGACCCTAAAGATTGCCTTTATTGCACTAATAACGAAACACTTAAAAGTCTCATGCTCCCTATCGCCGAGCTGAGCGTATCAAGAGCATTCCTTTTTAAAGAGCAGACCTATCGCGGACGTTGCCTCGTGGCCTACAACGGCCATGTCAATGACCTCAACGAGCTGTCAGATGCTGAGCGCGACGCTTTTATGGCGGATGTAGCCCGTGTGACCCGCGCCATGCAGCGAGTGTTCAACCCCGAGAAAATCAATTATGGCGCATATAGCGACAAGCTTTCCCACCTGCACTTTCATCTCGCGCCCAAGTATGTGGACGGCCCCGACTATGGCGGCACTTTCCGCATGAATCCCGGCGAGGTATACCTCTCCGATGAGGAGTATGCCAGAATGATTGAAGACATCAAGGCCGCGTTATAATCAACAACATCAAGAGCGTGTTTAATAACAAACAAAGAGCGCAGGAGTCCAGATCAGACTCTTGCGCTCCTTGTTTTTAGCAGTGCGTTAATAACAAAGACAGGAGTACGGAAGAGTTAAAATGAGTTCTCGCACTCCTGTCCTGATTTTTTATGTTACGTATTTTTTACTTACCGAAGTAGCGGCGGAAGAGGCCTTCAAAGCCGCGGCCGTGACGGGCTTCATCCTTAGCCATTTCATGAACGGTGTCATGGATAGCATCAAGGTTGAGCTGCTTGGCACGGGAAGCGATGCGCATCTTGTCGGCACATGCTCCTGACTCGGCGTTCATGCGCTTTTCGAGGTTAGTCTTGGTGTCCCACACCACGTCGCCGAGAAGTTCGGCAAACTTGGATGCATGGTCGGCCTCCTCGAGAGCGTAGCGACGGAAAGCCTCGGCGATTTCGGGATAGCCTTCGCGGTCGGCCTGACGCGACATCGCGAGATACATGCCCACCTCGGTACATTCACCCATAAAGTGAGCGTTGAGGTCCTTCTTCATCTCGTCGTCGGTGTCGGCAGCGATACCGATTACATGCTCCGTAACGAAGTTAAGGGGCTCATTCTCGTCAAGTTCCTTGAACTTGGAAGCGGGAACGCCACACTGGGGGCACTTCTCGGGGGCTGCTTCGCCCTCATGCACATAACCGCACACGGTGCATATAAATTTCTTTTTCATTGTAATGTAGTGATATTAATGATTATTGTTGAATTGTCAATTGTTTCGATAATGCAAAGATACACATTGAAAATGACAGACGCAATATCAATTTCAAAAAAATTCTTAAGAAACAAGCCGTGGCTCAACCTGTGTGGGGAACGACGTGTTGTAGAGATAAACGTTAACTCTAAAGAATAAAAGATTATGGATTCAAAACAAGCAGACATAGCAAAATGCGCAAGCAAGGTCTCGGAAGAGGCTGCAAAGGTAAGCGCAGAGGCAGCCAAAGTGGCGACCGATGCCAGGGTTAAAGCCGACAAGGAGGCTGTGGCCGATAAAGTGGCTCAGGCCAAGGATGCGGTCGGCGACAAGATAGATGATGTGAAGAGCACCGTGGCATCGACGGTGGCCGACGCGAAAGAGTCGCTGTCGGCTTCGGCCGAAGACCTGAAGGAAAAGGCTGCTCCTATCATAGACAAAGTAAAATCGGGCGCGGCCAGCGCACTCGATTCAATAGCCGGTGCCGCCGCCAATCTGGCCGATAAACTGAAATAGGCGGAGGCTGTAAATAAATAGGTATAAACCTAATACTAATCTAAAACACCGGGCCGTCTCCCCTCGGCAACAATTGATGTTGCGGGGGAGACGGCTTTTAATATAGAGTATAGGACTTGGCAGGTGTTAATTTGCGTTAAGGAAGGTTGGCACGGACGAACTACCCTCCACGACCGTGTGTTGTCAATATGATGCAGTGTAGGGGGTGCTGACGCGGATGTGTAACTATTCACGCGCCAATAAAGAAAAATTTCTTTAATTATGCGTTTATTTCGCAAAAAAGTCACTACCTTTGCATTCGGATAAGAAGATAATCATTCAATTCTAATTTCTTTTTCAGAAATATCAATTTCCACACATATATCAACCAACACTCTAACTGTTTACAATGAGTACAATTGATTTATCTCAGTATGGCATCACCGGCGCAAAGGTGATCCACAACCCCAGCTACGACCAGCTGTTTATCGACGAAGTTAAGCCCGGCCTCGAGGGCTACGAGAAAGGTCAGGAGACCGAGCTCGGCGCAGTAAATGTAATGACCGGCATCTATACCGGCCGTTCACCCAAGGACAAATTTTTCGTAAAGGACGCTACCAGCGAAAACTCTATCTGGTGGACATCAGAGGAGTACAAGAACGATAACAAGGCCATCACACCCGAGGCCTGGAAGGCCCTCAAGGCTATCGCCGACAAGGAGCTTTCTGACAAAACTCTCTATGTAGTAGACGCATTCTGCGGCACCAACCCCGACACCCGTCTGGCTGTACGCTTCGTAATGGAGGTTGCATGGCAGGCTCACTTCGTGACCAACATGTTCATCCGCCCCACCGAAGAGGAACTCAAAAACTTCACCCCCGACTTTGTAGTGCTCAATGCCTCCAAGGCTAAGGTTGAGAACTGGAAGGAACTCGGCATCAACTCAGAGACCTGCGTAGCCTTCAATCTCACCGAGCGCATGCAGCTCATCATCAACACCTGGTATGGCGGCGAGATGAAGAAGGGTATGTTCTCGATCATGAACTACTACAACCCCCTCCGTGGCATCGCTTCGATGCACTGCTCGGCCAACACCGACATGGAAGGCGAGAACACCGCCATCTTCTTCGGCCTCTCCGGCACAGGCAAGACCACCCTTTCGACCGACCCGAAGCGTCTCCTTATCGGTGACGACGAGCACGGCTGGGACGACAACGGCGTGTTCAACTACGAGGGCGGCTGCTATGCCAAGGTTATCAACCTCGACAAAGAGAGCGAGCCCGATATCTACAACGCTATCCGTCGCGATGCCCTCCTCGAGAACGTAACCGTTGACGCCAACGGCAAGATCGACTTCACCGACAAGAGCGTTACCGAGAACACCCGCGTAAGCTACCCCATCGACCACATCAAGAACATCGTACGTCCCTCACGCGGTCCCGCCGCCAAGAACGTCATCTTCCTGTCGGCCGACGCTTTCGGTGTGCTTCCTCCCGTTTCTATCCTGACACCCGAGCAGACCAAGTATTACTTCCTCTCAGGTTTCACCAGCAAGCTCGCCGGTACAGAGCGCGGCATCACCGAGCCCACCCCGACATTCTCTGCTTGCTTCGGTGCAGCATTCCTCTCACTCCACCCCGTGAAGTATGCCGAGGAGCTCGTTAAGCGCATGGAGCAGAGCGGTGCCAAGGCTTATCTTGTTAACACCGGCTGGAACGGTACAGGCAAGCGTATCTCTATCCGCGACACCCGCGGCATCATCGACGCTATCCTCGACGGCTCAATCCTCACCGCCCCTACCAAGAAGATGCCTATCTTCGACTTTGAGGTTCCGACCGCTCTTCCCGGCGTTGACCCCAACATCCTCGACCCCCGCGACACCTACGCTAACCCCGCAGAGTGGACCGAAAAGGCTGACAAGCTCGCCGAGATGTTCATCAACAACTTCAAGAAGTTTGAAGGCAACGAGGCCGGCAAGGCTCTCGTGGCTGCTGGCCCCCACATTGAGAAGTAAAAAAACTTCAGCATAAAAAAATCCCGAGGCGCGAATGTCGCGCTTCGGGATTTTTTTATGCTGAAGTTTTTTAGTTTAGAGTGTTGAAAGTTTAGAGTTTATGCATAGCTCCGTCTCACGACCATGGCAAGGCTGAGCGAGAACATACCCAAAAAAAATTAGAGTCTATGTGCAGGTGCGACACACCTATACATAAACTCTAAACTCTTAACATTAAACTTTTAATACACTGAGAGCGGCATCGTAAGCAGGCTCGTCGGTGATTTCATGGACGAGGTCGCGGAAGATAACACGACGGTTTTCATCAAGAATGAGCACACAACGGGCCAGAAGTCCGGCCAAGGGTCCGTCAACGAGCTGAAGCCCATATTTCTGTCCGAAAATCGGTGAACGGAATGCCGAACCGAAGAGCACATTCTTGATGCCCTCGATTGTGCAGAAACGCCCCATGGCAAAGGGAAGGTCCATAGAGACACATATCACCACTACGTCATCGAGCTTGGCCGCCTCTTCGTTGAAGCGTCTTACCGAGCGGGCGCAGACTTCGGTGTCGAGGCTGGGAAATACGTTTAGCACTACACGCTTGCCGGCAAAGTCGGAGCAAAGTATCTGTGAGAGGTCGGGACCGGCAAGATGAAAGCAGGGTGCGGTCTCGCCCACACCGGGCACGGTGCCACAGGTGTGACAGGGCTGGCCTTTGAAGAGAATGGTTTCCATATTATTGAGAGTTATTGATTTGGTAGTTTTCAAGAAAAGCAGAGCCCGCTCACAGGAGGGCTATTGACTGTAAAACAACTGTAGAGAGGTCGGAGTTGTAGCCGAGCAACACATTTTTCACCACCCCCGAAGGCGCGGCGATAATAACCACCGGGAGCGACGAGGCCCCGCAGTCGCGGGCAAGCGAGCGGGCATTGAGCAGAAGATGTTCGCCGGGACGCGTCTGCCCAACAAGCTCCTCGGCACGGTCAGCATTGGTGCCGGCCACAGCCCAGATAATATCGGCAGGGATTGTCGATGAATCTATGGCCGCACGCAGGTCGCGCACTATATCAGACGAAAACGACGTATCGGGGTCAAGCAGAGCCACTACCGTAGGTGCACAAAAGGCCTCGCCCCGCTGATAGGCATAACGTTCGCCCGTGACGGCGGGGAGAGTAAAGGTGGGAAGCGGCGTATCGCGGAGATTCTCGATGCGGAAATTGCTCTCGCGATATTTCTCAAAGTGCTCGGGATAGAGGGCGAGCAGAGCCTCTTCACCCATGGGGGTATCGGCAGCCGGGGCAGAGGCATAGTTCACAGTGATGGTCTGCTCTGTGATAGACGCCGGATTGCTCTCGATGTCAATACGCAGAGGCAGATGCGTATCGCGGTCAAACCAATAGGAAGCCTGACGCACACGCTCGCCGCGCACATCCATCACAGCCTCGAGACACAAGGCCGGATGTCCGTCGAGCGTGGTCTCCTTAGGCTCGGAGAGCGTATAGAGCGTATCGGCAGTCATAGCTCGGAGATCGCGTGCGATATAGGCGGGAAGGAGCTCGACAAACTGTGTGGCCTCCTGCACTCCGGGCTGTCGGCGCGAAGCTGTGGCCGGCATGAACGGCGCAGGGTCCCAGGATGTGTGATATTCACGCAGCCGATGGTCACGATAGCGATAGAGGTTGCCGGTAAAGTAGGAAGTCCACCCCTCGGTCGGTCCTGACGGCGTGTCGAGCTGCCATCCTATGAGATAAGCACAGGGTGACAGCGTGTCGGCGGGAGTCGGCACAGAAGAGAGACTAAGCCGATACACCACATCGTCGTCACGGCTGGGAAGTGTGACACTGTAAGTAACAGATGCATTATAGGCGGGGGCCGCTGACAGACCCTCTATAATGTCAGCAATCCCCCGGGCCGAAAGGCTCAGGGGACTTAACGCTGCTAACACCATTAACAATCTTGCTATTCCTTTCATAAACAATAGTTGGTACGTTCATTATATACAACGGCGCGAGGCGGACAATGGTTCACAGTTTTGCTAAAAAACCTCAACAAATTTCAAACGGCTCCTGATAAATCAAAAAAGGACAAAAGAGACACAAGCCACACAGGGCTCATGCATCCTTTGTCCTTTTGAGACTTTTGTAATCCCGCAGGGGATTAGTCCTTCTTCACTATGCGACGCTCCTTGATACGGGCCTTCTTGCCTGTGAGGCTGCGCAGATAGTAGAGCTTGGCGCGACGCACCTTGCCATACTTGTTGATAGTGATCGAGTCGATGAAGGGAGACTCGAGGGGGAAGATACGCTCTACACCGATGTTGTCGGAGATTTTGCGTACTGTGAAGCGTTTCTTGTCACCTTCGCCCGAGATGCGGATAACCACACCGCGATACTGCTGGATACGCTCCTTGTTGCCTTCCTTGATGCGGTAAGCTACTGTGATAGTGTCGCCCGGCTGGAAGTCGGGGTGCTGCTTGCCGGTGGCAAATGCCTCGTTGACAACCTTAATTAAGTCCATTTTTCTATACGTATATTAAAAATGTTAACAATGCCGCAATGTAGCGGGCAGCATGTCCCGTCCAGAGATTGCGGATTTACAGACTGCAAAGGTACATAAATTAATTTAAAATGGAAAATTTAAAGTGTAAAATTATTGACGTCGTGCACATTATGCGATAACGATAGCCACATATGGCACGATAGCAGAGTGAAATAATGTTAAAAATACCAAAAACTTTTATCTAAATATCCCTATTTCGAGGCTTTTACACATATTATTAGTAACTTTGCAAACGCTAAGTCACGGAGGAGGCCACCCAGCTTCCTCCTCCTTTTTATGTTTTCCATTATGATTGACAAGGAGAAAATCGCGGCACTCGTAGAGCAGGCCATAGAAAATACAGACGCATATGTGGTGGAGCTGACAGTGTCGGCCGACAATGACATCGTGGTAGAGCTTGACTCGGCCACCGGCGTCGACCTTGACTTCTGCACCGAAGTGAGCCGCAAGCTCAACGACGCGCTCGACCGCGACGTTGAGGACTATTCGCTCGAAGTGGGTACAGCATCGCTGTCGGCCCCGTTTAAGGTGAAGCAGCAATATGACAAGCATATAGGCGACGAAGTGGATGTCCTGACCCGCGACGGCCGCAAGCTCAAGGGCACACTCACGGCAGTGAGCGAGGACGGCTCGACTTTTACAGTCGAAATCACCCGCAAAGTCAAGGAGCCGGGAACCAAACGTCCCGTGATGGTTACCGAGCCCGAGACTCTGGCCGTAGCCGACTGCAAGCAGGTGACATATCACTTCGACTTCAAATAACCAAGCGATTATCAACGAAACAATATAAAAACAAATATACCTTAATATATAATATATTATGGCCAGAAAAGAGGAAGCTCCCAACATGGTGGAGCGGTTTGCCGAATTTAAAGAACTCAAGAATATCGACAAGACCACTATGATAAGTGTGCTTGAGGAGTCGTTCAGAAACGTGCTCGCCAAGATGTTTGGCACCGACGAGAACCTCGATGTCATCATGAACCCCGACAAGGGCGACGTGCAGATATTCCAGAACCTCGAGGTAGTGCCCGACGGCGAGGTCACCAACCCCAACCTCCAGATATCACTGTCGGACGCACGCGCCGACGAAGACCCCGATGTTGAGATCGGCGAGGAGCACACCAAAGAGATATTCTTTGCCGACTTTGGCCGCCGTGCCATCCTCAATCTGCGCCAGACCCTCCAGTCAAAGATTCTCGACCTCCAGAAAGAAGCCATCTATGCTAAATTCAAGGAAATGGAAGGCGAACTGGTGTCGGGCGAGGTATATCAGACCTGGAGCCGCGAGACCCTCCTCATGGACGACGAGAAAAACGAGCTGCTTCTGCCCAAGCACGAATCAATCCCCGGAGACTTCTTCCGCAAGGGCGAGACAGTGCTGGCCGTAATCTCCAACGTCGACAACAAAAACAACAATCCCAAGATTACAGTATCGCGCACAAGCGACGTGTTTCTGCGCCGCCTCTTCGAGCGGGAAGTCCCCGAGATACTCGACGGCCTCATCAGCATCAAGGCCGTGGCCCGCATCCCCGGCGAACGCGCCAAGATAGCCGTAGAGAGCTTTGACGACCGCATCGACCCCGTGGGCGCATGCGTGGGCGTGAAAGGCTCGCGCATACACGGCATCGTCCGCGAGCTCCACAACGAGAACATCGACGTAATCAACTACACAGCCAACCCCTCGCTCTTCATACAGCGCGCACTCAGCCCCGCCAAAGTATCATCGATACACCTTGACGAAGAGGCCAAGAAAGCCGAAGTGTTCCTGCGCCCCGAAGAGGTGTCACTCGCCATCGGCAAGGGGGGTATGAACATCAAGCTCGCCTCGATGCTCACAGGCTACACCATCGACGTTTACCGCGACACCCCCGAGCAGGTGGACGAAGACATCTACCTCGACGAGTTTAAGGACGAAATCGACAGCTGGGTCATCGACGCCCTCAAGAACATGGGTTGTGTCACTGCCAAAAACGTACTCAACACTCCGCGCCAGGTGCTCATCGATCAGGCCGACCTCGAGGAAGACACCGTCGACAATGTCATCGCCGTGCTCAAGGCTGAGTTTGAGGACGAACCCGAGACTGAGTCAGAGCCCGAATCTGAATCAGAGGGACAGGAGACTTTATAAAGTTTAGAGTTTAGAGTTTAAACTTTAGACTGCACTCCGCCCCATCACATCAACGATTAAAACAACAGCTTCGTTAACAACATTATATGCCGAGAATAAAAATAAGTCAAGCCGCCAAGGAATTTAACGTCTCCATCCCCACCGTGGTGGAGCAATTACAGAAAAAAGGCATCACCATCGATGCCAACCCTAACACACGTATCGACGAAGCCGCTTACGACATACTTGTGGAGGCCTTCCAGCCCGACCGCAAAGTGCGCGAGCTCATCGAAAAGAAGCGTCACGACAAGGAGGCCGAGAAGTCTGCCCCTGCCTCGCAGGATGAGGTAAAGATAGCCGCCCCCAGTCCCGGCATAGAATTTAAGGTGCTCGGCAAGATTGACCTTGACGCCAACAACAATGCCGTCAAGGAGAAGGCCCCAGCCCGCGAGGCTGCCGCTCCGGCTCCCGTGCCCGTAAAGGCCGAGACTCCCGAAGAAGAGAAGAAACCCGAAACTCCCGCACCCGTAAAGGCCGAAGCTCCCAAAGAAGAGAAGAAACCCGAGGCTCCTGCGCCCGTAAAGGCCGAAGCTCCCAAAGAGGAGAAAAAGCCCGAAGCCCCCGCGCCCGTAAAGGCCGAAACCCCCAAAGAGGAGAAGAAACCCCAGGCTCCCGCGCCCGTAAAGGCCGAAACTCCCAAAGAAGAGAAGAAACCCGAGGCCCAGCCGCAGGCTGAGCCCGCAACGGCATCGGCAGAACCCGAAGTGTTCCGCTACAGCCCCGAACCCCAACTGACCGGTCCCAAGGTGCTCGGCCACATTGACCTCACATCGCTCAACCAGTCGACCCGCCCCAAAAAGAAAACCAAAGAAGAGCGTCGCAACAGCCGCAATGGCCAGGCCGGCGCGCAAGGCGCACAGGGTGGTCAGGGCGCACAAGGCTCCAACAACAACAACCGCAAGAAGCGTCAGCGCATCGGCGGCAAAGAGAAAATCGACATCGAAAAGGCCGGCAAGCAGAATCCCGAAGGCGGCAACCGCGGCGGACAAGGCGGCGGTGGCAACCATCAGGGCGGACAGGGCGGCAACAATCGCGGCGGCAATGACCGCGGACGCGGCAAAGACCGCAACAAGCGTCCCGTACACACCGAAGTCAACGAGGAGGACGTACAGAAGCAGGTGCGCGAGACTCTTGCCCGCCTCACCTCCAAAGACAAGGGCCAGAAGAAGGGCGCGAAGTGGCGTAAAGAGAAGCGCGAAGCCTTTGCAAACCGCGCCAACGAAGCGGCAGCCGAGGCAGCAGCCGAAAGCCGCGTGCTCCAGATAACCGAATTTGTGACAGCCAATGACCTTGCGGTGATGATGGACGTGCCCATCAACAACGTCATCGCCACCTGCATGAACATAGGTGTGATGGTATCGATCAACCAGCGTCTTGATGCCGAGACCATCAACATCGTGGCCGAAGAGTTTGGCTTCACCACAGAATATGTATCGGCCGAAGTATCGGACGCCATACAGCAGGAGGTGGACAGCGAGGAAGACCTCACCACACGTCCGCCGATCGTGACCGTCATGGGCCACGTAGACCACGGCAAGACCTCGTTGCTCGACTATATCCGCAACGCCAACGTAATCGCCGGCGAGGCCGGAGGCATCACCCAGCACATCGGAGCTTACAACGTGAAACTCTCCGACGGACGCCACATCACATTCCTCGACACCCCGGGCCACGAAGCCTTTACCGCCATGCGTGCCCGCGGAGCCAAGGTGACCGACCTCTGTATCATCATCGTGGCAGCTGACGACAACGTCATGCCGCAGACCATCGAGGCCATCAACCACGCCTCGGCAGCCGGTGTGCCCATCGTGTTTGCCATCAACAAGATAGACAAACCCACAGCCAATCCCGACAAAATCAAGGAGGAGCTGGCCCAGATGAACTATCTCGTCGAAGAATGGGGCGGAAAATATCAGAGCCAGGACATATCGGCCAAGAAAGGCATCGGTGTGGACGAGCTCATGGAGAAAGTGCTCCTCGAGGCCGAGATGCTTGACCTCAAGGCCAACCCCGATCGTCGCGCCGTAGGCTCAATCATCGAGTCGTCGCTCGACAAGGGTCGCGGCTATGTAGCCACCGTGCTCGTGCAGAACGGCACGCTCCGCGTGGGCGACGTGATACTCGCCGGCACACACTTCGGCAGGGTAAAGGCCATGTTCAACGAACGTAACCAGCGCATCAAGGAGGCCGGACCGGCCGAACCGGCTCTCATACTCGGTCTGGACGGCGCGCCCACCGCAGGCGACACCTTCAACGTGATGGAGACCGAGCAGGAAGCACGCGAGATAGCCGGAAAGCGTCTGCAACTGCAGCGCGAACTCGGACTCCGCACCGCCAAGCGCACCACTCTCGAGGAAATCGGACGCCGCCGCGCCATAGGCAACTTCCACGAGCTTAACATCATCGTCAAGGGCGACGTGGACGGCTCTATCGAAGCCCTCTCCGACTCGCTCATCAAGCTCTCGACCGAGGAAATCAAGGTCAATGTGCTCCACAAGGCCGTGGGAGCCATCTCGGAGAGCGACGTCACACTGGCCGCCGCATCCGACGCCATCATCATCGGCTTCCAGGTACGTCCCTCGCAGGCCGCACGCCGTGCAGCCGAGCACGACGGCGTGGAGATACGTCTCTACTCAGTCATCTACCAGGCCATCGAAGAGGTCAAGGACGCAATGTCGGGCATGCTTGCTCCCGAAATCAAGGAGGAAGTCACCGGTACAGCCGAAGTGCTCCAGACATTCCACATCTCCAAGGTGGGAACCATCGCCGGAGCCATTGTGCGCGAGGGCAAAATCAAGCGTGGAAGCAAGGTGCGCCTCATCCGCGACGGCATCGTACGCTACACCGGCGAACTCGGTTCGCTCAAGCGCATGAAGGACGACGTCAAAGAGGTTACCTCGGGCTATGACTGCGGTCTCTCCATAGCAGGCTACAACGACATCCAGGAAGGCGACATCATCGAAGGCTTCGAAGAAGTCGAGGTAAAGAAGAGCCTCTGAGAAAAAGAGTGAATAATTGAATGTTGGATTTTGGATGCCGTCACATCGACATTCAGGATTCAACATTCAACTTTAAAAGACATCATAACGGAACTGACATTCTGACGATGAGCGAATTTATAAACTGGTGCCGGCGTTACCTCTCTTTCACGCTGCTTGCCGCGCTGATAGTATTGTCGGTCGTATTGTTTTTCAATGAGAACTCCCTCATAAGCACTATCGACCAAGAGCAGCGCATCGACGAGCTGAAAGCCCAGATCGAGGATGCCACCGACACACTGACCTATTATCGCGAACTCAACCGCTCGCTCAACAATGACCGCGAGACGATGGAGCGCATAGTGCGTGAGCAACACCACATGCAGCACCCCGACGAGGACGTGTATATATTTGAATGATAATATAACCCCTGCCCGAAGGACAAACACCCCGCAGGTTAACCTCATAACCTTATAACCTTTGGCCGCAGGCCAAGTAAAAACAATGGCAAAAAACAGAATAGCCACCATTCTCGCAATGCTGGGACTGCTGCTGATAATGGCGGCAGTAGCCCTGCCCGTGCTCCACGTTGCCCGCATGGCAGTCACATGGACCTACGCCACAGGAGCACTGCTGCTCATCATAGGACGATTCATGCAAAAGCCCCCCGCCGGAGCCTCGCTCAAACTGCGCCGTCTGCTGCGCATGGAGATATGGACCGCACTGGTGTTTGTAGCCGGAGCCGTGTTTCTCTTTCTTCCCGTCAAGCCTGGAGCCGGAGAAGGCAACGACTGGATAGCGTTCACACTGGCCGGAGGAGTGCTCACACTCTACACATCCATCATGATACCGCGCCAGAAGCTCGAAAACACGACTGAAAACGATGTGAAATCCAAAGCTAAAAAGCGTCCCAAAAAGTAAAAAAAGCTGAAAATTACAGTATATTCACAAGTAATTAGTATTTTTGCAGCTCTAAACACCATCAATCGACGTGGCCCATTATCTCACCATCGATCAAGGCAACACCGAGGCCAAGATAGCCCTGTGGAACGACTCGGAGCTCGAGGAGTTCCGCATGGAGCCGGCACTCACCCCCAATAAAGTGAGCGACTTTGCAGGCGGACGCACTCTGGCAGGTACTATGTATTGCTCCGTAGCCCGCGAGGACGTGGACATACTGCGCCGTCTGTTACACCTGTGCCCGCGGGCCATGCGCCTCACCCCCGACACGCATCTGCCCATACGGATCGACTACGCCACCCCTACGACTCTCGGAGCCGACCGCGTGGCCGCTGCCGTAGGAGCATGGGCCGACTATGCCGGACACCCTATACTGGTGGTAGACGCCGGCACTGCCGTCACCTATGACTATGTGGACGCCGAAGGCACATATCACGGAGGCAACATAGCTCCCGGCATATCTATGGAGCTGCGAGCCCTCCATGAGTTCACGGCACGTCTGCCACTGGTGCCCTTTCCCGAAAACATGCCCCGGCTATGCCGCAGGCTCTTCGGTCACGACACCCGCACAGCCATAGCCCTCGGAGCCGTCTATTCGGTGGTGTCGTCAATCAACTATTACCGCGACCATCTGCCCGAAAACACCATCGTAGTGCTCGGCGGAGGATGCGGCCATCACCTCGCTTCAGTCTGCGACTTTGACACACGGGTGGACGAGCACCTGGTGAGCAAAGGTCTAAACCGTATATTGCTTTACAATGAAACTCTTTAGAAATACCATCATCACCCTCACGTGTGCCCTCGCGGCCATCACCTGCCTGTCAGCTTCGGCTCAGGAAACAAGCCCCTACTCCAAATTCGGCTACGGCCTGATGGGCGACAATGCCACATCGGCACAGCGTCAGATGGGCTCTACCGGTTATGCCATGCACTCGGGCCGTCAGATCAATGTCATGAATCCCGCCTCATATGCGTCGGTCGACTCCATGACCTTTCTCTTCGACATGGGCGTGGATGTGTCGCTCTACTGGCGCCAGGACAATTCAGGCAAGCAGCGCGACTGGGGCGGCGGCATCGACTACATAACCATGCTCTTCCCCGTAAGCAAGACCGTAGGCGTGAGTGCGGGACTCGTACCATTCTCATCGGTAGGCTACTCGTTCGGCTCCACCCTTGACAACGGCACCACCAGCCACCAGGGCTCGGGCGGCATCAACCAGCTCTATCTCGGAGCGGGATGGATGCCCCTCAAAGGTCTCTCTATAGGTTTTAACGTAAGCTACCTCTTCGGCAACACATACAACACCCTCTATGCCACCCACACCGGCGGCACCGGAGCAGTGTTTGAGCAGACGATGGAGATACAGGACTACCGGCTGCGGTTCGGAGCGCAATACACCTGCAACCTATCGTCCAAAAACTCCGTGACACTCGGTGTATCCTACGAGCCCGGCAAAAGTGTACTCGGCAAGACATACGTGGTAAAATATCTGCAAAGCAACTCCGCCAGCCCCGACACTATCGCTCCAGGCGTAGTGAAGATGCGCGACCTTTTCTCTTTTGCCCCCTCCTATGGCGTAGGCCTTGCCTGGGACTGGAACGAGCGCGTGCATGCCGAGGTCGATTTCACCTACCAGCCCTGGAAGAATGCCAAATATGCCCAGATAGAAAACTTCTCGGCCACACGCCTTGACAACCGCTGGAAGATAGGTGTAGGCGCGAGCTATATGCCCGACCCACGCGGCTCATATCTGAAGCGCGTCACCTATCGCGCCGGAGTCTTCTACAACCGCGACTACATCATGGCCGGCGACAACAATGTCAACGATTACGGCATCTCGTGCGGCTTCGGTCTGCCGACATCAAGCAGCCGCACCATCGTCAACATCGGCTTTGACTACCGTCAGCGTCAGTCAAGCCCCGTGGCACTGCTCAAAGAGAAGTATTTCAACATCACTCTGGGCGTCAACTTTAACGGCAACTGGTTCTACCACAACAAACTCCGCTAATGAGCCGACGGACAGGACACATGCGCCTGCTCCCCGCTGCAGCCCTCATGGCCGCGGCAGCGATGAGCACCACGGTCACCACATCATGCAAAGACGACTCCTCGCTTGACACCGCCGACGTCGACACTTCGGTGGTGATACCGACCATGCTCACTCGCGACGTCGAGACTCTCATTTCCGACTCGGGAGTGACACGCTATCGCATCGTCACACCGATATGGTATGTCTACGACGAAGTGGAAGAGCCCTACTGGCGGTTTCCCGAAGGGCTTAACCTCAACAAGTATGACAACTTTTTCCGCACCGAAGCCACCGTGCGCGCCGACTCGGCCATCTATCTGAAGCGCAAGCAGACATGGCAGCTCGACGGAAATGTCAGCATATCCAACGTCATGAACGAGAAGTTTCTGACACAGCAGCTCTTCTGGGACCAGCGCACACATAAACTTTATTCCGACTCGTTCATACACATCGAGCGCACCGACCGTGTGCTCGAAGGCTACGGATTCGAATCAAACGAACAGCTCACACGTTACACCATCAAGAAGGTGTCGGGCATCTTCCCCGCCTCGGAATTCAAGAGCAAAGGCCGGCAAGCGGAAGAGGAGCCCGCCGACTCCGTCGAAACGGAAAATTGAAAGCCGGACATCTGTATAAAACCAATGACCGCACCAATTGCTAATTACCGATAAAATAAAACGGCAGTGTTCTGGATATTACTCACTATAATCTCACTCATCCTGTCGGCCTTCTTTTCGGGGGTCGAGATAGCATTCATCACCTCCGACCGCGTACGTGTAGGTCTTGACTCAAGCCGCGGCGGTCTCATCAACGGCATCATATCGCGCTACTACGGCCATCAGGAGTTTTTCATCTCCACCATCCTCGTGGGCAACAACATCATGCTCGTAATCTACGGCATGGGAGCGGCCGCGCTGCTTGAGCCCTGGATAGCCGTACACATCACCTCCAACCAGGCACTCATACTCCTGCTCCAGACACTCATATCGACGCTTGTCATACTCTTTACGGGCGAGTTTATACCCAAATCGATATTCCGCATCAACCCTTACAGGTCGCTCAAGCTGTCGGCCCTGCCGGTATTCCTGTTTTACATCATCCTCTATCCGGTGGCATGGTTTACTTCATGGCTCTCCAAGGTGCTCATGCGCATGGCCGGACTCAAGGCCGAGGACACACGTCTGGGCGTACTCTCCATCTCCGACCTCAACGAGTATCTCGAGACCAAAATCGACGACCTCGACAATCCCGCGGAGACTCAGGTAGAAAACGAAGTAAAGATATTTCACAACGCACTCGACTTCTCATCGACACAGCTACGCGACTGCATGGCCCCTCGCAACGAACTCGTGGCCGTCGACCTCGACGACTGCACGCGCGACGAGCTCTCGGAGCTCTTCACATCGTCAGGACGCAGCAAGATACTCGTCTATCGCGAGGACATCGACAACGTGGTGGGCTACGTGCACGTGTCGGAGCTCTTTGACCCGACAAGCGACTGGAAAGAACATATCAAAGAGGTGCTCTACGCGCCCGAGACCCTTCTGGCCAACACTATGATGCGCCGACTGCTCAGCGAAAAACGCTCCATGGCCGTGGTGGTCGACGAGTTTGGCGGCACAGCCGGTCTCGTAACCCTCGAGGACCTCGTGGAAGAGATATTCGGCGACATACAGGACGAACACGACAAAAACGGCATCACAGCCACTGAAATATCCCCGGGCATATATGAATTCTCGGGACGTATCGAAGTGCGCACACTCCGCGAGCAATTCCGCCTCGACATACCCGAGGATGACGAATATCAGACTCTTGCCGGCTACATCATGCACGAGACCGGCACCCTGCCCGCACAGGGAGAATGTGTGGTCATCGACGACATCACGTTCACCATCAAGGAGCGTTCGGCCACTCGTCTTGACCTCGTAAGAGTTGAAACCACGCAAAACAACAATTAACAATTACCTATGTAAAACACGTTAAATTTATATATTTTCACTAAATTCCTTAAATCTTAACAACATTTTACAAAATAAAGGGATTTTTAAAATAAAAAGTTTTCACACTTAGAAAAAATCCCACTACTTTTGCCACGCTAATAGGGCATAGTGTGCACAATCTCTCTCCATTCATCACACACGCACTCCCGCACACCGGCCCTCACATACCACAGAAAACAAATCAATCAATCAACACTACTGAAACAAAAATCATGAGCAACTCTACTGTAAAACCCGCCAACGGCAAACTTGGCGTACTCGTAGTAGGTCTCGGCGCGGTCACCTCAACATTCATGACCGGCGTCCTTATGGCCCGTAAGGGTCTCACCAAGCCCGTGGGTTCAATGACCCAGTATGACAAAATCCGCGTGGGCAAAGGTGCCGACAAGAAATATCTCAAATATGACGAAATCGTGCCCATGGCATCGCTCGACGACATTGTGTTCGGCGCATGGGACGTATATCCTGCCAACGCTTATCAGAGCGCGATCTATGCCGAAGTGCTCCAGGAAAAGGACATCGAGCCTGTAAAGGACGAGCTCGAGCAGATCGTGCCCATGAAGGCCGCTTTTGACCACAACTACGCCAAGCGTCTCAACGGCGACAATGTCATGACCGGCAAGACCCGCTGGGAGATGGTAGAGCAGCTCCGCGAGGACATCCGCAACTTCAAGAAGGAGAAGGGTGTAGAGCGCGTAGTAGTACTCTGGGCCGCTTCGACCGAGGTTTACGTGCCCATCGATATGCAGTATCACGGCACACTTGAGGCTCTCGAGGCAGCCATGAAGGCCGACGACAAGGAGCACGTCGCACCCTCTATGTGCTACGCTTACGCAGCCCTCTGCGAAGACGCACCCTTCATCATGGGCGCACCCAACACCACCGTTGACATCCCCGCCATGTGGGAGCTCAGCGAGAAGACCGGCATGCCCATCTCAGGCAAGGACTTCAAGACCGGCCAGACCCTCGTGAAGAGTGGTTTCGCCCCCATCATCGGCACACGCTGCCTCGGTCTCAACGGATGGTTCTCGACCAACATCCTCGGCAACCGCGACGGCCTCGTGCTCGACGAGCCAGCCAACTTCCGCACCAAGGAGGTGAGCAAGCTCTCTACCCTCGAGTCAATCCTCGTAGCTGAGGAGCAGCCCGACCTCTACGGCGCAAACTGCGGCGGTGCCGAGGAGGGTGGCCACGAAGGCTACTACCACAAGGTACGCATCAACTACTATCCCCCGCGCAACGACAGCAAGGAGGGATGGGACAACATCGACATCTTCGGTTGGATGGGCTATCCCATGCAGATCAAGATCAACTTCCTCTGCCGCGACTCTATCCTCGCAGCACCCCTTTGCCTCGACCTCGTGCTTCTGAGCGACCTCGCTGCCCGCGCCGGCCGTCATGGCATCCAGCGTTTCCTCAGCTTCTTCCTCAAGAGCCCGATGCACGACTACACCAAGGGTGAAGTTCCCGTCAACCACCTCTTCAAGCAGTATGTAATGCTCAAGAACGCCATCCGCGAGATGGGCGGCTATGAGGCTGACGAGGAAATCGACTAATCTCATATAAAGTTGAAAGTTTAGAGTCTAAAGTTTAGAAGTTTAGACCTCTACCTTAAAAAAATAAGACAGGAGTACAGGAAATATATCAAAACACCTGCGCTCCTGTCTTAGCTATAAACTCTAAACCACAAACTCCCATCAATGACCACCGCCATAATAATCACGACCTATAACGCCCCGCGCGATCTCCAACTGATATTGCGCAGCGTGGCCGCGCAAAGCCTACGGCCCGACGAAATAATCATTGCCGACGACGGCTCGCGCGACGAGACCCGTCAGATGATCGAATCGTTCCGCCCAACTTTTGGCGAACGTCTGAAACACATTTGGCAACCCGACGACGGCTTTCAACTGTCACGCATACGCAACAAAGCCATCGCCGCCGCAACATCCGACTATATAATAATGGTGGACGGAGACGTGATACTCCACCACCACTTCGTACGCGACCATGCACGCTTTGCCCGTCGAGGCACCTTTGTCGCAGGCATGCGCTCCAAACTCGCTCCGATTGTCTCGCAAAAGATACGCAGCGGCAAGTATAGCGGCCACCTCGCATGGTGGTCCACTCCGATGGAGGGGCTGCGCATCTACACCATCCGCGCCCCGTGGCTGTCGTCACTGCTGCGCAACCATCACAAAGGCTCGGTGCGCCAGCTCATAGGCTGCAACATGGCCTTCTGGCGCGAGGACGCGCTGAAAGTCAACGGCTATGACGAGTCGTTCACTACATGGGGCGAAGAGGACCGGGAATTTGCCGCCCGGCTCTACAACATAGGGCTGAAACGACGCAACATGCTCTTTGTCGGCCTCCAGTATCACCTATATCACAAGACTCGACGCGACGAAGGCTCCATCGAGGGCAACGGCAAACGTCTCCGCTACACCATAGCCTCGGGACGCACCCGCTGTGCCGACGGCATCGTGAAAGAATAACAGGGACGACAACGGCTCAAGAGACATAAGATACACAAGAATTAAAAAATTTTAAATTTTAAATGAAAGTTTTAAAATATGGTCCCTACAGGCCATATGCCTTCTTTTCCGCATCAAGGCTTTCATTTGAGATTTAAGATTACAAAAACTCATTAATTCTTACGTATCTTATGCCTCTTGAGCCGTTTTATTCATAATATTCCGACTGCTATTCCGAGGAAAAACAGACCAATAATTCCGCAATTAAGAAAAGTTTTATTGTTAAAAAACCTTTATATTTTTGGGCTTCTCAGCCTATAGCCCTACCTTTGCCCCGCTTTTCAACAAGCGTCCAAGGCCGTAGAGGCCACGACGTTACAACACACTATCATATGAAAAAAATCATTATCACGGCTGTTGCCGGTCTGCTCTCGGCAGGTGTGGCCATGGCCGAGGGCTATCAGATCAATTCTTTATCGACCAAACAGATAGGCATGGGTCACACAGGCGTAGCTCTCAAGCTCGGAGCGGAGAACATGTATTTCAACCCCGCCGGCATGGCTTATATGGACAAGACTCTCGACCTCACAGGTTCATTCACAGGCATCATGCCTACAGCCACCGCAACAGTCGACGGCAAGGACTATGAGACCGACAACGGCGTGTCGACCCCCATCAGCGTAAACGCCGCATTCTCAATCTATCCCAACCTCAAAGGCGGCATCTCATTCTACACCCCCTACGGGTCATCAATCAACTGGACTGACAACTGGCCCGGCTCGGTGCTGTCGCAGAACGTATCGCTCAAAGTCTTCACCATCCAGCCCACCCTGGCCTGGGCCATCAATGACAAATTTTCAATCGGAGCGGGACTCATGGTCACATGGGGCAATGTCGACCTGAACAAAGGACTCGTCACACCCTCCACCACCGACAAAGCCATCACCGCGCTCAAAGAGCTCGGCCAACTTCCCGAAGAAACCCCGGGCTTCGGCTCTACCACCCCCGCGTCAGTCAACCTCAACGGCACATCCGAGATAGCCGTAGGCTTTAATGTAGGCGCGATGTACAACATCAACGAGCAGTGGACTGTAGGAGCCTCTTACCGCTCAAAAATGGGCATGAAGGTCAAAGCCGGTAACGCCCACGTGAAATATGCCAACGCTATCGCCCAAGGCATACTCGGAGAGTCCCTCGACCTCATTAACGAAGCCAACTTCACAGCCGAGATGCCCTGTCCGTGGGTGCTCTCGCTCGGCGCATCCTACAAGCCTGTCGACCGCCTGACACTTGCACTCGACGCCCGACTCACCGGATGGAAAGCCTACAAGACTCTCGACATAGAGTTTCTCAGCGAACAGCTCACCGGCTACAACCAATACATCACCAAGAACTACAAAAACTCATGGTGCTTCTCGCTCGGTGCAGAATACGCACTCACACCTCGTATGGATCTCCGCCTCGGACTTATGGTGGACACATCGCCCGTCGATGACAACTATTACAATCCCGAGACTCCCGGCATGACCAAGATTGAACCGACCATCGGCTTCTCGTTCCGCCCCATCCCCAGCCTGTCGATTGACCTCGGCTTCATGTATGTCGCAGGACTCGGCATCAACGGAGCCTCCTGCGAATATGCCGACCTGCTCGGTAAGATGATGCCCGCCAAACTCACCCCGGCCATTACCGGCGCGCTCATACAGAATGGCATTCCTGCCGAAACAGCAGCCGCGATGGCCCAGGCCAAAGTGGCAAGCTATGGTTTCGAACCGACAGGCAAGTTTACAGCCGACTACAAGCTCCATGCTTTCATCCCCTCGATAGGCATCAGCTACAACTTCTGATTCAGAGCCTGAAATAAAAGTCAAAAATAATAGTTCCCAAGGCAGTCTCGGGAACTATTATTTTTGACTTTTATTTTAGTATTTATCGCAAGAGCTTACCAGATAATCACGCGCTCAGCCTCCGGACGATACATGGGCTGGCCTTCAGTGATGCCGAATGCCTCGAAGAAGGGAGCGATGTTGCGCAGAGTGACATTAACACGGTTGATGCCAAGCGAATGGACGTCGCCTGTAGTGAGCGAGCGTATCTCCTCGGGGCGGATATTGTTGGCCCAGAGGTTAGCATAGTTCATATAGAACACCTGCTCTGGAGTAAAGCCGTCTATGAGAGCCTCGGGCGACTTAATGTCGACACCCTTCTTGTCCTGAGCATTGAGGAAGGCTGTCATGGCTACACGCAGACCACCCTGGTCGGCGATATTCTCTCCGAGAGTGTAGGCACCGTTAGCATGGAGACCGGGGAGCACTTCCACCTCGTCAAACTGAGCGGCGAGACCCTGGGTCTTCTCTTTAAACTTGGCAGCGTCCTCGGCAGTCCACCAGTTGGCCATGTTGCCCTGAGCGTCGAAGTTGCAGCCCTGATCGTCAAAGCCGTGAGTCATCTCGTGACCGATTACGACACCTATGCCGCCATAGTTTTCCGCGTCGGAGGCATTGGGATCAAAGAAGGGAGCCTGGAGAATAGCGGCCGGGAACACGATTTCGTTGGCCAGAGGATTGTAGTAGGCGTTAACAGTCTGAGGAGTCATGCCCCACTCTGTGCGGTCAACGGGCTTGCCCCACTTGGCGTAGGTGTCGGCCTGATGCCACATAGCCACATTGTGCATGTTTTCATAATAGCTGAGTTTGGGGTCAATCTCCATCGACGAGTAGTCTTTCCACTTGTCGGGATAGCCGATTTTGACTGTAAAGGCAGCGAGCTTCTCGTGGGCGCGGGCCTTGGTGGAGTCACTCATCCAGTCGAGATTGTCGATGTGCTGGCCGAGAGCCGTGCGGAGATTCTCTACGAGACCAACCATATAGTCCTTGGATGACTGGGGGAAGTATTTCTCGACATAGAGCTCACCCACAGCCTCGCCGAGAGCACTCTCGGTGGCCGACAGCGAACGTTTCCAGAGGGGACGAAGCTCCTGGACACCGCTCATCACCTTGGAGAACTCGAAGTTGGCATTGATGAAGTCGTCAGAAAGCTTGGAAGAAGCCTGGCTCACATAGTCCCAGAGATAATAGTCCTTGATTTCGCGGTCAGAGAGCGAGGCCATGAGCTTGGAAGCGGTGGCCATCACCTTGGGCGAGGAGACAATGATAGTGTCGGGGGTCGGGATGTTCATTGTCTCGATGAAGAAACGGTCCCAGTTGACCGAAGGATATGCCTCCTTGACCTGAGCGATAGTGTAGGGATTATACATTGCAGGGATGTCGCGGCTCTCCTCGCGTGTCTTGGAGTCCTTGGCCAGCGCGGTCTCTATTTTCAGGACATTGGCCATGATACGGTCGGCATCGGCCTTGGCATATCCGGCATTCTGCATCTGAGTGGAGATAAGAGTCTTGTAAGCCTCGCGCACCGAAGTGTTGCGCTCGTCGTCGAGCAGATAGTAGTCACGGTCGCCGAGTCCGAGGTGAGCACCGTCGAGATACATGGCATAGACCGTCGAGTTGGCGAGGTCTTCCATCGGGCCGGCTCCGAAGAAAGGCGAAGCATAGTTGCCGTGCATCCAGAGGAAGAGGTCGTTCATGCCTTCGTGGGGAGTCTCCTCGATTTTTTTGAGGTCGGCGAGAATGGGGGTCGCTCCCTCGGCGTTGCGGCGGGCGGTGTCCATGGCCTGCGAGTAGACAGTCCACACCTTGTAAGCCACTGTGCCGGGCTGGGGATTGGTAGAGCCGAGACCTTCGACAAGGCTCTTCACTCGGGCCTCGCATGTGTCGCTGATGATGTCAAACTGACCATAGCGGGCATGCTCGGGAGTGAGAGGATTAGCCTCCATCCATCCCTTGTTGATGCGGGTGTAGAAGTCCTGGCCGGCGGGAATGGTTGTGTCAATGTAATTGACATTCAGGCTGGCGAGATGCTCTGAATTGCCGCTGCCACACGATACGGAAGCGAGCGAGAGCGTCATAGCGATTGCTGTAAGTGGAAACGCTTTCATGTTAATGATTGGAATAGAGTGTATGTTATATTTGTGTGATGTCATTCCTGACGGAGCGACGCGAGGGTGTCGCGCAGACTTTCCTCGGTGGTGGTGAGGCGCGAGCGGCATTCGCCGAGCAACTCGGTGGCACGGCGGGTGTAGTCGGCCAGATGGTCGATGTCGCAGCGGTCGCCCTGCATCATGCGCACGATGTTATCGAGCTCGGCCACACACTGGGCATATGTAAGCTGACTTACTGGTGTAAATTCCATGCTTTATTATATTATAAACAGTAATTAGCAATCGGGAAATCAGATAGCTGTGCAAAGATACACAATTACAGATTACCTGTTGCTAATTACTGTTTAAAAAATTTTTTCTGCGGGAATATGCGGTCAGCCTATCGCACTCACGATGCGGTCAAAAATCTCATCGACCGAGCCGAGACCGTGGATGGCCTTGTAGCTGCCGTCGCGCACGTAGTATTCGCGCAGGGGCGAAGTGGTGTTGTGATACACTTGCAGACGCTGGCGGATAGTGTCAGCATTATCGTCGGCACGGCCCGATGACTTGCCGCGCTCTATGAGACGCTTTGTCAGCTCGTCGTCAGGCACTTCGAGGCCTACTACGGCATGAATCTTCTCACCGCGGCCCGAGAGCATCTCGGCCAGCGCGTCAGCCTGGGGAATGGTGCGGGGAAATCCGTCGAAGATAAAGCCCTTGGACGAAGGGGTGAGACGGTCGACTTCCGATGCAAGTATGCGCACCATCAGATCATCGGGTATAAGATTTCCGCCTGAGATGTAGCTGTCGGCAATGTTTCCAAGTTCTGTGCCGGCGGCGATTTCGCGGCGAAGCACTTCGCCGGTTGAAATGTGAGTCAGGCCATAACGGTCTATGAGCTTTTCGCTCTGGGTGCCCTTGCCGCTGCCGGGGCCACCAAAAATTACGAGATTAAACATCTTTCTTTTCTTACCTTACTCTTATGTTGTACAGTGCGGACGTCTGAATGTTACGCCCCGACAGGAAGAGGGGCCTCACAACATCCTGCGCCCGACACTCATAACTTATTCTGACTGCTCGTCAAGGACATATATATCCTTGAGGTTGCGGGCCATGCCGTCGATGTCGAGGCCATAGCCGATGATAAACTTCTTGGGTATCTCAAAACCCACATAGTCGGGCGACACGGGCACCTGCAGAGCCTCAGGCTTGAACAGGAGCGTGGCTATGCGCACCGAAGCGGGATTCATGGCCTGGATGTCGGCATGCAGACGCTGCATGGTGTAGCCGGTGTCGATGATGTCCTCGACAATGATGACGTGACGGCCCTCGAGATTCTCCGAGAGGCCCATTATCTGTTTTACCACGCCGGTGGTGCCTGTGCCCTCATAGCTCTTCAGACGTATGAAGGTGATTTCGGCATCAATATCGAGCGCGCGGAAAAGGTCGACGGCAAAGGGTGCCGCACCGTTGAGCACGCACACGAGGAGAGGATACTCTCCGGCATAATCAGCCGAAATACGCTGGCCAAGCTGCGCTACTTGCGCGCTGATGGCATCATTTGTGATGAAGGGACGAAATGTGAGACCCTGATATGTCTTTCGTTTCATTTTGGCAACTTTGGGTGCAAAGTTAGCAATTATTTATAACATGGTCAAAAGTATGGCATAAAAGTTTTTAAACATACAGGTGTCACAAAAGTTCGTATTTTTACAAAAATTTTGCTTGCCGACACGCCGTAAACGTAGCCTTTTGCGCCCTGTGGCCGCCGCGAAACTTTTGTATGCCTATTTTGTTCTCTTTTGTGTTTTTTAATTTTGATTTTTGCACCAAAAGGCTTACCTTTGCTTTTCAACGAAATCAATTCTAACTTAATAACTCACATAAAACCTTACAACAATATGGAAAACGACCAGTTGTTACAGGAAGTAACAGCCAAAGCCAAGGTGTGGCTCGGCGAAGGATACGACGCGGAGACCCGCGCCGAAGTGCAGCGTATGCTTGACGCCGATGACAAGACCGACCTGATAGAATGCTTCTACCGTGACCTCGAATTCGGAACCGGCGGACTGCGCGGCATCATGGGTGCTGGCTCCAACCGCATGAATATATACACCGTGGGTGCCGCCACCCAGGGCCTCGCCAACTATCTCAAGGAAGCCTTCAAGGATCTGCCCGAAATCAGCGTGGCCGTAGGCCATGACGTGCGCAACAACTCGCGCAAGTTTGCCGAAATCGTAGCCGACATCTTCTCGGCCAACGGCATCAAGGTATACCTCTTCGACAGCTTCCGTCCCACTCCCGAGCTGTCTTTTGCCATACGTCACTTCGGATGCCAGAGCGGCGTCAACATCACCGCCTCACACAACCCCAAGATCTACAATGGCTACAAGGCCTATTGGGAAGACGGTGCCCAGATTATCGCACCCCACGACGTCAATATCATCGACCACGTCAACCGCATCAAGAGCGTGAGCGAAATCAAGTTTGAGGGTGACAAGTCGAAAATCCAGATTGTTGGGCCTGAAGTCGACAAGATATATCTCGAGAAAATCAAGGAGCTCTCGCTCAGCCCCGAGGCCATCGAGCGCAACAAAGACCTCAAGATTGTCTACACCCCCATCCACGGCACAGGCGTCGAACTGATACCCGCCTCGCTCAAGAACTACGGCTTCGCCAACATCATCCACGTGCCCGAGCAGGACGTGCCCAGCGGTGATTTCCCCACCGTCGAGTCGCCCAACCCCGAAGTGCCCTCGGCCATGGCTCTCGCCATCGCCAAGGCCAAGGAGGTAGGAGCCGACATCGTGATGGCCTCCGACCCCGACGCCGACCGCGTGGGATGCGTGATACGCGACAACAACAACGAGTATGTGCTGCTCAACGGCAACCAGATATGCATGATACTCCTCTACTACATCATCACCCGCAACCGCGAGCTCGGACTCATCAAGGGCAACGAGTTTGTCGTAAAGACCATCGTGACCACCGAGACCATCAAGAGCATCTGCGACGCCAATAAGGTGAAGATGTTTGACTGCTACACCGGCTTCAAGTGGATTGCAGCCGTGATGCGCGACAACGAGGATGTGCTCCGCTACATCGGCGGCGGCGAAGAGAGCTACGGCTTCCTGGCCGAGACCTTCGTGCGCGACAAGGACGCTGTGTCGGCATGCTCGCTTCTGGCCGAAGCCTGCGCATGGGCCAAGGACAAGGGCATGGACTTCCAGGCCATGCTTGCCGACATCTACAAGACCTATGGTTTCAGCCTCGAGGTAGGCGTGTCGGTGGTACGTCCCGGCAAGAGCGGCGCAGAGGAAATCCAGGCCCTCATGAAGCAGTTCCGCGAGAATCCGCCCAAGACTCTCGCCGGCAGCCCCGTTGTGGAGGTGAAGGACTATCTGTCGCTCAACGCCACCAAGGCCGACGGATCGGTCGAGAAGCTCGACTTCCCCACCACATCCAACGTGCTCCAGTACTTCACCGCCGACGGTTCAAAGGTGTCGGTACGCCCCTCGGGCACCGAGCCTAAAATCAAGTTCTACATGGAGGTACGCATACCCATGGAGTCGGCCGACCAGTACAACGCTTGCAACGAAGCCGCCCATGCCAAGGTGGAACTCCTGAAGAAAGATCTGGGCATCTGAAATTAATTTTCAATTATAAATTAGTAATTAGCAATTAACCTGACCTGCCGAGGCCGGTAATTGCTAATTACTAATTAATAATTATCAATTGATTATGAGGTTGGTCATACAGCGCGTAAGCCGCGCATCAGTCAGCATCAGCGGTCAGCTCCGCGCCTCGACAGGCCCGGGGCTGATGGTGCTTGTAGGGGTAGCCGAAGGCGACACCGAAGAGGATGCCCTGTGGCTCGCAGCCAAGACTGCGTCCATGAGAATATTTTCCGATGAAAACGGAGTGATGAACCGCTCGGTCATCGACTGTGGCGGCGACATTCTGGCCGTAAGCCAGTTTACGCTCAATGCCTCTACGCGCAAAGGCAACCGCCCCAGCTACATCCGTGCGGCCGGCCACGATGTGGCCATCCCGCTCTATGAGCTTTATTGCGCTGAATGTGGGCGGCTCACAGGCCGAGAAGTGGCCACGGGAGTGTTTGGTGCCGACATGCAGGTCGAACTGATCAACGACGGCCCGGTCACCATCATCATCGACTCACGCCTCAGGGAATAACATCACCGCCATGCCGACCGACTCACCCGCCGTCTCCCCCACCCTTGCCGACGTGCAGCGCACAGTCGACGAGTGGATACGCTCTACCGGATGCGGATATTTCTCCGAGCTGACCAATGCCGTAATCCTCGCTGAAGAGACCGGCGAAGTGTCACGCGTGATGGCCAGACTTTATGGTGACCAGAAGGCCAAACCGGGCGACAAGACCTCGCTGGCCGACGAACTCGCCGACCTGCTGTGGGTGCTCACAGCCATAGCCAATCAGACAGGCGTAGACTTGACACAGGCCTTCGCCGCCAATCTTCATAAAAAGAACCTCAGAGACAAGAACAGATTTCAATCCGCCAATCCGGAGCCAACATCATAAGGTAATGCCAGGATGCCTTCAAAGCAACGCTGACCGCCCCTGTGCGCGACAACGTCCAGACCGGCCTCCACATAACCTTATAATCCCTTAACCCTATAACCTTTGTCCGCAGGACAAGTACAATTATGGATAAATACAATCAGGCAATAGCCGACTCACAGGTCATTACCGACGACGCTCAGGTCGCCGCAAAAGTAAACGAGATACTCGAAAAGCATCTTGAGGAAAACCGCACTCCCGAAGTGCTGCGCCAACTGTTCAACTGCATCGACCTGACCACACTCAAGTCGACCGACTCACAGCAGTCGGTAGCTAACTTCACCGAGCGTGTCAACGCCTTTGAGCAGGAACACCCCGAGCTGCCCAACGTAGCCGCCATATGCGTCTACCCCAACTTCGTGCCTATCGTGCGCACCGTGCTTGACGTAAGCTCGGTCGACATAGCGGCCGTAGCCGGATGCTTCCCCTCGGCCCAGTCGTTCATCGAAGTCAAGATGGCCGAGATAGCACTCGCGGTCGAAGCCGGAGCCGACGAGATCGACATCGTGTTTCCAATCGGCGACTACCTCGACAACGATTATGAGGAGGTGGCCGACCAGATCAGCGAGATGAAACACGCCTGCCGCGAATCACTCCTCAAAGTCATCCTCGAGACCGGCGCGCTCAAAAACGCACGCGACATACGCAACGCCTCTGTGCTCAGCCTCTACTCAGGTGCCGACTTCCTCAAGACCTCGACAGGCAAGGAATATCCCGGCGCATCGCTCGAGGCCGCCTATGTGATGTGTCAGTGCATCAAGGAGTACTATGCCAAGACACAGCAGCCCGTGGGCTTCAAGGTGGCCGGCGGAGTGTCGACTACCGACGACGCGCTCAAGTATTACACCATCGTCAAGGAGGTGCTCGGCGAGAAGTGGTGCGGCTCCAACGAACTGTTCCGCATCGGAGCCTCACGTCTGGCCAACAACCTGCTCTCCGACATTCTCGGCACCGAGACAAAATTCTTTTAAACCGTCATAAAAATGGGAAATTGAAAAATTTCACAGCAATCGCGCCATCCCGGCGCAATGAATCCCTGTTTTCAAATTTTCAATTTCCCGTTTTCATATCTTTCTGCATGAAATATTGGATTATTGTCAATGACACCCGGCTGGGCCCTATGGATCTTGAGCAGGTCATCAACACTCCGGGCTTTGGCCCCGACACCCCGATATGGCATGACGGGCTGTCAGACTGGACCACGGCCTCACGTGTGCCCGAGCTGGCCGTGCTCTTCTCACGCCCCGCTCCGGCCCAACCCTATGTCCACACCTACGCCCCCGGCGGCCCTGCTCCGGCCGACGAGCAGCAGATGCCTCCCACCTATCTCGTGTGGGCCGTGCTGTCGACTCTATGCTGCTGTCTGCCCACAGGCATCGTGGCACTTGTGTATGCATCCAAAGTAAGCCCGCTTTACCTCCGTGGCGACTACCGAGGCTCGCGCGAAGCCTCCGAAAAAGCCTGCTGGTGGGTGATAATATCCTTTGTGGCCGGTCTCATCTGGGCACCGTTCTCAGCCATATGGTCGCTGCTCACCATGTGAGCCGGCGCGTATGGACAGCCGTGGGGCTCATAGCTGCCGCCGCCCTCATCGCGGCCTATTATCGGCTCGGCCCCGAGTCGGGCCTGTATCCCCGCTGCATGTTCCGCCAGCTCACCGGGCTTGACTGTCCCGGGTGTGGCTCGCAACGCGCCATCCACGCGCTGCTCCACGGCCACGTGGCCGAGGCCTGGGGCCACAATGCCCTGCTCCTGGTCGAGATGCCGCTGATAGCACTCCTGCTGGCCGCAGGCTCCATGCGCCGACGCTTCCCGCGACTCCATGCAGCCCTCAACTCGCGCTCATTGACAGTCACGCTCCTGGCCACCATCATCGGCTGGACCATAATACGCAATATTTTAAACATCTAAGCCTCGCGCTTATCTCATCAAGCAACATGAATATCCTTCCCGGACATAAGATAACGCTACGTGCCCTCCTCTTCTTTGCGGCGGTGACCCTTATAGTGTATTTCCTGCCGCGCACCGACAAGAACCACTATATCTACGAAGTCAACCGCCCCTGGAGCTACGCGCTGCTCACCGCTCCGTTTGACATCCCCGTGCACCTCGACTCGGCAAGCGTCGCTGTGCTCAAGGACAGCATCGACCGCAATTTCGAGCCGGTGTACGTACGCGATCTGGCCGCCGAGAAGACCCTCATCTCCGACTATACCACGCGGCTCAACTCCGCCAAAGGACTGGATATTACTCCGGCGCAGAAAAACCAGATAATCCGCGCCATACGCAATATCTATGAAAACGGCATCGTCGACCGCGACACCTATCAGCGCATCGCCTCGGGCCAGCTCCCGTCCGTGAGGTTCATTCACGACAACGTGGCCATCTCCATGCCCACCGACCACTATCTCTCGGCCTTCCGCGCCTATGAGCACCTCGACAGCACCCTGCGCGACCGCGACGTCAGGGCGGCACTCACGGCCACACGCCTCTCCGACATGCTCCAGCCCACCATCACGCTCGACACCGTGACCTCGCGCCGCCTCATCGACGAGGCCTATCAGAAAGCCATGGCCCCGGTGGGTGTCATACAGCAGGGCGAGCGCATCATCGACAAAGGCGAAGTGGTCACCACACGTCTGGCCACCATACTCGACACCTACGAGCAGATGATCGACGACCGCGGTGACGGCAAAATCTCCCAGCACCACTATCCGGTGGCCGGCCAGATACTCTATATGGTCATCCTCTTTGCCGCGCTTTACAGCTATCTCTACTATTTCCGGCCCGATTATTTCAGCGACAACCGCACCGTAGTGTTTCTGATGTCGCTCCTGACGGTGTTTACGCTCTTCACGTTTGCCATGCAGGCCGCCTTTCGTTCGGGCCTCTATATATCACCCTTCACGATGGTGCCCATACTCGTGCTGGTGTTTCTCGACTCGCGCACGGCCTACTTTGCCCATCTCATCCAGGTGCTCATATGCACTATCGTCGCCCCGTTCCCGCTCGAGTTTGTATTCATCCAGTTCATAGCCGGCGTGGTGGCCATCGACTCGCTCAAAGACCTCGCGCGCCGCAGCCAGCTCATACGCACCGCCGCCTTGATATTCGTGGCCTACTCGCTCTGCTACATCTCCATCGAAGTAATGCAGTCGGGCTCGCTGGCCAAGACCGAGGGCAGGATATTCGGATGCTTCGGCATAAACGCCATACTCATCTCGTTCAGCTACGTACTGATGTTTCTGCTCGAGCGAGTGTTTGGCTACACATCGCGCGTGACACTCGTAGAGCTCTCCGACACCAACAATCCGCTCCTGCGCGAACTCTCCGAAGAGTGTCCCGGCACATTCAACCACTCCATGGCCGTGAGCAATCTCGCCTCAGTGGCCGCACAGGCCATCGGTGCCAACGTGCAGATGGTGCGTACAGGCGCGCTCTATCACGACATAGGCAAAATTAAAAACCCAGCCTTTTTCACCGAAAACCAGCACGGTGTCAATCCCCACGACGCCCTCGACCCCATCCAGAGCGCGCGCGTGGTCACAGGCCACATACGCGACGGCCTCGCAATGGCCGACAAGGCCAAACTGCCCCCCAAGATACGCGAGTTTATCTCCGAACACCACGGAGCAGGCAAGGCCCGATATTTCTACACCACCTACTGCAACTCTCACCCCGACGAAGAGGTCGACCCCACCCCCTTCACCTACCCCGGCCCCAACCCCCGCAGCCGCGAGACCTCACTGCTCATGATGGCCGACGCCGTCGAAGCCGCCTCACGCTCCATGAAGGGACATTCGCCCGAAGCCATCACCGCGCTCGTCAACAAGATTATCGACGGCCAGATAGCCGAAGGGCTGCACAACGAGTCACCCCTGTCGTTCAGAGACGTCCAGGCCGTCAAAGCCTCCTTCATACAGCGTCTCCGCACCATGTATCACTCGCGCATATCCTATCCCGAGCCTGTCAATAAAGTCGAGAATTAAAAGTTTATAGTTTAAAGAGTTTATAAAGTCCCCCCATTAAGCCCTCAGCCTCCCTCCCCCCCGGGCATGCAAAAAATTACTAATTGATAATTACTAATTCTCCCCCAAATGTTGCCTAAATTACTTCCATTGCTCTTTGCCACGGCCACAGCCATGAGTGCCGCAGCCTACACACCGATCACACTGCCTGTCATCCCCGCCGACCCGCAGCTCGAGAAAAAGGTGGCCCAAAAGGTCGCCACCATGAGCCTTGACGAAAAAATAGGACAGATGATACAGCTCCAGATCGACATCATCGGCGACCATGACGCCGACGGAGTGTTTCATTTCTCACAAGCCAAAGCCGACAGCGTAATCGGCACCTACAAGGTAGGCTCATTTCTCAACACCCCCGGCACCACCTGCCTCACCGCCGCAGAATGGTGTCAGTTGATACCCAAGATACAGGAAACATCGCTGCGTCTCACGGGCATACCCACCATCTACGGCCTCGACCAGAACCACGGCACCACCTACACAGCCGACGGCACACTCTTCCCGCAAAACCTCAACGTAGCGGCGACATTCGACACCTCGCTGGCTCGCACGGCAGCCGAAATCACAGCCTACGAGACACGAGCCTCCGACTGCCCCTGGACATTCTCGCCCACACTCGATCTCGCCCGCGACCCGCGCTGGCCGCGTTTCTGGGAAAACTATGGCGAAGACCCGCTGGTCAACGCACTCATGGGAGCGGCCGCTGTCAGAGGCTTCCAGGGCGACGACCCCAACCACGTAGGGCCTCGCCACATAGCCGTCTCAGTCAAGCACTTCATGGGCTATGGCATACCCTTCTCGGGCAAAGACCGCACCCCGGCCTACATATCCCCCTCCGACCTGCGCGAGAAGCATTTCGCCCCCTACCTCGAAGCCATACGCAACGGCGCGCTCACTCTCATGGTCAACTCTTCGTCAATCAACGGCACCCCAGTCCACGCCAACCCCATACTCCTCACCCAATGGCTCAAAAACGACCTGCAATGGGACGGCATGATAGTCACCGACTGGGCCGACATCAACAACCTATACACCCGCGAACATGTGGCCAAAGATAAGAAAGACGCCATACGCATAGCCATCAACGCCGGTATCGACATGGCCATGGAGCCATACAAATGCGACTTCTGCACGCTGCTCAAAGAACTCGTCGAGGAGGGCAAGGTGCCCATGAGCCGCATCGACGACGCGGCCTCACGGGTGATACGCCTCAAATATCGCCTCGGCCTCTTCGACCGCCCCGACACCTATCTCAAAGACTATCCCGAGTTTGCATCCAAAGACCACGCCGAGGCCGCCCTACGCGCCGCCGAGGAGTCGATGGTGCTGCTCAAAAACGACAATTACCTCCTGCCCCTGCGCCCGGGCATGAAACTGTTCGTCACCGGCCCGACAGCCAACTCCATGCGATCGCTCAACGGCGGATGGAGCTACTCATGGCAGGGACACATAGCCGACGCTTACGCCAAAGACCACAACACCATCCTCGAGGCCCTGCAACAGCGTTTCGGCAACGACAACATAATCTATCGCCCCACCGTTACATTTGACGAAAAAGGCTCCTGGCAAAGCGAGCTGCGCTGCACCGACGCAGAGTTTGCCGAAGCCGCAGTATGCGCAGTCAAGGCCGACGCGCTCATCCTCTGCATCGGCGAAAACTCCTACTGCGAGACTCCCGGCAACCTCTCCGACCTCCATCTCTCGCCCCTGCAGCGCGACATGGTGAGACGCTTCGCCTCGCTCGACCGCCCCATAATACTCGTGCTCAACGAAGGTCGTCCGCGCATCATCGCCGACATAGAGCCGCTCGCCTCGGCAGTCATCGACATCATGCTCCCCGGCAATTTCGGCGGCGACGCACTGGCCCGCCTCATGGCCGGCGACGCCAACTTCTCAGGCAAACTCCCCTTCACCTATCCGCGCGAGATCAATTCGCTCGTCACCTACGACTACAAGACCAGCGAGGAGGTCGGCAGCATGGAAGGAGCGTATGACTATGACGCGCGTGTCAACGTGCAGTGGCCATTCGGTTACGGCCGCAGCTACACCACCTACACTTACTCCGACCTCAAAGTCGACAAGACAGAGTTTGACGCCTCCGATGCACTCACAGTGACACTGCTCGTCACCAACACCGGACAAATGCACGGCAAGGAGTCGGTGCTGCTCTTCTCGTCTGACCACGTGGCCTCGATAGTACCCGACAACAAACGTCTGCGCGCTTTCACCAAACTCGCGCTTATGCCGGGCGAGACGCGCGAAGTGCGATTCACCATCCCGGCCACCGACCTGGCATTTGTAGGAGCCGACGGCCGCTGGACCCTCGAAGAAGGTGACTTCACCCTCACCGTCGGCCAGCTCTCCGTCCCAGTCCGCTGTACATCGACCACAACCTTCCCCCGCCCCAACATCTAAGTCTCTCATTGTTTAGAAAGTCTAAAAAAGTCAACAGAGTTAAGACATTATGCGTCCGCAGGACGCATATGTCTGGAATAATTGGGGCCGGCATTAATATATGATGTACCGATATTTCGGCTTGACCACCAAAAAAGCATCCGCAACCCATTGCATGAGTTGCGGATGCTTGATTTATAGACTATTTTCTATGTGTATACGGAATCGGGGAGATTACTTTACGTAAACCTTCTCAACCTTGTTGCCCTGACGACGGATATAGAGACCGTTGGCAGGATTCTCAACGCGGATACCCTGGAGGTTGAAATACTCAACAGGTGCATTGGCGTTGTCGACATTGATGTCGGTGATACCTGAAGCCTTTGTGTAATCAACAGCAATTATAGCAAAAGGCTGTTCACCTGTGTTCTTGAAGGTAACCACACGCTGGTTATCAATGTCGAACGACTGAACATTGGGATTTTCAAAATCCTTATATGAGTCAATGATGCCCTTATTGTCATCAACAGTATACTGAACACCGCCAACTTCGGCCCAATAGCATGGACGCTCAGTAGCAGCATCTTTGTTGATTGTGGCATAGAATGTAAGCTTGGTCACGACAAAGCCTTCGGGAAGAGTAAGAGTGTTCTGCGCACCATTGGAGAACTTGATTGGAACCATAGCTTCATCATTGATGGTCATCGAACTGCCTGACTCAAGGTTCTTACCTTCGTTCATACACTTGAGAGTCCAACCTTCGGGAGCACCCATTTCCTCACCGGCGAGAATGTTCTGTTTAACTTTTCCGTGATTGTTGAGATAAACGGTGTCGGCTGAAGCTGAAAGTGCCATTACGGCTGCTGCAAAAAGAGTAAAAATTTTCTTCATAAGCATTTGTTTTTTGATATTAAATAACGGTTATACGTGTGTGTTTAAGGTTGAGATTGTGAGTGTGTGCAGGTGTGTTTTCAAAACTAATGCTTGAAATGCTTTTTTCACAATATATTAGCAAATTTACGATAAAAAACCACCCGTCACAATTTTTTAACCCACATTAACACTATCAATCTGTTATCCACATGACTTTCACTAAAAAACCGCTGTCCATGAGATAGCATGAATACCATAACAGGGACAGCGGTCAAGAATCGGTCAGCCAGATGGCTGTATATTCCTAAAACAATCTTCTTTTTTAGAAATCACATATTACTTTATATATACCTTCTCCACGGTGTCACCCTGACGACGTATATAGATGCCATTGGAGGGGTTGGCCACGCGTATGCCCTGAAGGTTAAAGTATTGTATTTCGTCCTCGTTTATGTCAGCTCCAACAGAGTCGATGCCGGTAGTCGTGTCGACAGCCACGTCGGAGAGATGGCCCTGCGCTCCGTTGGCATTGATAGCGCGGACGGTATAGTCAGGCATAGTCTCGCGTGCATTGGAGAGCGTATAGGATGTCGAGGTGGTATAGTCAATCAGCTTTCCATCGGCATATATCATATAGCCGGCAGCACCGTTTACAGATTCCCAGGAAAGCACACCAGGCTTAATAACGGGAGAGCCGGGGGCGGGAAGCTCGACTGTAAGCTCGGTGGCAAGCCAGCTGTCAGTGCTTCCGAGCACATTCTCCACTGTGAAATATCCTGCGTATTGCTCAGGCAGCACGGGCGAATATGAATTGATGCTGGTGGGAGAGTTATGACGTACAGAGAGATCGAGCAGGTTGCCGGAGGCATCCTTGGAGCCATATTCAAAGAAATGGGTGACAAGATTGCCCATCGGCCCCCATCCGCCATCATTGGGCTTGGCTTCCATTGTTGTATTGAGGAAGAATGCACGGGGCTCGTTCTGCCACGGACGACCGAGACTATAGTCGCCCTGGCCCTTGATAACACAATTGGAGAATACATAACCGTGCTTGAGCGAAGGCGATGTGGAGGGTGCGGTTATATATCCGCCGGAGATTTCATGAACAATAGTACAGTGGTCATAGAAGTGGTCACCGCCTCCGCATATGTAGTCGACCGAACCGTGGATGGTACAGTTGAGATAATAACCGCGCTCGCCCGTAACCTGGGTGTCCTGAATACTCTGGAGTGTGACATTTTTCATGATATCGAGATTACCTCCATAATGGGCCACACCGACGCCGGCACGCTGAGGCTTGCCAAAGTCAAGATCATTGCGCAGGGTTAAGTTCTCCATATAGATATTGGTGGAATAGCGGGTGGAGAATATCGGGTCGGAGATACCTGTCTTGGTACCGTGGATCAGCACACCCTCACGGCTCTCGCCGATGAGGCTGACGTTATAGCGGTTATTGATGAGAAGCGCGTCCGAACCGAGGTCATAGTCTCCGTCATGTATATATATCACGGTAGTGGCGGCATCGGCCGATGAGTTGGTCGCACTAAGTGAGGCCACGGCGTCGCGAAGCTGTGCCACAGTGCTTACATTGATGAAGCGGTCGGCGGAAATAGCCTCTACGGCAGCCTCCGAACCGATGTTGAGTGTGGTCTTGTGGTCCTCGGTGGTCTTGTTGCCGAATACATCTGAAGCCTCACCGGCAGGTATCGAGACGACAACATCCGTATTCCAGGCAAGATTCCACAAGGGGAAGCTTAGGCTGGTGCCACCGCCATAGGCTATTACCTTGTTGCCGGCCACGGAAATCTCACAATCGGTCATCTCACGGTCAAAAGAGAATGTCACCACGGCATGGTTACGTCCTTCATAGGGAGTCACTGCGATATTCTGAAGTTGCGGAGCTGTAGTCGGGGTTATCTGGTCATATACAAATTCAAACCACATGACAGGCTGCTGTCCATCCTCAAAATCTATCACAAACGGTGTGCCGGGCACGTGATTCTCGACATTGACCACAAGATCGGCAGGACGAGTATTGCCCTGGATAAAATATCCGTTGGTGGGACAATACACCTTAGCACCCTCACTTGTCACCGAGGCGACTTTACCGGCCTTATAGTTATCATAAAGCTGGTGAAGTATGAGCTGTTTTACCTTATGATAGGAGGGTGCGGTCACGGTTGTGGCCTGAGGTTTCAGTTTAAACTGCTTGCCGTCCCATCCGTCATTGCAGGGGTTGACTGTGTAGAGTCCGTTGCTCCATGAGCCATCTGCCTGCTTGAGTGCTCCGTCATATTTTATGACAGTCGACTTGTCGGTGTCGGCGGGAGTATAGAGGTGTATGCCGTCGACGATGAACTCAAACGATTTGCTTACGCTTCCGGCCTTGCCGTCAATCTGATAGGTGGCTTTGGTGCCGTCCATAGATTTGAGCACCGCTTCGGCGGTAGAATTGTCGGCGAATGTGGCCGTAACAACAGGCATCGAGGTGAACACCATATCGCTGATGGTCAGCCCGGGGGTCTGGGCATTGACTGCATCGATCACATCGGCTCCGACACCTGTACCTCCTATATTGAGGCCGGTCATCACTATGTCGCCGATGTGGAATATGCGCATTGTATACACAGTCTTATAGGCGACCACACTACCCTCTTCGGGTGTGAGTGTCACGGTGACGACAGTCTCTCCGTTGGCCGCAGGAGCGGGCACTGAGTATCGGCCGTCGGCAATCTCGGTCACAGTGACATTCTCACCGTCACTGACTGCTGTGACCGCAGTAGAGCCATGCACGCGGTCAAACGATAATGTGACATCGCTGCCGTCATACTCCATCGGGAGATTACAATTGTAATCGTAACCCTCGCCGGCAGTCACGCTCTGGCCTTCGATGGCAAAATTGCGCACGCAGGCATAGTGGTCGGCCACTCGTTTGAGCTCCACATCCTTGAAGTTAAGGATATAACCGTCATGCTCGGCTTTGAAGAGGATTTTAAGCACATTGTCACCCTTGGCCACTTCACCCTCGAGATGCACGGTGGCAGGGGTGTAGTTGCCGAGATTTTCTATAGTCCATGAGGTGGAGGCTGTGACATTGTTGTCCTTGTCAGTGACTGTGACCAGGGCCGTACCCTCGCCGCTGCGAGATATGCCCCACACGAGGTCATACACACCGGCTTCATCACACACGATATTATATGAGCCCGAGCAGTCGTTTTTGACATAACCGACATTTCCGGCACTTTCAACCCTCATGCCTGTATAATTGCCTTTTTCAAGCGAGATAGGGCCGGGGATATGGTCTCGGGTGTCGTTGATGCCGGCATAGAAGCCCATCTTGCCCCAGTTGCCGGCATAATTGCTGCCCTGGAGATCGGAGGTAGTCAGCTCAAGTGTGTAGTTGCCCACGGCAAGCGGCTCGGTGAGAAACCATTCCCAGTTGTAGGTGCGATTCCATGCGCCGGTGTTGGGTATAGGATTCTTGGTCTGTGCCACAACGTCACCGTTATTGTCACGAAGAGTGAGATTGATGGTGCAGGTGCCTTTGTGACCTGTCGACATTTTGAATGTATAAGGTTGTGCCACACTGTTTTCAAAAGCAAATGTAACTTTGGTTTTTGAACCTGTGCTTCCGAAACACTGATCCGCACCGGCAGAGCCTTCGACCTTTGCATTCTCATATGTCGCCAGAGTGAGGTCGATGTAAGTCTCCTCGGGGGTAGGGATTGTAAACTTGGCGTTGACTGCCCGTGAGGCTGAGCGGCCCACTGCCGGGACCTGCGGTTCAGACAAGACCGAGCCCGCCGCATAAGCCATTCCGGCCGTAACGGCAAGAGAGGCGATGCCGACAAGCACCTTGTTGATTTTGTTCATGGTAAAATTAAGTAAAAGTAAAAATGTATTATAATGATTCGATAAAAGTTTTCAGATTTTTCATGTTTATATGCAAAGATATGGTAAAAAATTTGACACTTCGGGGCAAATTTTATCGGATTATCCGGCTACGACTCCGAAATCATGTCATCTACCACAGCCGTGATGCGGCGCATTGGGGTGGTGTTGATGACCAGCGGCACTGTCTCGGAGGTGACTATGCTGGTATCGAGGCCCAAGGCCTCCTCGTCGGTCAGGCCCAGGCGGCTCAGCTGACGGTGGAGATTCATGAGCCGCACTGTTGAGGGGCTGCACGAACTGTTGGGCGAAAACACCCTGTGGATGACAATGAAATGAAAGTCGCCCGCTATGCCACGCCGCCGCAGCGAGGGATAAGTGCTGGTGAGATCAAAGCGGCCCTGAGCCACAAGGTCCTCGACTATCTGACGCAGATAGACCGTCACACGCGGCGAGATGCGAAATCCGAGATACATCCTCACATCATAAAGCGTGTCGGGCACCACGGTCCTCACTTCATATTCAAGCGTGTCGGGCGCGTCGGTATAATCTATATGTATCATCCAATAGTGGTCGGCGCGTTTGGGCTGCTTATTGATTATCGAGTAGATGATTTTGCTCTCGACAGTGCCGTTGACCGGCGCGCCGGAGAGATAAATGAGATTGGAGGCATACTTGGGTATCTCGGTGTCGGCCTTGAGGTCGGTGATGACTCCGGCATAGTCGTCAAGCCTCACATACTCGAGCATGGAGCGGCGCACTCTCACGCCCTTGCGCCACCCTATCATTACAAAGCATACAACGCCGGCAATGAGCATGGTAAACCATCCGCCGTGGGCAAACTTGAACATATTGGCCACGAAGAAACATCCCTCCAGGGCCACATATCCCCCGAAAAATATGCCGACTACCCATCCGGGAGTGCGGTGCAGACGCAGATAGACGCCAAGGAGCACCGTGGTCATGAGCATGGTCACGGTGATGGCCAGTCCGTAGGCCGCCTCCATATGGGCCGACGAGCGAAACACGAGCACCGTCACGATGCAACCCGCATAGAGCGCGAGGTTGACGGCGGGTATATAGAGCTGACCGCGGTGGTCGGAGGTGTGCTTGATGACCATACGCGGCCAGAAGTCAAGGCCCATGGCTTCGCTGAAAATGGTAAACGACCCGCTGAGCAGGGCCTGGCTCGCGATGACAGCCGCGCATGCCGACATCACAACTCCGGCCACGACAAACCAGTCAGGCATAATCCCGTAGAAAGGGTTGACGGCAGGGTCGATGTCGCCACGGCGGGCTATCATCCACGCGCCCTGTCCGAGATAGTTGAGTATGAGCATTACTTTGACAAAAATCCAGCTCACCGCTATGTTGAGGCGGCCACAGTGGCCGAGGTCGGAGTAGAGAGCCTCGGCTCCGGTGGTACACAGAAACACCGCGCCCAACACCAGAAACCATCCCGGATAGGCCACCAACAGCCTCACGGCATACCACGGATTGAATGCCTTGAATATCGCGGGACACAGGTGGACACTCGCCGCCCCCATGACTCCGAGCATCAGAAACCACACGAGCATATAGGGCCCGAAGAGGCGGCCGATGCTGCCGGTTCCGGCCCGCTGCATGAGAAATATGAGCGAGATTATGGCTATGACTATGGGCACTACGGGGATGGACGGGTCAATGGGGGCGAGCCCTTCGATAGCCGAAGTCACGGTCATGGCGGGTGTAATCACCCCGTCGGCTATCAGGGCGGCCGCGCCTATGGCTGCCACAGCATAGAGCCATCGCGCACCCCTGCGTCTCAGCAGCGAGTAGAGAGCCAGGATGCCCCCCTCGCCCTTGTTGTCGGCCCGGAGGGCTATGACCACATATTTGAGCGTAGTCTGGAGCGTTAGCGTCCATATCACACACGACACGGCTCCGATGATATAGTCGGCGTCATAGGCGGGATTAACACCCATTATGGCCTTCATCACATAAAGGGGCGACGTGCCTATGTCGCCGAATACTATGCCCATGGTGACGAGCAGCCCCAGGGCCGAGAGGCGGTGGAGCGAAGAGGCTGTGGCGGCTGAAGGTTTCATAGCTGAGAGGACGTGAGATTGCGACAGGAGGATGTCACTCGGGCCCTAAGCCCGGTGTCATCCTCCTTGTATAACCGTTCAGTCACCGCGAGGGTTCACATGCCCCTCACCGCCCCGTCAGTCTCAATTCATGTGGACATCCACCTGCGGGAAGGGGAAGGATACGCCGGCCCGTTCGGGCAGACGGTTGTAGATAGTCTCGTTCATATCGAAAAACACTCCCCAGAAGTCGTCGCTTTTGACCCAGGCGCGTATCGAGAGGGTCACGGCCGAGTCGTCGAGCGAGGCGAGATATACCGCAGGGGGCACCACACCCTCGTCCGGAATCGGCTCGGAGAGCACACGCGGGTCGGCGGCAAGTATCTCGAGTATGGCCTCGCGGGCGCGCTCCACACTGTCACCGTAAGAGATACCGATCTTCCACTCCACACGGCGATAGTGCTGGGTGGTGGAGTTGTTGATGGCCCCGGTGGAGAGTCCGCCGTTGGGTATGATGATGGTCTTGTAGTCGGGGGTGGTGATGATGGTCGAAAACATCTCGATCTTCTTGACCGTCCCGGCAAATCCCTGTGCCTCGATGTAATCGCCCACCTTGAATGGCTTGAGGGCGAGGATGAGCACTCCGCCGGCAAAGTTCTGAAGCGTGCCGCTCAGTGCCATGCCTATAGCGACACCGGCCGAGGCGAAGAGCGCGAGAAACGAGCTGGTCTCTATGCCGAGGATGCCGATGACTGCCACGATGAGTATAAAGTAGAGCACTATCCTCACAAAACTCAGCACAAACGTCAGCAACGAGGCTTCGACATTGCGTCGGCGCAGCAGACGGTCTGTGAAGTTGTAGAGACGGTTGATGACAAACTTACCGGCATAAAATACCAGTATTGCAGCCGCGAGCGAAATGGCGAAGTGGGCCAGGTCGGTGGCGATTGCGTTGATGACCTGGTCAAACGACATGTTTTTAAACTGTGAGAGTTCTTCGGCGGGATTGGGTAGATCGACCGACGAGGCATCCGCCCCATGCGCTCCCATAATTGCATCAGCTATTGGATCAAACATAATTATTACTTGGCCTGCGGCCAAAGGTTATAAGGTTATTACTTGCTCTTCGAGCAAAGGTTATAAGGTTATGAGGTTATCAATAAGTCTTGTTTACTTGGCCTTCGGCTAAAGGTTATGGGGTTATTACTTGCTCTTCGAGCAAATGAGGTTATCAATAAGGTCAGTCGCTAAGCCCCTGAGGGGCATAGATTATACGGTTCTGTCGGTCGTTCATTAGACCCATTAGCCCCATTCGGCCCATTTGCCCCGGAAAATACCCCGCAGGCCCGACCTCATAACCTTTGCTCAGCGAGCAAGTAAGCTGGTGTCACACAGACCACATCCTTCCACCACTGGAGAGTGTTGTAGCCGCGCCACGAGATGTCGGAGGGCTTTTCGATGGCAAATGAGCCGAGTCCGCAATATCGGGCGATATACAGACCGCCGATGCCGTTACGCGTGGCAGCCCCGTAGACCACGACCTTGCGCCACTGTGCGCGCCATGCCTCGAGCAGAGCGAGCGACGCGGCATGCTCCTTGTTGGCAGGATTGTCGGGATTGTCAGGGTCATCGGGGTCCTGGCGATGCGTCGTGGTAGTGAAATACTCCATAAGGTTGTCCATATCATAGACATACCCCGTGTCATAAGGCTTATTATAGCGTTGTATCTCCGACACCCACGGATCGATTACAGTCACCGTTTCATAGATGTCCCTTGTCACATCGGCAAGCCCCTCGAGCTCTGTAATATTGTAGACAGCTATCTGACAACCGTCGTCATAGCCGTTCTCGTCAGCCTCATAAAATTTATACGTGTTCTCGGCCATCCTGACCACGGCATCCTCATCGCTCAGCTCCGGGTCAAACATCACAGGCACATTCCTGTCATAAGGCATACCGTCGATGCTCAGTTCGGTCGGCGACGCCACAATCCAAGGCGTGATGTCGCGCAGCTCATATATGGTCTCGACATTGCCCATGAGACAGCAGTCAAAATAAATGAAGGCAAAACGCTCGTCGGCAAGCGTCCGAGCCAGCGACTGCACCGTGATGTGATAACCCCGGTCGTCACCAAAAGCCCTGTAACGGTCGTCATTCTCATTTATCCCGCCGAGCCACCCGTTGGCATGGCTCCAAAGCACCAGCCCATACTCATTGGCCGGCGCGATGCTCTTCATGTCGTCCATCACAAGGCTTATGCGCTCGGGGTCGACCGAATATATTGACGGATCATCAGGATAGGTCTTGACCACTTTGAGCCCCTGCTCGGTGATTTCGAGCATCTGCGGCGGATTGCCCGACGCGGTCTTGGGACGGTTGTGATACACCAGCAGACGTCCGCCGTTGAGCGCGCCGCCCTTCACTCCATCGAGCATCTCGCGTATGTCGGCGTCGTCACACCCCCACTGGGTGCCGAGACTGTTGTCAGCCACCATATACACGAGCACAGTCCGGCCAACCGTCGCCACAGGTCCGGGCGCGGGGTCAATGACATCGTCCTTCTCATCAACACACGAGGCCGAAAGAGTCACGAAAGCAAAAAGCAATGATGTTAACCGTATTATAAAATCTCGCATTACTTACACAATTTTTCTTTTAAAGCACACAAAGATAGTGATTATCGGCATAATATGGAAACGGGAGTGTGTAAAATATGACACATCCTGCGCCTACGGCCGTCCAAAGTTAATATTATATCATTTCCGTACCGTTTTATTATATAATTTTGAACATATTTTTGTTAATAACTATTGCATTATAAAAAATTATGTTTACCTTTGCGTACAAACTACCATTACCTAAGTCGACAAGCCTCCATAATCACAATTCGCGCAAGCGATTATGAAGCCTAAATATACAATAACCGCCATTCTTCTTACCTTATAACCAACCAATCACCTTAAATTATAAAACACAATCCTAAATCACATGAAGTGCACAGTAAACCTATTGAGGTCCATAGTGCTATGGCTCGTCTGCATGACGCCGCTATGGGCCCTTTCCCAGAACATCACTGTGACGGGAACCGTGCAGGATGAAGCGGGCGATCCGCTCATCGGTGCGACAGTTCAGCAGAAAGGAACGAATGTCGGCACAGCCACCGACATTGACGGTAATTTCTCGCTCAATGTATCCAAAAACGCTACACTTGTCGTCAGCTATGTCGGCTACACCACTCAGAGCGTATCCGTCGACGGACGCACATCCATCACGGTGACTCTCAAAGAGAACGCCGAAGTGCTCGATGAAGTGGTGGTAGTGGGCTACGGCCAGATGAAACGCTCCGACATGACCGGTTCGGTAGTGTCGGTGAGCGATGCCGCCATCAAGAAATCGGTCCCCACAAGCATCGACCAGGTGCTCCAGGGCCGCGCGGCCGGTGTCACCATACAGGCCAACTCCGGTACTCCCGGTGCATCATCATCGATACGCATCCGCGGTGTCAACTCGCTCAACGCCACCAACCAGCCAATCTTCGTGATTGACGGCGTGGTCATCGACTCGGCCACCGACGACGAGTCATCCAACCCTCTGAGCTCCATCAATCCCTCCGACATCGTGTCGATGGACATCCTCAAGGACGCCTCGGCCACTGCCATCTACGGCTCGCGGGCATCCAACGGTGTGATTATGATAACCACCAAGCGCGGCGCGGCAGGCAACGCCACCATCACCTATGACGGATATGTAGGCTGGCAGGAACAGCCCACCAAATATGACATGCTCAACCTCCGCGAGTATGCAGCCCACCACAACGTGCGTTCCGACCTCGGCATCACCACAGGTTTCTCCAACGCATTCATCAACCCCGGACTGCTCGGCGAAGGCACCGACTGGCAGGACGAACTCTTCCGCAAAGCTCTCATGACCAGTCACAACATCTCCGTGTCGGGCGGCAACGAGAAGACCACCTATGCATTCTCGGGCGGCTATCTCAGCCAGGACGGTATCGCTCGCGGCTCAAGCTTCCGCCGACTCTCGCTCCGCTCCAACATCGACACCCAGATCAAGTCGTGGCTCAGAGGAGGCATCAACTTCTCGTTCTCCGAGACCAAGCAGAATGTCGGTACCGACAAAAACTCCATCATGAGTGCCCTCATGCAGCAGCCCACTGTGGCCGTTACTTCGGCCGACGGCTCGTTTGACGGTCCCGACGACGTGTGGATGCCCGACAACCCCGTAGGACTCGCGGCCATGCTCACCAACAATAACCGCAAGACCAACTTCCGCTTCAACACCTATCTCGAAGCCACCCTCTACAAAGGCCTCACACTCAAGACCGAAGTATCCGGCGACTGGAACTACAACAATTATTACTACTTCCAGCCCACCTACCACTTCGGCGTCAAGACACAGGACACACGCACATCCAAGTGGACCAAGACCAACACCAAATACTGGTCGTGGCGCAACATCCTCACCTATGCCCAGACATTCAACAAAGTGCACAGCGTCAACGTGATGCTGGGCCAGGAAATGTCACACAGCAGCTGGGAGACTCAGGTAGGCACAGCCACAGGCTTCCTTACCAACACCACCCCCGACCTCTCGGCCGGCGACATATCCACATCGACCACAACAGGCTACCGCAACACCAACGCCATATCATCGTTCTTCGGACGCGCCTTCTACTCGTTTGACGACCGCTACCTCCTCACAGCCACCATACGCCGCGACGGCTCGTCAAAGTTTGCCAAAGGCCACCGATGGGGATGGTTCCCCTCGGTAGCTCTCGCATGGCGCGCATCGCAGGAATCATTCCTCCGCGAGCTCCCCTGGCTCTACAACGCCAAGCTCCGCGCCGGATGGGGCAAGACCGGCAACCAGAATGTTGCCGACTGGGCCACTGTTGCTCTTCTCAGCTACAAGACCACACCCTGGGGCACCGGTGTCCTCACCGGCAACACCCCCAACACCGAGCTCACTTGGGAGACAACCACCTCCTGGAACCTCGGTCTTGACTTCGGAGTGCTCGACAACCGCATCGAACTCGTAGCCGACATCTACTACAAGAAGACCAACAATCTTCTGCTTCAGGTACAGATACCCGGCTTCGTAGGCTCTTCCGGCCACGGCGCGGCCTCCAACCCTTGGGACAACGTAGGCTCAATCGAAAACAAGGGCGTCGAACTCACCCTCAACACCACCAACATCTCCAACCGCGACTTCCAGTGGACTTCCAACGTTGTCTTTGGCCTCAACCGCAACAAAGTGGCAAGCCTCGACACCGAAAACGCCACCCTCGACAAGTCGTTCCAGCCCTCGTCAAAGAGCCTCATCGTGACACGCACCGTCGTAGGACAGCCCATCGGACAGTTCTACGGCCTCAAAGTCATCGGCCGCTTCGACAAGCCCACCGACTTCTACTATCACGACGCACAGGGCAACCTCTGCGAAGTGGCACGCCCCAAAGGCGAAGCCATCGACAAGGCCCAGACATGGCTCGGCGACTACATCTATGAGGACGTCAACGGCGACGGAGTCATTGACGCCGGCGACTATCAGTTCATTGGCAACCCAGAGCCAAAATTCACATGGGGCTTCGGCAACACATTCTCATGGAAAGGTCTTGACCTCACCGTCTTCTTCCAGGGCTCATATGGCGGCAAGGCTCTCAACCTCACACGCATGCGCATCGAGAATCCCCGCGACAACAACAACATCCTGCGCTCGTCGCTCAACTATGCACGCGTTGGCAAACTCGACCCCAACGGTCCCGACGACGACTTCCGCAACCTTTATGTCATCAACTCAGGCTCAACCGACATGATCGGCCTCACGCTCAACGCCAGCAACTATGCCTACAATGAGGTGAGCGACCGCTTTATCGAGGACACATCCTACATACGCCTGCAAAACATCTCGCTGGGCTACACACTGCCCCGTCCCGTGGTGCGCAAGATATGCCTCGACAACGTGCGCGTGTACTGCAACATTCAGAACGTCTACACCTGGACCAAATACAAGGGTCTCGACCCCGAGGTCGGCGCGATGTATGGCGACGCCCTCATGACAGGCCTCGACTACGGACGCTATCCCTCGCCCCGCATCTACACATTCGGTCTGAACGTGTCATTCTAACCACTGTCTCCCCCATCAAATCAAAAGAATCTTACAATGAAACACAAGATATTCATCCTTGCCGCATTGGCCGCCGCAGGAATGGCCGTCACTTCATGTGACGACTTCCTGGACCAGACCAATACCTACCAGGGCAACCTTGACACATTCTTTGATAGCGACGAGGCTATCGAGAATGCCACCGCACCGCTCTACAACTACGTGTGGTGCACGTTCAATGAAAAATTCTATTACAGCGTGGGCGACGGCCGTGCCAACAACATCACCGCGCGCTGGAGCGACTACATCTATCCCTACACCAACTTTACCGACAATGCCGCATCGCCTGGCCTTGAAGACGCTTGGGGCTCGTTCTACTCGGTCATCGCTCAGAGCAACAACACCATCAACGCCATCATCGACAAGGGTCAGGCCGCAAGCGAGCGCGCACGCATTCAGGGCATAGCCGAAGCACGCTTCATGCGCGGACTCGCCTTCTGGTACATCGGACAGGTATGGGCCAAGGGCATCATATACACCGACACTCAGGAGGCTCAGAAAAACACCGTCGTGCCTCCCCACCGCCAGACCGACGTCATAGAGTTTGCCATACGCGACATGGAGTATGCCGCCGCCAACCTCTCGCCCACCGCCAAGCAGCCCGGACGCGTGACCTGCCACAGTGCCTACGGCATGCTATCGCGCTTCTACCTCACCATGGCCGGACTCACCACCGACGGCATCTATGACGGCAACAACATTGCCACCGACCATAACCGCGGCTCACGCAACCAATATTATCTCGACCTGGCCCGCAAAGCCGCCGAGAAGTGCATCAAAGAGGGTCCCTACCGCCTCATGGACACCTACGGCTCGCTGTTCGCTGTCCCCACTTGGAACAACAACTCCGAGTCAGTATTCCAGCTCCAGTGGCTCCAGGGCGGCACCGACGCCATCGGATGGGGTGCCAACAACGCCATGAGCATCTTCTTCCAGTGGTCGACAATGGTCGGCGAGGAAAACTGGGGCAACGCCACCTATGCCTCCTATGACCTGGTGCGCACCTACCGTCCCGACGACTTCGCAGTGCGCCGCTACCACACCATCTGCACCGTGGGCGCATACTATCCCGACCTCAACGTCAAGAACGGCGGCTACACCTACAACGTCACCGAGAAAGATTATGAGAAGAAGTGCAACATCAAGAAGCATGTAGTGGGCAAATACGAGGACAACGGCGTGAGCTACAAGCAGTCATCAGGCGTCAACACCTACATGATGCGTCTGGCCGAGGTATACCTCAACTATGTGGAGGCCGTGCTCGGCAACAACGCCTCGACCTCCGACGCCACCGCCCTTCAGTTTCTCAACGACGTGCGCACACGCGCCAAGGCCAACCCCAAGACCGGGGCCATCACCTATGAGGACATAAAGTATGAGCGTCGCATAGAGTTTGCTCTCGAAGGCCTATACTGGTATGACCTGCTCAACCGCAGCTACTACTGTCAGCAGGAGGTAATCAACTACCTCAACGCCCAGGAGCGCAACGCATCCTACCAGTGGGACGAGACTGAGACTTGTCAGTATGCCAAGACCGCCGATGCCGACGACGTGGCCACCGCTACTGCCGCCAGCCTCACCCTCTCAATCTCCAACGTCGACCTTACACGCAACCCCCTTCTCGAGTCCACTCCCGTGGCCTATCCCTTCGGCGAGCGCGAAGTGTCACACACCGCTCTTTTCCAGTAACCATACGTAACGAGTCAACACAGTTAAAGATATGAAACCAATACATATATATCTGCCGCTTCTCACGGTTCTCTCGCTCGGGTCGGTAGCCTGCAACAGCGAGGACGCCTACTTCAACGAGGACTCCCAGAAGGCACCCATGCAGATTACACGAGTATATCTCGAGGACTATGAGTCAGCCGTGCCCGACCGCCCGGTAGAGTTTGCACGCCTCGGCCAGATGCTCCGTCTCGAAGGCGCAGGTCTCTACGGAGTGCGCAGAGTCGAAATAAACGGTTACGAGACCTACTTCAACCGTGCCTATGTCACCGACAACAACCTGCTCATAACCCTCAACGGCGACACTCCCGTATCGGACTGCCCCGAAAACGTGCGCAACACCATACATCTCTACAAGGACGGAGGCAATGAATACGTATTCTCATTCGAAATACGCGCGGCCACACCACTCTTCTCCCACTTCAGCAACACTCTCCCCAACCCCGGCGAGAAGGTGATTGTGTATGGAAGCAACATGCAGGAGACTTCCGAGATACTCCTCCCCGACGGCTCTAAAATCACCGAAGGCATCGACAGCGACCGCGACGGCGAATGGTTCTCATTCACCATGCCCGCCGGCATGAACGCTTCAGGCTCCATCGAGGCGGTCAACGCCAACGGACGCATCAAGAGCCCAGCATGCTTCAACGAGCGCGGAGGCATATTCCTCGACTTTGACGACAACGGCAAGATGGGCTCCTGGAGCGCGACCTACGGCTCCGCCGATCTCGAGTCAGACCCCCTCGGCACCGGACGCGGCAACGTCGCACCCCTCGTGCCTGAGTCGACCCTGGCCGATGGCCCGCTACAGACCGGCGCGAAGAGCCTCTACTGGGCTACCGCCGGACGCGGCGACGACCCCAACGATGACTGGAGCAAATATTTCGGTCTGATTCCGGCCGACACCCCCGTGGCAGATGTCGCTTTACAATATGATATCTATTGTCCCGACCCAATGACCACAGGCGTCATAGAGTTCTCCCTGCAGAACAACCTCTCCAACTATGGCTGGAACACCGCCGAGACCAAGCCCGACATCACCGAATGGTGCACATATCCCACAGCATATGTCTGGATACCATGGTATGACAAAGGCGAGGTCAAACCCTATTCGACCGAAGGATGGACCACTGTCACCGTTCCGTTCAGCAACGTAGGCAAATATCAGGATGCCGCGGCGGCCTACACGTTCAACGATGTGGTCAACGACCGCAACAACGGTTCCTACAGCAACTTCCTCATGCTGCTGGTCAACAGCGACGTCAAGTACAACGAAAGCACAACTCTCCCCGCCGAGGCTTTCAGCCAGAAAGTCTATGTCGACAACTGGCGCATTGTCCCCTACAAGACATATAAGGTCTCCGACTTCCCCGATGAAGATGAGGAGGACTGATTAACGTCAAGAGTATTTAACACCTAAAGTTTACCACAATGAAATCTACCAAGATATATCTTCCCCTCATCGCAGCGGGTCTGCTCATGTCGGCCTGCGACGACCAGGTGATGGAGTGGCGCGAGAGCGACCCCACGGTCAAGCCTACCGAGATACCTCTGAAACTCGCCGAGACCCTATCGCGTTACGACTACCTCAAGAATTACATGGCCGAATATCGTCCCGACGCCAAGATATTCCTCGGCATGGGGCTTGATGACTTCCTCGCCTCGCCGGAATATAGCCGGGTGGTGCTCGACAACTATCAGGGCGTGACCTTCGGCAACGCCATGAAGCACGGCTCGCTCGTCAAGGCCAACGGCTCCATCGACTGGACCAAAGTCGACCAGTTCCTGGCCATGAACACCGGTCTGGACATATATGGCCACAACCTCATATGGCATACACAGCAAAACCAGTCTTATCTCAAGAGCCTCATCGAGCCGGCCATGGAACTGGTGGGAGATCCCGACGCCGACCGTGTGTGTGACAACATCATCGTCAACGGCGACTTTGAGAAAGGCGAGACATCGCCTTGTATCGGATGGAGCAACCACACCGCCTCTGTGTCACAGCCCGGCCATGACAGCGACTACTGCATGCGCCTTGACGTGTCGGCCGAAAGCACCGCCAACTGGAAAGACCAGCGGTTCTGGGATATCACCGTTCTGACTCCCGGAGAGACCTATGCCTATGAATATTGGGCCAGGACAGAGACTCCCGGCACGAAAATACAGTTTCTCTACCAGAATCCTGACGACACCGGCTCTCAACAAGGTTACGGGGCCGACAACGAGCTGACTTCGACATGGATGCGCTACACGGGCGAGTTCACATGTCCTGACAGCTTTGACGGCATCACCCGCGTAGGCCTCCAGTTTGGCGGTCAGGAATCCGTTCTGTTTCTTGACGGCTTCCAGTTTGGCAGGAAAGTCGACGCTCCCGACAAGCCGGCCGACCCCGACCTGCTCCGTCCCAACCTTCTCGCCAACGGCACTTTTGACGCCAACCGCGACGGTTGGTCGATGTGGAACGGTGGCTCCGATGGTTGCTCCATTGACTGGGATGCCGAAGAGGGTATGTTTGCCCCAGGCTGCATGAAGATTGTCAACGTTCTCACCGAACCCAACAACCAGTACAAGTGTCAGATACACGCCGACTTCACCCAGCCCGTCGAGGCTGGCGCCACATACTACATCTCCTACTACATCCGCACGGCCGAAGGTGCCGGCTCGGTGCGCTTCTCCACAACCGGTTCATCCCACTATCAGGGCGACCAGACCGTCACACCGGCATGGACACGCATCGAGTGGGAGATCACCGCCTCAGGCGAGCAGACCGGCCTCTGCATAGACATCGCCGCCGCTCCCAACACATATTATATCGACAACATCGTAGTCTCCACAACCCCTTTCAGCACCGCCGAGGCTCAGGCTCGCTCTGCCGCACGCGGCTCGCGCGCACAATCGATCAAATATGTGCTCAAGTCGGCTGAAGAGAAGAAAGCTCTCCTGCTCGACGCAATGGAGCGTTGGATTAAAGAATGTATGGAACACATGGGCACCAACGTTTCGGCCTGGGACGTCATCAACGAGCCCATTGGCGACGACATCTCGTTCCGTGGCATCGACGGCGGATGGATGTCCAACTCCGACGACGAAAATCCCGTGCCCGACTCAGCTCCAGTCGAGACCGAGGAGGACGGACTCAAACTCAACTGGCGTTCGGCCTCCGGCAACCAGCACTTCTACTGGGGATACTTCTGCGGTTTTGACTACGCTGTCAAGGCCTTTGAATACGCCCGTAAGTACGCTCCCGCCGGCACCAAACTCTTTGTCAACGATTACAACCTCGAGACCAGCCCCCGCAAGCTCGCCAAGCTCATCGAGTTTGTCAATAAAATCGAGCAAGGCGGAGCCACCGTCGACGGCATCGGCACACAGATGCACGTCTCGATGTCGATAACCAAAGAGCAGGTCGACGCTATGTTCCGGACTATGGCTGAGACCGGCAAACTCGTCCGCATCACCGAGCTCGACATCAAGATCGGCTCTGCCTCTCCGTCAGCCGAGCAACTTGCACAGCAGTCCGAGTGCTACAGGATGATTCTCGCCTCCTACTTCGAGAACGTACCCGTAGCCCAGCAGAGTGCAGTCACTATGTGGACACTTTCCGACAACGCCGACGAACACAAATACTGGATACCCGATGACGCCCCCAACATCTTCGACGCCAAGTATGGCCGCAAGCACGCATATAAGGGCGTGTGCGACGCCATAGCCGGACGCGACCTCAGCGAAGAGTTCGAGAGCCCCGACTACTCCAAACATTAACGCTAAACATTAACGCTGCGGACATCCGCAACCTGTAATCCCGCGGGGGGTGTATCCTATAGCTAAAACGCCGTCACGATACACCCCCTCGCTTTATATTCTACCTTTAACCCCTATTTTATATCCATTTGCGCCACCGTGGTGACAAAAAGAAAAACATTTGAAATATGTGTAAACGTCACATATGACTATAATTCATAAATTTGCCTTATGAAGTCCCTACTAAGCCTCCTACTGCTGTTAACCGTCTCACTCACCGCCTCTGCCCGGTCCGAATCACGGCTTGAGCGACACCCCGACGGCTCGGCCACTCTCGTGGTCGACGGCCGCCCTTACATTATAATAGGTGGCGAGACGGGCAACTCGATGGCTTCCTGCGCCGCCGACATTGACCGGTGCATGGCCGACGCTCTGGCCCACGGTTACAACACAGTGCTGATACCCGTGTCGTGGGAACTCATTGAGCCGCAAAAGGGCCGGTATGACTTCGCGAGCGTCGACTCCATCATCTCGGCCGCACGTGCCCGCAATCTCCGCGTTGTACCCCTCTGGTTTGGTGCATGGAAAAACTCAATGTCATGCTACGCCCCCGCGTGGTTCAAGCGCGACACCGCTACCTATCCGCGTGCCGTCACGCGCAGCGGTAAGCCCCTTGAGATTGCCTCGGCCTTCTCTCCGGCAGTCCATGAAGCCGATGCCGACGCTTTCCGCGCGCTCCTGCGCCACATCGCCGAGACCGACTCCGACGGCACCGTCATAATGATACAGATTGAAAACGAAATCGGCATGCTCGAGGATGCCCGCGACCACTCCGGGCTCGCTCAGGCCGAGTATGACAAGGGAGTGCCCTCATCTCTCATGTCATATCTCAAAGAACACCTGTCATCGCTCCACCCCTCATTGCTGAACAAATGGCGCGACGCCGGCTTCAGGTCTTCAGGCTCATGGACCGAAGTGTTTGGCGACGACATCTACACCGACGAACTCTTCCAGGCCTACAGCTATGCCCTCTATGTCGAGCGGCTCGCCAGCGAGGCCCGCAAAATATTTCCCACCATGCCGCTCTATGTCAACGCGGCCATGAACTCGCGCGGACGTCAGCCCGGACAATACCCCTCGGGCGGCCCCCTCGCCCACCTCAAGGACATGTGGCATGCCGGCTCGCCGACAATCGACATTCTCGCCCCCGACCTCTATGACGGCGACATCGCTTCATGGCTCGCGGCCTATGCCCTTGCCGACAATCCCCTCTTCGTCCCCGAAATCAAAACCACTCCAGCCAACGCCTCACAGGCCTGTTATGCCATAGGCGAGCACCACGCCATCGGGTTCTCCCCCTTTGCCTACAATCTGCGCCCCGAGGCCGACCGCGCCTATCAGCGCGAAGGCAATCTCTGTCTCTCATCCCTCACCCCATTGCTGTTCCGAACCGCGGCCAAAGGCTCCGGCAAATTCACACACGCTCCGTCGGCAGGACTCTACTTCACCCCCGACTCGACTACCCGCACCATCATCCGCGACGGCCTGCGCATCCGCGCATCCCACTACTTCACCCTCCCCTGGGACCCCCGCGCCACCGACGGCTCTGTCTGGCCCGAGACCGGCGGACTCATCCTGCAACTCGCACCGATGGACTACATCGTGGCCGGCTCGGGCATAGTGCTCACCTTCGACCCCGCCGACTCTGCCGCCGACTCAGCTCCCGCAGCCCGGCTCGGTGAAGACGGATTCCTCCTCACAGGCTCCGACACAGCAACTCCGGACGTGCAGACCAAAACGTCAGCCCAAAAGCGCGTCGGACTCGCGTCGGTAGAGGAAGTCTCGGTCAACCCCGACGGCACACTCACCCGTCTGCGCACCCTCAACGGCGACGAGACCCACCAGGGACGCCACGTGCGCATCGGAGTGGACGGATTCAGGATACTCCACGTCACCCTCTACTCCTACTGACACCATTTAATCGAAAACTATTACCTTAAAACCATATGAACGCAACCACCGCAACTACCCGACAATCCAAGGGCTTCTATAAGCTCTCCATGCTGCAATGCATCGGATTTGGCTCCGGCGACCTGGCCCAGAACCTCATCTACCAGACCATCAGCATGTATCTTCTCTTCTTCTACACCAACGTCTACGGGCTCGACCCGGCCGTGGCCGCTGTTATGTTTCTCATAGTCCGGATCGTCGACGTCATCTGGGACCCCCTGGTAGGCACCTATGTCGACAAACACGACCCTAAGCTCGGCAAATACCGCGCTTATCTCATACTCGGAGGCATACCGCTCACAGCCTTTGCCATACTCTGCTTCTGGAACGGCTTCTCAGGCTCGCTCTTCTATGCCTACTTCACCTACGTCGGACTCTCCATGTGCTATACGCTCGTCAACGTGCCTTACGGCGCGCTCAACGCCTCGCTCACTCGCGACACCGCCGAGATAACCAAACTCACATCGGTGCGCATGTTCATGGCCAATGTCGGAGGCCTCGCCGTAGGCATGGGCATACCAATGATACTCAAATTCTTCGATCCCGCCGAGACCACCGACATGTCCATGAGCGACTCGGCATGGTTTGCCACCATGGCCCTCTACGGCAGCATCGGCCTCGCGCTGCTCATATTCTGCTTCAGCCAGTGTCGCGAACGCGTGGTCATGGACAAAAGCGAGACCGAAAACGTCAAAGTCTCCGACCTCTGGATGGAGTTTGTACACAACCGTCCCCTGCGCATCCTCGCCTTCTTCTTCATCACCGCCTTCGCCATGATGGCCATAGGCAACGCAGCCGGAGCCTACTACATCAACTACAACCTCTCCGGCTCGGCCGAAGAGCTCTCCATCTTCATGGGCCTCGGTTCCATTCCGGCATTCATATTCATGCCCATGATACCCGCCATAAAGCGCATGGTAGGCAAGAAAGGCATGTTTTACATCTTCCTCGTCACAGCCATCATCGGCATGGGCATGCTCTATGCCATCTCAGTCATCCCGGCCCTCCGTCAGCACATGTGGATGGTCTACATAGCCCAGTTCATCAAATCGACAGGCGTCATCGTGGCCACAGGCTACATGTGGGCACTCGTCCCCGAAGTAATCTCGTTTGGCGAATACACACACGGCCGACGCATCTCAGGCATCGTCAACGCCCTCACCGGCATCTTTTACAAAGCCGGCATGGCCCTCGGAGGCGTAGTGCCAGGACTCGTGCTCGCCTTTGTCGGATTTGACAAAACCGCCCCCACCCAGACCCCCTTTGCCGAGCAAGGCATCCTCTGGCTCGTGGCCGTCATCCCCGCCATACTTCTCGCGCTCGCAATGTTCATCATCTCGCGCTACGAGCTTGACGACGACGTCATCGACCGCATCAACCGCGAGATCGAATCGCGCTCCTGACATCCAAGGCCCAATTGCCCCATAATCAACTCACCAATCATTAACAATATGAAACACCTTCTGACCCTCCCGCTGCTCGCGCTGCTTGTTTCGTGTGCATCGAGCGCGCCCGGAGACAAGCCTCTCAAAGAAGCTTTTGCCGACAACTTCCTCATCGGAGGAGCCATCAACATGGACGTCGTAAACGGCAACGACCCCAAAGGCGACTCCATAGTCACCCGTCACTTCAACACCATTGTGGCCGAAAACTGCATGAAAAGCGAGAAAATCAACCCCGCCGAAGGCATATATGCCTGGGATGACGCCGACGCCTTCGTGAAATACGGCCAGGACAGAGGCATGTTTATCGTCGGCCACACACTCATATGGCACTCACAGCTCGCACCATGGTTTGCCGTCGACTCGCTCGGCCAGCCCGTCACCCCCGAAGTGCTCAAAGAGCGCATGCGCACACACATCACTACAGTCATGAACCGCTACAAAGGTCGCATACAAGGCTGGGACGTAGTCAATGAAGCAATTCTCGACGACGGCTCCTACCGCCAGTCGCCATTCTACGATATACTCGGAGAGGAGTTTATACCCCTGGCCTTCCAATACGCCATGGAAGCCGACCCCGACGCCGAACTCTACATCAACGACTTCTCCATGGCCGCGCCAGGCAAACGCGACCGCTACGTACAGTTGGTCAACGACCTCAAGGCGCGCGGACTCCGTGTCGACGCCATCGGCATGCAGGGCCACATGGGCTTGGACTATCCCGACATAGCCGAGTTTGAGAAATCCATCAAAGCCTTCGCCTCGACAGGTGCCAAAGTCATGATTACCGAATGGGACATGTCGGCACTCCCGACAGTCAACACCGGCGCAAACGTCTCTGACACCGCAGCCTATCAGGCAGCCCTAAACCCCTATCCCGACGGACTCCCCGATGACGTGGCCGCCCGCTGGAACGACCGCATGCGTCAGATGATGGACCTCTTCATAGCCAACGCCGACGTAATCTCGCGCGTCAACGCCTGGGGCACCGACGACGCCTCTTCATGGAAAAACAACTGGCCCGTAGCTGGCCGCACAGAGTATCCCCTGCTCTTCGACCGCGTCTACAACCTCAAGCCCTTCCTTCGCCCCTACACCACCCGCTAACCGGCACTATACTAAGATACAAAAGTTTCATAAGGACAAAAGAAACATAAGTTTTTCATATCTCATAACCTCACGTCCATGGATACCGAAAACCTGATCAAAGAAATTGTGGACTCAGCCATCACTGTCAAACGTACTCTCGGACATGGATTTCTTGAGGCCGTATATCACAATGCCCTCATGTTTGAATTGCAACACCGAGGATACAAATGTGAGAAAGAAAAAGACATAAAGGTATACTACCTCGACCGTATAGCCGGAGCATATCGTGCCGATTTGATAGTCGAAGGAAAAGTAATCATCGAGATTAAAGTCGCAGACGGCATAGCTCCGGCACATGAATACCAACTTGTCAACTATCTGCGTGCGACAAACATCGAAGATGGATTGATTGTTAATTTCGGCACTTTCCCGGTCGGCTTCAAACGCAAATTCCTAAACAAAAAACTTAGCTGAAATTAAAAAACTTATGTTTCTTCTGTCCTTCTGAAACTTTTGTATCTAAAAACTTTTGTCCTTTTGTATCCCCTATACCCCATATCTCCCATATCTTTAACCCGATTATTTTATGAATCCACTCCAACCCGACAAACGTTATCTTTTCCCGGACGACTACATGGCCGATCCGAGCGTACACGTATACAACGGTAAAATTTACATCTACCCCTCCCACGACTGGGAATGTGAAAACGTCGAAAACGACAACGGCGACCAATACGTCATGAAAGACATGCACGTACTCTCCATCGACGGCGACCCCATGACCGGCAAAGTCACCGACCACGGCAAAGCCCTCGACATCGCCGACATACCCTGGGCCGGACGACAGCTCTGGGACTGCGACTGCGCCGAAAAAGACGGTCGTTACTACCTCTACTTCCCCCTCAAAGACCAAAACGACATCTTCCGCATCGGAGTAGCCATAGCCGACCGTCCCGAAGGCCCCTTCATACCACAGCCCGACCCCATACGCGGCAGCTACTCGATGGACATCTGCGTGCTCCCCGACGCCGACGGACACTATTATCTCTACTTTGGCGGACTCTGGGGCGGACAGCTCCAGCGTTACCGCGACAACAAAGCCCTCGAGAGTGCCGACCTCCCCGAAGGCGACGTCCCCGCACTCCCCAGCCGATGCGTGCGCCTCACCGCCGACATGCTCCAGTTTGCCGAAGAGCCTCGTCCCATCGTAATCCTCGACAAAGAAGGCAACCCACTCAAAGCCAACGACCCTCATCGCTTCTTCGAAGCCTCCTGGGTGCATAAATACAACGGTAAATATTACTTCTCCTACTCCACCGGCGACTCCCATCTGCTCTGCTACGCCATCGGCGACAACCCCTACGGCCCCTTCGTCTATCAGGGCGTAATCCTCACACCCGTCGTAGGCTGGACCACCCACCACTGCATCATCGAGTATGAAGGCAAATGGTATCTCTTCCACCACGACAGCATACCCTCGGGCGGCAAATCATGGCTCCGCTCCCTCAAAGTATGCCCCATCACCTACGACTCCGAAGGCCACATCCTCACCATCGACGGAGGAGGAGATTCTTTATAGTTTAAAGATTAAAGTTAAAAGTTTAGAGCATCGCGCGAACGAGTTCCGTAAACTCTAAACTTTTAACTTTAAACTTTATTAATTACCTTTGCACCTATGATACAGCTATCAGGCATACTGTCACGGCGCAAGGTAAAGCACAGACCCTCGTGGCATCTGGTGTTTGAGTGGGAGGACGAGATTTCGCGCGCCCTTTCACTCCCCGTCCACGCCCCCGCCCGTCCCGGATGGTGGGCGCGCTCACTGGCCCGCAGGCTCGGGCTGAAATGTCCGGCAAGACACTTTCACCCAATGCTCGAATTTGTAATGATAGCCACCCCCGACAACCGCGGCCGTTACAGTCGCCACACAGTGCCGTGGATTATCGACTGGTTTCTCCCCGACAGCGACATCCCGGCATTTCTCCACTCCACGCGCCACTGTCAGCAAGTGCTCATATCAAGCCGCGAAGCCTACGAGCGGCTCACAGCCAACGGAGCCGACCCCGGCCGCTACCGCCATCTGCCGCTATCACTCCCCGACCGCTACCGTCTCGACCCCTCGGCCGAGATGCACAAAGACATCGACCTCGCCCTGGTAGGACGCAACACAAGCCTCCTGCTCGAGTATGCCCGACGCTACGTCGACTCACACCCCGGACTCCGCGTAGTGGTCAAAGGCCCCAAACGAGACGGACACCCCTGGGTCTACGACCTCGAGGGACACCCCGTGGCCGACATCGACAGCCGCCGGGACTACCTCGCCCTCATGCGACGCTGCCGCCTCTTTCTTTACTCCACTCCCGGCATCGACGACGGCAAACCCACCCAAGGCTTCTCCCAGGTAACACCACGGTTTCTCGAAGCCCTCGCCTGCGGCTGCCGCCCACTCATGCGCTATCCCGACAACCCCGACACACGCTACTACCGCCTCAGCGACTTCGGCCCCTCGATCGACACCTATGCACAGTTTGAAGCCGAGGCCGACCGCATACTCTCCACCCCCCTCGACCTCGACGCCATAGCAGCCTACCTCGCTCCCCGCTACACATCACAGGTAATCAAAAGCATCGTATATTTATGAAACGCATAGCCATCATAGGAGCCGGAGTCAGCGGCCTCACCATGGGCCGTCTGCTCGCCCCACGCGCAACAGTCACCATCTACGAATCCGACAGCCGCCCGGGCGGACTCATCAAGTGTGATCGCGTGGAGGGTAACCTCTTCCACACGTGTGGAGGCCACGTCTTCAACACCCGCCGGCAGGAGGTGCTCGACATGTTCTGGAGCCTCTTTGACCGCGAACGCGACTTCGTAAAGGCCGACCGCAACTCGGCCGTCAGTATGCCCGACGGTGCCGAGATTCCCTACCCGATCGAAAACCACGCCTATATGCTCGACGACGACACCCTCCACGCCGTCATTGCCGACGTGGCCCGCATGAGGGCCGAAGCCGACGAGCCCCACAACTTCGAGCAATTCCTCCGCAAACAGTTCGGGCCCACCCTCTACGACCTCTACTTCGGACCCTACAACCGCAAGGTGTGGCGGCGCGACCTCTCCTCTGTGCCCCTCTCGTGGCTCGAAGGCAAGCTCCCGATGCCGACACCCGAGGAGATAATATACAACAACATACGTCGTGTCAAAGAGAAAGCCTTTGTCCACAGCACCTTCTACTACGAGCGTCACGACGGCTCGCAATTTCTCGCCGACACCCTCGCCCAAGGTCTCGACATTCGCTACAACACTCCCGTCGAGACCCTCACCCTCACACCTCAGGGCTCCTGGGACATCAACGGCACCCCCTATGACACCGTGATATTCTGCGGCAACATACGTCAGCTCCCCTCCATGCTGCGCGGACTCGACATCTCGGGCTACACCTCTGCCATCGAAAGCCTCGAGTCACACGGCACAACATCCGTCTTCTGTGAGATAACCCCCAACCCTTATAGCTGGATCTACCTCCCCGACTCTCGCTATGACGCCCACCGCATCATATGCACCGGCAACTTCTCGGCCACCAACAACACCCCCGGCCACATGACCGCAACCGTCGAATTTACCGACTCCATATCACACGACGAGATTCTGCGACAGCTCCCCTCCATACCATTCTCGCCACGTTACATCACCCACCGTTACAACCCATGCACCTATCCCATACAGCACGCCGACACTCGCACCATGATTTCATCGCTGTGCGACCGTCTGGCTCCGGTCGGCTTATATCTCACAGGCCGCTCGGCTCTCTGGGAATACTTCAACATGGACGTAGCCATGGACTCGGCCATCCGACTCGCCTCCCGCATCAGCTGACCGCCGTCAGAGACACAAATCTCAACCAACTTATGAAACTGATTGAAATTAACATAGCCAAAATATCCGAGTTACGCCATAAATTTCATGTGCGTAGACTTTTCGTATTCGGAGCCATACTCACTGACCTATTTTCTCAACAAACATACCGTCCTGACTCGTCTATTACAGAATAAAGCCCGTTGCGGCTACTTTTATTCCTTCCCAACCCTCTATATCTACCCTTACCAATCATGACCACAGTAATCAAGACCCTGCTGTCAGTCTGCCTCATATGCTCCTGTCTCACATCTCAGGCCGTAAGCGACGTCACATTCAACAAAAAACGTCTGTCCCCCACTCTTGAGCTCGCACGTCAGGAACTCACCGCCCCCGGCATACTCCCCGACATAACCCAAATAAGAGTCGAGACCCGCAGCCGCCCCTCCGACGGAAACGACAGCTACGAAATCACCCGACAGGACGACCGCATCACCATCACAGCCCCCACCGATCTCGGCGCACTCTATGGCGCATATCATCTGGCCCGACTATCGGCCTCCGGAGCACATGTGCCCTCTCACATCTCCGAGTCACCGGCCTTCGCCCTGCGCATACTCAACCATTGGGACAATCTCGACGGCACCATCGAGCGCGGCTATGCCGGCCGCTCGATGTGGAAATGGGACGAGCTCCCCGACGTCATGTCACCGCGATATGCCGACTATGCTCGACGCAACGCAAGCATCGGCATCAACGCCACCGTGCTCAACAACGTCAACGCCTCGCCCCTCATCCTCTCCACCCCCTATCTCCACAAAATCAAAGCACTGGCCGACACATTCCGCCCCTACGGCATAAAAGTATTCCTGTCGGTCAACTTCGCCACCCCAATGGCCCTCGACTCGCTCCCCACAGCCGACCCTCTCGACCCGGCCGTGCAGAAGTGGTGGAAGCGAAAAGCCGACGAAATCTACAGTCTCATCCCCGACTTCGGCGGTTTTCTCGTCAAAGCCAACTCCGAAGGCCAGCCCGGTCCGATGGATTTCGGCCGCACTCATGCCGAGGGAGCCAATATGCTCGCCCGTGCCCTGCGCCCTCATCACGGCATAGTGATGTGGAGGGCATTTGTCTACTCACCCATCGACGCCGACCGCGCCAAGCAGGCCTACATGGAGTTTCAACCACTCGACGGCCGCTTTGACCCCAACGTCATAATCCAGATCAAGAACGGCCCCATCGACTTCCAGCCCCGCGAGGCTTACAGTCCGCTGTTCGGAGCCATGCCGGCCACTCCTCAGATGGTGGAGTTTCAGGTAACGCAGGAATACCTCGGCCATGCCAACCACCTGGCCTTTCTCGCCCCCATGTGGCAGGAATTTTTCAGCCAGGTATCCCCCGCCTCGCTCAAAGCCGTGGCCGGAGTCGCCAATGTGGGTGACGACCCCAATATGACAGGCCATCCGCTGGCCGACGCCAACTGGTATGCATTCGGACGTCTGGCCTGGGACCCCACGCTCACCCCCGAAGCCATCGCCGGCGAGTGGATTGACTCCCGGCTCATCGACCCGGCCGAGACTCCGGCCGACATACGCCGCAGCCTCATCGACATGTTCACCACCTCGCGCGAGACCGTAGTCGACTACATGATGCCGCTCGGACTTCACCACATCTTCGCATGGGGCCACCATTACGGCCCCGAGCCCTGGTGTGACATCGAGGGCGCACGTCCCGACTGGATGCCCTCCTACTATCACCGCGCCGACAAGGCCGGACTCGGTTTTGACCGCACACCCTCGGGCAGCGACGCCGTGTCGCAATATCCCGACTCCCTCCGTTCCGTCTATGCCGACATCTCGACATGTCCCGAAAATCTCCTCCTGTGGTTTCACCACGTCCCCTGGGACCACCGCATGCAGTCGGGCCGCACCATGTGGCAGGAGCTGTGTCACCGCTACGCTACAGGAGCCGCACGCGCCGCACGCTATCAGCATGTATGGGCCGACGCACGCCCCTACGTCAGCCCCGCCATATGGACCGACGTCAACCGCCGCCTCATCACACAGGCCCGCGACGCCCAATGGTGGAAAGACGCCTGTGTGCTCTATTTCAGCCAATTCTCAAGTCAGGCACCCACGCCCGAAGTCTACCCCATCCATCACACCCTCCCCGACCTCAAGCACATCAACCTCGGCATAGACAATTACACCAACCCATCACCCGCCCTGCTCGACTCGCTCCGATAATCCCGCCCACAGAGCCGCGACATACGAAAACAAAGAGCGCGGGAGTGATAATTTTGATATGAGAATTATCACTCCCGCGCTCTTGCATTTTATACCTTTTTATTGTCATATTTTTCCACACGCCGGCACTGAGATTAACATTATTTATATGTATAATGTGAGTATTTCTGTGTAACTTTGCAAAAGAGGGTGAATAGGCTCATGCCGATTCGTGCCCTCTCGTGACCCGACTCTCCCCTCGCCCCCTTTGTTCAGGACTCTGACTGAGGGGAAAAGCCGTATATAACGGACTGTAACTTCGCGAAATGCAAGATTTAAAATGACCTTCCGATTTTTCCATTTTAAATTTTCCATCTTCCACACCTCTCCCTCATCCGGCCCGGTGCCACCCTCTTTGGAAAAAGAAAAAAACTACATAAATGACAAGTAAATGGAACTACTGTCCTCTTACATCCGACGAGCAAGAAGCGGAATCCCGACTGGCGCAACGCTATTCGGGCACTCCGCCTGTTAGCGAGCTGCTGGCACAACGGGGCATATCCACAATCGAGGAGGCTGACAAATTTTTCTACCCCTCGCTCAAGGATCTGCACGACCCGTTCCTCATGCCCGACATGGACCGGGCTGTGGAGCGGCTCAACCTCGCCATGGGGAGGAAAGAAAAAATAATGGTCTACGGAGACTATGACGTGGACGGCACCACTGCCGTGGCTCTCGTCTACAAATATCTGCGTAACTATTACTCTAACATCGAGTATCACATACCCACTCGCACCGAGGACGGGTATGGCATCTCGCGCGCCACTATCGACATGGCCGCCGAGAGCGGAGTACGTCTCTTCATCATACTCGACTGCGGCATCAAGGCCACCGACGAAGTTGCCTATGCGCGCTCACTCGGCATCGACTTCATCATCTGCGACCACCACGTGGCCGACGATGTGCTGCCCCCTGCGGCAGCCATCCTCAACCCCAAACTCGAAGGCTCGACCTACCCGTGCTCCCATCTCTCGGGGTGTGGAGTGGGCTATAAACTCATGCAGGCCTTCGCCATCTCCAACTCCCTTCCTATGGGCGACCTCGAGGGACTGCTCGACCTTGTGGCGGTGTCAATCGCCGCCGACATCGTGCCGATGGTAGGTGAGAACAGGATACTCACCTACTATGGTCTCAAACGCCTCAACTCCAACCCCAACATGGGTCTGCGCGCCATCATACGCACCTGCGGACTCTCGGGCAAGGAGATTACCATCAGCGATGTAATATTCAAGATCGGACCGCGCATCAACGCCTCGGGACGTATGCAGAGCGGCAAAGAGGCCGTCGACCTGCTCGTGAGCCGCGACATGGCCGACGCTCTGGCTCGCGCCAAGGATATCGACGGATACAACCAGGACCGTAAGGAGCTTGACAAGCAGATAACCGAAGAAGCCAACACTATACTCGAAGAGCGCGACGTAAGCCATTCGCAGAAAAAGTCGATAGTCATCTACAACAAAAACTGGCACAAAGGCATCATCGGCATCGTGGCATCGCGCCTCACCGAGCTCTACTACAAGCCGACCGTAGTGCTCACCCATGCCAACGGCCTGGCCACCGGATCGAGCCGTTCGGTGCAGGGTTTTGACGTCTACAGTGCGGTCGAGTCGACCCGCGACCTGCTCGAAAACTTCGGCGGACACACCTATGCGGTAGGCCTCTCGCTCAAGGAGGAAAACATCCCCGAGTTCACACGCCGGTTTGAGGAATATGTCAGGACCAATATCCGCACCGACCAGCTCACGCCCCAGCACGACATTGACGCCTATCTGACATTCAGCGAGATAACACCCGAGTTTCTCACGTTGCTGCGCAAGTTCAACCCCTACGGGCCAGGCAACTCCAAACCTGTGTTCTGCACCCTCCGTGTCAAGGACTTCGGCACCAGCAAACTCGTCGGCAAGCAGGGCGAGCACATCAAACTCGAAGTGGTCGATGACACCTCGGGCAAAGTCTACAACGGCATCGCCTTTAACTCGGCCGCCTACTTCCCCCACATCCACGCCGGCAAGCCGTTTGACATCTGCTACACCATCGAGGAAAACAAGCGCAAGACATCCCACTCCGTACAGCTCCTCGTAAAAGGAATCCTCTGTTAATTAGTAATTAGCAATTAGTAATTATCAGGCTGACGATCAGCAATTCACAGCAGTCCGTAAATTATACACACTATCAATTGCCAATTACTAATTGAAACTAAGTGTCCTGAAGCAATATTGGGGCTATGACGAGTTCCGGCCCATGCAGGAAGAGATAATCGACTCCATGCTCGCCGGACACGACACCCTCGGACTGCTCCCCACAGGGGGCGGCAAGAGCCTCACGTTTCAAGTGCCGGCACTCATGCTTGAAGGAGTGACCATAGTAGTCACCCCACTTATCTCGCTCATGAAGGACCAGGTGGACAACCTGGCCGACCGTGGCATAAGGGCCGTATTGTTTCACTCCGGACTCACACCGCGCGAAAAAGACCTCGCCATGACACGATGTCGTCTCGGCAAAGCCAAGATTGCATACGTCTCACCCGAACGCCTTCAGAACGAACATTTTCTCGCCGAACTGCGCACACTCACCGTCTCGCTGCTCGTGGTCGACGAGGCCCACTGCATATCGCAGTGGGGCTATGACTTCCGCCCCTCCTACCTGCGCATAGCAGCCCTGCGACGCATAGTAGGCCCGCACGTGCCGGTGCTCGCGCTCACCGCCTCGGCCACGCCCGAAGTCACGGCCGACATCATGCGCCACCTGTCGTTTGACAAGCCGCGAGTCTTTGCCCGTAGCTTCACACGCGAAAACCTCAGCTACATAGTGCGTTATGCCGACGCCAAGGAGCCGACACTCATGCGCGTGCTCCTCAACACCTCAGGCACCTCCATAGTATATGTGCGCTCGCGACGCCGCACCCGCGAACTCGCCGCACTCCTCTCCGACGCCGGCATATCGGCCGAAGCCTACCACGCCGGTCTCGACCCCGAGGACAAAGAGATGCGCCAGGACCGATGGAAACGCGGCGAAGTGAGAGTCATGGTAGCCACCAACGCCTTCGGCATGGGCATAGACAAACCCGATGTGCGCCTGGTGGTGCACTACGACCTGCCCCCATCGCTCGAAGAATACTATCAGGAAGCCGGGCGAGGCGGACGCGACGGCAAGGAGTCGCTCGCCGTGGTCATAGCCTCGCGCTCCGACAAGGGACTGCTCACACGACGCGTCAACGAAGCCTTCCCGCCCAAGGACTTCATAGCCCACGTCTACGAGATGGCAGGCAACTTTCTCAACATCCCCGTGGGCGAAGGCTACGGGACTGTATGCCAGTTTAATTTCAACCTTTTCTGCGACACATTCAGCCTCCCGCCCGTCACCACACGCAGCGCGCTCCACATCCTCACACGCGCCGGCTATGTGGAGTATATCGAAGAGACCACCTCGCGCTCACGCATCATGGTGATAATGAAGCGCGACGACCTCTACTCGCTGCGTCTCAACCCCGACACCGAAGAAGTGTTGCAATGCGTGCTCCGGCAATACACAGGCCTGTTTGCCGACTATGTCTACATAAGCGAACTCATGATAGCCGAGCGTCTGCGCCTCTCGTCCGAGCAGGTCTACAACTCCCTGCTCACGCTCGGGCGCATGCACGTAATCCACTACATCCCCCGCGCCACCACCCCCTATCTCGTCTTTACCACCTCGCGCGAGGAGCCGCGCCACATCATCATCCCCATCGACGTCTACGAGCGTCAGCGCGAACGCATGGAGCAGCGGGTCAACGCGATGAAGGAGTTTGTGTTCAACGCCTCGGAATGCCGCGCCAACACCCTGCTGCGCTATTTCGGCGAATCGCCGGCCGAGCCGTGCGGCAAATGTGACGTCTGCCGCTCGCGACGCCAGGCCCGGCGCGCCGATGCAGAGCAGTCCAATCTGCGCGACGCCATCATCTATCACGCCTCGCGCCCCGGAGGCACCGACGTCAGCGAGACAGTCGACACCCTCGCGCCCCGCTACGGACGCGACACCGTCATACAGGCCATCCGCGACCTCGCCTCACAGTCGGCAGTCATCCTCCGCGACACCCGCATCACTCTGAGAGCACTGTAAGCGGGGTGTACTATCTCCTTAGTACACCCCCGCACGCCATCCGCCCCAAAGGCTTTGAGGGTGTCTTAGACGGGTAGTACACCATCCAGTCTATCGTTTTTTAAACCAAAATATGGGGTAAATGTTGTTTTTTTAGTACTTTTGCAAGATAAACCCTCCTAACAGGCAGTTTTTAAAGACGATGCATCCTATCAAGCAGTTAAGATTGCTCCTTGCAATGATTGCGGCAGCCATGCTGGTGGCCGCCTGTGCCAATATGGGCCGGCCCGAAGGTGGCCCGCGCGACGAGCTGCCTCCCGTGTATGTGCGCTCCACCCCCGCGATGGGCCAGCTCAATGTCAAAGGCAACAAGATAACAGTCGAGTTTGACGAGAATATCGCTCTTGACGACGCCATGAACAAGATAGTCGTGTCACCGGCCCAGCGCACCACCCCCGCCATATCGTCAAACGCCAAACGCGTGACCGTAGAGCTGCGCGACACACTGCTGCCCAACACCACCTACACCATCGACTTTGCCGACGCAGTCAAAGACCTCAACGAAGGCAATGTGCTTGACGGTCTGGCCCTTGACTTTGCCACAGGCGATACCATCGACACCCTGCGCATCTCAGGCATGGTGTTTGAAGCACAGACGCTCGAGCCCGCACAGGGCATGCTCGTGGGCGTATACTCCAATCTCGAGGACTCGGCCATACACACTCTGCCGATGGACCGCATCACCAAGACCAACCAACTGGGACAGTTCACCATACGCAATCTCAAGGAAGGGACCTATCGCATCTTCGCGCTCAACGACGTGAACCGCGACTATCACTGGGACCGTTCGGAGGACGTAGCCTTCTATGACGCCACCATCAGTCCGACAGCCACCCCGACCACCGTGACCGACACCCTCGTGCGCGAGAACGGTCAGCGCGACTCGCTCGTGACCCGCGACGCCACCCGTTATCTGCCCGACGATGTGCTCCTCACATGGTTTAACGAAGGATATTCCTCGCAATATCTCAAGGACTACAAACGCCCCGAGCGCAACAAGATAACCTTTCAGTTCGGCACCAAGGCCGACACCCTCCCCATAATCCGTCTGCTCAACACCCACCGCGCAGGCGACGAAATATCCACCTGGAGCATGCTCGACGCCTCGCCCACACTTGACACGCTGACCTACTGGATAGCCGACACCTCGCTCGTAGCCATCGACTCCATCACCCTCGAGGCCAGCTACATGCGCACCGACACCAACGACTGCCTGAGCTGGACCACCGACACCCTGCGCTTCAACATACGCACCGTCAAGAAAAAGGAGGAAAAGAAAAAGAAGAAAAAAGACGACGAGGAGGAGGACTCAATACCCAAGATACCACATATGGACCTGCGCGTATCGTCAGGCTCCAGCCAGGAGCTCAACCGCGGACTCGTCATCACCGGAGGCACTCCGATAGTGAGCTTCGACACCACGGCTGTGAAACTCGAGATGCAGGTCGACACGCTATGGTATCCCATAGAGCCGCCGCGTTTTCACCGTCTCGACTCGCTCAAGCCCATGACCTACACCGCCCCCTATGAATGGGAGGAGGGCACGAAATATCGTCTGACGGTCGACTCGGCCGCCGTACATGACATCTACGGACTCGACAACGAACCGCTCACCCATGAGTTCACCACCAAAAAGAGCGACGACTACTCGACCGTATCGTTCACCATCACCGGACTTGACGGACGTCCGGCCATAGTGGAAGTGCTCAACACGTCCGACAAACCCGCCGGCTACGCCCCCGTCGAGGGCAACATAGCCACCATAGCCTATCTGCCGCCCGGCACCTACTACGCACGCCTGTATATCGACGCCAACGGCGACGGCAAGTGGACCACAGGCTCACTCTCCGACTCAATACCGCGCCAGCCCGAGGAGACATATTATTATCCCAAGAAGCTGACTCTCAAAAAGAACTGGACCATCGAGCAGAGCTGGGACATCAACGAGCTGCCCGTCGACCAGCAGAAGCCGCAGGAAATCAAGAAAAACAAGCCCAAGCGCAAGAAGGGCGATCCTGAGGAGCCACGCAACGGTGACGAAGAGGAAGAGGACGAATTTTTTGACGACCCCTTCATGAACAACGCCACCCGCAACGGCAATCTCACCAACGGCAACTACAACTATAACACCAATAACAGATATTTTTAGACAACTGTCCGACATTGGCAAACTTCACCAAAATACTGTTGCGCTACTGCGTGCCCGCAGTGATAACCGTAGGTCTGTGTTACCTGCTGGTCAGGGGGATGGACCTGCGTCAGATGTGGGAGACCATATGCACGCAGTGTGACTTCCGCTGGATAGCCGTCAACATCCTCCTGCTCATCGGAGCCATGTGGGCACGCGCCGCCCGCTGGCAGCTCCAGCTCAGAGCTCTTGGCATCAAGGCCTCGGTGTGGGTGCTGACACTGAGTGTATTCGGCACCTATGCGGTCAATCTGGTGTTTCCGCGTCTTGGTGAAGTGTGGCGCACCGGTTTTGTGGCCGAGCGTCAGAAAGCCCCCTTCACCACCGTATTCGGCTCGATGGTGGCCGACCGCCTCTCCGACACCGTTATGGTCGGACTCATCTCGCTCTCGGCCTTTGTGCTCGCAGGCCCGCAACTGATGTCATATCTCGGCCAGAACCCCGGGCTCATGGCCCGCGTCATCGCCCTGCTCTGTTCGCCCGTGCTGTGGGGCTGCGTGACAGCGGTGCTTGCCGTCACGGTGTGGATATTTGTCAGGTATCCCGAAAACAAGGTTGTGGCCACATGCCGCCGTCTGTGGCAAGGGCTGTGGGAAGGTTTTGCCGTGATAGGCCGCATGAGAGGCAAAGGTCTGTGGCTCTTCTACACCTTAATATTATGGACGTGCTACTTTGTGGGACTCGTGTGTGCCTTCATGTCATTTCCGCTCGTAGCCGAGGTGATGGTGCGCCACGGGCTTACAGCCGTACAGCTCTGCTTCGTACTCACAAGCCTGTCGATGCTTGTTCCATCCAACGGCGGCATCGGACCCTGGCAGTGGGCCATGATATTCGGCCTCAGCCTCTATTGTGACGGCATCCCGGGCCTGACCAAAGATTACATGGCATCATTTGCCAATCTCGCGCTCGGCGTACAGGCCGTGACATCTATAATACTCGGTCTTTTCACTTTCGCGTGGATAGCCCTAACCAAAAACCCGAAGAAATGAAATGGATTGACGACCAGGAGGATTATTTCCTTCGCGACTTCAACGACAAGGATGGCGACAAAACCGCCACCCCGGCTGAAGGCACAGACACTCCCGCCGCTCCTGCCGCCGGGAGCGACACCGCTACGGCCGCTGACAATCAACCCTCATCGCAGAACGGCGGCGGCAGCAACGAGTTTACATTCCCCTCGGGCCAAAGTTACGCCAATGGCTCTCCGGCCGCATCTCCGGCCGATGATGACGCTCCGGCCCGGAGCCGTCGCCGACGTCGCCGCCGGCGTCTGGCCTGGTTTTTCATTATAGTGTTTGCCGTGCTGGCCGTGGCTTTCTACATACGCTATTTCGTGCCCTATACGTCCGACACTCTCACCACGGGCTATATCACTCTTGTGGAGAAGAGGGGCATATTTTTCAAGACATTTGAAGGAGAGATGATTTCTGAGAGTGTGCTTGCCGATACTTCCAAGGTGTACTCGCGCGATTTTTATTTCTCCATACCCAACGACTCTCTGGGGCGGCTCGTGCAGTCCTATCAGGGTACGGGCAAGCGTGTCACCGTCACCACACAAAAATATTTCGGCACCGTGCCCTGGCGCGGCTCCCAAAAATCTGTCATAACGAACATTTCTGTCAATTAGTAATTAGCAATTAGTAATTAGTAATTAACTAATGCTGATATTATCAGTGATATTGGCTGTCAATTCAATGCCATCATTATTATATTGCAAATTGCTTAATCGGCTTGCCGCTTGGCTTGCAAAAAATTGCTAATTGCTAATTACTAATTGCTAATTATTTATTGCTAATTGCTAATTTGAAGTTTAAAGTAAGAAGGATTGGATATAAAGTTATTTCCCCCCGAAGGATTTCTTGAGGCGCGGCTGTCGCTGCCGCTGTCCAAGAGCATGAGTGCGCGCGCGCTCATCATCAGTGCTCTCACTCCCGGAGCCGTATTGCCGGGACAGGTGGCTGAGTGTGACGACACCGACGCCATGCTTGCGGCTCTGCGCGATGCTCCGCTCTCTCCCGCCCACCGCACCGTCAATGTAGGCGCGGCCGGCACTACCATGAGGTTTCTCACCGCCTACTACGCCTGTACACCGGGATGTGACATCACTCTCGACGGCTCTGAGCGTATGCGCCAACGCCCTATCAAGGTGCTCGTCGAGGCTCTGCGTCAGCTCGGTGCCGACATAAGCTATGAGGGCGAAGAGGGTTTCCCGCCGCTGCGCATACGCGGACAGCGGTTGCGCGGAGGCGAACTCGAACTTGACGCTTCGGTCAGTTCGCAGTATATCTCGGCACTGCTCATGACGGCTCCCGTCATGGAACAGGGTCTGAAACTTACACTGCTCGGCGAGATAGCATCGCGCCCCTATATACTCATGACTCTCAAGATGATGCGCGACCACGGCGTGGAGAGCGATTTCTATCTCAACACCGTCACTGTGCCCGCGGGCAGCTACAAAGTACCCGCGACACCCCGCCCCATCGAGGGCGACTGGAGCGCGGCGGCCGCATGGTATGAAATCGTAGCTCTCTCGGCCGGCATGGTCACCATCGACAATCTCACCGACGATTCATGTCAGGGCGACCGACGTCTGGCCGACATATATGCCCGCCTGGGTGTCGACACCGAGTGGGAGGGCGAGGAGGGTGGCACCGAGCTTATGGCCAATCCGGATGCCGACGCGAGGGCCTCAATCGATTTTTCCGACTGTCCCGACCTTGCACAGTATGTGACGGTGACTTGCGTGATGCTGGGCATACCGTTTCACTTCACCGGACTTCACACTCTCGCCATCAAGGAGACCGACCGTGTGGCGGCTCTGCACGACGAACTTGCCAAGACCGGCGTGATGCTCGACACATCGGTGGCGGGCGCGCTCAGTTGGGACGGACGCCGTGTACCCATCAGCCGCATGCCTGTCTTTGACACCTATGACGACCACCGCATGGCCATGTGTCTCGCGCCCGTGTCGCTCTATATCCCCGGCATTGTGATACGTAACGCCGAGGTGGTGAGCAAGAGTTATCCCGGCTATTGGGATGCCCTGCGCGCCGCCGGCTTTACCATCGCCGATGCCGACGCCGAGACTCCCGATAACGAAAACGAAGCATAAGCAGCCATGACAGGAGCTTTCATAATACTCGGCATAACTCTTCTGACGGGCCTGATACTCTATATCACCCGTGACAGGTCAGCCACGGTGGCCGACTCTACGACTCCGCAAGAGGAGATTGAGGAGGAAGAGGTGTGTTGCGGGCGGCATGCGGTGTGCGAGAAGGGGTTACTGACCTCCGAGGAGCTGTATTACAACGATGAGGAACTCGACAGCTACAAGGGTCGCGAGCCTGGGAGCTATACCCCAGAAGAAATTGAGGAGTTTCGCGAAGTACTCTACACTCTGCGCCCCGAGGAGGTGTATCAGTGGGGCGTCGCTCTTACTCAGCGCGATATACCTCTGCCCGACGCCCTGCGCGACGAGTGGCTCATGCTTGTCTCTTGACTTGCTCTTCGAGCAAAGGTTATGAGGTTATAAGGTTATAAGGTTATAAGGTTAAGCCTGACGGAACGTTTTTGGGGCTAATGGGGCCGATGGGGCTAATGAGCCGAATGGGCCTGATGGGCCTGATGGGCGACCGACAAAACCTTGTAATCTTTGCTCTTCGAGCAAAGTGACTGATTTATTGATAACTTATAATCTTATAACCCTTAGTCAAAGGCCAGATAATAACCTCATAACCTTTGCCCATAGGGCAAGTAATAACCTTATAACCTTTGCCCGCAGGGCAAGTAAAATGGATATATTTAATTACGAGTTTTTCCGCAACGCACTTATGGCGGTGGTGCTGCTGAGCATTGCGTCGGCCATCATAGGGACATATATAGTGAGCCGTCGTCTGGTGTCAATATCGGGCGGCGTGACACATGCCTGCTTCGGCGGTCTTGGTCTCGGCTATTATCTGAGCATCAACCCCGTAATCATGGCAGCCGTCTTTGCCATAGCCTCGTCGCTGGGCGTTCAGTGGATGTCGGCGCGACACCGTGTGCGCGAAGATTCGGCCATAGCCGTGATATGGGCCATAGGTATGGCCATAGGCACACTTTTTATATTCCTGACTCCGGGCTACGTGCCTGAACTCAATTCGTTTCTCTTCGGCAATATCCTCACTGTCACCCGCGGCGACCTGTGGGCATTCCTGATATTCACGCTCGTGCTTACAGGATTTATGGCTGCCATGTATCGCAACATTGTCATCTGTGCCTTCGACCCTGACTTCGCCCGGGTACGCCGTCTGCCGGTGACCTTTGTCACCACTGCCATGACCGTGCTTGTGGCCGTGTGTATAGTGCTCACCATCCGGCTTGTCGGAGTGATGCTGCTCATGTCGATGCTCGCGCTGCCCCAGATGACCGCCGAACTGTTTGTCAAGCGTTTCGGCTCCATAATGCGGCTGTCAATCGGCATCTCGCTGACATGCTCGCTGGCCGGACTGCTGCTGGCCACGGTGGTCAACGTGCCGTGCTCGGCCCTGATAGTGCTGACCATGGCCGGGGCCTATCTCGTGTCGTGGGCCATACGCCGAATTATCTGAAAAAACCGCCGATTGGCCACATTTGCCATATTAGCCTCATGAAATAGCGGTCAAATTATTTGAATTAAAGCGAAAATATTGTACCTTTGTGCGTTAATTGCGCAGGATAGCTCCCGCGCACCCGCCTTAACATACCAAACCGAATAATCAAAAATCATCTAAACATAGAATGGCAACACTCGAAAAAATCCGTAGCAAGTCAGTGCTCTTGCTGATCATCGTTGGAGCCGCCTTGCTGGCTTTTATCATCGGTGACTTCTTCACTTCGGGCCGCACCCTCTTCGGCACCGGAACAACCATCGCCAAAGTAGGCGACCAGAAAGTAGATGTACAGGAATTTCAGCGTCGCGTGCAGCAGGCCTCACAGCAGGCCCAGCAGAGCGGCCAGCGCATCGACAACGCCGTGCTCCAGCAGCAGGTGCTCGATGCCATGATCGCTGAAAAGCTCTTCAACCAGGAGATAGCCGACCTCGGCATCACCGTGACCGACGCAGAGCTTACCGAAATGATGGTGGGCAAAAACTCGGCCTACGTAGACCGCATGGTGCAGCAGCAGCTCGGCCTGCCCGACGCAGCCACCGCCCACGACATGGCTTTCAACCCCACAAAATACGGCATGCCCCAGGAACAGGCCATGCAGCTCCAGCAGTATTGGCTCGACATGGAGCAGAACGTCGAGAAGATGCTCCTCCAGCAGAAGTTCCAGACTCTCTTCACAGGTCTCATCGCCGCCAACAACCTTGACGCCAAGGCTCTCTATGACGAGAACGCACCCACAGCCAACGTGGTGTATGCCAAGAAAGACTTCTCATCGCTCAAGGATGATGAATATGCCGTCGAAAGCTCCGACGTCAACGCCATCTACAACTCGGAGAAAAACCGCTATGCCCTCACCGAGCCCGTGCGCCTCGTGAGCTACATAGCCGTCAACATCATCCCCTCACAGGCCGATGTGCTCGCCGGTCAGAAGAAAGTCGAGGACGCAATCCTCGCCCTCAACAACCAGCCCGAGACACAGGGTCTGGCCGACATGCCCGAGTTTATCGCCGACCGTCAGATGCTCTCACAGGCCGACGTAGACCGTCAAGCCCGTCTGAAATCAGCCCTCGACTCGCTCTCAGTGGGCCGTGCAGTGCTCGTGAGCAAGAACGGCAACGACTACACCATCGCCAAGCTCCTCAACAAGAGCCAGCAGCCCGACAAAGTGAAGCTCGACTTCATGGCCGTGCAGGGCACCAAGGCTCAGATCGACTCGCTCGTAAGCCTCCTCAACGGCGGCGCGGCGTTTGACTCAATCGCAGCCTCGCCCTTAGTGGCCCAGTCACAGAAAGAGATGGAGGTATCGCTCCTCGACGCCAACTCGGCCATGATCAAGGAGCTCATCGCCGACCGCGCCACCGGAGTATACTTCGCACCCGACACACTTGCCGAGGGCGGACGCATCGTGCGTGTGGCCGAGCTCAACGCTCCCACAACTGTCTATGAGATCGCCAACGTGACCTTCACCACCGAGCCCTCCAACGCCACCATCAACGAGCTCGAGGCATCGCTTCAGGACTATGTGGCCGGACACCGTTCAGCCAAAGAGTTTACCGACAGCGCGCAGGCCGGCGGCTACACCGCCTTCCCCTTCTACGTGTCGGCATCAACCCCCTCTATCAGCAACCTCACCGACAGCCATGCGGCAGTGGCATGGGCCATGGAGGCCGACAAGGGTGATGTATCGCCCGTATTCGGCGACATCCAGACCGGCCACCTCCTCGCCGTGGCAGTCGACGACATCTATGAGGACTTCACCCCGGCCCGCGACCCGCAGCTCAACAACGAGCTGACCCGCCGCGCCCTCAACAACAAGAAGGCCGCCAAACTCATCGCCGACTATCAGGGCAAGGCCTCTGACATAGCCGGATATGCCCAGCTCATGGGCGCATCGGTCGACACCACCTCGGTTAACTTCGGCCAGCCCTTCGTGCCCGGCATCGGCATGAACGAGAGCGAGCTCCAGGGCCGTGTGGCCGCAGCCAAGGCAGGCGACCTCATCGGTCCCATGCAGGGCAGCAACGCCGTGGTAGTGCTCCAGGTGACAGCCATCGACAACGAAGGCCGCCCCTACAACCGTGAGGAGAGCGCGGTACGCTTTGACCAGCAGCGCGGCGCATCGCGCATGGCCGGCAACCTCCCCGCCATACTCCGCGGCAACAAGAAAGTAAAGAACAACATGAACATTTTCTATAAGTAAGCATCCCGTAAACAAAAGGATATGAATCACCCTCGGCCGATAATGGCGGCCGAGGGTGATTTTTTTGTCAAGACGGGAGATATACCGGTCTGACTGTCACTTTTAGTTTGATTAACTACAGTGTTTAGCGGATTTTTTGTAACTTTGTCACCCAAATAAACTAACGCTATCAACATGAAAGATAAAGAAATCGTGCTCTCGGGCATCCGTGCCACCGGCAATCTGCACCTGGGCAACTACTATGGCGCTCTCAGCAAGTTTGTCAAGATGCAGGATGACTACGACTGCCTCTTCTTCATAGCCGACCTCCACGCACTCACCACCAATCCCGACCCCAAGGCCCTGCACGAGAACGTGCGCAACATCCTGGCCGAGTATCTCGCCGCCGGCGTAGACCCCGACAAGGCCAATATATTCGTCCAGAGCGATGTGCCAGAAATATCCGAGATGTATCTGCTGCTCAACATGCACGTGGGCATCGGCGAGCTTATGCGCACAGCCTCATTCAAAGACAAGGCCCGCAAGCAGCTCGGCATCACCGACGACGGCCAGGACATCGAGAAGCAGATAATCGGAGCCGACACCAACAAGCGCGTCAACGCCGGCCTGCTCACCTATCCCACTCTCATGGCTGTTGACATCCTCATCCAGAAGGCCCACAAGGTGCCCGTAGGCAAGGACCAGGAGCAGCATCTCGAGCTGACACGCCGCTTTGCACGCCGCTTCAACTCGTTCTATGGCGTAGACCTCTTCCCCGAACCCGAGAACTTCAACTTCGGCGACCATGCAGTGAAGGTGCCCGGACTAGACGGCTCGGGCAAGATGGGCAAGAGCGAGGGCAACTGCATATATCTCGTTGACGAGGAAAAGGTGCTCCGCAAGAAAGTGATGCGCGCCAAGACCGACGAAGGCCCCAAGGAGCCCAATCAGCCCGTATCGGAGCCTGTAGAAAACCTCTTCACCCTCATGGAGCTTACATCGGGCCCCGAGATGGTGCAGCAGTATCGCGACGCCTATGCAGACTGCTCGATACGCTACGGCGACCTCAAGAAGCAACTGGCCGACGATATACTCAAAGTCACTACCCCGATACGCGAACGCTATCAGGAGATACGCGCCGACGAGGCATATATCGCCAAGGTGGTGCGTCAGGGAGCGGAACGCGCCCGCGAGCGCGCGTCGAAGACCCTTGCCGAAGTGCGCGAGGCCATGGGTATTTTGAAGTTTAAAGGTTAAAAGATCAAGAGTTTAGAGCTCAATTTATAATCGTGAAGCGATACAATCTCATCAACAACACATTGGGCTGGCTGTGCTTTGCCATAGCCGCGGTGACATATCTGCTCACCGTCGAGCCTACAGCCAGCTTCTGGGACTGCCCGGAGTTTATCTCGCAGGGTTACAAACTTGAAGTAGGCCACCCGCCGGGCAACCCCATATTCATGCTTGCCGCCCGCTTTTTTGTCAACTTCGCCTTTGGCGACGTGACCAAGGTGGCACTCATGGTCAACTCGATGTCAGCACTGCTGTCGGCGGCAACCATACTGCTGCTCTTCTGGACCATCACCCATCTGGTGAAACGTCTGACAGTCAAGGATGACGCCGAGGAGGTATCGCTCGTGCAGATGCTCGTGATTTTCGGTTCGGGCATATGTGGCGCGCTGGCCTACACGTGGAGCGACACGTTCTGGTTCTCGGCCGTCGAGGGCGAGGTCTATGCGTTCTCGTCGTTCTGCACCGCGCTGGTGTTCTGGCTGATACTCAAGTGGGAAAACCGTGCCCACATGCCCCACAGCGACAAATATCTGATACTGATAGCCTATGTGATAGGCATCTCAATAGCCGTACACCTTCTCAACCTGCTGTGTATCCCCGCCATAGGCCTGGTCATCTACTACCGTCTGTGGAAAGACACCACCGCGACAGGCTCGCTCGTGGCACTCGGCCTCTCGGCCGTAGTGGTGGGTCTGATACTCTACGGACTCGTGCCCGGATTCATCGAAGTGTCACAGTATTTCGAGCTCTTCTTTGTCAATGTGGCCGGTCTGAGCTACAACATCGGTGTGCTCATCTATGCTATCCTCACTGTAGGCTCGTTCATATGGGCCATCAGCGAACTTTACAAGCAGAACAACGTGAGCCGTCTGCGCTGGAGCGTGGCCCTCAGCATTCTGCTCTCGGGCATTCCCTTCATCGGCAACAGCATGTGGATACCCGTCATTATCATGGGTGGCCTGCTGGCCTATCTGTTCTGGGCCAAGAAGCTCCCGGTGAGAATCCTCAACATCGTGGTGATGAGCATCTTTGTCATCTTCATCGGCTACTCGAGCTACGCGCTGCTGCTCATACGCTCGTCGGCCAATCCGCCGATGAACCAGAACGCGCCCGACAATGTGTTTGCCCTCGCCTCTTACCTCAACCGCGAGCAGTATGGCGAGCGTCCGCTCTTCTACGGCCAGACCAACAACTCGTCGGTGGTCTATGAAGCATCGCCCTCAGGCCAGCTCACCCCGCAATACTCCGACGGTGCGCCCCAGTATGCCAAAGCCACCAAGACTTCGCCCGCCCAGAAGGACAGCTATGTATTCCAGGGCTATAAGAAGAACTACCGCATGAGCCCCGAGCTCGACATGCTCTTCCCCCGCATATACAGCGGAGCACACACCCAGGCCTATTCGGAATGGATAGGCGGACTCAGAGGCACTCCTGTCAAGGCCACACAGTATGTCGACCAAAACGGCAACGTGATCCAGCATACCGACCGCATCAAGCCGACATTCGGCGAGAGCATGAGGTTTTTCCTCGTCTATCAGCTCAACCATATGTACTGGCGTTACTTCATGTGGAACTTTGCCGGCCGCCAGAACGATATCCAGGGCAACGGCGAGGTAAACCACGGCAACTGGATTTCGGGCATCCCCTTCATCGACACTCCCCGTCTGGGCGACCAGAGTCTTCTGCCCGACTCGGAGGGCAAGGGCAATCCGGGCCACAACGTGTTCTACATGCTCCCGCTCATCCTCGGCCTCATCGGTCTCGGCTGGCAGGCATTCGTGTCAAAGCGCGGCATCGAGCAGTTCTGGGTGATATTCTTCCTCTTCTTCATGACGGGTATCGCCATTGTGCTCTATCTCAATCAGACACCCTCGCAACCCCGTGAGCGCGACTACGCGTTTGCCGGCTCGTTTTACGCCTACACCATATGGGTGGGCATGGGTGTTGCCGGCCTGTGGCACATACTCACGAGTCTCATGGCTCCCAAGCCGTCAAAAGAGAAGTCGTCATCGTCCAACCCAGCCGACAAGTCGCTCATCGCAGCCGTCATAGCCTGTGTGATCGGTCTGGCAGTGCCCTTGCAGATGGTATCGCAGACATGGGATGACCATGACCGCTCGGGACGCTACACCACACGCGACTTCGGCATGAACTATCTCGACTCGGTGGACGAAAACGGCATCATATTCACCAACGGTGACAACGACACCTTCCCCTTGTGGTATGCTCAGGAAGTGGAGGGCCACCGCACCGACGTCAAGGTGGTCAACCTCAGCTATCTCACCACCGACTGGTATGCCAATCAGGTCAAGCATCCCTCCTATGAGGCCGCAGGTATCGAGACCCTCGCCAAACCCGAGAATTATGCCTATGACCGCATGAACTTCAACTACTTCGCCTCCGACGAGGACACCACAGCCGTGCTCGTGGACTCATCGCTCGCACAACTCTATGACCCGAAATCGAGTCAGAACTCGTGGAACGCGCCGATGATGAAGTATACCAACATGTATATCCCCGTCGACCTCGAGGCCGCAGTCAAGGCCGGACGCATCACCGAGCAGGAGGCCGCCCAGTGTGACCCCGTGATGATAGCCAACATGCACAACGACCCCGAGTCGATGAGCCACGGAGGCATGACTCTGAGCCAGGTGCTGAGTCTCGACATACTCAACACCTCGATCAAGAACGGATGGAAACGCCCGGTCTACATCGCGTCGACCGTACCCTCCAACTATTATCTCGGACTCCAGCCCTACATGCGCTCCACCGGTATGGCCTATGAGTTCACTCCTGTGGTCAACGACGAAAATTCCGACCGCGACATCGTGGCAGTCAACACCGACAAGGCCTATCGCAACATCACCGAGAAATTCCGCTGGGGCGGTCTCGACAAAGTGACCGAGCCGGGCCAGATATATCTCGACGAGACAGTGCGCCGCATGGTCACCACCCACCGCTCCTATATACTCACCGCAGCCACCGCCTTCATCAACGAGGCTGTCATGGCCGAGCGTGCCGACAGCACCGTCACCGACGAGGCCGACCGCGCGGCTCTCGCAGCCTACAAGGCTGACCGCTACGAGAAGGCCTACACGCTGCTCAAGCTCATGGAGGAGAAACTCCCTGAGGCTGCATCACCCTACGCGGTACAGATACCTCAGAAGATGGCCCAGATATATGCCCGCATAGGCATGGCCACCGAGCGTCCCGAGCTGAAGCAGCACGCCCTCGAGCTTCTCGAGAAGGAGTTGCGCCGCTACGGAGCCAATGTGAAATATTACCAGAGCCTCGCGCCCTGGCAGTATGCGACACTTCAGGACACTGACCGCTTTGCCGAGACTTACTACATGGTGTATCTCCTTCAGGACTATGCCGACGCGGGAGGTGACGCCGAAGCAATAATCAGCGACCTCGAAGAGATGGGAGTCAACTTTGACCGCATCGTCTCGATAATCGAACAACGATAAGCCGGGCTATCAAGCCCAACAGACTATTTTATGGAAAACAAGATAAAAGTGGGCATCACCCACGGAGACATCAACGGCATCGGCTATGAAATAATCCTCAAGACCCTCGAGGATCCCCGCATAGCCGAGATATGCACCCCGGTGGTGTATGGTTCGGCCAAGATTGCGGCGTCCTACCGCAAGATGATGGAGCTGCCCGAGGTGAAGTTCACTCAGATAGAAAACGCAACCCAGGCCAACGGCGACCATAACTATATAATAAATGTAGTCGACGAGACCGTGGTGCCCGAGCCGGGCAAATGCACGCCGGCCGCCGGTGCCGCCGCTCTCGCCGCGCTTGACTGCGCCGTGGCCGATCTACGCGAGGGCAATATTGACGTGCTCGTGACTTGCCCTATAAGCAAAGACGCTATCCACGGCGAAGAGTTTGCCTTTCCGGGCCACACCGAGTATCTCGAAGACCGTCTGGGCCAAGGCTCGGCCAAAGCCATGATGATAATGGCCGGCGAGGAACTCAGAGTGGCCCTCGTCACCATCCACGAACCGCTGTCGGGCGTGGCTTCCAAGGTGACCAAAGAGGCTGTGGCCGACTGTATCATGCGGTTTAACCGCTCGCTCATATCCGATTTCGGCATCCACTCGCCCCGTATAGCCGTGCTCTCGCTCAACCCCCATGCAGGAGACAACGGCGTGATAGGTTCGGAGGAAAACGATATCATCACGCCCGCGGTGGCCGAGGCCTACAAGAAACGGGTGTTTGCCTTCGGTCCCTATCCGGCCGACGGATTTTTCGGAAGCGGCTCCTACAAAAAGTTTGACGGCATCCTGGCCATGTATCACGACCAGGGCCTCATCCCTTTCAAGCTGCTCATAGGCGAGCGCGGTGTCAACTACACAGCCGGACTCCCGGCCGTGCGCACATCGCCCGACCACGGCACAGCCTTTGACATCGCCGGCAAAGGCTCGGCCGACCCACAGTCGCTGCGCGAGGCCATCTACATGGCCCTCGACATCTATCGCAACCGCCGTCGCGAAGCCGACGCCACAGCCAATCCGCTGCGCAAGCAGAACTTCGACCGCGGACGCAATGAGTAATCGCGTGAACGCGATTACTCAGAGTTGAGAATTGAGGAGTTTAACCACTCGCCGGTTTTTAACCGTTTGCTCTTGACAGCCGGGACCGTCATCACACCACATCAACCAATCATGCACTACGCCATTATCGCCGCCGGAGAAGGTTCACGCCTGAAGCATGAGGGCATCAATGTCCCCAAGCCGCTGGTGCGTATTGGCGGAAGCACACTGATAGAGCGGCTGACAGGGATATTCCGCTCGCGACACGACTGCGAGAGCGTGAGTGTAGTCATAAGTCCAGAGGTAGCTGCTTGTGCCCCGGAGATTGACGCCGACCACGTGGTGACGGCCTCCACTCCCGGCTCAATGCACAGTCTGCACCGGCTCGCCCCCTGCCTGAAAGGGTGCGGGCGGTTTTGCCTCACGACAGTCGACACAGTGTTTGACCCGACCGAGTTTGACCACTATATTGACGCCTATGCCGCCGACACAGGCACGTATGACGGCTATATGGGAGTCACGACTTATATCGACGACGAAAAGCCTCTCTACATATCAGCCGACCGAGAGGGCACCGTCACCGGCTATTTCGACACCCCCGTCGAAGGTGCCGACTACATCTCGGGCGGCATATACGCACTGCCCGAGAGCGCGCTCGAGATACTCGACGAATGCATGGCCGCCGGCAAGACGCGCATGCGCGACTTTCAGCGCGCGCTCGTAGCCTCAGGCATGCGGCTCAAGGCGTGGCCTTTCGGACGCATAATCGACATAGACCACGCCTCCGACATCGACAAAGCGGCCCGCCTCCTCTCCCTGGCCCCATAACCTTTGCCCACAGGGCAAAACAAAGCTCTCTTGCATAACCTCATAACCTTATAACCTCATAACCTTTGCCCGCAGGGCAAATAACAGTATGGCCGACACTAAAATAGCAGCAATACTCCGCGCCGGAGCCTATTCGCCCAACCACATAGGCAACGATGCGGCCATAATCAACCTCACGTGCGAACAGTTGCGCAAGCGTGGCTGCCAGGTGAAGACCTATTCGGAGGAACAGCTCATAGCAGGAGCCGTCAAAGAGCCGATAGTCATACACATGTGCCGCGACCAACGCTCGTTTCCCATACTCCAGGCCATGGAAGACTCGGGCCGCCTCGTAATCAACTCGGGCTACGGAGTGGAAAACTGCACTCGCGAACGCCTCACACGCATCCTCCTCGGCTCAGGCATCCCCTATCCCGAAAGCCTCATGGTCAACACCAACCAGACTGTCACCGAGCAGATGGAGCGCATCGGCATGGAGCGCGCCTGGATCAAGCGCGGCGACACGTATGCCATGCACAAGGAGGACGTCACCTATGTGCGTCATCCAGAAGAGGCTCAGGAAGTGCTTCAGGAATACTTTCTGCGCGGCATCAAGCGTGCCGTCATCAACCGTCACCTGGATGGCGACCAGGTGAAATTTTACGGCGTGAGAGACACCGACTACTTCTACTGCTTCTACCCCTTCGAGAAAACCTACTCGTCAAAAGGCGATGACAAAGCCCCGAGACGAGGAGGCGAGGAGGCGAGATTTGACATCGACAAGTTTCGCGACGCCTGCGACCGCGCGGCCGACATACTCGACATACGCATCTATGGCGGCGACGCCATCATCGACCCCGAGGGCAACTTCTCCATCATCGACTTCAACGACTGGCCCAGTTTCGCGCCCTGTCGCGTCGAGGCCTCGGGCGTGATAGCCCGTGCGATTCTCGCCGAAATCAAAAAGCGCAAATAACAAACCCGACAACAAAAATGGCAACAAAAAGCATATCAAAAATAAAAGATAAGTTTATCAACGGCGGTGACATCGTGTCGACATTTCTGCGCTCGTCGGTGTCATCACAGATAGCTTCGTGGATCGACATGGGCGTGGGCTTTGTGTTCTTTGCCTTTGTCCATCTGGCTCCGTGGATATCCACAGCCATCGGCGCGGTGTGTGGCGGCATAGTCAACTGTTGCATCAACTACCGCTTCACATTCCATGCCACCGACATACCGGTCAAGGCCGTGGCCGTGAAATATTCGCTCGTATGGTTAGGCTCGCTGCTGCTCAACGTCTACGGCACACAGGCCGCCTTCGAGTTGCTCAACCAGCTTAGTTTTCTCGAAGAGATGGGCTTCAAACCCAACGGATATTACGCGGCGGCCCGACTGAGCGTCTCGCTCATAGTGTCGATATTCTGGAACTTCCTCATGCAGAAAAACTTTGTATACCGTCACAACCGCATCGACCCCTATGCCATAAGATTTGTCGACCTGTTCATGCATCCCGGCAAGAACGGTTCAGACAAGTGACAGACATCCCCACGGCTGAAATCACATCAATATATATATCCAACGCTACCAATCATTTTCCATACGTATCTCTATGCCCGATTCAGATATCACAATGCAACCCAAGACATCAACTTTCAAGAAGATGCGCGATGCTCTCCAGCAGGGCATCTATTGTGTCATCAACCCCTTCGTAAGACTGCTCATACGCATGGGCATCACTCCCAACATTGTCACGACCATAGGTCTGCTCGGCAATATCGCCGCCGCGGCCCTACTCGTCTATGCCGGATATACCGGCTCGGCCACCGACATGAATTATGAACTTGTGACATGGGCTGGAGCCATCATCATACTATTCTCGCTCTTTGACATGCTTGACGGCCAGGTGGCACGCCTTGGCGGCATGGCCTCGACATTCGGCGCGATGTATGACTCGGTGCTCGACCGCTATTGCGAGCTCTTCACTCTCGGCGGCATCAGCTATTATCTCATCCAGACCGACTATGTGGGCGGTGCGCTCATCACTTTCATAGCTCTTGTCGGCTCAATCATGGTAAGCTATGTGCGCGCCCGCGCAGAAGGCCTCGGCCTCGAGTGTAAGGTGGGCTTCATGCAGCGTCCCGAGCGAGTGGTGGTGACCAGCATCGGCGCGCTCGCCACGGGCATCACCGGCCAGTGTGTCAGCCCGGCTGAGTTTGACGCCACCACTATTCTCATCGTGTGCATGGGCATCATCGCAGTGTTTGCCAACATTACGGCCTTTGCACGCATCAACCATGTACGCAAGCAATTGTAGTTTAGAGAGTTTAGAGTTTAGCCGCTGTGTCAGCGGCCGAGAAATTTGAAGATATTCCGTAAAATGCAGTTTCCCTCCAAGCGCGAAAGTGCCATCATAGTCATCAGCCTTGTGGTGTGGCTTGCCGTCACCGCCACTTTTGTAGGATTCCGGCCCGAACACCTGTATATCGCGGTGTTTCTCGCGGCCATGCTTCTTGTCACAGGCGTTACAAGAAAACTGGTCGTGGCCCTGCTGCCGTTTATAGTCTTCGGCATCTCCTATGACTGGATGAACATCTGCCCCAACTATGAGGTCAACCCGGTGGACATCTTCGGACTCTATTCTGCCGAGTCGTCACTCTTCGGTATCACACTGCCGGCCGCCAACGAGGCCGTGGCGGGCACAATCGTCACCCCCAACGAGTGGTGGGCAATGCACACTACCCCTGTGCTCGACTTTCTGGCCGGATGTTTCTACCTGTGCTGGGTGCCGGTGCCGATACTCTTCGGCCTGTGGCTCTATTTCGACAGACAATACAAGGTGTATCTCCACTTCTCACTCGTATTTCTTTTTGTCAATCTTTTAGGCTTTGCCCTCTATTATGTGCATCCCGCCGCTCCGCCGTGGTATGTGGCCATGCACGGATTTGACTTCATCCCCGGCACACACGGCGAGACAGCCGGTCTCGGACGCTGGGACGAGATGATGGGCGTAGGGATTTTTGACGGTCTCTATTCGCGCAACTCCAACGTGTTTGCCGCCCTCCCCTCGCTTCATGCCGCCTATATGCTCATAGCGTTTATCTACTCGCTGCGTGCGCGGTGTGGTGTGTGGCTGCGGGTGCTCTTTGCCGTGATATGTCTCGGCATATGGTTTACAGCCGTCTACACCTCCCACCACTATATCATCGACGTGCTCGCCGGCATAGGCGTGACCATCGTCGGCTGGCTAATATTCGAGCAGGGACTCATGCGCATCGGAGCCTTCGGCCGTTTTATCAACGCTTATAAAAACTACATAGCACGGTGAGCGGCTGGAGAGAGGAATATCGCAAGTCGCTCAAGTCGATGGACACCGAGGAGCATATCGACCTGGCCTTCTACCGCCCCATAGGATTCATGTGGGCGCGTCTGGCCGCACGCGTCGGTGTCACCCCCAACGCCATCACCATCGCCTCGATATTTCTCGGAGTGGGAGCCGGAATACTCTTCTACTACCCTCAGTTGTGGATCAACGTCATCGGTATGCTGCTGCTCGTGTGGGCCAACTCGTTTGACAGTGCCGACGGACAACTGGCCCGGCTCACCAAGCAATATTCACGCCTCGGACGCATACTTGACGGCCTTAGCGGCGACTTCTGGTTTGCCGCCATCTACATAGCCATCGTGCTGCGCGAAAACCAGGCTGTCCCCCTCTTCGAGTCACACCTCTGGATAATGTGGGCCATGGCCATAGCGGCGGGCATATGCCATGCACGCCAGGCCTCGATGGCCGACTATTACCGCCAGTTTCACCTCTACTTTCTCAAGGGCGAGGAGGGGAGCGAGCTTGACAATGCCGCCGATCTGCGTCGCCAGCTCGAGGAGTCGGGCATGACGTGGCGCGGCAACTTCTGGCGTCGGCTCACCATGACCACCTATCTTGGCTACACACGCCGCCAGGAAGCGTCATCGCCCGCCATGCAGGGACTGCGCCGCACGCTCAAAGAGCGTTATCCCGACGGCCGCATCCCAGTGGAGTTCCGCGACCGTTTCCGCAGCCTCTCGCTCCCGCTGATGAAGTATACCAACATCCTGACCTTCAACTGGCGCACCATAGGCCTCTTCATCACCCTTCTGCTCGGCGAGCCGTGGCTCTACTTTGTCTACGAGCTCACCATCCTCAACGCCATCTATGCCTACATGGTGTGGCGTCACGAGAGCATATGCCGCAGTCTGACCCGAGAGCTTACAGCGCGATGAAAGAGACCGAGGGCATAATATTTGACTACGGCGGCACGCTCGACAGCCGCGGCGACCACTGGAGCGAGGTGATATGGCGCGCTTATGTGTCGGAGAGAGCCGAGGTGACACGCGAGGCGTTCAGAGCGTCATACGTGCACGCTGAGCGCGCTCTCGACCGTGACAAGAGTATCGGTCCGCAAGACACGTTTCGCGATGTCATGCGCAAGAAAATCGGCCTCCAGCTCGATTATCTCGACATATACACACCGGAGCTGCACGAGGCCATAGGCCGCAGGTGTTACGACAGCGCGCGCGAATGTGTGGCCGAGTCGGCCGTGACGCTGCACCGCCTGGCCGAAGACTATCCCCTGGCCATAGTGTCAAATTTCTATGGCAACCTGCACGCGGTGCTCGCCGACTTCGGAGTGTCACACCTCTTCCGTGCAGTCATCGACAGCGGTGAGACCGGCATACGCAAACCCGACCCCGAAATATTCCGCGCAGGCCTGCGCGCGCTCGGCATAACCGATCCCGGCAAAGTGCTCGTGGTCGGCGACAGCGTTGACAAGGACATACTTCCCGCCCACAGTCTCGGATGCCGGACGGCCCTGCTGCCCGGAGTGCCGTGGGAAGCCTCGCGCCCCGCCCCTCAGCTCCCCAAAGAGACCGCCATACTGCAATCATTAAGCAATCTGGCAGAGATTCATATAGAGTTTTAAAAAATTATATACTTTTTTGCATTTTTAACATCTGGGGGGGGTAATTGGTTGAATATTGTATAATTTTGTCATCGTGTTCCAATTAAAGTAATCTACCCATACGGTGACGTTCAATAAAATACACATAAAATAATTTAACCAATCATTATGAAAAGATTTTCTCTATTGTGGCTATTGACCGCAATAATTGCTTTAACCGCCAAGGCTGACATTGAAGTGAGCGTATCGGACCTGCTTTATTCGATAAACACCTCGGACAATACCGCCCGATTGACATTAGGCCGTGCGTTTGCCGGAGACTTGGAGATACCGTCAGAAATCGAGCATGATGGCATAAAATACAATGTCACAGCTATCGGCAACGATGCTTTTTCATATAGTTCAAGCCTGTTGTCAGTAAAGATACCAAATACAATCACAGAAATCGGCGATGGTGCGTTCCATAGTTGCGAACAGCTTGCTGATGTCGACATCGCATCGTCAGTTACAAAAATCGGTATCGCCGCGTTTGCCGGTTGCAAGAAGCTAACGCATATATCCCTGCCTGAATCGGTAGTGGAAATAGGCAGCAGCATATTTGAAGGGTGCAGCTCACTTGAAACAGTAAAACTGAACGACAATATAAAAGTGATTCCTGCCGCAGCATTTTGTTTTTGTGACCAGCTAAAAGAGATAAAACTACCCAAATCATTAATCGAATTAAGCCCTAATGAGCTTTACAGGAATGGAGCATTTCAAGAATGCACCTCTCTTACCGAAATAGAATTACCCGGCACTTTGAAAATAATCGGAGACAGAGCATTCCAACATACCGGTCTGACATCAATCACAATACCCGAAAGTGTCACGGAAATAGGAGGAGGAGCATTGTCATACTGCCAATCACTCGAATCAGCGATACTGCCGGAAGGATTGAAAATACTACACGATGGTCTCTTTGCCTATTGTCAGGCACTGAAGTCCATAAAAATTCCTGATAGTGTAGAAGGCATCGGCTCTGACTATTTATACAATCTGGTCGGTGTATTCCAGCAATGCCGCAATCTTGAGAAAGCCACACTTGGAACGTCATTAAAAACCATAAAACCACATTCATTTTCAGGATGCAACAAGCTCGGAGCAATAGACTTTCCGGCCTCGCTCGACTCGATACATCACTCCGCTTTCGCCAATTGCGCTCTGACTACCGTAAATATCGGCAAGGACGTCAGCTACATCGGTGGGAATGCCTTCTATAACTGCCCGATCACATCATTTACAATAGATCCGGCCAATACACATCTGGCATTTGATGGCAAAATACTTTACAATTACAACAAGACCGTTTTGATTGACTTTATAGGCAATACGGATGATATAACCGAGCTCTTCATTCCGTCTGCCATTACCGAAATACCAGTAGATATATTGACTGATCTAACCAATCTGACTGCAATCAATGTAGCTCAAGGCAATGAAACATACACTTCGCGCGACGGGATTCTTTACAACCATGATATGACCACACTACTGCGATGTCCGCGCGGTTATACCGGACACTTTAAACTGCCCGAGACTGTAACGGACATAAACGACTACGGATTTAAAGAGTGTACCCACCTCTCCGGTATTGATCTGGGAGATAATCTCCAATCAATCGGAATGGAAGCCTTTTCGGGGTGTCAGTTTACCTGCATCATATTGGGAGAAAACATCAACACACTCCACAATAAAGCGTTCGCCCGATGCAATCGGCTGAAAGAAATAATAATACCATCCTCCATCACAACCATTGAACCAGGCACATTCCAATACTGCGACTCCCTGTCATATGTAAAATTACCTGACAATCTGAAAACAATCGGACATAATGCGTTTCAGGGTTGTAGCGGTCTGACAAACATCTCAATACCCGAATCTGTAACCGAAATCGGGTTTGATGCATTCGGAGAATGTGTAAATCTGAAATCAGTGTACATATATAATCCGGTGCCACCTCAAATCTCCGGCAGTCTTGTCCCATATGAAATATCCAGCCAATGCATACTGTATGTACCTAACGGTTCAGAGTCGACCTACGCATCAACTTACAGTTACTTCCAACTTAAAATAAAACCAATAAACCCGACCGATGAAAAGCTCGTCTATCATGCCACACTCCCCCAAACAAATGAAGAATGGAACTTTACATCCATCTGTTGCGGACTGACGGAAAATATTGACAACAACGAAACATACACACTCACATTACGTATAAAAGGGTCGGAAAAGAATATCGATACATTGATACAGATTTTTGGGCTGACCGATGACCGATGGTTCAGCATAACAGACCAATGGGAAACTTATACAATCGTCTTTAACGGCAAGGACAGCTCTCGCTCCAGGGCAACCAAAGGTTTTCTAAACATATTTTTATTCAATTACAGCGGAGATATTTTCATCAGCAACGCAACTCTGATCCCAAGCAGTTCATCGGACAACATTGTATACAACAGCGATTTTTCAGAGCTCGGAATGGACGGCTGGAGCATATCAAACAGCAGTGGCGACAACATATCGGCAGAACTCATTCCCGATGACACGACTACAGCCATCACAGAACTGCCAGCAGTAACCTTGACGGAGACATACTCCGTCTATGGACTCGACGGCCGGATGATAATGCATACAACCGACCGCTCTCAGCTCACAACACTCAGACCAGGCATATACATAGTCAACGGTAAAAAGATATTGGTGAAATAAGCATCGCTTCGGGCATTTGCACGTTGCATGTTACGAAAGTTTACGATTAACGTACGCCTGCATATGCGGGTGTACGTTTTTTGTCATACCTTTACGTCACACCAAATATCATAACAGTCATGCACCTGATAAGAAAGCTTTTGACCGGCGTGTCGCTGCTATGCGCGACAGTCACGGCGTGGGGATGGCCGGGAATGCCGATGCCCCACCTACATGTGGAGGGAAGATACCTGAAAGATTCTGACGGCAATGTGGTCAACCTCCACGGCTTTGCCCAGACTTACAGTCCGTGGTTCAACGAGCAAAACACCAAGTGGGGCAACTATGACGTCGACGCGTGTCTCAGATACAACAAAGAGAAAATCGACCAACTCCTTGCGGCCGGATGGAAGATGAGTTTCATACGACTGCACATGGATCCCTACTGGTCCAACACTCCGGGAGTCAAGACAGAGGGCGAACATGACATCTCGGCGTTTGACTTCTCACGCTTCACCAGATATCTTGATGAAGTATTTATCCCGATGGCTGAATATGCCGTCTCAAAAGGGCTTTATGTGGTGATGCGTCCGCCGGGCGTGTGCCCATCCAAGATAGCCGTGGGCGATGACTATCACAAATATCTCAAAAAAGTGTGGGGCCATGTGTCATCACACAGCCGTCTGACCGGCAACCCACACATAATGTTTGAGCTTGCCAACGAACCAATCGAAATCAAAGGCACCGATGGCAACTATACGTCATGGTCGGACGGAAGTTTCAAAAATCTGTCACAGTTTTTTCAGGAAATTGTCGATATCATGAGGGGCAACGGCTGTGACAACATACTATGGATACCCGGCACAGGCTATCAGTCGCAATATGCGGGATTTGCCAAATATCCCGTCAAAGGTGACAACATAGGTTATGCCGTACACGTCTATCCGGGATGGTATGGCAGCGACGCTATGGAGCCGAGCCAGGAGCTTGGAGGAAGCTATGGTGGGGGCTTCGAGGCATTCTCGGCCGGATGGGACGCACAGGTAGGTCCCGTAGCCGCCTTTGCCCCGATAATGGTGACCGAGATGGACTGGGCTCCGTCGAAATATAATGCTTCGTGGGGCAAAAGTATTACCGGCAAAATGTTTGGCGACGGATTTGGCGGCAACTTCAAGGTCATAGCCGACAATTGTGGCAACGTGAGCTGGCTGCTGTTTACGGGCTGCGAACATCTCGCCAAATTTACCGGCACTCAAGGCAGCGCGGGCAGCTACAGCTTTCTCAACGACCCGGAGGCATGTCCGTGGCCTGTATACCACTGGTATAAAGATTATGCCGGCGAGTCGCTCGGATCGGCCCCGACGTCTATGGAGCTGTCATTGCCTTCCGATGGCGACTGCTACCTCATCGCGACAGGCACGTCGCTTGTGCCGGCCATGGTGGCCGACTATGCCGGGGGCTTTCAGCTTAACGCAGTCACCGACTTTGACGTCATGATCGACAACCCCGAGGTTGTGTCGTATGAAAACGGCCGCATAACAGGCAACGCCACAGGCACCACTCATGCCACAATCAGTTACACACTCAACGGCACGACACACAGCGACGGGATGACATTCAACTGCGAGGCTTTTCCTATGCACGCACGATATATCAATCCATCGATATGGGAAAGAGGGTCGTTTGACCAGAGCACCCATACTTTCGTGACCGGCCAATACGGATTTGCCGGATGGAAGTATCCCAAGGGCATTGACCTCTCGGCACACAAGTATCTAATAGCCGAATTGGATGGAGCCAACACGTGTGGAGTGTCATTCAGACTCTTTGACAAAAACGACTATTGGAGCCAGCCGGCCACCGTTGATTTCGGCAACAACCGCCTTGCGGTATTTGACCTCTCGGCCCTCAGGGACGCCAACGGACAGAGTCTTGACCCGTCACACATCTATATAGCGGGCTTCTGGTCGTATGGCAATCAACCGTTTAAAATCGCCCGTGTCTATCTCAGCGACCGTCCCGACGGGCCGTCGGGCATCGGAGAGATAACCGCCGAGACCGGCTTTCAGCTTGTAGACGTCTACAATATGCAGGGCATGAAAGTCAAGTCGCAGACTCCACTCTCGCAGGCAGGCGAGGGGCTGCGTCCCGGCATCTACATAGCGGGGGGAAAGAAAATCATCGTCACAGGACATTAAAAATGACAGGAGTACTTTCACAGAAGTTTTGAATCTCACCACAGACCTTGATAATCGTACTCCAGCCTTATCCCTTGACTGTCTGTTTGTGAGGCGGCGTGTTATTGGAAATATGGTGTATTTTGAGTAATTTTGCACTCAGAATGACACTCCTTACTGCTATCCTTGCGCGCACGCCGCTTATCTCCGACCCTGTGCCTATATTTCTGTCGGTAATGGCCATCATACTTGTGACTCCGCTTCTGCTCAACCGGCTGAAGATACCCCACGTCATCGGTCTGATACTTGCCGGCGTGGCTGTGGGTCCGCACGGATTCGGACTGCTCGACAAGGATATGAGTTTCGAGGTGTTCGGACAAGTAGGACTGTTCTATCTGATGTTTCTCGCAGGCATAGAGATAGACATGTATCATCTGAAGAAAAACCTGTCGAAAGGGCTTGTGTTCGGCCTGTTTACCTTCGGCATCCCCCTGGTCATCGGAGCCGTCGTGGCCATACTCGTGCTTGGGATGCAACTGCCAGAAGCCACACTGTTGGCGTCTATGTTTTCGGCACACACACTGCTGGCCTACCCGATAGTGGCACGATTTGGCCTGACACGCTCGCCGGCCGTAATCATAGCCATCGCGGGCACCATCGTGACCGTGCTCGGCTCGCTCATCGTGCTGGCCGGAGTGCTCGGAGTGGTGAGAGACGGCTCCATACTGTCGCTCGTGAGAGTGCTTGGCTATCTGGTGATCTACAGCGCGGGCATCTATTATGTGTATCCGCGCCTCACGAGCTACTTTTTCAAGAAATATCACGACGGTATACAGCAGTTTATCTACGTCATGGTGATGGTGTTTCTTGCCGCCGCCCTGGCCTCGTGGATAGGGCTGGAGGGCGTGTTTGGCGCATTTCTCGCCGGCCTTGTGCTCAACCGCTTCATCCCCGGCAGGTCTACACTGATGGGGCGACTGGAGTTTGTAGGCAACGCCATCTTTATCCCCTACTTCCTCATAGGCGTGGGCATGCTCATAGACGTGAAGGTATTTACAAGCGGATGGGCCACCATCTATATAGCTGCCGTGATGTCGGCCGTGGCCATGTCGACCAAATGGCTCGCCGCGCTGCTGACACAAAAGGTGTTCGGACTCACCTCCACCGACCGTTCCATCATGTATCAGCTCTCCAACGCCCACACGGCCGTGGCTCTGGCGGTGGTTACCATCGGTTACAGCATGGGGCTCTTCGGCGTGGAGATACTCAACGGCACAGTGGTGATGATACTCATCACCTGCTCGGTCTCGTCAATGGGCACCGCTGCGGCCGCTGCCCGTCTGAAGGTGCAGATTATCGAGCAGACCGACGAGGAGCTGACCCGCGACGAGTCGAGCACCATGCCGCGCACACTGATAGCCGTGTCGAGCCCTCAGACGGCTCCCGGCATCGTCGACCTGGCTCTGTCAATGCGTTTTCCCGACTCGTCGGTGCCTGGCGATTTCTACGCGCTGCATGTGCGCAACGATAATTCGGCCTCGGCGCGCGCCATCAGCCACAGTTCGCTCGAGGTGGCTGAGAGAGCCGCTTCGTCGGTGGAGGTGTCGCTCACACCTATAGAGCGTTTTGATCTCAATTTCATCACCGGAGTGCTCAACACTATGGCCGAACGTGACATCACCGAGGTAATCATCGGTCTGCACAGGCGCAACGCTTTCATCGATTCGTTTCTTGGCGACAAGATAGAGCGTCTGCTCCAGACCACCAACCGCATGGTGGTCATAACGCGCTGCTACATACCGCTCCAGACCATGACGCGCATGGTGGTGGCTGTGCCTAAGAACGCACAGTTTGAGACAGGTTTCCGCCGTTGGGTGCAGGCTACGGGCAATCTGTGCCGACACATAGGCTGCGAGGTAGAATACTGGTGCGAGCCGGCGACCGTCCCCATGATACGCACCGTGCTTGCCCAGGCCAAGATAGGCATACCGATGTCGTTTGCCACGGTGGATGATTACGATGATTTTGTGGTGAAGTCCAACGAGATTTCCGATGACGACCTGCTGGTGGTAATCAGTTCGCGACGTGCCGCGGTGTCGTTTGACAGCGACATGGAGGCTATGCCCGAGTTTCTGCACAAATATTTTGCCAATACCAACCTGGTGATTATCTATCCGAGTCAGTTTGGCACCGAGGCCCCCATGACTATGGCCGAGACGATGGCTACCGACATAGCGGCTGCGCCGTCGACTATCTATCTGTGGGGTATGAGCATCATGCGCCGCCTACGCGGCAAACGGTAGTCTATTATGACCTATTTGAAAGAGTTAAGCCCGGGGAGTGCCTCTTGTAAATAGAGAGCTGAAAAGAGTCAATCAACAAGGTTTAAGAGGGTTTTTAATCACAAATGTCAATAGGTTATTAAACACCCTATTACCATATAATTGACAAGAAATAAAGCCGTAGCGACCAAGGGAAAAGGTTGCTACGGCTTTGCTGTCGATGGGGGCGACGTAATCACTACGTCTATCCAAAAAAGAATAGTGTTTCTATGTCAAGCACGTCGTTCGTGCCAATGGTATGTCGAACCTATTGGAAAGTCAATGAAAAGTGTTTTTATGTATATGGCTATAATCGTCTTATAGCGGATCAAATGATGACTTTTGTCACTTTGTTGCCCTGACGGCGTATGTAGAGACCGTTGGAGGGGTTCTCCACACGTACGCCCTGGAGGTTGTAGTATTCCACGGGAGCGTTCTCGTCGGCTGCCTCGATGTCGGTGATGGCTGTGCTGCCGCCACCATCAGCTCTTACAATATCTACCTGTGTGATATTGACACTCTCTTCACCGGCAATAAGGACACTACGCTCTTCCTGCAGGATCTTAAGAGTCGCAGCATCAACCGGAATCTCAATTGAGCCTGATGCTGATGAATAATATGTACCATATTCAGCATTTACCCCTTCAAGAGCGAGGAAAGGAGGAAGATCGGTCCATGTCCATCCTTGAGTCACATACTGCACTTTAAACGAACCGCCAGTGGCAGTGGTATAGGAAATCTTTATCTTGTCACCAACAGCAATCTTATTGGCGGTAAACTGTGAACATGCAATCTGAAGAGGTTTACCGTCACTCCAACCACCAAGATTATGATTGCCACTCCACAACTCGACATCCATGGTGGGATCAAAAGGAACTGAGTTCTGCAGATAGGCAGACTTGAGAGTCAGAGAGCCGACGGCTGAGTTTTGAATATATATCTGCTTTACAGCATTTTTATAGGTCTCGTTAAGCGGACATGTCACTTTTGTTGCTCCAGCCATAACAGTTGCATCAGAACTTTGGGCTTCGTCAGACACATATTCAACAACGAGTTTTACATCAAAAGCAGTAGGCTCAAACTCGATTACAGCCTCGTCATACTTGCTATAATCCACATCTCCGAGCCACCAACCTTTTCCAGTCCATGCGTCTACGTAGGTTATAGTTTTAGTAGCGGCATCATATGTGGCATTACCCCATCCGGAACCAAGGTCGGCGAGAGTAAGATCCAACGTCTCGGCACTTGCACCGAGAGCAAAGAATGTCATTGCGGCGATTGAGAGTAAATTTTTAATCATAAGCATTTAAGGTTTTAAATTGACAAAAATGTGTCGGTTTGGTAAAAGGATGCAGATTTAGGCAAAAAAACTTGTGGTCCTGTAGAGGAAAATATAACGATATTAGGTAATGGGTATTTGCGGTAATAGATTCAACAGGTTTCTTTTACTAAAAACTACGAGGGCAAATTTAGTACAAATTTGCCCTCGTAAATAATACTATTTTACCACAGGCCGACACTTTCATGACAGACTGTGATTTTATGTCAATTTTATTGGTACCGACGCATGAATTTTTCTTGCAAAACGGTCAAAATGCCAACAAATAGCTCACGCCGGCCGCAACCATGCGCCAAGACGTAGATAAGGACGCCGGTTGTCATTTATTCTGTTTCAGCCTCTCAATATATCTCTTTTGCCACTCGGGCCACTGAGTCAGTGGCCATGAGCGTGTAGAAGTGGAGCGAGGGGACTCCGTGGGCCATAAGGTCGCGACACTGAGCTATGCACCATTCGACACCTACGGCTCTGGCCTGCTCGTCGGTGGTGCACCGGGCGAGCTCGGCTGCAAAAGGCTCGGGAATGTCGCTGCGAAACACCCTCGGCAACACTGTGAGCTGGCTGCATGTGACAACAGGCTTGATACCGGGAATGATGGGGACAGTGATGCCTTCTGCACGGCAGCGGGCTACGAAATCGTAATATTTCTGATTGTCAAAAAACATCTGGGTCACGAGATATGACGCTCCGTTGTCGACTTTTATCCGCGCGTAACGCAGGTCGCTCTCCATGTTGGGCGCGGCCTCGTGCTTCTCGGGATAACAGGCCATGCCGTAGCTGAAAGGTGTGGCGTTGGCCTCGAAGGGCTCGCCGTCGGCATAGATGCCACGGTTGAAGTCGTTGACCTGGGCCTGAAGATCGGTGGCATGAAGATTGACCAGTGACGGGTCGGTCGACTTGTCGGGCCCTTTGGCGTCGCCCTGAAGGAGCAGCAGGTCATGCACTCCTAGAAAGTTGAGGTCGATGAGGGCATATTCGGTCTCGTCGCGAGTGAATCCCTTGCATATGATATGGGGAACAGCCGTGATGCCATACTTGTTTTGTATAGCCGAGGCAATGGCTACCGAGCCGGGACGCTTGCGTATCTTTTTCTTGACGATAGTGCCGTCGGGGCGTTCCTGATACTCGACGGTGCTGCGGTGTGACGTTATGTTGATGTACTTAGGGTCAAACTCACGCAGACGGTCGATGATGCCGTATACGCGCGATATATTGTTGCCCTTGAGCGGGGGAAGTATCTCAAAAGAGAATGCCGTGCGCCCGTCATTGCGTGTAAGGTGGTCTATTACTCTCATTAATTATTTCAGTTCTAAGAGGGTGTTTGATAACGCCCTCTAATTTTTCTTGATTAAATCATAGCCTATTGTCGAGAGAATGGCTCTGAGCATGGCCACGATATGCCACTCTATCTTATAACGCCAGTCGACTTTAGGACGCGCTATGCGGCTTTCGCGCCATGAGCCGAGTGCCAGATGCTGTCCGTAGCTGCCTTGACCGGGAGGCTGAGGGTCGAAACATTCGCTCGGATAGACCGTGAGACCGTCGGGAAGCTCCTGCAACTCATCGCGCAGCGTCGAGGGGCTGTAGCCCCACTGTTTGGCTATCTCACTCTGGATATAGGGCATCAGTGTCATATCCAACGTGAGCGATACGGGCAGGTCGGGACATGTGCCGGTGACAAATCGCCGTCCTTCGTAATAGTCGAGACACCTCTTGATATAGGGATGACGGGGCTCGGCTCCGAAACAGTGTGAGGTAAGGAAGTGCTCGGTGCGGTGCTCGATGAGATGAAACGAATGTTCACGCCCGATAAACGCGCGATGACGGAGCATAGGGTCGAGCGGCCGCAGCATCTTCATATCGGTGTCGAGATATATGCCTCCGTAATGATAGATGGCATGAAGACGCACAAAGTCGGCGGCAAATGCCCATTTGCGCTTGGCAATGGCTTCGCGCATGAATATGTTGTCGATGTCGGCTATGCTCTCCAGGTCCCATTTCATTATGGTGTAGTCGGGCATATGTCGCTGCCAGGAGTCGATGCAGGCCTGTATGTCGGCTGAGAGCGGCTCATTGCTAAACCATGTATAATGAATTATCTTGGGAATCATCGGTTAGTCAGATGTGTGAGTCGTTATAGGTCGTTATATAATGTGTTTGCGAGGTCGTTGAGATATATCTGTGACTCGGGGCCGAGATTGAATATGAGGTCGAGCACCGAGAGTCCCGGCAGAAAACCGAGTCGCGACGCTCTGACCTGACGGTAGGGGGGAATCTGCAGGTCGGCCGCTTCTTTAAGCCGGCTGTCGTGCTCCGTCGCCTCACGCTGGTTGTCACGGGTCAGCCCCAGGATGTCGGCTATCTGCTCATCCCAGGCCGAGGCGAGGTCACAGAGACGGGGATAGCGGTCGGTGACTCCGACGGAGAGCATGGGCAGGAAGCGGTCGATGTAAAACTCGAAGTAGGGTGTGCGGCCATAGGCACTCTCCAGAGCCACACGGTGTACGTCCCACCATGCCCCGTGGGTCGAGACTCCGATTTCACTCCACCGGCAACGGCTCGAGGCCGGTTTGGCAATCGGGACTGTCAGGTCAAGACGTCCGCGGGTGTCGGCTATGGTGAAACGATGGGTGGCTTTGTCGCGCTTGTCAAAAGCCGTATCCCAGTCCATGGCATAACTCCCGGCCGCCCACGCTCTGACATACAGTTCTATCCCCCCGCAAAGACGGGGAGGAAGAGTCAGATGAACGGAAGGATAAAGTATCGGTCGCAAAGCCCCTTTTTTTAATTAGTAATGAGCAATTAGTAATTAGGATTTCGCAATTGACAGTCGGTAATCTCCGGCCAATAATCATTGGCATGCCCGGAATTACTAATTGATAATTACTAATTACTAATTGAATTAAGTATGCGGTTCCAGCGGATGCCGCCGTCAAAGAGTGAACGGTCTTTGTCAAACGAGATGAGCACACGTTCGGGACGACCTACAATGTGGTCTTCGGGGACAAAACCCCAGTAACGCGAGTCGAGCGAATTGTCACGGTTGTCGCCCATCATGAAGTAATAGTCCATCTTGAAGGTATAGGTGTCGACAGGCTTGCCGTCGATATACACCTTGCCATCCTCGCCCAGACGTGCCGAAGGATTGCCTTCATAGTCACGTATCACACGTCCGTAACGCTGCCATGCTTCGGGCGAGAGACGCAGAGTGGAGCCTTTGGCCGGAATCCATATCTCGCCATAGTCGGCACGGGTCCATGAGGATGACACACCTTCGGGATAGAGATATTCCTCGTGCGTGGCCGGCATTTTCATCACCTTGGCCACCGCAGGATCGGCCTCGAGAGCCTTGACCATAGCCGAAGTAAGAGGCGAGGCGTAGACCTGGGGCACAGTGCCGTCGGGATTGACCGTAAAGCCGAGCTGACGCAGAGCCTCGACGTCATCCGGACCAACGGGCACCATGTGGCGGTCGTCGGTCGAGATGCCGAGCGCGTCAAAGGTCTCGTCGCTCATGCGGCCGTTCTTGAGCTGGTAATAATAGTTGAACTGCACCATCTCGGGCTGCTCGATAGGCTCACCGTTGATATATATCACACCGTCGACTATCTTGAGCCGCTCGCCCGGGAGTCCGACAGCGCGCTTGACATAGTTCTCGCGACGGTCCACGGGACGATAGATAATCTCACCGAAGGTCTGCGGATTGGAGAGCACATTGTCGCGCCCGTACATCTTGCAGAGCGTATAGTAGTCGGGGTTTTGAATCTTGACAGCCACAGTGTCGCCGGCAGGGAAGTTGAACACCACGATGTCGCCACGCTCCACACGACCGAGCCCTTTGAGACGATGATATTTCCACTGAGGCGAGTCAAGATAGCTCTTGGTGTTGAGTATCGGGAAAGTGTTCTGCACCAGAGGGAAGTGAATCGGGGTGAAAGGCACGCGCGGGCCATAGGCCATCTTGTTGACCCACAGATAGTCGCCTACGAGAAGTGACTTTTCGAGCGAGGAGGAGGGTATCTGATAGTTCTGTCCGACGAAAGTGAAGACAAAATAGACGAGAATCAACGCGTAGACTATCGCGTCGACCCAGCTCATCACGGCCCGCACTGTGGCGTTTTTCGACTTCTTCCACCACGTGAAGGGTATATAGCCCGTGATGTAGATGTCAAAAAGCAATATCCACGCCAGAGCCACCCACCAGTTGCCCAGCCAGGCGACCCACAGGAAGAAAATGAGCGAGACGATGCCGAAACGCACCCATCGCGACACACTGTTCTCGCGCACGCGACGCTTGAAACCGTCAATAAAAGTTTTAGAGTCCATAGATGATGTTTCAGAGGATGTCTTCCATCATTCGGTCAATTGTAAATATACCCTTGCGGTGGGCTATCCACTCGGCGGCGATTACCGCTCCGAGAGCAAAACCGTCGCGCGACTTGGCCGAATGTTCGATGGTGATGGTGTCGACGGCCGACTCCCATTTTACCTTGTGTATGCCCGGCACTTCGCCGTCGCGATAGGTGAGTATGCCGAGTTTGTCGTCGCCGAGCTCACGGGCGCGGGCCTCGGCGGCAGCCATCTGAGCGTCGCGCTCCTGCTCGGGAGCATTCTTCCACACCACACCGGTCTCGTCCCAGCACTTGATGCGCGGACACTCTTCCAGAATGCCGTCGGCGATGGTGATGGCCGTGCCCGAGGGATGGTCGAGCTTGTGGATGTGGTGGGTCTCGGTCATCGAGGGCTCATACTGCTCCAGCTTGTCCATGATGCGGGCCAGACGACGCGAGATGCTGTTGAACACATGCACGCCGATGCTGAAATTGCTTGAAGCTATCAATGCCGACCCGGCGTTGAGCACAGCCTCCTCGACCTCGGCGCGACGGTCGGCCCAGCCGGTCGAACCACACACCACAGGCACTCCGCGCTCGGCCGAACGCACAATGTTGACCGGAGCGGTCGAGGGGGTGGTAAACTCGATGGCCGCATCGGCCGACGCAAAGGCGTCGGAGTCAAACTCGGCGGTGTTGTCGGCATCTATCACCGACACTATCTGATGGCCACGCTCTAGAGCTATACGCTCGATGGCATGACCCATCTTTCCATATCCTATGATTGCTATTTTCATGACTCTGCAAAAGTACACAAAATTCAGCAAAATTCATCAAAAATCACATGTTCAGGTGTCAAAATATCACTCAGAGACAGCTAATTTATCTTTTACGAACATATACCACCTCCCGAACGAAGCAATGTGGCCTGTATCGTGCCACCGTTGTATTATCCTGTCGAGATAATGCTTTTCGCATACATCTCCGGGCCGGGCCTTGGAATAGATAATGTGTTGCTCGCGAAAAATACGTTTCAGATATGAATGATGAAACCGCGCTCTTGTAGAAAATTCCTCCACATTTATATTCTCCATCAATTCAGGATCATTTTCCCTGACGTTATAATGTGATATGTAACGTCGCAATTCGGCATCTTCAGGGTTGGACTTGAATATCCTGCGGTTGCCAAGAAACCATGACTCCATGCTGACTTTCTGCTCAAATACTTCAAGACCAAATGATTCTACACTTATCTTTCTTTGAACCAGGGTGTCATTAATCCGGTCAAGTATATATTCACGCGACTCCTCCTCCGTGTCAATACACACCAACAGCCAGTCAATCCTGACGTCCCCGGCAGCATTGATATTGTTGATATCCTCGACCGCATTGGCGATATGGCTATATATTGACGGTATTCCTCCACCGCTGAAAAGGTAATAGTTATTATCCTGCATATCACACACGTTGTCAACCCTGACAAGGCCGGGCGCAAGAATATCAAGCCATCGCGGATAAACGATATACTCGGTACACGCGCCCTCAACTATGATATATGCATTCATGACTGCCCTGTGCGATAAGCCGATGTCTGCATCAATTGCATAAAAGCATCGTGTCTGGAATGTGCGCCGATGCGTAACTCTCCGGCCGTATGTACGGTCACAACACTCCCGCTACGCGATACGATCCTCCAGTCATTTAACGGTATCGCATTGATTATATAAGGATGATGACTTGTCATGATTATCTGGACGCTGACATCAGGATCCTTTGCCATATCGGCAAGACGGTCTATACAATTAATACCTAATCCGTTTTCAAATTCATCTATAAGTATCACGTCTCCGTCGTCAGCAAGAGCAAGCGCGACAATCTGAGAGAGTGTGCGACACATTCCGGCCGATATGTCAGGCATATAAATCCATGCTTCGACGTTCCGCTCTTTGATTTTAAGCAGAGGGAGGACCTTATCTTTATAAAACGCTGTAATTTCAAAATCAATATCTTCGACAAGCGGAAAAATATCTATAAAAATCTCCTTGATGAACTCAAAAAACTCCGGATCATTTTTTTGCACAAGGAAAAGTTTATCTATCGGAGTAAACATCCCGTGCTCTTTAATGTCCTTTCGGGCGAGAGGAGCATTAATATCATCCTGATGTGGAATCATACTCGGGAAACCGGCTGATTCAAGATGCAACCAGCTTATTTTTTTAAACGCTCTATTTATCGGAGCTACATCATCCTGCTCTTTCAGCAGCTCCACCGCACTTTGTGTCTGATCCAGTTTTACTGTCGGCACTCCGTGATAATTCAATTGTCCGAAATCTCTCACAAATATTTCCTCTCCAGCCTTATTTACAAGAGTTTCTCTCTCTATTGCAAGATTGACTTCTCCTCCAAAAATTGGGTCCTCGTTCTTATATGGATCATACTCAAAGCGACCCGACCACATATAACTTTCTCCGTCTTCATCAAACTCCACACTCCATTCCAGGCCATTGTAGGAACATCCGGCAGCAATACGGCCCAACGTCCCTATAGCCTTTAGTATCTGGGTTTTGCCGACACCTGATGCTCCGACCAGAAGTGTTAGAGAGCCAAATTTGACATCTTCAAGACACCAGCCGGTCTTATGATTTTTGAAATAAAGTTTTTTAAGCCTCATATTGACAAAGACAGATATAAGTAGGATTGTATATTATTTAAATTTTTGACAAAAATACAATAAATAATCCTACAATACAACAATCTAACTGACTGAATTTAAAAAAATAAAATATTCTTAACGGCCCCAAAGATGTTTATTAATAATCGCTAAACAGGCGGGGCTTGATGCCAAGGCCGATGCGAATGGTGGAGTGAAACTCCTTGTAGGCGAGAAGGCCCTCGCCATAGCCGTTATAATACTGGAGGAAGAGATACTGGTTGTCGCGCTTGAAGATGCGATAGTTGAGCTCGATGATGGTGTTGTAATTGAGCCGCCAGCCCTTGCGCTTGACCAGCGTCACGGCCGCGCCAAACCGCTCGTTGCGCGTGGTAAACGAGGTGCCTATCTGATAGATGCCGCAATAGTCGAGTATGTCCTTGTTCTCCATGCCGTCGATGATAGGTATCCAGAATTTGCCGTGCACCGTAATCTGCGGGTCGATCATGATGCTTCCGCCCAGCGAGACACGGTTCCACGAGCGCGAGGCGGTGCCGTCGCGGCCGTTTGACTCATGCTCGAGTATGAGATTGACCTTGCCGACAAAACGGTTGCGCACAAAGAGCGGTTTGGTCAGACCGATGCCCGGATTGAAATTCAGGTCGGTCATGGGCATGGAGTTCTCGAGCACGTTCCAGAAACACTTCTGGGAATAGAACAGAAACAGATAGGTGCCCAGCGGGAGTGTACTCTTGGTGAGACGCTGCGCGATGGAAATCTGAAACTTTATATTAGTGTTGGTCTTGGATATATGCTGGCCGACGGGACATCCGAAGATAAAATAATTGTCTTTGTAAAGACCGAAATAAGGCCCCGAGTCAAAGGCCCGGCGTATGCTGTCGGAATTGACAGGGGCTTCAGACTCGGTGTTGACTATCTGAGCCACAGCGCGCGGGGCCGACAGCACGGTCAACGATATCGTGAGCAGAAGCAGACGGGTGATGAGATTCATTGTTGTGAGTGATTGTGATGCAAAATTACGCAAAACCGCTAAATAAGTTGGCAGTAAGTGAAAAAATTGTCTACTTTTGCCAATAGTTTCAGATAATCCGCACAACCGCGATGAGAAAAATTTTCACCATACTGTCATTTATCGTGCTGCTGGCCGTCACGGCCTGTGGCGGCGAGGAGGGCTTTGTAATCAAATGCGAAATCGAGGGGCTCGACACACGAGGCCTCGAGATGGTATATATGACCCGCGGCGGAGTGTCGCGCGCCTCGTTTCACCCGGTCGACGGGAAGGTGGAACTTAAAGGCACATCGTCCCAGCCGACACTGGTGGAAGTGTTCGCGCTTGACGGCTCGCGTCTGTGGAGCTGCGTGGCCTCGGACGGCGACCGGCTGAAGGTCAGGATGAAGCTCGGCGACCCTTCATCGCTTAAAGTCACGGGCCAGGACGCCTCGCGCGACTATGCCGCCTTTGTGGCCCAACACGACTCGATACTCGCCCACGGCTCGGACAGCGAGGTAAACCGCCTCATCACCGAGGCCGTCCGCTCCAACCCCTCGAGCATGGCGTCGACCCTGCTCATGGTCACACAGTTTCGCGCGGCGGGCCACGAACTGCTGGCCGACTCGCTGCTCAACGAGATAGCTCCCGAGGCGCGCCCCGCCCTACTCGCATCGGCCTATGCCTCGACCGTTGGCGAACAGGTGACCACCTCGGCCCGTGGCGATGTCAAATCGTTTACGCTCCGCACCGGGCTCGATTCGCTCGGCCACGACACCATAGTGAGATATGTACCGAGCATGCAGAGCTACTCGCTGCTGATGTTCAGCGACGCCGCCCGTCCCGACAGCATCACTGCCCGTCTGCGCTCGCTGCGGCGCGCCCTGTCACAGCGCAGACTCAAGATTATCGAAATCTCGGTGGCTCCCGACTCGGCCATGTGGCATGCCTACTCCAAAGGCGACAGCATCAACTGGTATCAGGCCTGGGCCCCCGGCTCGACCTCAGGCCGTGAGATACGCCGTCTGGCCATACCACGCACCCCCTTCTACATCGTGGCCGACAGCTCCGGAGCGCAGCTCTACCGAGGCACATCGGCCTATGAGGCCGACAGGCTGATACGCTCGCGTATGCCTCAAAAAGCCCCCGCCGACACCATCAAGGCCACTACCGACTCAATAACTCCCGAAACCACCCGATGACCCTTCTGCCGAAAAGATTACGGCTTGCGGTTTTACCGTATCCCGACTATCGTAGCTCTCGATAACGGCTCACTTGTGAACGTGGCCGACGAGCACATCAGCTGCATCAGAGAAATGAGGCGCATGTGCACACTATTGAGCTCGACCGACAAGGGTGTTGCCTGGAGCTGCCCGCAACAGGTGGTCACACGACTCGACCCGGATGTCAACGACGGCTACCGCATATGTCACACAAGGATTCCCGCCTCGGAGATAGCAGGCCTTCGCAAAGCCGCACACTGACGCCACACGATATACTAAACAAGGCTTTTTCACGTTGTTAAGATTATGATGAAAAAGCTCTATGCGGCCATTGCGGCCATCGTTATACTCCTCTCGTCCCAAAGCTGTATAGAGGACGGATATGCCACCTCGGCATTGTCGCAGCCGGTGTTTTCGGTCGACACCCTCGACATGGGCACCTACTTCACCGGGCAGCCCACACCGACGGCACGGTTTGTGGTGCACAACCGCCATAACAAGATACTCAGCATCTCAAGCATCTCGCTCCGCGAAGGGAGCGAGGGCTCATTCCGCGTGAATGTCGACGGCTTTGCGGGATCACAGTTTTCCGACGTCGAGATACGCCCCAACGACTCCATCTATGTGTTTGTCGAGGCCACACTCCCCGTCAACTCATCGCCACAGCCCTCGGACGTGCGCGGCCATCTCGATTTTCTCACCAACGGTGTCAGCTCGACAGTCGTGCTCAGCGCGCGGGGCCAGAACGTAATCAGGCGCGAGGCGGTCGAAATAACGGCCGACGAGACTTGGGACGCCACCTACCCTTACCAGATATTCGACTCGCTTGTCGTGGCTCCGGGAGCCACACTGCGCCTCGACCCGGGCGTGCGGCTGCACTTTCATGACGGAGCCTATATGGCCGTATACGGGTCGCTCATCTGTGACGGCACCCCTCAACACAACGTGGAGCTGAGCGGCGACCGCACCGACAACGTGGTGGGCGACATATCGTTTGACCTCATGGCCTCGCAATGGAATGGTCTACGCTTCTCGCCCGAGAGCCGCGGCAACATGCTGTCACACACCATAGTCCGCAACACTGTCAGCGGCGTCTCGCTCGACTCCCTGTCGGCCGTGACTATGGTCAACTGCCGCCTGCGCAACTCGGCCGGCTACGCACTCTCCACCCGTCACGCCGAGGTCAGGCTATATGGATGCGAAGTGGCCGAGGCATCTTATGGCGCGATGCTGATGCACGGTGGCGACGTGCTGGCTAACCACTGCACCTTTGCCAATTATTACCTCTTCACCACGCCGCGCGGAGCCATCGTGCAGTTTGACCACTATGACCGCGATTCGGACGACGGCTCGGGCCTCGCCTATCTACGGGCCTCGATTACCAACAGCATAGTCTACGGCCTCGGCACCGACCTCTCGGTGGGCGACTTCACAGGCACGGACGTTACATTACGCTCATGCGTGCTCAAGAGCAAGGGCTCCGACGACGCCAACTTCATCAACTGCCTGTGGGACACCGACCCGCTCTATGCCACCGTGCGTAACGAATATCATTTCGACTACCGCCTGAAACACGACTCCCCTGCCCTGACCTACGCCGACTCGTCGCTCACCTCACCCGAGAGTGTCCTCGACCCCTACGGCACTCCGCGCCTCCCCGCCCCGCGTCCCGGAGCCTATCAGACACCCGCAGATGAATAGATAATAAGAGGGTGTTTTAATTAGGAGATTAAAACGGAAATTTGTAATTTTGCCCTAAAATCAATTATTACGGCATATATTATGGCAACAACACTGGTTAATACCGAATTTAACTTCCCCGGCCAGACGGCGGTATATCATGGCAAAGTACGTGACGTCTATTCGATAGGCGACGACCTCCTGGTGATGGTCGCTACCGACCGCATCTCGGCCTTTGACGTAATCCTCCCCAAAGGCATCCCCTACAAGGGACAGGCTCTCAATCAGATAGCGGCATCCATGCTCGACGCTACCGCCGACCTTGTGCCCAACTGGAAAATAGCCGTGCCCGACCCCATGGTCACCGTAGGCTACCGCTGCGAGGGTCTGAAGCTCGAGATGATTATCCGCGGCTATCTCGCCGGCAGCGCGTGGCGCGAATACAAGGCCGGCATGCGTGAACTCTGCGGAGTGAAACTCCCCGAGGGAATGGTTGAAAACCAGCGTTTCCCCGAGCCCATCATCACCCCCACCACCAAGGCCGATGCCGGTCACGACGAGAATATCTCGCGCGAGGAAGCCATAGCACAGGGCATCGTCACCGCCGAGCAGTTTGACACCATGGCCGCCTACACACGCGCCCTCTTCAAGAAGGGTTCGGAGATGGCCGCCGAGAAGGGCCTCATACTCGTCGACACCAAGTATGAGTTTGGTCTGCGCGACGGCAAGGTGATACTCATCGACGAAATCCACACCCCCGACTCGTCACGCTACTTCTATGCCGAAGGCTATGAGGAGCGTCTGGCCAAAGGCGAGCCCCAGAAACAGCTCTCCAAGGAGTTTGTACGCGAATGGCTCATGGCCAACGGATTTATGGGCAAGGAAGGCCAGCAGGTGCCTGAGATGACCGACGCTTTCTGCGAGGAGGTCTCGGAGCGTTACATCGAGCTCTACGAGCACATCACAGGCAAGAAATTCGAGAAAGCTCCAGAGCAGCACCTCGAGGACCGCATTGCCAAAAACGTGCTCGACTGTCTCAATCAACTCTAACCCAAATTGGACGTAGAACGCATCACCCCTTACGGCGACGGCTCGGGCGACAAGACCCGGCAAGTGCGCGAGATGTTTGACAGCATCGCCCCGGCTTATGATTTCATGAACCGGGCCATGACCATGGGCATCGACCGACTGTGGCGACACAAAGCCGTGAGACTGCTGCGTGACTGTCAGCACGACGATATTCTCGACATAGCCACCGGCACGGGCGACCTGGCCATCAAGCTGGCCCGCGAGCTCGACCCCATAGCCGTCACCGGCGTTGACCTGTCGGAAGGCATGATAGAAATCGGACGTGCCAAAGTGGCTAAAGAAGGCTTGCAGGAAGTGGTGACGCTCGGCATCGGCGACTGTCTGCTGCTGCCGTTCACCGACGCCTCGTTTGACGCGGTGACATGTGCCTACGGCGTGCGCAACTTTGCCGACCTCCTGGCCGGCTATCGCGAGATGCACCGTGTGCTCCGTCCCGGAGGACGGGCCGTCATACTCGAGCTCTCCACACCGACATCGCCTATGGTCAGACCGCTCTATAATTTCTACACCCGTCATGTCATCCCGACAGTCGGACGCCTGGTGTCGAAAGATGTGCGGGCCTACAGCTATCTGCCCGAGTCGATTGCAGCCGTGCCGCAAGGCGACGCCATGACAGCCATAATGCTCGAGGCCGGATTTTCTCAGGCGCGCGCAATACCACTCACCATGGGCGTATGCACAATCTATGAAGCAGTCTCTTAACCGCAAGGCTGGATAAAGACAATACACACCCTGAAATATACAACATTAAAAATCATAAATAAAATGGATAAGCAACAGGAAATCAAGATAGAGCTCACTCCCGAGGTAGCCAAAGGCATCTACTCCAACCTCGCAGTAATCACCCACGGCCCCAACGAATTTTTCGTTGACTTCATCACCATGGCCCCCAACATGCCCGGAGCCAAGGTGCAGAGCCGCATCATCATGAGCCCCGAGAACGCCAAAAACCTCCTCGGCGCACTCATGGACAACGTGAAAAAGTACGAGCAGACCTTCGGTCCCATCGTACCCAAGCGTCCCGTAAGCGGCCAGAACGGCAACAACGGCGAGATACCCAACCCCTTTATCATGGGTGGCAAAGCCTGATAGAGTTTTAAAACAATAAACATTAAAATGGAAAATTGGGCTTCGCATCCACCGCGAGGCAAATTTTCCATTTTTCCAATTTTAAATCCAACCCCCGTGAGTCTGACTATTTACAACACCCTCACCCGCACCAAGCAGGAGTTCAAGCCTCTCCACGAGGGACGCGTGGGCATGTATGTGTGCGGCCCGACAGTGTATGGCGACGGCCACCTGGGCCACGCCCGTCCGGCCATCACGTTCGACATACTGTTTCGCTACCTGCGCCACCTCGGCTACAAGGTGCGCTATGTGCGCAACATCACCGACGTAGGCCACCTCGAGCACGATGCCGACGAGGGCGAAGACAAGATTGCCAAGAAAGCGCGCCTTGAGCAGCTCGAACCGATGGAAGTGGTACAGCACTACCTCACCCGCTATCACAAGGCTATGGAGGCTCTCAACGTGCTGCCCCCCTCGATCGAGCCGCATGCCTCTGGCCATATCATCGAGCAGATAGAATATGTCAAGAAGATACTCGAGAGCGGATATGCCTACATATCTGACGGCTCAGTCTACTTCGATGTGCCCAAATACAACCGCGACCACCGTTACGGCAAGCTCTCGGGCCGAAATATCGACGAACTGCTCTCGACCACCCGCGCCCTTGACGGACAGGAGCAGAAACACAATCCCGCCGACTTCGCGCTGTGGAAAAAAGCATCACCCGAACACATCATGCACTGGCCCTCGCCCTGGAGCGAAGGCTTCCCAGGCTGGCACCTCGAGTGCTCGGCCATGGGCGAGAAATATCTCGGCGAGAGCTTCGATATACACGGCGGCGGCATGGACCTCATGTTTCCCCATCATGAGTGCGAGATAGCCCAGTCAATGGCCCACAACGGCCACGAGACCGTGCGCTACTGGATGCACAACAACATGATTACAATCAACGGCAAGAAGATGGGCAAGTCGCTGGGCAACTTCATCACGCTCGACGAGTTTTTCAACGGCTCACACCCGCTGCTCACACAGCCCTACAGCCCGATGACCATACGCTTCTTCATACTCCAGGCCCACTATCGCGGCACGGTCGACTTCTCCAACGAAGCCCTCCAGGCCTCTGAAAAGGCTCTCGGACGCATGCTCGAAGGCTATCGCCGTCTTCAGGAACTCACTCCGTCACCCGCCTCGACTGTCGATGTCAAGGGCATACGCGAGCGTTGCTACGAAGCTCTCGACGACGACCTCAACACCCCGATAGTCATAGCCCACCTCTTTGACGCGCTGCGCATCGTCAACTCCGTAAAGGACGGCAAGGCCACAGCCACTCAGGCCGACATCGACGAGCTAAAGGGTGTGTTTGACACCTTCCTCATCGACATTCTCGGCATTCGTCCCGAGATAGCCGGAGGTGCCGACAACGCCGAGGCCATGAAACCGTTTGAAAAAGCCATGGAACTCATCCTCGAGATGCGCGCCAAGGCCAAAAACGCCAAGGACTGGGCCACCAGCGACCTCATACGCGACCGTCTCGCCCAGGCTGGCTTCACAATCAAAGACACCAAGGACGGTGCCGAGTGGTCGGTACATTGACTGCTACATAATAAGAAACAAAAATAAACACTGATGAGGTGCAAAGATGTCATACATTTTTGCACCTCATCAGTGTTTTTATTAAGTGCGGTGACGGGTCACATCCACGTCATAACATGTCATTGCTCTAAGCCGCATATCGTACGGATACGCGCCGGGAGAAGGGCATTGTCAGTGAGAGGGATGAAGAGCTCCGAGCCGACTCCTACGGCATAGACGGGCACAAGGCCGCCCGAATGGCCGTTGGTAGTGAAGCCGAGTCCTGTCACACTGTCCTGAATCCTGTAGACCATCTCGGTAAAGGTATTGAACGAGTTGTAAAGCGTATGCTTGTCGGCCGGCAGTTCACCCTTGAAACAACGCTCAAACTCCTGCTCGAGCGACGCGGTCTGCTCGTCAGTCACGGGCACTGCGTGCCAGAATCCCATTCTTTCTTCAAGAAACGCCTTCATGTCGGGCCAGTCATAGATGCGACGCGAGCGGCGCATGGCACGGCAATAGTCGGCAAATCGGTCTTTGGAAATCCTCTGCCAGTCAATATAACGCAGATGCAGGTCATAGCCTACCGAATTGTTGCCCAATCCCATGCCGCCGGTCTCATGGTCGGCAGAGACGAGAATAAGGGTCTCGTCGGGATGAGCAAGGTAGAAGTCATAGGCATGACGCAGAGCCTGGTTGAAGTTAATCACCTCCTTGATGATGGTGCCGCCGTCATTGGCATGTCCGCCATAGTCGATATTACCACCTTCGACCATCATGAAGAAGCGGTCCCGGCCGTTTCTTTTCAGGTGCTCGAGAGCCGCAAGAGTCATGTCGGGGAGATTCATGGCCCCTTTCACCGAGTCGATGGTAAAATTGATCTGGCTCTCGGTTATCTCTTCGGGATTGAGCAGCAGCACACGGCGCGACTTCATGTCCTTGAGCTGGTCAAGCCCGCGGGCAATGTCGACACCGTTGGCACGGAATGTGTCCATGAGGTCATTGGGATTACCATCCTTATCCTTGTTGCCGCGCAGTTTGGAGCCGGCAATGAAGTCATAGCCCGACGCCGCGGCTTGGAGACCGATCTCGTAATACATGGAGCGCGACGGCACATGGGCGTAAAACGCACCGGGCGTCGCATCGTCAGGCGGCACGGATGTTACGAGTGCCACTCCGTAGCCACGGTCAAAGAGCTCCTTGGCCACCGATGTTACGGCCGCTGAGTCGGGCGTCATGCCGAGCATGCCGTTGTTGGTCTTATGGCCTGTGGCAAGTGCGGTGCCTGCGGCAGCCGAGTCGGTTACCGGCGAGGAGGCCGAGTGGGTGGTGGACTGTGAGGCTACCGGAAACTGCATCATGAGCAGAGGCTCGTCATTGCCAAGCACAGTGCGGTTATACACCTGTGCGGCCTGCACCTGGCCCATGCCCATGCCGTCGCCGATGAAATAGAATATATACCTGGGAGCTGAGGCTTCACAGGCTGAGGCTACAGCCCAAAGGCTAAGCAGAAACGTGATAATTCCGGTTTTCATTGTGTATATCTAAGGTTGTTTTTGATAGCGTCTGAGCGTCAGGTCTCACCGTTGATGCGGAGTATCCTGTCAATGATGTCGCGGTTGTTGGACAGACGCGGCACCTTGCGTTGGCCTCCGAGCTTACCTGTCGAAGCGAGCCAGTCGTCAAACACGCCGCGGCGACCTCTGACCACCGTGAGAGGATCGAGAAATATGCCGTGGGCACGTTTGGCCTGATAGTCCGAATTTACATCCTGCAAAGCCCGGTCGAGGGCTTCGGCAAAAGCGTCAATCGAAGCCGGCTCACACACAAACTCTATGAGCCATTCGTGACGTCCGCGACGATTGTCGGAGGCATAGACAGGCGCGGCCGTATAGTTGGCCACCTCGCAGTCCATCTCGCGGCATACGCGCGTCATGGCGGCCTCGGCATTCTCCACCATCAGTTCCTCGCCAAAAGCGTTGATAAACGATTTGGTGCGACCCGCAATGGTGATGCGCAGCGGGTCGACGCTCTCCACTCTCACCGTGTCGCCGGGAGTATAACGCCACAGCCCGTTGCACGATGTGATGACAAGCGAGTAGACCTCACCCTCTTCAACCAGCCATGCTGGTATCAGTTGAGGACGGTCGCTGTCGACCTGCGAGAGCGGTATGAACTCGTAGAACACCCCGCTGTCGAGAAGCAGGAGCATTGCGTGTGACTCAAGCGTATCCTGAACGGCAAAAAAACCTTCCGACGCATTGTAGCTCTCGAGATAGCGCATGCCCTGACGAGTGATATGAGCATACTGCCCGCGATAAGGAAGCATGGAGATACCACCGTGAAAAAACACTTCAAGATTGGGCCACACGTCATGTATGCAATCCACACCGGCCTTGGCCATAACGCCTTTGAGCACCGTGAGAAACCACGACGGCACCCCTGAGATATTGGTGATATTCTCATGCAGCGAGGCCTCGATGAGAGCCGGCAGCTTGGTAGCCCAGTCGGGCATCAGTGCCACGCTCTTGGAGGGGACACGCACTCTCTCGGCCAAAGGATTTATGCAGTCGATAAGTGTGGCCGACAGGTCGCCGACACGCACTCCGGAAGGAAGCGACAGCTCGTTGGCATAACTGCCGCCGAGGATGAAACTCTTGCCTGAAAACAGACGGCTGTCGGGATATAGACGCAGATATTGCGCCACCACCTGCGCCCCGCCGTCATAATGGTTGTGACGAAGCGAATCGTCGGTAATCGGAATGTATTTGCTTTTGCCGTCCGACGTGCCCGAGCTCTGGGCATAACGCTTCGTGACTCCGGGCCACAACACGTCGGCCTCACCGCCCACCATGCGCATCACAAGTTCTCTTATCTGAGGATATGTCTGCGGAGCGGGCACCGCGCGGCTGTAACCCTCATAGTCCTGCACACGGTCCAGTCCGCGCTCATGGCCCCATTTAGTGTGAGAGCCGTGCGAAATCAGCCATGACAATGTGGCGCGCTGCACATCCTCGACCCTGCCTCGCCACGTGAGAGGCTGTCCGGCCTTGTGAATAAACCATGGTCGTACCAAAGGCGTATAATTCATGACTCAGAACGGGTGTTTTTAGTGGCTGCTGAATAAACTTTTTAATGCGGGCTTAAAGCTCGTCGGGATGCTTGCGGTAATACTCCTCAAGCAAAGGGCCGATATTGAAATAATAGCCTCCGGCATCCTTGGCCGACGAATTTTTGACGGTCAGGTATTCATATGAGGGGTCGTAAAACACGTGGTCGCTCACACTGTAATCCATCATGTTGAGGAGCACATACTCATGCTGCGGCTCTATGACATACCATGCATTTTCCTCGTCAAGTCCTGTGCCGGTCGAGACGATAGCCATGAGCAGATAATTGAGCTTGTATTGCCATATGTTGGCAAGATTATTCTTGCCCTTGCCGCGCAGAGCGTTGATGAGCATCACCATCTCGCCAAGATTAAACGGATTGTCGGCCAGAGCCTGCTCGGCATACGCTATGACCGAGTCACACTCCTGACGTGTCAGCTCCTTGGAGCGATTGAGTGTGGCGTCATAAGTGATGGTGCGCTCGCTTGACCGATAGGGATTATAGTCCTCCTGAAACATATAACCGAGATACAAGTGTCGAAACTTGTCAATTTTCATCAGCGTGTCGTTGCGCTGAAACTCCTTCATGAGACGGGGATAGTAATAGGGCGAAGTGCGGTCGAGCGTGGCCTGACGTATTGCCGCAAGATCTGGCTTCTCGCGTTTGAGTTGCGGCAACACCTGGGCTTGCGAGCCCACACATGCCGCAATGGCTATGATTATGAGAGTGAATATTCGGGTCATATGGCAAAGTTAACAATTTTATTCATTACATCTCCCCGCCTCAATCACCCTTAACAAAGTTTAAGAGCCCGGGAGCACGACATTATAACAACCCCACCCCGACTTACGTTGCATCGATTGCATGCCAGTAATGGCATAATAATTGCACCCCGTGTAATTAGAATCCGCTTGTGAGTATGGGGATTGTGGTGCCTATGATGCTGAACGATATGACCGCGGGAAGACCTTTGGCACACAGATAGTTCCAGAATCTGTGAGAGGGATAGGCCAGTTGGAGCCCCTTGGGTGTTCGTCCGTAGGCCACCCCTCCGAGTATGGCCGCGAAAAAGGCCCCGACAATCATCGCCGCATGCGAGACGGTCAATCCGATGAGCATACCCGCCAGAGAGGCGGTGAAGATGTATGGCACCCCGAGACGCGAAGCCGTCACTCCCTGTGGCAATATGAAGTTAAGAGCTATGACTATAAGCATAGCCACACCCCAGAACATATAGGTGGACGCCCCGAGATGAACACCCGGCATAAGCCCCGACGTACACAGCGCGAGAAAAGCCACCGCCGTGCCGTAGGTGGATGAATAAAATGTGAGGGCGACCGCCAGCACAAGAAGAATAATGCAGACTACGAGTATAAACATGTCTTGAAAGGATTGCGGAATACTTTGGTGATAAGAAAAAACTCACCCACGCCGGATAAATATAACAACGGCGAAGGTGAGTTTGTGCATATGTATTGTCAAAAACTTTTGTTTCTCACATGCTGATTATTGCTGTCCCTGCCTGGCCTTGAACGCCAGCGCGTAGAGACGCATCTGCTTGAGCATGGCCAGCAGTCCGTTGGAACGGGTGGGCGAAAGATGCTCGCTGAGGCCGATGTCGTCGATAAAGTGAAGGTCAGCGTTGATTATATCGTCGGGGGTCTGATTGTCAAGGACCTTGACAAGAAGCGATATGATGCCCTTGACGATGATAGCGTCGGAGTCGGCCGTATAGTGCACACGTCCCTCGGGAGTAAGCTCGGCATTGACCCACACGCGGCTCTGGCATCCCTCGATGAGATGGGCCGGGTCGCGGTATTGTTCATCAATGGGAGGCAGACTGTTACCGAGATCTATAATCATGCCGTAGCGGTCCATCCAGTCGTCGACCTCGGAAAACTCCGCTACAATATCGTCTTGTATTTCGTTGATAGTCATAATTGGCAATTTTTTACATTAATTTTTAACTCTACTTGGCAGGTCTCGGAGCAGTATTGACATTCTCCGAGGGACGCACTCTGGCAAGCAGATTGACCATCTCACGGAGATCTACCGAGCCGTTCTTGACACCTTGACGCATCTTGCGCGAATTGCCGCGTTCGTTGGGCGAACCGATTGCCTGCCATGCCATGTCGGCAATCTGAATAGCCTGAGTATTGGTGCAACGGCCCTTCACCGCAAAATAGTCGTTGTTGGCAAGGGCGTTGAGGTCTCCGTCAACGAGAGCCTGTGCGAGAGCCTTGCCCATAGGGCTGGTCAGCTTGGCAAGCACCCAGGCGGCATTGTTGTTGAGATATTCGACGTCAGCAGTCTCCTCGGGAGTCATAGGAGCCGGTGCCGGGGCTGTCTGGCCGGGGGTGCCATCCTCCGAAATCATCTCGGTCTCGGCAGCCGGAGTCACATCATATTTGTCACCTTCGGGCAGAAGAAACACCACTGCAACGACAACAAGTATGGCCACCAGTCCGCCGGCAAGCCACATCAGAGCCTTGCGGCGATAGGGACGGGTGTGAGCCTCGTCGTCATCCTCCTCTTCGGCCGAATCATAACCCTGTGTCTCGGCCGGAACCTCATGGCGACGTGGGTCGGTAGGCACGGTGGTGTCAATGCGCGGACGCGGGTCGGAAGCCTCGTCAGACACGTTGACAAACTTTGGCGCGTTTTTCTTCACCTCCGAGCTTCCGTTCTCCAAGCGCGCGGTCTCGAAGTTGGGAGCCACAGGCGGATTGGTCAGACGCACATCTACATTGTAGACCTCCGAATGGTCGGATGTCACTTGACGGTGGGCACGGAATCCATGGAAATTGCCCGAATGGAGGCGATTATACTCCGGAGTGTTTTTCTCGATGGAAATCTGCTGCTCAAACACACGGCCTTCGCCGAAATCGAGACGCAACGTCACTCCCTGCTCCACCGGCTGAAGCTCGAGCACAAGTTCCTCGGTGGTAAGCATCTCAGCCGAGGGACGCTTGAGCTTAAGCGGGCGATAATTGTTTGACGCTACCTGTATCTCCACATCCTCGTCGGGAGCCAGGTCGCGCTCGGTAAAGTCGATATACGGGTCGGCCGTACTCACGGAGTGACCGTTGACCGAAATAGTATAGCCGTTGAGGGGCACCCCTTTGGTCGAAGTCACCTTGACCGGGATGCGGCGTATGAATCGTATGCCCGTCTGGGCGGCTGTGCGCACCTGTATGGTCGAACCCTCATATTTCGTATAGGCCGCAGGATTGCCCACCACGACAGTCTCGGTGTGGGTGTTGAAACCCTCCTTGCTATAGGTAAGCACCAGACGGTCGCCGTCATAGACCAGCGGAGCCGAAGCGGTCACCCCATCGGGACACACCACACCATACTGCTTGCGAATAGACACCGTGATACGCGGCATCTTCACACCCGGACGGAGCGATGTGGTGGCCGACACCACTATGATACAGCGATAGGCGGCATATTCGGGCTGGCCGGGAAATGAGAAGATAGACTCAAGTTCCTGCACGGAGATATATGTGCGATAGGCGGCCTCGCCCTTAGGCTCGGTATTGCCCTCGGCCGATGCAGTATATTTCCACGCCTCGAGCATGAGCGGCTCGAGGGGCACACCGGCCTCGAGAAGCGCGGCCTCCACAGCTTCATCGGTAAGATTCTCATCTTCGATAAAAGCCTTCTTGAGCGCGGTAAACGTGTTGAGAACCTGACGGCCGGTGAGAGCACACCCATTGGATATAAGCAGCGATATCATCATGAAACCCCGCTCGGGGGCCACAGTGTTGCGCGTGATGAGCGAAATGTAATGTCCCGCCTCCGACTGCTGGAGCACATAACACTCCGACGCGTTGAGAAAACGCTTGACAGCCGCGCCGGGCTCTACCATCATGCTCCCCCAGCGGGGATCGATGTCACTACCGGCCGGAGAGTAGGAATAAAGAGTGCGTGTCGCACCCTGAGCCTCGCCACGAATGGCTACGTGTATATAGTTAAAATCCATTTCTTGGTCTGTGAGATAATATACGGACAAAATTAGTGAAAATACTCCTCTTCCACAAACATTACAGATGCAAACCCTCTATGAAAAAACAAACGACAGCAAACGACAGCATAGCTATACATCATCATATTTAATGGATGAAAATTTTAAATATTGTTTTTCCAGCCAGAACGGCGCATTTTCCAAAGCGTGGAAAGGAGGCGCAGGGCAGAAAAAATGTCGGTGCGGTGGGGTGAGTTTTCGGCGATGCTTCGGGCTTCGATGAGTGCGAGCGAGAGTGCGCCGAGGGTGGTGAGATAAGGAAAGGGAGGGAGGGCTATAGCAGCTCTGTCAAGTCCTGCAAACGTGATTAGGGCTGCAATAATCATGCCGTCGACCACCGTAAGGCAAAAGAGGGCGAGATAGTATGACGAGAGTTTGGCTACGGTGCGCCGCAGACCGCGCGAGGTGCACGGCCGGCCGGCACGTCGGGCCTTGCGGAGCCCGCTTACAAGGTCTGCGGAGACGGCAAGAAATATGCCGAGATATTCGACCACAAGAAGTGCGAGAAGCGATGAAAAGGTGTGGGATGACATGATGCGGAAATGTTTTTTTAGATTACTTGCTTAAAATCCCGGAGCGCGTGAATTATAGTGCCTGTCGTGATTTCAGCTCGCAATGTTTTGTTGATTGGAATTGCTAAAACACTTCTGCAAAATTAACGTTACAGCCCACACAAAAGGTGCGATAATGACGCGTAGAGGCCTGTCCGCATCTCCTCAAACTACCTAATCAGTTGGATGGAGCGAGGAGTATACTATCGATGCCTTGGCCGGACCGATGAGGTCGGCTATTGCGTCGAGATCGGCTTCGCGCAGACGCTTTACGCTCTTGAAATGCGTCAGGAGCGAAGTGCGGGTTTTCTCGCCGATCCCCTTGATGCCGTCAAGTTGCGATACTGCCTGAGTCTTGCTGCGGCGATTGCGGTGATGGGTGATGCCGAAGCGGTGAGCCTCGTCGCGCAACTGCTGCACGATGCGCAGACTCTCGCTATTCTTGTCGATATAAAGAGGTATGCTGTCTCCGGGAAAATAGATTTCCTCGAGCCGTTTTGCAATACCGACCACGGCTATCACGCCGCGCAGCCCCATGTCGTCGAGAGCCTCGACAGCGGCCGACAACTGACCTTTGCCGCCGTCAACAACTATGAGCTGAGGCAAGGGTTCACCCTCGTTGACAAGACGGGTGTAACGGCGTGTGAGCACCTCCTTCATCGAAGCGAAATCATCGGGGCCTTCGACCGTCTTGATATTGAAATGTCGATAATCTTTTTTGGACGGTTTGGCATCCTTGAACACCACACACGATGCGACAGGATTTGAGCCCTGAATATTGGAGTTGTCAAAACACTCTATGTGGCGTGGAAGCTGAGAGAGACGAAAATCCGACTGCATACGCTGAAGTATACGGTCGGTGCGGGCTGCCGGGTCGCGCTTCTCTATGCTCTTGATTTTATCCACCCGATGCTGGCGCGCGTTCTTCTCCGACACCTCGAGTAGCTTGGCCTTGTCGCCGCGCTTGGGGATGATAAATCTCACGCCCTCCATCTCACAGTCGGGCTCCTGTGCCACGATAACCTCGTCATATTTCACGCCGAGACTCTCGGCTATCTCGGCCATGGCATACCCCAACAGTTGCGGCACCGATTCGTCAAGTCTGCGACGATACTCGAGAGTGACCGACTTGACCACCGCGCCGCGTCGGATGTGCATGTAATTTATGTTGACTTCATCATCCTCGTCGTGCACACCGAAGACGTCAATATCCTCGATGGTCTGCGAGACTATGACACTCTTGGACTGGTAACGCTTTATGAGGTCATATTGCTCCTTGAGCTCCTGAGCTTCCTCAAAACGCAGCTCCATTGACAGCCTCTGCATCTCGCCGCATAGATAATCGAGAAGTTCTGAAATATCGCCGCGGAGTATGGCCCGCACCCGGTCGATGTCGGCTCCATACTGCTCGGGGCTGACCAGACCGGTGCAGCACCCCTTACACCGTTTGAGGTGATAGTCGAGACACAGCCTTCCCTTTCCGGCTCGTATATAATCGGGCGTGATGAGGTGGCGGCACGAGCGCAACTGATAGAGCCGACGCACCAGCTCGAGCGTCGCGCGGGCCGAGCCGGCGTCGGTGTAAGGTCCGTAATATTTCGACCCGTCCTTGATGCGCTGGCGGGTCATGAACACGCGCGGATAAGGCTCGTTGGTAACCACTATCCAGGGATAGGATTTGTCATCCTTGAGCAGCACATTGTAACGCGGCTGGTGCTCCTTGATCATGGAGGCCTCGAGATTGAGTGCGTCCTGCTCGGTGGGCACCACTATGTATGACATGTCAGTGATGGCACGGACAAGGAGATTGGTGCGGAGCGAGTCGTGAGTGCGGTTGAAATATGAGCTGACGCGCCGCTTCAGATTCTTGGCCTTGCCTACATATATGACAGAGCCCTCGGAGTCGTAATACATATACACTCCGGGGGTGGAGGGAAGGATGGATATCTTCTCCTCAAGAGCGGCTGACTTGCGGTGCTTGGGCATGCTTCAAGTTTAGAGGGTGGTTTAATTCAGAGAAGGGGCACGTCCCGTCATACCGACAAAGACACACCCCTTCTCCATGTTCTTTTTAGAGGTTTAATAAGTGATGAGCGATGACACCTCGGCCTCGGCGGGAAGGTTGGCGCGGCCGTTGAGAGCCGACAGCTCAATGATGAAGTTGATGTAAATCTTTTTAGGGTTCATCTGCTTCACGAGTTCATAGGCAGCAGCCATTGTGCCGCCGGTCGCGAGCACGTCGTCGTGTATCACCACGATGTCATCGGGGGTGATTGCATCGCGGTGAATCTCGATGGTGTCCTTGCCATACTCTTTGTCATACGAAGCCTGTATGGTGTCGGCAGGCAACTTGCCGGGCTTGCGCACGGGCACAAATCCGGCACCGAGCTCAAAGGCCAGCATTGACCCGCCTATAAAGCCACGCGACTCGATACCCACTACTTTAGTAACACCTTTGTCGCGGTAAAGTTGCGACAGGTCCCAGCCCACGATGTGCAGCCCGCGGGGGTCTTTGAACAGCGTGGTGATGTCTCTGAAGATTACTCCCTTTTGGGGGAAGTCTACTACGTCACGGATGTGTGATTTCAGGTATTCCATATCTTATGTTTTTTGAATGTTATATTTCCTAATGATGCTTTCGCGTTAAAGTAAACAAAATCGCAGACAAAAAAGGTGCGATTGTTCCACGTGAAACAATTTTTCGCTATCTTCCTAAGAGCAACAGCAGTATGTTGACATCGGCCGGAGATATACCCGGGATACGCGAAGCCTGCGCCACGGTTTCGGGGTCAATCTTCTCGAGCTTCTGACGAGCCTCGGTCGACAGTGCCTTGACCGAAGCATAGTCGATCTTGCCGCGCAATTTGAGATTTTCAAGACGGTGGAGCTTCTCGGCATTGAGCTGCTCGCGCTTGATGTAGCCCTGATATTTCATTAATATCTCGGCCGCCTCTACTATCTCCTCGCGACGAGCCTCTTCAATATTTTCATTGATATAACTGTCAAGCGCGGGCACTCCTTCACGCAGAAGCGCGAGGTTAAGCCCCGGACGTAACACGAGGTCTTCGAGCTTCACCCCCTGCTTGAGAGGCTGCTCGCCTCGCTCCTCAAGCCAAGGATTTACGAGGACCGACTTGACCGAATAAGAGCGGCAAAAATCTATCAGTCCGTCGCGCTGCTCACGCTTGGATAGCATGGCGGCATAACGCTCGTCGGTGGCAAGACCTATGGCATGGCCTCGCGGAGTGAGACGCATATCGGCGTCATCTTGCCGCAGGAGTATACGGTGTTCGGCTCTCGATGTAAACATTCGGTAAGGCTCGTCTACCCCTTTGGTCACAAGGTCATCGATAAGCACTCCGATATATGCCTCGTCGCGCGCGAGGGTAAAAGGCTCGGCTCCCTGCACACTCAAAGCGGCGTTGGCTCCGGCCACAAGCCCCTGCCCCGCGGCTTCCTCATAACCGGTGGTGCCGTTGACCTGACCTGCAAAATAGAGCCCTTTGACGAGCTTCGTCTCAAGTGTGTGATGAAGCTGCGTGGGGTCAAAAAAGTCATATTCTATCGCGTAGCCCGGACGGAAAAGCATCACGTCACGCAGCGCGGGTATCGTCTCCAGAGCCTCAATCTGTATGTTGATCGGGAGCGATGAAGAGAAGCCGTTGAGATAATATTCAGTGGTCGTCTCGCCCTCCGGCTCGAGAAAGAGCTGATGCTCGTTCTTGTCGGCAAAGGTCACTATTTTGGTCTCGATGCTGGGACAATAACGGGGACCGATACTTTGTATCTGGCCGTTGTAAAGCGGCGAGTCTGGCAGTCCGCGACGCAATATTTCATGGGTCTGCGTGTTGGTATAGACTGTGTGACACGCGCGTTGCGGAAGCTCTCGCGCCACATCGGAAAGATAGGAAAACTTGTGAAAATCATTGTCGCCTTCCTGCAGGGTAGTCATTGACCAGTCTACGGAACGGCCGTCGATACGCACAGGTGTACCGGTCTTCATGCGGTCGGTCGTAAAACCTAATTCACACAACTGCTCCGTTAATCCATAGGCAGCAGGCTCGGCCACTCGGCCACCCTCGATTTTGACCGGACCGGTGTGCATGAGTCCATTGAGAAAGGTACCTGCCGTGAGCACCACGGCACGCGCCGAAAACTCCACTCCGAGTGCGGTGACGATGCCGCATACGCGTCCGTCATCCACCTTGACTGCCCTCACAGAGTCTTGCCACATATTGAGATTGGGAGTATTCTCGAGAGTCTCGCGCCACATCTGCGAGAATTTCATGCGGTCGCTTTGGGCACGCGGACTCCACATGGCCGGTCCCTTCGATCGGTTGAGCATGCGAAACTGTATGGCCGTGCGGTCGGTGATAACACCGGTCATGCCGCCGAGCGCGTCAATCTCGCGTACTATCTGCCCCTTGGCTATACCCCCTATGGCGGGATTACAGCTCATCTGGGCAATCTTGTTCATGTCCATAGTGACGAGCAGAGTCGACGCGCCCATGCGTGCGGCAGCATGTGCAGCCTCGCATCCGGCATGACCGGCTCCGATCACTATCACATCAAATGAAAATTTCATATATAGCGAATTTCAGATATATTCCGAATGGAAAGAGACACACCACAGGCTCCTCACTCCGCCGCATAAACTGTGTCGGAGCATCCTGGGGCGTATTCGTCATGCCGACACTACATCTGCTCCAGAAGAGCGAGGGCCTCGTTTTCGTGACGCTCCATAATCTCACGCTCACCCGGGCCCTTGTCATTGATGCCGCAGAGGTGAAGCACCCCGTGGACAATCACACGGCGCAACTCGGTGGCATAGTCCGCCCCCACCGTCTCGGCATTGGTTGCCACGGTGTCGAGCGAGATAAACATATCGCCGCTGATACGACGTCCGCGCGTGTAGTCAAAGGTTATAATGTCGGTATAATAATCGTGCTGTAAAAACTGACGGTTGACCTCGATGATTTTCTCATCATCACAAAAGATATAAGTCAACGGCCCGAGTATGCGGTCATGCCTCCGGGCCACTTCGTCAACCCAGCGTCCCAACTTCTCCGTGTCAATATCAGGCATCGGAGTCTGCGCGTCAGTGAGCCATTGTATATCGTTCATGAGAGCAAAGTTAGTGAAAATTTGGAGAGCTTGGCCGCTACGGAGCCAACTTTTTTATTTCACCAAAAATCCCGAACAAAAAATCTCGGCCCAACACGCTATATATTAACGTATTGAGCCGATTTTAACCCTCTGAGATTTTAATATTCACAGCCTCACGTGGGTGTGGAGGCAAAATCTCGGATGCATTTTGTTAAAATATGTAAAACCGATTTTTACTTACCTTTATATAAAACCGGATTTGTATCGGCGTCATTATACATCTTCATCTGCCGATACACCTTCATATATTTTATGCCGGCGGCGATGTCGTCGAGCAGAGTGTCGATCGCAGTGGTGAGGTCGACCTGCTGCTGGAGGAGGATATTGAGTTTAGCCTCACACTTGGCTTTATGTTCGGCCGACGCATCCGGGCGGCCCACCTCGGCAGCCATATGATAAATCTTCAGCGCGAGTATCGACAGACGGTCGAGAGCCCAGGCGGGTGACTCAGTGTTGATAGTAGCCGAAGCAAGCGGTTTGACATCGGCATACTTCTCGCGGAAGTAAGTGTCAATCTCCTCCACCATATCTGTACGGTCCTGATTGGAGCGGTCAATGCGACGTTTGAGCGCGAGTGCGGCCACCGGGTCAATCTCCGGGTCACGGATTATATCCTCGAGATGCCACTGCACGGCATCAATCCAATTTTTGGCAAACAGTGTATGCTCTATAGTACCCTCGGCATAAGGATTCTCGACCACAGCGTCTACATGGTCGGTCTCGTGATACTTCTTTGTCGTCGCAAAGAAAATATCGTAATAGTTTTGGGCAAGTTTCATGCGAAAAACATTTAAGGTTAATGTCTATGTGCAAATTTGCGAAAAATAATCTCAAAAACCAAACGAAAAATTGATTACCTTTGTAAAAAACTTGGCTTTCAGCCAAAGGTTATAAGGTTATTACTTGCCCTACGGGCAAAGGTTATGAGGTTATAAGGTTAAAGACATATAACCGTATTACTCTATAATCTTATAACCTTTGGCTGAAAGCCAAACAATAACCAACTCAATAACCTTTGCCCGTGGGGCAACTAATAACCTCATAACCTCATAACCTTTGGCTGAAAGCCAAGTAAAATATGCAGACTGTATTATTTCATTCAACGATATTCGGGCCCATACATTCACGCCGACTGGGCGTATCGCTCGGAGTAAACCTAACGCCCAATGACGGCAAAGTATGCACCTTTGACTGCCTATATTGCGAGGCCGGTTTCAACGCCCAAGGCACCGGCACCACAGGTCTGCCCCCGCGCGAGAAAGTCGCCCGACTGCTCGAGCAGAAACTCTCCGAAATGAAAGCTGCCGGAAGCCCGCTCGACGTAATCACCTTCTCGGGCAACGGAGAGCCTACCGTCCATCCCGACTTTCCGGGAATAATCGACGATACCATCCGCATACGCGACAAATACTATCCCGAAGCTAAGGTAAGCGTCCTGAGCAATTCCACCCGCATCGACCGGCCCGAAATATTTAAAGCATTACTTAAAGTCGATAATAACATTCTCAAGCTCGACTCAGCCCTCACTCCCACCATCCGACAGGTCGACCGCCCTACCCTACCCCACCTCGACGCAGACACTATTATTGAAAATCTCACCCGTTTCGGCACCGACTGCATAGTCCAGACCATGCTGCTGCGGGGCGAATATGACGGAAAACCTATTGACAACACCACCCCGAGGAAATCGACGCTCTCATCAAGGCCTATCGCCGCATAGGTCCGCGCGAAGTGATGATATACTCCATCGACCGCGCCACCCCTGCCCGACAGCTTGTCAAAGTGCCACGCGAAGAGCTCGAGGCCATCGGCTCGCGCATCACCGCTGAAACCGGCATTCCCGTACAGATAGCCTGATATAACCAAAAAACATTCGGCTCTTTCGCCCCATCAGCCCCACCCTCCTGACAATGGACATCCTCACCCCGCGCCCGCTTCGTCACGGCGACCGTATAGCAGTGCTCTCCCCGTCGAGCATAATCAAACCACAGACAGTCTACAACGCCCTGCCCATCCTTGCCGACCGCGGCTGGGTGACCTATGTAGGCGAGCATACGTTTGACCGCCACGGCACCTATGCCGGCACCGACGACGCCCGATATACCGACCTCGAGACAGCCCTGCTCGACCCCGACACTCGTGCCATCATATGCTCGCGCGGCGGCTACGGGGCCGTCCACCTGCTTGAGCGGCTCGACCGTCTGCCTCTGCGCGATGACCCCAAATGGATTGTAGGCTACTCCGACATATCGGCCCTCCACGCACTCATGTCAAAGCACGGCATAGAGTCAATCCACGCCCCGATGTGCAAACACATAGCCTCACACAAAGGCAAAGACGATGACTCGCTCCGGCTCTTCTCGCTGCTCGAGGGCACACGCCGTGACGTGACACTCTCCCCCAACCGTCACAACCGCCACGGACGCGTCACGGGACGTCTGCTCGGCGGAAATCTCGCGGTAATAGCCGGACTCATCTCCACACCCTTTGACGCACTCAGGCCCGACACAATCCTCTTTATCGAAGATATAGCCGAGCCTGTATATAAAATCGAACGTATGCTCTATAACCTGCGGCTCAACGGCACGCTAAGTTCACTGCGAGGACTGATCGTAGGCCGTTTCACAGACTACACGCCCGGAGCCGACGACGAGACCATGGAACAGATGATAGCCCGCATGGTCAGCGCGTATGACTATCCCGTAGCCTTCGGAGTGCCTGTCGGTCATGTCGACCACAACATACCTCTCGTATGCTCCTCGACAGTAACCCTCGACATCACCCCCTCCGCAACGACAATACACTACGAGGCCTAAAGGGATGTTTAATAGAGAATTATAACCAATCCATTAGCCACAAAAAGCCAAGATAGCCAAGTATCCCGCCTCACTCCCTCTTGCTCAGCGCGAAGAGCATCACAGCCCCCACCGCCGCAAAAGGAATACCGACAAGAGCTGGAGACGCCAGGCCGAAACCATGCTGTATGGCCAGGCCGCCGAGAGCAGCCGACATCGCGTTTGACACATTAAACGCGATCTGTATTCCGGCCCCGCCGAGCATCTCGCCACCCTTGGCAAACCTCACTATTATATATTGCAACGGACCGCCGATGCCAAAGAGGCCGGCAGTAGCGACAAACATCAGTATGAGCGACGGCACCTTCATCGACACACACAGATACACTGCCGCCATTACAAACACCAGTGCGGCCGATATACACCCCGTCACGACCGAAGCCTTGTAACGGTCGGCCAGCTTGCCCGAAAGCATATTGCCGACCACCATGCCGGCTCCGGCTATCACCATGACCCAGCTCATCGACGGCGTGGAAAATCCAGTGACCCTGGTCATAATCGGCTCTATGTAACTGAACCAGCAGTATACACTCGCCTGTCCGAAAAACACGCCTCCATATATCAGCCACGGAGCCGCGTTGCGCAGAAATCTGAATTGTCCCTTGATACCGCTGTCGGGCAGCGGAGCAAGATAAGGCAACCACACGCGTATGCACACCAGCGACAGCAATCCCACCGTCGCAACTATGCCGAAAGCCACTCGCCAGCCAAAGAGATTACATACAAACGTGGCCGACGGCACTCCGAAAAGATTGGCTATGGTCATGCCGCCGACAAGCACCGCCACTGCCTGCGCGCCGTGACCCTTCTCGGCAAGACGGGCACACACTATGGCCCCGGCACCGAAAAATGCACCGTGAGGCAAGCCCGATACAAACCTTGCACATAACAACGTCACATAACCCGGCGACAATGCTACCCCGAGATTTCCAACAAATATCACCGCACTCAGTAGAAGCATAAGCCGCTTCAACGGCATGCGGCGCAACACGATGAGCATCGGTGCGCCCACAGCCACTCCGAGCGAATAAGCCGAAATCAGATGCCCGGCCTCGGTGATGCTTACTCCCACTCCCGATGCCACCTCGCCAAGTACTCCCATCATGCCAAACTCGGCTATCCCAAGCGCGAACGTGCCGATGGCAAGCGCGTATAAACCTTTATTCATTACCTATTGAGAACCTTAAAATTTTTCGGCTGCAAAGTTAGCCACAAAAACACACAAATCTCAAAAAATTCCAGCCAAAAAACATGAGTACGGAAGTTAAAAATTTCTACTCCCGTACTCCTGGTTTTTTATCAATTTTGCGTCTGTTGTATCACTCTATTTTCAAGGCAAACCCTCCGCCCGGAGCGAGATGGACTGACAGAGACGATCCCTGCGACAGCGTAATCTCGCTGCGACGGTAATCGCGGCCGCTGCGATGGGCGTTAACTCCGTCGGCAAACAGTGTGGCCTTATGAGAGCCCGGAGAAAGGAATGAAAGGTCTACGGTAAGATCGCGCGGAGTCTTGTCGGTAATGCCGCCCACATACCACGTAGCCCCCTTTCGGCGGGCAGTCACTATATATTCGCCCATCGAGGCGGCGAGAATGCGTGTCTCGTCCCATGTGGTGGGCACCTCGGCGATAAAGTCGGTACACTCCTGCTCGCGCATATAATTGGACGGCGTGTCACACAGCATGTTGACCGGTGAATCAAACACCATATAGAGAGCCAACTGATGACAGCGTGTGCCCTGGCTCATAGGCTCGTTGTGACATGGATAATAATTGCCGGGAGCGGCGTTGCGCATGGCTCCCTGAGTGTAGTCAAGCGGGCCGGCGACCTGACGCAGAAACGGCACCATGACATTATACTTCAGATGGTCACAGTCCTTGTCGGCCCACTTCATGTTTTCAAGTCCGAACACCCCCTCGAAGTTGAGCAGATTGGGATAAGTGCGGTTGAGACCGGCGGGTTTGTACATGCCGTGGAGGTCGAGCACGAGACGATGACGCGCGGCAGTCTCGGCTGCGCGTGCTATAAATTCGGTAAGCGGCTGGTCATCACGGTTCATGAAATCGACCTTGAAACCCTTTATACCCATATCGGCATAATGCTTGCACACTCGCTCCATATCCTTGTCAAAGGCACGGTATCCGGCCCATAGTATGAGTCCGACATTACGGTCGGAGGCATATTTTATGAGCATCGGCAGGTCGATATTGTCATTGACCTTAAAAAGATCGGCATTGTCATTGTCCGACCATCCGTCGTCAAGAATTACATACTCTATACCGTTTTTTGACGCGAAATCTATGTAGTACTTATATGTATCGTTATTGATGCCGCTCACAAAGTCCACGCCGTCGATATTCCAGTCATTCCACCAGTCCCACGCCACTTTGCCCGGACGTATCCACGAGATGTCCTGTATTTTTGAGGGAGCGGCAAGCAGATAGGTCATGTCGGAGGCGGCAAGTTGTTTGTCGTCGGCTGTGACCACGGCCATGCGCCACGGCAGCTCGCGCGGCCCGTCGACCTTAGCTATATAATTCTCCACATCCTTGACCATCAACTGTATGTAGCCTCCGGGCTCGACCTCGCTCGGATAGGGCGGAAAGACACCCTTTAGAGTCGTGGACGGAGCTGTCGAGTTGAGATACAGGCCCGGATAATTGTCAAGCCCCGACTCGGAGATACACACTTTCACCCCCTCGGGACGCTCGACGACAAGCGGCAGAAAGGCCAGACGGGCATTGTTGAGCTGCGACAATGGTGCTTGAGTATACATGTTTTCAAACGAGTTGGAAAACTGCGACCGGAAGTCTCCGTCATTACCCGTAGCCACATAGGGGACAGCCGTCATGGCATCGTCGGGAAACTGAAACTCAACTGTCTCGGATAGAATCTCAAACGGTTTCTTCTCACGGGTCACAAACCTGTAGGCCACGCCGTCGTTGAAAGCCCTGAACTCCACGCTCCAGTTTTTACCGAGCCCGAGAGTCAGTCCGTTATAGTTTTCACGGATGCTGTCGGCACGATAGAAAGGCGAGGCCATCATGCGGTCGACACTGCCTCGCCAGGCGCGTTTCACTTTGACACGTTCACCCACCACACTGCCGTCCGACAGCGTGAGGCCGAGTTGCGAGGGCGCAAAAGCCACTACACCGTCACGTTCCACACTCCATGTGAGCCGGTCGGAGGCGTCAATTGTGGCGGTAATGTGTCCGTCAGGCGACGAGAGGCGATACTCCACTCCTCCTGCATTCATGGCCATAGCTGCCATAAACCACATCAAAACTACTTTTTTCATGATAATTGTACCTGAATAATACAACAAAGGCTCCTAAAAGTCCGACAAAAGACTTTCAAGAACCCTTATTGACGAATGATATATTCTATTATGATTATACGGTAAGGATTTCTTTTTCTTTTGCAGCGAAAAGTTCGTCGATTTTCTTCATGTAGCGGTCATGAAGTTTCTGGGCCTGAGCCTCGGCATCCTTCTCGACATCCTCGCTCATACCCTGCTTGATAGCTTTCTTCAGACCCTCGATAGCATCGCGGCGGGCATTGCGCACCGACACCTTGGCGGTCTCGGCCTCAGCCTTTGACTGCTTCACAAGATTCTTACGACGCTCCTCGGTGAGCGGGGGGATGCTCAGACGTATCACCTCGCCGTTGTTTTCGGGCATGATGCCGAGCTCGGAGTTTATGATAGCCTTTTCGATTTCCTTAAACATGGCCTTCTCCCAAGGTGTAATGGTTATGGTACGCGCATCGGGGACAGCCACATTGGCCACCTGCGAGATGGGCATTGCCGAGCCATAATACTCCACACGTATGCCGTCGAGGATTTTAGGATTGGCCTTGCCGGCACGGATGTGGGCGAGAGCCTCGTCAAGATAAGCCACGGCCATTTCCATTTTTTCTTCGGCCGGATTGAGATAGTCGGAGGGTTCCATTATATTTGCTTTAATTTAGTATTACGATTTATATGTCAGGCACACCGGTCTGCGCATCTTATCAATACACTTTTGTGCCTATATTTTCGCCTGCTATCACCTTGGCAAGATTGCCGGGGGTATCCATGTCAAACACCACGATGGGCAGATGATTTTCCCTGCACATGGCAGTAGCTGTGATGTCCATCACCTTGAGTCCGCGGGCAAGCACTTCGTCATAAGTGATTTCGTCAAACTTGGTGGCCGTCGGGTCTTTCTCTGGGTCGGCCGTATACACGCCGTCCACACGTGTGCCTTTGAGCATCACGTCGGCACCGATTTCAATGCCGCGTAGCGCGCTGCCGGTGTCGGTCGTAAAGAAGGGGTTGCCGGTTCCGGCAGCCATGATGGCGACAGTGCCCCCCTCGATGGTCTCGATGGCGCGGCGGTTGGAATACTGCTCGCCGATAGGAAACATATTGATAGCCGTGAGCACTCGGGCCGGCTGACCTATGTCCTCGAGTGCCGACGAGAGGGCAAGCGAGTTGATGACAGTGGCGAGCATACCCATTTGGTCACCCTTCACGCGGTCAAATCCCTTGGCCGCACCCGAGAGGCCGCGAAATATGTTGCCGCCACCTATCACGATAGCCACTTCTACACCTTTGCTTACTATATCGGCAATCTGACGGGCATATTCGCCCAGTCTGACAGTGTCTATGCCATAACCCTGCGCTCCCATCAGCGACTCGCCGCTGAGTTTGAGCAATACTCGCTTATACTTTGTTTCCATATCACAAATTTAGGCAAAATAACACATTAACTCCAAATTTTCAGTTGAAAGTTTACTTACCCTCGGATGTCGTATAATTACAATTCCATTACAAAGCATGCACAATTCAGTTACTCATTTGCCGATATTTCGCACATTTTGTACATTTGCAGTTGTGAACACACATTCTAACATATCTTCCCCGCAAATACTCATCGTAGATAACGACCCGACCATATTGTCACTGCTATCTGAGAATCTCCAGAGCGAAGGCTATGGCGTACAGACCATATCTGACGCAAGCCAGGCTCTGATGTTGCCGCTTGACCGATACGCGCTCATAATATCGGAAGTGGAGCTGCCGGGCGAGATTGACGGGTTTGAACTGCTCGAACGCATCAAGGACGACCCCGTCACATGTGCTGTGCCTGTGATGTTCTGCACCATGCGTGACGGCGAGAACGACATCATACAGGGCCTCAACGCCGGGGCCGACGACTATATTGTGCGTCCGTTCTCCCTGCGCGAGATGCTGGCGCGAGTGCGCTCGGTGTTGCGACGACACCGAAATATGGCTCCCGCCGCCAATCTGCGCACCATCGAATATCGCACTCTCATACTCAACATCGACTCCCATGGTCTGCTTATCGACGGTGAGTCCGTATCGCTGTCCCCCACCGAATTTTCAATACTCACTCTGCTGCTGCGCTCACGCAACAAGATGTTCACGCGCGAAGAGATATTCGCGGCGGCATGGCCCGGCGAGGAGTTTAACAACCCGCGCCTTGTAGACGTAAACATCTCACGCCTGCGCAAAAAGCTCTCAGCCTATTCGCGCAATCTGGTCAACAAGTCGGGCCTCGGATATGGTTTCCTCGATGAAATCTGAACCACTGCCCGCAGCCACCGCATCATTTGTGCTCGAAGCCGGTTGCGACGAGGCCGGACGCGGTTGTCTGGCCGGTCCGGTATGTGCGGCTGCCGTGATACTGCCCGACGGATACACACATCCACTGCTCAACGACTCGAAAAAACTCACCGAACGCCAGCGCGAGCTGCTGCGGCCGGTCATCGAGCGCGACGCCGTCGCATGGGCTGTGGCATGGGCCTCCAACGAGGAGATTGACTCCATCAACATCCTCAACGCTTCAATCCTTGCCATGCACCGCGCTCTTGAGGCTCTCGAGGTGACTCCGGGCCAGATTGTGGTCGACGGAAACCGTTTCAAGCCGTTTCGCGACATCCCCTATCAGACCATCGTGAAAGGCGACGGCAAACTGGGCAACATCGCCGCCGCGTCAATCCTGGCCAAAACCCACCGTGACGAGTGGATGAGACGCGCGGCCGAAGAGTTTCCGCTATATCACTGGGAAATCAACAAGGGCTACCCCACCCGCGACCACCGCGCAGCCATCGCCGCCCACGGTCTGACCCCGCTTCACAGGCTCACATTCAAAGGCTCAGGGAAAAACGACAATTCTGAAGACACAAAAAAATGACAAAAGTATCGACGATACTTTTGTCATTTTTTTGTGTCACTTATTGAGCAACCTGCGCACCCGCTCAAGCGGCATGTCGCGGCGGCGGGCATAATCGGCAAGCTGGTCTTCACCCACAGGGCCGAGCATGAAATATCGGGCGGCGGGATTGGATATATACAACCCGCTTACGCTTGCCGAGGGGTGCATGGCACCGTTTTCGGTCAGCGTTATGCCTATCTCACCCATCGACAGCAGTCTGTCAAGCTCGAGATTGAGAGTCTGGTCGGGCATCGAGGGATAACCCATAGCCGGACGTATGCCTGAATATTTACCCTCGTAAAGCTCGTCAAGACTCATGTCGGGCTCATCCTTGGCATAACCCCACAGCTCGCGGCGCACATGGCGGTGCAGCCATTCGGCCGCAGCCTCGGCCACACGGTGCGACACCGTCTGCACCAGCAGCGATCCGTAGCTGTCGCCCTCGGCCTCGAGACGAGCCACATCATCCTCAGTATGCACGGCCACGGCAAACGCTCCTATATAATCACCCTTGGGGGCCACATAGTCGGCCACAGCCGGATAACGGCCCGACTCATCGGGCTGCTGACGGCGCAGAGTAGGAAATCTCACCTCTCCGGCCACTATATCGTCACCCTCCGAACGGCCCTCCACAATTGTCGTCACGCCGCGTATCTTGCCCGGCGTTCCACATATCTCCTCTATCACGCGACGCGCGTCACGGGCAAGTCTAAGTGCTTCCGAGGCTTTGTCGCGCCCCTCCTTCTCCTCCTTTGACTGTAACCACGCCTCCTCGCAGGCCCGGCAGCCGTGCACACCAAAGGCATCGGCAAGCGTGGCCGGGAGCTTCCACGCACTCATAAAGGCACGATAATTGATCAGTGGCAGCAGTTCCTCACCGGGTATATCTGTCACAGTGCGGCCCGGACAGGCAGGGGCAGGGGAGACATATGTGTCACCCGCTCCGCGCACACTCCGCATGCGGGCCTCGGCGAGCGTAGCCATCTCTCGGGCGGCTGTCTCGCGCTCATGCTCCTCGCGTAGACGGCGGGCCTCCTCCTTGAGCGAGGCGATATAAGCCTCCCTCACCTCGGGGTTGAGCAGACGCGCTGCAAGCAGAGGATTCTGCGAGGCGTCTCTTACATGTATCACGGCCCCTTCATACCGAGGATCAATCTTAAGCGCGGTGTGCAGACGCGAAGTGGTCGCTCCGCCCACCATCAGCGGTATATGCAGCCCGGCCTTGCACATCTCCTCGGCCACATGGGCCATCTCGTCGAGCGACGGGGTAATGAGGCCCGACAGACACACTATATCGGGCCTCTCTCTCAGAGCGGTCTCCACAATAGTCTCGGCCGGCACCATCACACCGAGGTCTATCACCTCATAGTTATTGCAGGCCAGCACTATCGACACTATATTCTTGCCTATGTCATGCACATCACCCTTCACTGTGGCAAAGAGCACCTTGCCGCTCTTGCCTGTCGAGGCGGCCGCCACACTCTTGCGGCGGTCTATCTCGGGCTGCAGTATGGCCACCGCGCTCTTCATGGTGCGGGCGGTCTTGACTACCTGGGGCAAAAACATCTTGCCTTCGCCAAACAGGGTGCCCACCCTGTTCATCCCCTCCATGAGCGGACCGTCGATAATGGCCACCGGCTCCATGCCTGCCTCGAGAGCTTCGCGCAGGTCCTCGGCGAGATAAGTACCAGTCCCGTGCACGAGTGCGTAGCTCAGACGCTCGTTCAGCGGCAATGCACGCCACTGCTCGGCCCTTGGAGTGTCGTTTTTAGCCTCTTCTGCCCCTTTTGCTGCCATTGAGGCAGCCAGGGCGGCCAGCTCCTCCGACGCTTCCTTGCGGCGATAGAGCACCACATCCTCGAGCAACTGACGCAACTCCGGCTCGACATCGGCATACGTCACAGCCGTGGCCGGATTGACTATGCCCATGTCCATACCTTTGCTTATGGCATGGTAGAGAAACACCGCATGCATCGACTCACGCAGACGGTTGTTACCGCGGAAGGCAAACGACAGATTGCTCACTCCGCCGCTCACCTTGGCTCCCGGCAGATTGCTCTTGATCCACTCCACTGCCCGTATGAAGTCAAGTCCATAGCGGTCATGCTCCTCGATGCCGGTGGCTATGGAGAGTATGTTGGGGTCGAAGATTATGTCCTCGGGCGGAAACTGTGCCTGCTCCGTGAGCAGACGGTAGGCGCGGCCACACACCTCGATTTTTCTTTCATACGTGTCGGCCTGCCCCTTCTCGTCAAATGCCATGACCACCACGGCCGCCCCGAGACGGCGTATGCGGCGCGCACGCTTCACAAATGTCTCTTCGCCCTCTTTGAGCGATATGGAGTTGACTATACCCTTGCCCTGCACACATTTGAGGCCGCTCTCTATCACTTCCCATTTTGACGAGTCAATCATCACGGGCACACGCGCTATGTCGGGCTCGGCGGCAAGAAGATTCAGAAATCTGCACATCTCGCGCCCGGCGTCAAGCAGTCCGTCGTCCATGTTTATGTCTATCACCTGCGCTCCGTCCTCGACCTGTTTGCGGGCTATCGCTATGGCCTCTTCATAGGCTCCCTCCTTGATCAGTCTCAGAAACTTGCGTGAGCCGGCTACGTTACACCTCTCCCCTACGTTGATAAAATTCTTGTCGGGGGTCACCTCGAGCATCTCGAGGCCCGACAGCCTCATCTCGGGCTTCACCGACGGGGGCACATGCGGAGCCTTGCCCTTCACTATGGCCGGATAGCGGGCTATATGCTCGGGCGTGGTGCCGCAGCAGCCACCTATTATATTGACAAGCCCTTCGTCCACAAGCTCGCTCATCACGGTAGCCATGCTCTCGGGGGTCTCGCCATAATTGCCCGAGGCGTCGGGCAGTCCGGCATTGGGATGACACGACACCGGCCACGGACTCTTGCGGGCCAGTTCGGCTATCCATGGCTTGATTTCCCTCGGGCCGAACGAACAGTTCAGTCCCAACGACGCTATCGGCGCATGACTCACCGATGCTATGAACGCCTCGAGCGTCTGGCCCGAGAATGTGCGCCCGTCCCTGCCGGCAATGGTCACCGACAGCATTACGGGCAGCTTCACCCCTCTGGCCTTCATCACCGACACAGCCGCGTCAAGGCCGGCCTTGAGGTTGAGCGTATCAAAGATTGTCTCGAAAAGCAGCATATCGACCCCGCCGTCCATCAGCCCCTCTATCTGCTCGCTGTAAGCGTCAAAGAGCTCGTCATACTTCACGGCTCTCATGCCGGGGTCATTGATGTCGGGACTCATCGAGGCCGTCTTGTTGGTAGGGCCTATCGAACCGGCCACTCTCACCCTGCGCTCCGACGAGTCGGCAGCCCGACGGGCTATCTCGGCCCCTGCCCGGCTTATCTCGCGGGCAAGTCCGGCCATGTCATAGTCGGCAAGCGATATGGCATTGGCGTTAAACGTATTGGTGCTGATAATATCACATCCGGCCCCGACATATTCGCGGGCTATATCCTCGATAACATCAGGCCGCGTCAGACACAGCAGGTCATTGTTGCCGCGCAGGTCCACATGCCATCCGGCAAAACGATCGCCGCGAAAATCCTTCTCCGTAAGCCCGCGACGCTGTATCATGGTGCCCATCGCACCGTCGAGTATCAATATCCTGTCTTCCATCTACCTTAATTTATATAAATCAAGCCCGTTAGACCCTTGGAGCCTGACGGGCTTGACATTAAAAGTTGTTGTTATTTAACATCTTACGGCTTCTCAAACCCGTCCTTGGTGGCACGCTCGCTCATACGCTTGATGCGGGCCTTGGTCTCGGGATGCGACGAGAACATCTTATCGATATAGCTGGCCTGCGCACCTGCGCCCTGCTCCATTTCGAGAAATTTCTCAAAAGCCTTGACCATACCCCAGGGGTTGCGGCCATTCTGCACCAGGAAGTCATAGCCACAGTCATCGGCCTCTTTCTCCTGCTTCTGCGAGAACTTTGCCCCGGCGAGCGATTCGCCGAGAGTGCCGAGCTGCGACTCGGTAAGGGCTGCTGCCACACCGCCGGTCGAGGCCACGGCATCCTTGAGCGCGCCTGTAAGCAACTCCTGCTTGAAAGCATTCTTGCTGTGACGCTTCATCACGTGACCGATTTCATGACCGATAATACCCATCAGAGCGTCATCGTCCATAATGTCCATCAGCGACGAAAACACTCTCACGCTGCCGTCGGGACATGCGAAAGCATTCACATCGATTACCTCATACACCTTGAAATTCAAAGGTATACCGTCGGCATCCTTTAATCCCTCGGTGAGCTTGTTGAGGCGGATAGTATAGGGGCTGTCGGCATCCGACACCTTGTTGTGGGTATCCATCCAGTCGACCGACTCCTTGACATAAGCTGCCATCTGAGCATCCGTGATTGTCAGAGCCTGAACCCCCTTAGCGGCTGCTCCGACAAGTTTACCGACCTTAAACTGTGCATTCACAGGCACTGCCACCATCATCATAAGAAAAGCGGCAATAATCGTAGTTACCTTTTTCATAATGTTGAAATGTTGAATTATATAATAGATATTTTGATTATGGATTAAAAAATTTGCTAATTGCTAATTACTAATTGTATAAATTCAGTCAGTTCCTCAGCCATCCTGGCATGCTGCCGGGCCGAAGGATGCCCGTCGGCACCCATACCGAGCTCACCCGTCTGGGGAGACATATCGAAACGATAAGTACCCTCATGTCGCGAAGCCAGTCGGTCGAGTGCACTCTTTACATCCTCAAGCGGCTGCCCCTGAAGCATAGACCCCGTCAGCAACACAATCTTGGCCGAAGGATACACCTCCCGCAGATGTGTCAGAAAACGGTCATAAGCCCTTTCAAAGAGCGATATATCATAATTATCGGTCGACGTATCGTTAGTGCCCAGATTGATACACACCACATCAGGCTGAAAACGGCTGAAATCCCACTTATGCTCAGCATCATAGAGTAGCGTGCGGTCATACTCCATAGGCATCGTACCCACGCTGTCACCCTCAAGCGGACCATTATAGTTGCGATACATGCCTATACCCGAGCGGGCCACGACATTGACATCCGCATCAAGAGCACGTCCAGTCAGATAAGCATAAGTCAGACAATGATTCTCCGTGTCATAGCTGAAACCGCGCGCCCCGTCGGGAGCAGCCGCACCATAGCCACACGTAATCGAATTGCCGATAAACTCCATCTTCAGCTTACCCTTTTTCGGAGCATCCAGCAGACGCGAACCGCCCGGCATCACAAAGCCCCTTATCACAGGACTCTTCTCATAGCCCTCTATAGCATACGTGATGCGTACACTGTGGGGGCCCTCGCCAAGCGAATCAGCCACCGTCAGCAGCGAATCATTCTCTCCGTAATGAAGTCTGCGGGGCACACCGCCGTCAACCTCGACCATAAAATCGCCGCAGCCACGGCTCGCAAGCATATCCAGGCGACTCCCCTCAAAAGAAAGCAAAGCCGTAACACCCGGATAATTGAACGCCACACCGCCATTATCGGTAACATAAGTACGACCCATATAAGTAATGTGGGACGAATCAGCTCTAAACTCTACATCCTGCTGTCGGCAAGCATTCCAGCTTAGCACGAAAAAAAGAAGGAGAGCCGGAAGAATACTCTTTTTTTCCATAGTCTGTAAATATCTGGCCACGTGCATACAGCCACACACAGCAAAATATCCACAAATTTAATACAAATTTTTCGCTTACCACCAATCGACGCGACATTATCGCACCATTTCCCACCAAAACCCACCCTAACTTTGCAACATCAAACATAACCCCATTAAAAACACCATCCATGACCCCCACCCCACACCAACAGCAATCACCCCAGCCACCCCACCCTGTCCCCCAGCCTCAAAGCCCATCAGCCCCATCCGGCTCATTAGCCCCACAGTCCGAAGAGCCACCCCACCCGGCCCCTACCCATCCGGCCCTCAGCCTCTGGGAACTGATGCGAAAAGAAGCCACCCCCACCCCCGACGACCCCACGTCAAGAGTCCTCACCGCCACCCGGCCAAGCATCTGGGACCTATAGAGCCTCACCACGCCCCGGCCTCCCTTTTAAAAAGTAAGAGCACGTAAGCGCGACTTCCACCAGCGCGAAGCTTTGTCTAAGCCGCGAGCTTCAGCTCGCCCCCCTATAACCTCATAACCTTTGGCCGAAGGCCAAATTAACAACCATGACAACAACACAAGTAACCCAGCAAGTCTCCCCCACCCTTCTCCGCAGCCACATCGACGAACGCGTAGCCCGCATACGTCCCTCCTCCACCCCCCTCGACCAGATCTCACGAATGGCAGGTGCGCGCAACAGCGGATCAATGAAAGTCGACTACTACTCCGTCGACATAAAACCCGGCACAACCGCCGTAAAAACCACACTCCACTCACGGAGCTACGCCAAAGGCGAGCCCTTCATCCTATCAGTCATCGACAACTCCTACCTCTCCGAGTCCGACACAGTATTCTTCCCAACCGTAAAAACCGACGAAGGCCGGCAGCTCATAGGCTACATCTCCCAATCAGACGGACGCTCAGTCACCATCCATCCCATCAACATCGAATATAACGACGACGGACAATACAACCTCCCGACAATCACAAAAGACACCAAAATCGTACGCATGGGCCGCGCAGCAGGCGAGCTCGACGTCCAGACGCCACGCTACAACGCCCTGCCAGTCAAAAACTCCAACTACTGTCAGATATTCAAGAGCCAGATTGAAGAATCCCTCCTCCAGCGTCTCTCCGACAAAGAAGTAGGCTGGACATTCTCCGACCAGGAAGAAGTAGCCATCCTCGACATGCGCATGTGCATGGAGCGATCATTCATGTTTGGCAACAAAGCCAAAATATCACTCGAAGAAGGCACCGAAATCATGCTCACAGGCGGCATATGGCATCAGACCGACCACGACTTCACCTACAAGACCATTGACAACCCCACAATGACATCCCTGATGCGACAAGCATTCTCAGGCTCTAACGGATCGACACGCAAAGTACTCCTTGCCGGCTCGGGACTCATCGAACATCTCAGCAACCAAAACTACCACAAAGTAATGTCGGTCAACGACCGCGTAGTCAAATGGGGTGTCGACTTCGACCTCATAGTCTCAAAATTCGGCACACTCTACGTAGTCCGAAGCGAAGTCTTCGACCTCTGTGGCATGGACAACCACGGCATGGTCATCGACCCCGAGTACATCACCAAATACTCCCACATCCCCTTCTCGGCCGACCGCATCAGCTTCCACAAGCAAGGCGTACGCAACACCGAAGCCGTAGTCCTCACCGAAGCCTCCTGTCTCGTTCTCCGCTACCCCACAGCCCATATGCGCATCATCCCCGAGGCTTAGCCTACGAGTCCGGACACATCGAAATCACACCTCGATGTGCCCGGACTTTTAACTGTTTAACCATCTCAATAAACCACCACGCTATTTTGCAAAATAAAACAAATTGAGTAATTTAGCAACCTGCATCGTATTATATAGATATACATTGCATTATTTATCCAATAGTTGTACTTTTCATATGCTCAATCAACCCCTTCACTTCACCCCCTACCTCAAATCGGTAATATGGGGAGGCGAACGCATCGCACCGTTCAAAGGCATCGCCACCGACCAGACTCAGATAGGCGAAAGCTGGGAAATTTCAGCCGTCCCAGGCCACATATCGGTCGTTGACCGCGGCCCGCTCGCCGGACAATCGCTCACCGAGCTCATCGACACATACGGAGCCGACCTCGTAGGCCGACACATCTACGAGCGTTACGGCTCGGCATTTCCCCTCCTCATCAAGCTCATCGACGCCAAAGCCGACCTCTCCGTACAGGTTCACCCCGACGACACTCTCGCCCGGGCACGCCACAACTCACCCGGCAAAACCGAAATGTGGCACATCATCGACGCCGACCCCGACGCCAGAATCTATGCCGGCCTCAACACATCCATCACTCCCGACGACTACGAACGTCGTGTAGCCGACAACACCATCATGGACGTCATCGCCGCCTACGACTCCGCTCCCGGACAGACCTACTTCCTCCCCGCCGGACGCATCCACGCCATCGGTGCAGGCAACCTCCTGGCCGAGATACAGCAGACAAGCGACATCACCTACCGCATCTACGACTACGACCGACGCGACAAAGACGGTAATCCCCGCGAACTCCACACAGCCCAGGCCAAAGACGCCATCGACTACACCGTCTATCCCGACTATAAGAGCCACCCCGAGGGTGACCTCCTGGCCCAATGTCAATACTTCGACACACGCCGTCTCAGCCTCAACTCATCCGACACCCCTGAGCCCATAGCCAATCCCCGCGGCTCATTCACCATCATAATGTGTCTCGACGGACAGGCCGAAATCATCAACAACACCGATGGCCGCACCTTCCCCGTCACCCGCGGCGAGACACTCCTCTTCCCCGCCGTCATGACCTCACTCTCCGCCCGCGGCACCGCCACCCTCCTCTCCGTCCAGGCATAAACAGAATAGCCATAAAAATAGCATAAAAAATAGCCGTAACATAAAAAACGCGCCCCGCGACATAGCTCTAAAAAGCATCGCGAAGCGCGTTTTTTAATTATTCCTCTCTATGATTGTCCCTTGCTTGATTCGTATCCTGCTTTTGATTGTATCCTGCCATTATTTTGTCCCTTGCTCCGCAGCTTTAGCTGCGCGTGAGCCAAACGGAAGCGCGAGAGCGCGACAACAGCAGCGCGAAGCTTTGTCCCAGCCACGAGCTTCAGCTCGCCCTCATGCCGGCACCCTTGAAAAAGCACCCCCTCTTACTTCTCTTTGAAAAAGTGGTAGCGCGCAAGCGCGACACATCAGCCCCTAAAAGTAAACATTAGCCACCGTATTCTTATCGGCCGGATTATACTTGAAGTGACCGATATTAGCCTTTCTGAAATTAAGATTAACCTTTTTGGGCTTGCGATATGCACCGTCGATATACATACTGTCTATCATCGACGAATCATCCTTACATACCACTGTAAACTTCTTGCCCACCGAACGAATATCAGCCTTTCCCACAGTCGAGTCCTCAAGTTTAAGCTCACTTATGGTCTTTGAGCGGCTCTCGAGCCTGACGATATGCGAATGGTTCAGCACCAGGCGATCATCAACCTTGGTCACAAGCACATCGGTCTTAAGCGAATCGACATAGACCGTGCCCCATCGTGCATCAACCTCCCTCAATATTCCCTTGGGCACATTGACACAGGCTATGACAAAATCTTCCGAATTAAGAAACACACGCCTCTTGGTTACATCCACATCATAATATCTGTGCATGGCCTCATAATTGATGCTCACCGTGAGGGCTCCGCTGTCGACGCGACAGTCAAGAAAACCGGCCCAGTCCGACGCAACATCCACTGTCACCTCCGTCGCCGTGTCACTCTCCCTGACCTTGAGCCCTTTTATGCCCCTTATCACTACCCCGCCGTCGGTTGTGTCATTGTCGACATAAACCACCTTATGCACAGGGTTGTCAAACTTAAGACTCACAGTCTCACCGCTCATTTTATAACGTGCCACATCCAGCTTGTAACTGTGCATGAACACAGCCATCACTCCCATCGCACACACCACTCCGGCCACCATAAGCCCGAGCATTATATATGTTGTCTTCTTCATTGGTTTATTGCTCTAAGTATTTTACATAATATGCATATAGATCGTCGGGCGACACACCGAGCTGACTCAACTGACGGAAAAATTCCTGCATCTCTCCGTTGAAAAATGCCTCGTGGCGCATCACTCTTATGCGTGCCTTGGCATCCTCGGCTATAAAATAGCCTATGCCGCGCTTGTTGTAAAGCACACCCTCCTGGGCCAGATACTCATACGTGCGCATAAGCGTGTTGGCATTGACCTGAATCGAGGCGGCATACTCGCGTAGCGACGCCATACGCTCTCCCTCGATAAATGTCCCGTTTATCACGGCGTCACATATACCATCGGCTATCTGAAGATAGATGGCTTTGTTTTTCTGTTTGAATATCATGTAGCTATCCTCCTCTTCTTGATTTAAAGACGATGAATTATATCCGACTCGCGCAGACGCATCACAGTGAGAGTGTAATTGATTATCACTGTCAGCCACAGCAATATCTGAAACGGTGCATAGAGAAGATAATCTCTTTTGCCCATGCTTATGTAACCGCTATTGGCATATATGTCGGTTATAATGGCCGACACACAAAAATAGGCCATAAACAGCAATCCGACCACTAAAAATGTCTTCACGAAGTTATGCTTGCGCCACACCACCGAACCAAGAAAATAAAACGACTGGGTGACAAGAAATATCAGCAATATCGTGTATGAATTGATTAGATACTCTGCTTCACCGATGCCCGATAGTCTGAGCCACGGTATCATACTCAATTCGCGGCCAAATACATAATTGGCCGTCAGATACTTTACCATATCGGCAAACATCGCGCTCACCAGCGACCACACTACGAAGCCCGGCACCACGAAAATCCATCTCACCAGACACTGCTCAAAGGCTGTGGCGGGGGTCATGAGCACTCCCGTCGCGCTCTTGTTGTCCCACATCTGCCTGAAAGCCAGCGAGGCGATAAGACAACCTGTGACACCAAACACCACGAGCATAAAACCAATCTCCGTACTTATACCAAAGTCGGGATCACTTTTATGCATTGTCGACAGGCCGTTGATTACAGCGATAAGCATCATCACCAGCGTGACAAACGCTCCCGACATCAGCAGAGTGCCGCGGTTCTCTACAAAATATTTCTTCATCAGCCACATCGTCCTCGAAGGGCTGAAAATATTGTCAGTATTCATATCCATTGTCTGAATTATAAAAGAATTTACGTCCTATCCCCTGTCAGGCTCTCCGCTCCTAAACACATACTCCAGCAGTCCCGGATTGGAAGTGGCCAGATCAAACAGCATCTCTATGTCCACATTGGTCTCCTCTCCTCCGTCGTTGGGCAGCACCACCGCCACTCCGCCTATGGTCTGACGCGAGATGAAGGCGCGCTTTATATCCTCGGGCGAGTCGGTGAGCGCAAACTTCAGACGCTCGCTTATCTCGACCATGCTGCGGTCAAACACCACCTTGGCATCATCCATGATTATCACATGGTCGAGCAGACAATCTATGTCGCGCACCTGGTGGGTGGATATCACGATGGCACGCTCGTCGGTCATGCCGCCGGCTATGAAACTGCGAAACATCTCCTTGCCCGGGATGTCGAGACCGTTGGTAGGCTCGTCCATGAGCAGCAGCGGCGTGTTGCACGCGAGCGCGAAACTCATGAACACTTTTTTCTTCTGACCCATCGACAGCTCTCCGAGATTCACGTCGCCTCTCATGCCCATGATGTCGAGATTACGGCTCATGTCCTCGTCGGAAAAACGCGGATAGAACGGAGCGTTGAGCCTCACATATTCTTTCAGTTTTATAGCAGGGAGCATCACCTCCTCGGGCATAAGAAAAATGTCGGCGAGGGTCGCGGGCTCACGGAGCCGGGTGCTGACACCGTTCATCGTCACGACGCCCGACTGAGGGGTGAGCAATCCGGCCATGACATAGAGAAGCGTGCTCTTGCCCACACCGTTCTTGCCCATGAGTCCATACACTCCGCCCGGCATGACGTCGAGCGACAGGTCGCGCAACACCGGCCACTTCTTGCGGCTGTAGGAAAATGTGACATCTTTTACTTTCAACATAAATGGCAAAATTAAGATTGTGGTGTAATAGTGTATTGGTGTACTAGTGCACTAGTACACTACAAAAGTAGTACACCTTTTTCACTCCTCCAAATATTCTCTCGAAAAAATTTTTTCATCTCTTCCGCCACCGCAAAAACGCCCTCAAATCACGAGGCCGGAACAGCCGCATCACCCCTCTCCTCAATAAGCCCGGGACCCTGATTACAGAGCACGCACGAGAGTGAAAAAACGCCCTTTTCAACAGTGTTGATAACTGTGTAGAAAACTGTCAAAAACTTTTCAAAAGATTTTAATAACTTACTATTGACATTAAGCCCCCTGTTGCCGTATAATCATACTCCGCTCATAGCCAAAATAGTTATTGTTTTACTATCAATGCGTTTTCAAGCCCCTTTTCAACATTTTTGCGTTGTAAAACTCACAAAAACTTATTAACTTTGCACATTATTAACACAATGTTAATAACTATAAAAATCAAATGAATATCAGGTAGTTGCGATGTTAATAACTCGTCAGATAATGTAAGTCTGCATCAATAACCCATATATGCAAGCAAACGGCTGAAAAGTTATCTTACGTTTCTACAACCTTTATTCTTCTTCTTTTAAACTTCTTTTACAAAAAAATTTTTTTCAAATATAAATAAATGAAAGTCGAAAACGGCTGTGTTGTCGCCCCGGTCCCAGAGGGTGTCGATTTGCGAGAGGAGATAATCCGACTCAAGAAAGAAAAAAACGCCATCGTCCTTGCCCACTACTACACGGTGGGCGACATTCAGGATGTGGCCGACTTTGTGGGAGATTCTCTGGCCCTGGCCCAGATTGCCGAGAAGCTTGACAATGACATCATCGTCATGTGTGGAGTCCACTTCATGGGCGAGACAGTCAAAATACTCTGTCCCGACAAAAAGGTGCTTGTGCCCGACCTCAACGCCGGGTGCTCGCTCGCCGACAGTTGCCCTGCCTCGGAGCTGGAAAAATTTATCAAGGAACACCCGGGTCACACGGTGGTGTCGTATGTCAACACGTCGGCCGCCGTCAAGGCTCTCACCGACATCGTGGTCACTTCAGGCAACGCCATGAAGGTAATCAAGTCGCTTCCGGCCGACGAGAAAATCATCTTTGGCCCCGACCGCAATCTCGGCAATTACATCAACGCCGAGACGGGCCGCGACATGCTGCTGTGGGACGGTGCTTGTCACGTGCACGAAAAGTTCTCGCTTGAAAAAATCATCGAGCTCAAGCGTCAGCACCCCTCGGCCAAAGTACTTGTGCATCCCGAATGTCCGGCACCCGTCCGGCTCGTGGCCGACAAGGTGGGTTCGACAGCCGTATTGCTCAAGTGGGCCTCAGAGACCGATGCCGATGAGTTTATCGTGGCCACCGAGAGTGGCATTCTGCACGAGATGAAGCGTCAGTGTCCCGACAAGAGATTCATCCCCGCCCCACCCGATGACTCGACCTGCGCATGCAACGACTGCGCCTACATGAAGCTCAACACCATGGAGAAGCTCTATCTCACGCTGCTCCACGAGGCTCCCGAGGTGCATGTCGACCCCGCCGTCATCGACCGCGCACGCCTTCCCATCACACGCATGCTTTCGCTCTCCTGACTGGCAAAATCATTCATAGAATATTCAACTCATTATCCATTTAATAAAATTTTCACGTGGATTACAACCATAAATCAATCGAATCACGCTGGCAGCAGTATTGGCGCGATAACAATGTATATAAGGCTGAAATCAATGCCGACAAGCCCAAGTACTATGTGCTTGACATGTTCCCCTACCCTTCGGGAGCCGGACTTCACGTAGGCCATCCTCTCGGCTATATAGCATCCGACATCTTTTCGCGCTACAAGCGTCTGAGAGGCTTCAATGTGCTTCATCCAATGGGTTATGATGCCTATGGTCTGCCTGCCGAGCAGTATGCGATACAGACGGGTCAGCATCCCGAGAAGACCACCATGCAGAACATCGCCCGCTATCGTCAGCAGCTCGACAAGATAGGTTTCTGCTATGACTGGGACCGCGAAATCAAGACCTGCGATCCTTCGTTCTACAAGTGGACACAGTGGGCATTCATGAAGATGTTTGACAGCTATTACTGCAAGGACGAGCAGAAGGCCCGCCCCGTCAGCGAGCTTGTCGAGGCTTTTGCCAGACATGGCAACGCCGGTCTCAACGCCGCGTGCAGCGAGGAGATGAGTTTTACGGCCGACGAGTGGAACGCCATGACTCCCAAGCAGCAGAGCGACGTGCTCATGAACTACCGCATAGCCTATCTGGGCAACACGATGGTCAACTGGTGTCCCGAACTGGGCACTGTGCTTGCCAACGACGAGGTGAGCGAAGGCCTGTCGCTGCGCGGCGGCTATCCCGTTGAGCAGAAGCTGATGTATCAGTGGTGTCTGCGTGTATCGGCCTATGCCCAGCGTCTTCTCGACGGTCTTGACACCATAGACTGGACCGAATCGCTCAAGGAGACCCAGCGCAACTGGATTGGCCGCTCGGAGGGTGCCGAGATGCACTTCCCCATCGCCGGCTCGGACGTAGTGCTCGACATCTTCACCACAAGAGCCGACACAGTGTTTGGCGTGACATTCATGGTGCTCGCACCCGAGAGCGAATATGTGGCTCAGGTCACCACTCCCGACCAGGCCGAGGCCGTGAAGGAGTATATCGACTCGATCAAGCACAAGACTGAGCGCGAGCGTATGATTGACAAGAAGGTGTCGGGTGTATTCACTGGCAGCTATGCAGTCAATCCGCTTACCGGCAAGCAGATACCCGTCTATGTATCGGACTACGTGCTCGCCGGCTACGGCACAGGAGCCATCATGGCCGTGCCAGCCCACGACTCGCGCGACTATGCCTTTGCCCGTCACTTTGACCTCCCCGTCATACCTCTTATCGAGGGTTGCGACGTGAGCGAACAGAGTTTTGACGCCAAGAGCGGCAAGATGATCAACAGTGCCTCGGCCGAGCTTGATCTCAACGGCATGGAGGTCAAGGACGCTATCGCCGCCACCAAGAAATTTATCGAAGAGAAAGGCATAGGCCGTGTCAAGGTCAACTATCGTCTGCGCGACGCCATCTTCTCGCGTCAGCGTTACTGGGGCGAGCCTTTCCCTGTATATTATAAGGAAGGCATCCCCACCCTCATGGACGAGAGCAAGCTGCCGCTGCTGCTGCCCGAGGTGGACAAATATCTGCCCACCGAGACCGGCGAGCCCCCGCTGGGACGTGCCAAGGGATGGGTCACCGAGGACGGCTGTCCGATAGAGCTTAACACGATGCCCGGTTTTGCCGGCTCGTCGGCCTACTATCTGCGCTACATGGATCCCCACAACGACTCGGCTCTCGTGAGCAAGGAGGCCGACGGGTATTGGCGCAATGTCGACCTGTATATAGGCGGCACGGAGCACGCCACAGGCCACCTTATATATTCGCGTTTCTGGAACAAATTTCTCTATGACCTCGGCTATGTATGCGAGCCCGAGCCTTTCAAGAAGCTCATCAACCAGGGCATGATACAGGGCCGAAGCAACTTTGTATATCGCATACAGGGCACAAATACATTTGTCTCGCACGGTCTGAAGGGAGAGTATGATGTGACCCCTATCCATGTCGACGTAAACATCGTGAGCAACGACTTACTCGACCTCGACGCCTTCCGCGCATGGCGTCCCGACTACAAGGATGCCGAGTTTATCCTCGAGGACGGCAAGTATGTGTGCGGCTGGGCTGTGGAAAAGATGTCAAAGTCGATGTTTAACGTTGTCAACCCTGATGACATCGTGGAGCGTTACGGAGCCGACACTCTGAGACTCTACGAGATGTTCCTCGGTCCGCTCGAGCAGAGCAAGCCCTGGGACACCAACGGCATAGACGGTGTGAACCGCTTCCTCAAGAAACTGTGGGCTCTCTTCTATAAGGGTGACACACTGCTTGTCGATGACTCCACCCCTGCCCCCGAGGCTCTGAAAGCTATCCACAAGCTCATCAAGAAGGTTACGGGCGACATCGAGACGTTCAGCTACAACACTTCGATTGCTGCTTTCATGATATGTGTCAACGAGCTTACATCGCTCAAATGCCATTCACGCGCTGTGCTCTCCGATCTACTGGTGGTGCTCGCGCCGTTCGCTCCCCACATTACCGAGGAGCTGTGGCATTCGGCTCTCGGCAACGACAGCACTATCTGCGATGCAACATGGCCCGAGTGGGACGAGAAGTATCTCGTGGAGTCTATGGTCAATTATGCCGTATCGTTCAACGGCAAGGCCCGTTTCAACATCCAGGTGCCCGCCGATACTCCCAAGGAAGAGGTGGAGCGCATAGCTCTTGACCATGAAAGCTCGCTCAAGTGGATCGACGGCCACGCTGTGAGAAAAGTCATCGTGGTACCCAACAAGATTGTCAACATCGTCCTCGGATAAGGAAGGATACAAAAGATTCACAAGGACATAAGAATCATAAGTTTTTCTTAATATAAAAGACAGGAGCACAGGAGGTTATTATATAAGTAACCTGCTGTGCTCCTGTCTTTTTAGGCTGACTCACTGCTGCTTCAGCCGCAGCACCCGAAACAAATAGCGTGAGTATAGGGAGAAATTAATCCTTTTATATCAATCAAGTGTAATTATGATATTTTTGTATCTATGTTCAAAGGCGGATTTTGGTGGTCTTTCCGGCAGAGGTGCGGAGGATGTAGAGGCCGGGAGCAAGGTCGGAGAGGCTGTTGCGGTCGGCTCGGGTGAGGATTCTGACTCCAGTGAGGGTGTAGACGTCGACAGTGGTGTCGGTGTCGTTTCCGATGATGTCGTCAATGCCTGTCTCACCTTCCTTTTGCTTTATGGCGCGGATGGGATAGCCCTTGTAGGCCTGGGGATTGGCGGTGAACCGGGGCACAAAGCCTTTGGTGAGACGTGCATAGGTGACTTTGGCGGTGTCGAGGCTGGTGTTGTCAATCTCGGCTGTCATGTAGCATCCGTAGTCGGATGCGTTGAGTGCCGATACATACATGAAGCCGGTGTTGGGGAAGAATATCTTGTTGCCGTTGATTTTAGAGGTAAATTTCACACCGTTGTCAAAGCTTTCGTAATCGCAGTTGTCAAAGAGTTCCTGGAATTGTTCTTTGGTCGGGGTCATCCATTCCTTGCCGAGGACTTTGGTGGCGGGATCATACTCTGTTCCGGCCATGTTGAGCACGGGGATGACGCCCGAAGTTCTGTAGGGTGATGTGGTGATAGACCATTTGGTGAGGAGTTCGGGGTTGGCAAACTGATAGTAGTGGCCAATCTCTTGAGATGATTCGGCACCTACGTTATGTGAAGCCCATATGACGCTGAGACCCAGGTCGATTTCACGGCTTTGTGCGAGGGAGGGCACGGTGACCTCACACACGGCCGAGACACCGCTGCCGTCGGTGGCGGTGGCTGTGACGGTGGCTGTGCCTGCGCTCACGGCACAGAGCTGTCCCTTGGTGTCGACGGTGACGACTGATTCGTCGGAGGAGGTGAAGGTCATGCGTTTGTCGGAGGCATTGGCAGGGAGCACGGCTGCGTAGATACCGGTCTGTTCGCCCACTGGAAGGGTCAGGTCTGTCTCGGTAAGCGTTATGTCGGTCACAGCTACACCGGTGGGGTTGATGTCCTTGACGGGACGGACGAAGAGGTATGTGTCCTTGCGGGTCATGTCGATGACTTCCACGCCTTTAATTATGGATATGCGACATGCCCAGGCTTTTGTGAAGTCGGTGGAGAGGTCTGACTCGCGCCATGCGTCGGCGGTCCAGAATGTTGTATTCAATCCGATAATGTTGCCGCCGGAGGCGTATTCTATAAATATGCTGTTGCCGTTGTCGGCTGTGAGTGTGAAGCCGCATACTTCTTCATAGTTTGAGGTGAAGGTGAGTTTGAGCTTGGCGAGTTCCTCACATTCGGCTTTTGTGGGGAGACGCCATCCGTCACCGAGAGCAGCGGTCACGCAGTCATAGTTGGAGTGGGCGATATTGAGGCCTACATTGACGTCGTATGGCACTTCTTCGTTGGGCTGGATGAAGTCTTTACGCGGGGTTGTGGAGGCCCAGTAATAGCCGGCATTGGCGAGATTGACCATCTCGGCGTCGAGATAGGTGTCGGACCATAATACGCTGAGTCCGAGGTCGACGGCTTTGGGCTGATTGTGTGTCTGGGAGCTCACTGGCAGGTAGATTGCGGCAATCATGCCGATACTGCATAGGTAACGGTTAAATTTCATAACACTGTGTAAAAATATTACCCTTCCGCTCTCCACAAAGGGTATAATTAAAATCAACAAAAAAGCGCGAGAGCCGTACTATGTTGCTCGTTCCACATATAGAGGCTCTCGCATTGCCCGAATTGGAAGAACGAGCAACGTCGCAGAAGCCTCACGCTTGATATGGATATGTCTACGCAAAGACAGGCACACGAGCACCATGACTTATGTCATAGACTTGTATACATATCACCAGGGGCATCTACCGTTGCTTCAGTCTTGACCAATTCTGTGAAATTTGCGAGATTTCTATATGACAAGATTGAGCGTCGAGTAAACGCTTTTAAAATAAAAATGTCAGCACCCGCCACCGAGCCCGTATCGGGCTTCTGCGAACGATATGCACCACAAAGTTAAAGATTTAAAATGAAAATTAAAAATGAAAAGATGGTAAATGAGGGAGGAAACTTGTTTTACATATAAATAAGATGTATATTTGCGAACAAACGATGTGAGATATGAAACTGATAGATATAAATATGGACAAGATAGTTGAGCTTTGTAAGAAATACAAGGTTCAATATTTGTATGTTTTTGGTTCGATCCTTACCAATCGTTTTAATGATGAAAGCGATGTGGATTTACTTGTAAGATTTAAGGATAATGAAATCCCGTTGCTTGAATTTGGCGATAATTTTTTTGGTTTACAGTTTGCACTGGAGGATATGTTTCACCGACGTGTTGATCTGGTGTGTGATGATGCAATAAAGAATTCTTATTTCCGTAAGGAGGTTGATCGCACCAAACATTTGATATATGAATGATTGTGTAAACAAACGCCTCGAGGATATATTAAAGGCTATCAGTGAGATAGAATATTTCTATGAGGCAAAGCCAAAGAGATTTGACTATTTTGTCTCTGATCTGTTTTATCTTCGTGCCGTTCAGATGAATATTGCCATCATAGGTGAGGCAATGAGTAGGATATTAAAAGAACAACCGGGAATAAATATCTCGTCGGCACGCAAGATTGTCAATACGCGCAATTATGTGATACATGGCTATGACAGCTTGCGAGAGGATATATTATGGGGTATTGTGGTGAAGGATATACAGGTCCTGAAGTCTGAGATACAGGCTTTAATGGCATAAATATAAGCTATGGCTTAAGGTGTTTACACTGCGGCTAAAGCCGCAGTACCCGAACAAAAAAGGTAGAGGATTTTTTTAGTTTTGATTTTCACCTTGTCAATCGGTCAAATGCGTTCTCATTATTGTTGAAATGTATCAACAGGATGTCTCGACGGGACATCGGGATATTGATAGCCGTATGCATCCGAGACCGGAAGGCTCAGGATGCATACGGAACAAGGTATCAGCATTGGAGATGTCTGAAAGACATCTTGTTACATGTATGGGATATAATCATGTATTCCATTTTCAGTCAACCATGCCTTGTATTCATCAGCAAACCCAATGGTTGAATGATGTTTTTTCTGATTTATGATGTAATTTTTTATTGTTTCTACCTCCCGATAGCTGCATGAAAAGCTTGCATATCCTTCTTCCCATCCGTTCCATGATGGGATTATTCCAAATGATTTGATGTTTTTTGATGTTTCCTGTTTGATGATTTTTATCACTTCGGAGTGGGGGTATTTTGGAGGGAAGCTTGCGAGGATGTGTATATGGTCGGGCATTCCGTTGATACGGTGTACATAGCCTTGATATTTCATAATCTGGCTGTAAATCAGATGATATACGGTCTTTTCGATTTTTTGTGATATCAAGGGTTGCCGGTATTTTGTAGAGAATACGATGTGAAAGTAGTGACGAATGTAGCTCATGAGGAGGTTGGTATATATGTTACGGGGATGTCTTTCAGACATCTTCAATTCTGATTCCTTATTTCCGTATGCATCCTGAGCCTTCCAGGCTCGGATGCATACGGCTATTAATTTCCTGATGTCCCGTCGGGACATCCTGTTGACAGGGAGAGAGCAGAATGGATTATGCAATCCTTGTCGGGGCATCTTGTTGACGATGGGATTGCGGTCTCAGTCTTGGTGTTTTGCTGAGGGAGATGAATCTTTGTCGGGGCATTATGCTGAGGGGTGTATGTGATTTTAGTTTTCTTGGGGGATTTGGGGTCGGGGTGGTCGGGGAGGTAGTCGGTGCGGCGGCGGGGATTCATGGGAAACCAGCCGCGGAGTACTCGCTGACGCTGCTCTTTGATTTCTCCAATGGTCCAGAAGGAGCTGAAGGCGAGGACGCCCAACAAGGAGGACCAGAAGGGGTCACTTACCCATATGGAGCCGCCTACGGCTGCTATGCCTAACAGTAGGAACCACCATCGGCATCTGTGGCCGAAGTGGTATTCACATTTGATGGTTATAGGGTGGAAGATGCCTATGATGAGAAATGTGCAGAGGCCGAGTGCAAGGCCGAGAAGATGGTAGTGGGATAATATGGAGGTCATTTGTGTGAATTAGTAATTAGTAATTTTTTTGGGGTGAGCCTGGGTGGGGTGACTTTTCGGACTGTGGGCGGGATGGGGCTAATGGGCTGCGGGTGGGTGGTTTTTTGGGGGGCGGGTGATTTATTTTATGGTGTCGGGGGGAGTAGTATGAAGTCGATGTGGCAGGTGACGTCGTAGGGGGTGACGTTGGCTGTGCGGGGGCAGCGGCTGCGATGGTAGTAGTAGGATTGCTGGGTGTCCCATGTGGCGAGCCGAAGCATGCGTGTGTGTCCGGGCGGTATGTCGGTGTGGAGTGTGTCGGTGCGCCGATGGAGCTGACGACCCTGAAGGTCGGTGTAGGTGAGGGTGAGCGCGAGGCCGCTGAGCCGTCGGGCAGTGGTGTTGGTGATGAGGAGTGTCTCGCGGTTGGTGCGGAGCGGTTTGTCGTAGCCTGAGGCTTGTATGGAGTCGCGCGAGGGGTTGCGCAAAGTGTCGGATGGTGTGACGGGTGATATTTTTATGCCTGCGATGGCGTCGCGTGAGGAGGATGAGAGTGTGAGCCGCTTGCCGCGCAGGGTGTTGTCGGCGCGGACAGGCGGGGCTGGGGGTGAGAGCAGTGACACGGCTGTCAGGAGCAGGGCTGTCAGGGGGAGGGATATGTGTCGTGGCGGCTTCATAGATAACGTGGGTTAAGTGGTGTGGCCGGGGCTGGGTAGACGCGCACACAGCCGTCGAGGTCGCCCCTGGGGTGTTCGATGGGGGTGATGACGCTGCGATACATGTAGGGGAGGAGGAGTCTCCACCAGTTGAAACGCAGAGTGCGGCCATATGGTTTAAAGGTTATGCGCGAGCCGTCGTCGGAGAGTGAGATTATGTTGCGCGAGGGGCGTATGAGCCGTCGGTGGTCGTCGGATAGGGCAGTGTAGATGCGTGCGTCATAGCTGTCTCGTCGGGAGGTGGGGGTGAGATAGCCTATTACGGTGCCCTGGCGTGTGGATATAGAGGCACTGTTGATGACTATCATGCGGTAGAGGGCTGAGGCTCCGTCGGTGGCGGGGTCGCGTTCTATGGCCATGAATGTGCCTTCGCCGGCCATTTCCCATATTCCTTCGATGTCGTGGAGTGGTGAGGCGGCCATGCGCGAGGTGACTTTGGCTATTGATTCGTAGCCCGGGAGGCAGTCTTCGTCGGGGAGGGTGTCAAGCACGCTGCGGGCCATAAGCGGGATGGAGGCTATAAGGAAAGCCACACATGCGGCATATGTCCTGAATCTGTGGCAGGAGCTATGGCCTGATGTGTGGCTTGTGGGCAGGGGAGAGGGCATGGGAAGAGGGGATGTGGGGTGTGTTATCAGGTGTTGAACTTGTAGGTGAAGCCGAAGGAGAGTATCTCCTTGAGCATGAATTTGTGCCAGTCGGTGTCCTCGATGACGGGCGAGGTGGAGTCGTAGCGCATGTGGACGTAGATCTGGGTGGTGAGGAAGCGGTTGATGGTAAACATGAGGGTGTTTTCCCAGTCGCTCTGGATGTAGTCGTAGTCGGAGAAGACGAAGAGGCGCGAGCGGAGCGAGATGTTGTCGCAGATGGTCCACTGGAGCTTTCCTTCGGCACTCGAACCGTATTCGCTCACGCTTTTGCGTCCTTCCTCGATGCCGTAGGAGGTCTCGTTCATGCGTTTGCGGAAGCATGTCTTCATGTTGTAGGAGAGGGGCGAGATGGAGGCGTCGAAGGTGACGGTCTTCTTGGGGTTGGTGTAGTTGTAGGTCATACCGACACCGACGTTGAGCTCGCCGGGCGACATGAATGCGGCCTTGAGTGTGGTGGTGTTGGGTTTGTAATTGTTGAGGAGCTGGGTCTTGAACTGGGTGCTCATCGAGTAATACCAGCGTTTGGTCGACTTGTAGCCGACGGTCATGTTCCACTGGAAGATGTCTTCCGAGATGTTGTAGTCGTGGAGCTCGTCGTCGGGGGCGTTGTTCATGCCGAGCTTGTACTGGAAAGTGTTTTCAAACAGCCATTTGGGGTGGAATGCTGTGTTTAGCTTGACGTTGTAGTAGAGGTTGAGGATGGCGTTGAGGTTGTTGTTGCCGCCCTGATACCAGTTGGGTGAGACGTAGGCCTGGGAGAATTGCAGATTGGCGTTGAAAGTCTTGAGCCAGTGTTTTTTGCCGAATTTAGCTCCGAGTTCGGTCTTTGGCATTTCCTTGGTGGGCACCACTTCGCGTATGAGTATGCGTGCGGTGGAGGGGTCGACTGTCGCGGTGTATTTTTTTGGAGGCTCGGGCAGGTGGGCCTCGTCATACTGTATTAGGTAGGGGTAGTCGACGATGTAACGCTGTCGCACACGCTCCATGAGTCGGGCGTGGGCTTCGGAACGGGTGATCCACTCGGTGACGAGCGGGTCTATGCCGGGCGAGAGGACGGTGTTGTCCTCGATGCCGAACGACTTGAGTATGTGGAGCTTGTCAAAGACTGTCGGCTTGAAGTATGTCGAGGGGATGGGGTAGGGGTTGAAGGAGTCATACTCCATGTAGAGGCTGTCGTTGTCCATGACCATCTCTTCGCCGTCAAAGAACATCATGTTGAGTTCGGGCTCGTTGTCGGCGTCGGGTGCGGCGACGGTTGTGGAGTCGGGGGTCTCGGCGGGTGTGTAGTTGTATATGACAGAGCGTGTGTGCTTGGGCAGCAGGGTTGTGACCTGAGCCGAGGCTACCGGTGCCATGACCAGGGCAGCGACGGTAAGAATTGACGACAGTGGATTCATCATATATCTATGTTGGTGGAGTGGATGTTAACAGTGTGAAATGGAGTCGTGAAGGGTGGGGCGGGAGGGGGAAGATGAGGCGGCTATGATTCCTTGCGTTTGTTGTGATAGTAGCGTCGTTTGTTTTTGGATGCTTTGGGAGTTTTGGCTGTTTCGGAAGCCTGTGAGGGGTTGGAAGCTGGAGTCTGCTTACGCGGTGTCGAGGGCTTGGGCTGCTTGTCGCGCGGTGTCTGTCGGGCCGGCTTGGAGCCGCGGCGGTCGGCAGGACGGCGGCTGCCTGTGCCTGAGGAGCGTCGTGAGGGGGTGTAGTCAGGTGTCTCGCCTATGGATGCGGGGAGCTCTCGCTTGGCCACTTCGTAGCCGAGAAATTTTTCGAGCAGTCCGAAAGCGCGCTGCTCGGCGGTGCTTACGAGGGTCACGGCCGAGCCGCCGGCACCTGCGCGGGCCGTGCGGCCGATGCGGTGCACGTAGTCTTCGGCTTCGTGGGGCACGTCATAGTTGACCACGAGCGAGATGTCGTCGATGTCGATGCCTCGCGAGAGTATGTCGGTGGCCACGAGTATGTCGAGATTGGCAGATCGGAAACCTCTCATCACTTCGTCGCGGCTCTCCTGGTCGAGGTCGCTGTGCATCTCACCGACACGCCATCCGTCTTTGCGCAGCGATTTGGCGAGGTCTTTGACCTTGAGCTTGGATGAGGCGAAGACGATGACGCGCTTGTGGCTTATGGTCTTGAAGAGGTGACGCAATACGGGAGTCTTCTGGTTTTCATAGACTATACACGCGCTCTGGTCGATTTTCTCGGTGGGTCGCGACACGGCTATCTTGACTTCGGCCGGGTCGTTGAGTATGGCTTTGGCGAGCTGCTGAATCTTCGGTGGCATTGTCGCCGAGAACATGAGTGTCTGACGCTCCTGAGGCAGATGCTTGACTATCTGCATGATGTCGTCAAAAAATCCCATGTCGAGCATTCGGTCGGCCTCGTCGAGTATGAAGTATTGCACGCGGCTCAGGTCGATGCCTCCGAGCTGTAGGTGGGCTATTAGGCGGCCGGGAGTGGCTATCACTACGTCGGCTCCGCGCTTGAGGCCGTTCTGCTGTCGTGCAAATTCTTTGCCGTCGGTGCCGCCATAGATGGCCACACTCGAGATGGGGAGATAGTAGGAGAATCCTTCGAGCTGGCGGTCAATCTGTTGTGCGAGCTCGCGTGTCGGGGCCATGACTATGCAGCTCACCGAGTCGGCCGGCTCGGGCTCGTCGGCAAGCATGTCGATAACGGGCAGAAGATAGGCAGCAGTCTTTCCGGTACCTGTCTGGGCCACGGCTATCAGGTCGCGTTTCTGAAATATCACAGGTATGGCCTGTTCCTGTATGGGGGTACACTCCCCAAACCGCATGGCGTCGAGTGCGTCGAGCACATCGTCGCTCAGCTCCAATTCGTCAAATCTCATCTGGGCAAAATCACTTCTTATTCAAGGTACAAAATTAGTCAAAAAAATCAGATAATATTTAACAGGGGATACAAAAGGTTAAAAAAGTTTCAGAAGATACAAAAGTTTTTCAGGGGCGGACGTGATTATGGGGGCCGACGTGGCGTAAACAGTAACGCGCGGGGATGTGTTATGGTGATATAAACGCGTTTCAAAAACACAATCGTCATGTCGATGCCTTCCGTAACTTATTGGACTTCCGACCGTATAATGCGGCTGATCATAGGGCTGGTGCTCACTGCGGGCATCATTTGGTTTCTGGGCTATCTGAGCGAGGTGCTGCTGCCATTTTTCGTGGGATGCTTCATCGCTTATATGCTTCAGCCGCTTGTTGAGCTCAACCGCCGCTGGATACGTCTCGACGGGCGCATCGTGGCGGTGATAGTGACACTGCTCGAGGTGACGGTGGTGATAGGCGGAGTCATATACATGTTTCTGCCTTCGGTGGTGAGCGAGGTCAATATGATGGCCGACATAGTGAAGGATTTATCGTCGGGCCGTAAGCCTATGCCGGAGTCATACAGGAGAATGACTGATATTCTGAGCCGCTATTTCGAGCCCGACAATTTTGAGGAGCTGTTCAGCCTCCAGCATATGGACACTCTGATAAGGCGCGGGTCGTCGCTTGTGGCCGAGTCGGTCGGTATCGTGCTCCACACGCTCGAGTGGCTGCTGACGCTCGTGTATATACTCTTCATACTCATAGACTATCATCAGATCACGAGGGGGTTCAAGCTGATAATCCCCGGGCGTTACCGCAGTCAGGTGATGAGTGTGGTGAGGGATGTCGAGTCGAGTATGAACCGTTATTTCCGCGGGCAGGGTGTCGTGGCCCTGTGTGCGGCGGTGTTTTACTGTGCGGGGTTCTCTATTGTCGGCATACCGCTGGCCATCCCGTTGGGGTTGCTTGTGGGTGTGCTGTATATGATACCTTACTTTCAGTATGTCACGCTGGTGCCTGTGGCTGCGGTGTGTTTCATATTCTCGCTTGGCGGGTCGGTGGAGTTTCTGCCCGAGTTTGGCAAGTGTTGTCTGGTGTATGTAGTGAGCCAGAGCGTGTGTGACTATGTGATCACGCCCCATGTGATGGGGCGTGAGATGGGTCTGAATCCGGCGGTGATATTGCTGTCGCTGTCGGTGTGGGGCTATATGCTCGGTATTATCGGCATGATTATCGCTCTGCCGTTCACGTCGCTTATAATGACCTATTACGAGCGGTATATAAGCAAGCCTTAGAGTGTGTCAGCCTATGGAGAGCTGGAGCGATTCGATGAAGTCGCGCATCTCGGGATTTTTCTCCACCATGTGCTGAAGCACTTCGCGCTCGTTCCATGTGTGGGGCGAAGCCTCGCCTTGGTTGAGCTCTATGATGATGCTTATGTGGTCGTTGGCCGTGGCGTCGCGCAGTGTGGCGAGCAGAGGCTGCATGTGGGTCTCGAGCTCTTCACGCTGCTTTTCGTTCTCGACCATCACCCGATAGGTGTGGCCCTCGACGAGCGCGGGATAGGAGGCGCGCATGGTGTTGACCAGTATGTGATAGGTGGGGTTGGCTTTCATGAAGGCTTGCCATCCGGCGTTGAGCTGTTCGACGGTGTATTTTGCGTCACGTAGCTGTGTCGCGGATGTGCCTTGGCCCTGGGCATTGCTGGCTGCTCCGTTGGCGGTGTTGCGCCCGGTGATGGAGAAGGTCTTGCCGGTGCCGAGCTTTACGGTGGGTCGGGAGGGGACCGCCGATGGGCGGGATGTGCCTAATGGGGCCGCCGGCTGAGGTTGCTGCTGGGGTTGCTGAGGTTGCTGCTGGGGCCGGGTGGCGTTGGCGGCTCCGTTGGCGGCGATATTTTGCAACTGCCCCTCTCCTTCGCCGCTATTGACCGGAGAAGGGCTTAATAGTTGGCATATCTTGGCGAGGGTCAGCTCGACGAGAAATTGCTTGTTGGAGGCTGTGCGGTAGTTGAGGTCGGCCTCGTTGCAGAGATTCATGGCCCGGTAGATAAACTCGGGGTGGCATTTGGCGGCTCGTTGTGCCATGGCGTTTCTTACTTCGTCGTCGGCTTCGAGCAGGACTATGGTCGAGGGGTCGCGCGCCACCATGAGGTCGCGCATGTAGTCGGCCAGGCCGTTGATGAAGAAGTGTGAGTCAAATCCCTTGTCGCGAATCTCCTTGTATATGAGCCATGTCTCGAGAGTCTTGCCTTGAAGGAAGCAGTCGAGCAGACGGTTGTAATAGTTGGAGTCGAGCACATTGAGGTTTTCGATTGTGCCGGCATATGTGATGTTGCCACGCGAGGATGCCGCTACCTGGTCAAATATCGACAGGGCGTCGCGCATGGCTCCGTCGGCTTTGCGTGCGATGACGCTGAGAGCCGCGGGCTCGGCTGTCATGCCTTCGCTTGCGGCCACGTAGGCGAGGTGGTCAACGATGTCGCGTACGGTGATGCGGTTGAAGTCGTAGATCTGACAGCGTGAGAGTATGGTGGGGATTATCTTGTGTTTCTCGGTGGTGGCGAGGATAAATATCACATAGCTCGGGGGCTCTTCGAGGGTCTTGAGAAAGGCGTTGAATGCGGCCGACGACAGCATGTGGACCTCATCGACGATAAATACTCTGTATTTTCCCTGTCCGGGTGGCACCTGCACCTGCTCGACGAGCTGGCGTATGTCGTCGACGCTGTTGTTGGATGCGGCGTCGAGCTCTATGATATTTAGCGAGTTGCCTTCGTTGAAGGCGCGGCATGAGTCGCATTGGTTGCACGCTTCGCCGGCCGGGGTGGGCGAGAGACAGTTGATGGTCTTGGCAAAGATGCGCGCACACGAGGTCTTGCCTACTCCGCGCGAGCCGCAGAACAGGTAGCTGTGGGCCAGTCGACCCGAGGAGATGGCATTTTTGAGCGTTGCGGTGAGGGCTTTCTGGCCTACTACGCTGTCAAATGTCGATGGGCGATATTTTCGCGCCGATACTATATAGTGGTCCATGTGATTAATCTTACCTGTCACAAATTTACGAAATCTATATGAGATACAAAAGTTTCATAAGGACATAAGAAACAAAAGTTTTAATTTTAAGAAAGGAGTACAGGAGTCATTATTTTTTGTTCTGATGTCTTTAACCTCACTTCTGTAGTCCTGTCTTAAAATTGAAACTTCTGTATCAAAGAATGAAAGAGAGCGGGCCGGGCGGCTCGCTCTCTTTTGGGGTTGTGTGTACCTATTAATGATATTACCTAAACAATCAGTCCATTAGTTTTCTATAGGCTGTATTTTTTACCTTGGTCGGATTTGTATTACCTTAAGTTACTTAACAACAATCGTCACGATTATTTTATTACAATCTTGTTGACTTCGTTGCCTTTTCGTACGATGTATACGCCGGGGGTGAGTGCCGATGCGTCAACGCGGATGCCCTGGAGGTTGAAGTATTCAGCGGGGGCGTTGGCTGCGTCGGTGCCGATCGACTCGATGGCGGTCTGGCCGAGCACGTTGACCTTGCATACGGATTTGGTGCCGTTGTAGTCGGCTGTAATCTCGGTAGAGCCATTAGATACGAAGGTCACGAATCCGTTGGCGTCAACTTTTGCGATGGCGGGGTCAGCCGATGTCCATACGGTAGTGGCGGGGAGCACTTTTTCGGTGTCCTTGTTGGCTACTTCGAGTGTGAGTTGCTTGCTTTCGCCGACTTTGCCGTTAAGTTCGGTGTCGCTGAGGACGAGTTCGGGAGTGGCGTAACGATACATTTTGGGAGTCCAGTAGATGAGACTGTTCACTTCCTTGTTGTCGAGTACAGTGAAGGTTACTTCCTCTACGCCATATTCGGCATCTGCGCTCCAGTAGGTCTTGTCGCTTGTACCTGTGGTGCAGGTGGTCTTGTCGCCGAAGGTCACGAGGGCTGTCGCGCTCTGTACGGGCGATGCACCGATGCCCATGATGCGCACGTTGGGGTCGGATACCTTGAAAGTGAACGACTGTCCGGCTGTGAACTTGGGTATGTAGCTGACGGTGGTCGCGCTGTTGAGTATCATGTCGACACCGTTGCCGTGGAGTGTGATGTCGTTGATCACGTCATTGCCGGGAATATTGCTAATGCCGTATGTGCCCATCCAACTGCCGCCGCGGTCATTGTGGAAGTAGAACTCATGGCTGAGTTCACCGTGGCCTGAGAATGTAAGCTCGTGCTTGCCTGTAATGGTCGAAGTGCCGTCGGCTGATGTCACGGTGGCTGTCACGGTAACAGTACCGGTCTTGAGGCCTACTATGACAGCTGTGGAGTATGCGCTATAACTTGATGTGGCATCCTTCTGCTCTTTGATCATCGCGATTTCGGGGTCGGAAATGGTCCAGGTATAAGTCTGCTTGGTATATGGTTTGTCCATTGAATCATCATATCTGTCATAGCCGGGACCTCTTACAGAAGCTTCGATCTTAAAGTCGGTTCCTGCAAGGATGTTTCTGTAGTCGGGATTACCGTTAAGAGAGGTGTTGAGGCGCAGACACATTTCCGGGTAGTCGATAGCAGTTACGGATACAGTCTTGGAGAGTTCGATATCTTTGAGTTTTATTGTGATATCCACTTTGCCTGTCTTGCCGTCGCTGAAGCTCACTTCTGCTTCTTTTGATTTAGCATAGTCATAGAAAGTGGCACATTTTTCAGGATCCTGAGTGGCTGAGAGAGTTATGGCGGCGTCTTCGGGAATAGTGGTGATAATGAGGCGTGGATTATCACCGATGTAGCATGTGATGTTTTCTTCATCGCCGTAGATATACTGGCCGGAGATGCTCTCGCGCCACTGTACCTTAATCATAACGACAGAAACTTCGCATGATGCTTTCGCGCCTTCGATCTCGCAAGTGATGGTGGTTTTGCCACCGCCTACGGCTGTAACGTTGCCGTCCTTGTCGACTGTGGCAACAGCGGGGTCGGATGAGGTCCAGGTGGCTACGGCTGTCGCGGGCTTGATGGTGGCGTTGATTTTGTCGGTGGCACCAACCTCGAGAGTCAAGTTTTCCTTATCGAATGCCACTACTGCCAAATCGGGTATTTCGGGAAGCTCAGCGGCGGTGAGTACCTGCACTTTGCTGATCTTCACAAATCCTACCTCAAGGATGAGACGCTTGGAGTAGCTGTTGAGCTCGGCCATTGTCTCTTCGGAGAGGAGGAGTATCACGCGACCGTTTTCGTCGTCCTCAATGATGCGAGGAGATGTAAATTCGGCCCATACATATTGAGCTGACTCTTCGTCATATTCACCACCGGGGGCTACGCCCTGGTGCTTGAAGTTGATTTTGTAAGCCATGGGATTGAGCACGGAGTATGACACGGCAATACCTCCACCGACCTTACCGCCGGCAGCTACGATATTATCGTAGGCAAATTCGAGTGAGCTCTGCTCCTGGCTGATAACGATCTCATCGCGCTGAAGTATAGAGGGATCGAGCGGGCCCTGGCTCGCGCGATATACCACTTTAGTCACTATAAGACCATGGCCCATTACGCCCATACCACCTGATATCGCCAATTTTGCATCTTCGGCTGTCAGGAAGAAGCTCTTCTTGCCGGCACTTACAACCACTGCGTCAGCACCGCCCCAACTGAAGTTTGCCCAGGATGGTCTGATAAGAGCAAGTGACGTATAATCTGATACTTTGGGGTCGGCTTGGTAATGTATTACGATTTCACCCCATTCTTCAAAGTCGGCACATTGGCTGGCTTTGATTTCCGGGTTGATTTTATAATCAAGGGATACTTCCCCTTCCCATAGGACGGTCTCGGCCGGAGCTGCATAGGCTGTCAGGCTTAATAGGATACCTAACAGAGAGAGTAACGATTTTCTCATGTTGATTAGAATTTAAAATTAATAATAAGTAAGAAGTGTCAAATAGGTAAGAGAGTCGTGAATGTTTGCATTAGTTGAAATGTGATGTATGCAAGGTCAGACTTGTCGATGGCAAATGTAATGATACAATAAGCAGATTTTTAAAAATTTACATTCATTAACAATAAGCGGATGTTTCACGCAACTGTGTTAAATGTTAAATATGGTTTAGTATCAGGAGGTTAGCCCGGATGTTATATAACGAATGGTTTAACAATTAACAAACATTGAGTTAACAAACCGTCAGATACATAAAGGGGATACAAAAGTTTCTTATGTCCTTTTGAAACTTTTGTATCTCCTGAAACTTTTGTATCTGATTTTTTTGTATCTTCACGGCATGGAAAAGTGTGTAAAGAGACTGGCTGTGTTTGCTTCAGGCAACGGGTCTAATGCCGAAAATCTGGTGCGTTATTTCCGTGACAACGATTGTGGCATGGAAGTGGCTGTGATAGTGTGTAATAAGGCCGGTGCGGGTGTGATAGAGCGTGCCGGACGACTCGGGGTGCCTGTCAGGGTGATGCCTGCTGCCGATATACGCGACCCGGCGTGTATGCTCCCAGTGATGGATGAGTATGGCGTGGACGGGATAGTGCTGGCGGGTTTTCTGCTGATGGTGCCCGACTTTCTGCTCGGACGTTACCCTGACAGGGTGGTCAACATACATCCGTCGCTGTTGCCTAAGTATGGCGGTAAGGGTATGTATGGGCGTCATGTGCATGAGGCAGTGGTGGCTGCCGGCGAACGTGAGACGGGTATTACTGTCCATCTGGTCACTGACCGGTGTGATGAGGGCCTTGTGTTGCGTCAGGCCCGCGTTGAGATCTTGCCGTCAGACTCGCCCGAGACTGTCGAGGCCAAGGTGCATGCTCTCGAGAAAGAGCATTTCGCGCGGGCTGTCAGAGAGTACTTTACAGGAGATACGGGGTCATAAGGACATAAGAAACATTTAAGACAGGAGTACAGGAGTAATTATTTTTTTTTATTTTTTGTCCTTTGTCTTTAACTTCACTCCTGTACTCCTGTCTTAAATTAAAAAACTTATGTTTCTTATGTCCTTATGAAACTTTTGTATCTCCCGAGTCTCAAACTTTTGTGTCGGGCGGGCGGTTAAGTATATTAAAAATGCATTTTACAGAAGTATGAAAGGAAAGCTCAAAGGGATTCGCGGTGAGGTGCTTACGTTTAAGGCTGACCCGTTTGTATGCGGGGCCTCGGAGTGTTATGACCATTATGAGGACGGACTCGTGGTGATGTGTGACGGGCTGATTGTGGCTGTCGGCAATTATGCCGCCACGGCAGCCGCATGGCCGGGACTGACCGACATAGATGTGTGGAACGACTCGCTGATCATGCCGGGGTTTGTGGACTGTCATGTGCATTATGTACAGTCGCCCATGGTGGGGTCGTATGGCGATACGCTGCTCAAGTGGCTCAACCAATATGTGTTTCCCGTCGAGTCCCGTTATCGAGACAAGGATTATGCGCGCGAGGTGGCGCGGATGTTTTTCCGTCAGACGCTGAGCCATGGCACTACGACGGCCAACGTGTTTGCCACGACGTTTGAGGAGTCGGTCGACGCGCTGTTTGAGGAATCGGAGCGTTACAATGCGTGTACCATAGCCGGCAAGGTGCTTCAGGACCGCAATCTGCCCGATAATCTGCGTGACAGCGATGCCGGGGAGTCGGTGGCCGTGTCGGAACGTCTGCTTCTGAAGTGGCATGGGCGCGGCCGTCAGCTTTATGCCGTTATACCGCGGTTTGCCCCTACAAGCACTCCCGAACAGTTGCGTCTGGCCGGCGGGCTTTATCAGAAATATCTCGACCGGGGTGTGTATATGCATACTCATCTTGACGAGGCCGAGGGTGAGATAGAGTGGGTGAAATCGCTCTTTCCCGAGGCTCGCGATTACACTGACGTGTATGACCGCTATGGGCTTGTCGGGCCGCGGTCGGTGATGGCTCATTGCTGTATAGTGGAGCCGCGCGAGTGGCAGAGGCTCTATGAGGCGGAGTGTGGCGTGGTCCACTGTCCGTCGTCCAACCTATTTCTCGGTGACGGCGAGTTTCGCTATTGGGAGGCCAAGGATGCCGGGCGTCCGTGCAGGGTAGGCATAGGGTCGGACATAGGGGGCGGCACGAGTTTCTCGCTCGTGCGTCAGCTCGGTGAGGCCTATAAGGTGGGCATGCTGCGCGGCCACGCGCTCGACGCCATGCGCAGTTATTATATGGCTACTCTCGGCGGTGCCCGTGCTCTGCATCTCGATGACAGGGTGGGTGCCTTGCGCGCGGGTATGGAGGCCGATATTGTGGTGCTCGACATGAAGCCCGACGAGTTTATAGAGTGGAGAATGAGGGAGGTGGAGAGCGTGTTTGACCGTCTGTTCATACTCCAGACTCTAGCACCCGACCGCCTCGTGCACGCTACATACGTGGCCGGAAAGAAGGTCTACGACAGGGAGATACAAAAGTTTCAAAAGGACATAAGAAACATAAGTTTTTAATTTTTTTAGACAGGCGTAGAGGAGTGTCAAAGAATAAAAAAAGTAATTACTCCTGTACACCTGTCATTAACTTCACTCCTGTCTAAAAAAATTAAAAACTTATGTTTCTTATGTTCTTTTGAAACTTTTGTATCTCTTGTATCTCTTAATTCAAGAGGTTGTCGGCGAGGGTGGAGAGATGGTCGATGTCGGCGGGGGTGAGGCGTCCGTGGAGGGTCACGATGGGCTCCACGATGGATATGTCCTTCATCTTCTCAAACATGCCGCGCATCTTGCGTCCGGCTGCCGGGGCCCAGAGACCGTTCTCGACAATAGCCACGCGGCGGTTGCGGAAGCCCTTGATGGCGAGATGGTGGATGAAGTCGTGCATCGGCGGGAAGATGTCGGAGTCGTAGGTGGGGGAGAGCACTACGAGATGGCTCATGCGGAACGCGTCCTCGACAGCCTCGGCCATGTCGTCGCGCGACAGGTCGGTGACCGAAACTTTGGGTGCGCCCTTTTTACGGAGTATCTCGGCCAGCTCCTTGGCCGCCTTGGCTGTCATGCCGTGGATGGATGCATAGGCCACGAGCACACCCTCGGTCTCCACCTCATAGGCTGCCCAGGTGCGGTAGAGGCGCAGATAGTCGGTGAGATCGCCCTCGAGTACGGGGCCGTGGAGGGGTGCGATGACGTCGATCTGCTTGCCGGCGAGCTTCTTGAGTACGGTCTGCACGGGGAGTCCGTATTTGCCCACGATGTTGAAATAATAACGGCGTGCCTCGCATGCCCAGGGCTGCGAGGGGTCGGGCGCACCGAAGCGACCGAAACCGTCGGCCGAGAAGAGTGTCCTGGCTGTGGAGTCATAGACCATCATCACCTCGGGCCAGTGGACCATGGGGGCGGTGATGAAGTGAAGCTCGTGAGAGCCGAGGCTCAGAGTGTCGCCTTCGGCTACCTCCATGATGCGGTGGTCAAACGGGGCGTTGTCGGCCACGAGCGGGAGCATCTTGTGTGCTACGGCCGTGCATACGAGGCGACACTCGGGGAAACGCTCCATCACCCACTCGATCTGTGATGAGTGGTCGGGCTCGAGGTGCTGCACTATGAGATAGTCGATGGTCTTGCCTTCGGGGAGCGACGAGAGGAGATTGTCGCGCCACTCGTCGGCCATGCGCTGGTCGACGGTGTCGATGAGTGCTGTCTTCTCGTCAAAGATTATATAAGAGTTGTAGGATATGCCTTCGGGGGTGACATACTGGCTTTCAAACAGGTCCAGCTCTTTGTCATATACGCCTATGGCTTGGTAGTCGGTGTGCATATTTTTAATAATGAGAGATTATACATATGAAAAACGGCTACAAAGTTACACAAAATCCTACAATCCGCATAAACAGCATAAACACCCTCTGACAGTCTGATTGAAAAAATGGTTTGGTCAATCGCAAAATAATGTTTAACTTTGCAGAATATAGTTAAAAACAAAATCCAATAATTTAAATACGACTTATTTATACATGCCATTTGAAATGCCGGGAGTGAGTTTTCTATATTGTTCCCGATTGCAATGCCTCGATTGATAAGGTGATGTGGAATGATGAAGATGTCACCGATAGGGTTGAAAACCGTCATCTGCGGGTAAATGCCGAAACTCGTTCAGGACTTTCAGTTAACTTCGTCAAATCGGGATATGCCACACTCACAGTTGCAGCTCTCGGCCAACACTCGGTGACCACTATGTATCGCGATGGAGAAGCTCCGACAGTCACACTGACCCCGGTCGAAGGGCATACGTTGTACATCTTACACTTAATGGCGAATCTTTGGAAATCAAAGATGATAATACGTTTGTTTTGCCGTCTCTTTATGGTGATAATGTGCTCAATGTCGTATATGTTGAATCAGTAGAATCGGGGATTGACAATCAGGAAGTGTCAAATATAAAGATAACTGTATTCAACCATACAATATCGATACTTAATAAGCCTGATGATGCACTGGTTGAAGTTTACGATATAAACGGCAGCATGATTGCAGAGACTTGTGAATCAACAGTCGCAATTGATGGAACACGTAATATTGTAATCGTTAAAGTCGGAGGTCGAGCCTATAAAGTCGCCTTGTGACTATGCTGAGCTAATATACGTCTATATCCCTTTTTTGTCGGTGCGCTAATTTTACGCCGGTTTATTATGCTGTAAAAGGGAGTAAAATGCAAGAAAAAAGAGTTGGACTGTCGCGTGGTGCGAAGCTCAACTCTTTGGTATTCTTTGGATTAATTCTTTTGCAGGGGCTTAATACTCCTCCTCGTTGAAGAAGAAGTCTTCTTTGGAGGGGTAGTCGGGCCAGATGTCTTCGATGCATTCGTAGGTTTCGCCTTCGTCTTCCATCTCCTGGAGGTTTTCGATTACTTCCATAGGTGCGCCTGAGCGCATGGCGTAGTCGATGAGTTCCTCGCGTGTTGCGGGCCAGGGTGCGTCCTCGAGCTTGGAGGCGAGTTCAAGTGTCCAGTACATGTCGTTATTTTGTTTATTTGTTGTTTATGACTTGTTGTTCTGAAAATTCGCGCAAAGATACGGATTTTCTTTATATATACAAATGCTTGTGACCGATGGTTTATGGTTTATGAGTAATATGAGAATGTCTGTCCCTGTCCTGTGGGTGAGACGGGTTTCGGCTGATGGCCGGCATCATAGGCTCCGTTGCGTATGTCGTCAATGATACGGCGGTCGCGCTTGTAGGCGGGATATTTCTCGATGGCATCGCATATAGCATCGTCGTCGAGCTGGTTGGGGCCGAGTATTATAGCTGTTCGGTCCTGGCTGAGGTTCTGGAGTTTATCGAAGCCATACTCCTCGCTGATGCGTCTGTCGGAGATTTTTTCTTCAGGTTTCTCGACCTTGGGAGCCTGTGTTACAGGTGTTTCGGCTACCTGTCGGGGCTGTGATGCTGGCACTTGAAATTTCAGAGGGACGTTGGGAGCGGAGGATGTCCCTGCCTGTCTGCGGCCTCCGAAGTCAAATTGTGGACCGTTGCCGTTGTTGTCGTTCTCGCCGTTTATTATCTGGTCTTCCTCACCACGCAGAGTGATGTCAAATCCGGCTGCGAGGATTGTGATTTTTACCTGGTTGCCGAGCGATTCGTCATAGCGTACACCCCAGATTACGTCGACTTCAGTGTTGATTGAGCCGATAAACTGTGTGAGCTGTTTGGTCTCGCTCATGAGGAATTTGTCCTCGGCATTGGGGTTGAAGAAGAGGCAGAAGAGCAGTTTCTTCGATCCCATTATGTCGCGGTTTTTGAGCAGGGGCGAGTTGAGTGCGTCCTGTATTGCTGCTGTCACGCGGCCTTCGCCTTCACCGTAGCCTGTCGAAATGATGGCCGCACCGCCATTGCGCAGTGTGGTGTCGACGTCGTTGAAGTCGAGGTTGATTTTGCCGTTGTGAGTGATGAGTTCCGAGATTGAGCGTGCGGCTATCGAGAGAGTATCGTCGGCCTTGCCGAAGGCGTTGATGAAGTCGAGGTCGCCGTATATCTCGGTAAGGCGTTCGTTGTTGATAACGAGCAGAGCGTCGACATATTTTGCCATTTCGTCGGCTCCGGCGATGGCTTTTTTGATTTTGACCTGTCCTTCAAAGAGGAAGGGGATGGTGACGATGCCTACGGTGAGCAGGCCGCGCTCCTTGGCTACGCGGGCCACGACGGGGGCCGCGCCTGTGCCTGTGCCGCCGCCCATACCTGCTGTGACAAATACCATGCGGGTGTCGTCGTCAAAGAGGCGGTTGATTTCCTCGGTGGCTTCTTCGGCAAATGCTTTGGCTTTCTCGGGTTTGTTGCCGGCACCGAGACCGTCGCCGATCTCGAGTATGTTGGGCACTTCGGAGTGGCGCAGGGCCTGCGAGTCGGAGTTGATATTGACGAACGATACGTTTTTGATGCCTTCGCGATACATGTGGTTGACGGCGTTGTTGCCGCCACCGCCCACACCTATGGCCTTGATGATTATTTTTTCGGGTTCCTCCATGCGGTGAGTGGTGAATGCTGATACGTCGTCTATATTCTGGTTGTCCATCTTCTTTCTTTGTGTTTAAATTTTAAAAACTGTAAAACGGGGAGATTATCGGTCTCCCTCTACAAAGTTATTCTTCGTCTTCCTCCTCCTCAAATCCGTCGGAGATTATTCGGGCCACGCGGTTTACAAGATTGTTGTAGCCTTGTTTGAATATATTGGTTTTCTTTTTACCAGTGTTGGCGGTTGTGTCGGTGGTTGTAGGCACAACGGGGGGCACCGGTCTTGGTGGCGTGTCCGTACCTGTGGGGGTAGGGCGACGCACATCGGTGCTTCCGCCGACATGCTGTTGCGGATACAGGGGCTGTTGCTGCTGCATGGGTTGCTGCGGGGTGGCCTGAGGTGTCGCTGTTGGCTGCTCGACTACAGGCGGCTGTGCAACCGGGGCGGGACGCTCGCTCAGACATTCCTGCGGGTCTTGTCGTGACGCGGTGTTGAGTATCGAGAGCACGTCAACCGAGTCGACTGAGTGGATGCGACCGTCAAGGATGCGGAGACGGTTGCCCGGCGCGCCCAGACGTACTTTAAGGCCCGATATCTGTTCGAGACGCTGGTTGAATCCGTTGAGTTTCGCACCGTTGCCCACGATGATTATGCCTTCGGGGAGTTTTTCGGGCGTGAGTCCCGCATATTTTATCTGTTCGGTGATGTTGATTATAATCTCACCTGCACGCGCCGAGACGTAGTTGTTTATGGCCACGAAATCGGGCTGTCCCGAAGCATGTGGCGCGTCGAGAGTCGGGAATGCCGAGCCGCCGGTCTTTTTGAGCTCTTCGGCCTGTTCTTCGAGATAATTGAGGGTCGTGATGTCGCGGGTGATGTTGCGCGACCCCATGGGTAGTACAGCAAGATGCAGGAGCATACCCCCTTTGTAGATGGCTACAGTGGTGGTCTCGGCACCGAAGTCGACGAGCATGCAGCCGAGTTTTTTCTCCTCGTTGAGCAGCACCAGTTCGGCCAGCGCGATGGGGCGGGCAAAAGTGTCCATAATCTTAAGCCCGAGTCTTTCCTCAATCACCACCGAGAGATTGCGCAAGAGCTGAGTGCGGCAACTCACGAGATTGAGGCGCGCCACGATATGGGAACCCATCACGCCTATGGGACGCGGAGTCACTTCATTGTCGACGAGCAACTCGCGTGGAGTCACTGTGACAATGCTTCGCTCGTTGAGGGGAACATCCAGAGCCTCTCTTGTGATGTCTTGGATGATTTCTTCGGAGATAATCGATTCAGAAGGCAGATGTCGCTCGATCTCTACAGGCTGAGAGGTGAGAGAGCGACCGCCTACACTGAGATACACTCCCTGAATCTTGCGTGGTGTCTCGCGCAGTTCAAGGCTGTTGATGACGTTGCGCACGGCGCGCTCGGTCTCCACAATGTTGCGTATGCATCCGTAGCGCACGATGTCGGAGATGGGTTCCTCCTCAACGGCTTTGACGTTGAGTGCTCCGTCGGGGCTCACGGTGCCGATAGCTCCTTTAATCTTCGAGCTACCTATTTCAAGAGCGATGATGACTTTTTCTTCCATGTTTACTTAATTTTCTGCGAAAATTAAAGGTTATGAGGTTATGAGGTTATAAGGTTATGAGGGGGGAGCGGCTTTGCCCGGGTTTTGCGTTTACGGGTTATGAGGAGAGGTTGGATTTGTTTTGGCGTTGCGTTTATGGATGATTGTTGATTTGTTGCTCAAAGTGAGAACTGAGTCCGTTTATCAGTCTTGAGACATCATAAAATTTATTTTTGATGGAGCTATGAGTTTCAGTTGTGATGTATCCAAGATCAAGTGCTATCTCCAACTGACAGTAGGCTTCCATCAGTGAGCCGAATGAGATTTCAAGAAAATGAATCTTTTCTTTTATGGACCTCCGTCCGCTGCCTTCGGCTATATTTGACGGGACTGATATTATCGCTCTTCTGAGCTGGTCGCATAGGGAATACCGCTCGGAGGCCGGAAATGTATCGATGACTGTGTAGACATCTTTAACCAGGCTTCGTGCGGCTTTGTATGCTCTCAGATTCTCAAAAGAAAAATAATCCATGTATTTGGCTTGTGTCGGTGGTTGATAGTGCTTGTCTTAACCTTATAAACTCATAACCTTATAACCTTTCAATTGAGTTTACTCAATTGGAGTGCTTGGCTGGAATTGGCTTTTCGGAGTGGGCTTTGACGCCGGGGACAGTCTGGCCGGGGGCCACGTTGTCGCCGGCGAGCATGGCGTCGATGGGCACGGTCTCGTCATCCTCGCCTGAGATTACCGGCACATCCGGCGGCCGGCGGTGACGCTTGGTGGCCACGAGCTGACCGTTCCATTTCAGAGTCAGGGTGTCATATTTCTCCCAGCCCTGCTTGACGAGCACTTTGGAGTAGAATGTGCGCAGACGCTCCATCTTGTCGTCGAGCCGGTCGAGCGAGCCGAGATTGATCACGTGTTCGCGTATGTTGGGTATGAGCAGAATGTCGGTCGGACTCTTGACCTTGATCATGCCTATGTAGGAGCTCCATATCGAGTCGGAACTGATATAGCTTACCAGAGGCATGAGCGAGAGGGGAGTGAAGGATGAGTCGGAGGGATTGAAATGTCCCTGGACCAGCGGCACATTCTTATGGTAGCGGGCCGAGGCCTTGACACGCTTGCCTGCGCGGTTGACATAATAGCTCTCGTTGCCGTCAAAGACTCTCAACACCGGCACTATGGGGGTCACCTTGATGCGTATGCTGCCGTCGGTGTAGCGCAACACGCTTGCGTCCTCGATTTTGTCGAGGTCGAGCAGACGCAGGCGTATGTCCTGGGTGTTGATGTTGGAGAGAGCTATACCCTTGGCCTTGTCGGGAAGATTGTCGAGCTCGCGAGCCAGTTCGGCCGGGCTGACGAAACGCCGGGCACCGTTGTCGCCGTCGGCATCCTCCACGGTGATGGTCATGCCTGTACACATGGCGTCGTCGCTTTCGCGAGCCGTCATGGTCAGGGCCACCACCAGGTAGGTGACGAGCATAAGTGAGAAGGCTATCTGTAAATATCGGTTCATTTAACTGGGCCCGAAGGGCTGTCAGAAAACTTTAAACTTTCTTACTCTGTAATGTTGCGCACGATGTCGGGGAGGTAATTGCATATGTCACCGGCTCCGGCGGTCAACAGGATGTCAAAGTTACGATTTTTGAGCGTTTCCACCAATTTTTCTTTGGTTATTAATATCTTATCGGCCGATTTAACATTTCGGAAAATGATGTCGGACGTCACGCCCTCGATAGGCTCCTCGCGTGCTGGATATATGTCGAGGAGTATCACCGAGTCGGCGGCCGAGAGAGCGTCGGCAAAGTCGTCGGCAAAGTCGCGTGTGCGGCTGTAGAGATGGGGCTGGAAAGCCACGGTGAGATGACGTCCCGGATAGAGGGCTTTGACCGAGGCTATAGAACTGCGCAGCTCTTCGGGGTGATGGGCATAGTCGTCGATGATGACGCGTCCGCTGCCGTTGCGCTCCTTGAGCCACGACTCGAAACGTCGTTTGGTGCCCTGATATGACGAGAGAGCCGTGCGTATCACCTCGGGCTCGAAGGCCTCGGTGCAGCACACAGCCGCCGCTGCGGCTATGGCGTTCTCAATATTAACCTCTACGGGCACTCCAAGGTTCACGTTGCGTATGGTGCCGCGTGGTGTCACGATGTCAAAAGTTATTGAACCAGTGTCGCGGCGTATGTAGGAAGCGTGAAAGTCGCCCTTGTCGCGCGAGTAGGTGTAGACCTTGACCCCTTGGGCTGGACGCGGCTTGAGCTTGAGGTCTTCATGCACGATGAGTGTGCCGCCGGGCTGTATCAGTTCGGTGAAATGAGCGAAGCTCTCGAGATAGGCCTCCTCGGTGCCGTAGATGTCAAGATGGTCGGGGTCGGTGGCGGTGATGACGGCCACGGTCGGGGTGAGATGGTGAAACGAGCGGTCATACTCGTCGGCCTCGATGACAGTGTAGGGCGACGAGGGGCGCAACAGGAAGTTGCTGTCATAGTTTTTCAGCACACCGCCGAGAAAGGCGTTGCAGCCAATAGAGCCGCAGTGGAGTATATGGGCGGCCATCGACGATGTGGTGGTCTTGCCGTGGGTGCCGGCAAAGCAGAGGCTTTTGCTGTCGCGGGTGATGAGACCGAGAGCCCTGGCGCGCTTCATGATTTCAAAACCTCCGTCGCGGAAGTAGGTGAGTATGGGCAGGTCGTCGGGCACGGCGGGGGTGTATATCACCAGAGTGTCGGAGGGGTCGCGGAAAGCGGCGGGTATGGTGTCGGCCTCAGGGCTGAACGAGATGTTCACGCCCTCGGCCGCGAGAGCGTCGGTGAGGGGTGTGGATGTGCGGTCATATCCGGCCACCTTCTTGCCTTTGGCCAGGAAGTAGCGTTCGAGGGCGGCCATGCCTATGCCGCCGGCTCCGATGAAGTATATGTTATTCGCCATGGCTTATAATGTATTTTTGAGTGTGAAGAGGTGTTGACATGTGGGGTGGGGGTCAGCGGTCGTTGCCGACGGCTTTGACTATAAGGTCGACAATCTTGTCGTCGGCGTCGCGCATGGCCATCCGGGAGATTCTGGCCGAGAGGTCTTCGCGGGCCTCAGGATTGTCGATGAGGCTGACTATGGATTCGGACAGTTGTCTGACGGCGTCTTTGTCGAGAATCATCACGGCCGCTCCGCGGGTGGAGAGAGCCTCGGCGTTGTGACGCTGGTGGTCCTCCGATACGTTGGGCGAGGGGATGAGTATGACCGGTTTGCCGAGTATCTGGAGCTCGGAGATAGTGCCGGCACCAGCACGCGACACCACGAGGTCGGCGGCCTTGTAGGCGAGGTCCATGCGGGTGATGAATGTGGTGGCCTGCACGTTGTCATAATCCTTGGCTATGCCTTGAAACCGGTCGGCACCGTAGCGGCCCGTCTGCCACAAGAGCTGCACGCCCTTGTCGCGGAGTGTGGCGAGCGATGCGGCTATGGCCTCGTTGACAGTGCGTGCGCCCAGGCTTCCGCCCACCGAGAGCACCAGCGGACGGTCAGGGTCAAAGCCGAGTTCGCGCTTGGCTTCGCGCTGCGAGAGCGGACACTCCTCGAGGTCTTTGCGTACGGGATTGCCGGTCATGATTATTTTGTCGGCCGGGAAATACCGCTCCAGGCCCTCGTAGGCCACGCATATGGCTTTGGCCTTGTGAGCAAGGAGCTTGTTGGTGACACCCGGATAGGAGTTCTGCTCCTGTATGAGCGTGGGGATGCCGTGTTTCTGGGCCTGCTTGAGCACCGGTCCGCTCGCATATCCGCCCACGCCTATGGCAATGTCGGGCCGGAAGTCGCGGACTATGCGGCGCGCCTTGCGCATGGACTTCCAGAGCTTCCAGAGCACACCGAAGTTGCGCCACAGCCGTTTGCGGTCAAATCCGGCCACGGGCAGACCCTCTATGTCGTAGCCTGCCGCCGGCACTCGCTCCATCTCCATGCGTCCGAGTGCGCCGACAAAGAGGATTTCGGCGTCGGGCTGACGTCGGCGTATGGCGTTTGCTATTGATAGAGCCGGGAAGATGTGGCCTCCGGTGCCACCGCCCGAGATAAGAACTTTCATTGTTGCTGAATTAGCGGATTAGTTTAACTGCATTTTGTTTTCGTCGCGGAGCTGCTCGGGGAGCGACTCCTTTTCCTCGGTGATGTCCTGCTTTTTGTTGCCGTGACGCGATGCGGTACGGCTCACCGAGAGCATTATGCCGAAGGCCATGCACGTGACAATTATCGATGTGCCGCCCTTGGATATAAGCGGCAGCGGCTGGCCCGACACGGGGAATACTCCCGTGACGATGCCCATATGAAACAGGGCCTGGAAGGCCAGCATCACGGCCATGCCCATGACTATGAGGGCGGGGTAGGTGATGGTGCACCGCGAGGCTATACCAGCGGCGCGTGCCAGCAGCCAGAGGTAGAGTAGAAGTACGGCCAGACCGCCTATCAGGCCGAGCTCTTCGACCACGATGGCAAAGATGTAGTCGGAGAAGGCGAGGGGCAGACGTGCGGCTTCGCGAGAGTTGCCGGGTCCGACGCCATAGATGCCGCCGTTGGCCTGTGCCATGTAGCCGAGTATCTCCTGACGATATTCGCCTGTGGGTGCGATTTCCCATTTGGGTATCGAGTCGTTGTTGTGTCGGAATATGCGGGCACGCCAGGTGGCTATGCGTGACGATGCTTTTTTGCCGTCGGTCACCATTTCAGACCGTTGGGCCTCGTCGGCGGGGATTGATTCGTCCTCGGTATAGAAATATTTAAGATATACATATCCTGCACCGCCGAGCACGATGATGATGCCTGCTACGCTGAACAGATGTTTCCATTTCACTCCACCTATAATCATCATCGAGCAGGTGATGGCCATAAGCAACAAGGTGTTGGTGAGTCCCTGCTCTATGAGCAGTGCCGAGAAGAATGCTATGACGGCACCCGACCACAGCATCCCCTTTTTGGTTATGCCGACACCGTGAGGGTCTTGGTTGAGGGTCATGATGAGGGCTACGAGGAGTACGGCCGAGATTTTGACCATCTCGGCCGGGAATATGCCTATGCCCAGAAACGAGAACGACCTCCTTGCGCCGTTGACATAGTTGCCGTAAAACATTACATATATCATGGCTCCCGCACTCAGTATTGAGAACAATATGGTGAAGAGCGCGAAGTCGCTGTAATGCCGTTTGGATAGTATCCAAGTTATGCCTACGCCAAGGGCGAGCATGAACAGGTGGCGCACGATGGGGCCTATCACACCGAGCGACGAGCTGGCCACTTCGCGCGACGACGCGCTGTAAAGCTCTATCACCGATATGAGGCATAGGGCTATGAATATGCCCCAGATATGTTTGTCGGCCTTGGCGATGGCCTTGGGTTTGGCGATGTCCACTTTTGGTTAATTAGTAATTAGCAATTATTTAGTTGGCAATTCATGTCAAGCCGGGCGGTGAGGTTGGTTAAACTCTAAACTTTCAACTTTCAACTTTCAACTTTAAGAGCATTGACCTGAGCCTTGAATTGGCGGCCGCGGTCTTCGTAGCTCTTGAAGAGGTCAAAGCTGGCGCAGCATGGCGAGAGCAATACGGTGTCGCCGCTCACGGAGATGCGGGCGGCTGTGGCTACGGCCTCTTCGATGGAGTGGGTGTCGTATATAGCGGGCACTTGGCCGGTGAAGAAGTCGAGCAGTTTGAGATTGTCCTTGCCCATGCATATGATGGCCTTGACTTTCTCCTTGACGAGCGGGAGTATCTCGGAGTAGTCGTTGCCTTTGTCCTTGCCGCCGAGTATGAGCACGGTGTCGCGGGGCATTGACTCGAGGGCATACCATGTGGAGTTGACGTTGGTGGCCTTGGAGTCGTTGATATATCTTACGCCGTTGACGGTGCCGGCCGGCTCGAGGCGGTGTTCGACGCCCTCAAAGTCGCTCAGAGCCTTGCGTATGTCATCCTTGTCGATGTCGAGTATGCAGGCCGAGAGAGCTGCGGCCATGGAGTTGTAGAGGTTGTGCAGGCCGTTGAGCGAGAGATCGGCGCGAGGCATGCGCAGATTTTCTTCGGGAGTCTCCACAACGAGACATTCCTCCTCGTCGACCCATGCGCGTGAACCCTCCTCCTTGCGCTCGGCAAAGGGAAACATCGAGGCCTCGGTGGTTACGCGCTCGAGCTGGCGGCGTATCACGGGGTCGTCCTGCCAGAAGATGAAGGCGTCGCGTGGAGTGAGGTTGTTGAGGATGCGGAACTTGGCATTGATATAGTTTTGCATTTCGTAGTCGTAGCGGTCGAGATGGTCGGGGGTGATGTTGAGGAGCACGGCAATGTTGGCGTGGAAATCATACATGTTTTCAAGCTGGAAGCTCGAAAGCTCGATTACATACACGTCGTGGTGCTCGCGAGCCACCTGCAGGGCCAGACTGCGGCCCACGTTGCCGGCCAGGCCCACGTTGACGCCGGCGTCCTTGAGTATGTGATAGGTGAGCAGTGTGGTGGTGGTCTTGCCGTTTGAGCCGGTGATGCACACCATGCGGGCGTCGGTGTAGCGTCCGGCGAGCTCTATTTCCGAGATTACGGGTATACCCTTGGCCACGATAGCCTCGATGACGGGGGCTGTCGGGGGTATGCCGGGGCTTTTGACCACCTCGTCGGCCTGAAGTATGCGGTCCATGGAGTGGCCGCCCTGCTCCCACTCGATGCCTTCTTCATCGAGCTGCGTGCGGTATCGTTCGGCTATCAGGCCCGAGTCGGAAAGGAATACGTTGAATCCTTTGGTCTTTCCGAGGATGGCGGCACCTACGCCGCTCTCACCTCCGCCGAGTATTACAAGAGTGTCCATCTGTATTCAATTGCTAATTCCCCCAAGGAGGGGTGTTATCTTATTTTGAGTGTTATGAATGTAAGTACCGCAAAGAGTATCGAGAGAATCCAGAATCGGGTGACAATCTTTGGCTCGGCCATTGCTCTGCGCGGCAGGCTTATGAGTGCGGGGATACCTTCTTTCTGGAAATGGTGATGAAGCGGGGCCATGCGGAAGATGCGCCGGCCGGCTCCGTATTTCTTTTTGGTATATTTGAAGTAACCGGTCTGGATGATTACCGAGAGGTCTTCGGCAAAGAATATCAGACACAGCAGGGGTATGAGCAGCTCCTTGTGGATGAGGATGGCAAACACGGCGATGATGCCGCCGAGGGTGAGCGAACCGGTGTCGCCCATAAATACCTGTGCCGGATTGGCGTTGTACCATAGAAAGCCTATGAGCGCGCCCATGAGTGCCGATATAAACACTACCAGTTCAGACGACCCGGGTATATACATTATATTAAGGTATGTCGAGTAGATGACATTGCCGCCGAGATAGGCCATGATGGCCAGGGCCGCACATATGACGGCCGAGATGCCGGCACACAGGCCGTCGAGGCCGTCGGTGAGGTTGGCTCCGTTGCTTGTGGCGGTCACGGCGACTATCACAACTATCACAAACACCACCCATCCGCCGGTCTGGGCATACTTGCCCATCCATGAGGTGAGTGACGCATAGTCAAAGTTGTTGCCCTTGACAAAGGGTATGGTGGTCTGGGTGGACTTGACGTCGGGCGACTGTGTGAACTCCGACACTTCGGCAAACTCTGTCTCGGGGTGCTCGCCGGCCTGCTCGATGCGGGTCGACGAGTCGCTCACCGTCACCTGACGCTGGGTGATGTCGGGGCTCAGACACATGGTGAGGCCTACCAGCAGTCCGAGGCCCACCTGGCCGACAATCTTGAATTTGCCCTTCATGCCGTCCTTGTTGTGCTTCTTGATCTTGAGATAGTCGTCAAGAAAGCCTATGGTGCCACACCATACTGTGGCTATGAGCATCAGCACCATATATATATTGGTGAGATTGCCTACCAGCAGACAGGGCACTATGAGCGATAATATGATGATGACGCCGCCCATGGTGGGGGTGCCCTCCTTCTTGAGCTGACCTTCGAGGCCGAGGTCGCGTACGGTCTCGCCTATCTGCATCAACTGCAGACGGTCGATAATCTTGCGCCCTATTACGAGGGCTATGATCAATGCAAGCAGAAACGCAGCTCCCGAGCGAAACGTGATATAGGTCATCAGTCGCGTTCCGGGCACTCCGGATGTCTGCTGAAGATATTCGGCTAAATGATATAACATTGGTTGTCCTTATTTCATGCGTTTGACTCAAGACACTCTCTCACCACCTCGCGGTCATCGAAATGGTGTTTCACACCCTTGATTTCCTGATAGTCCTCGTGGCCCTTGCCGGCGATGAGTATCACGGTGCCGGGCTGAGCGAGGGCCACGGCCGTGCGTATGGCCTGGCGGCGGTCGGTGATGTGGAGTGTGCGTGTGCGGGCCTCCTCGTCAAGTCCCTCCTCCATGTCGGCGAGTATGTCCTCGGGCTCCTCGAAGCGGGGATTGTCGGAGGTCAGTATGAGCCGCTGCGAGCGTGCCGCGGCCTCGCGTGCCATGATGGGACGCTTGCCCTTGTCGCGGTTGCCGCCGGCTCCGACCACGGTGATGATTTCGCCTTTGGGTCCGATGACCTCGCGTATGGCCTGGAGCACGTTGACCACAGCGTCGGGCGTGTGGGCATAGTCGACTATGGCGGTCACCCCCTTGGCTGAATGGAAAGCCTGGAAGCGTCCGGCCACAGGCACGAGGGCCGAGATGGCGCGGAGCACCTCTTCATTGTCCCATCCCAGGAGTATCGAGGCTCCGTAGACGGCGGTGAGATTGTAGGCGTTGAAGCGGCCGGTGAAGAGTGTCTCCACTTCGTGTCCGTTGAGGCTCAGCAGAGTGCCGTCGAGACGTTGCTCCACGATGCGCCCTTTGAAGTCGGCTTCGGAGCGCAGCGAGTAGTTGTGGCGCGAGGCCGGGGTGTTCTGGAGCATCACGTCACCCACCTTGTCGTCGGCATTGGTCAGCGCGAAAGCTGTCGGGGGCAGGTGGTCGAAAAACGATTTCTTGGCCTGCAGATAGGCCTCGACGGTCTTGTGATAGTCGAGATGGTCGCGTGTTAGGTTGGTGAATATGCCTCCCTCGAAATGCAGTCCGGCTATGCGGTGCTGATGGGCGGCGTGAGAGCTGACCTCCATGGCGCAGTATTCACATCCGGCATCGACCATCCGTCGCAGCATCTCGTTGATGGTGAGTGGGTCGGGGGTTGTATGGTCGGTCGGGTAGGGGGTAGTCTCCACATAGTTGCACACAGTGGACAGCAGTCCGGCCTTGTGGCCGAGCAGACGGGCCATCTCATAGATGAGTGTGGCGGTGGTGGTCTTGCCGTTGGTGCCGGTCACGCCCACCAGACGGAGCGAGCGCGAGGGGTTGCCCCACCATTCCGAGGCCATATATCCGAGGGCTATCGCGCTCGAGGGCACGACCACGTAGGTCACTGCCGACGAGAGCTGCTCGGGCAGACGCTCGCACACCACGGCTGAGGCTCCGGCCTCCTGTGCTTTGTGTATGAAGTCGTGTCCGTCGACGCTCACGCCCGGCACGGCCACAAAGAGTGTGCCCGGTTCCACGCGGCGCGAATCGGAGGTGATGGCGGTGATTTCCTTGTCCTGTTCACCGATTATCTCGGTGATTTCTACGGGAGAGATTATCCTGTTGAGTCGCATAACAGCAAATAATTAAACTTAACTCTTAAACTCTGAACTTTTTTTGACTTTAAATTCATCTAACGCGTCAGCGTCAGGTGTATCGTGTGGCCCGGGTCAATGAGTGTGCGTGGCGCGGGGGTCTGCGTGTGGACAAATCCCGTTCCCGAGAGAGTCACGTCATAACCCGCAGTCTCAAGCACCTCTACGGCGTCACGCGCGCTGAGGCCGCGCACATCGGGCAGTCCCGAGCCTGACTTTGCCGACGGCCCCTTGATGGTCTTGCGGTTGGGCATCGCAAAGGGCGATCTCACCTTCTTGTAGGGGTCGGCCCCGGTGGTGGCATAGAATGTAGGGCCGATGTCGGAGGGGGAGGCCGACTCGTAGTCCGAACTGTTGCCCAGCAGCCCGCGGGCATAGAGCTTCATGGCGATGTTGCGCATCACCTGGCCCGACGTGGTGGCCGCACCGAAGAAATTTCTGGTGGGGTGACACGTGAGCACCACACATGAATATCGGGGAGCTTCGGCGGGGAAAAATCCGCAGAAGGCTAGTCGCTTCTTGGCGGTGTTGTATTGTCCGTTCTCAATCATGTAGCAGGTGCCGGTCTTGCCCGCGATACGCACCACCTTGTTGCGCAGAAAGCGTCCCGTGCCGTGCTCGCCCCACACCACATTGGTGAGCATGCCGCGCATAATCTCGGCCGTCTTGGGCGAGCATGCGCGTCCGTTGCCGAGATAGGAGGGGGGAAGCACCGAGTCGACCGATCCGCGCAGCTCCTTGACCAGTCGCGGGCGCACGAACACTCCGTCGTTGGCTATCGCATTGTAGAGCGCGAGGGTGTAGAGGGGCGGTATCTCGGTGGCGTAGCCGTAACATTGGCGCGAGAGGGCTATGCGTCCGCCGCGGTCGGAGGGCACCGAGTCGATGCGCGGTATCACCTCGCCGGCTATGCCGGTGTTGAGCGGCTCGAGAAATCCGAGCTGCTTGATGCGGGCATAGAATCCGCCAGGGTGAGAGTCGTATTTCGACGTGATGATGCGCGCCATGCCTATGTTGGACGACTGCTCGATGACGTCGCCGGCGCGTATGGCCGTCGAGTGGTGAGAGTCGGTGATGGGGCGTCCGCCGGCATAGGCCCAGCCCGAGCCGGTGGGGAGCATCTGGTCAAAGTCGGTGAGTATGCCGTCCTCCACGGCTATCATCATCGAGAGGGTCTTGATTACCGAGCCGGGCTCATAGCCCATCACGGCGCGGTTGCGGGCCTCGATGTAGCCGGGGCCGTGGGGATTGAGCTCAAGGTTGGATATGGCCTTGATGTCGCCGGTCTTCACGTCCATGAGCACAGCCACGCCCCAGTCGGCACCGCAGGTGTCGAGCACATTGTTGAGCTCGCTCTCCACGATGTCCTGCATGTTGATGTCGATGGTTGTCACGATGTCACAGCCGGGGATGGCCGGTATCTTGGCCAGGTCGGCGATGTCCTTGGTGAGATTGACCTTGGCGGTGGTGCCGGTGCGTCCGTAGAGGAGCGAGTCGAGAGCTTTCTCGAGACCCGAGATGCCGTGTATCTCCTTGCTCTCGGCAGTCTGTCCCACACCACCGATGGAGCGGCGGGCCATGTTGCCGTAGGGATTGAAGCGGCGCATGTTTTTCTCGAAGTAGAGCCCGGTGCGGTTGCGGTTGCCCTTGAAGTAGGGGAGAGTCTTCATCAGCTCCATGTCGGAGTGGGAGAGGTTGGTGAGTATGCGATAGGCTCTGGGCCGCTTGTTATGCTCCTTATCGAGCGGTTTGAGCAGATAGGTTTTCCACTGGGCGGCGTTTTTTTCGGGAAAGTTGGCTGCCATGGCCTCGGCCAGCTCGTCAATGGTCTCGAGGAGCTTGGCGACGTTGAATTTCTCGGCGCGATAGTCGATGCGGGCCGTGTAGTAACTGAGGTTGGTGGCCAGGACGGAGCCGTCGGATGCGAGTATGTTGCCGCGGTGGGGTATGATGTCCTGCGACAGCGACATGAGGCTGTCGGCCTTGTGGTTCCACTTGTCGGCGTTGACCACTGTGGTCTCGCACAGCTTTATGGATATGAGACCTGACAGCACAAGTATCCAGAACACTACGAATCCGTAGCGAAAAAGTATGTTGCTCCGATTGTCATTCTTCATTGCCATAAAACTATCGACGTTTTTTGTGTGTGTATGTTATGACTGTTGTCATGCTCACTTCTTGACTGTGAACGGCGGCTGGGGCTGCACGCGCAGGTTGAGGTGGAGCGAGTCGACCATATGCTGCATGGAGGTCTCGCGTATGCGGCTCATGAAGAGGCTGCGCTCGCGCGAGCTTTCGTTCTGCACGATTTCGAGCTGTTTCTGTAGAGCCTCGATTTTCTCTATGTTGGTGCGGTAGGTGAACTTGGTGGTGATATACACCATTATCACAATGATGAAGATGAGTATGGGCAGCCAGTGACGTGCGAAAAAATCGCTCGAAATCACCTGACCGCGAAACACTTTGAATATGTATGGCGACTTCTTCTTGGCTGTAGTCGTCTTAGCTTTTGCCATATAAACTCTCAACTCTAACCGTTTGACACTATATTTTCACGGCCACACGCAGCTTGGCCGAGCGCGAGCGCGGGTTGCGTTGCACCTCCTCGTCGTCGGGGGTTACGGGGCGTGAGCTGACAGGGCGCAGCGGGGCGTTGACGCGTCCGAAGAAGTCCTTGTCCTGACGCCCCTCGACATTGCCGGTCTTGATGAAATTCTTGACCATGCGGTCTTCGAGCGAATGATATGTGATGACGGCCAGACGTCCGCCGGGACGCAACACCTTGAGCGCGCCCTCCAGCAGTTCGCGCAGCGCGCCCATCTCGTCGTTGACCTCTATGCGCAGGGCCTGGAAGAGCTGGGCGAGCTCTTTTTTCTCCTTGCGCGGGTCGATGAGCGGCTTCACGATGTCGATGAGCTGTCCCACGGTGTCGAGCGGCCTGCCTGCCTCGCGGGCTCTGACGATGGCGTCGGCCATGCGGCGAGCCTGTGACAGTTCGCCGTAGATTTTGAGGATGTCGCTCATACGGTCGCGGTCGGTCTCGGCCAGCAGACGCGAGGCCGGGCGCGAGGCCGAGCGGTTCATGCGCATGTCAAGCGGTCCGTCGGCTCTGAACGAGAAGCCGCGCTCGGGGGTGTCGAAGTGATGAAACGACACGCCGAGGTCGGCCAGGACGCCGTCCACACCATCAACGTCATAATAGCGCATGAAGTTTGTGATGAAGCGAAAATTACTGTAGACCATCGTGAAGCGCGGGTCGTCCTTTGGGGCCCGGCTCACGGCATCCATATCCTGGTCAAACGAATACAGGTGTCCGCCCATCGCGTCATCGAGACGCTCGATGACGGCACGTGAATGTCCGCCTCCGCCATAAGTGGCGTCGACATAGATTCCTCCGGGCTTTATGTCCAGAGCTTCAAGGCATTGCGGCAGCAGGGCCGGGATGTGATAGGGCTGGTCGCTCATAGTCGTTTTTTATTAGACCTCAAAATTACTAAAAATTTGCAAAAGCAAACAGAAAAGAAGTCATACATTATATAAAAAGTTATTAACACAAAGCCACGAACCCTTAAAAAGAGGCTTAAAAGGTTTACAAATGCAAACGCAGGACCGGTTTGCGTCACGCTGTCCCTGAGATAAAGAGGCAATGAAAATCGGCTTTCTATCAGTATGAATCCGTAATAAATGTTAACAGGCATGACACTCGCGTTTCCATACATAATGTCACAGGTAAGATATGTTGTCTATTTGGCAAAATTATGGCAAAAACTTCTATATATCTTCCCGTTTATAGTGTTTTCTTAATTAAAATATCTCAAATTGCTCGGATTTGCCTGATTTTAACATATGTTTCTCCGTACTCGGTAACCTATTGTCATGCAGGTGGTTTTGCAAAAATCTCGTTGATAAAACAAGTTAAATACAGTTAAAAATTGGGGGGGGTATTTTTAAAAAAAATTAATTAGTAATTTTGCAGTGCCCCCTCCTTAATTGACAACACAGCAAACCATGGAACTTCAAATATGTGAACCAACCGTTCAACGCCTGTATTGAGAACATTTATGGGAAAAGCGCATAGAAAACAATAGTAACCAATCATTAAATAAAACCAGTAATTTTATGAAAAAGAAAGGAATCATAGGGCTTTTCATGATCCTTTTTATGCTGGCTATATCTCCATTACACCTTGGAGCGCAAGTCGCTGTGGGTGGCGAAGGGTCTAAGCAGCAGACTAAAGCATCAGTGGTTTCGGGACAAGTGTTTGACACCGACGGTGAGCCGCTTGCAGGTGTGACCATCCGAAACGTCAATTCAAAATCGGCCGGATGTATCACCGATATTGACGGTAAATTTCGTTTGCCCGTCTCCGGCTCGACCCGCATAGCCGTGAGCTACATCGGCAAGAAGCCTGTAGAGATGAATGTCACTCCCGGCAAGCCTGTCAAAATCATCATGGAGGATGACGAGTCAAAACTCAGCGAAGTGGTGGTGACCGGTATCTACTCGCGCAACAAGGAGAGCTTCACGGGTTCGTCCAAGACGTTTGACTCCTCGGAGCTCAAGGGGGTTGGCAGCCAGAATATCATACAGTCGCTCAAGACTCTCGACCCTGCGTTTACGGTGCTGGAAAGCAATGATTTCGGTTCCGACCCCAACCGTCTGCCTGACCTCGAGATACGAGGCAAAAGCTCCATCGTAGGACTCAAGGAGGAGTTTGGCGAAGATCCCAACCAGCCTCTTTTCATCCTTGACGGTTTCGAGTCGACGCTACAGACCATTATGGACCTCTCGATGGACCGCATACAGTCAGTGACGCTTCTTAAGGACGCTGCCTCTACGGCCATCTATGGATCAAAGGCATCCAACGGTGTAATTGTGGTCGAGACGAAAGCACCCGAAATGGGTCGTCTCAAGATGAGTTACAATGGTACATTCCAGTACTCTTGGGCTGACCTCACCGATTATAATCTTATGAACGCAGCCGAGAAACTCGAGTTTGAACGTCTCTCCGGCAACTTCGAGCATACCAACGCGGATTCGCAAGAGGCTTTGGTGATGCGTTACAACCGTCTCCTTGCCAACGTCAAGAGAGGAGTCGACACCTATTGGCTTTCCGAGCCTCTGCGTGACGGGCTCAACCAACGTCATAACATATATCTCGAAGGCGGTAGCAACGAGCTCCGTTTCGGTCTCGGCGTCAACCTCAACAAGATTACGGGTGTGATGAAAAACTCCGACCGTACCACCGGCGGCGGCTACCTCGACATCACCTACCGTCTCGGCTCGTTGCGCTTCATGAATAAACTCACCGTCGACTATATGGAGAATCATAATCCTATAGTGGCCTTCTCCGAATATGCCAACGCCAACCCCTATTATCCCAAGCGCAATCCCGACGGCAGTGTGGAGAAGTGGCTTGAATCGCCCGATATGGAGGGCTTCACTTCTGCCTCCCCCTCGGTGGGCAATCCTCTCTGGAACGCTTCGCTCAACTCTTACAACCGCGGCAATTCTCTTAACGTACGCAATAACTTCAACCTCGAGTGGCGTCCTATCGATGAGCTCATGGTGCGTGCACGTGTCAGCGTAAGCAAGGGTACGGACGAGACTGAAGTGTTTACCTCACCACAGGACACCCGCTTCAACGGTACAGAACTCCTTAAGAAAGGCTCATATTCCGACAACCGTACCGACGACTTCTCCTACGACGGAGACTTTACCGTAACATTCGGTAAGAGCTTCCGTCAGTCACATCAGGTCAATGCCGTAGTCGGTGCCTCAATCCGTGAGAATCAGAGCAAGCTGAAAAGTTTTTCGGCTCAGGGATTCCCCGAAGGCGACTTCACCACACCCGGATTTGCCAACCAGTATACACAGGGCGGCAAGCCATCCTATACGGAGGCAAAGAGTCGCGGAGTCAACTTCTACTTCAACGGTGGATATGCCTATAAGAACAAATATCTTCTTGATGTCAACTACCGTCTGGACGGCTCCTCGGTGTTCGGCTCCAACCGTCAGTTTACCACCACTTGGGCCGTTGGTCTCGGATGGAACCTCGCCAACGAGGCTTTCATACAGAACGCCACCGACATATTCAACATGCTGAAGATACGTGGCTCCATCGGTAACCCTGGTAACCAGTCGTTCGGTTCCTTCAACTCGATCACGACCTATAAGTACAACAACTGGATGCTCAACAACTTCGGTACCGGTGTGCTTATTGACGCTTTCGGCAACCCCGACCTCGACTGGCAGAAGACCATCGACCTTAACATCGGTCTCGACCTGAGTATGTTCAACCGTCTGCACCTCACCCTCGACGCCTACCGCAAGAACACAGACCCGCTTCTCGCTAATATAGGAATACCACTCTCCGTCGGCATCTCGCAGCGTCTTGAGAACATCGGACAGCAGATTAACACCGGTATGAGCGGAACCCTGCGCTATGCCATAATCTATAAACCCAAGCAGCGCATTAACTGGACAATGAGCCTCTCGGGTGCGACCAACAGGGCCGAATACCGCAAGATCGGTGCCAAGCTCAGTCAGTACAACCGTGAGAATATGACCAAAACCTTCACACGCTACCGCGACGGCGGTTCTCCGACGGCAATCTACGCTGTGCGTTCGGCCGGCATAGACCCTGCCTCAGGTAAGGAGATATTCATAACCGCAGGAGGTTCCTACACATTCTCACACAACTATGACGACGAGGTGGTGGTAGGTGACACCCGCCCCGACATAGAAGGTGTATTCGGAAACACCTTCTACTGGAAAGGTTTCTCGGCAAGCGTCCATGTGCGCTACAGTCTCGGAGGCAAGGCATTCAATACGACACTCTATCAGAAGGTGGAGAACCTCTCGGCTACCGCCCTACAGAACAACCAGGACAAGCGAGCCCTGTATGACCGCTGGCAGCAGCCGGGTGACATATCTCAGTTCAAGGGCATACGCGAGCACTATTCGAGCAACCCCATGTCATCGCGCTTCGTCCAAAATAACGATTACATCACTCTCGAGTCAGTGCGCATAGGCTACGAGCTGCCCTACAAGTGGGTGAGATACATAGGCGCGCAGGGCATGACAATCAATGCCTACATGAACGAGATAGCCCGCTGGGCCACGATAAAGGACGAGCGAGGCACATCCTACCCGTTTGCCCGCAGCATGTCTGTCGCAGTGGGGCTTAACTTCTAATCTTTATATAAAGAGACATATGAAAATCAAGAATATAATATCAGCCGCTATCGCTCTGCTGTCGGTAACTTCCTGCTCCGACTATCTCGACGTAAAGCCAAGCGACCGTATATCCGAGACCGTCAATTTCTCCTCGCTTGCCGGATTCCGTCAGGCTCTCAACGGCATATACGTAGAGCTTAACTCCAATCAACTCTACGGCCGCTCGCTTTCGTGCGAATTTATTGAGACAATGGCCCAGCGTTATGCCGTATTTGCTGAAAACAAGTCGGCCACCGAGATTATGAACCTTAATTTCGGCAGTTCGACGGCTCAGTCAATAACGGAGTCAATCTGGGGCAAAGCCTACAATCTTATAGCCAATGCCAACCTGATAATAAAGAACTGTGAGGAAAACCGTGCCGTGCTCCCCGACGAGTATTATCATATAATCAAGGGTGAGGCCTACGCTCTGCGCGCCTATCTCCACTTTGACCTATACAGGCTGTTCTGTCACGCCTACAGTAGCAGTTCATCGTCAACTGCCATACCCTACTACGAGGCATTCTCACTCAACGTTAATCCGTCACTTCCTTCCAATGAGTTCATGGACAAGGTCATCGCCGACCTCACCATCGCCGAGCAGGAGCTACAGGACGACCCCATCATACGTTATGGTGTCGCAGGCAATCCCAAGGACGTGTTTCTTTCCTACCGCAACCTGCGTCTGAACCTCTATGCCGTGCAGGGACTCATGGCCCGCGTATATTACTATATATGTCAGCCCGACGGCCTCGAAGATGGTAATGCCGAATACAAGAGGCTGGCATATGAGTATGCCAAGAAGGTAATAGACATTCAGGAGACATACTTCCCCTGGGTCAACGCCACTGATGCTCTTACATCCACAGTCATAGACCACGTGTTCTCTTCTGAGGTGATGTTTGCTCTCCAAAATCTCTCTCGCGAATCGCTCTACAACTCCTGTTTCAATGCCAACAATCTCAAGCCGGCCGCTCTACTTGGATGCCGCAATGACGTAATCACCGAGATATTCGGCGGTTCGAAGGCTGGACAGGACTATCGCTACCGAGCCAACTTCCCCAACACGGTGTCGGTCGGTACCACCCCCTATCGAGTGTTCACCAAATACGAGGGCACCGATTCGCTCTACGCCCAGATGATACCGATGATACGTATCTCCGAGGCATATCTTATTGCCGCAGAGATTGGCCCGGAGGAAGGGGAGCGTCTTGAGCTTTTCAATACATTCCGTGAGCATCGGGGCATATCGGAACGTACAAGCGACATCAACGAGCTTACTCACGATGATCTTCGCCACAACACTCTGCTCGACAGGGAGTGGATCAAGGAATTCATCGGTGAGGGTCAGCTTTTCTTCTGGTACAAATGCCATGGCAGTCTGGGCATGCGTTCGGCCAACGACCCTGAAAACAAAACCCCGTTCTATGTGGCGTCAACGGCTAAATACGTCATCCCGATACCTGATGCCGAGACAAAGTATAACTAATCTTCAGCTATTAAAGATATGAAAAGTCTTTATAAGATATTACCAAGTATAGCACTCGCCGCCACTCTCTTTATTACCTCCTGCGAGAAGGAGCTCGACACTTACAAAGGTGAGAACGGCATGTATTTCGACACCTTCTGGAAAGGGGCCGAGACGTTCACCGACACCATCGACGTGCCATGGGGCATGAAAAACTCCTCAGTATACACACAGGAGATCGAGCTGGTGGTAAAGCTTTTCGGTAATATCTCTTCGGTCGACAGGCCATTTGAGATAGTAATCGAGGAGGCTCCTACCTATGTCAGCCAATACAAGCCCTCCGCCGGTGACGGGGAGGAGGTGGAGGAGGTCGTCAACCCACAGCCTCTCGATGTAGAGCCGGAAATACCTACCGATAAGGCTGAGCCAGGCATCGACTATGTGATTTCAGGCACGACTTTCGTAATGCCTGCAGGGGCCGCGGAGGTGTCCATACCCATCACGCTCATGCGTCGTGACGACCTGCATCTATGCAAGCGCAGTTTCAAAGTAAGACTCATAGAGAATACCTCGCTCAAATTCCTTTTCTCCCGCAGTCTCCCCGAGTATGACGTGGACGGCAATCTCTCATGGCGTCCCATGGACTTCCAGCGCATCATACGCATGGATGAGTCATTCCCCATACCCACATGGTGGGGCATACGCGGTGAACCATACTTCGGTGAATGGTCGCAGAAAAAGGCCATGCTCATATGCGACATAATGAACATCGACCGCGAGCGTTGGATGGCCGATGAGCTTCAGGTAGGTTACCTGCGTTTTGCCGGACAGTACATGCAGAAGTATCTCGACGAGCAGAAACTTGCCGGCAACACTATATACGAAGACGAGAAGGACTCTAACGGCGACCCTATAGAAATGGTGATGGGGCCCGAGTCGCAGCTCTGACAACCTCTAACAGTTAAATTGTAATTACGTATAATAATGAAACGCAATCACATATATGGCCTCATCGTCACAGCGGCAATGGCCATGGCGGCCCCGGCCTGCTCCGACGATCTTGGCAACTATACCTATACCCCCGTAAATGAGGTAGATGTGGCATATGGCGACGAGTTGGTGCGCGGTGAGACATATACCTACATGGCCCACTCCGATTATATGCGCTTCTCTCCGAAATTAGAGTCTTCGCTCGGCATCACCGACGATGCGTCCTATGACTTTGAGTGGCGTATAATCCCTAATGACGCTCTGTCGGAGGACATCGACCCCGAGGAAGTTGTAGTGTGCCGCGAGCGCGAAATCAATTATCTCGTTGCTTTGCGTCCCGGGAAATACAACTGTTATTTCAGTGCCAAGGATAAGTCTACAAGCGTCACATGGACCGTCCCCTTCAAAATCATAGTCACCTCGGCCACCAACGAGGGTTGGCTCGTGTTGTGTGACGTAGGTGACAAGACCCGTCTTGACATAATATTCAACCGTACCGAGACCGAAGACATGCTCTTCCGCGATATGCTTGCTGACTTCGACTTCGACACCGGCAAGCCTCTCGGACTCTTCTACAATTATTCTACCTACCGTCGTCCCACCCTGCTCGTCACCGACAAGGACACCTACTGTCTTGATTCCGACGACCTGCACGCCGGTGATGACAACCGTCTCGCATGGGACTTCGGTCTGACCCCCGACAAGCTCAAAATCAAGGCTTCGGCCATCTCCCATCTTGCTAAGAAGAAGGTGTGGGCGGTTATTGACGATAATGACGAGCTTTACACCCTCACACTCGTCACCGACGACGGCACTATTGAGAGCGGTGCGGTATTTCTCTATCCCATGACCAAGATCGAAGGCAAGGAGCAGTTCAAGCCGGCCCCTTTCATCGGCATACATCCCAAGTGGGCGATGGGCGGACGTTTTGAGGTAAATCCGTTCCTCCTCTACGACGAGACCAACTCGCAGTTTCTCGTACTCACCAACAACTCCGTATATCCCGAAGTCATGACGTTTGAAAACAACAATCTCTTCGAGAATCCCACGGGTGGCCGCACAATGGTGTGGATGGAGCCGGTGAGCCAGCTCAATAGAGTTTCGTCCGTGCTCCGGGATCCTGCAACCAATGAAATGTTCTATTACGGCATCGGATTCTACACCAAGGAGGTCACCGAGGGTAGCAAAAAGACTACCATCAACTATCAGTGCCAGGAAGGATACTGCCAGATTATAGGTCCCGGCGTTGAACGTGCCGAGCATTTCGCTTTCCATCACATGTGGAACTATCTCTTCTACAGTGTCGGCTCCAAGGTCTACAAGTTTGACCTCACTAACCCGTCGGTTCCAGCCGTTCAGGTGCTCGACTTCCCGGGTGAAGAGATTACCGAACTTAAGTTCAACCCGTTCTACTATCCCTCCTACAAGCGTTGGCAGCGCAACCGTGAATATGACCTTGTGATCGGTTCAAACGTTCAGGGTAAGGACGATAGCGAGTGTGGCATCGTGCGCTTCTACAATATCCCTGAACTATATACCGGTGCTATAACTCTCAAGAAGGAGTTTGACGGTTTCGGACGCATTGTCGAGATTGTATATAAGGAACCTGCAAAATAACAACATAAATACAGTAGAAAACATGAACATTAAAAGCATAGCCATTACAGCACTCCTCGCTGCTGTCGGTGTGTCTTCTCTTTCGGCCGGCTATACCGTGAGCGGTAATATCAGCGGACACGGCGGACGTATACTCTTTCTCCGTCCCACATCACTCGAAAAGGCCGACACTTTGGCCAACGTTGTCACATCCGACGGGTCCTTCAAATTTACCGGTGACGTGACCGCTCCATTCGAGGCCAAGATTATAGCTGTGGGCACTCAGGTAGATATACCGGTGTTTATCGAAAACGGTGCCGATATAAAAGTTGACGCCAAGACTGACAGCCGTCTTGTGCGCACATCCGGTGGCGGTGCGCTTCAGCAGTGCCGCAATGCCTACAACAATCTCGAGATTGAGACCGCTGCACGTCGTGACTCTGTCAATAATTACTATCGCACCACCTATGACCTCAACGACTACTTTTGGGTAGTGCAGCTCAAAGGCGCGCTCCAGCAGGAGAACGATCGTTTCGAGGCTGCGGAGGATGATTTCCTGTCAAAGAACGACAACATGGTCAGCGCGTCCGTAATAGCCCAGAGATTAAACACCCTCACGCGCAACAAGACTCTCCACAAGAAGTATTCCCTTCTCGGCCCCAACGCTCTTGCTTCGGAGCGCGGAAAGATGCTCAAGGAGAAAGCCGAACTATCATCCCAGATTTCGGTCGGCGGCATAGCTCCCGACTTCACAATGCTCACTCCCGACGACAAGCCCATCACCCTTCACGGCATCAAGGGCAAAGTCAAGATTCTCGACTTCTGGGCATCATGGTGTGGCCCCTGCCGTGCCGAGACTCCCAATGTCAAGGCCATATATGACGACTTCCATTCCAAGGGCCTCGAGGTCATAAGCGTATCGCTCGACACCAGTAAGGCCGCATGGATCAAGGCTATTGAGAAGGACGGCATGAACTGGCACAATGCTTCCGAGCTTGACAAGGGCAACACCGCACGCGATGTCTACAAGGTGTATGGTATTCCCTATATGCTCATCCTTGACGAGAACAACCGCATCATATCCGAAGGTCTGCGTGGAGAGAGGCTCCGCGAGTTTATCGCCTCTCAGTTTCCCGACTGACAGAGACCAATTTATTAACCATTATAAATAAACCAACCGATTATGAAAAAAATCTTTACCCTCATTCTCGCAGCAGCCATGGCCGCGCCTGTCGTTTCGGCCGAAGACATCAAGATGTCAGTCTATGAGCGTTCGGGAGGGCAGGCCGATGGTTTCGTGCCCGGTGCATTTGTCGGCTACATCACAAGCCCTGTGAGCTATGATGAAGGCACCAAGCAATACACCATCACCAATTGCCTCGGCTATGACAAGGCTAACGTGGTATTCAAAGTTCTTGAAAGCGAGACCGTAGTGTGTGGCGGTGTTACCCGCTATGGCATTGAATATGTAGCTGACACCGAGCCGGCTGAAGGCAGCATCGTCAAGACCAACGGCTCGAATAAGGTCGATTTCGTTCTGAATCCCGAGGATCCGGAAAATCCTGACAATCCTAAGGACAATGCGTTTCGTTCGGGCGTTGTTTCCGGCGGCGAGGATTCCTATCAGTTTGTAAAGCCCGCGATGTGGGGCATTACCGAATACACTACTGATGCCGCTCTTCCCAACATGATCAAGCGCACCTATGCTGTAAAGCAGGGCAGCGGTTACAAGTTTGTCTTTGAGTTTGACTCAGTGGCACAGTGGGTTGACTCGGGTGAGGGATATGAGTTTATTGACTATCCCGCTCCTTACAACATGCTCGTCTTCTCTTATCCCGCCGACGGGGAAGGCGACGGTGACCAGACAGCAATCACTGACATCACGGCCGACAACGACGCCCCGGTGGAATATTACAATCTTCATGGCGTGCGTGTGGAGAATCCCACCCAGGGGCTCTACATCCGTCGTCAGGGCGACAAGACTCAGAAAGTAGTCATCCGCTAATCAGCGACTGACATAGTCCTGTAGAGGACGCAGAGAACGGGAGGTGGATATTTAAAGTAACTGCTCCCGTTCTCAACGTATTAAAATATACCAGTCTGTTAATTACTCTATTAATGAAACGACTTATCACTCCGCTTATCACCGGCGCGTTAGCATTGCCCGCCATGGCCGCCGATCCGGCTCCGCTTCCGGCCGACTTTGACTACACAGCCGTAACCAATCACTTTATCGAGTGTCTCGAAGGCCAGATTGACGGCGTATATGCCCCGGCCGTTTACAAGAGCGACTACACCATAGCTCATGACGATGTGGCGGCAGTCACAGCACGCATATGGGAGGAATGGGCCAAGGCCAACAACAAGTTTACTGTCGTCGACAAGAAAGAGCAGGATTTGCGCCGCTCGCTCAAGCCGTTTCCCGGCAATCTCGTCTCCTACACCATACCCACCTCGCTTGAGCCATATTTCAATGAGCCTAACGAGCCTTACAAATATGATGGACCAGATGCCAAGATGCAATACAACATAGGCACCAAGGGCACCCCTTCGGGTCCGATGCCAATGTTTATACTCCTTCACGGCTCAGGCCCGGTGTCGAGCGAAATCGCCAACATGAAGGTGGTGGCCGCACAGGGTCATGACGACCCGAGCATATATTTTGTGCCCCGTATCCCCAATGGTATACAAAACTGGTATCGCTGGTTTTTTAAATCAAAGCAGTGGGTGTGGGAAAAAGTAATCCGTCAGGCTTTTCTGCGCAGCGACATCGACAGTGACCGCCTCTATTTTATGGGTGTCTCCGAGGGAGCTTACGGCACTCAGCGTCTCGCATCGTTCTATGCCGACTATCTTGCCGGTGTCGGTCCGATGGCCGGAGGCGAGCCTCTGGTCAACGCGCCTGCCGAAAATCTCCGCAACATCTATTTTGCCATACGCACCGGCCAGCTCGACACCACCTACGGACGCTCGACACTCACAGCCTATGCAGACGAGTATCTCAATGCTCTTCAGCATAGCGACCCCGAAGGGTATGCCCATAATGTCACCATTGTCCCGGGCGTGGGCCATAACCTCGGAGGCGACTATCGCATCTCCCATCTGCTGGCCGAGCGCACCCGTGTCACCAATCCAAAGCATGTGCGCTGGGAGAACTATGCGATGGACGGACGTTTCCGTACGGGCTTCTATAACCTTCATGTCATAGAGCGCAGCGAGTCGGCTTCGGCTGACTCCGACTATGAGCGCACCTATTACGAGATGGACATCAATGGCAACAACATAGACATGAAGGTGTCGGTGGCCCGCACTGTGGTGGACGAGTGGCTCACACAATACACCGCGACCCTCCCGATCAGGATCCACAAGACCTACACGCCGGCCACGCAGGGACGTTTCAGGATATATCTCAGTGACAAGCTCGTGGAGCTCGGCAAGGAAGTGGTGCTTACGGTCAACGGACGTGAACTCTTCCGCGGAGTGCTTCAGCCCAATCTCGCCGATATGGTCAACAGTTGCGCCGAATACTATGATCCCGAGCGCGTCTATGCCGCCTCCATCGACGTCGACCTTGCCTCAATGACTGGCTCGGGCCTCACTTCGGGCTTTGATGAAATCTCGATCGGCGTCTCTGACACGGACGCGCCTGTCAGTTACTATACTCTTCAGGGCATAAGGCTCTTCGGGTCGCCCGTCACCCCGGGCATCTATATCGAACGCCGGGGCTCCGCCTCACGCAAAGTCGTTATCCGATAGGATAGTGGCCCAAACGGATAAAACGGATGATAAGAGGGTGTTGTTAAATACTCTCTTATCATCCGTTTTTCTTTTGTTTCACGGAGGTTTTTAGTTATATTTGCCGGCAATAAAAATATCAGTTTATGATTAAGACCATATATCTTGCCGGAGGATGTTTCTGGGGCACAGCCCATCTCTTTTCGCTCGTGCCCGGAGTGCAGTCGGCCCGTGCGGGCTATGCCAACAGTGTCGTGGCCTCACCGACCTATGAAGAGGTCTGCACCGGCCGCACTCAGGCCGCCGAGACTGTCGAAGTGACTTATGATGATGCTATCGTAGGCCTCACCGACCTGCTGTGTCTCTATTTCAGAAGCATTGATCCGCTGTCGCTCAACCGGCAAGGGGGCGACTCGGGCACGCAATACCGCACCGGTATCTATTACACCGACCCGGCCGACCGCCCTGTCATAGATGCCCAGATGGCCACCATACAGCGGCGCAACACTCAGCCGCTTGCTGTGGAGACAGGTCAGCTGCACAACTTCTATCCGGCCGAGGAGTATCATCAGGACTATCTCTACAAGCACCACGACGGCTATTGTCACGTCGACCCGGCCCTTTTCAAGGAGGCTCGCGAGATGAAACCACGCGCCGGGGCCGCCGGCAAGGAGGCTCTCAAGGCGCGTCTTACACCGCTCCAGTGGGAGGTCACGCAGCATGCGGCCACCGAGCAGCCTTATGTCAACGAGTATGACAACGAGTTTCGTCCGGGCATATATGTCGACATCGTCGACGGCACTCCGCTGTTTGTCTCCACACGAAAATACAACTCGGGCTGCGGCTGGCCGGCCTTCTCGCGCCCTATTGATGACGCTCTCATAGACCGTCATCCTGACACCTCCTACGGGCGGGTGCGCACCGAGGTGCGTTCGGCCTCTTCGGGCTCGCATCTGGGACATGTCTTTACCGACGGACCGCAGGACGACGGCGGCCTGCGTTATTGTATCAACTCGGCGGCCCTGCGTTTCATCCCGCTCGACGAGATGGCAGCGGCCGGATATGCCGACTATATCGGGCTGGTGAAGCATGAGTGAGGGATAAGGATACAAAAGGGTGAACAAAAGGTTTCAGATTATTTGCAAAACATTTGTATCCCCCGGGGCATAAACATTCAACATTCGATGTCTGTTAGATAGTTAAAGTCTAACAGTCATCGAAATTTTTTTCATATGTCATTACCCGTAAATCCCGAGGACCGTAACTTTGAGCGCAAGCTCTCAGAGATGAGTCCGTTTGAAATCAAAGGCACACTCATAAGTCTTGCCCAAAAGGATGCCCGATGCTCCACGGCGACATTTCTAAACGCCGGCCGCGGCAATCCCAACTGGCTCCTGTCGTTTCCGCGAAAGGCTTTCTTTCTTCTCGGACAGTTTGCTGTCAGCGAGTCGGAGAGACGCATGTATGACGAGTCCATCGGCATCGCCTCTTCACCTGTACAGGAGGGTGTGGCCCGACGTTTTCTTAACTTTCTCGACGCCCATGCCGACGACAAGGGCTCGCACGTGTTGCGCCACTATTACACTTACATGACCGGCGAGCCCCACAAGGCCGACCCCGACGAACTCGTCTTTGAGCTGGTCGACGGCATACTTGGCGACCATTATCCCACCCCTCCGCGCATATTGAAGTATACCGAGCTCATCACCCGCGACTATCTGCGCTGGGCCATGGGCGGAGGCGATGACACCACCATCTATGACATCTTTGCCACCGAGGGCTCCACGGCAGGAATGTGTTATGTGTTCAACACTCTCCAGGCCAACTTCCTCATGCAGCGGGGCGACAAGATAGCACTTCTCACCCCCTGCTTCACGCCCTATCTCGAGATACCGCGTCTCGACGAGTTTGGTCTCGAAGTCGTCACCGTGAGTGCCAACAAGGTGGAGCAGTATGGCTATCATGACTGGCAGTTCCCGCCCGAGGAGTTCGACAAGCTGCGCGACCCCGCTGTCAAGGCCGTGTGCATCACCAATCCCTCCAATCCGCCGAGCGTGTGTCTCTCCACACAGGTGCTCGAGCGGCTCGTGGAAGTGGTGAAGAAAGACAACCCGCGGCTCATGATTATCACCGACGATGTCTACGGCACCTTTATCAAGGGATTTCGCTCGCTGATGTATGTGCTCCCCTACAACACGCTCTGCCTCTATTCCTACTCCAAATATTTCGGAGCTACGGGCTGGCGAGTCGCAGCCATGGCTCTCCGTCAGGGCAACAATGTCTTTGACGACCTGCTTGCCGAGCTTCCCGACGACAAGAAAGCCATCCTCGCCCGCCGTTACAGCTCGCTGACGCTCGACCCCTCGGGGCTGAAGTTTATCGACCGTCTCGTGGCCGACTCGCGCCTCGTGGGGCTCAACCACACGGCCGGACTCTCCACACCCCAGCAGGTGCAGATGGCTCTCTTCTCGGCCATGGCCTATCTGCATGCCGACGAGCTGCAGCCCAAACTCATAGAGATAATACACCGCCGTCTGCACGACCTCTGGAGCACAACCGGCTTCACCCTGCTGCCTGACCCCAACCGTGCCGGCTATTACAGCGAAATTGACCTCATGGTGTGGGCCAAAAAGTTTTATGGCGAGGATTTTGCCGATTATCTCGATAAAAACTACGAGCCGATTGACTTTGTGATACGTATGGCCAACCAGACGGCCATCGTGCTTCTTAACGGAGACGGTTTTGACGGCCCCAAGTGGTCGGTGCGCGCCTCGCTGGCCAACCTCGACCGCGACGCCTATCTCCGCATCGGCACCGCCATCCGCCACATCCTTGACCAATATCACGGAGAATATATCAAAGCCACTTCCGGCTGACATCCGCCACTTCCTCCAAGAGGCGTGTAACGACAAAAGTCACACGAGAGACATGTTAAAAACCATGCTTCTTGTGTGACTTTTGTCGTTACGCGTCTTTGTCATATATATTTTTAGCTGTAATTTTGCATTATATGAGAGATCACTTAGACATCAACGCCATAGGCGGGTTGTGTAACCGCATGCGGGCCATAGCCACCGCATGCAGGCTGGCGTCGGCATCCAATCGCCGGCTCAGAGTCATATGGCACAGCAATGACGAGTTGCGGGCCCCCTTCAACGAGCTGTTCTGTCCTCTGCCTGACGATATAACGCTCTATGAGCCGTCGGATGTCGAGTATGCTCTGAAATGGGAGATGCCGCGAAAAAAAAATCTGTATGCGTCAGCCCTCTATCAGACCCTCGCCTATAAGGCGGTGTATTCCGACACGTCCAATCTCATCAGATATTGCGGCCGTGACGAGGCTCTGCGGCAGGAAATCTGCTCGATGAAAGGCAATATACTCATTATTTCGGGCCTTTCGATAGGTGGGTACGATGCAGAGCGCATGCGTATGATGTTCAAGCCCTCTCAGGCTGTGGCAAGGATTATAGAAAGCCGCACGTCACGGTTTGACGCCCATACGGTAGGGGTGCACATACGCCGCACCGACAATGTGAGGTCAATCGAGGACAGTCCGCTCTACCTGTTTGTCGGTGAGATGGAGCGGATATTGCGGCAAGAGCCGCTGACACGTTTTTTTCTCGCCACCGACGATGCGGGAGTCATGAGAGAACTCACCGGCCGGTTTGGCGACAAAATCATATGTGGCGACGACAATGTGAGCCGCGACACACTGCGTGGGATGATGCATGCCACGGCCGACCTGTGGGCTCTCGCGTCGACAAGCAGGATTCTCGGCAGCTTTTACAGCTCTTTTACCGACCTTGCCGCAGTGTTGGGCGACATTCCGCTGCGAATAATGGTGTCACCCGACTGCAGAGACTGATAATTGCCGTGCTATTCAATAAATCGCCTATAAGAACGTTATATCTATTAACGCATTATCCAACACTCTATGCAGGAAATAGTATTTGCCACCAACAATCAGCATAAACTCTCCGAGCTGCGTCGCATCGTCGGGGAGAGATTTCACATATTGTCGCTGTCTGACATCGGATGTCATGACGACATCCCCGAGACGGCCGATACTCTTGCAGGCAACGCTCTTCAGAAGGCTCGCTATGTCAAGGAGCATTACGGCTATGACTGCTTTGCTGATGATACGGGGCTTATGGTCGATGCGCTTGGCGGCGCGCCGGGTGTCTATTCGGCCCGCTATGCCGGCCCGGGCCACGACAGTGTGACAAACATGCGTCTGCTGCTTGACAATATGAAGGGCGTCACAGACCGCTCCGCACGCTTTGTCACAGTCATCGCGCTGATACTCAACGGCTGTGAACTGACCTTTGAGGGTAGAGTGGAAGGTGAGATACTTACCGAGCCCCAGGGTGAGGGCGGATTTGGCTACGACCCCGTGTTTCGGCCCGAAGGGGGCCAACTGTCGTTTGCCATGATGAGTGCCGATGCCAAAAACGCCATCAGCCACCGCGGACGGGCCACGGCTGCACTTATGGAATATCTCGACACGATGGACTGACTATGATGAAACAGCGAATAATATATATATTGTTGTCTCTTATGGCATTACTGCCTGTGCATGCCCAGATTGCCACCGGCAGTTGGCGGCAGTATCCCGTGCACGGAGAGTTTTCCGACCTGATAGACACAGGCAAGGGGGTGTGGTATGTCACCGGCGGATGTCTTTATTACTACGACAAGAAAGACGACGAGACACGGTTTTATGAAGGAGGCAAGGAGCTGTCGGACTTCACCATCAGGTTTGTCCGTTATAACTCAGAGCGCGACATGCTTGCCGTGGCTTACAGCAACGGCAACATCGACATGATATTGCCTGACGGCTCGAGAGTGAACCTTCCGGAGATTAAGGACGCGACAGCCAATGTGGAGAAGAGCCTCAACGACATCGTGTTTGACGGCAACGACATGTTTGTTGCCACAGCTTTCGGCCTCGTTATCTATGACCTTGACCGTCTGGAGGTAAGGGAGTCGGGTATATATAACCGTGACATAAGCACAGTCATTGTCACTCCGCGTCACATATTGCTCGCACCCTCGGCCCATGTCGAATGGAAATACAAACTTATGTGTATCGAACGCGGCCGCCCCATCAACAATTATGATAATTACAGGGTGACAGCCGAATATTATGACCTGTTCAGACAGGCGGTGCCTATGAACGAGGAGCGCACGCTCTTTGCCACCATACGCTATAATCACGCCGGGACTATTGAGGTCAGGGATGACGGTTCGGTCATGATACAGGACAGCGACACACGTGACTATAAGCTGTCGGCTATTACAACCGATAAAGATGGGGTGGCATGCTTTATCTCGGATGACGGCCGCATATGTCATTTCACCGGTCATAACTCTGTGGCTGTCGACATGTCGCTCCCCACCGAGTTCAAGGGCAATCTGTTTGCCGCATATGACGGACTGTCGTCGATATGGCTTGCCGACGATAGGGGCCTCGGCAACTACTCCGTGGCTTCCGACGGCAGTGTGACCGTGTTGCGCGACAAGTCGGTGCCGTCCGATGCCATCACCTTCAATGAGGTGTGCAACATGTTTCCCTCCAATGACCCCTCGCGCTTCTACATAGCCAATCTCGGTATGAACCAGATTCACCCTGTCGGGAGCAGTGAGTTCTACACCAAGCGTCTGTATCTTAATATGGTAGGTAAAGGGGTGGTGTCAAACATAAATCCTACCGGAGCTACAGGCAATACGAGTCCGGGCAACAATGCCATTAACCGTGGCGGAGATTACATATATTCTCCGACCCAGATAGCCGAAGACCCAGACTATCCCGAGCGTCTCTTTATCGGCAGCGGCAACGAGGGTCTCTATGTCGTGGAGGGCGACAAGGTGGTCTTGAAGATTGACGGAAACAACGCTCCGATGAAACTCTATGGAAACTATTATTGGGGCACCATGGCTGTAACTATCGACAGTGAAGGCAATCTCTGGGTCGCTTCGATGACCGCGCTTCCTGACAAATCAATAATCATGCTTCCGGCCGCCAAGCGGAGAGCCGCCGATCTGAGCGGGCTCAAGAGCGATGACTGGATTGTGCCCGATTATGCCGATTTTATCCATTCGCGCGACATCAAACTGCTTTTTTGCCGTCGCTCGTCCATGCTGTTTGCAATAGACAGTGATAATAACCGCGGATTTCTGGCCGTCGACCGGCGAGGCACTCCCGGTAATGTGTCCGACGACATTGCCTTGGTCAACAGCGAACCTATCGACCAGGACGGTAAGTCGTTCAAGCCAATGCTATGGACATGCATGATCGAGGATAAGCGCGGACATGTATGGATGGGCTCTACCTCGGGAGTTATTTCGATTACCAATCCGTCCAAGGCATGCGACAGCGACTTTCGCATCAACCGTATCAAGGTGCCGCGCAACGACGGTTCCGGTCTGGCCGACTATCTCCTGGAGAGCGATAAGATTGTAGCCATGGCCGTCGACAACTCCAACCGCAAGTGGATAGCTACAGCCGCTTCGGGCCTCTTTCTGGTCAGTGAGGACGGCGACCGTATAATCTCGCATTTCACAACCACCAACTCTCCGCTTCCCTCCAACACCATCACCGCCCTTCATGCCGATCCGACAGGCAACTCGATATTTGTCGGCACTCTTGCCGGCCTCTATGAATACTCTTCTTCATCGGGCCCGACCAAAGATGACTATTCCGAGGTCTATGCCTATCCCAATCCTGTGACGCCCGACTATTCGGGATGGATTACGATAGCCGGGCTCATGGAAAACTCGCTGGTCAAGATAGTTGACTCGTCGATGAATCTCGTCTATCAGACCACGTCGGAGGGAGGCACGGCCCTGTGGGACGGCTGTTCTATGAACGGCTCGCGTGTGCGCAGCGGTGTCTACTATGTGCTTGCGTCCTCCAGTCAGGGCGACTCGTCCTACTCCTCGACATCGGCAGGCGATGTAGTTGCAAAGATTATGGTGGTCAACTAATAGTCAGTCGCACGCGTTATATTTTAGCATATAAAGACTTAGAAGATACTACATATATGGAAAAATTTCGATATGCCGACGATTCCGACCGCGCCTATGGTGCTGCCGGTATGGCGATAGGCCTTGTGGTCTATGACGGTGACGACATTCTATACTCAATAGATCTTGATGCGGAGCCGGCCGACATACTCACGCTCTCGCCCGATTTCTTTTTTGCCGGCAATCCCGGGGTTTCGGCCAAAGCGGCCTGGACACAACTGGTCAAGAATTTCAATCTCGGAGTGGCCATGCTCATCTCCAATGTGATGTGTCGCCACATGGTGCATTCCGGCCATGATGTGCCGGCCAATCTCACTCTCGAACTCAAGGCTCTGGCCCATGAGGAAGGAGCCGTAGCATGCGCGCTTGAGGATGACGAGATAGACCGTCTGTTTGACAAGAGTTACAATTATCTGCGCCGTGTGTTTGCCCATCGCGGAGTCCAGGCTGTGGCCCATGATTTTGCCTCTACACTGGCCGCCCGCCGCACGCTCTCCCGCCTCGATATCCTCGAGCAGCTCCACGCTCTGAGCTCATTATAATCCTATAGTTAAAAAAGTAATAAGTTAAAAAAGTCAAGATAATAGTTGAGGTGATATTGTCCTCCACACTATTATCTTGACTTTTTTAACTTATTACTTTTTTAACTCTAAGAGACCTTACTTGCCGGGAGTAACTTCAACAGCCTCTACCTCAAATACGAGAGTAGCGTTGGGGCCGATGCCGGCCTGGGGCTGTCCGTCAACACCGTAAGCGAGTTCGCCGGGGATATAGAGCACATGCTTGGCACCCTTCTTCATCATGGCGAGACCTTCGGCAAAGCCGGGCACTGTGCCACGCGGGCTGAGGGTTGCGCCTTCGTCGTTGCTGTCAAATACGGTGCCGTCAATGAGCTGGCCCTTGTATTTCACAACCGCGCTGCCGGTTCGGCCTATAGCTTCGCCAGTGCCTTCGTTGATTACCTTATAGGCCAGACCTGACTCGGTGGTCTTGATGGAGGGGTCGTTCTTGATAGCGTCCTGTATGTAGGCGGCACCCTTCTCCTTGTTTTCCTTAGCCTCGGGAGAGTTTTCCTTGGCTGCCTTGGCAGCCTCTTCCTGAGCCTGATAGTATTCCATCATCTTCTGCTGGGCCTGCTGGGCGAGCATCTGGAATGTGGTCTGAGCCTCGCGCATCTCCTCGACGCTTACCGAGTCGGAGTTGAAGGCCTTGGCATATGCCTCATAAATTTTCGCACGGTCAACCGAGATGCCGGCCTGCTCGTAGCGGTAGAGCTGACCTGCGAGTTGCAGACCGAACGACAGGCCGGTCAGATAGCCCTGCTGGGTGGTGTCGGTCATGATTACCTGCTTCAGACCGCGCAGGATGTCATCCTTTCTCAGAGCCTGCTTCTGGTCTTCGGGGATGGTGTTGTATTCGCTTGCGAGACGCATGCCGTTGGTCGCACCGAGATAGGTGGAGAGTGAGTCGGCAAAGCCCTGGTCGGCCGCGCCGGTCGAGCCACTGTTGCTGCATGAGCTGGCTCCGAGCAATGCTGCGGTGAGACCGCAGACAGCTAAGATTTTTTTCATTGTGTGGTTAAGTATATTTGATTGTGTTAATGATGTTTTCCGATCAGAGCACCTTGATAAGCTCCACGTCAAAGATGAGGGTGGCGTTGGGGCCGATGACGCCGCCGGCTCCGTTGGGGCCGTAGGCAAGCTGAGAGGGGATGTGGAGACGCCACTTCGAACCGGCTTTCATGAGCTGGAGTGCCTCGACCCATCCGGGGATTACCTGGGTGACGCCGAAGGTGGCGGGGACGCCGCGGTCGACAGAGCTGTCAAACACGGTGCCGTCGATGAGTTTGCCTGTGTAGTGCACCTCTACGCGGTCGGTCGACTTGGGGGTGGGGCCGTCGCCCTCTACGAGCACTTCATACTGCAGGCCCGAGGGTGTGGTCTTGACCTCGGCACGCTTGCCGTTCTCTTCAAGATAGGCCTTGCCGGCTTGGGCATTGATTTCGGCCATCTTCTCGGCTTCGGCTTTCTGCTTGGCTTCCATGCTCTCGAAAAATTTCTGAATCTCGGCCTTGGCTTCGTCATATGTCATTTTGGGTTCGGCTCCGTAAAATACGGCTGCGACACCGTCGGCAAAATCCTCGACGTTGATTGTCTGTATGCCGCTTGCGCGGAAGTTGTTGCCCATGCTCAGTCCGAGAGCATAGCTGATGCGGTCAAGTTCTTTATTGTCCATGATTTAAATAAAGTTAGTCATATTTATAGTAAAACGTTGAGGAGATGCTAACAAACTACAAAGGTAAGCGATTTTGTCAAGGTTGCAGGTTATTTTTAATTAAAAAAGTTAAAAAACCTGTGCCGTGGGCTGTCAATGCGACACATTTATGCCGCTCAGGCCGTCGGCAATCTCCTTTAGAGATAACGTCGGCCGGAGTTATAAGGTTCACATTCTGACGGCTGTAAGGGTCAGAGGATGAAATGTTTCATTGAATCGCGCGAGTAGTAGTCGTTGAAGAAGCGGATGTTTTCCTGAAACAGCCGTCGCCCGGCGGTCTCAGATATTACCGAGTTCATCGCAGCGTCGGTAAGCATTTTGTTATCAATCATATATTGGCGCATCTCGGGGGTGGTCATGCTTTGGTTGCATATGAGCGAGATGCCGTCGGCTGTGGCCTCAGCTTTGTCATAAAACTTGTTGCCGCGTAGCTTTATGCATGTTGCCCATCCCGGCAGTATGGATGTGGTGCTGTCCGAGTTGATGAAATACACCATGTTGTCACACTCCTCGAGATCCCGGATGATTTCCGGAGGGATATTTTCATTGCGCGGCTTGTCGGGATAGGCTTTGGCCATATATTCCTTATAGTCGGCATACACTCCGAGGCGTTTGTTTTTAAGATTCTTCATCAGATAATGATACGTGTTGTTGTCATTATCCTGTTTCTCCCGGTAATTTTTCAGAGCCATGTCATATGCCTCCTCAGGGAGAGCCTGGAGGCCTATGCTGTTCATGACCCAGGCCCCGTCAAACCACACTAGTGACATCAATGCCGACATGCCCTCTTTGACTTCAGACGAGAATTTTTCGCCCGGAAGAGTTGTTGCCGACATTGACATCTCTTGGCCTTCGAGGCTGACCAATATGGCTGTCTGTGTGTCGACTTTCTTGTATTTGTAATACTGATAGGGGAGTGACTTTATCTCGCGCAGCAGCGGCAGATATTGTTCTTCTTCCTCCTCGTGATAGAGGTCTACAATCTCGGCGAGCCATTCATAGGCCGGAATGGCGAGTGGTCCGATGTGGGCGTTCATAGGCACGAACGACTGGACGGCATATTCCGTCTGGCCTTTTTTGTCGGGAGATTTGATATTGTCGAGCAGATGGCTTATAAATGCTTTGTAATCCGCTGACACTGACTGCATGTCGTTGACCCTTGTCAGATAGCAGCGGGTGCAGAGCCAGGAGCATAGATTGCGTATCTGAAAGAACAGGGGCACACCCGCCTCTTCCTCGGGCATGATGGCCGGACGGGCGGGTGAGTCGGGGGCATTCTCATAGGCGTCGGTGAGTTCGGGCATAAGTCGTATCGACAGCATGGACAATGCAGGATTGAGCGGACTCATCACGGTGTCGGGTTTCGCACCGTTGAGCGTGTACCAGATGAGAAACTGCACGGCATGCAGCGAAGGCAGTTCATCGTCATAGGGGACGGGGATGGCCGGTTTGTCAAGATTGAAAAACGGTAGCTTTCTGCCATATTTCTTCTCGTGCAGCGAAGTGAAGGCTGACCATACACCGCAGCCCGACACAAGGTCCTCGACATAGCAGGCCAGGTTGATGGCCAGACGTTTGATGTATTCCGGAGCCATGCTGCCGCCAATAGCCTGTTGTATTATGTCATACAGTCTGTTGGAGAGCGATGTGTAGAATGAGTCGCTTTCAAACCTTATGCCTTTGAAGTGTGTGGCACTGAACTCCATCAGTGTCACCTTGTTGATCTGTGTCTTTTTTTGACGCGGGTTGATTTTTGCCATCGTAATATTTTATATATAATATAACAGATAAATTCCGGATTTTGATGTCTGGCACTATGTCATATATTTGCTCCGGCCTCTTGCTCAGCGTCGGCGGGCGATGATGAACGTGCTTTCGTAGGGCGAGAGATTTAAAGAGAATGTCCCGTTATCATCGGTCGCGATAGTCTCTCGCTCCAGAGTGGCGGGTCGCCAGTATTCAAGCGTCTTGAACCTGGCACGCACGCGCGATTCCTTGCTGTAGGCCGAGTCGCTGTGATTGTAGACAAAGTAAATCTCCTCGTCGGGGGCCGTGCGGTGGAAAAACAATACTTTGCTGTGGGGAAGATTGTCGCTGGCTATATGTATGTCGGGAGCAATTGCGGCCTTTGCCAGTGTGGTCTCCGGAGCCTCGCCCTTGTTGCACCATATGACGGTTGCGCCCTGCGCACTGAGTTGTCGGAGTTTGCTCTCGGCCTGAGGCGAGATGTGGGTCCTGTCCTGAACGATAATGGCCTTGTAGCTCATGCCTCCTGTCACGTTGATGAGTCCGTCGGCGGCCGCCAGCCACGTGCGGCCGTCGGTGCTGTATTCGAGTTGTCCGACAGGAGGGTATTCCATGTATTTGGCACCGAGATATCGTTCCTGAGGTTTGCCGGGAATGTTCATCGAGCCAGTCGAGCCTTTGCCGCGCGGAGTGATGGTGTAGCTTATGCCATTGACTTCGGTCACTTTGTCGGGAGTGAAGCAGACGGTGGTGTCATTGGAGGTCACCGTGAGCTTTCCGCCGGGAAACGCCAGCGGCCGATATTCTTCATTGTCTGGAAACATCACCGTGGCTATGTCCCTGAAGTGTTTGCCGCCATACGGCATGTCGATAGTGACAGGGCCGGCATGAGTGACAGTGACGAGTGTGTCGATGAAAACAGTCTTTTTCATCGACAGTTCGGGGGTTATCCACGGGCCCCCGGCCACATATCCGTTGCTTGCCGCCACTTCAAACGACAGTCCCGTCTCACGGGCTTTCATGGCGGCATATTTCAGTGACTCCCACCATTCGTCCGACATTGATTCCGCTGCACCGGCGGCTTTGCCGTGGATCTGGTCGTAGAACACCACGCCGCCCACACCCTTCTCCTTAAAGGCCTTCAAGTCGGCGTCAATCCCTTCTTTTGTTGTCTCGGTCTCGCCGTGAAACCACCATAGCTTGGTGCGGCAATCGTCGGGCGGAGTGACAAACTCGTCCCACAGCCTGTCGGCCGAGGCATTGATTGTTGCTATGCATGCTGACAGGGTAACGGCAAGAATATGTTTCATGGTGTGTCGGATAAGATTACTGATTTATGCTGTAAAATTAGTAAAAATCGCCAAGACAATCCCTATAGGTCAGACGGTATTCCATGTTTGAAGCATGAAAGCCCCGCGGATTGTTGCCATACCGCGGGGCCTGGATGTCGCTTTTAAAGGATGCGACTTCTATATCGGCCGGTCACCGGCTCAGGATATAGGTAAGGAATATAATTATTTGGAAACTGTCAGTCATGGATGGGACGCCAGGTGTGCAGCACTACGTTAGAGGCATTGGCTCCGTCGCGGGTTTCCCACCATTTTTCATACCATGGGATAAAGCCGCCATATACTCCGTCAATGCTTTGTGTCTCGCGGGGCCACAGCCAGGCTCTCGGAGCGAGGAACATCTGCGGAGTCTGTGTGCCTTTGTCGGGGTCGGGGGCCGTTATGGCTGAGGTCTTGCCGTCGGGCTGATGGACGATAACTCTGAAGCCGCCCATGTTGCCCTCCGCGCCGGGTAGCTCAGCCTTGTCGGTGAGGGTGAACTCTTCGGGTACATTTATGGTCACATACTTGCCGGCTCCGCCCCATGCGAAGGCATTGATAGGTGTCGAGTGGCTGTTGTCGGGATTCCACCATCTGTGAATCTCTCCGTCGCTGCCTTCGGGCTTAAGTGTATAGTAGCCGTCGGAGTCGGGGCTGTCGGTCGAGCCTGTCATTGGATATTTTGACTGGATGAACACCGGAAGCGTGCCGCCGGCTGCGAGAGCTGTCACACGTGCGGTAGTCTCGCCGGCTACATGGCTTATGCCGAACACCACGTCGTTGAAGTCAAAGTCGAGGCTACCGCCAAGGTCTTCACAGGCTATGATCCAGCCCTGCGCCGCCGGTTTATCATCGGGCTTCAGTTCCTCGAGATCATCGACAAAGCGACCGTTGACTCTCAGCAGCATGTCGTTCATGTCATGGTCGCTGCCGTTGAGCCCGTTTTCGGTCTCGGCATATCCGTCCTCGACGCCCATGATTGTCTCGCCGTTCCACTGATAAGCCACAAAGGGTGTCCAGGGTTCGGGCGAGCCTCCGCCGGTGATCATCTCTGAATCAAATTGTCCGCCGATGGCATGGTGGGAGTGGCCGTGGTTCATGGTGTTGCCCATATATTTATTCATGAGTGGCACGGAGAACTGTATGCGGCGGTTGTCAATCTTCATGGATGTATCCAGGCCTTTCTCAAAGATATATTGGCCGCTTGTGATGACAAAGAACGCTATGTGTGTGCCAAGAGGAAATTTGTAACTTCCCGTGGCTTCGGGCTTCAGCTCGTTGTGGCTGTCAAACTGGTCGGGAGCGTAATACACCAGGCGATATTTTGCCGAACGGAATTCCGCTATGTTGTCTGTATCGTCGGGATTCAGTTCCGCATATGTTACATAGTCGGCAAATCGCTTGCACATATTCCAGTCCCAGGTATTGTTTTTGCCCTCCTCGTGACCTTGTCCCGGGCCGATAATGCCGAGAGCGTCACCATTGGACGCAGTGCCGGCCACAAGGCCGTTGGAGAGTCGGTCCCAATCGGTGTATCCTTCTCTGGGATTAGTCGACATCAGGTTGGAGAAGGGGCACGCGTCATACATAAGTATGAACTTGGGCTTCTTGAGCAGCAAGGCTATACGCTGCTCTTCGGGAAGGTTGGCCTCGGCATCGGTGTAATAGAAATAACCGAACGAGTTATAGTAACTGGTGCTGCCAAACAGGTAGTCGATGGATACCTCCGACATGTCCTCGGCTACTATGAAGTCCATTCGGTCGTCGATATGCAGTCTGTCACGATATTTCTCAAGGTTGCACTGTCCGTCGCTCTTGTTGATTTCTTCCCGGAACACACCGGTGCTGCCCACAAACGGCACGAGGTCTCCGGCTGAGTAGGCCTGAGCCTCGCTTGTATTCTCGGGCTTGAGATAGTTGTGACGATAACCCTCAAAATCGGTTACAGGACTTTCGGCGAGTCCGTATAGCTTGAAGATGTTGTTGATGTATGCGACATTGTTGGTTGCACCTTTGAACCGCAGGCTGTAGATGGTATAATTTATACCCTGTATGCGTATTAGGTTGCCCTTGAGGTTGTTGATGCCTCTGGCTGTGATTTCGACAACCCTTTTTTTACCGCCGGTAGGCTCGAGGATAAGTCCGTCCGCGCCTGTAAACTGATAACCTGTCCAGTTGTGGTCCGACCACTTCATTTGTGACTTGACATCGGTCTCGAGGTCGGCGGGTGTGGAATATGTCAGCTCAAAGACAGCGGAGTTGCTCACCATGTCGGCTGGCAGACCTCCGTCGATGTGTGCGTTGACGTTCCATTCCGTCCCGAATGTGTATCCGTTTTCAGTATTGATTTCTGGATTGCCGGCTCCGTCGGCACCCTCCTTGACTGTCAGCGGGGAGTATTCTTTATATTTGACATTGACATCTTTGATGCCAAGCGGATTGCCGTCATTGGTGATGAATTTGCCCCAGAAGTCAGAGTTGTGGTCACGGTCGACGGGCACGGAGCCAAGACCGCGGTTCTCGCCTATGTTCCAGGCATATACCGGAGCGGATGAGGCTTCGGTGCGTGAGCCGCGTGAGCCTATTGCCATGCAGCCGTTGTTGATCGGGGTGTATTGGGCATAGATGGCCTTGCCCTTGTCATCGAGTATCTGCACGTAGGCTTTTTTGAGACCCTGTGGATAGTCAAATTCTATCGATGAGGCCAAGCCTGCTTCATATGAGGCTACAACGGCACAGGCCGGATTGCCCGGCCAGGAAGTATAGACGTTGACGATGGAGGCTTTGGCAAGCAGCGAACTCTCGATGTCGGCGTGTACGCGCACTGCGACATTCCATTCGTGGTCGAGTGATGATATGCCAAACTTTTTGATAAACTCGCGGTTGTAAAGTTCCTGCCTGTCGGGTACCTCAAGCCTGTCGCTCTGACAGGCCGAGAGGATCAGTGCCATAAGCACGCCGGCTGTAACTGGGTGTCGGAGGCTAAATGTGTTTTTGGGTTTCATTATTAATGTCGATATGAAGGTTAAGTCCAACCAAATCAAAAAAATGTCAGGGCAACGGGGCGGTCTGCTATCGCGCCGGTTGCCCTGACGCGTCAATCGGCTACTATCTTATTAATTAACAATCATTTTCACTATGCAAGTGTCAATAGCTACTATATATATGCCTTTCACAAGGTTTATTTCGGTTGAGCCGTCAACGACGGTGCTGCATACGAGCTTGCCGTCAATGGCGTAGATGCGGGCTTCGGTGCGGGCCTCGCTTGTTATGAAGATGCCGTCGGCCGAGGGAACGACGCTCACGCCGTTGTCGGCGACGGTGATGTCGGTGATTCCGGTAGTGGTTTCATCTACAAGACGCACGTTGTCGATGAGATAGTTGGGTGCGTCGCTCTCTATGCCGAGACGCAGTTTGAAACTGTTGCCCACGGTGTTGGTCTTGTCAATAGCATATGATTTCTCGGTCCAGATGCCATCGGGAGCCTGTTCTTCATATCCATCCTCATCCTTGTAAAATATCACATGGTCGTCGGCCTGTACGCGCATCCTTTTGTAGTTGGCGTCGTCGGCATAGCGGTAGAGGTCAAACTTGATGGCCGTATAGTCGGCAAGAGTCTTGCCCGCGGGGAGGGTCACGTTGATTTCATGGACGGTATTGTAGTCGCTTGTGCCTGAGAATCGGGCCACGATGTTTTTGGCATCGGTCGGGTCGGCTGCGGTCTTTACTTCACCGGCAGCTTCGCCGCCCCAGCGGTTCCATGCGGTGAGAGCGACGTCTGTCGCGCCGTGGTGCTGGAAGTCGTTGAGCATGAGCACTCCGTCGGTCACATTGCCGTTAGCTGTCTCATAATAGTCTCCCGGCTTTACGGGAATGTCGGTATCTTTCATCTCAAGACGCAGATTGTCGATAGCATAGTGGGCATTATTGCTTTTGAGACCGATATGCAGCAATATGGCGTTTCCGGATGTAGTCACGGTGGTTATGTCATATGATTTCACGGTCCATGTGGTCTCGGGGGCCTGTTCGATATAATCGGTGTCAATATAGATTTCGCTGTTGTCGATGCCTATATACATCTGTTTATGGTTGTCGTCATCGCTGTATCTGTACAGATCGAAAGCAATGGATTTGTAGTCTGAGATTGTTTTTCCGGCAGGGAGTGTGACAGGGATTTCCAGGACGGTGTTGTAGTTACCGCCTCTGAACACAGCGACGAGGTTTTCGCTGTCGGCCGGGGCGGATGTCACTTCGCCGGTACCTTCGGCCGGATTGTTGTATATGTCATAAACGGTCACTGTGTCGCCGGGTTTGGCGTTCTGGAAGTCCTCGACCATGAGCCATCCGTCGGTGACAGTGCCGTTGGTCGATGTGGCCTGAGCCACAAATGCCGGGATGGCCAGTAAGGCCGTCGAGAGCAGAGAGTAAATCTTTTTCATAGTCTTTTACTGTGTTAGGATTAATATTTTAATTTTATGGTCGCGCAAGAGTTGTTGTCTGACGTTATGCTTATTATATAGAGGCCGTGGGCGAGGCCCGAGGCCGGGATTGTGCCGGCGGCGTACTCGCCTGACGCCATGATGATGCCCGAGGGGAGTGCAGTGATAGTGTATGCTCCGCTGTCGGCTCCGTTGACATTGATGCGGTCGTCCGCTATGCTGATGCTTATGGCCGTGCGGTCGGTGATGACCGGCTCGATACCTGTGGTGTTGTTGTCGGGGCCGTAGATGCGGTAGCGGCCGGCGCAGTTGAGCCAGTTGAGATAGTAGAGACAGCCGTCATAATAGCGGTAACGGCCTGTGGGGATGGCGGTGTCGACAAAGTTGTCGATAAATTTCCAGGCGTCGCGGCTTGAGGAGGCGAGTGTGCCAGAGGCATTGCAGCCTACCAGACCGGGCGAGTGCTCCTTGGCTCCGCCGTAATACTGGTGTTCGGTGCCGTTGAGCTGATACTGATTGTGATAGCTGTCCACACCCTTGGAGATGAAAAATTTCTGCTGGCGGCCGAGAAGCTCGGGATAGTCTACTCCCTGAGGCTTGAACCATGCGAAGTCGATGGCCATGTTCATGGCGCAACGCCAGGCGTCAAAGCAGAAGTTGCCGTGCTCGCCTTCATGCCTTGGACGTCCGTCAAACTCGGCATAGTCGGGCATGAGGCCGGTGTTGGGGTCGGCAAATTTAGGCCACATCTCGCGGCTCTTGGCTGCGAGTTCGGTGTAGAAGTCATTGTCTTTGTCGGCCCACATGCTCCACAACTCGTAGAAGGCCGGCAGATGATATGAGGGGTCGGTAAACATGGCCGAGCGGGCAAAGGGCACAAACACCACTTGTTTCTCGTTGTTGTCGAAGATGGGCTGATAGTCACTCCATGCCGGCTCCTTGGGCCGGTTGACGGCTACATCGAGTATGCGGTTGGCTTCCTTGCTATAATTGAATATGCCCTCGCCGTCGCCCCAACGGTTGGAGGCAAACATGAGCGACATGATGAAGTATTCCTCACCGTCGGAGGCGGTGTTGGCGTCCTTCTGCGAGCCGTCACGGCCGCACTGCCATGCAAAGTAACCCCACTTCTCCTTGTCGCTCTCGGAGTGCTGCATGTAGGTCTTGGCCCATTTCCACAAGGCGTTAAATTCTTTCTGCTTATCAAGCTGGACACATATCATCATGCCATATGACATGCCTTCGGAACGCACGTCGTTATTGTTGACATCAAGGATGTAGGCCATGTCGCCACCATTGACGGGATAATAGAGACGTTCGTTGTCATCGTCACCTTCAAAGTACGTAGCCCAGAGGTCGTCGAAACGTTTTTGCACCGTTTCCTCGTCATATCCGGCCTCGGCGAAGAGGTTGCGGTATTGGTCGGTGTAGTAGGCTCCTTCGGCGGGTATCACCGGCGGTTCGCGATTGAGATCGTAGGAGACAGTAAACTCGTTGACATAATAGATGTATCTGCCTCCTCCGTCAGGCTTGTTGTTGATGCCTATGCCGAGTTTGAACGAGTTGAGGGCCTTCATCTCATCAGTGAGTTCGAGAGCCGATGTGTCGTAAGTCTTGGTGACCCATTGGTCGGTGTTGCCGATGAATGGATAGGCCTCGCTGCCGTCCTCATTGCGGTCGGTGTAGACCTGCGTGTCGTTGATGTACACACGCATGTTTTTGTAGTTGGGCCAGCCTCCGTTGTCATATGAGGGGATGTAAATTCTTGCCGATAAAGATGAACACTGTGCAAGTGTGATTCCTTCGGGGAGATTGACGGTCACTTCGGGCACCTGGTTCCAGTCTTTTACGTCGACGATGAGGACTTTGCCAGGGATTCCGTCGATTTGTCCTACGGTAGCGGTCGTGCCTGTGCCGGATGTAACGTCAAATTGCATGCCGTCGGCATATCCGGAAAATCCGACAGAGACACGCGCCGCCGAGGATGTCAGGCTTGTAGTCAGTAGAAATAATAGGAATAGTAAACTTTTGTTCATGATAAGTTTAGGGTTGATTATGATTTCTGGAAGGTTTTTGGGAAGGTTTCGTGGTCAAAGGTAGGCTTAAAGCGTGTAAAAAAACCACGCCGATTGTTAAAATATGTTTGCAAAACTGGCGATTTAATGAAATCTAATGTATTTGATACATTTGTAAAGTCATTGAAACATAGGGGTATGCAAAAACTAATGTGGATTATTGTAAAAAGTTGCTTAAAGACATTTAGGAAAATGTGTGAGACGGTGTCGGCCCGGGCTATGGACAGATAAAGGGAATAGGGCACAGAAAATACAATAAGGTGTCATGTTCACATCTCCCTGCCTTTACTATCCCGCGGCTTGGTGGAGGGGGGATACCTATTTATAATATAGCGGGGAGAATTATCGGGAAATTTTTGTACATTTGCATTCCAAATGTAATAGTCCATAATGCGTCTTTGCGAACTGACTGTAAATAATTTCAAGAATATCACCGAGGCCCGGCTCGAACTGTCGGGCAAGGTGAATTGTTTCTTAGGCAATAACGGCATGGGCAAGAGCAATCTGCTCGACGCGGTGTATATGCTGAGCTTCTGCAAGAGTTTCACCGGAGTGAACGATGCGATGCTGCTGCGCCGCGGCGAGGACTGGGCTCTGGTCAAGGGCCGCTATGTGCGCAAGGATGTCGACGAAGAGTTGTCGATGGGCCTGGCAGCGGGCAAGCGCAAGAGTCTCAAACGCGGCGGCAAGGAATATTCGCGTCTGAGCGGCCACATCGGGGCTTTCCCTCTGGTGATGGTGGCTCCGCAGGACATCGACCTCATACGCGAGAGCGGTGAGGAACGCCGCCGATGGATGGATATGGTGGTGTCGCAGAGCGATACGCGCTATCTCGATGCTCTCATACGATATAACAAGGGGCTCGAGCAGCGCAACCGTCTGTTGCGCGACGGCTGTGTCGACCCGGCTCTCTATGGGGCTGTCGAGACCATGATGGAGATGAGCGCGGACTATATCTACCGCGCGCGTGCCTCATGGGTCGAGGCTCTGACACGGATTTTCGCGTGCTATTATGCGGCTATTGCAGGCGAGGGGGCAGAGGCTCCCGGACTGCGCTATGTGAGCCATCTCCAGCGCGAGGGTGTGACCCTGGCGACGCTGATGGACGAGGCGCGACGCCATGACGAAATAGTGAAGCACACCTCGGTGGGCGTGCATCGCGACGACATAGAGATGACACTCGACGGTATGCCCATGCGGCGCACCGGCTCGCAAGGTCAGTGCAAGACCTACACCATCGCGTTGCGTCTGGCACAGTATGATTTTCTGCGCGAGACCACCGGCATGCGTCCGCTGCTGCTGCTCGACGACATCTTCGACAAGCTCGACGCCGGACGAGTGGAGAGGATAATGACGCTGGTCACCGGCGACGGTTTCGGCCAGATATTCATTACCGACACCAACCGCGAGCACCTCAACGAGATAGTCGGGCGCACGGGTGGCGACTACCGCCTGTGGAATGTGGAGAGCGGAGGCTTCTCGCAGCTATGAAGCGTACTTATCCCAAGCATATCGCGGCCATCATCGACGAGGCCATGGACAGGGCCGGATTGACCGACTCGCTCAACGAGCAGCGGGCCTCGGCGGCATGGGCCGATGTGGTGGGACCCTCCATCAACCGTTACACCACGCGCCGCTATGTCGACCACGGAGTGCTGCACGTCTATCTCACCTCGGCTCCGCTCAAAAACGAGCTCGGGTTTGTGCGCGACCGTCTCATCCAGGCCATCAACCGTCAGGTCGGTGTCGAGGTGGTCACGGAGATAGTATTTCATTAGAGAGGCTATAAGGCTCTTTTGACAGGGCGGTTACAGGATGCAAAACTTATTTTTCCGCTCATAACCTTTTATCGGCCTAAGGCCGATTCACCGGAGGTTATAAATATACCCCCTGCATAGCCTTATAACCTCATAACCATATAACCTTCGGCCGCAGGCCGAGTAAAAGACTATGAGTGATTATTGCGAAGGCGGCATAAAGCATTTCCGCCACCATATGCCCGTGCAGATGCGCTTCAACGACATCGACATGCTCGGACACTTGAACAACAGCGTGTATTTCACGTTTATGGATCTTGCCAAGGCCCGTTATTTCCAGGCCGTGCTGGGCGATAAATTTCGCTGGGGAAATATCGGAGTCGTGATAGTGAATGTCAACTGCGACTTCTGCGCGCCCTCGTTTTTTGACGACGAGCTTGAAGTGGAGACCGCAGTGATCTCGATCGGCGACAAGAGCCTCACGCTCGAGCAGCGGGTGTATTCGCCCGCCGACGGCCGTGTGCGCTGTCGCTGCCGCACCATCATGTCGGGCTTCGATGCCAAGACCATGACCTCGGTGCGCATCACCGACGAATGGCGCGAGGCCCTGAAGCAATATGAAGAAAATCTCCGGGACTGAAGAGGCCGATAGAAGTCCGAAATTGAATATCCACCCCCAAAAACCAATCATTATCTTGCTCCCCGAAGGATTTGTAAAGATGCTTTCAGACATAGGTCTGGGCGATGCTGTGGCGGCTCTCGCAGAAGGGTCGCCCGAGGTGTCGGTGCGTGTCAACCGTCATAAGCCGTCGGCCGTCGATTCGGCCGAGATTGTGCCATGGTGTGAGGACGGCCGTTATCTCAGCGAGCGGCCTGTGTTTGCACTCGATCCATGCTGGCACCAGGGGCGTTATTACGTCCAGGAGGCCGGCTCGATGTTTGTCGGCCATGTGGTCAGAAGCCTGAGCCGTGAATGGACAGGTCCCGTGGCCGTGCTCGACGCATGTGCCGCCCCCGGAGGCAAGACCACGGCCGTGATTGACGCCCTGCCCGAAGGATCGCTGGTAGTGGCCAACGAATATGTGCCCTCGCGCGCGGCCGTGCTCAAGGAGAATATAGTCAAGTGGGGCTGTCCGTCGGTGATAGTCACCCGTGGCGACACGGCCTCGCTCTCCCGCCTTGGCGAGATGTTTGACCTCGTGGTGGCCGACGTGCCCTGCTCGGGCGAAGGCATGATGCGAAAGGACGAGGATGCCGTGGCCCAGTGGAGCGAAGGACTGGTGCGCGACTGCGCCGCCCTGCAATGGGAGATAGTGTGCAACCTGTGGGAGATATTGCGCCCCGGCGGCGTGATGGTCTACAGCACATGTACCTTCAATCTTGAGGAAGACGAGCGCAACGTGGCGCGCATCATCGGCGAACTGGGGGGCGAGAGTGTGGAGATACCTGTCGGCGAGGGCTGGGGCATCACGCCGTCCATAGGCCAACCTGACATACATGCCTATCGTTTCGTACCCGGCCGCACGCGGGGCGAAGGACTCTTTGTGTCCGTGATACGCAAGACGCGCGACTGCGAGATAACGGGCGGAAGCCTCTCCGGCGACTTCATGGAGACCTCCGTGGGCCGTAAGGACAAGAAGGGCCGCAAAGACAAGAAAAGCAAAGGCGGAGCTCAGTCAGTCGTAAAGGTGCCGTCCGAACTGTCGGGCTGGCTCGACATGCCGTCGGCATATCAGCTCTATGCCGACGGTGACAGGGTCAACGCTTTCCCGGCGCGGTGGATGCCGGAGCTGGAGCGTGTGCGTCGTGTCACGGATGTGATACACGACGGCGTGCATGTGGCCACACTCAAGGGGCGCGACTATGCTCCGGCCCACGGGCTGGTAATGTCGCGGGCGTTCAATAAATCGGCTTTCCCGCACGTTGATATAGACAGGACGACGGCTCTGCGTTATCTGCGTGGCGAGTCGCCGTCTCTGCCCGAAACTGCTCCGCGCGGATTTGTGGTGCTCGACTATTACGGCTGTCCGCTCGGACTGGTTAAAAACCTCGGCAACCGCACCAATTCGCTCTATCCGCCGGCGTGGAAACTGAGAATATAAGTCCCCCCGTTTTTACCACTCGTTTTGCCAGAAACACCCCACTAAAAAACTTCCGTTGCATTATGCGAATAGATATACTAACCGTACTTCCCGAAGTGATTGATTCGCCTCTCAACTGCTCGATACTCAAGCGTGCGCAGGACAAGGGGCTTGTGGAGATAGCCGTGCACAATCTCCGCGAATACACCACCAACAAGCACCGCAAGGTCGACGACTATCCCTTTGGGGGCGAGGCCGGAATGGTAATGCAGATCGAACCTGTCGACCGTGCCATAGCCCATCTCAAGGAGCAGCGCGACTATGACGAGGTGATATTCACTTCGCCCGACGGCGAGACCTTCGACCAGCCTATGGCCAACTCGCTCTCGCTGTGTGAGAACATAATCATACTCTGCGGACACTACAAAGGGGTCGACTACCGCATACGCGAGCATCTGATAACCAAAGAGATTTCCATCGGTGACTATGTGCTCACCGGCGGCGAGATTCCGGCCGTGGTGATAGCCGACGCGGTGGTGCGTCTGATACCCGGAGCCATCGGTGACGAGCAGAGCGCGCTGAGCGACTCGTTTCAGGACAATCTTCTCGCGCCCCCCGTATATACCCGTCCGGCCGAATATAACGGATGGCGTGTGCCCGACGTGCTCCTCTCGGGTCACAAGGCCAGGATAGACGACTGGAAGCACGAGCAGGCCCTCGCCCGCACGCGTCTCCTGCGTCCCGATCTTCTCGACGAATAGACGGGAACCGCCCGCTTCCATCCCCCCTCTCTCCGACCTCTCTTCATCACAGCCTGTTTCTCAACCTGACATATTACTGTTATGCCTTTAGTGACTACGATAGTACCTGTATATAACGTGGGTAAGTATCTCCGTGCGTGTCTCGACTCGCTTCTGGAGCAGGGATTGCGCGAGGGTGAGCATGAGATATTGCTCGTTGACGACGGCTCGACCGACGGCTCGGGAGAGACATGTGACGAGTATGCGGCCCGCTATCCGTCGTTGATACGTGTGTTTCACAAGTCAAACGGCGGAGTCTCCTCGGCCCGCAATCTCGGCATACGTATGGCCCGTGGCGAATATGTCCACTTCATGGATGCTGACGACTATATGATAGCCGGCGGCTATGCCTTTTTACGCGACAATTTTCTTGCCGGCGGCAGACGGGTCGACTATCTGGGCTTTTACTCTGTGACACTCGACGACGTGGCCCGACGTCGGTTTGTGGAGCATAACGACCCGTCGGGCAAAGTAGTGTTTGACGGCGATGTCAGACTTCTCTATCAAGGCAATAAATATCTCTCGCTCATAGTGGTCGGACTATACAGGAGGTCGGTGATAGCCGACATGGAGTTTGATACAGAGATGCGCATCGGAGAGGATATAAAATTCAATCTTGACTTCGCGCTGAAAAATCCAGGCATTCTTCTGACCGACTGCTCGTTATATCGTTATGTGATAAGGCCCGGCTCGGCCATAGGCAATCGCTGCCCGCGTCGTATGAGGGAGGCCGTGGCCGGATATGAGCGGCTTCTTACAGGCGCGGCCGCCGCGGTAGCCGATTATCCTGCGATGACCGGAGGGCTTGAGACACTGATACATTGCGAGATGGTGCCGTTCACGTCGCGCATACTGTCGTCCGACATGACACGAAGCGAGTTTGCTGCCTTGGGCCGACGTCTCAAGGATGCGGGAGTGATGCCGTTGAAGGTAAAATTCAGATTTGACACGTATGTCAATCTCATTTTTTCCACCCCTCTGCTCTTTCCCCTTCTGCGCCGCGTCTATCGTCACATCTTTCTGCCATACATATTGCCGCGAATCAGCAAAGGATAGAAACCGGATTAATCAGAGATTTATGATAAGAATCGTATCATTGATATTAATGTGTACAGGTGTGCTTTCCGGCGCATTCAGAACTGTCCTGTATATCGTATGGTTGAAAATACGAGAGGGGCTTGACAACCCCTTCAAAAATATAAAACAACCGAATGAAAACATGAGGGCTTATGTGTTAGGTGCCGGTCCGTCATTTAATAGTTTCCTTCAAGAATATGACGAGGGCAAGGCCATATATTCGGATGTAGATTATTTTGCTTCCAATTTTTTTGTACATGATTCTCATTTTACAGTTTTAAAGCCTAAATACTATAGTCTTAGTGACGGTATATTTTTTTGTGACTCGGTCTATAAAGACCGAGGACGGGCCGTCATGACTGCTCTTGCCGACAATGTTACATGGCCGATGATTTTGTTTGTACCGCGAAATTACTTGAAGTCAGATTTTCTCGGGATACTTGGGAATAATGGTAATATAAAAGTAATAGGTGTTCATTCAATAAGTTATCAAGGCCTGGAAAAATGGAGAAACTGGAGTTACAACAAAGGTTGGGGTAATGGCGAGTTTGGCAGCGTTGTGTTATACTCGTTGTATGCAGCTCTGGTTATCGGTTATAAAAGGATAAATATGTATGGTATTGACCATACGTATTTTGATAATCTGGCAGTTGATGATGACAATAGACTGTGTTTTAAGGATAGCCATTACTATGGCTCTGACAAGAATCTGAAACCTTTATATATGATTAGAGATAATGTAAAGGAGGAGGATTTGCGTACGTTCACAGTGAGTGAATATCTGGAGAATAAATTAAAATTGTTCAGAGGACATGAAATAATGGCGCGTTATGCCCGTTCGATAGGGGCTGATATCGTCAATTGTACTCCTGTCTCAATGGTTGATGCTTACAGACGTCTTAAAAACGATGAGAAACCGTCTACGATAGGCTGTTGAATTTTTCAATCCATCGGCGGGCTATCGATTGGGCCGAGTAGTCGCTGATGCGCTCCATGGCTGCCGAGCCTATGGAGTGACGCATGTCGTCGTTTTTGATGAGGTCGAGCAGCTTGCCGGCCATCTCGTTTTCATCTTTGTTTGTGACAAGCAGCCCGTTGACCCCGTCGGTGATGACGTCGGAGGGGCCAAATTCGTAATCAAACGTTATCGGGGCGACTCCTGTGTTCATGGCTTCGAGCAACACGAGGGGCATCCCTTCAAAGCGGCTTGTCATGCACAGTATCGAGGCCTTGGAGAGTTCGGCCGGGATGTTGTCGCACCATCCGGGACACTCCACATGCCGGCATCCTTTTGACAAGGCATATTCATACAGCCTGCGTGCAGCGGGGTCGGGCCCTCCGAGTATTTTAAGAGTCCAGCCATGGGCATGAGGCTCGACGGCTGACCATACGCGTATGAGGCTTTCAAAATTTTTCTGGTAAGATATGCGTCCTATGGCGAGCACTATGGGGCCTTTTGTGTCAGGCATGCGTCCGACAGGCGGATAGGTCGACGGATTGGGCATGCTGTCATAACGGGGACAGCCCTTGAAGTTGGTGTCGAGGTCTCGACTGGTCAGAAGATAGGTTTTGTCAAAGAATCGTGAGACGATATATCTTTGAATCAGGCGGTTGGCCTGCGCTTTAATCCATGATGCGGGGCCGGTGGCCTCGAGCAGTTCGTATGTGCTGGCGAAATGAAATTCGCGTATTTTGCGTAGCCTGTGGTCTCCGAATATTGTCGTATAGGGGACTTTGCGTGAAGTCAGTGTCACGAAATGGCGTTCATTACCGCCGGTGGTGACGAGTATGTCGGGCTGAAAATTGTCGATGACTTTGCTAAGAGCACGATGTCCGTCATAGACTTTACGGAGATATCCCGTGGCTACTTTCCATAACGTGTCCAGCTCCCAGTAGGGAGTGCTGAGGTCAAATATCTTTACTTTCGGGCTCAGGGGGTGTACAGTATGGGGATAATCTCCCCTGTCGGTAAAGCATATCCCGACCTCCATGCCGTCAATGTCGGCAAGGGCGTTGGCTTTGACTATTGTCACTCGCTCGGTGCCGCCTATGACTCCGATAGTATTTATGCAATACAGTATTTTCATGTCAGGGGGAGATTGTCACGTCGCAGAGGGGAGCTGCATCCTTCCGTGGCTTTATCTTGTCAAAGTCAAGAGTGTTAAGCACGATGCGTTTCTTGCCTTCGTCATAGTCGGGTGAGATGAAGCTTCTGCGGGGATTGTAAAACGGTGATTGTATCCGGCCCAGTTCAAGGATTACGTGGCTGATGTCGTTGGTGGTCACCGGTCTGAGGGCTGAGGATGATACATTGCCGGCGATCTCGGGACGATTGGTCCGGTAGGCTGGCGACAGCCATATCCATAATGGCACCCGCAGTTGGATTTCCGGGTTTTTGCTTTCGGCGGCAAAGCCATGTCCCATGTCGTCATATTCATATATTTCCTCTCCATGGTCGGAGAAATATATGACGGCGCAGTCTCTGTCATGAAATTTGTCGATGATGCTTCTGAGGTTGCGGTCGGTCATGTGTGTCGCGTTGTCGTAATGAGCCATGACTTTACGCTTTTCAGGCTGGATGTCATCATGATAATCTTTTTCAGAGAATACGCGCTGCTCTTCGGGGTATCGGTCGGCATAAGAGTAGTGTTGTCCCTGCAGGTGTATCACATACAGTGACGGGTGAGCCGACGGGGTCAGGCATGACAACATCTCGGAGTCATATCTGAATTTGCGGTCGTTGCGCTCGTCAAACATTGCTTCTGACAGATTGCTGTCGGCGAGAACCGACACTCCGCCGCTCACCAGATATTGGTTGTCATGCATCACGGTGTGGTAGCCGGCTGCTTTGAACAGTGCCGGAAACAGCGGGGCGGCGGTGAGGCCGTGTTGGGCTCCTGCGACCGAAAAAACTGACTGCATGGCCCTTATGGTCAGATCCCACGGAGAGACAGCATCGCGAAACACAGTCATGCCGCTGTCAGATGACAGCTCATGCATGCGGGGCTCCGTAGATAGCCGGTAGCCGTATAGCTGGGAATGATATACCGAATGGCTCTCGCCTATTATGACAACGATGTCGGGCCGGAGGTCTGTCAATGAACTTGCTTCCGCTGACTTGCATCGGGCTAAGATGTCATTATGGACAGCCAGATTCCTGTTGGCGATATGGAGTGCATATGTGGCCCGGACCAGAGTGTTGCACTGTGGGACCGACATACCGCTACCGTATCTCACGTAGTGAAGCGCGCAGTAGCCCGATATGGCAATGGCTGCAAACACGGTGAGAAGTATGGCTCTTTTGACGATGACTGATTTGCCGCAGATACGGCATGCCTTCCATACCAATATATTATATGCGGCTATTGCCGCTCCCCAGAGGAGCAGTTTGGACAAGGAAAGATAGCTGCGTATGAAGCCGCTGCTTTCGTTGGGATTGGTGTCGGTGATCACATCGACAGCGTCCTGATTGAATATGCCATGAAAATTTATTATCATGAAATAATCAAGGACAATCGCGATGTTAAACAGGACGGCCAATGCGATGACCGTCAGCTTGTAGACAGGTCGGCAGCCCGACACCGCCCTGCATATCATGGATGACAGCCAGGCGACAAGCATCCCTATGGCGGCGACGGTCGTGCCTGTCATGAAAGAAGGGGAATACAATAGAAATGTCAGTCCCGAGGTGATGTTGAGGACGAAGAAATACAGGCATATGTCTCCGGCCGAGGATGAGAAGAATGTCAGGAGGGGATTGGGTTTTCTATTGTATTCCATTTGGAGAGAGGTTCAGAGGGGTGTGGGTCAGTAAGACTCCTTTTCGTTAGGGAAGTCTGACGATTTTACATCGGTGATGTATGAGCCTACGGCGTCGGTGATGGTGGTGGCGAGGTCGGCGTAGCGACGCAGGAAGCGGGGCGAGAAGCCCTGGTTGATGCCGAGCATGTCGTGCATCACGAGCACCTGTCCGTCACATCCGTTGCCGGCTCCGATGCCGATGGTGGGGATGGTCAGCTCGGCCGACACACGTGTGGCGAGTTGGGCGGGTATCTTCTCGAGCACGATTGCAAAACATCCGGCCTCCTCGAGCAGTTTGGCGTCGGCTATGAGTTTGGCCGCCTCGGCCTCCTCGCGTGCACGCACGTTGTAGGTGCCGAATTTATTGATTGACTGCGGGGTGAGGCCAAGGTGACCCATGACGGGTATGCCGGCCGAGAGTATGCGTCGCACGCTCTCGATAATCTCCTCGCCGCCCTCGAGCTTTACAGCCTCAGCGTTGCTCTCCTTCATGATGCGTATAGCCGACGAGAGAGCCTCGATGGAGTTGCCCTGATAAGTGCCGAAGGGGAGGTCGCACACCACGAGTGCGCGTTTCACACCGTTAGTCACGCTTTTGGCGTGATATATCATCTGGTCGAGAGTCATGGGCAGGGTGGTGGTGTTGCCCACCATAACATTTGAGGCAGAGTCGCCCACGAGTATGGCGTCCATGCCGGCCTGGTCGATGAGGGTTGCCATGGAGTAGTCATAGGCTGTGAGCATAGCTATCTTTTCGCCCTTGGCTTTCATCTCGATGAGACGTCGTGTCGTGACCTTGCGCGGGTCTGATGCTGTGTATGTAGACATAGGTAGAGTGTGTTGTTGTTTGTTGTATTGATGATTGGATGAATTATGGGGGCAAAGTTAAGAAAAAAGTGTAAATTTGTGCAATATTTTACCACATATGACAGTAGGAGAGTTTGCGGCCGATGTGAGAGGCAATCTTAGTTACGCGCCTAACCGTCAGCAGGAGTTGCTGATAGGCGCGCTGGCTCGTTTCTGCTCGGTAGCCGGTGACGGAGTGTTTATACTCAACGGTTACGCGGGCACGGGCAAGACGTCGCTTATGGGCGCGCTCGTAAAGAGCCTGCGGGGTGCCGGGCGCGAAGTGGTGCTGCTCGCTCCTACGGGGCGTGCGGCCAAGGTGCTCTCGGGCCAGGCGGGGACACCGGCCTATACGATACACCGGCGCATATATCGCGGTGACGGAGGCTGCGGATGGACCGAAGGTTTCCGAGCCTTGCAGCACAACGCTCTGACCAGCGCGGTGTTTATAGTCGACGAGGCCTCGATGATAGGCGACGGCACAGGCGAGGAGGGCGGCTCAAGTCTGCTCGATGACCTTGTGGAGTATGTGTTTACCGGCGAGAACAGCCGTCTGATAGTGATCGGCGACGTGGCCCAGCTCCCTCCTGTGGGAGCGAGCGAGAGTCCGGCCATGATGCCCGAGAGCTACAAGCGGCTCGGACTCAAGGTGAGCCGCGCGGTGCTTACCGACACCGTGCGCCAGGCGCGCGAGTCAGGCATACTGCGCAATGCCACCTGGCTCCGGCGTGCCATGCTGCTTGACCCTCTGCCTCAGGCACGTATAGCGGTCGGAGAATATGACGACGTAGCCCTGACCGACGGCAACGACGTGGCCGATGTGGTGGGTGACTGTTATCGTCGCGACGGGGCCGGGGAGACTATCGTGGTCACGCGTTCCAACCGTCGGGCGCGAGAGTTTAACCTCGGCATAAGACAGCGCATCATGGATTATGACGAGATGCTTGTCAAGGGGGAGCGTCTGCTGGTGGCCAAGAATAATTACATGTGGTCGTCCAAGATCAAAGGTCTTGACTTCATAGCCAACGGAGACGTAGCCATAGTGCAGGACATCAGAGGTGTCGAGGAGCGTTACGGCTATCGGTTTGCCAACGTTAGGCTGTGGCTTCCCGACAGCGACGCCGAGGTTGACTGCAAGATATTTCTCGACACGCTTACCGACGAGGGAGCCTCGGTGTCGGGTGCCGATATGCGCGCGCTTGCCGAGGCCCGCATGGCCGACCCCGAAGTCAACGCGTCCGACACCCCCTATGCGACACGGGTGGGGAGGCTGCGGCGCGACGAGTATTTCAACGCATTGCAGGTGAAGTATGCCTACGCCATGACCTGTCATAAGGCACAGGGCGGACAGTGGAAAAATGTCGTGGTCGACATGGGCGGCATCGCCCCCGAGGGCCAGGGTCTGGAGTTTTACCGCTGGCTCTACACCGCCACCACCCGCGCCACCTCGAGAGTCTACTACCTCAACGCCGAGGAGTTTGTGTCGGAGTGACGTCCGATGTTCAAACCACAATATGCTCGTTATCATTTAAAGGGTGAGTCTATTGTTTTTGTGGATTGATGTTGAAGCGATACTGTATAGAGGCGAGGATATAGCGTGGTAGAGTATTGGTCATGGTAACTGTACGGCCTGCTGCAGTGACTACATAACTTACATTGGAGAGGCGATGTAAGAGGTCGAAGGCATCAATGGTAAATATCCATCGTCTACTGTTTGGAGTATAGGAGACGCGGGCGTTCCACACTGCGTCGGTAGTGTCGAGCTGACTCAGACCATAGCCGCGGCGGGTATAAAAAGTGAAATTGGAGTCTATACCAAAGCCGCAGGGAAGTACAAATCGTCCTGTCAAGCCATAGTTGTAGTGGGTGGCATTTATAGCAGCAAATCCTTCGCGGGTTGATGTGGTGTGACGGTCAATCACGTTGCCGTTTAGCGATAGTGATTGTCGACCTATCTGCCATGTCAGTTTAAGATTTTCACCAAGAGTGCGGGTATTGACTTTTGATGGAGTAGGGTCTATTGTTTCTGAGCCGTCAATCACCCCGACCATGTCTACGCTATGTATTTTAGCAGCCTCGGTTGTGGATGTAAGAGTGAACTGTTGACGTCGGCCGAACTGTATCGAGAATGTGTTTGTGCCGTTTATCGTATAGTTGCCGTTAGCGTTGTAGGTGCGGTTGTAGCGCACGCCGGTGTTTATATCGTAGGCATATCCACGCACAAGTGCGTTGGAGGTATGGGTTATGTTGAGGCGTAGTGTGTTGTTATATCTTGATACAGCAGGATGCATTCTCCATTGTATGGTATGCTTATGGTGTAGAGCGTTTTTGAGGTCTGAATTGCCGAGGTCAATGTTGAGGGGATCGGAGGTGTTGATAACATCAACCATATGCAGCAGATCTGGAGTGTTGGTGTCAAGAGTATAAAGATAAGTCAGATCATTGTACAACCCTCCGTTTTTGGTGCGGTTGAAAATGTATGAGATATTTCCATCAAAATGAGAGACCGCAGCGACAAATGAACTGCGTCTGACCGGATAGAACTTCCCGTCATTGTAATAATTGAGGTGGCTATGTAGTACACCAACATTTGGTCTCAGCAGTATGGTCAACCTATCGCCATTGTCATAGAGGCGCATATATTGAATGCCAAGATTTACGGAATGTTTGTTTTCCAGCAGCGATGATGTGAAGCTATTGCCCGGATCAAACGACGCGATGTATCCTGACGGCAGTGAGCCATAGATGCCAATGTCGGCCAACCTATCAAGCGCATACATATAGGAATCGCGTGTGCGCGTATGGAACATATAATTGTAGTCGGCGTTGAGACGAAATTGTTTTATGAAGAAGACGTAGCCTAACTTGCTGTCTAAGTCGAAGTCATGATTTGGGGAATTGTAGGTGTAGTTGCAGCGTCTGGTGGATGATATCGGCATTCCGGCGGCTACGTTGTAGTCATCCCATAACTCGTCTTTTCGGGATTTATAGTTTATTGTGATTTTTGTGTTTACAATATCATTGGAACGAGGCATCTTGTATAGCATGTTTGTGCTGAATAATATATTGCCATTTTTGGATGTGCCATCGCTTCGTGTGACCGAACGGTTGATTATTGATTCAAGTTGCTCGGCTGAGCCATTGCTATATATTGCCATGAGAGATTGCATCGTGAGGTCTGACTGTTCACGATTGAAACTAGCCGATGTTGCCGAAGCCGAGTTGTCTGATTTGTTATATGAACCGTTGATATTAGTGTTGATATTGATGCGCGTCAATTGTATGCGTGTTTGGTGGCTTGTGTGTATTTTGAGAGATTTATCTCGTCCGAATGTTTGCGAGTAGTCATACGTGTTGCCTGTCGTCGGGAGGAAATTTGTGTGATCGGTGGTCGTGAGCTTGTCCATCCTGATGTTTTCATATGTCACGTCTCCGCTGACACTTCTCTTGTTGTCGGTCGATGTGTACGAATAAGTTAGTCCGGCAAGCTGATAGCGTCGCGAGTATGACGGCATCTGTTCGGGAGTCCAGTTGTCATCACTTCCCGGAGTGCGCGTGTCATTGAGATTGTTGAGGCTGCCAATAAGACCGACACGTGCGGTTGGTGTGAACCATGATGCAAAGATACGTCCAAGATACCTACCATTGGTTCCGTAGCCGGACTGAGCGTTAAATATCCATCCCATGTTATACTCTTTCTTGAGTTTTACATTCATGGTCAGATGTTTTGGTGCATCAGGGATATTCATCCACTTTTCCGTCTCGGTCTGGCCGTTGTAAATCTCTACATCTTTCACCATATATGCACTGATATTGTCAAGCATTAGACGGTTATTGTTGTCAAAGAATGGTTTGCCGTCGAGCAGGAGTGTTTCGACAAACTCACCATTTACCGATATTCGCCCATCGCTCGACAGTTTGGTCCCCGGAAGTTGGTTTATGAGGACATCGAGCATAGAGCCTTCCGCAAGCTGGAAAGCATCGGCGTTATAAACAAGGGTGTCTCCACGGTGGTAAAATTTGATTTTTGAAGCCGTCACCATAACCTCCCCGAGTTTATGAGGGGCGCGCTCGAGATATATTATCGGCATTTCACGATGATTTTCTCTTGCTCCGACATTGGTCACATGATAGACAACAGTTTGAGGTGTATAGTTCTTACATCCGACTTCAAACACATAAGTGGAGTCTTGGCGTGTAGTGAAGAAGCCAAATTCTGAAGTGTTTCGTATGACTACTCCCTTGTACAACTCGCCCATAATTACTGAGTCGATTCTCTCACCGTCAGGACCGATAGTCCATATCCATGCGTTTGGCAGATCGGTCTTGAATGTTGCATCCTGCACTCGGCCCCATATGGCAAACGTTTTCGGTAGTGTTTCACTGAGTGTGTCTGAGGCGAGTTCCCTCAAGCCTGTAGACCTCAGATGACGATGCAAATTTAATTGTTTTTTCTCATTGTTTCGTTATTCGATGAAAAAAAATAGTAATTTTGAAGTGCAGCCGGACGAGGAAACGGGCTCTGCTGAGGAGCAACTCGCCAGCAACATGGTTGCACCAAGACTGGAGACAGTTGAATATGGGAGCCGTTCCGTTTGGGGCGGCTTCAACTTCACCAGGATGGCCTCTCCGCTAAGAAAACCTTTACCTTCAGTCCGGGAAAAGTGTTTTGTCGACTGTTATGTTCGGCAGGGCTCTGTCAAATGCCTTGTGATCCATTGCCACACTGCCCATCAGGGTCAGCACCGATTCTTCGTTGGGCATGGCTGTCCTCATGCGTGTAACCCTGCGGAAGTCGCGGTTGAGCCGTTCGATCCAGTTTGTGGTGTATATCATCGCCTGAATCTCAGGCGCATAGTTGAGGTATGTCATGTAAACCTTGTAGTCGGCGTTGTTTCGGAGCAGCTTTATAGTGCGATAGTCCTTGCCCCATTTGTCGCACATTGCCTGCCACTTCTCCCATGCCATTTCTACTGTGTAGTCCCGTTGGCCGGTGCGGAACACATCGCGCAGGTCGGTGGCCAAGGCAGCCTTGTCCCCATGCCTTACCTTGGCGAACATATTGCGTTTCAGGTGGGTAACGCAACGCTGCAACGGTGTGCCGGGGAATTTCTCTCCGATTACGGTGTCAAGTCCTTTGATGCCGTCCGCCACCATCAGACCGACCCGTTGAACACCACGTTCTTTCAGCCTGTCAAAGATATCACCCCAGCCCGTGGCGCTTTCCTGCGGCATGTTGAAGATGCCAAGAACCTCGCGTGTGCCTTCTTCGGTTACGGCCAATGCCACATAGAACGCCTCGGAAGCCACCGATCGCTTGCGGTGTATCTTGATGTGCACGCAGTCAACGAACACGACTGGGTAATATTCTTCGAGACCGCGTTCAAGCCATTCATTGACCTGAGTGCGAACACATTCCACCATACGGCTGATGCTCGACTTGGAGTAGTGCCGGCCGTATATCTGGTCGAATACGTCACTAACCTGTTCCTGAGTAAGCCCCTTTGTATAAAGGACTCCGGCGAGCCGATCGCATTCCTCTTCCTGGTCGCGGAGTATGGCGAGTATTTGTGGATGGAAGTTGCCGTAGCGGTCTCGAGGGATACGGAACTCAAGTTTTCTCCCCTGGCCATAAGTGGAGCCGGGACGATAGCCATTACCTTTATTTCCCGGATTATCAGCCAGAAACTCGCCGCGCTCCGCGACCATCATACTCTCGATCATGATCTCCATCAGATCGTGAAGACCATTTCCTTTCGCTGCATGCTTGCACATCAGCTCGGAAAGTTGTAATTTTGTCAAATCCATTAGTTTGAATTTTAAGTTTGGTCACCTAAAATTACAAACTTGCCAGGACCGGTCAAAATTTGACTGGTCCTTTTTTTAGTGGCAGGCGTCAGACACACTCAAAGAAACAGTATCACGTTTTCTCGTCGGCATATGACCGACTGCTGATGAGTGATATGGCAAATAGAATGCATAATACCCTAATATGATTATATAAACGTGTCCTTGTAGAATATACCATAAAATATGAATCAAGGGATTAGAATAAAAACGTCAGCGCATATATCCGTTTAAATAAAAACGTTCGGGAATTGAGTAACCGTTATAGAATATGTCAATATATTGCGAGATGGTATTGGTTTTTATGGTTGGCTGTAAGGTTATATTTAGAGTGGAAGTATTATTAGGATATATATTATTGGTAGAAACGGATGCTTTAATACAATTACATGAAGTTATTATTTCTTCTATGCTTATTGTATTATTTGTTCTGTTTTTTAATTCAAATGAGAATGATTTGGGATTGTTAATTGTTAGAATTCCTAATGGAATTGAATGCATAGAACATAGAAATATGCTGTTATCTGCAGCCTCTTGATTAAAATTTGGGGAGGATTCAAAGTCCTTATTTATGATTTGGTTAAATAGTTTTCTTATTTGTGGATTTAACACCGGGTCACCAATGGCGAGTATTATATTATTGTCATCAAGTAGAAATGTATGACATTTAGAATTGTTTGGTATATTATTTATTTTTTTAAACATTGCGTTTTTATCAAATACGATGGGGTGACAAAAGTTGTTGGCAATTATATATGGTAATAAGGATACATTATTAGAAGTATTTAATATCATCAAAAAACTTATAGATGTATCAATTGATGATTTCCAATTGTTTATGATGTCATCCCATTCTTGGAGTTTTAATTTACATGTTGTACAGTCAGACTCGTCAATGAATGTTATGACCTTATAGTCAGATTCAGTCATGTCATAATCAAAAGTTGTTTCTTGTATATTATACACATATTTTGATGGTATAATTATCTTATTACCCACAAATTGATTGATAATAGATATATAATCGTCTTTTTCGTTTTGGGGAATACATCCAACGCTACATATATTCATTGCAATAAAAGCAATGAATATATGTAATGTAATTATATTTGATATTTTATGCTTAAATCTCATAATAAATTATGTAGGTATAATTTTGAGCTAGTAAGTCTACAAATCAATATGTGATAAAGTATAACCATTAGAAGTATCACCAATTATGGCGATTATACGTTTCATCTCTGAAGATATTGCAATTTTTAATATGTTTTTATCGGTAACAATCAATTTTATAGGGTCTCCATTCCAATTCCAGATACCAATCTTATTTGTCTTGGATGTATTGTTTTCATCAGAAAATATAGCGTATACAAAATCATTAGAACATGTGACATGGCGAAAACCGTATGGGCTATTTGACTTAATAATAGGACATCCATTCTCAGTTTCTAGCTTAGTTTGTATGTATTTATGAGAGTGCGTTAAATTTATAGAATCATTGGATATATCATATAATGACAATTCTCCATAATGTTGATATATCAGGGCGTAGTTTCGCCCATTTGGCGAAACTGTTAATTTCTTGATCAGTAAGTTTTTTATCTCATTAGAAATATTTTTAGGACAATAGGTTGACAAAATTTCACCTGTTGAGCCGTTTATAATTTTATGAATATATGAATTTTGAAAAGCCCCATTTATCATCTTAGGAACAAGTATTAAATACTTGTTATCAGTGATGGGAGAAATGCAGTTGATTTTTTCCGATAAACAGCTATAATTTACATATGAGAAATTAGAATCATATTCTTTTAATCGCATTGTGTTGATATCAAAGATATTAATTGTTTTGATATCTTTTCTGAAATACATAAAGAAACCGTTTTCAATTTCGTCATAATTGTTTCCATAACTAATATATTTATCTAAAAAACGTCCGTCAATAGCACTGTACGTGCGAAGCCAGTAATGATTGACAAGTCCAAGAATATATATAATGGAATCTTGAACAAAAAAATCATGTATAGATGTTAAATGGGGCTTGTTCAAATAAGGAGACCATGTTATAGTGTCATATTGTTGAAAAATAATAGAATTACAATGTGTTTGAAATCTGGAGCATCCTACGTAACAGATGCTGCATAATATAAATGCAAAAGATATCAGTGCTATTATTTTCCGCATTGTGAACATTTTGGCCTATTATTGGGGTTCATCCACCCCGTAAAATATGGGTTTCCAACTATTGCTCCACATTGTTTACATATATATATGCAAGGATCGTCAGAACTACCATCACATGAATATTCTGATTCGAACATGAGAGCATTGACGTTTTCAATTTGCTCTTTAGATAAGTTTTTGGTTGTCGACATAGTTGCGTGGGCTACTTTATATACACAACTAAAAAAAATAACAATCGATAATGCACAAAAAAGTTTTTTCATAATGTGTTTTAATTGGTTCGATTGCAATTTAAGTAAATTTTTACAAATAAAGAAACATTGCCTTAAGAATATATGTTAAATAGAGTTAATAGGCGATGATTGTGTTGTGATTGCTCGTTTTTTGCTTAGATATGGGTTAATATAGGTTCTATACTATAATAAATTTAGTGTTGTTGCAATGTGATGTAGTTGTATGCTTATCATTATATGGATTTTAAATTTTAAAAAATTAGCGAAATAAACTACAAATAAATTCAATGGAATGCTTGGTTTGGGTAATTCGGAGATTTTAGTTATTTTTGCGAAATAATGCATGCATGTCACAATGGAAAACAATCAGACCAACGACTCCGATATGAAGCAGACTCCCGGTCAGTCGCCGAAGTGGACGGAGATTGAGCACCTGCCCGAGTGGGACGAGGAGTTTTATCATGTCTATACTGCTAAGAAGCATGGCAAATGGCTTATGCTTAAGACTCTGCGCCCTGAACTGAAGGGGCAGGAGGAGTATGAGAAGATGATCGAGAAGGAGTTTGAGGTCAGATATAATCTGGCTCATCCCCATATAATCATGATAAATGATTTTGAGGAGGTGCCGGGGCTTGGGATGTGTATTATCACCGATGACGTGTATGGCGACTCGCTTGAGAAGCTGATACGCGAGCATAAGGTGACCGACGAGCATATCTATAAACTTCATCACCAACTGCTTGACGCGCTCGACTATGTGCAGACCAAGCATCTGGCTCATCATCCGCTTGAGGCTTCGAGGGTGATATTCACGGAGAATATAGGCAATCTGAAACTCATTGACGTCGGCTTTGACCAGAAGAAATTTCTGACACACGAGGATACCAATGACGATATATACAATTACGGAGTGTTGCTCAACAGGGCTCTTGACGCCGTGGAGTCACCTCACCCCAAGCTCCGCAAGGTGGCTGCCAAGTGTGTGGCCAAGGATGCGGCCAAGCGTTATCGCACGCTCGACGAGTTGCGTCTCGATCTGGCCGACAGCGGGAGCAACAGGATATATGTATGCATCATCGTCTTCCTTGTGGCTGTGATTGGATTGCTGCTGTGGCTCACCCACAACGGGCCGCAGTGATGTGACCGGCCGTGAGGCCGCCGTGACAAGACTTGCCGGGCTATGGCCCGGGGGCATTAATCGACTATTTTTACAATTATCAACTGAACGTAATGTCTGTTACCATACGTGCCATCGAGGCTACTAAAAGGGAACTTGAAAAATATGTGCAATTCGGCATAGATCTCTATAAGGGAAATCCGTGCTATGTGCCGCCGCTTGTGTTTGACGATGTCAACACGCTGCTGCCTGAGAAAAATCCGGCGTTTGAGATATGCGAGGCTCAGTCGTTTATGGCCTATCGCAACGGCAAGCCTGTAGGACGCATCACGGGTATCATCAACCGTATGCTCAACGAGAAGTCGGGACGTAAGGAGGCGAGATTCGGTTTCGTCGACTTTACCGACGACAAGGAGGTGTGTGACGCCTTGTTCGGGGCTGTCGAGTCGTGGGCTCGCGAGCGCGGCATGACCGAGATTATCGGGCCGATGGGCTTTACCGACATGGACCACGAAGGCATGCTTGTCGAGGGTTTCAACGAGATGGGCACTATGGCCACGATATATAATTATCCCTACTATCCGTCACACATGGAGCGTATGGGTTACAGAAAGGATACCGACTGGATAGAGTTTCGCATCACGATACCCGACAAGCTGCCTGAGAAGATGACCCGTATCGCGGAGATTGTGCTCAAGAAGTATGATCTGCGCATCATCAAGTTCAAGTCGGCCAAGAAGGTCAAGGAACAGTATGGCGAGGCTCTTTTCAAGCTCATCAACGAGACCTATGCGGGGCTTTACGGTTACAGCCCGCTCACCGACAAGCAGATAGCCTATTATATCGACATGTATCTCGGGCTGCTTAAGCTCGATTATGTGAGCATCGTGGTGGACCGCGATGACAAACTCGTAGGTGTGGGTATAAGCATGCCTTCGATGTCGGAGGCTCTGCGCAAGTCGGGTGGACGTCTCTTCCCCTTCGGATGGTGGCATCTGCTCAAGGCTATGAAGGGGCACAATGACGTGGTGGACCTGATGCTTATAGCCGTGACGCCCGAATATCAGTCAAAGGGTGTCAATTCGCTGTTTTTCTACGACCTGTGTAATATCTTTATCAAGGACGGCGTGAAGTTTGCCGAGACCAATCTGGAACTTGAGGAGAATATACACGTGCAGTCGCAATGGGAGTATTTCGAGCGCAGGCAGCACCGTCGTCGCAGAGCGTTCAGGAAAAACCTCAGTTAATTAGCAATTGGCAATCAGCAATTTCTTGGCAAGCCGTAATTGCTGATTGCCCGTTGCTGAAACATTGTATATTATAATCTGAATTAAAGCATATGAAACTGCAACACATCATGTTTGCTATCCTGACGGCGGTGTTTGTCGGGCTGGCCTCGTCATGCTCCAAGCGGGCAGAGATTCTTGATAATATCCCGGCTGACGTCAATCTGGTGGCGACGGTTAATGTCGACAAGCTGTGTTCGGCGGTTGGTGTGACCCTCAAGGGTGACGGGAGTGCCGAGGTGTGTGAGCCGATGCAAGGTGTGGTGCGTGGAAATATGAAGATGCTTGATGCCCTGGCCGGAATGAAGGCCGAGGGTGTGGCGGATATTGACAATATCGTGGTGGCCGTCGATAAGGAAAATGTCACTTATGCCATTTTGTCGGTCAGTGATATTGAACGGTTTGATACGGCTACGAGCGAATATCTCGACTGGAACGAGGCGTCAAACGGTTACAGGTCGGCGCGCTTCGGGTCGGCGTCGCTGCTTGCCAAGGACGGACTGGTATGGTTCGTGACGGGTGCGCGGGATGCCGTCAAGTCGGTAGACGAACTTAAGAAACGTGCCCGTGAGATGTCGGTGGCTCAGCTCGACGGCATTGCCGAGGTGCTGGGCCGCGACAATATGGTCAACTTGGCTGTGGCATCCGGGTTGGCTTCGATGGATAAATCGGACGCCGGGATTGACGCGCAGGACAAGGAGTGGAGTGTGGCGGCACTCAAGGAGGGTGCCGACAATTCGCTTGTGATTGACTGGGAGATGATGAAGTCGACCGGCCTCACTGTCAAGCCCAAGGGGATGCAGAACATCAATCCTGCCCTTCTGGCCTATGTGCCCGAGAATTTTAATGTGACCCTGGCCTTCGGTCTTACCAGAGAGTTTGACTGGGAGCCTCTGCGCAAGGTGGTCATGATGGCCGGCGGATTTCAGACTGCCGCTTTCATGTCGGTGGTCAATCCTTATCTGGAGTCGATCGACGGCTCTGTGCTTATGGCCGCCGCTCCTTCGTCGCCCGAGCTTATGAAGGACGGCGATGTCTCTGACTGGGATTTCATTGTGATGGTGCATATGCCTCAGGACAAAATCAATTCTCTGATGTCCATGATAAGCAGCATGATGTCGACCGCCGGCATGACTCCTACAGTCACGGCCGACGGACTCATGGCCATACCGCAGTATGGCAAGACGATGTATATAGGCAATGTCGACGGTTATCTCGGCATCTCTACAATAGGATTTGACAACACGCGCAACAATTCGCTGGCCCCGACTTTTGTCAACAAGGATATGGCGGCTAATCTGAGCCTGGAGCCATATTCCGACTATGTTCACGGCGCGCCCGAAGGCACCGGTGTGGTGGTTTCGGCCTCTATGGACAACGGCAGGGGAGTTGTGAAACTCAAGGCCGACGGCACTCAGTGGCCTGTGCTCGTGTTTCTTTTGACAGCAATGAAATGATAGATAGAATAACTCTGCGCAATGTGCTCCCCCGCGTATTCCGGGGGAGCGAATCTGAGCCGCCCGTGTGTCACAGCGAAGTGTGGCTGCGTGAGGATGTAAGTTTTGTGCGTCCGTCGGCCTATATAGTCGAGGCCGAGAGCGGTACAGGCAAGTCGTCGCTGTGCTCGTTTGTCTACGGTGCGCGTACTGACTATGACGGTGAGATACTTTTTGACGGAGAGGATGTGAGGGGCTTTTCGATAGAGCGTTGGTGCGCTCTGCGTCGTGAAGCCCTTGCTTACCTTCCGCAGGAGATGAGACTGTTTGGCGAACTGTCCGTGATGGATAACATAATGGTGAAAAACCGTCTGACTTCTTATCGCTCCGAAAGCGAGGTGATGGGGATGCTCGACCGTCTGGAGCTTGCCCACAAGGCCGGAGAGCCGGCCGGATGTCTGAGTGTGGGACAGCAGCAGCGTGTAGCGATTGTCCGCGCGCTGTGCCAGCCGTTTGACTTCCTGCTTGTCGATGAACCTGTGAGCCATCTCGATGTGAGAAACAATGCCACGGTGGCGTCGCTCATAGTCGAGGAGGCGACCGCCCGCCACGCATCGGTCATTGTCACCTCGGTCGGAAACAAACTGTCGATACAGGATTATCGACTGATGAAATTATAGACAGGAGCACAGGAGGTGTCAAGAGACAGGAATTTTGAAAAATAATGAGATAAATACATATTTCTATTATGAATATGGAAAATTTATTGCTGTTAGTAAAATATTGCGCTTTTCGTGTGAATTATGGCGGTGATAAGTATCGTATAATACATAAAACCCGAGTGTATGAACAAACGAAATGAGATGAAGGGATCGGCTAATCCCAGTTCACACCTGTACTCCTGTCTTAAAAATCCGATAGGGCGGTTGCTGCGTCGTAATATGAGCACGGGGCAGATAGCCGGTTATGCCGTGGCCAATCTTGTCGGACTGGTGATAGTGCTCACTGCCTTGCAGTTTTATCGCGACATCACATCCGTGAGCGAGGATGCCGACTCGTTTATCTCGTCGGACTATATCATTATCTCCAAGCGTGTCGACGGAGTGCAGGGCTTGGGCGGGATGAGCTCGTCGACCACATTCTCGCCATCTGAGCGCGAAGATATAGCCTCACAGCCCTGGGCCGCCGAGACTGGAGAGTTTACTTCGGCCGATTTTAATATCTCGGCGCGGGTTGACATCGGGGGTGCTCCGCTGTCGACCGCCCTGTTTCTGGAGTCGATACCCGATGAGTTTTTCGACATCATGCCGCGCGGCTGGGGCTATAGTCCCGGTAGCCGTGAGCCGGTGCCGGTGATTATATCCAAGGATTATCTCACGCTTTATAATTTCGGTTTTGCCGCCTCGCGCGGACTTCCGCAGATCTCCGAGGAGCTTATCAGCATGCTGCCGCTGCGTCTGAGTCTCAGCGGCAACGGGCGTCAGCAGTGGATCGACGCACGCATAGCCGGATTTTCATCTCGGTTGAACACTATCGCGGTTCCCGAGGATTTTATGGCGTGGGCCAATGCCACCTTTGGCGAAGGACGCGGGACCGAGCCGTCACGTATGATAATACGGCTTGACCGAGCCGGCAATCCCGATGCTACGTCCTATATGGACGCGCACGGCTATGAGATAGCCGGCGACAAGGCTGCCGGAGGCAAGGCCGCCTATTTCCTGTCGGTGGTGACCACGGTAGTGGTAGCTATCGGTGTGGTCATAAGTGTGCTGGCGTTTTTCATACTGCTGCTGAGCATCTATCTGCTCCTACAGAAAAACCGTGTCAAGATTCACGACCTGATGCTGCTGGGCTACACACCCGGCCAGGTGGCACGCTATTATATTATGGTGGTGGCGTGGGTCAACGGGGCGGTGCTCGCGGTCGCGCTTGCAGCTGTGACGGTGGCCTCGGTGCTCTGGCACGATAGGCTCGACGCGCTCGGTGCGAGCGGAGCCTCGCCGGTGGTGACATATATCGTCGGACTGGTGATAATGGCGGCAATAACCGCGGGTAATATCGTCGCGATAAGGCGAAACGTCAGGGGTACGTTCCGGGGATAATTTTAATGTCAAATAGGCCAAAAATTATTTTTTAATTACGGAAATTTTTCCGTAATTTTGCGGTAAAATAATCATTGATTCTAAACTAATAGATACTATGTCAAAGGTAACAGTAGTAGGCGCCGGAAATGTTGGCGCAACATGTGCAAATGTATTGGTAACTTGCGGTATAGCCGACGAGGTAGTGCTCCTTGACATCAAGGAGGGTGTATCGGAAGGCAAGGCTATGGACATCATGCAGACCGCCAGCATCCTCAACATCAACACTACCCTCAAGGGTGTGACCAACGATTACGCAGCCACCGAAGGCAGCGACGTTGTAGTCATCACTTCAGGTATCCCCCGCAAGCCGGGCATGACCCGCGAGGAGCTTATCGGCGTCAATGCCGGTATCGTCAAGAGCGTTACCGAGCAACTGCTGAAGTATTCGCCCAACGCAGTGATCATCTGCATCTCCAACCCCATGGACACCATGACCTATCTCATCCACAAGGTGAGCGGTCTGCCCAAAAACCGTATCATCGGCATGGGTGGCGCTCTTGACAGCGCGCGTTTCAAATATCGTCTGGCCAACGCTCTCGGAGCCAACCACACCGAGGTCGAGGGCATCGTAATCGGCGGCCACGGCGACACCACAATGATACCTCTCGTACGTTACGCTGCATGGCGCGGCGTTCCCGCCACCAACTATCTTGACGCTGCCACACTCCAGCAGGTTGCAGCCGACACCATGGTAGGCGGTGCCACTCTCACCAAGCTCCTCGGCACTTCGGCATGGTATGCCCCCGGTGCGGCAGGAGCCCAGATGGTCAAGGCTGTGCTTCACGACGAGAAGAAGCTCATCTCTTGCTCGGCTCTGCTCGACGGCGAGTATGGCGAGAAGGACCTCTGCATCGGCGTTCCCGCTATCATCGGCCGCAACGGCATCGAGAAAGTCGTTGAGTTTGATCTCAATGATGAGGAGAAAGAGCTCTTCAAGAAGAGTGCCGAGGCTGTCCGCAAGACCAACGCCGCTCTCGCATAATAGAGAGTTTTAAAAGTTAAAAGGTTAAAGTTTATGCATAGATTTTCTGTGCGTAAACTTTAACTTTTTATAACCTTTAACCTTTTAACTCTAAACTCCTCAAGGCGGCATTATCGCACCTTTTTGGCTCATTTTGGGGTGTAAATTTGCATCAAGATTCAATGCAAATTCACACCTCTTTATGTTTCCCAAGACCATAGTTTTTCCTGTCGCCACACTTGCCGATTACCGGCGTGTGATACGTTGCCGCAATCTCCGACCGCTCCTTACGGGAGGCCTGGGCGGAGTTGGCCTGCCACGTAGAGTGGCTATGTTTTACGGTGACCGTCCGTCAGCCGTGCCGGGCGGAGTCATTTCGCTCAGTGACGGCACGCGTTGTGTGCTGGTGCATCATGACGGCTGTCTTAAGGCCGTGACAGGCCGTGAGGGGGCCGTCACGGTCGTATGGCGCACCGATCGGCCGCCCGAATGTGCCATCGGACTTGACGACGGACTTATAGTGATGCCGGCCGAAGGTCCGGCAAGACGCTTTGCGGCCCTGCGAGATGCCGACGGTCAGTTGTCGTGGAATGAGATACCGCTCTTTCCCTCCTTGCCGCCGCTGATGATAGTGCGTCGCGACGTCGGCACGGCTGTGAGCACCTTGCCGGTCATGACTCTGCGATCGTCCTACACCACTACGTCACAGCAGCTTGGCGACACCGACCGGGCTGCCATCGACAAGGCCATGAGAGAGGCTTACATCGCCCTGTCAGACAGCGCGCTGTCACGTGGCCGCTATATCCAGCCCGTTGTGGCACGCTATCGGCTCAGAGGCGACGGCGGACGAGTGCTCTACACCTCGGCCCCCGTGATTGTGGCCCCTCGGACTGGGCTTCAGGGGGTGACAGCCACCCTCACGCTGACGGGCGAGGGGTTCAGGCAGTGTGGCGAAACGCGCCTCACCGCCACAGAGTTTGTTACGGCCATAGAGTATACACGCACTCCCGACGCGGATTGGAAAGCTCTGGTACGCTCGGTCGAACTGCTCGTGTCGCCCCAGCTTCACCCCTTGTCGGCCAAATTGCCCGGACATACGCGCAAGAGCGGAGCCTCGGCCACACAACTCACAATGACCGCCACGCTCGCTGGAGTCGACCCCCTGCGCGGGTATGCAGCCGAAGGCACACGCCCGGCGGCATATGTGGCCGCGATACTCGACAATGCCGACAGCGCGCTGCTGTCAGGCCGTCCCGCCGATGACACACTCGGCGAACTGAGCCGCCTCTCGGCTATAATGGACATGTCGTCAGCGTCGCCCACGGCCGAGAGCGCGCTGGCAGTGAGCGTAGGCGCGCCCCACAGGTTTACAGCCTCGACCGTGGCCCGCAGCGGTGACCTCATAGCCTGGGGTGGACTCAGGGTAATGCCGTTTGACGGCTATTCTCTGCCCGAGATGTCGATAGAGGCTCCCGCGGCACAGACATCGCTCCCCACCGCCGTCAGGGTGACCATGCACGACGGCTCGTCGGTGGTGCGCACGGCTGTAATGTCAGGTTTTGGAGAGCCGTCGCTGTCACCGCTGCTGGTCTATCCGTCGGCCGACGCCGTCGAGATGACGTTCATAGCCGGCGGCAAGGCTTTGACAGTGCCACTTGTGTCCACGCCGTGCGGCCGTATGTCTTACCGGCTCAGCCCCGATCTGTGTCCGACGGCACTGACCGAAGACCGTGGCGGATATGTAGTGCCCTCGGCCTCGCCCCGATGTCGTGAATATCCTTCGGCCGTGGCCGTGTGTGGCGTGGCATCTCCGCTTGAACCTGTCGCCGTGAGCTATGGCGACGGCATGAAACTCTGCGCACTGCTGCCTGCCATGCGTCACAGCAATTCGTTTGCCGTGCCCTCGGCGCGTTTCTATCTCTTCGGGTCGGGAGGCATATCGTCGATGACGCTGACTGACAACCGCCGTCGCATCAATCTCAACCTGCTCGACAGTCGGGGAGTGAGTTCGCCGCTGGCGGTGACGCCGATGGCCGGAGGAGTTGCCGCGATAGCCGGAGGGGCACTGGTGACTGTAACCGGCTCGCGCCCCGCGACACTGCTTGACAACTGTCGGGCCACGATGCTCGGCTGGAGTGACCGCTATGGCGAGTTGTGGTGTATCGGTGCAGGAGACGGCAGTGATGACGAGGCTCTGGTGACATCGCCCGACGGCTCGGTGCTCTATACGCGTGGCGGCATAGGGATTGACGGAGTGGTGTCGGGCAGTGCGGGGATGATGCTTGTCGGTTCGGACGGCCGTTTGCTCGACCCGTCGGAGGAAGAGGATGGCCCCGTGAGCGTGAGTCATGTCTCGGCCGTCGGTCACCGTTATGCCCCGGGTTCATGCGCCATGTTGCATGCGGGAGTGTCGGGCGAGGGACTGACAGGCCGGATAGTCCTGACGGCCTCTCACGACAGCTCGGGTCGTGCTTCGGCCGCCGTCAGGACTCTTGTCGTCAGCGGCGGCGACCTCAGTCATCCCCTGTGTGAGCCGGTGGCGGTGCCTCATAGCCATCGCATGACTCTCGAGGTATCGCTCTCCACTTCCTGTCCGTCAAAACTTGTCATTACCGAGCCATGAACATAGATCGAACTATCCTTGAAGCCGAAAACCGTGCCCGTCACCGACGGCTCGCGGCACGCTCATATGACCCTCTCGAGGGCGACCGTCACGATGGTGGCCGGGTGAGGGTGGTGCGTGGCGCGGCGGTTCATTATGTGCCGCGCGCCATGCTCGAAGATACAGGCTATGCTGTCACGCTCAGCGACCGTGACTTTGCCATGCTCAGGTTCAGATATGACTTCGAGTTCTGGGCCGCGACATGTGTCAGGATACTCCACAAGACCACCAAGCGGTCGGTGCCCTTTGTGCTCAACCGTCCGCAGCGTCGGCTGCTGCACGCGCTCGAGGAGCAGCGCCAGGCCGGTGTGCCGGTGCGCGTCATCATTCTCAAGGCGCGTCAGTGGGGTGCGTCGACTCTGGTGCAGATATATTTTGCATGGATTCAGATAGTGCATCTGCACAACTGGCATTCGCTCATCTGTGCCCATGTCAAGGACACCTCCTTGACCATCCGCGGCATCTATACCCACCTGCTCGAAAACTATCCGCGCGAGTATTGGGACGAGGAGTGCGTGCCCGAGTTCCGCCCCTATGAACGTATGACCAATGTGCGCATGATTCCAGGCCGCGGATGTCGCGTGACGGTGTGCTCGAGCGAAAACCAGGAGTCGACGCGAGGCATGGACTGCTCCATGGCCCATATGAGTGAAGTGGCTTTCTGGAAAGACTCGCAGCTCCACAATCCCGTCGATCTGGTGCGCTCCATAGCTTCCGGCATAGCCCGCAGTCCGCTGACTGTGGTGGTGATGGAGAGCACGGCCAACGGTGTGGGCAACTTCTTTCACAAGGAGTGGCTCAGGGCTGTGGCCGGCAAGAGCGACAAGACCCCGTTTTTTGTGGCGTGGCACGAGATAGAGCTCAACACCGAGCCTGTCGGGGATGTCGTGGAGTTTTACAACTCGTTTTCCGATTACGAGCGCGAGCTGTGGGAGGAGCATGGTTGCACGCTCGAGGCTATAATGTGGTACAGGCGCAAGGCCCGGGAGTACACCGAGCACCGCTCGATGATGGCCGAGTTTCCCACCACGCCCGACGAGGCCTTCTGCTCGACCGAGAGTGCGGTGTTTTCCGCCTCCGACGTAGAGCGTCTGCGCTCTCAGGGATGTGTGCTGGAGCCGGCTGTGGGTGAGGTGCTCGGTTCATGGTCGGGTGTGCCCTCCGACCTCTCGTCGCCACGGTTTCAGCCCTCGGCTTCGGGCAAGGCGCGCGTGTGGCGGCCTTCGCGCGAGGGTGCCGCCTACATTGTGAGCCTCGACATAGGCGGACGCACTCTCTCGGCCGACTATTCGGTCATCACCGTGCTTGACCGCCGGCTCGACGCCCCTTCCGACCCGCGTCCCGAGGTTGTGGCGCAGTGGAGGGGACACATCGACCATGACCTGCTGGCATGGCGGGCCGCGGCGATGGCGCGATGGTATAACGACGCGCTGCTGGTGGTGGAGAGCAATTCGTGGGAGGGCGGTTCGGAGGGCCGCGGCCACTATATACTCTCCACTCTCGCCGACTCTTATGTCAACATGTATTACCGTCGCAGCAAGGGGGCGTCCACGGGACGTCTGCCCGGATTTCACACCAATGTCCACACCAAGGCTTCGCTCATAGCCCATCTAATCGCGATGGTGCGCGACGGCCTGTATGTCGAGCGCGACCCCGGCGCGTGTGACGAACTCATGCAGTATGAATCGCTCTCCGACGGCTCCTATGCGGCCAGACGCGGATGTCACGACGACATACTCATGTCGAGGGCCATAGCCCTGTGGGTGCATGCCGAGGAGCCCTCCTCCTCACTCCCCGCGCTCGCTCTTGCCGACTGTGCCGCTCTCTTCGCGCAATGATGTGTTACGGCATGTTGTGACAAAAATAAAAGACAAAAGTCTCAAAAGGAATAAAAGTTTCTAATCGTATGTAAAACAGATGTTTTATACTGATTAAAAACTTGTGTTCCTTTTGAGACTTTTGTCTTTTTTGTATCTTTTGCCAATATCAGGCAATAGAGACACCGTCTGATGGTTTTACTTGGAGGCTGCGATAGAGTTTTTGCGGAACTCCTTGAGGAGTTTCTCAAGCTCGAGAGAAACTTTGCGAGCGCGTGCGCCGGCGGCCTTGTTGCCTGATTCTACCTGTGCGGCTGCGTCCTTGGCAAATGCCTCGAAACCGGCATTGATTTTTTCAACGATAGTTTTCATGTTATCTTGGAGATTAAATAAAATAATGTGATGGTTTTCTGCAAATTTACGTATATTTTATCAACAGTTCCAAATGTTTGTATGCTTTTTTGCGCTCATATTCGTGACATTAGAGCGTTTTTGCACAAAAAGTCGTAACTTTGAGGTCCGATATTTTTATTTTTCCATGATAAGCTATAACACCTTTACGCTCTCCAACGGTCTGAGAGCCGTACACAATTACGATCCCTCGACGGCCATGGTGGCGGTCAATATCTTATATAACGTGGGCTCGCGCGACGAGTTGCCTGAGCTCACGGGCCTTGCCCACCTCTTTGAGCATCTAATGTTTGGAGGCTCGGCCAATGTGCCCGACTTTGATGCCGAGCTGGAGCGGGCCGGCGGCACGAGCAACGCATGGACAAGCAACGATTTCACCAACTTTTACGACGTGGCTCCGGCGGCCAATTTCGAGACGCTCCTGTGGCTCGAGAGCGACCGCATGTGGGGGCTCTCATTCTCGCCGCGTTCGCTTGAGGTGCAGCAGTCGGTGGTTATCGAGGAGTTCAAGCAGACCCATCTTAACCGTCCCTACGGAGATGTGGCCCACCGTCTGCGCGAACTGCTCTACACTTCCCACCCCTATCGCTATCCGACCATCGGACGCGAGATTGCTCATATCGAGCGCGTGACGCTCGACGATGTGAAACATTTTTTCTATACCCACTACGCCCCCAACAATGCCGTTATTGCCATCAGCGGCAACATCACTCTCGAGCAGGCCCGCGACGGGTTGGAGCGGTGGTTTGGTCCGATACCCGCCCGCGACATAGCTCCGCGCCTCTATCAGCCCGAACCTGAGGTCACCGAGCCGCGTACTCTTACGGTTACAGGCCGAGTGCCGCAGCCTCTCGTGGTGGTGGCCTATCCGATGGCCGCTTACGGACAGCCGGGATATATCGAGTCAGACCTTCTCACCGACGTGCTTGCCTCGGGACGTTCGTCGCGCTATTACCGCAGTCTCGTGATGGCCGACTCGCTTTTCACCGAGGCCGACGCCTCCATTGCCGGAAGCGAGGAGCCGGGTTTTATGATGTTGCGCGGACGCCTCACCGACGCGTCGCCCGAGGCCGTGGGGCATGCCGTGGAGGCTCTCAACACTCATGCCCGTGCTCTTGCGGCTCCCGAGGTGCAAGGCGGACTCACACAGCGCGAACTCGAGCGTGCTATCAACCGCTTTGACTCCAACCACAGGTTTTCGATGCTCTCATGCCTGTCGCGGGCTCAGGAACTGGCGATGGCCGAGATGCATGGCGAGGACATCAACCGCCGTGTAGCCACCTATCGCTCAGTGACACGCGACGACATGATAGCGACTGCCGCCAGTGTGCTCGACCCTTCGCGGGCTTGTACGTTAGTGTATCTGCCGGAATAAAAAGCGTGTGTTGTAAAACATTGTTTTTAAACAATTCTTAGGCCGGGAGTGTTATATATTGTGTAATCACTGATAAAGCTACTTAATTATGAAACTCAAAGACACACTCCACCGCTTGGGCGACCTATACAAAGAGTCGGCCTCTATGATTTACCGCAATCCGCTCAATCATTAAACAGATACAAAGGTCTCAAAAAGACATGATAGACACAATCTCTCCAGTTCTCTAAACTGGAGAGATTGTGTCTATCATGTCTTTTTATCTAAAAAAAAATGTGGGGAGCTTCACAGCTGCCCACATGCTTTAACCTAACTTTTTGTTGACTTTAAACTTAATGATAGTAGCTATATGCGGTTGACGTTAATTCTGATGCAAAGTTAATGAAATATTTGTATCATTATGAATAATTATTTGTTTAAAATAAGTTAATATTATCCAAAAATCTTACAAAAAGACAATCCGATGATACTATCTTGGCAAAACATGATACTTATTTGACCGTTTTGGGCGGTTGGGTAGGCCAAATATGACCAATTGTACATAAACCAAACGGGAAGATGATATCACATCGTCTTCCCGCTTAGATAATAAACCAATCATTATCACATTTCTTGCAATGGAAAAAGTAATTTTGCTATGTACTATTAAAACGCGGGTCATCTGAAATAGTTCATGCCCGCGCGAAAAAATTTCAAAAAAATATTTATCTTTGCATTTGGCTATGCTCGGCCAAGGGTCACGGAGTGGCGTTAACGTTATTTTAGTCACTCGGGCAAACATATTGCCCGCCAGATGCATTATCTTTGCATTACCCAATGACGAAAATCAAATAAAAACAATATATATTATGGCAAAAAAAGAAACTTCCGCCAAAGGCGCGCGTGAGAAAGACTCCGACCCCGCCAAGGCCAAGCTCAGTGCCTTGGCTCAGGCCATGGGCAATATCGAGAAAAACTTTGGCCGCGGTGCCATCATGAAGCTCGGTGACGAGCAGATTGAGGATGTCGACGTGATACCTTCAGGCTCCATCGGACTCAACTACGCGCTTGGTGTGGGCGGTTATCCGCGCGGCCGCATCATTGAGATTTACGGTCCCGAGTCGTCAGGTAAGACCACTCTCGCCATCCATGCCATAGCCGAGGCTCAGAAGAACGGCGGCATCGCAGCCATCATCGACGCCGAGCATGCCTTTGACCGCTTCTATGCCGAGAAACTTGGTGTTGACGTCAACAATCTTCTCATATCGCAGCCCGACAACGGCGAGCAGGCCCTCGAGATTGCCGAGCAGCTCATACGCTCGTCGGCCATCGACATCCTCGTGGTCGACTCGGTGGCAGCCCTTACCCCCAAGAGCGAGATTGACGGCGATATGGGCGACAAGAATGTGGGCGTTCAGGCTCGACTCATGTCACAGGCCATGCGTAAGCTCACTGCCACCATCTCGCGCACCAACACATGCTGCATTTTCATCAACCAGTTGCGTGAGAAAATCGGTGTGATGTTCGGCCCCTCCGAGACCACGACAGGCGGCAACGCTCTCAAGTTTTATGCATCCGTGCGTATTGACATACGCCCCTCCACATCCATCAAGGACGGTGACGATGTGCTCGGTCGGCTCACCAAGGTCAAGGTGGTGAAAAACAAGGTGGCACCCCCCTTCAAGCGTGCCGAGTTTGACGTCATGTTTGGCGAAGGCATATCGCGTAGCGGCGAAATCATTGATCTGGGCGTAGAGCACGGCATCATACAGAAGAGCGGATCATGGTTCAGCTACAACGGCTCAAAGATAGCCCAGGGCCGCGACCAGGCCAAGCGCATGCTTCAGGACAACCCCGAACTCGCTGCCGAACTCGAAGAAAAAATCATGGAGGCACTCCGCGCCACAGCCCCAGGGAAGAAAGGCAAGGCCGACAAGAAGGAGGCCGACAGCGACAAGGAATCCAAGGCTCCCGTCTCGACCGAGCCCGAAGGCTCACAGGCCGAGCTGGACCTCGACACTCTCCCCGACGACTTCTCAATCGAAGAGGATCTGTAATTCTTATAGTTAAAAAGTAACAAGATAAAAAGTCAAGATAATAGTTGAGGTGATATTGTCCTCCACACTATTATCTTGACTTTTTATCTTGTTACTTTTTAACTACAAGAGTTCTCTATAAGAGAAACTATCTGAGGATAATGCTTGACGAGTGCGGCGAGCTGTACGTTATCCTGCCCGGCTATGACATTATAGGTATGCAGGGCCAGTGACTGTCGGTAGTGAAACGACCTCAGCAGACGGTCGTCGGAGGGATTGACCTCGTTGACAGGAAAGACCGGCGTACCCGCCAGCAACTCCATGACCTTAAACCACAGATCGTCGGCCTTGGGCGCGAGGCGGCTCATAAGCTGTCGGTCCGACACATCGGGATGCATACAGTGAGGTGGGTAGAGCACTCCGCCTACACCCATAGCCATCGGTTGCATGAGCGGCTCCTCGGTCAGATAGAGGTCATCGGCTTGGTCATATACGAGTCTCAGACCGTCACCGTCGGCAATGAGGCGGTCGATGCGACCTGCACACACAGCCTCGGGAAAACGTCGGTGGGCGGTGACCAGGCGGTCTATCATGTCGATGTCATAAAGCATGTCGTCGTCAACGGTGATTATCACATCCTCGGGAAAGGCCTCCAGAGCCGGCAGGAGTTTGGTGGCCGGTCCGCAGTCGTCGGTAAAGCGTATTTCCAGCCCGCGACGTTGCAGACGTCGCAGCGAGGCGGGTATAAGTTCGGGAGTTGTCTCGAGTTCGCGTCCGAGCCACAGTATGATGCGGTTGGGCAGCAGGGTCTGCTCCATGATGCTTTCGATGGAGCGGGCCGCGTCGCGCAGACGAGGACCGAATGTGGTGAGCGATACTATCACCTCGCGGTCAGGTAGATGGCGGTCAGTAGTCGTGCCCGGCTCGCGACACATCACGATGTTCTGGTCAAGCAGATGCTCGCGGATGCGTGTATTCAGCTTGAGGCTCTCGCGACGAAGTCCGACGTCGGTGGCCAAGGAGAGCAGTAGCTTCTTGAAGTTGCTGATAAGATTGGTCATTAGGTTTATATGTCATTATGGAAGGTTGGACGATGTGTCATGTCAGATTGGGGGGGTGGCAAAGATAACAACTTTATGCGTGAGCCACAAAATTGTGGGCCTAAAATTTTATGGTTAGCGGAATTAGTACTAAATTTGCACTTTGGAATGGCCATCTGTCCGCGCCGCTCCCATTTTACCACCGAAGAAAAAATTAAGAACACAATGGCAAATAAGATTCACGAAGAAGAAACACGCACCTCGATCGACGAGGTCAACGACACCCTCACCGGCCTCGGTGAAAAGGTGCAGAACAATTCCAAGGCCCTGATGTATGCTTGCGTCGCTGTCGCAGTAGTAGTGATAGCCGTGCTCGTGTATGTCTATGCCGTACGTCAGCCCGGCATCAAGGCCGCCAACGAAGCTCTCGGACAGGCCGACATGGAGCTGCTCATGGGCAACGACAGCATCGCTCTCGCTAAGTATCAGCAGGTGGCTGCCGACCATGGTTATGACGCAGGCGACCTTGCCGGTCTCAACGCCGCCATCCTTCTCTACAAGGACGGCAAATATCAGGAAGCCATCAGCTATCTCTCCGACTACTCGGCAAACGAGTCGATAATCGGTGCCGGAGCCAAGAGCCTTGAGGGTGACTGCTACGTCAATCTCGAAGACTACTCACATGCTCTCGACTGTTTCAAGAAGGCTGTAAGCCTCTCTGACGACAATCCCGCCTACACACCTGCTTTCATGCTCAAGGAAGCCACCGTGCTCCACGAGATGAAGGACTACAATGCCGAAATCAAGGTCTATGAGGAAATCCTCAAGGAATATCCCAACTATGGCATGCAGATGGGCATCGACATCGAGAAATATCTCGAGCGTGCCAAAGCCATGGCCAACTAAGATGTGATTTACCTGACTTACGGGTAAAGAGATACTAAAAAAATCCAGAGAGCCCCGGACGCGACATCGCATCCGGGGTTCTGTATTTTTTCGGTATCCTCTCTCCAGGATTTTCTATCGTCTGGCACGGATGGAGAGCAGCCGGTGGCCTATGCGGCAGTATAGACAACTGTGGGTCTCGCAATAGCGGCGGCGCAGTTGTATGAGAGCCTGTGACGTAAACGCGTCGCGCGACGCTATGCCCGCCGCAGCAAACAGACTCACTATGCGGTTGGACTCCGACGGCAGCAGCGCGAGCCATTCAAAAGCCCTCTGTATCATCGCCTCGTCACCATGACGCGTGCCATAGGCTACAAGCAGCGGTATGGCCACATTTATCACCAGCACTATTGCCGACGAGCGGCTCATGGAGGCCGACGAGCGTTCGCCCGGCGCGCCAAAGGTGAAACGCTGAGCCCAATAGCCCGTGAGAGGTGTGCGGAGCAGTTCGATTACCTCTTCAGGCTCTCTGGCCTTGAGTATGCGGCTGACGATGCGGAAGTCATTGGCGATGAAAGCGGCCAGTGTGGCTATGCGCCTGTGGGGAAGATTCTGGGGGCGTGTGCGTCCCATCTTCCAGCCGGCCGACTGAAGCGGCCGCAGCGAGAATTTATGTGCGAGAAACTCATACTCCCGGGCCAGCCGCTCGGTGTAGGAGTCGGGGTGACCCTGCGGGATGAGTGAGGCCTGGCCGAAGAGCAGAGCCTCGATGGCAGTGAGCGAGTCGCTGTGTTTGCGCAGAAACGGCAGCGGCATCGAGCGCGCGAGACGTTGCATGGGTTCGGAGTTGACGCTGAATCCCAGCGCGCGGGCCAGTGTTATATACGCGGCTTGTTCCCAATCGCCCGACAGTGAGTCGAGTATTTCGGTAAAGGCGTCAGCCTTGGCATATACGCGCTCATAGGCGAGGGCTGTGAGCCATCCGTTGATGTGGAGAGGGGCTATCTCCGACAGCTCCCTCGCGCAAGGCAAGTCTATGTCGGAGCGGCCGACAAGCATGCTGTAACGCTCGTGAAACTGTGGAGAGCAGTGCATGGTCATCTGCGGTATCGTCTCGCCGTTGCGGCGCGCGACGGGTGAATCGTCGTTGTCGACCACATGGAGCACCACCGAGTCATAGGCCGGGTCATTATGGTGGCCGTGGCGGTGCCAGTCGCTGGCGCGCACATGCATCTCCACGTCGCCGGCCCACAGGTCATCGCCTATCCTGACTTTTGCGTTGAAGAAGTCGGGGCCGGCATCGGTGTTGTGTCGGCCGGGGTCGATGACGGTGACCCGTCGTCCGTCCACGGTGACCATATCGTCATGAGTGATAAGACGATATTGCCACACATAGTGCATTAGACGCTCCATGTCGGTGAGGGGAGATTGGGTGGATAAAATTTTTTACACTTTGCGGTTGAAGTCAATCATCTTGATTGCAGTCTCGGCGGCTTCGGAGCCTTTGTTGCCGAGGCGTCCGCCGGCACGGTCGAGGGCCTGCTGCTCTTCGAGCACTGTGAGCACTCCGAATATCACGGGGATGTCACACTCGGCGTTGAGATGTGTCACGCCTTGTGTCACGCTTGAGCATACGTAGTCAAAGTGTGGGGAGTCGCCCTTGATTACGCATCCTATCACGATGATGGCGTCATAGTCACCGTTTTCGATGAGTTTGGAGGCGGCAAAGGTTAGCTCGACGGCTCCGGGCACGGTGAACACGTCGACATCTTCGCGTCGGAATCCGTTGTTTTTAAGTGTTTCGACTGCGCCTTCGGCCAGCGGTCCTGTGATGTGGCTATTCCATTCGGCGGCTACAATGGCTATACGGGCTTCTTCGAGCTTGGGAAGTGCGGTGGTGGGTGAGAATGTAGACATATTCTTTACTTGCCCTTCGGGCAAAGGTTATGAGGTTATAAGGTTATAAGGTTATAAGGTTAATTTTGGTGGGGCTAATGGGCCGGGTGGGACTAATGGGTCGGAGAGCTAAACGGCCGGAGAATTAAAAGGCTCAGAGCTGTTACCCCATAACCTTATAACCTCATAACCTTTGCCCGCAGGGCAAGTCTCCTTTGGCCGAAGGCCAAGCCCCCTTTGCCCGTAGGGCAACTATCTCGGGAAGATTTTGTGCCAGAGGCTGAGGATGTCGAGCGAGCGGCTTTTGGCCCGGTAGAGCGAGTCGACTATGCGGCGGTGCTCCTCGAGAGCATTGATTTTGGTGGCCTTGTGGAGCATAGTGTTGAGCAGGTGCACGCCCTTGTCGCGCATGGCGTTGACATGGAGCATTGACTCGCCCAGCGATATGGAGAGGCAGAGCTGGCGGAGCGTGAATTCCGGCTCGAGACGTGTGAGATATTTCAGCGCGCGCGAATAATATTGCAGAGCCTCACGGTGACGGCCCATGCGTGCGAGCGTGTCGCCCTCGTCGGTGAGAGAGTCGACCAGACGTGTCGCCGCATCCTCCACTCCGGCGTTGACCATCTGGAGATAGGCCGAAGTCGCGGCCTGATAGTGGGCGAGGAGCTCGGCCTGCTTCACACGGTTGCGGTAGACTGAGGTTGCGCCGTTGAGCGACATCATGTGGGCCGGTGCATAGCGGTCGGGGTCGGTCTTGGCCAGACGCTCGAAAATCTTGATTGACTTTTCCATCTCGCGCTCGGCCTGTTTGTACTCACGTCGTTCGCTGTGGAGAAAGGCTATGTCGTAGAGCAGACATCCGAGCACCTGGAGATAGGCCTGGTCTTTGCGGCGCGGCTGCTGTGCGAGCAGGTTGAGCGCGCCGGCTGCGCAGACGGCAGCGTGGTCCATGTCGGCCATCTCGATGTAGAGGGCTGTGAGTATCTGCATGATTGCAGCGTGAAGGTCAAGTGTAAGGCCTTCAGCCGGCGAGGGGAGTGCGGTGATGCAGTCGGTTATGGCAGTGAGTGTCTCGACTGCTTTGTCGGTCTCGCCGTGGGCCACCATCTCGGCACCGTAGATGCGCAGGTTGTCATATGCGGTGTTGAAGTCGGCTTCCTGTAAAGCTGCGAGTGTGTCGGCGGCTCCGCGGCTGCGCTTGACGCGCTTTTGCAGCGGGGCAATGTCGGCCGTGGGGGGCAGGAATACTGATTCGATCGAGAGGGGCTTCATCGGGAGTGATTTTTTGTGGGGATTAAATTTTTTCCGAGAGTATCGAGTGGGCGGTCTCGCTGGCCATGGCCATGATGTCGTCGGGGTCGGTGACGCCTTCGGTGAGGGCGCGCACGGCTCCGGCTATGGCTGCGGAAGTCCAGTGGAAACGGTCGTCGGCCGTGGGATGACATTTGAGTGTCCATGACGAGTCTCCGTCAAAAAACTGCATGCCCATCGCCGCATAGTCGAGTACGAGACAGCGGCGGCAGTAAAACAGCATGTGGGCGCGGAATGCATCGGCCGGAGTCTCGCCCGGGAAGAGGGCCGCGATGTCGTCGACGGAGGCTATGATGAGCGATGCCTGCTCAAGACACTCCCACACTTCGGGCATGACGCGTGTGATGCGCGGCACGAGGTTGAGGTCAAAGTAGGGGAGATAGACAGTCTCGGCCTTGCGGGCGCGGGCGTGGCTCACCAGTTCCATGACCGACTTGTGGTTGCGCTTGTCGATGGCCATGTAGGAGCCGTAGACCATGACGTCGCCCTCGTTGACACGGGGCCACACGGGATTGACCGGCTCGCCGGGATAGGCGGCGTGGAGCACGGCTCGGCTGTCGTCATACGGGCTTGTCGCGGATGCAATCCTGACGGGGCTCGCCCCTTCGGTGAAACGGTCGATCGCCGAGGTGTCGACGTGTGAGCGGCCGAGGGTGTCGACTATATGGTCGCCCACAGTGTCGGCCGAGGCTTCGCCTACAAACATGGTGTCGATACCCATCCGGGCATCAAGCATTGCGGCGGCCACGGCGCGGTCGCCTACGCGTGTGGTGGCGTTGCCGTCGGGCGCGAGCGAGACGTTGAGCGTCAGTTCACCGATATAGATTGCTTTGTTCATATGAGGTGGTTTTAGAAACCTGTTTCTTTGCGTGACTTGTGGCCGAGATAGCCTCCGTGGTGACGTTTGGCATACTCTTCGGTGGTGAAGTCTATGAGACGCGTGACGTTGACCACAAGTATGTCGCCGATGACGGTCATGACTGTGGTCGAGGTGGTGGGAGTCAGTCCGAGCGGACACACTTCGGGCGCACCACCTGTCAAGAGTGTAACGTCCGTGAGGCGGGTTAGTTCACTCTCGGGATTGCCGGTGATGCCGATGAGCGGTATGCCGGGATAGAGGTTCTTGGCCAGGGTGACGAGTTCGAGCATTTCGCGTGTGCGTCCCGAGTTGGAGATGAGCAGCATCACGTCGTTTGGCTGGAGCACGCCGAGGTCGCCGTGCTGGGCCTCGCTGGGGTGGAGGTTGACAGCCGGGGTGCCGGTCGAGGAGAATGTGGTGGCGATGTTCATGGCTATCTGTCCGGCCTTGCCCATTCCGGCGGTGACGAGTTTGCCCCCGCGGCGGTGTACATGTTCGATTATCAGCTCTACGGCGCGGTCATAGTCGGGCGTGTAGGGGATGGAAAGAAGAGCCCGGGCTTCGCGCTGTAATATGTCGTGCATCGACTCCTGAATGGTCATGATAGTTGAAGTTGGTTGATTAGATTACAAAAGTAGGTAATTTTTTTTTGCAAATCAAGGGATAGCGGGCGAGGTTGCAATAAAAGGGGCCGAGCCATAATATGGCCCGGCCCCGGTAGGTGTGTCGTATATAAGTCTAAACTCTATACTTTGTAAACTTTCAATTAAGCCTCAGGCTCTACACCCCACTGCTGCTTGGAGAGGCGGAGGTAGTTGTTGTAACGCCACTGGGCGTTGGCCTTGGCTGCTGCGAAGAGCTCGGCTGCTTCGGCGGGATACTGCTTCATTACTGATGCGTAACGTACCTCGCCCTTGAGGAAGTCCTCAAACTTATCCCAGTCGGGAGTCTTTGAGTCGAGAGTGAAGGGGTTCTTGCCTTCGTCCTCGAGAGCGGGGTTGTAACGCCAGAGGTGCCAGTAGCCACACTCAACAGCTGCCTTCTGCTCTTCCTGAGCGTGGCCCATGCCTGTGCGGATGCCGTGGTTGATACAGGGAGCGTAGGCGATGATGATCGAGGGACCGTCATAAGCCTCAGCCTCGCGGATGGCCTTGAGGGTCTGAGCGTTGTCGGCACCCATGGCGATCTGTGCCACGTATACGTAACCATAGGTCGAGGCGATGAGGCCGAGGTCCTTCTTGCGTACACGCTTGCCGGCAGCGGCAAACTTGGCGATTGCGCCCACGGGGGTAGCCTTGGAGGCCTGACCGCCGGTGTTGGAGTAAACCTCGGTGTCGACTACGAGTACGTTGACGTTCTTGCCCGAAGCGAGTACGTGGTCGAGACCGCCGAAGCCGATGTCATATGCGGCACCGTCGCCGGCGATGATCCACTGCGAACGGTTGGCGATGTGCTCCTTGACGGAGAGGATGCCCTTGCATACGTCACATCCGCAAGCCTCGCAGAGAGGTACGATCTTCTCGGCTACTTCCTTGGTGGCGGTAACGTCGTTGCGGTTGTCGAGCCACTGCTGGGCGAGAGCCTTGATGTCAGAGCTGCACTTGTCACACTCGAGAGCGGCCTGCATGTAGGCGGCTACGCGCATCTGGAGCTTCTCGTGTGCGATGCTCATGCCGAGACCAAACTCTGCGAAGTCCTCGAAGAGCGAGTTGGCCCATGCCACACCTTCGCCCTTGGCGTTCTTGGTGTAGGGGGTAGAGGGTACGGAGCCGGAGTAGATTGACGAGCAACCGGTAGCGTTGGCTACGATTTCGTGGTCGCCGAAGAGCTGCGAGATGAGCTTGACATAGGGGGTCTCACCGCAACCCGAGCATGCGCCGGAGAACTCAAAGAGCGGAGTAGCGAACTGAGAGTTCTTGACGGTCGACTTGATGTCGACGAGGTGCTGCTTGGAAGCGACCTTGGCCACGCAGTAATCCCACTCTTTCTGAACGTCGAGCTGAGTCTCGAGGGGCTTCATGGAGAGAGCCTTCACGCCCTTCTTGCCGGGACATACAGCCACACAGTTGTTACAGCCGAGACAGTCGAGCACGTCTACGCTCTGGAGGAAGCGCATGCCGGTGAACTGCTTGCCGATGGCGGGGATTGTAGCGTCCTCGCCGAAGGGAGCGGCTGCCATTTCGTCGGCGTCGAGCACGAAGGGGCGGATGGCGGCGTGGGGACATACATAGGCGCAGAAGTTACACTGGATACAGTTTTCTTCGAGCCATTCGGGCACGAAGGCTGCAACGCCACGCTTCTCATAAGCTGCGGTGCCCTGTTCCCAGGTGCCGTCCTCGCGGCCTACGAAGTCGCTGACTTTGAGAAGGTCGCCGTCCTGAGCGTTGATGGGACGTACGATGTTGTTGATAAATTCGGGATCGTTGTTGGCAGCAGGGGCCTCGGGCTGGAGGTTGCTCCATGCAGCGTCGACGGGGAGCTGCTTGTACTCGCCGCCGCGGTCAACGGCTGCGTAGTTCTTGTCAACGACGTCCTGACCCTTCTTGCCGTAGCTCTTGACGATGAACTTCTTCATCTGCTCTACGGCGAGATCTACGGGGATTACCTCGGTGATGCGGAAGAACGCGCTCTGGAGAATGGTGTTGGTGCGGTTGCCGAGACCGATCTCCTGGGCAATCTTGGTAGCGTTGATATAGTATACCTTGATGTCGTTGTCAGCAAAGTACTTTTTGATCTTGTTGGGGAGGTTCTTGGCCAGCTCTTCGCCTTCCCAGATGGTGTTGAGAAGGAATGTGCCGCCCTTGCGCAGACCGCGGGTGACGTCATACATGTGGAGGTAGGCCTGGACGTGACATGCCACGAAGTTGGGGGTGGTCACGAGATAGGTCGAACGGATGGGGTCGTCACCGAAGCGGAGGTGTGAGCATGTGAAGCCGCCCGACTTCTTGGAGTCGTAAGCGAAGTAAGCCTGGCAATATTTGTTGGTGTTGTCACCGATGATCTTCACGGAGTTCTTGTTGGCTCCTACTGTACCGTCGGCGCCGAGACCGTAGAACTTAGCCTCGAAAGTGCTCTCGCCGCCGAGTGCGATCTCCTCCTTCGGGGGAAGTGAGGTGAAGGTAACGTCGTCGATGATGCCGAGGGTGAAGTGATCCTTGGGAGTGGGGAGAGCGAGGTTCTCGAACACTGCGATGATCTGGGCGGGAGTGGTGTCCTTGGAAGCGAGACCGTAGCGGCCGCCGACGATAAGGGGAGCGTTCTCCTGACCGTAGAAGCAGTCACGCACGTCGAGATAGAGGGGCTCGCCGTTTGCGCCGGGCTCCTTGGTGCGGTCGAGCACTGCGATGCGCTTGGCGGTCTTGGGCACTGCTGCGAGGAAGTGCTTGGCCGAGAAGGGACGGTAGAGGTGTACCGACACGAGACCTACCTTCTCGCCGTTGGCTACGAGGTGGTCGATGGCTTCCTGAGCGGCCTGGGTCACTGAACCCATGGCGATGATTACGCGCTCGGCATCCTCGGCTCCGTAGTAGTTGAAGAGGTGATATTCACGACCGGTGATGCGGGTGATTTCCTTCATGTAGTCCTCTACGATTTCGGGGACACGGTTGTAGTATTCGTTGCAAGCCTCGCGGTGCTGGAAGAATACGTCACCGTTCTCGGCCATACCGCGTGCTACGGGGTTGGCGGGGTTGAGGGCACGTGCGCGGAAGTCGGCGAGAGCCTGCTGGTCCACCAGGGGAGCGAGGTCGTCCTGGTCCATGGCCTCGATCTTCTGGATTTCGTGCGATGTGCGGAAACCGTCAAAGAAGTTGAGGAAGGGCACACGGCTCTTGAGGGTGGCGAGGTGGGCTACACCTGCGAGGTCCATAACTTCCTGTACGGAGCCTTCGGCCAGCATGGCGAAGCCTGTCTGGCGGCATGACATCACGTCCTGGTGGTCACCGAAGATTGAGAGGGCGTGGCTGGCGAGTGTACGGGCCGATACGTGGAACACGCAGGGAAGTAACTCACCGGCAATCTTGTACATATTGGGTATCATCAGGAGGAGACCCTGCGATGCGGTGTAGGTAGTGGTGAGTGCACCGGCCTGGAGTGAGCCGTGTACGGCACCGGCTGCACCACCTTCGCTCTGCATTTCCTGCACGAGAACAGTCTCTCCGAAGATGTTTTTGCGGCCTGCTGCTGCCCATTCGTCAACGTATTCAGCCATGGTCGACGACGGGGTGATGGGGTAAATGGCTGCTACTTCCGAGAACATGTAGCTCACGTGGGCAGCTGCCTGGTTGCCATCACAAGTCAAGAATTTTTTTTCTTTGCTCATAGTGATATTATAGAAATAATGTATTGTTTTTCTGTACAGTCAGTGAGGTATTAGCATTTGGTTGACGCGGAGTTGATTCCGTGCCTGCTCCGGCTGGGAATACCCCTCGCAAAGGTACAAAAATAATCTATATCTGCAAAAAAAAGCCAAGTGATTAACCGGGATTAACCAGCCCTCGTGTAGATTTAAGGTGATTTAAGATATAGAGGTTGTTATTAAACAACCCCTAAATTGCCGGGCTCCCGGGGCATGTCGTTAAATGGATGGTCATGCTCCCTCTTTTCATGACGAAACACGGCTCATGACAATGGCCTTTGGCTTTAAATTTGTTATTAGCACCCTATTATATTTTGGATAGATTTGCAGGGGTGTTTTTGTCAGACCGACTCAGCGCGTATGTCCCGACAAAAACACCCCTGCAGGTGGTAACCCCTTTGGTCCGGCTTTCGGTCAGACTATGACTGAGTGACGGGATTCAAAGAGGTCGAAGGTATAATTATAGATAGTAGCTGTGACGGCTCGCGCCGTGATATATAGATATTTAGGTAGTTCAATTTGAGCGGAGATGAGGAGCGGAGGGAGAGCCCTCAGACGGGCGGGGGAGGGAGTCTAAACTATAAACTCCCTTAAACTTTCAACTCTCAATTACGTCGTCCCTTGGGAGGTGTCATATACTGGATGTGCACCTTTACGCAGCGGTTGAGTTTGGCGTTGAGGCCGCGGGTCGAGGGGTCGTCGACTATACCGATGCCGCCGACGGAGTTCTTGAACGAGTTGACGCGATAGGTCTTGGAGTCGATGTCGCGGAATTTGCCATACTGCTTGAGCCATGCGATGACGGTGTTGGCACGGTTTTCGGAGAGAGCCCAGTTGCGGTTGAGGCCTACCTCACGGGCATTGGGGCCGGTGTAGTTGTCCTGGCTTGTGGCGAGGCCCTCGACATGGATTGCCGTGATGACGCCCGAATCGATGATGTCGCGTATCTGCTGCACGGTGGCTTCGTCGGCATGCTCGGCTATGTGGCCTTCGTAGGTGTTGAGGGCGGCATACATGTCGGCGAGCGAGACGAGAAATTCGTTTTCGGGTGTGTCAAAGTTGGAGCGTATCACCTCGAGGCCGTGCTTGGCATTGAGGCCGTAGGTGTTGGTCTCGTAGTAGTTTTGCTCGGAGAGGAGTTTCTGGTCAAGCGTGGCGTCGTCGATACGGTAGTGCCACAGGTGCTTGTCGCCATAGATGGGGGCGTAGTAGTAGCCGGCTTTCTGGCGGAAGTTGACCAGCGAATCGATGTGGTTGGAGAGCGAGATAGGCCCTTCGCCCATCTCGTAGCCGCGCGGATACTCGTCGAGGGCGAGCACGGAGTTGGCTGGTTCGGTGGGTATGTCGTGGGTGTTGAGGCGCGAGAGCGAGGAGCCTTTGAGCAGCCCCTGCGCCACGTCGGTGTTGTCGGTGTAGCGTTTCTGGGTGTAGAGGCCGGCGGTTAGATAGTCGATGGCGTTGACCTCTGCTCCGGCTATCTGCGGGGCATCGTTGCGGCCGGAGTAGTTGTTGGGATAGAAGACGTAGAATGTGATTTCGTTCCACTTGTTGCCCTCGACTTCGATTTCTTTGGCCAGCACTTTGCGGTAGCATCGTTCGGAGTAGTCGCGGGTGTAGGTGTGGGTCGACGACATCTTCCATCCGCGGTCGCGCTTGCGGTCGAGATAGAATGTGAAGCCTACGTCGATGCCGAGGTTGCAGTCCCACTTCTGGTTGGCGGTGTTGCCTTGTCCGTATTGGAGATCAAAGTTGGACTGATAGAATATGCCACGTGCCTTGAGGTCGAGTGAAATCTTTTTGGAGCGGGTGAAGAAGCGTGAGTATTGCAGCTCGAGGTGGCCGCTCCACTCATTGTCGGAGCCGTAGGAGTGACCGTAGCCGAGGTGGTGTACGCCGCCGATGCCGGCCGCGAGCATGAACTGGTTCATGAGCCGCGGACTATTGTAGCCTTCATAGCCCAGGAATAGGCGCGAGAGGTTGAGGATGGCCGAGGCCGAGATGTCCCACCAGCGAGTCTTCATGCAGCGGTAGGGTTCGCCGTCCTTGCCGATGAAGGGGTCGCCATAGCCATAGTGGCCGGTCATCCAGTCGGTGTAGCCGCGCGACTCGGAGCGGATAAACTCGAGCTTGAGCGCGAGACCGGGTGTAAACCATTTGCCTATGCCTATGCTGAAGTCGGGCGAGCAGGTCTTCCAGAACGATCCGGCCCTGGCGTTATCGCCGCGGAAAGTGTGGTAGCCGGCTGTGGCGAAGGCAAACCAGTTTTTGCCGAATGTGTTGGTTACCACCTGATAGGGTGCGAGATTTTCCTTGCGTGTCTCGTGGGTGGTGGGGAGTATATAGAGCGAGGAGTCCTCATAGACGGTGCGGTAGTCTTTAAATTCCTCCTCAAACCGGTCGTCGGAGAGCGGTTGGGTGTAGTCGGGTTGCTGCTGTGCCGACGCGCCCGTGCCTGATAGCAGGGCGAGCGTCATCGAGAGCGATGCGATGGTCAGAATGCGTTTGTGTTTTGACATGTTGTTACTATCTATATATACTTATACTGTTGTTACTATCGATATATGCTTTATTGTGGTTAAGTAGTAGTGGTCTGTTATATCTGTATTGCAGTCTGTGTTTGGATGTGTGGCGGCGTCAGATGGCGTGGGCTTTTATGCCGGACTGTTGCGTGAGGGCCGAGGGGATGGCCGGTGACATGGCGGCCGAGGGCCGCAGTATGTTTGACCGCGGGGTGTCGAGCAGAGAGTAGGGAGTGTTGGGCGGACTCTTGTATTCGGGCACCATCCGTTTCATGATTCTCACGGTGTCGGTGTCATTGTGGGTGAGGGCTGTCTCGATGAGCGTGTTGATGTCGGCCGAGACGTCGGCAAAGAGAGCCGCGCTCCGTATGGCCACCTTGATTTTGGGATGTATTGTAGGGCGGGTGAGACGGGCGTCGGCGAGCACCTCTTCATAGAGTTTCTCGCCGGGCCGCAGACCTGTGAATTTTATGGGCACGTCAAGCCGTCCGCTCAGGATTATCATGCGGCGGGCGAGGTCGAGTATGCGCACGGGCGAACCCATGTCGAAGGCAAAGATTTCGCCGCCGCGTCCGATGGTCGCGGCCTCGAGCACGAGCGAGCAGGCTTCGGATATGAGCATGAAGTAACGTATGATGTCTGGGTGGGTGACGAGCACCGGGCCTCCGCGGCGTATCTGGTCGCGAAAGGTCGGTATGACCGAGCCGTTGGAGCCGAGCACGTTGCCGAAGCGCGTGGTGATGAACTGGGTGGCTGTCTGAGCTTCCGACAGGCTCTGGCAATACATCTCGCATATGCGTTTGGAGCATCCCATGACGCTTGTGGGGTTGACGGCCTTGTCGGTGGAAATCATGACAAATTTGCCCACACCGTAGCGCACGGCCAGGTCGGCGATCTTGCGTGTGCCGTCGACGTTGTTGAGCACGCTCTCTACGGGGTTGTCCTCCATCATGGGCACATGCTTGTAGGCCGCGGCGTGAAACACGTATTCGGGCCTGCAGGCGGCAAATATTTTTTCCATGCGCCGGGTGTGGCATATGTTTGTGACGATTGTGGCGCATTTCAGGTCGGGATGCAGACGCTCAATCTCTATGCGCACGCTGTGGAGGGGCGACTCGGCCTGGTCGATGAGCACGAGCTGTGACGGGCGACATGTGGCCAGGAGCATTGAGAGCTCCGAGCCTATCGAGCCGGCGGCACCGGTGACGAGTATGCTGCGTCCGCCGAGGGCACGTCTGATGCCTGACATGTTGACCTCGATGGGCTCGCGCTGGAGCAGGTCGGCCATCTCCATCGATATGAGGTCTTTGTCGGAATATCCGTAGGCACCTCCGCCTGTGAGACGGCGCACGTAGAGGTCATAAAACAGTTTGGCCGTGGCGCGCAGGCCGGTCATGAGTATCGAGGCTATGACGGTCTGCATCATCAGGTCGCGCAGTCTGAACGGCATGAGCCATCGGTCGGTGCCGCCGAGATAGCGGAGTGTCATCACCAGACATACGCCCGTAAGCAGTGCGAGCCACACACGCGCCAGGTCGGCGATGGATGTCTTGCGTATGATGCCTGAATAGGTGTGAAACAGTCTGAAGCCTATGATGTAGCAACACAGGTAGACGGCCAGGGTGAGTGAGAGCGGGCCGAGCGCGGAGAGGGCCATGGAGGCTGAATAATCCACGACATAGGCCAGCACGCCCGACAGGAATACTGTCAGGCAGTCGGCACTTAGTATCAGCCAGAATGGGAGTGCCGAGCGCGATGTGTACCACGTTAGCAGTCGCGTGAACATAATGTGTCTATGTAGGTGAAAATATTGGAAGGCAGGTGTATCGGAAGGTGTAGTGATGTGCTACTGCGAGGTTGTGTAGTCGTGAGAAGCAGAGGGGTGTCGGCCTTGGGCCGGGGAGACGGGGCTATGACGGAGAGGGGGCGGGAGAGAGGATTGAGGCTGATGTCAGGGCAGGAGCGACACGATGTGGCCGACTATCATCCTGACGTCATCCTCGGTGACCCACGGGCCGGAGGGGAGGCAGAGGCCGCGGGCGAATAGGTGTTCGCTCACACCGTTGACATAGGCCGGAGCCGAGGCGTAGACCGGTTGCAGGTGCATTGGTTTCCAGAGCAGGCGGGTCTCGATGCCGAGCTGTTCGAGGTGTATTCTTATGCGGTCGGGCGTGAGGCCGCCTGTGAGGTCGGGGTCGACGGTGATTGTCGAGAGCCAGAAGTTGGCATCGGTCTGGGCGTCGGGGTTGCCGTGAAAATCGATGCCGGATATGGGTGCGAAGAGTCCGGCATAGAGGGCCGCGAGGCGACGGTGATGGGCTATGTGCTCCTCGAGGATGGTCATCTGCCCGCGTCCTATGCCGGCGCATATGTTGCTCATACGGTAGTTGTAGCCGATGTGCTCGTGCTGATAGTAGGGATAAGGTTCGCGTGCCTGAGTGGCGTAGAACACCGCTCTGCGGCGCGAGTCGTCGTCGGGACATATGAGTGCGCCTCCGCCCGAGGTGGTGATCATCTTGTTGCCGTTGAAGCTGAGTATGCCGTAGAGACCGAAGGTGCCGCACTGGTGGCCGCGATAGGTCGAGCCGAGAGCTTCGGCGGCGTCCTCGACCACGGGGATGTCATAGCGTCGGGCTATGTCGAGGATGCTGTCCATGTCGGCCGGCATGCCGTAGAGGTGCACGGGTATGATTGCGGCCGGTTTGCGTCCGGTCACCGCGATGCGGTCGTTGATGGCGCGCTCGAGCAGGGCGGGGTCCATGTTCCAGGTCGAGGGCTCGGAGTCGACAAACACCGGAGTCGCTCCGATGTATGTCACGGGGTTGGCCGATGCTGCGAAAGTGAAGCTCTGGCATATCACCTCGTCGCCCGGTTTTACGCCGGCGAGTATCAGGCCCAGGTGTATGGCCGCGGTGCCGGCCGAGACGGCGGCCACACGCAGGTGGGAGCGCGAAGAGTCGTCGTGAGAGAGGAAGTCGTGGAGTTCGTGCTCGAAGGCGTCGACATTGGGGCCGAGGGGCACCACCCAGTTGTCGGCGAAGGCTTCGTCGATATATTTCTGCTCATTGCCGCTCATGTGGGCGAGGCAGAGATGTATGCGCTGTGGAGTGTTCATGACTGCACGGATTGTGTTGGATATGTCGAGGGGAGAAGTGTCTGCAGGATTATCCTGATGTCGCCCATAAAGGAGCGGTTGTCGAGATATTCGAGATTGATGCGCACCTTGTCGGGGAAGATTACAGTGTCGTTGTAGAGCTGCGGGTCGGGATGAGAGGCGAGCAGCAGCTCCTCGTTGCGATATTTCAGCGTTGCGGGTCCGGTGATGCCGGGCCGCAGGGAGAGCACGCGCCGGTCGTCGCCGGTGAGCCGGTCGGCATAGCCGGGCACGTCAGGGCGCGGACCTACGAGCGACATGTCGCCCCTCAGAACGTTCCATAGCTCGGGGAGCTCGTCGAGCTTCAGGCGTCGCAGTGTGGCACCGAGGGGTGTGATGCGCGGGTCGCCTGCCACACTCACGGTGGTGCCCGGCGATGAGGGGAGCATAGTGCGGAATTTCACAAGTGTAAACAGTCGGCCCCCGCGACCCACTCTCTGCTGTCGGAACAGCACGGGGCCACCGGGCATTCTGACGGCTATCAGGATGGCTATGACAAGCATAAGGGGCCATAGAACCATTAGCCCGATGAGCGATGCAAAGCGGTCAAAAAACTGTTTTAATACCATAACTGTCACCTAACAGGCGCGTACGCGATACGCGTCGGTCTGCATATAGTGGTTAAAAATGTTGTGCTACTATTACTATAATTTTATGTTTAGGCGGTATTTTGCCCATTAGAAAATATTGGGCAAATATACAATTTTTTACGCAAAAGTGACTAATGACTAAAAAAGATTTTTTACATTTTTTTATCCGAAGCCGATATTTTAACATATATAGATGAGAAAATATAAATAACTTGTCTATCTTTGTCCCGAACAATAAAAACATCACTATTATGAGTAAAAGTAATCTGATTATTTCAGCGGCACTCGTTGCCGTAGGCATGGTTATCCTCGGCTTTACACTCAAGGCCGGTATCGACAACATAGCTTTCCGCGACCGTGAGGTGACCGTGCGCGGTCTGGCCGAGCGCGAGGTGCCAGCCAATCTGGTGACATGGCCTATAGCCTACAGCATCGCGGGCAATGACCTGGTGAGCATCTATGACAAAGTGAAGGCCAACAATGATATAATCGTCAGGTTTCTGACCTCCAACGGCATCTCGCAGGACGAGATTTCGGTCAATCCGCCCGACACATATGACGCTACGTCCAACCGCTATCGTTCGGATGCTTTCAGCTACAATTATTCAATCAACTGCACGGTGACCGTGACTACCAAAAAGGTCGACAAGGTGCGCGAGCTGCTCAACCGTCAGAGCGAGTTGCTCAAGGAGGGCATAGCTTTCTCCAACTCCTATATCAACTATCAGTTCACCGGTCTTAACGACATCAAGCCCGAAATGATTGCCGAGGCTACAAAAAATGCCCGCGCGGCGGCTGACCAGTTTGCAGCCGACAGCGAGAGCAAGGTGGGCAAAATCAAGACGGCTTCGCAGGGCCAGTTCTCAATCGACGATTCCGACTCCTCTACACCTTTCATCAAGAAAGTCAGAGTAGTCTCGACCATAGTGTATTATCTTGAGGATTAAGAGGTTGTTGATAAGCAGCATCTAAGCATTTCTTATAAAGCGACAGGCCGAAAGACTTTACTCTTTCGGCCTGTCGTTTTATAAGAATCTCCCTCGGCAGGATGTTCCCGACAGGGACATCAAATTTTTTTTCTGCATTTCATTTGCAGATAGCCGTTGGAGAGAGTGGAGATTATGGTGGCATCGCATCCGTGGCGGCATGAAGTGAGTGAGGCGATATTGTCGGGGTGTATGGTGGCCTGCATGTCGAGGCCGAGACGCTGACAGATGTCGGCTGCCAATGCCCACATGTGCGTGCCAATGCCGCGGCCGGCCATGTCATCGGCCACTATGAGGCCATGAAACGCTTTGCCCGTAAAAAAGCAGCGCAGAAAGTGATAGCCCACGATGCGCCCGCCATGTGTAACCTTAAACATCACAAACGAGTTTCCGCAAGCCATGCGTCTGAGCGTGGCGGGGTCAAACGGATGTGGTGCAAACCATGCGGTGAGTCTCTCGGGCATGGAGGTCAGAAAAGCCGACAGCGACGGTGCATCGTCGGGAGTGACGAGGCTCCATTCCGTTTGCGACGGACAGGCGATGGTGCGGCATGCCGCCACAGCCTGGTCGCGCAGTCGTGGATAGCGCAGGGCCATGAGCTGCGAGTTGCCCCATTCGACTACGCGCCACAATGCCGGACACGCATGTTTGAGCCTTATGAGGACAGATGTGAGCATCATTCAGTCGATGAAAATTCGTGCAAAGATACAAAACCATTTTAAACTTTAAACTCTCAACTTTCAACTCGAAGGAATATTACTCACTCCCGCAGGGATGAGTAATATTCCTTCAGGCATTGCCATATATAGGGGCGTGAGTAGTGATGTTGGATGTTGAGGCGTGCGGCGCGGGCCATCTCGTCGATAGCCGGGGGCGGTAGAGTAAGCAGTCGGGCCACAGCCTCGGCAAGAGGAGCCACCATGGCCGGCGGCACTATCAGTCCGTTGACGCCGTCGGTGATAATCTCGCGCGAACCGTTGATGTCGGTCACCACAGCCGGCAGCCCCATGGCTCCGGCCTCGAGCACCACGTTGGGAAACCCTTCGCGATAGGAGGGGAACACCAGGATGTCGGCCGCAAGCAGCCAGGGGCGCACATCGTCGACCCATCCCCCCGAGAGATGCACGTCGGGCTGCGAGGCAAGCTGCTCTGACGTAAGGTTATCGCGGCCTCCGTCGGTGTCGCCCGCCATGATGAGGTGGACGCGCCGGCCCACCGAGGACCGTATGGCCGGGAGCGCGTCAAGGAGTTCGCGTAGGCCCTTGTCGGTGACAAACCGCCCCACGTATATCATCACCTTGTCATCGGGAGCTATGCCGAGGCGGCGGCGCAGAGCCGCGGCCTCTGACTCAAGTCGCGGAGAGGGGGAGTAATGGGTCAGGTCGACACCGCGCACGTTGCCGTGGCCGAGCACCGTGACCGGCCGTCGTGTGATGCGGTGGGCAAGCAGGTCGCTCCTCACCCCCTGTCCCTCGGCTATGATGTGGGAGGCGCAGGCACAGGTGATGCGGTCGGTCGTGGCGAGCAACAGGCGTCTCAGCCCGCGGGCTGTCGGGAAGAGCAGCCCGGTGAAGGTGTGGACACGCAGAGGCACTCCGGCTATGCGGGCGGCTATCATGCCGAGCAGTCCGGCCTTAGGGGTCATGGTGTGGAGCATGTCGGGGCGTTCGCGACGTAGCACTCTGACCAGACTGCAGAGCGAACGCAGGTCGGCCCACGGCGATATGTCGCGCCGCATGGCCACACCTATGGTGCGCACCCTCTCGCGCTCGCCCAGCGAGGTGAGATGCCGGTCGGGCGACGATAGGGCTATGACTTCATGCCCGCAGGAGTCGCGCAGTTCGGCGAGCAGTCCGTGGCAGAATGTGTCAAGCGACAATCCCACCGTAGTCATGCGGATTATCTTCACGCTTAGAAATTTACGGCGATTCCGAGCGCGGGTGCGAGGGTTGACGAGGGGTCGGAGATGAAGGTCGGGGCTACGGCAAGGCTCATGTCGGACGAGCCGCTCTTGCGCACCACCACCTGGCGAGGGCCTTTGGAGAGAGCCGCGTCAAGAAGGTTGTAGGCATACACGCCGATGGCACCTCCGATGGCGATGTTGCGAAACACGCGCCAGCTCTGCGACTTACTCCGATAGCTGTCCCACGACACCATGTCGCCCTCGGCCAAGAACCGGTTGCGGTCGGCGGCATAGTCCGAGCGTCGTTTCTCGCATATAAGGGCCGCGGCTATGCATACGGCCTCGCCACCCCAGATGCAGTAGGCCTTGACGTTCTGGCCCTTGTAATATTGTCCCAGACCTGGGATGATGGAGCGCAGCAGTGCTCCGCCGTTGCGCGAGCGGGTGAAGTCACATCCGTCATAGTCGGGCATCACGCCATCCTCGCGGTTGGTGACTTCAAAGAGCTGATAGAGAGTGTAGTCATAAGTCTCGTCGACATTGTCGTCAAAGCTGACATACTCGTCGATGAGACGGGCATAGTATGTGCCGGGTTTTGGACCTGCGAAAGTGACTTTATAGTCGCGCGTGATTCCTGTGTTGGCCTCGGGGTCATTGGGCAGGGCGCGCTCGGCCGAGGCGTCGGGGGTGAGCTGCTCGACCGACGCATTGTCGTCGGAGAGCCCGAAGGTCGAGCACAGATATTCGACCAGCGGCCGGGTCGACTCGTTGCGCAGAGCCGCGAGGTCGCCTCCGAATGTCTCGAATTTTACAAAACTGTAAGTGCGGTTGGTGCGCTCGCTGTTGATGTCCGACACACCTTTGATAGCCCAGCGGGGCTTGTCTTGAGAGATGGCTCCCAGAGTTGTGAGCATGAATAATGCAATAATAAGTAAACGGTTCATTAAGAGTTGGTTTTATTTGGTATTAAGCTACTGTACAGGTTGAAATATTCATTGGCGGTGACCGTGATGTCATAGCGCCGTGCCCGCTCCGCACCCTTTCGTACCGTGGCTGCGTAAAGCGCGTGATTGCCGACCAGAGAGGTGATGTGGGCCGCCAGAGCGCGGGCGTCGCCAAAGGGGAAGCGTAACGCGCCATCGCCCACGATTTCACTCACTCCGGGCACATCGCTCACAATCAGAGGTATGCCCGAGGCCATGGCTTCGATAGTCGAGAGGCTCAGTCCCTCGTGACGGGTTGACAGCAGAGCAATGTCGGCCTGTCGGTACAGCTCTGGTATGTCGGCGACATTGCCCGTAAATCTTACGCGCGCGGATACTCCGAGAGCCCGGGCCGCCTCCTGCGTTGCCGTGCGTGTCACGCCGTCGCCTGCATAGGTGAGTGTGATTTCGGGCGGGAGCATGGCGAGGGCACGCAGTGGGGTGAGATGGTCTTTTTGCTCACGAAAAGCCGCCACCATGAGTATGTTGACTTGTCCGGGAGCAATTGAGTGGCGCGGGCCGGAAAATTGTCCAAGGTCTATGCCGTTGGCGATGGTCATTATGCGAGGCATGAGCGACGGCATGTCGATCGAGTCGATGAGCGATGTCTCGACCGGTGTGCTGCAACACACTATGCGGTCATAGCGTCGATACATCCATCGGTCGAGCTGACGCAGCAGTGCGTGTCCGCGCCGGCGGTTGGAAGTGTTGTGTTCGGTGGTCACAAGCCGTGTCGAGGCTGGAGTGCGGGCCAGTGCGGTGAATAGCTGCGGGGTGGTGTTGTGGGTGTGCACTATGTCAAATCCTTGTCGCATGATGCGTTGCAGACGCAGTATGTTACGCGGGTCATACATGCTGCTGTATCCGTGTCCGAGCACGTGCAGGGTCACATCCTCCTTCACAAGTGATTCCATAAAAGGGGTGGCTGAGCCGTCAAATATGGCCGCGTGTACCTCGGCCCCCCGCTGTCTGAATCGCGGCAACAGTTGAGATACGAGCTTCTCAGCCCCGCCGGTGCGCATGGATGTGATTACATGAAGTATTTTCACTATATTAATTACAGGAGTTAGGACAAGTGTAAGGGAGGCGTAATTATCGGAAGATATATGGCGGGATGGAGAGGTATATGTCGGAACGGACATATCGGTAACCGTCTCTGAGGCCACGGAGATATGCCCTGATCGGTGTTGTGGAAAATGTCACAGCCGAGAAGGCCAGCATTACGGGTGTCAGCCACAGATATTTAAGCACACCCCCGAAGAGAGCCCCGGAGGCTCCGCGGCGGTGATTGCCATGAGGCTTGTAACACATGCGCCACCAGGTGATAAACATGGCTTTGGCGCGTATGTACAGCCGTTGCGGGTCGTTGCGATATCGGTCAGACGATGTGCGCGAGTCAAGATTGGTCACTTCGGCGCGGAAATCTATGCCTGTTTTCATCCCGTTGGCTGTGGCCTTGTAGGAGAGCAGCGCGTCCTCGCCATAAGCATATCCCAACGTGTCAATCCATTTCTCGTCCTCGGCATGAAGCATGAGAAAAGACTTTCTGCGCCAGAGCATGAGCGGACCGCAGCATGTGTCGGAGCTGTAGAACTGCCTTCGCGGACGTGCTATGTAGGAGAATGCTCCGTCACGCCTGAGTCGGAAAGCCTTGTCATGTCGGTAGTGTGGCATGACAAGTGAGCTCACGGCCGCGGTCAGCCTGGCGGTTACGGTCAGCAGATGATTCTGAAACACATCGGCCCCCAGCAGGTCGGTTTTTTCCGTCTCGGCGGTCGCGAGTAGCCGTGCGGCGGTAGCCGGAGCGAGCACAAGGTCATCGTCAAGCATGAGGATATAGTCGGAAGTCAGTTCGGTGTAGGGTAGGGCCCGCTGGCTCATCATGCCCTTGTCGGTATACACATACTGCTCATATCCGACCCTCCATGACGGTATCGCGTAGTTGCGGGCGATGTATACGACCACCTTTTCGGGCAGGATTGTCTGGGAGAATACTCCTTGGAGCACTTTCCTGAGAGAGTCGGGCGATAGAGCCAGTGTGCGTATGGCCACCGAGTAGGTCACAGTTGTCTTACCTTGTGTCGGATATATCCGGAGAGCATCCATCCGGGGATGGCGGCCAGAATGGTGAACACTTTTCTCGGAGAGCTGCCCAGCCAGTCTTTATCGCCGGCAAGGATACAGCTCGACACATAATGGACGGCACAGCGCAGATTATTGTTCCACGTGGAGCGTCGGAGTGTCATTTCCAGCCGGCGCAGCTTGGCAAAACTGCGGGGCGAGTCGACATACTGGCGGTAGATGTTTTCCGACATGCTGTCGGCCCCCAGTTGATAGTCCACGATGCACAGACATTCATTGACCGCGATAAACGGATAACTGTCAGCTACTTGAAGCAGCATGTAGACGGGGTTGAAATTCTTCTCGCCCGCATAGCCCGTCATCGGAGCCACAGAGCGCATCAGTTTGGTGCGGGTCACCACTTTGGAGTCGCCGCGATGGATATTGCGGGTGTACAGGTCAAGAAAATACATCTCTCCGAGTCCTTCGGGAAACCGGCCTCCGATGGGCTGCATGGAGTCGAGGTAACAGTCGAGTCCGATGAGGCCGGCCAGACGGTCGGAACCTTTTTCGCGCCATGTGTTGACTATTATTTCCACGGCGTCGTCGGGCATGAAGTCGTCAGAGTCGATGCATACACACAGCTCGGTGGCGATGTTGGCATAGGCCACGTTGTAGCCGGTGTAGAGACCGCCGTTTTCCTTATAAATGTATCTGACGGGTATGCGACCTTCGGCTATGAAGCTCTCGACAAGCTGACGCGTGAAGTCGGTGGATCCGTCGTCGATGACGAGCCACTCGAAATCCTGACACGACTGCGTGACAAGGCTCTCATAGAGACGGCGCAGCAGATGGGCGCGGTTGTATGTGGGTGTGAAAACAGTGAGTGTCTTCATGAGTGTCGTTTTTTTGTTTATGCCCATTCGGGTGAATACCAATTAATTACCCCCCCAATATACTGTATCCATTATAAACGTGAACGAGAAATACAGCAGCAGCGTCAGGCCGGCCACATGGTTTTGGTTGCGCCAGGCCTTCATGTTGCAGAGGGGATAGGATATGACCACAGGATAGAGAAACCATGAGAGATAGGCGAAGCGGTTGGAATACTCGGCGCGTATGACCAGCACCCAGAAGGCATTGCACAATATGTAGGTCACCGAGATGATGTTAAACCATCCGTCGCGTTTCTTCCTCAGTATATTCACCAGCCATGTAATGGCTACGGGGACGGCACTGTAGGCGAGAAAGTCCCAGCGGAATCCCGTGGCCGAGAACATGTCGCGGTGGTCGGCCAGATCGCCCGAGGTGTAGGTGGACATGCGGTCATCATAGCCGAGCGAGGCGAAAAAGTTCATGAACAGGTCGCCCCCATAGAGCGACATCACTATGCACAGCAGCCAGAAATATATGGCATAGCGAGGCTCGCGGATGAGCTTCCATGCCACAAGAGCCGCGACTATGGGGAGCAGCACCGAACGGTGGATGCCGATGGCGAGAAAAGCTATGAGTGCGGCCACGCTCCATCGGTCGTCCATGAAAAATGCCAGGGCAAGGAGTATCATGTGACATGCCAGACCGTTGCGCAGACCGTTGACGCTGAACGAATAATACATCAGCGAGGAGATGAGAAACAGAAATCCCAGATAGGGCCGCGTAGGGAGTATCTTTTTCATGGCCCATGTGGCCGTCATGACATATCCGACGGCTACGATGAGGAAAAATGACGAGACATCGAGCGAGCATTGTATGCAGACGATCATCATCAGTTGCCACAGCCATTCCGAGCCAAACACGACGGTCGACAGCGACAGGTCGTTGGCGGCCATGAGTTCATAGGTGCGGGCATAGTTGACCGAGTCGCCATAGCCCATGCCGATAGCGTCGGTGGGACGGGTGCCTATCCACAGGGCCAGGAGTATGCTCAGCAGCAGCGACCACCGGTAGTCGCCCTTGTTTTTCTCGCCCACGGCCAGTGTGTCGCCGCTGGTGTTCATGAGCATGAGCGAGTAGGGCACCAACAGCACGGCGGTGACTATGAGAAATATATGTAGGGTAATAGGTGGCATTGTCCTGAAAAAATGTCGGGCCGGATAAGATATAAACGGAGATATATGCGATATATGATATTGAAGACCCTCTAAAGCCGCAGTAGCTTCCTTATCCGCAACGACATCGATGTGCCTATGATGCGGTGGAGGAGACGGGTGAGGCGTATGCGGGCGGGACCGTAGTCGTCACACCACGTCTTGTCATAGCGGTGTATGCTGCGGGTGTTGTCCGTAAGGGTCAGGCGGCCTGTGGCGTCATCGAAAGGATTGAAATAATCGTGAGGGTATATGGTGACTCCGGCCACTGTCTGCATGGTGTCTTCAAGCCTGAGACCGTGGCCGAGAAGTAGGTCGGTGACATGCCTGACCACCGTGCCCGGCAGCGGATGTCCGTCTGTGCCGAGATAGGGCATGGACGCGTAGCGGTCAAGGATTTCGCGATAGAGCGGCAGCCCGGCGGGCGCGCCTATGCCGAGTCCCGAGTTTACGCCGACACCGACAGGGCTTTGCTCCCAGCCCATGAACGCGCCGCGGGCCATGATATCGTCAAACGGGGCTATGACCTCGACATCGGTGTCGAAATACACGCCTCCTTCGCGATAGAGGATGTCAAACCGCGCATAGTCGCTCACAAAGGCCCATTTGCCCCGTGAGGCGGCCTGGCGGGTGTAGAGTATGGCGTTGAGGTCATAGTTTGACTCGTTCCACTCCTTGATTTCCCATCCCGGGAAGTGTCTGCGCCATGACTCGATGCATCTGCGCGCACTCCCGGGCAGCGGATTCCCGCCAAACCAGCAGTAGTGTATGGTGGTGTTGTCAAATGACATTATTTCAACGAGAGTCTAAAGCGGAATTTCCGCTCAGGGGCTGTGTAGCTGACGGTATATCTGCTTAAAGGTAGACGAGACAGGGCTGAGACCGTCATATAAGATATTATTATGGTGATTATGGCTGTGACAGGTATGCTGACGGCCGGATGCAAGGCCAACCTTATTGTCTGGGGCCATAAAAGCTCGGAAATGACAAAATGATGTATCAGATATATGCCGAACGAATGATTGGCGAAATTATAGAATATCTTTCCTGTCCTTTCAGAGACGGAAATACTTTTGATAAGAAGAAAATAGGTCGACGCCATCAGTGCGGTGCATATGTTTGTACGTGAGAGCAGCACTGTGTGGACTGACGGTACATATTCGGATAACAGCCATGTGACCGAAACGATGAGCAGGACAGCGGTTACCATGGCGGGTGTTATTTTCGTGACTGAGACATAGCGTCGCAGATAGAAGCCAAGTACGGCATATCCGGCATATCCAGTGAAGTAGTACAACATTCCGTCGATCTCTGACACTCTGTTTAACTGTGGCAGCACGATGGCCGCATAGGGTATGCACAGCGTCAGCATCCATGCGCCCAGGAGTATCTCACACTCACGTCGGCTGCATGAGTTGAGCCATGTCGAGAGCATCGGGGTCATCAGATATATGCCCATGAGTGTGTATATGAACCAATATTCGTTGCGTACCACGTCGATAAAGGGCATGGACACCATATCTAAGACAATTCCTACCGATGTGTAGTCGTATTTATATATGTTAAGGGCGAATGCCAGCAGCCCCCAGATGACTACGGGCACTCCTATATGAAGAAGCCGCGTTTTCATGAACGGTATCAGCCTGCGTGGTCTGTCAAGAATCAAAGCTCCCGAAATCATGAAGAAAAGGACTGATGCTCCCGATCTCAGATAAAACAAACATGCAGGGTCCAACGGTTCGCCGCCGTATTTTTCCGGCAACGGGGTGTGGATTGTAATTACACAGATACACGCAAATGTGCGCAGGATGTCTATCCAGTATTGGCGAGCAGGTGCCGCGGATTGTGTGGACGAGTCCATTGGATTAATGTGATGTATGTAGGTTTCGGGTTGTGTATTGCCGATTGTTTCAGAGCAGTCGGTATAGTTTTTGCACTTCGAGGCTGAGTGTGTAGTCGCGGGTGGCGGTGGCCGAGGCGAGGCCGGTCAGAAGGCCGGGCGATGACAGGGCGTCGGCTATGGCGCGGGCACATGAGGCGTTGTCGAGCGGCACAATGAGGCCGTCGGTGCCGTTGTCGACCTGCGAGCGGGCCGTGGCATAGTCGGTGATGATGACCGGGCGGCCCAGCATCTGGGCCTCGCGCACGGCTATCGATTTGCCTTCGTAGCGCGAGGGCTGTATGTAGAGGTCACACGCGGCCATGTATGGATAGGGATTGTCGCGTTTGCCCAGCAGGTGGACGCGGCTCTCCATCCCGGATTCGGCTATGCGGTCGATGATGAGCCGTTCGTCGGCTCCGTAGCCTATGATGTGCCAGTGGAGGTCGGTGCGGCCGGTGATGTCGATGAGCCGGTGCATGATGTCGGGCACGTTGTCAAAATTTTTCTGGTGGCTGAAGCGGCCCACCGAGAGTATGTTGAAGTTGTTGTCGTTGAACTCGGCGGGGATGTACTCCTCGGCCCTGCGGCGGATGAGGTCGGCGGGGATGACGTTTTCCATCTCGATAATCCTGTCGCGTAGTCCTGGAAACTTTGAGCAGAAGCCTTCTGTTACGGCCGGCGAGATGGATATTATGTTGTCATAGGCTCCCCAGGTGTCGTGTTCGGCCTCGGCGTCGATGTCGAGATAGGAATAGTCGGTGTGTATCCAGCATATCTTGCGTCGCGCGTCGACCTTGTAGAGCACCGGATGATGAGGTGCGATAAACGAGATGGCAAGGTCGTAGGAGGCCGAGCTCATCGGGGGCAGAAACTGTGTGACGTGTCGTCCCACCAGGTCGAAGATGGCGTCGCGATGGCGGCTCCTGCGATAATACTGTCGGGCGCGCAGACGCCCGTAGACCACACCCAGGCGTCCGCTACGCAGGGCCTCGGCGACGGGCGACTCGATGGCGCGGTAGTCAGCCAGCTCGGGCAGCAGGTTGACCTCCGGGGGCAGCTCGGGCAACAGTTCGCCGCGTCGGGCGTAGAGAAACAGGTCGACATCGGCACGCTCGTAGTCCCAGGCGTGGAGCAGCCCTATGAGTGCTGTCTCGGCTCCGCCCAGGTGGAGATAATGCATGGCTATGAGGACCCGCGGTTTGTTCATACGGCTTGTGAGGTTATATGGTCAAGATAATCTACTGAGGATTCACGCATGTTGGAAAGCAGGGTGTCGGGCACGGTAAAATCCATGTTGAGCGGCGGTAGCGTGACGGCCTCGGAGGTGATGAGGCGTCGCGAGAGGCCGAGGGTGGCGAGAAAGTCGGTGATGCGTGCGTTGAGGTTCTCGCTGCGGCGGAAGGCATAGAAAGGCACATGAAATATCATGGCGAAAGCCAGCGCGTGAAACGACTCGGTGAGCACGGCCGAGGCTCCGCGCACGAGTGCGAGAAATTCGAGCGGTCCGGCGTTGCAGTAGTTTTTCTTCACCCCCTTGACAGGAAAGGGCGATATGGAGACGACCGGGAGCCCCGTCTCTTTGGAGAGGCATCTGGCCGTGTCCATGATGAGTGAACCGGTATCGAAGCCATAGAGGAGTATGTAGTCGCCCTTGTGGTGTATCTCGCTGCTGTCGGCCGCTGTGTCCCAGTAGGAGCGCGGGAGCAGAAACACGGGGTCGACCACCTGACGTCCCTCATAACCGAGTGACGAGAGTATGTCGAGGCCGCTCGATTCGCGCACCGAGATGTGGTCGAGGTGCGACAGCCGCGACTGCATGTTGTGGAAACTGTCGACCGGGAGCTGCCTTGATGCGAAACTTGCGGCATAGGAGGCGCGGCGCACCGAGGCTGGGCCGAAGTTGAGATAGAAAGCCGGGTCGCGTCCGTTGGCAAGGTGGGGATTCCATATCTGGTCGCTGCCGGCGATGTAGAGTTCGGCCAGTGGCGGATTGTCACGCAGTTGGCAGAGCGAGGTGTAGCGGCATGTGAGTGGCAGCGCGGAGAGATAGGAGGCAAACCGGCGTCGGCGGTCGCGGCGTCGATATTCGCGATAACTGTCGATGAGGCGGGCCACGGGCCTGAAGAGCGGCCACTCGAGGATGGTGCGCAACCGCGAGCGTCGGGAGTTGTGCCGGCGCACTGGCATATAGTCGATGACGCTGGTGTCGTGGCCGAGTCCGCGCAGATATTCACACAGGGCCGTTGCCTGAAGCGAGGCTCCGAAGTTGTTTACGTTGTGGCAGGTAATGGTGCAGATTTTCATGTCAGGACGTTAGGATTGCAGTGACTTTTTGAAGAGATGTCAGGCCGTTGTGATGTGTATTGATGAGCCGGTCGGTAATCTGACGGCGGCGTTGAGACTCGGCGAGCGATGTTATGGCGTCGGCTATGCCCCGGGGTGAGATTGGGGCTATAAGGCCGTTGGTGCCGTCGATGTGGTCGTGGGCCACCGCGAAGTCGGTGGCTATGACGGGGCGGCACAGTGTCATGGCCTCGGCGATGGCTATGCCGTAGCCTTCGTGGCGTGACGGCTGTATGTAGATGTCACATCCTCGCATCCAGGGGTAGGGGTTGGTGACAGTGCCGTGGAGGATGATGCGGTCACAGAGGTTGTGGCGGCTGACGAGTGAGGTGATAGCTGCGCGCTCGTTGCCGTCTCCAATGAAGTGCCAGTGAAAGTCGAGACCGGAGTCGCGCAGCAGACGGGCGGCCTCGACGGCCAGGTCGAGCCCCTTGACGTGCTCCATGCGTGCCACTGTGAGCAGACGCAGCGGTCTTAAGGGGTCGTCATCTCGATCGTGATAGGGTGATGGTGTCTCCTCCGCCAGCCGGCGTATGGCTCGGGCGTCGATGATGTCGGGTATGGCTGTGACGCGTGATGCGAGCGAGGGATAGCGTGAGCAGAAGAGTGTGCGCAGTGTGTCGGAGACGGTGACTATATGGGTCATGGCGCGATAGAACGGCAGATTGAACTGTGCGTCATATCCGGCTGCCGACACGTCGGCGTTGACCCAGGCTATCTTGCGCCGGGCGTTGACGCGTGTGGCCACAAAGGCTGTCGGAAATCCCTGTTGATAGGCGACGGCTATGTCATATTGCCGCTCGAGGGGTGGCACTGAGTGGCGCATGAATCGCCAGAAGCGGTCGTTGGGGTGTGTCGGGGTGGAGGAAAAGCGGCGCGAGAGGTACATGGCGGCTCTTGCGGCCATGAAGCGTGCGCGCCCGATGAGCCCGGCCCGGCGGAGGCTTATACGTGCCAGCCGGATGCCGGCTGGCAGCAGCGGTTCGAGCCGCCCGGCCGGTGACATGCGCATGACCTCGATGTCCATGTCGGAGACAGGGAGAAGATTGAGGAGGGTGACGAGACTTTTCTCGGCACCGCCCATGCGTAAAGAGTCTATCACAAAGAGGATGTGCAATCTGTGGGGTATTGAGAGTTGAGAGTTGACGGCTGAAAGTCGGTTCAGTTGCCTGTTTTCAGCCATCCATTAATTTTAACGGTTTTGGCGAGGAGTTGGTTTAGTAGCTCGCGCGACACGGCCGGCGGGAGTATCCATAGTAGAGCCGCGGTCGAGAAGAGCAATATGGACATCAGCGAGACTGTGGCAAGGGTGATGAGCGAGGGGCCCATGAGGTCATGCAGCCACTGAAGGATGAGGTAGACGAGGATTTCGGTCAGCAGTACGCGTATCAGTGCTCTGTCGATTATCCCCATCACAAATTTCAGCCCTGTGCGGCGCATCAGCAGCCATAAGGTGAGGACGAGGTTGACTATCAGGCCCATGTTGTAGGCGGTGCATGCCCATAAGGGGGGCCGGCGGAGATAGAGCAGCACAAAGACGGCACTCATGGCCACGAGAGCGTCGACAAGCTGCAGGATGTTGACACCGCGGTTGTGGCCCATGGATTTGAGCGACTCGGCACATACGAGATAGGCCATAAGGATGGTGTTGAGGATGAGCTGTATGGTACACAACTCGCGCGAAAGCGGCGGTATGTCGTTGAGCCACAGGTTCATCACGAAATCAAGTTCGACAAGCAACGGTATGGCAAAGATGCCGTAGAGCACCATCGATATGAGTGTGGCGTTGTGAATCGAGGCCTTCATGCCGTTGATGTCGTTGCCGGCGAAAAGCTTGACGATAGTGGGTTTGAAAGCGGCCGAGACTGTGTATGACAGACCTGTGACCGCTCCCGACACGGTGGTGCCGATGCCGATTGCGGCATTGAGCGCGACACCGTGAAACATGTTGAGCACCATCTGATAGCCTGTGCCTTTGAGCGTGCGGTTGATGGCTCCGAAAGTTTCCCATATCGAGAAAGTGAGCATGGGGCGGAAGATCGAGCTGTCAAAGCGCAGCCTGAACCGAGACTCAGGAAAGTGACGCGTGCAGTATATGCGTGAGAAGAGCAGTGTCGACATGCTGATGGCAAACATGCCCCACTGATATAATATAAGGTGGTCGAGCGATGACCGGGCCACATAGTAGAGCAGTCCCAGACGTGCGAAAGAGGAGAAGAGGCTCAGATAGGCCGAGATGTTGAATTTCTCGTGAGCGAGCATCACGGCCGAGTAGGGGGCCTGGGGTATGTTGACGGCCGCGCCTGTCACCGAGAGTTGAAACACTACCATGGCGGCATGTTCGCGTCCGGCCGGGATGTTGAGTTTGTGGGTCAGAAACCACAGTCCGACAGTCTCGCCCAGCACCACTATGACCGCGGCCATGGCGATAAACACGAGCATGGCCGTGCAGAAGGTGTCGTTGAGACGGCGTGGGTCGCCGCGTCCGAGCTCATAGGTGATGTAGCGTGATGTGGAGGTGCCGAGTCCCTCGACGATGAGTGTGAACATGCCCAGCACTCCGCCGGCCACGGCCTGGAGTCCATAGTCATCCACTCCGAGAGCATCAAGCATGATGCGCACGGAAAATATGCCCACAAGCATGTTGACAATCATGCGGGCGTAAAGATAGATGGCGTTACGGGCTACTCGGTACATGCCGTGGGGTCGTTTAAAGTTTAATCTTTCAACTCAGATGACGTCAGTCATCGGCATAATCCCCGTAATGGCCGTAGTGGTAGCCGTAGCGGTGATAGCCGTAACGGCTGCTGCCGAAGTGGGAGAACTCCTCGCGTGTGCCGTTGAGCAGGAGCGAGAGATTGGGGAAACGACGCTCCTCATACCACCTCTGTATGTCGGGCAGGAAGGCTCGGTCGAGCAGGTGGGCCCTCACTACAAAGATTGTCATCTCGGCATGGCGGCTTATGATGGCGGCGTCGGCCACTATCTCGACGGGCGGACAGTCGATAAACACGTAGTCATAATTTTTCTTGAGCTCTTCCATGAGTGTGGTGAAGCGGGTGGTGAAGAGCAATTCGGTGGGATTGGGCGGGATGGTGCCCACGGGGAGTACGTCGAGCTGGTCGAGCCGGCAGATGACTTCGCGGTAGTCGTGCACCTGGCCCGAGAGATAGTTGGATATACCTATCTCGGGCGAGTCGACATATTTTGACAGCGAGGCCCTGCGCAGGTCAAGGTCGACGGCTATGGTCTTTTTGCCTTTGATTGCGAGCGAGGTTGAGAGATTGGCGGTGATGAATGTCTTGCCCGAACCGGGATTCATGGATGTCATCATCACTACGTGGTGGCCTTCGTCAAATCCGAGGATGAACTCGAGATTGGTGCGCACCACGCGGAAGGCCTCGTTCATGATAGTCTTGCTCTTGGGCATGACCAGGAGCTTGTTGTCGGTCACCTCGCGGGCCACTTTCTTGCCTTTTCGTCCCGATTTGGTGGTGTTGCGCATCATGGCGAGGGGTATCTCTCCGACAAAGGGGGCGTTGATACACTCGAGGTCTTTGCGGCCGCGCACCGTGGTGTTGAATCCCTCCTTGACGGTGATAATCGATGCCGGTATGGCAAGGGCCGCGATGAGTGCGATGATTATGACGGAGGGATAGTTGGGCGACACTGGGTCGGGCGATGAGGTCGGATGCTCGATGACGCGGGTGTTGTAGGCGGTGAATGCCTGTGAGAGTTCGTTCTCCTCGCGTTTCTGGAGCAGGAAGAGATAGAGCGACTCCTTGACTTTCTGCTGACGCTCGAACGACAGCAGGTGGCGGGCCTGTTCGGGATTGGCGGCTAGTTTTCCGGCAGCCTGCGACTGCATGGCTCCGGCAGTCTGGCGGCGGGTGTTGAGCATTGTGAGCTCATTGTCGATGGCTCCGAGTATGGAGTTTTTCATTGTGGCGAGCTTCTGGTCGATGTCCATCACGAGCGGATTTTGCTCTGACGAGACGGCCAGGTGGTTGTTGCGTTGCAGCAACAGTTCGTTGTAGGCCGACACCTGGCTCTCGATGCCCGAGTTGTTGATGCCGGTGCTCACGGGGAGCTGTTCTTTTTCGTGGAGACCGTCGGTGAGATAGTTGCGCAGATAGCGTGTCATCGATATCTGGTTTTGTATCTCGCGTCCCACCTCCTGCGAAGCGTTGAGCTGGTTGTAGGCCATGCCACCTGCGGCAGCCACGTCGGGCATGAGGTTACGGCTCTTGTAGCTGGAGATGTTGCTTTCGACATTGCCCAGCTCCGACTCGATGATGGCGAGTCGGTCTTTGATAAAGTCGGTGGTGGAGTTGGTGATCTGGTTGCGGTCTTTGACCCAGTTTTCGTTGTAGACGTTGATGAGTGTCGAGAGAATGTCCTCGGCACGTGTGCGCGACACGTCATCGAAGTAAAAGTCGATTATCGAAGCCTTGGCGTCGCGCTGCCGGGCCTGTATGCGGGCGTTGATGTCGTTGCAAGTCTCGCGCAGCGGCCGGCGTATCACCAGGAGGTTGTCTTTGGAGCCGCCCACATAGTTGAGCGAGGGGAGCACCGAGATTTTGCCCATGGGTGTCTTGACCGTCTTGCCGAGCTTGAAGGTGAATGTGCCTTCGAGCGGCCGGTTGTTGAGATGCAGGTCAGAGATGCGCACGGTGCTGTCGGCCTGCAGTTCGAGGCGCATGGATGCGTCGTCCGACTCGGCTATGTCGGTAAACTTTACTTTGACGGGGAGGTTGATGCCATAGGCGAGTTCGTTGTGAAATGCTCCTTTGTGGAAACACTCGGTGTCAAGACCGAGACGCGACACTATCTCTTGTGTGACTCCGATGGTCTTGAGCGACATTATCTCGTTGGTGATGTTTATGCCGGGACTTTTGAGTCCGAGCTGGCGTATGACGTCTTCGTTGTTGAGCGATTTTTCGTCGGCTTTGATCATAATCGAGGCTGTGGCCCGATAGATGGATGGTGTGGACTGGAGATAATAATACACGCCGGCGGCTGCTATGATGAGTGCGATGACAAACCATTTCCAGTAGCCGAGCCATATAAATAATGTGTCCTTGATCTTGACAAAGCCTTCGGGGGCATGCCGCCGGGACGGTACGGTGGTGTTGATTATTACGCTGTTGTGGAGTGCGGTGTCGTCGAGATTGCGTTGCATGGTTTTAGTCGGGCAAAGCCCGAAGGTTATGGGGTTATTACTTGCCCTTCGGGCAAAGGTTGTGAGGTTATGAGGTTAATCTGCGGGATGTTTTTGCAAATTAGTCGGGCAAAGCTCGATGGTTATGAGGTTAACCTTATAACCTTTGCTCGAATAGCAAGTTACTTTGTGAATAGGACTGTGAGGGTTGCGGCCAGGGAGAGCATTGATGTCCAGAATCCGATGGTGAGATAGTTGTTGCCGTGGGCAGTGCTCTGGTTGGCTTTTACCTGGGTTGGCTCGACATATATCATGTCGTTCTGGCGCACGTAGTAGGCCGGCGAGCCGTAGAGGTCGTCGGTTCTGGTGAAGTCCACACGATAGGGCACCTGTCTGTCACCCTCGGTGCGAAGCACTAATACGTTGGTGCGTTTGCCCGTGAGCTGTAGGTCGCCCGAGATGGAGATGGCTTCGAGAAGATTGAGTTTGTCAGAGGGAAATTCGTGCCGGCCTACGCCCGACTCGCCTATTACGTAGAAGGCCATGTCGGGGAAATGTACGGTGACAATAGGGTCGCGCAGAAGCTGTCCTGCCAGCAGCCGGTATTTTATGAGCTGTGCCACTTCCATGCGCGTGAGGCCTTGCACTTGGAGATTGCCGAGAATGGGGAAGTCGATGTTGCCCTGCGAGTCGACGGTGTAGTAGTTTGACTCCTGGTTGCGGAGGCTTGTGCCGACGAGGTTGATGTTGAACATCTTGGCCAGCTCTTCGTCGCGGCTGTACACGTTGACCGATACATGGTCGCCGGGCTGCAGACGCAGCTCTCCGTCGGGCTGGAGTGTGATTTCGGCCTCGGGCTGCAGGTCTTCAATATATATGATGTCTTTGGCGGGCCCGCATGAGGTCATTATTCCCGATAGAATCAATGCTCCGTATGTGAAGATTCGTCGGAAGGTGTGAAATGTAGTCTTCATGTTATGTGTTGCTTTGCACTGTGTTTCGGTTATGTCGGTGGTGAGGCGTAAGGTGAGGCGCGATGTCATCGCGTCATGCCGCAAGCTACTGTGTAGTGTATTTATGGAAGGTGTGGAGAAGAGAGGGGAGAGGGAGGGGGATAGCTGCCTGTTCAGATTTTCTGAAGGAAGGGGCGTGGTATATAGCCTGTGGCTATCGCACAGAGCCCGTCGATGGTGACCACGAGACGGTGGTCGCCTCTGATGCGGACTATGTGTCCTTCGGAGCCTTTGAACGGACCGTCGATCACTCTCACTCGGTCGCCCGAATGATAGCGAGTCATGTCGTCACCGATATATTCCACTCCCCATTCGCCGCGCGATGTCACGAGCATGAATATGTTCATCTCCCTGTCGGGTATGGCCACTGGGTGTCGACCGGCGGCGGTCATGGCGGTGTATATCATGGCTTTGCCCTCGATGACCGGTCCGAGCGATGCGGCAGCCTCGGGGGTGGCTCGTATGAACATCAGCGACGATATGAGCGGCCGCTCCACGCGCTTCTTTACGCCGCCGCGCTCCACGACCGATACGGTCACCGGTATATATGTGTCATCAACCCGCCCGGCAAGAGTGTCGCGCAGGTCAAAAACCTTGTTGTAGAATACTTTGAGCGCGTACCAGCGGCTCACTGTGCGGGGATGGTTATTGGAAGGTGAATTAACGGTCAGGCACATATCTTTCATTCCCCGTCCCATTGCCCGGGGCGGGGGTCACAGGTCAGTCCGTCTATTTCAAAAGGGGTGTGGGAAAGGTGCTTGTATGTGCAGGTTGTGGGTCTCCCATTCTCTTTGTAACTTCGGATCCAAGCCATGCCTCCGACCCGGCGGCATTTGCGGCTCTGACCTCGGGATGATGAGCAAAGATACAAAAAATGCACCAATATCGGTGCATTTTTCATGATTTTTTAAGTTTTTGGGTCGCGGCCTATATGCTCAGTATGGCGGCAGCTTGTTTGAGCAGGTCAATTTTGGTCCACTGCGACTCATAGTTGAGGCCCTGACGCTCTCGGTCGGCTACCTTGAATCCGCATGTCGGGCTTATGGACAGGCGCGAAGGCTCGACGTAGAGTGAAGCCGTCCTGACAGCCTCGACGATATCGTTGACGCTCTCGAGTCCCGACATGCTGCCGTCGACGAGTCCGAGGATGACACGCTTGCCGTCGGGCAGGGCCTTGAGGGCCTCGGTGTGCTCGGGGCTGTGCAGGTCGAATGGGAGCAGGAAGGAGTCAGCGTCGACACCTGTGAGCATGCGGGTGAGGTGACGCAACTCGCGCTCGTCGCCCCAGCGGGGTATGCGGGTCTCGTCGGCCGCGATGCTGAGGGTGATTTCGAGGTCGGCGGGACGGCCGGCCACGGTGCGGTTGATGAGCTCGAGAAGCTGCTCGGTAATCACGTCGGGGTCCATGCCTCCGAGCAGGAGTCTGCGCTCAAAGTCGGGGTCGCTGAGACGTCCCCACACCGAGCTGTCGAGCTGGATGTGGCGGCATCCGAGGCGGTAAAATTCATCGATGGTGCTGCGGTAGGCATCGACGATGTCGTCGATGAGTGTGGCGGGCGATTCATACACCTTGCCGGGTTCTCCGTTGGTCACGAGCATGATGCGCATATAGAGCTCGCCCGGCGAAGGTATGGTCTGGCGCACGGCGGCACGGCCGGCGGCTATATCCACCATGTGGGTGTATTTCTCAAAAAACGGGTGTCCGGGATTGTAGGCTATGCGTCCGTTGATGCGGAGCAGATCGTGGCGCACTACTTCGTCCTGATGGATGTAGCCGGTGTCGATGCGTTCGCGGCTCATGCCCGAGAGGCCTTCCCAGAAGTCTCGGTCCCAGGCTTTGCGGCGCATCTCGCCGTCGGTGATGATGTGGAGTCCGGCCTCGATTTCGCGGTCGATGAGCCGGTCGATCACGCGGTCTTCTACGGCATGAAGCTCGTCGGGCGTGATGACGCCCTGACACTTCTGCTCTATGGCCTGTTCAAGCTCCTCGGGTGGGAGAAAACTGCCTACGATTTCTACGCGTGGCGATTGGTTGTTGGTGTGTGTCATGATATTATGATGTTGTAACACTCTATTGTCTGCCGGGCGCAAAATTACTGAAAATGGGCGGGATAGGGGGGATATGAATGTTAAAGTTCCTTAATTGAGCTTGGCAGTAAAACTGTCATCCAAGTCGGAATGTATTGAAAGTCATGGTGATGGCGTCGAAGGTGAGCAGCCGGTCGGTGAGGAGGTCGCCGGTGTGGGCCAGCCACTTTATGGCCTCGGTGGCCTGGAGACATCCGATGACGCCCACCACGGTGTTCATCACGCCGTCGACCGCACACGGGATGTCGCCCCCTTCGCTCGGCTCCGAACCGAAGATGTCGCGATAGGAGGCGGTGCCCGGAGTGTGGGTAAACACCTGACCCTCAAAGCGGCGTACGGCCCCGAACACGTAGCTCTTGCCGGTCGTTGCACAGGTGTCGTTGATGAGCAGGCGGGTGTCGAGATTGTCGGTGCAGTCGATCACGAGATCATAGCGGTCTATGATGTCGCGGGCATTGCCGAGGGTGAGGCTGTCGGTGAGGGGCTCGACGGTCACCGTCGGGTTGATGCGGGTCATGGCATCGCGCGCCGAGAGTGCTTTGTGACGTCCGAGGTCGGGGGTACCGTGGATAATCTGACGCTGCAGATTGCTCAGACTCACAGTGTCGGGGTCGAGCACGGCTATATGGCCCACTCCTGCGGCGGCCAGATAGAGGGCTACGGGCGAGCCGAGGCCGCCGGCTCCGACTATCAGCACCCGTCCCTGCGCTATGCGCTGCTGTCCGGGCAGGTCTATCTCGCAGAGCGAGAGGTGGCCGCGGTAACGCTTACGGTCGTCAGAAGTCATATCCGCACTCTTTTATCATGGTTTTGTCCTGCTCTATCTGCGCTCCTATGGTAGTGAGAAGATCACCCATTATGGCACCGTTGACACCTATGCGCAGTGCTTCGCGCTGGGCATAGGGCGAGATGCGCGCGCGGCCTCCGGCGAAGCGTATGATCACGCGCGGATGCACCAGACGAAATATCGCCACAGTGTCGAGTATCTCGGTGTCGGTGAGCGGCGGCATGTGTTCGAGCGGTGTGCCAGGGATGGGCTGGAGCACGTTGAGTGGGATGCTCACGGGGTTGACTTCGCGCAACTCGAGGGCAAACTCCACTCGCTGTCTCATGGTCTCGCCCATGCCTATGATGCCGCCCGAGCATATCTCCATGCCGGCCCGGCGGGCCCGGGCGATGGCGGTGAGTTTCTCTTCGCGGCTGTGGGTGGAGCACAGCGAGGGAAAGAAATTTGCGGCTGTCTCGAGGTTGCAATGATAGCGTTTTACGCCGGCCTGTGCCAGTCGCTCCATGGCTTCGTCGTCGAGCAGGCCCATCGAGGCACACAGATATATATCGGTGTCACGGCTGAGCTGACGGTAGTAGGAGCAGATGGTGTCGAGAGCTTCGCCTTTGACTGTGCGTCCGCTGGTCACGAGCGAAAACCGTCCGATGCCGGCGCGCTGATTGTAGGCGGCCATGTCCATACACACTTCGCGCTCCACGAGGGGATAGCTGTTGATGGTGGTGCTGAAGTGGGCCGACTGGGCACACCATTTGCAGTCCTCGGGGCAGCGGCCGGAACGCGCGTTGATGATGGAGCAGGAGTCAAATTTGCGCGGGCCGAAATGTCGTGTGATTTCGGCTGCCGTGTCATACAGCTTTTTGCGGCTGCTGTCGGTAATATTGACGAGCTCCAGGGCTTCATCGGCTGTCAGGCTCCCACCTGACAATATTCTGTCTCTATACATATTACTTGCTCTTCGAGCAAAGGTTATAAGGTTATAAGGTTATAAGGTTATAAGGTTATAAGGTTATAAGGTTATGAGGTTATTACTTGCCCTTCGGGCAAGGGTTATTGCCTGGCCTATGGGCAAAGTTATAGGATTATAATGTAAATTATAACGGTGTCCCTGCCCGGCCTATTAGCCTCATTGGGCCCATTCGCCCCATTTGGCTCAAAATTACTCCGCAGGTTAACCTTATAACCTCATAACCTTATAACCTTTGGCCGAAGGCCAAGTAAACAACCTTGCAAAAGTAGTTTTTTTTGATGTTTATTCAAACTGTTGCGCGACATTATCGCACCTTTTGTGGCTTCCGGCGGCGTTAACTTTGCATCCACAACACCCAATCATCCCCCGCACCATCAACAACCCTCATTTTATCACTTGATTTATGAAACTAAAAATGTCACGACAGGAGTTCCTGTCACGCTGGCGAGCGTTGCGCGGATATGCTCCGCTGCGTAACGATGTGTCGCTCAGCCGTTCTGACGGACTCGATTTTGACGCCCGTCTCGAGGCTGAGATGGACGGCTGGTATCGTCGCCTTGTGCTCGAGGGCGATGAGCCGCTGCTCGCTCCCGAAGAACTGGCCGCCGACGTGAGCCTTTCAGCTCCGGCCGACGGATGTGTCACTCTCACGCTTCCTCCCTACGCCGCGAGAGTGACCGGCGTCAGGCTTTCGGGCTGGCGACGCGCGGCCACCATTGTCACCGACCCCGAGTGCAATATGGCTTTGCGTCAGCTCCATCCCTACACCCGGGCCTGTGAGGCCAATCCTGTGGCCATAGTGTATCCCGACGGTGAGATGGCTCTCTACCCGGCCTGTGAGTCAGACCGTCTGGTGTCGCTGCGCTGCGCCATGATGCGCGACAACGAGTATGCATTTGACTCGGCTGCCCTCGCTCTGATTGACAATGTAATGAGCTGTTAAAAACATCCTCTTAACCGCAATAGCCATGACTACTGTATTCACCCGTGCCCGCGAGGCCTGGGAGGCGTGTGCCGACATCCGCACCATGCGCCGCCGGCTCAAGGGCTACACCTACGGCCGCCAGTGGGCCGACAAATGTATCGACCGCAACGGCATGACCACTACCGACGAGGAGTATGCCCGCCGGTGTGGCCGCCGTCCGGTCACCAACAATCTCATCCGCTCGCTGGTCAAGAGCGTGGTGGGCCGTTTCCGCCAGAGCCTGATAGCCGGGCGCGACTCCGACCCCGATTCGCCCGTCAGCCGCCTGACCCGGGCCAACCGTCTCGAAGAGCTCGATGCCCGCGCCCTCGAGGAGTTTCTGATTTCGGGCTGCGCTATCCAGAAGGTGTCGTACGAACGACGTTTTGAGGGAGCGCAGGTGTGGGTCGACAATGTCAACCCCGACCGCTTCTTCTGCAACCGCTATCTCGACCCCCGCGGCTCCGACATACGTCTCATCGGCATGCTCCATGAGATGTCGCTCGCCGAGATGAAGATGCGTTTCGGCCACTCCAGCCGCCGGCGAGTGAGAGACATCATGCAGATCTACAGCCGGGCTGTGGCCTCGCGCCCCGACATAGCCCGCGTGGCGGCCTCGCTCGGGACAGGCGGCTCGGAAGTGTCGTTTGCCACATCGTCCGACCCTCAGCTTTGCCGGGTGGTGGAAGTGTGGACTTTTGACAGTGACAGCCGCACGGGAGGGGCCTGGCATGGACGCTATTTCGCTCCCGACGGCACACTCATCGACGAGACAGTCTCGCCTTATGTCCACGGTTCTCACCCGTTTGTGGTCAACCTCTATCCGCTCACCGACGGCGAGGTGCATCCGTTTATCGAGGATGTAGTCGACCAGCAGAAGCATATCAACCAGCTCATATCGGTCATTGACCAGATATTGGCCCACAGTGCCAAGGGCGCGCTGCTCTTTCCCCACGATGCGCTCATGCCCGGCATAAGTCTCGAGAATGTGATAGACTTCTGGTCACGCCCCGGCGCGGTGATACCCGTCAACCCCAAAGCCTCGCATATGCCCGTCGAGATTACCGCTCCGGGCCACAGTGAGGGGGCCTCGCGGCTACTTGACATAGAGATGAAGATGTTTCAGCAGATTTCGGGCGTGTCGACGGCTCTGCAAGGGCAGAATATCGGCGGAAACATGTCGGCTTCGCTCTATGAGTCGCAGGCGCATAACTCGGCTATAGCTCTCCTCGATATCTTCGAGACGTTCAATTCGTTCAGGGCTGCCCGCGACGAGAAAGCGTTTGCCACGGTCGATTAACAAATTTTTACGTGCATGTGTCGTTGGTTTGCCCATGTGGTGTGGTAAATTTGCCAACGATAATTGTGCCCATACCTAATATTATTATTCCATCCTATTATGCTAACACTGATTGAGACCCGCAACCGTCATTTTATCGAGTCATGCCGCCGCATCATGCGCAGCCTCCCTTCCGGCGAGGAAATCAACCTCATGCGTGTGGCCATGGCGGCGGCCAAGTCGCCCGCACCACATTATTATTGTACGTTTACCTATGCCCTGCGCATGCTCAGAGTGTTGCGTCACGGTCGCATCAGGCTGAAGCGTGACCGCCGTCTCGACATGTGGGAAGAGCTTGACGCCAAGTGTTCGCGCTACATGGAGCGTCACGGATGCCGACTGCCCGAAGCCCTGTGTAATGTGCTCGCCTCCGAGAGTGCCTCGGAGTTTTTTATCGCTCCTACCACAGCCCTGCGGCTCGTGCAGCGTCTGAGAGCCGCAGGAAGGGAGAAAATGTGTCATAATCTTTAAAAAACAACGTCAGCCATGAATTATCACTTGTCAGCCAACATCATCGTCAACACACTCCATGCCATGGCCGCCCTCCAGTCGATAGCTTCGGGCACCGAGCACAAGGCACTGCTCGCGCCCCTGCTGTGTGGCGGCCGCGGCGGGATGATTGCCGAAATCATCCGCAACGCTTTTGTCGAGGTGGTCATGAAGCTCGGCCCGCTGGTATCGGACGTGAACATCGGCGACGAGACCTCAGGAACCGAAGACTTTATGATGTCAGTCGAACTGATTACGCCGGCCGGATTCACCACCTCGCGCCACACTGTGATACGCCGCGCACTGGAGCAGGCCGTAGCCCTTACGGCACTTCATCACTGGTGTCAGGCCTCGATGGTCCAAAGCACCTCCAGCGACGTAGCCGCCTCGCTTGCAGCAAGTTTTGCAGCCACCGCCGCCGAATGGTACACCACCCTCACCACCGCTCTCAACCCCGTATACCCGTGCTTCACACGAAACTTGCCCTACGGGCAAAGGTTATGAGTTTATAGTTGCTCTTCAACTAAAGGTTATAAAGTTAATATCATGTGCCCATGCTGTCCGCCCCATTAGCCCCCCAAATTACCCCTCAGGCTAACCTTATAGCCTCATAACCTTTGGCCGCAGGCCAAGTCTGATATTGCTTAGGTTAAATAAAATAAGTACCTTTGCAGCCTTATGGAAGACAAGAACGGAATAGCAGTATATTGTGCCTCGTCATCGAGTGTGCCGGAGAAATATCTCGAGGCCGCGCGTGAGATGGGGCGTCTCATAGCCCGAGGCGGCTACACGCTTGTCAACGGCGGAGGAGCCCGCGGGCTCATGGCCGCGGCAATCGAAGGTGCACACTCGGCCGGAGGACACATCATCGGCGTGCTACCCCACTTCATGATAGAGCGCGGATGGGCCCACGAAAAACTCACAGAATGTATCGACACACCTTCCATGCACGTGCGCAAGCACACCATGGCCTCGCTCTCATGTGCCGCCGTAGCACTCCCCGGAGGCATAGGCACACTCGACGAGCTGTGTGAGATGATGACCTGGCATCAGCTCAAACTCTTCAGCGGGCCGGTCGTTATAGTAAATGTCGACGGATTTTTCGACCCGCTGCTCGAAATGTTTGCCCGCATGCAGGAGCAGCACTTCATGCGCGACGGCCGCATCCCCGCCATAGTGGCCGCCACCCCCGCCGAGGCCATCGGAGTGATTGACAGCTATTGCCGCCAATCATAGACAGGCATCATCTTGAGATGAATTGAAAAAGCAATGCCGCAGCATAGCCTTCGTCATCGGGCAAAATAAATTGTCAATTAATTACTAATTGCTAATTACTAATTACTAATTGAACTCAGATACACTCTTATGGCATCCGGCCGACGTGTCGCTGCGCGAAGACGGCCCGGTGTTACAGTCAGAGCTGCAGGGCATGACACTCGGAGTCGTGCCCTATACACGCGGACTTCCCCCCCTGGAGCGTAAAGGACTGCCAGGTTACGACTCGGGTGTCCTGTGTCTGCTCATAGGCATGTTTCTGTTGCTGGCCTCCAACTTTCGCCATTATTCGACGTTTTTCAAAAACTTTCTCGGCGACCTGCTAAGTGTCAGACGTCGCGAGAAGACCTTCGGAGTGCGCACCTTCAGCGAGACGGGCGTGCAAGCCTCAATCGTGCTCATCGCATGCTTCTGTGAAGGCATCATCATCAACTCGGCCTTTGTCGAGCGGCCCGTCATCGGCCCCGTATCGGGCGAATTTTTTGTTATCGGCGCACTCACACTCATGGCCTTGCTCTACTATCTCTGGCAGCTCGCAGCCTACGGAGTGGTCGGCTCGATATTCACCGACAGAGTGTCGGCCCGCATGTGGATGAAAGGTTTCAACGCCTCGCAGTCGTTGCTGTCAATGCTCATCGTCGTGCCGGCCGTAGTGGTGCTTTTCAACCCATCGGCGTCACATATAGTGATTATTTTAGGCATGATAGCCTATTTTGTGGCACGATTTGCATTTATATGTAAAGGTTTTAGGCTTTTTTACGACAATTTTGGCTCGTTGCTTTATTTTATTTTGTACCTTTGCAGTCTCGAAATCGTACCCCTCGTTTTGTTATACCGAGCAGTACTGTTCATACACAACTTGCTGCTACAAACTTAAGAAAATACGTCGTGAATGTAAAGAAAATTCTGGTCTCACAGCCGCGCCCTGAGTCGGGAAAATCGCCTTACTATGACATTGCTGACCGATATGGTGTCGAGGTAGTGTTGCGCCCGTTTATAAAAGTGGAAGGTTTGACTTCAAAAGAATTTCGTCAGGCCAAGATCTCAATCCCTGAGTTTACTGCCATTATCTTCACCGCCCGCACGGCTATCGACCATTTCTTCCGTATATGTGAGGAAATGCGCATCACGATTCCCGAGACGATGAAGTATTTCTGCACCACCGAGTCAATCGCGCTCTATCTGCAGAAATATATCGTGTATCGCAAACGCAAGATTTTCCATGGCGACAACGGTAAGCTCGACAGCCTGCTCCCCGCGCTCATAAAGCACAAGAAGGAAAACTTCCTCTGGGTCGTGTCGGACGTCCATAAGGAGGATTCGGGTCTGCTCGACAAGAGCGGTATCAACTACACCAAAGCTGTGATGTATCGCACCGTCAGCAACGATTTCGGCCCCGACGAGCCCTTTGACTACGACATGCTTGTGTTCTTCTCGCCCGCCGGCATACAGTCGCTACTCAAAAACTTCCCCGAGTTCAAGCAGGGCGACATCAAGATTGCATGTTTCGGTCCCACCACCGCCCAGGCCGCCCGCGACGCCGGTCTGCGCCTCGACATCGAGGCTCCCTCGCCCGGTAACCCCTCGATGACCGGCGCGCTCGAGAATTATCTCAAGACTTCGACTGCGGCTTCCTGATCACCTGTTAAAGATGAAAGGACTCCGACTATATAAGATAGAAAAACTATGCAGCGAGACGGCCATAAGCCGTCTCTTTGCGCGTAGTGACCGTGAGGTGCGCACAGCTCTCGTCTATCCTCTGAGGCTTGCCTGGAGGATAGACGGTGTGCGCGAGGTTAAGGTGCCGCGGTTTCTGGTGTCGGTGCCCAAGAAGAGGATTCGTCACGCCGTCGACCGTGTGACAATGCGTCGGCGCATACGCGAGGCCTACCGCCTCAACCGCGATATTGTCCCGCGCGACATTTCGGCCGACATCGCTTTTATATATGTGGCTGACAAGCTCCTCCCTTATTCACGCATCGAGACCTCAATGAGGCGGCTGCTGGCGTCACTGGCCGAAAAAGCCGCCGACGGCCAATCATGATAATTCTCCCTTGATTCGTTACTCTGACTTGTTATTGAAAAGACTCCTCATCCTGCCCATACGCTTCTATCAGCTATGCCTGTCGCCTATGTTTCCGGCAGCGTGCCGCTACACTCCGACGTGTAGCCAGTATGCCATCGAGGCTATCATGCGCCACGGCGCGTTGCGCGGCTCATGGCTCGCTCTGAAGCGCATAGCCCGTTGCCATCCCTGGGGCGGCTCTGGCTACGACCCTGTACCTTAGTTATTTGTCCTGAGGGCAAAGGTTGTGAGGTTATGAGGTTAACCTTCGGGCAAGGGCTTTTACATACACACTCATGCTATGATAATCGACAGCCATACACATGATTCACGTCCGGGCGCGGTGGTCAATATCGACCCTGTGTCGATGCCACTGCGTGACATTGTGCTGGCCGACGACCGATACTATACAGTGGGTATACATCCCTGGAATGCCGGATGTTACACCCCGGGCGATGTGGCGCGTATGCGCCGGCTTGCCGCCCGCCCTCAGGTGGTGGCCATAGGCGAGACTGGGCTCGACTCGGTGCATGTGTCGTATGAATGGGTGCCCAAGGGCAAGTCGATGGAGATAGTTCAGGCTGTACCCGACCTTCATAAGCAGATCGAACTGCTCAATATACATATCGAACTTAGCGAGACGCTTGGCAAGCCGCTCCTGCTTCACATCGTGAAGCGTTTTCCCGAGATTATGAAGATGCGCATCAAGCTCAAGCCCCGCATGCCGTGGATTATACACGGTTTTCGAGGCAAACCCGGTCTAGCCAAAGACCTTCTGCGGTGGGGATTCTATCTGAGCTATGGCGAGAAATTCAATCCGGAATCGGTCCTCGCCACCCCTCCCGGGCGCATGCTTGCCGAGACCGACGAGTCGCGTGTGCCGTTTGACGAGATACTCGCCTCGCTTCCGGTCACTCCGGCCGTGTCGCTGCCTCACCTTCTCCTGCCGCCCGCGCATTGCGCTGAAGCCCCGCAAGTTTAGCGCGCTTGATGGCCGAATGGGTGAATATGCGTGAAAATTCGCTCTGCTCCATCCCCAGTATATCCTCCCGTGTGAGGCCGATTACCGAAGGCCACGGACGAAAATTGTCAATCTCCGTGGCCATTGCACATGAGTTGTGGGGACACACCTCCTGGCATATGTCGCATCCGTATATTCTGTCGCCCAGACGGGGCATTATGGCCTCGTCATCCTCATGATATTTTTTTTCTATCGACAGGTAGCTCATACACCTGCGGGCATCCATGCCTCCGTGTCCGTCGAGCGCGTGGCCCGGACAAGCCTTCACGCAACGCATGCAGCCGAGACAGTCGCGTGTGTCGGGCTCGTCGGGTTCGAGCTCGAGTGTTGTAATAATTTCGCCGAGCACACACCATGAGCCCGCTCCGGGCACTATGAGCTGATTGTTGATGCCGAGAAAACCCACTCCGGCCTTTACGGCCCAATAGCGTTCGCGCAGTGGAGCCGTGTCGACCGTCACGCGACATTGCGCACCCGTGACGGCGGTGATGGCCTCGGCCACCCGCCCGAGCCGCTCCCTCACCTCCTCGTGATAGTCGCGTCCTACGGCATATCGCGCCCATTTCAGCGGCTGCGACATTTCCGGCTCTCCGCAATAATAATTGAATGCCGCCACAATCATCGACCGCGCCCCCTCTAGCAGTAGCCTCGGGTCGTGACGCACCTCGGCATATTTTTCGAGATAACCCATCTCGCCGTGTCGCCCCTCGGCCAGCCACTCCCGGTAAAGCTCCTCGGCATGGCTGTCGACAGGTCCGAGGGTGACCACCCCGGCCCTGACCGCTCCGGCCTCGATGACGAGCCTCCTTATGTCAGGCATAGGATTCATTCTTAAGATTACATCGGCAGAGTCTCAAACTCATATCCCTGCTCCTTGAGCCACTTGATGGCCCGGGGCAGAGCATAGCGCATATTCTTATGAGCCTTGATAGAGTCATGAAACACTATGATGCTGCCGTTGCGCGCATAACGTTTCACATTCTCCAACACCCTCTCCCCGTCGATACGTTTGGAGTAATCGCGTGTCACGAGGTCATACATCACCACATTATAGTGACGCTTGATCAACCGCGCCTGTCCCGGCCATATGATGCCGTGGGGCGGACGGAAAAGCGACGACTGTATCAGTTCGGAAGCCTCGGTGATATCGCGGAAATATCGGGCGTTGCTCTCCTTGAGACCCTGGAGATGATGCATGGTATGGTTGCCATAGGAATGGCCGCGGCGGCGCACCTCCTCCAGTAGTTCGGGGTGGCGGCGCACATTGTCTCCGACCATAAAAAATGTAGCCTTGACCCCCTCTTTGTCGAGCAGGTCAAGCACCCACGGAGTCTCCTCAGGCACAGGGCCGTCATCAAAAGTCAGGTACACAAGTTTGCGTCCGTGTCTTTTGAGCCGCCACCATGCCTCCGTGAAAAGCAGTCGGTAAAATATAGGGGGCTGTTCAATCCACATATTAACTTGCCCTGCGGGCAAAGGTTATAAGGTTATGGGGTTATGAGGTTAACCTTCGGGTGAGGGTTATTATTTGCCCGAAGGGCAAAAGATTATAATGTAAAGTATACGGTGTTCCTGCCCGGGACCCATTAGCCTCATTGGGCCCATTAGCCCCATTTGGCTCAAAATTACCCCGCAGGCTAACCTCATAACCTTCGGGCTTTGCCCGACTACTCCTCGTCGTATTTCTGGAAGAGGAAATCGTTGTAAGGGAATCTTGTCAGGTGAATCTCCTTGGCACGCTCATAGAGCATCTGCTTGAGTTCATCGATATTCTTGCCCGTCTTAGCCGAGATAAACACACAGTCATGGGGCAGGCGCGCCATCCACATCTGGCGGAGCTCCTCGAGAGGAATATTCTCGCGCATGCGCGGAGTCAGATCATTCTCATCCTTCTCCACATGGGTGAAAGCATCGATTTTGTTAAACACCATTATCATAGGTTTGTCGGCACCGTCACACACCTCGCGCAACGTCTTGTCGACCACCTCGATCTGCTCCTCGAAATGAGGATGAGAGATGTCGACCACATGCACCAGCAGGTCGGCCTCGCGCACCTCGTCGAGAGTCGACTTGAACGAGTCGACAAGATGAGTGGGCAGCTTGCGTATGAAGCCTACGGTGTCGGTGAGCAGAAACGGCAGATTGTCGATAATGACCTTGCGCACCGTAGTGTCGAGCGTGGCGAAAAGTTTGTTTTCGGCAAACACCTCGCTCTTGCTCAGCACATTCATCAGAGTCGACTTGCCGGCGTTGGTATAGCCCACAAGAGCCACGCGCGTGAGCTTGCCGCGGTTTTTGCGCTGCACGGCCTTCTGCTTGTCGATGGAACGCAGCTCCTCCTTCAGCAGCGATATTTTCGACAGGATTATACGGCGGTCGGTCTCGATCTGCGTCTCGCCCGGGCCGCGCATGCCTATACCGCCGCGCTGGCGTTCGAGGTGAGTCCACATGCGCGTAAGTCGCGGCAACAGATACTGATACTGGGCCAGCTCGACTTGCGTCTTGGCGTTGGCCGTACGCGCACGCTTGGCAAAGATGTCGAGGATAAGACTGGTGCGGTCAAGTATCTTCACCTTGAGTTCACGCTCGATATTCACCACTTGCTTTGACGACAGGTCATCGTCAAAGATAGCCATTCCTATGTCATTGTCCTCGATATAGGCGCGTATCTCCTCGAGTTTGCCCTTGCCCACATAGGTGCGCGGGTTGGGATACTCAAGTTTCTGAAGAAATGTCTTTACGGTCACAGCCCCGGCCGTGTCGGCCAGAAAAGCCAGTTCGTCGAGATATTCACGCGCCTTGGCTTCGTTCTGCTGGTTGCTGATGAGTCCCACGAGCACTGCGCGCTCGGTGACTTCCTCGGTGAGTATATGGTCAATCATCTGAGATTCTGAGTGTTTTTAATGTCGGCTCGGGGGTGTGACGCATATGTATTGCCGGGGTCGGAGAGAGCGGACGCAGGGAGTGACGGCCGACCATGTCAGCGCGAGAGCCCTTCGGCCTTGGCCTTTTTGATGCGTTTGTTAAGCCAGAAGTGAAATGTCACCCACATGATAACGTCGAGCACGACGATTATGTTGATGTTCATTATCCGGCTCAGCCCGAGGTTAAAGAGGGTAAAAAGTGTGGATATTGTTATGATGGTCACCATGGCCGTGCGGGGTTTCATGCCCGCGGCCAGAAATTTGTGGTGGATATGGTTCTTGTCGGGGAGGAAAGGGGAGCAATGGTTGCGTATGCGCACCATATAGACTCTCACCACGTCAAAGCTCGGGATGATGAGCGGAGAGAAAGCCAGCACTGCCGGCTGAAACTCGAGCGCGGGGTCAAAGTCATGGGTAAACAGCTTGATGCCCAGGATGCTGAGCAGAAGACCGATGGTCAATGAGCCTGTGTCGCCCATAAATATCTTGGAGTGTTTCTTGACGTCGCCAAAAACGTTGTAGTAGAAGAACGGAAACAACACACCAAGCGTGGCAAACGAGATGATGGCATAGGCATACTCGCCGATTAGCAGAAACGACACGCCATAGATGCCGCAGGCTATCGAACTGAGACCCGAGGCCAGACCGTCGATGCCGTCGATGAGGTTGATGGCATTGATGATAAACACTATCACTACCGCAGTGAATGGGATGCCAAACCATGGCGACACGCTCTGCACACCAAAGATGCCCGCAAACGACGTAAACCAGCACCCGGCCGTGATGAGAAGCGACGCACACACTATCTGCACCACAAACTTTGCCCTGTACTTGATGCCTATCAGGTCATCGGCTATGCCGATAAGATAGAGCAACATCAGACTGCAGAATGTCGCTATCATCAGCAGACCGTTGTTGTAGAAAGCCGAGGGGAAAGCATAATTCTCAAGCATGATGTTGCCTCCGAGCACCAGAGCCATCGTGAGCAGTATCACAGGCTCGAAAGCAATGCCTCCGAGACGGGGAATGAGTCCTTTATGGATTTTACGTTCATCCACTTCGTCAAACAGGTTGCGCCTGTAAGCTATCAACAGTATCTGAGGAATCAATACGCCCGCAAACAGGACGCATAAAGCAAAAACTATTAAAGAATTTATTATCCAGTATGTCATGACTAAGTTATGGATTCAGAAAAATGTAGTTCTATGTCTGTTGTTAAACTTTATTTGTACTGCGTTAGCTGTGCTATCATAGGTTAGGCTAAAATGTTTAAATTTCCGCAAATTTAGGCAAAATATGTTGCCTGTCCAAAAATATGTCCAACTAATTTAATACGGCATCTTTATTAAATAATGTTAAATAAAAAGCCTACCCATGAATCTTCATATGAAATGAAACCGAAGGATGCAGAAAAGTGTTAAATTTGCGGTAACAAATATCATTCACCTAAAATAAATTTAACTATGTTAAATCCCAAGATTCAGGACGCACTCAACGAGCAGATCAACGCCGAACTATATAGCGCATATCTCTACCTCTCGATGGCCCACTATTTTGAAGCCGAAGGTCTGCCCGGCTTCTCCAACTGGTTTAAAATCCAGTTTAAGGAAGAGCAGGACCACGCCACCATCTTTATGAACTACATCAACCAGCGCGGCGGCCGCGTGCTTCTCAAAGCCATCGACGCCGTGCCCACCCAATGGGCCTCACCCATGGACGTCTTCACAGCCACCCTCGAGCATGAGCAGAAAGTGACCGCCCTCATCAACGGCCTCTACGCCCTCGCCTTAGAAGAGAACGACTACGCCACCCGCGACCGTCTCAACTGGTTCATCACCGAGCAGGTCGAGGAAGAAGACAACTGCCGTGCCCTCATCGACAAGCTCCGTCTCATCGGTGACAACGGCATGGGCCTCTACATGCTCAACACCGAGCTCGCCGCCCGCTCCTACACCACCCCCTCCCCTCTCAGCGCGGAGTAAGAGGACATTTGTTATTAAATATCCTCTGAGATTATCTGAAGATACATAAACAGGCAATCCCCAAAAGTGACAACATCAGTTGTCACTTTTGGGGATTGCCTGTTTAATGCTGATAATCAGTGGCGGGGAGATTCGAGTTCGTTGATGGCGTAGGCGGCCCAGATTAAGCTGGAGGCGGGGAGGGTGGCGAGGTGTTTGCGGGCGAAGGCGGTCACTTTGCGGGTCTGCTCGGGGGTGGCGGGGGTGAAGATGGCGTTGAGCTGTGAGAGGAGCTGGCCGCGTTCGTCGTCGGTGAGCCGGGTGTAGTTTTTGTCGCAATACTTGATGTAGGCGTCGGTGTCCATGGTGGCGCGGGCTTCGGCAAACCGGAGCTGTGTCTCGTAGGCTGAGGCGTAGCCGAGCTCTTGGGAGCGTTGCTTGAAGTCTTCAAACTGACGGCGTGTGGTGTCATCGGTGACAGCGTTGGTGGTGAAGTAGCGTGAGGCTTCGCGCTGGTGTTGGGTTTTGATGTTTTCGGCTATGGCGTCGGTGTATGTCGTGTCAAAGCGGTCGCGGTTGTCAATCATGAATTGTATGCGCGGGGAGTTGTAGCCTGTGGTGTAGGTGTCGTAGAGAAACTGATTGTCAGGTGAGAGCCGTTGTGTGTCGGTGAGGGTGTCGAAGTATTCGTCGATGATTTTTCCGGCTTGTGTCATGGCTGCCATGTAGTCGCGCGAGGAGTCGACGATGTTGATGGCGTAGGCGCGCACAAGTTCGGGGGTGCGTTCGCCGGCGGCGTAGCGTTGTTTGATGCGTTCTGGGGTGAGGTCGGGGTTTTTGCACATTTCGACGGCTGTGATAAATTCCTGGCCGTCTTTCATGCCGGCGAATGAGCCGAGCTGGTTGCCGTCGGCGTCAAAGACCATGAGGGTGGGGTAGGCCTTGATGCCTACGGTCTTGGCGAGGTCGGCTCCTTCGGCTTCGGCGTCGAGCTTGAGGCTTACGAAGCTTGCGTTGAGGTAGTCGCCGATTTCTTTTTTGGGGAATACGGTGGCTGACATGCGTTTGCATGGGCCGCACCATTGGGTGTAGAAGTCGACAAAGATGAGCTTGCCTTCGGTTTTGGCGGCTTCTTTGGCTTGGTCGAAGGTGATGTGACGGAAGTCGGTCTGTGCTGCGGCCGGAAGGGTGGCTGCGAGCAGGGTGGCGAGAATGATTTTTTTCATAATAGGGAGTTGTTAACTGGCTTAGTGTAGGATGGGACGGGCTTAATAACAAATGTTAGAGGGCGTTTCATGACAAATGTTAAGCCAAAGCAGGTGTGTTTTCATTTAACTTGTTCATAATCATCGGTCACATGGCATACAGCTATGCTCCCTCTTCCCATGACGAAACACGGCTCATGACAATGGACTTTGGCTTTAACATTTGTTATTAAGTATCCTCTTAGATGTTTTGGGTGAGAGTGGGGTTAAAGTTGGTGGCGTTCATGGGGAAGGGGTAGATCCAGAGGGGTGAGCCGGGACGTATGGTGTGGTCGCCGAGGTCGTCGATGTGGTGGATGATGTCGGTGGCGTAGCCGGGCTCGGAGTTGCGCCGTTTGCAGTCGAGATAGTTTTCAATCGAGAGGATGCATTCTACGGTCTTGGCTTTGGTCAGGAGGGCCATTGCGTCTTTCTCGGAGGTGACAGTGCCTTTGAAGGGGGTGTAGTATTGGGGATGGATGCGGTATTTGCGTACTTTGTCTACCTGGTCGAGTCCGTCGTCGATGTGACCTGTGCGGATGAGTGATTCGGCCAGGACGTAGTACATCTGCTCGGCGCGTATGCCCCATACGTTGAAGCGGGGTGCGCCCTGGGGGCTGTAGATCATGCTGCCTTTGGTGCCTACGAGTACATCATCATAGCTTTCCCAGTCGTCGTCGCGGGAGTAGTAGCGCACGTAGTCGCCCTGCTCGTAGAGTGATATGAACTCGGGTGTGAGGGTTTTCCATGCTATTTCCGACTGGTTGGTGATGAAGTTGGAGAGGATGAACATGTAGTGGTGAGGTGCGTCAAAGGTGGATTCCCATGTGCCTTTGCTGACGATTGTGGAGCGGTCTTCGATAGTGGGGTTGACGGCTATGGCTTTGCGGGCATAATCGGCGGCTTCGTCGTAGCGTTTCATCTGGAAGAGCACGCGGGCGCGGACGGCATAGCCAAAGTCGGCCTCGAAGCGGAAGGGGTCGTTGACGGGGGCCGGGTCGAGACATGCTATGAGGTCGTCGGTGCAGTCGGCAAGGATGCGGTCGTAGACTTCAGCAACGGTGAGTTTGGTCTTCTGTGCTCCAAAGTTGATGTTGTCGACATAGGCTATGCCGCCTGTCGATGCTGCGGTGGCCGGGTCGTACTGTGCGGCCCAGAGATTGACGGCTATGAAGTGAAACCATGCGCGGAGTATGCGTGCCTGTGCGATGAAGCGGTTTTTCTTGTAGCTGTCACCCTCGGCATCAGCCATTTTTTCGGCCACGATGTTGCAGTGCATGATGTTTTCGTAGATTTCGCTGTAGCGGTTGTCGTTCTCGCATAGGGCCACGCGGTCGACGCTCTCGTCGCCGAAGATGAAGGCGTAGTCGACGGTGTTTTTCACGGCAAACACTTCGGCGGGTGTCTTGTAGTAGGCGAATATGTTGCCGGTGAGCATCTCGTGGTTGAAGTCTGAGTCAAACACGCGCCACTCGCGGTTGAGGACGGCCCCGAGGTCGTCGACGGTGTTGAGAGTGGAGAATCCGCGGGGTGTGATGTCGAGCTTGTCGTCACACGAGGTGAGGACGGCGAGGAGAGTCAGGAGGAGTAGGGTGATATATGATTTTTTCATTTTGATACGGCTTTAGAGGTTGAGGAATAGACTCATGGTGTAGGTCGACGGGGTCTTGACGGGTAGTCCGCCCATGCGCGTGGCTTCGGGGTCCCAACTGCGGCCGTTGCGGGCCCATGTCGCCACGTTGTCGACCTGGAAGCGGAGACGCAGGTCGCTGAGGCCGAGACGGCGTATGAGTTTGCGCTCAAACTCATAGGAGAGTGTGATGGAGCGGAGCTTGAGATAGTCGGCGCGCGAGTAGTTGCGATAGTCGGCCGCGCCGATGGACATGGTGCGCGAGTCGTAATATTTTGTGAGGTATCCGTTGGGCACCGCGCTTTCCACACCGTTCCAGAAGTCGAGGGCCGAGGTCACGACGGCATCGTTGAGGGTGTTCCACACGCGGGGGTCGGTGTTCATGTAGTGGCCTCCGTAGAAGTGCATCATGGCCGAGAGGGTGAAGCCCTGATAACGTATCTCGGGGATGAGTCCTCCGGTCCATACGGGAGTGGAGGTGCCGAGATACACGCAGTCGTCGATGGTGAAATCGGCCGAGCTGAGCGAGGTGTTGTGAATCTCGCCGTTGTGGTCGCGCCAGGTGCCGTAGGTGATGCCTTTGTCGTCGGTCACGAAGCCTGCATAGTCGATGCCGGTGACGGTGTTGAGGGGATAGCCCTGCTTGAGAGTCATGGAGCGGAACTCGGAGCCTGTGCGGGGGTGGTAGTAGACTTTCTTGACCTTATTGTGGTTGTAGCCGAAAGTCACGCCCAGGTCAATGCCCACCTGCTTGCGCGAATTGGAGGGGAGTATGCGTCCGTTGAGCTGAAACTCTACACCGGTGTTGAGCATCTCGCCGGCGTTGAGTATCATGTCATCCTTGCCGGTGGTGACGTCGAGGGCCACGTCGGTGAGGATGTCGGTGCCGTATTTGCGGTAAGCGTCGATAGAGCCGTTGAGGCGGTAGCCGAGGAGTGCGAAGTCAAGACCCCAGTTCCATGTCGAGGTCTTCTCCCAGCGGAGCTGGTCGTTGGGCACGGCGTCGATTTTGCCCATTATGCCGCCGTTGAAGCGGTTGGTGGTGAGGTTGGCGGTCATCACCGACTTGGTGTTGTTGTTGATGTTGCCGGTCAGGCCATAGGAGGCGCGGAGCTTGAGGGCGTCGAGCCATGTGACGGGGCGTAGGAACGGTTCGTTATGGGCGTTCCACGAGCCGCCTACCGACCACAGGGGGCGTCCGCGGAATTTCGGGTCGGTGCCGAAGAGGTCGGTCTTGTCGACGCGGTAGGAGCCGAAGACGCTGTAACGCGAGTCGTAGACATAGCTGCCGGTGAAGTAGTAGGAGTAGTAACGGTGGAGGGTCTCGGATACGGCAAAGTTGGCATATAAGCCCGAGGGGGGACAACTTGTGCCGAGGATGCCCATCTGACCGAATCCGTTGATAAACGACCAGTCGGCGAAGACGTTCTGGTTGTTCATGGTCTGGTGGTCATAGCCGATGAAGTAGTTGGAGTTGGAATTACTCTTGGTCTGGCGGTATTCAAATCCGGCGAGGAGGCTGATGTCGTGCTTGCCGAAGCTGCGGTTGTAGTCGGTCTGAGCGCGGAAGGTGTAGAAAGTGCTGTGGGAATTGTAGGTTGAGAGCATGCCTCCGTCGGGCACATGGTGTTCGAGCGGCAGCAGATGCTCCACCTGCTTGGCCACGGCCATGTTGCCGTTTTCGTCATAGAAGAAGTCAAACGTATTGGGGTCGTAGTAGGAGTATCCTGGATAGGCGTCGGGATTCATATACACGTCCCAGAAGTCGACTGAGGGGTCTATCTCCCACACCTTGGTCACGCCGCCGGTGGTGTAGCGGTTGAAGATGTCGCGGGCATAGTAGGAGTTTTTGTAATACTCGGTCTCGCTCTGTGACTGTATGTCCTCGTGCTGATACATCACCGAAGCATTCCATCCCTCGACGGGTATGTGGAAGAGGGCGTGGATATAGGCGCGGATGTTGGTCGATGTCTGCTTTGACGTATTGAGACCTATCTCATCGAGCAGGTTGAAGGAGTGGTCATAGAGTCCGAAGGCGGGGTTGGCGAGCGAGGGATGGTCGAGCATCACGTCGGCCTCCATGCGTGCGCGGGAGCCGTCGGCGTTGTACATCGACTGGTAGGGGTAGAACGAGTTGATGCCGTCATGGCCTCCGACGGCGTTGCGCTTGGAATTGTTGTGGATGACGTTGACCGAGAACGAGAGGTCGAGCCACTTGGCGGCCTTGAGGTCGCCCTTGTAGCGGAACTGCAGCGAGCGCGAGTTTTCCTTCTTCATGCCGAGATTGTCGTCAGCGTAGTTGAAGGTGAAGCTCGAGGCGAGAATTTTGCCCTGGTTGCGGAGCGAGAGATTATAGAGCTGGCTCACGCGCGAGCGTTCGGTGGCGTCCTGCCACTCCTGACGGTAGTTGTTGCGAGACCATGTGTCGAGCGTTGCATTCATGATGTCAGTGTCGAGCTCGCCGAGATAGTTCTGCACAAACATGCGGGTTACGGGCGATAGACCTTTGCGCTGGTCATAGTTGTTGTAGCTGTTGACGAGAGCATTGAACTGGTCGGGGTCGTTGTCCTTCATGCCGTTCCAGTTGAGCCGCTCGAGCTTTATGGATTGGGCAGCGTTGGCCCATCCGGCCTTGGAGTAGTCGGTCTTGCCGGTAATGGAGAGGTCGGCGTTGAACTCGACTGACAGACGCTCCTTGTCGGCCTGCTTGGTTGTGATTACGATCACGCCGTTGGAGGCTCGTGCACCGTAGATGGCGGCGGCCGAGGCGTCCTTGAGCACGGTTATCGACTTGATGTCATAATTGTTGACCGTCTCGATGCCTCCCTCGATGGGCAGACCGTCGACAACTACGAGCGGCGCGGTCGATGCGGTGAACGTGCCGACACCGCGTATCACTATATTGTTCTCGCCCGACTGGTAGGCGTCACGCTTCTTCACGAGGCCGGGAATATTGCCCTCGAGGCTCGAGGTGATGTCGGCGTTGTGACGCTTGTTGATGTCGTCGCCCGAGATGATGGTGTAGGAGCCGGTGGCGTTTTCGCGCTTGATGTTCTGATAGCCGGTTACCACGATTTCGTCCATAGTGGAGGCATTAGTCTGAAGGGTGACTTTAAGGGCTTTGCCTATATTGTTGGTGGTCAGACGTACGGTCTTGGGATGCATGCCGACATATGAAAACTCCAGCGAGGGGTCGGTGTGGTGGACATGCATGCTGAAATGGCCGTCGATGTCGGCACTGACGCCATAGTGTGTGCCTTTGAGCATTACGGTGGCTCCGGCAAGCGGTTCGCCGGCCTCGTCGACCACGGTGCCCGTCACGAGGGCGTCGTAGGCATAGGATTGTCTGTCGGCCTCGGAGAGCGAGACTGTTGTGCCCACGACCTTGTAGGAGAGTCCGAGCTGCTGGTCTACGGTCGCGTCAAGGAGCTGGTCGAGCGTTGAGTTGCGATAGGTGCCCGAGACGGTGGCCTTGTTGTTTTTTATCAGTTCCTTCTGATAGACGAAGTCATGGCCTGTGGCTTTCTTGAGAATCTGGATTGCTGTCTCGGCCGGAGCGTTGTTGAAGGTGGCGTTGTAGGTCTGGGCCAGACCGGCAACGTTGACCGTCATGATCAATGCAAGCAGCCATAGGAGTCTTGGATTCATAGGCGTGGGGGTTAAATAATGATTGGGTTATGAAAAAAAGTTGATTGTCATGGTAAGTGTAATCGGGAGGTCTACAGCCCCGAGATGAGTATCTTGTTGTCGGGAGTGAGGGTGAAGCGTATGCCTCCGCAGTTTTCGAGCACCTGTATGGCCGTGCGGAAGTCGGCATATCGCGGTATGCCGCCCATGAATACCCGCGAGCGCAGTGAGTCGTCGGCAAACTCGTAGCGGAAGTCATACCATCGGCTCAGGTCGCGCATGATGCGCTCGAGAGGCTGGTCGTCAAACACAAACCGTCCGTGACGCCACGAGGTGACGGCGGCAGGGTCGACAACGGCCATGCTCACCCTGTCGGAACTGTGGTCGAGGATGGCCTGGTGGCCTTTGGAGAGGAATATCTCGCCCGAGGGAGCAGTGTCGCGTGCAAGCGATATGGAGCCGGTCTCGAGGGTGGTGTAGGTGGCGTCCTCGTCGGGGTAGGCGCGGACATTGAATGTGGTGCCGTAGACACGTATCACCTGTCCCTCCGACTCTACGTAGAATGGACGCGAGGGGTCTTTGCTCACGCTGAAATAGGCTTCGCCCGTGACGGCAACGCGCCGCTCGGTGTCGCTGAAGGTGTCGGGATAGCGGAGTGTCGACTCAGAGTTGAGCCACACCACGGTGGAGTCCTCGAGTATCACCTTGAACTCGCCTCCGCGGGGCACTTCGAGACACAGTTGCTGCGACGGCATATGTTCGGCCGAGGCCTTGGGTATGAAGTGGGTAGTGCCGTCACGTCCCGACTCGTCGGCCGAGAGGGCTATGGTACGTCCGGTCTGGTTGGTGATTGTGGCGCGGGTGGTGCCGGCCGAGATGTCGTCGATGGTCTTTGGCGCGGTAGTCACGGCCACGTGGCTGACGTCCGGGGCGGGTGTGGCAAGGTGGGTGTGGCGGCTGAAGTGCCATGCCGAGCCTGCCGCAATGACGAGAATAGCCACAGCGGCGGCTATGCGTGAGGCTCGGCGCATGAGCGAGCGACGGCGGCGAGCTGCGATGCGCAGCTCCATGTCGCGGGCCGGACGCAGGGGGTCGACCACGCGGCGGGTGAGATGCTCGTCGGTCAGGGCCGAGGGGTCGGCGAGTGAGTCGAGAAACAGGCGGTTGTCCTCGCTCTCGTCGAGCCATTGCCTGAGCCGGGTTGCCTCCTCGGGGGTGATGGTGCCTATGAGATGACGGTAGATGAGCCGGCTTATGTATGATTCGTGATGCATTTGGCGATGTGAGAATGATTCGGTTTTATTAAGACTACACGCGAGGTGATAAAAGGTATATCATTTTTTTTTATTTTTTTTGCCAAAAATTTTACAAAAAGGTAATGAATGGTCTATAAAAGCGGGATAAAACATTAAAAACGGATTTCTCCTTGTTAATGATGTCAAAACTCTATACCTTTGCTGTCACACTCATGCTGCGGGCAGATGATAGATTACGAGTCATTATATGATAATTTTGTCAAGGGACGGATGGTGCCGTTCTATACGGTGATGTATCCGGGGCTGCTGACATTTGCGTCGCGTCTGCTCGGTCCGTCTCTCTCATTTATGGCCGAGGATTGCGTGCAGGATGCTGTGATGACCACCTATGAGCATGCCAATGAGATAGAGGATGCGTTTCACTGGCGTTGGTACCTGATGAGGTGTATACGTTACAAGGCGTCCAATCTCGTGCGCCACAAGGGTGTGGCCGATGGCTATGCCCAGGCTATCGAGGGGGATGATTCGGATGAGGATGCAGGGATGGAGCGCGACATATCCTACGCGCTCATACGCCAGGAGACGCTCGACAGGCTTTTTGCGGCCATCGATCGTCTGCCGCCTCAGTATCGCGAGATTTTCGAACTGAACTTTGAGCAGGGGCTGAAAAACAAGGAGATAGCGCGTCTGCTCGACGTGGCTGAGATTACGGTCAAAAAGCGAAAGGCACGTATGCTGGAGATGCTGCGTGGCTGGCTCGGTCCCGAGGCCGATATGTTGATAATATTGTATTTGCTAAGCGTGAAGGTATAAGGTGATGATATATATAAGAGGCTGTTATTAAACGACCTCTAAGTACCCTCGAAGACTCATAAGAGACATAAGTCATGATTATGTAAAGACTTATGTCTCTTATGAGTCTTATGTCCTTATGTATCTCCCGTCTCTTGGGGTCAGGAGTGCCGTTTGACGAGCTCGCGCTCGATGTCGGGGAGGGTCACACCCATCTGTTCGAGCAAGACGAGATAGTGATACATGAGGTCGGCGGCTTCGTAGATGAAGCGGTCGCGGTTGCCGTCGACAGCTTCGATGGCCGACTCTACGGCTTCCTCGCCCACTTTCTGCGCTATCTTTTTGACTCCTTTGATAAAGAGGCGTGTGGTGTAGGAGTCTTCGGGCATTTCTTCGTGGCGTCGGGCTATGAGAGAGGAGAGCGAACGTATGAAACCGTCTTCGGCGGGGGTGTCGAAACATGCCGTGGTGCCGCGGTGACATGTGGGTCCGACGGGACAGGCTTTGATGAGAAGGGTGTCCATGTCGCAGTCGGGATACATCTCCACGACGCGCAGGTGGTGGCCTGAGGTCTCGCCTTTGGTCCAGAGTGTCTTACGGGTGCGCGAGTAGAAGGTGACAAGGCCGCAGTCGACGGTTTTGTCAAAGGCTTCGCGGTTCATATAGCCGAGCATGAGCACTCGCAGTGTGGTGGCGTCCTGCACTATGACGGGCAGGAGGCGGTCGGCACATTTATCAAGATTGAAGTCGGAGAAAACCATTTTGATCAATTAGCAATTAGCAGTTTTTGGTAAGCTATTCACTAAACTCTATACATTAAACTTTATACTACTCTCACTTGTATATTGCGGTCGGCGAGGCGGGCTTTGAGGTCGCGGATAGTGATTTCGCCGTAGTGGAATATGCTGGCGGCAAGTGCGGCGTCGGCCCCGCCGAGCGTGAGCACATCGGCTATGTCGTCGGGACTGCCGGCTCCACCCGAGGCTATGACGGGGATGGAGAGCGATGAGGTGAGCCGACGGTAGAGGTCGCAGGGGTAGCCTGAGCGGGTGCCGTCATGGTCCATGGAGGTGAAGAGTATCTCGCCGGCTCCGCGCTCCTGCGCTTCCTTGGCCCAGGGGAACAGGAGTCGGTCGGTGAGGCGTGTGCCTCCGTGGGTGGTGACATGCCACTCTCCGTCGGCTCCGCTGCGGGCGTCGATGGCTACGACCACAAACTGGCTGCCGTAGCGTCGGGCTATGTCGCTGATGAGCTGCGGGTCGCGCACGGCGGCACTGTTGATGGATATTTTGTCGGCTCCTACGTCCAGCAGGGCTGCCGCGTCGTCGAGCGAGGAGATGCCTCCGCCTACGGTGAAGGGGATGTTGACACGGTCGGCTACGCGGCTTACGAGGCGGGTGAAGGTGCCGCGTCCTTCGCGGGTGGCCGAGATGTCGAGATACACGAGTTCGTCGGCACCCTCAAGGGCGTAACGTTCTCCGAGAGCCACGGGATCGCCGACATCGGCGAGGCCTTCAAAGTTGATGCCTTTGACGGTGCGGCCGTCCTTGACATCCAGACAGGGTATGATGCGCTTGGTTAACAATGTCGTGGGGGGATGTTTGTGGGATGAGAGATTATCGGGTGGTAAATTCCTCCTGGAGTTGCTGCATTTCTCCGAGAGTGATGTGGCCTTCGTAGAGGGCTTTGCCTACGATTACGCGTGGCAGGCCGAGCTCCAGACAGCGGCGTATGTCGGCCGTAGAGGATATGCCGCCCGAGACGGTGAAGATGATGTCGGGATGGGTGGCGCGCAGGGTGGTGTAAAGGCCAAAGTTGGGGCCTTGCAGCATGCCGTCGCGCGAGATGTCGGTGACGATGACCTGGCTGAGTCCGAGGGGGCGGAATCGGTTGATGAGTTCGTCGGCGGTGAGTTCTTCGTCGGCGGTCCATCCGCTTACGGCGACTTTGCCGTCGCGTAGGTCGGCTCCGAGCACCATGGTGTCGGGGCCGTATTCACACAGCCAGTGGTTAAAGAGCAGGGGCTGTCGGGCGGCTACACTTCCGATTACGGCCCATGTGGCACCGGCGTTGAAGAGGTCGCGCAGGTCGGAGTCGGTCTTGAGTCCTCCGCCCCATTCGATGGAGGCACCGTTTACGGCGGCCATTTTTTCGAGTGTGTTGAGGGCGGTCGGATGGCCTTGCCGCGCGCCCGAGAGGTCGACCGCGTGGATGCGGCCGAAGCCTGAGTCGACCATGCGTTTCACCATGTCGACGGGCGAGGCGTCATAAGTGGTCTGTGTGGCGTAATCGCCTTTGGTGAGACGGACACATTTGCCGTCAATTATATCAATAGCTGGAAGAAGCATCTGGAAGGAATTAACAATTAGTAATTAGCAATTAGTAATTAGTAATTTGAGGCAAGCCGGGGGGAGGCGGGGGTATCTGTCGTTAAGCTCTATTCACTAAACTCTAAACTTTAAGCTCTAAATTCGATAGCTATAGTTTAAGAAAATTACAGAGTATCTGTTCGCCTATGTCTCCGCTCTTTTCGGGGTGGAACTGGGTGCCGTAGAAGTTTTCATATTTCAGAGCCGCGCTAAACATCCGGCCTTCGCTACCGAATCGTGTTGTGGCGATGGTGTCGGGGCAGAGGTTGGCGTAGTAGGAGTGGACATAGTAGACGAAGGCCCCCGAGGGTATGCCTTTGAAGAGTCCTTTCTCGAGGTTATGTATAGAGTTCCATCCCATGTGGGGCACTTTGTCGTCGGGCCCGGGGATGAAACGTCGCACGTGGGCGTCGAAAATGCCGAGGCCTTGGACATCGCCTTCCTCGGTGTCGCGACACATCATCTGCATGCCCACACATATGCCGAGCACGGGGTGACGCAGATCGCGTATCACTGTGTCGAGCCCTGTGGCGCGCAGACGGGCTAGTGATTCGCCGCAGTGGCCTACGCCGGGCAGAAGCACGCGGTCGGCCTGTCGGATGAGTCGCGGGTCGGCTGTGAGGGTCCATTCGGCTCCGATGCGGGAGAGGGCGTTGCCTACGGAGCGGAGGTTGCCGGTGGAATAGTCAATTATAGCAATCATATCTTAGTTGGCCTACGGCCAAAGGTTATAAGGTTATGAGGTTATAAGGTTAACTTGCAGGATATTATTGGGCCGTAGGGCCGGATGAGGTCTGGATGAGGTTGATAAGTGGAGGCCGGACGGTTTAACCCCATAACCTTATAACCTTTGCCCTTCGGGCAAGTTAAATTATTCCTTTGGAGGAGGGGAGGGAGTGGGTGAAGGGGTCGCGGCGTATGGCGGCGCGGAGGGCGCGGGCAGTGGCCTTGAAGACGCCTTCGATGATGTGGTGGCAGTTGTCGCCGCCGGCCGAGATGTGCAGATTGGCCCGCAGTGACGAGGCGAGCGACTGGAAGAAGTGGGGATACATCTCGGTGGGCGTGTCACCTAAATATTCGCGGTCAAGGGTGACATCCCATTTGAAGTCGATACGTCCCCCGAGGTCGATGAGCACCATGGCCCGGCTCTCGTCCATCGGCAGCACGAAGCCGTAGCGTTCGATGCCGCGTTTGTCGCCAAGGGCCGAGCGCAGGGCGTCGCCGAGTGCGATGGCCACATCCTCCATGGTGTGATGCTCGTCCACCTCGAGGTCGCCGCGACACAGTATGTCGAGAGCGAAGCCGCCGTGATGGGGGAGCTGGGAGAGCATGTGATCAAAAAATTTCAATCCGGTGTCGATGACCGATGCCGAAGGGTCGCCGTCGAGGTCGATGTGTATCCGGATGTCGGTCTCGGAGGTGTGTCGCTCTATGGTGGCCGTGCGAGGCGTGAGGGCCTGAGACTCCTGACGGAGCATGCCGCAGTAGTCGGCCAGTGCTTCGAGCAGACGGCGGTTTTCGGCCGGAGTGCCTATGGTGATGCGCAGAGTGCCGGCACAGTGGGCCACGCGGGTGCGGTTGCGCACGAGCACACCTTTGGCCACCAGACTGTCATAGAGACGGCCGGCATCGTCGACTTTGACCAGCAGAAAGTTGGCGTCGGAGTGGTAGACGCGCTCCACACAGGGATATTTGGCCAGCTCCGCAGCCAGGCGTTCGCGTTCGCTCTTTATCATCTCGACCTGCGGGGTGATGTCGCGGCTGAGCTGGCGGAGGATTTCGCGTTGGGTGGGACCGTTGAGGTTGTAGGGATATTTGACGTTGGCAAATATGGTGGCTATGCGCGGGTCGGAAAAAGCCATCCCCACGCGCAGGTTGGCGAGTCCCCAGGCCTTGGAGAATGTCTGTAGCACTATGATGTTGGGGTGAGAGGCGATGAGCGGTATCACCGAAGGATAGGGCGAGAAGTCGACATAAGCCTCGTCGACAGCCACGATGCCGTCAAAACTGTCGGCCAGCCGCATGATGTCGGCGGGAGGCACGGCCAGACCGGTGGGGTTGTTGGGCGAGCATACCCATATCACTTTGGTGTGGGAGTCGATGGCCGCAAGGACGGCTTCGACAGGGAAGGCATAGCCGTCGGTGGGTGCGACTTCGCGATATTCCACATCGTTGATGGCGGCAGCTACGGAGTAAACTCCGTAGGTTGGCGACATGGCTATGACATTGTCGGTGGCCGGACGGCAGAATATGCGGTAGATTAGGTCGATGGCTTCGTCACTGCCGGCTCCGCCGATAAATACTGTGTCGGCCGTGGTGCCTTTGACGGCAGCCACGCGCTGCTTCAGCTCGTGATGGCGAGGGTCGGGATAGCGGTTGAAACCTGTGTGAAACGGTGACTCGTTGGCATCGATAAAGACGCTGATGTCACCTCCCTTAAACTCGTCGCGCGCGGTGGAGTAGGGGCTGAGGGCAAGTATGTTGGGCCGGACGTATTTGAGCGGATTCATTTCGTTTAATTAGCAATGAGTAATTAGTAATTAATAGCTATTAGCAATTGCTGTTTTGTGTTCTGATAGTGACGGCTGAGGCGTGGGCGTCAAGGCCTTCGGCGCGGGCCATGGCAGTGATTACAGGCGCGAGCGAGGCAAGTCCCTCGGGGGAGAGTTGCTGATAGGTAATCTTGCGCATGTAGCTGTCGATGTTGACGCCGCTCATTGAGTGGGCCCACGCTCCCGTTGGGAGTGTGTGGTTGGTGCCGGAAGCATAGTCACCCGCGCTCTCGGGGGAGTAGTTGCCGACAAACACGCTGCCGGCGGCCGTGATGGCATCGGCTATCTCCCAGGGAGAACGCATGGAGATAATAAGATGTTCGGCCGCATAGAGATTGGCAAACTCTGTCATCTCCCGGCGCGAACCGAGCGTGATGATGCGGCTGTGGGCGAGCGAGCCTTCCACCGAGTCGCGTCGCGAGAGCTGTGCGGCCTGACGCTCCACCTCGGCGGCGATGGCCTGAGCCAGTTCGGGCGAGTCACACACGGTCATGGCCTGGCTGTCGGGGCCGTGTTCGGCCTGCGAAAGCATGTCGGCCGCCACATAGGCGGGCACTGCTGTCGAGTCGGCCATGATCATCACTTCGCTCGGACCGGCAGGCATGTCGATGGCGGTCACGGACGATACGAGTTGCTTGGCTTTGGTGACAAATCGGTTGCCCGGGCCGAATATCTTGTCGACGCGGGCTATGCTCTGAGTGCCGTAGGCCATGGCCGCGATGGCTTGTGCGCCCCCCACCTTATAGATACGGTTCACTCCTGCCACACGGGCTGCATAGAGTATCTCGGGGGCTATCGGACGGGAGCCGGATGCGGGTGTGCACATTATGATGTCGGGACATCCGGCCAGACGTGCGGGCAGAGCCAGCATGAGCACTGTCGAGAAGAGCGGAGCGCGTCCGCCGGGTATGTAGAGGCCTACACGTTGCAGAGGCACCGCACGTTGCAGACACCGCACGCCGGGTGAGGTCTCGACCTCGATGGGGAGGGGGAGCTGGGCGCGGTGAAATGTCTCGATATTGCGGGCCGCGGCCTCGATGGCCCGGGCCACTTCCGGACTTACGCGCGAGATGCCCTCGGCCATCTCTTCGTCGGAGACTTCGAGCGATGAGAGCTCTGCGCCGTCAAAGCGTGAGGCGTAGTCGCGCAGAGCGTCATCGCCGCCGTTGCGCACTCCGGCCACTATCTGTTCGACTGCGGCTGTCACCTGCGGGTCATCGGCAGGTATATTGCGGGCAGTGAGTGTGTCCCACTCGCTGCGTGAGGGAGATTCTATTATTTTCATTAATTAGAAACAATCAATATTCAATATTCAATTAGTAATTAGCAATTAGTAATTAGTAATTCTTGGCAAGCCAATCTTGACTCTTTTAACTACAGGAATTGACTCTTTTAACTATAAGAATTAACTCTCTTAACTCTTTTAACCATAAGAATTAACCATAAGAATCACCTTATGATGTTCTCGAGGTTGAGGATGAGGATGTCTTCGGCACCGATGTTTTTGAGAAGTTCGATTTTCTCCCAGAGTTCCGACTCGGGTATCACCACATGGAGCGAGCACCAGTCGGGCTGTGTCAGCGGGAGCAGAGTGGGGCTTTTCATGCCCGGGAGTATCTTGACAGCCTCGTCGACGGCTGTGCGCGGCAGATTCATGAGCACATATTTCATGTCGCGGCTGTCAAGTATGGAACGCAGGCGAAATTTCAGTTTGTCAATCTCGGCCAGCTTCTCCTCGGGGAGCGAGGGGGTGGCTATGAGCACCGCTTCGGAGAAAAACACCTGCTCCACCTCGCGCAGACCGTTCTGTATGAGTGTTCCGCCCGACGACACGATGTCAAATATCGCGTCGGCCATGCCTACTGTCGGAGCTATCTCCACCGAGCCGGCTATCTCGTGGATTTCGGCCGAGATATTGTTGTCGGCAAAATATTTGGCCAGAATGTGGGGGTAGGATGTTGCCACACGGCGTCCGTTGAGCCACGTCGCGGAGTATTCTGTCTCGCGGGGCACCGCTATGGATATGCGGCACGCTCCGAAGCCGAGGCTCATCACCTCGTCGACTTTCTCGCCCTTTTCGGACACTTCGTTGAGACCTACGATGCCTATGTCGGCCACACCCATGGCCACGGCCTGGGGAATGTCGTCGTCGCGCAGATAGAGTATCTCCATGGGGAAACCCTTGGCTTTCGATATGAGTTTGCGGCTGCCTGAGGCGGCACTGATGCCGGCGTCGGCCAGAAGTGACATGCTTTCTTCATTAAGTCGGCCTTTGGCCTGAATTGCTATTTTTAGCATTTTGTAACCTATTTGGAATAATTAGACTGCAAATATAAACAAAAAATCCCCTATTTCCCTATGAATTGATAGGGAAATAAAGGGATTTAGAGGAAAATGGTGTTGTTTTGATGCAGCCCTCGTGGGGCTGCGTCATGAAAGAGTAGATGTGTGGGTCGGGATTTACTCCTTATTCGCCGTCTTCCTCTTTCATGTTATGGAATACGTTCTGCACGTCCTCGTCGTCTTCAAACTTCTCGAGAAGTTTTTCGAGGGTCACGCGCTGCTCGGCGGTCACTTCCTTGAGGTCGGTGGGGATGCGCTCAAACTCCGACGAAATAATCTCGAAGCCGTTCTCCTCAAGATATTTCTGGATGTTGGAATACTCCTCAAACGCACCGTAGAGCACTACCTGCTCGTCGCCTGTCTCGTCGTCTACGATATCCTCGAGTTCGTCTACGCCATAGTCGATGAGCTCCAGCTCGAGGTCTTCGAGCGAAACACCCTCTTTGGGCTTGATTTTAAATACGCTCTTGTGGTCAAACATGAACGATAGCGAACCCTGTGTGCCCAGCGAACCGCCGTGCTTGGTGAAGTAGGAGCGCACGTTGGCCACGGTGCGGGTATTGTTGTCGGTAGCGGCTTCGACCACAATGGCGATGCCGAAGGGGCCGTATCCCTCATATACAATCTCCTTGTAGTCGCTGGCGTCCTTGTCGGTAGCCTTCTTGATGGCGCGTTCTACGGTGTCCTTGGGCATATTGGCTGCCTTGGCGTTCTGCATGAGAGCGCGCAGACGGGGGTTGGTGGAGGGGTCGGGACCGCCGGCCTTGGCGGCGATAGTGATTTCTTTGCCTATACGGGTAAAGGTGCGGGACATATTGCCCCAGCGTTTGAGCTTGCGTGCTTTGCGGTATTCAAATGCTCTTCCCATTGTGTTGTATATTATATCTAAACTTTTTAAACTCTAAACTGTAAACGCTATAATCAGCGAAGCTCCGCTCCGAGCTGCTTGGTGAGATTGGCGATGACCTTGTTCATCACAGCCTCGATCTGCTTGTCCTGGAGAGTCTTCTCGTCGTCCTGGAGCGTAAGGGTGATGGCATATGACTTCTTGCCTTCGGGCAGCTTGTCGCCCTCGTAGACGTCAAAGAGGGTCACGTCTCTGAGCAGCTTGCGCTCGCTTGAGCGCACTACAGTCTCGACGCGCTCCATGGTCACGCTCTTGTCGAGCAGCAGAGCGAGGTCACGCTTCACGGCCTGAGTTTTGGGCAGGGACTTGAAGGTGACTTTGCGCTTGATGGCAAGACCGGTGAGTGTGTCCCAGTCGAGTTCGGCATACATCACTGCCTGCTTGATGTCGGTCATGTGGAGCAGCTTCTTGGCAAGGATGCCGAGCGAGCCTATGTGCTTGCCCGAGCGGGTGGCGATGTCGAGTCCGGAGGCATAAAGCTCCGAGGTTGACTGTGAGGTCTTGATTTCTGCGTTGGTGATGCCGAGACGGCCGAGGATATTGGCCACTACGGCCTTGAGGTCATAGACGGTGACCTCGGCGGCGGGACGTGCCCACGAGGCCGGGCGCAGCATGCCTGTCATCCACAGGGCCAGGCGTGAGCCCTGACGGTAGGGGGCGAGCACGGCCTCGGCGTTGCCGGCGGCTTCGGCGTTGTAGGTGTAGACGTTGCCAAACTCATACATGAGCAGGTCGCTCTCGCGGCGGTTGATGTTGTGGGCCAGCGATTCGAGTCCGCCGAAGAGGAGTGTCTGGCGCATCACGTTGAGGTCGTTGCTCAGAGGATTGAGCAGCTTGACACATTTTGACGCGGGCATCTGCTCGAGATCGGTATAATATGCCTCGCGGGTGAGCGAGTTGTTGAGTATCTCGTTGAAGCCTTCGCCGCACAGTTGCTCGCTGACGAGGTTGCGCAGGCGCGACTCCTGGTCGGCGCGGCTCTTGTAGGAGAGGGCCGAGTGTACGGTGTCGGAGATCTCTATATTGTTGTAGCCATAGATGCGGAGCATATCCTCGACCACGTCGCAGGGGCGTGTCACGTCCACGCGATAGGTTGGCACGTCGACTGTCACCTGCTTGTCGTCGATGTCGACGGTCTCCATCTCGAGGCTGCGGAGTATCGAGGTGATGATGTCGGAGGGTATCTGTTTGCCCACGAGGCGTGTGGCGTAGTCAAAGTCGAGTGTCACGCGCGCCGGATTGATTTTCACCGGATAGAGGTCTGTTTCTGGACCGGTCACAGTGCCGCCGGCAAGCTCCTTGACCATTAGGGCGGCAAGATGGAGCACATAGCGGCAGTTGTTGGGGTCGACACCGCGCTCGAAGCGGAACGACGAGTCGGTGTTCAGGCCGTGGCGGCGTGCGGTCTTGCGCACGGAGGTGGGGTTGAAATACGCGCTCTCGAGAAATACCGAGGTGGTCTGCTCTGTCACGCCCGAGTCGAGTCCGCCAAACACGCCGGCTATGCACATGGGCTCGCGTGTGTTGCATATCATGAGGTCGCGGGCGTCGAGGGTGTGTTCCACTCCGTCGAGTGTAACGAATTTCTCGCCCTGGGTGGCGTTCTTGACGATCACTTCACCGCCGGCGATTTTGTCCACGTCAAAGCAGTGCAGTGGATGACCCATGGCGTGGAGCAGATAGTTGGTGATGTCGACGATGTTGTTGATGGGGCGCACACCTATGGTGGAGAGTGCGTCCTTGAGCCATTTGGGCGATTCCTTTACAGTGACGCCCTTCACGGTCACGCCGCAGTAGCGCGGACACGCGTCGGTGTTGTCGACTCTTACTGTCACTCCACCCTGCGGGGCCTCGATGGCAAAGCCTTCGACCGACGGACGGGTGAGGGGCGAGGCTTCGGCGTGACATGCGAGCCAGGCCGAGAGGTCGCGGGCCACACCATAGTGTGAGGCTGCGTCGATGCGGTTGGGGGTGAGGTCTACTTCGAGCACATAGTCCGAGGTGAGACCGTAATATTCTGCCGCGGGGGTGCCGGTCTTGACATCCTCGTCGGTGATGACGATGATACCGTCGTGTGACGAGCCGACGCCTATCTCGTCCTCGGCACAGATCATGCCAAACGATTCGACGCCGCGTATCTTGGATTTCTTTATCTGAAACTCCTCCCCTTCGGGGCCGTAGAGTGTGGTGCCTACGGTGGCCACGACCACAGTCTGGCCGGCGGCTACGTTGGGCGCGCCACACACTATCTGGGTGGGCTGGCCGTCACCGAGGTCTACGGTAGTGATGTGGAGATGGTCGCTGTTGGGGTGCTCCTCACATGTGAGCACTTTGCCGATGACGATGCCGAGGAGGCCGCCGCGTATCGACTCGACCTCTTCGACTCCGCCGGTCTCAAGGCCGATGGAGGTGAGGGCGGCTGCCAGTTCGTCGGGCGTGAGGGAGAAATCAAGGTATTTTTTAAGCCAGTTGTATGAAATATTCATAAAAGGATTCTTTTTCAGTCGGCAAAGTTAAGAAATTTCGGTCAAATCCCCTATATTCAGTCATTAAAAAACATCGGGCCTTTTTCCCGCTCTCCTCCCCCGCCAACAATTGAGGCGGCCGGGGTGTTGTGTATAGTGAGTCGTGTAATTAAAACTTGTTATTTTTCACTCGAAAATTGGCCTCATGCTCACCAATCGGTCAGAGCTGTTTTTTTCATCGGAAATAATCATTATATTTGCTAAAAATACATCCATTGCGTTATGAAAATATATTGTGTAAACCTTCAGGAATATATCCCCTTTACGGGCGGAGAGACTCTTCAGAGTGTCGTGGCGCGTCTTGACGGCCGGCTCGGCTTCTCTCCCGTGTGCGCGCGCGTAAATAATAAGGAGGAAGGGCTTTCGTTTCCCCTCTACGCTCCCAAGCAGGTCGAGTTTGTGCCTGTGAGCGACCCTGCCGGACAGCGGTGCTACATACGCTCGCTCTGCATGGTGCTCTACCGTGCTGTCGAGAGAGTCGTGCCGGGAGCGCGTCTTGAGATATGCAATGCCGTGTCGGGCGGATACTACGTGCGCATCACGGGCTCGTCGCCCGAGATTGCCGACCGTGTCGGGATCGCCTCGCGCATCTCCTCCGGGATGGAAGCCATCATCCGTGCCGATATGCCCATAGAGCGTAAGGAGAAACCTACCGCCGAGGTCATAGAGATATTTCGTGCGCAGGGACTCGATGCCAAGGTGGCCCTCCTCGAGTCGCTCCATGAGCTTTATACTATATATTACCGTCTCGACGGACTGGCCGACACCACGCTGTCGCCCTTGGTGCCGCACACCGGCATGCTCGGGGCCTACGGCTTCGTCCCCTATGAGGAGGGCTATCTGTTGCTCGGATGCAATCCGTCCGACCCCTCCGTCATGGCCGACATCAACGAGCAGCCCAAGCTCTTCCGCGCCTTCAAGGCCTATCAGGAGTTCAACCGCATCATCGGCATCAGCAATGCCGGGTCGCTCAACAGGGCTGTCGAGTCGGGCGAGTCGGGCATGATGATCAATGTGGCCGAAGCTCTCCACACTAAGCATATCCGTGCCATCGCCCAGGCCATCACCGACCGTCATCGCGATGGCGGAGCGAGGGTGGTGCTCATCGCCGGGCCCTCCTCCTCGGGCAAGACCACCTTTACCAAGCGTCTCGGCATAGAGCTCCTGACCAATCTGCTGCGCCCCGTGATGATTTCGCTTGACGATTATTTCGTCGACCGCCACCTCACACCGCGCGACGAGACCGGCGACTATGACTACGAGTCGCTCCACGCGCTCGACCTCGAGCTCTTCAATTTCCACCTCTGCACGCTTATCAGCGGTGGCGAGGTCGAACTGCCCACCTATAATTTCGAGAAAGGCATCCGTGAATATCGCGGACGCCGCATCTCGCTCCCCGATGACTCCGTGTTGCTCATCGAGGGCATCCACGGTCTTAACCCCGAATTGACACTTGCCGTGGCCGACGAGATGAAATATCGCGTATATGTCTCCGCGCTCTCCACTATCTCCATCGACGACCACAATTGGGTGTCAACTACCGACAACCGTCTTCTGCGCCGCATCATCCGCGATTACAAATATCGCGGCACCTCCGCACTATCCACCATCCGACGCTGGCCGAGCGTAAGGCGCGGCGAGGAGAGATGGATATTCCCCTATCAGGAAAATGCCGACTCCATATTCAACTCCTCCTTCATCTTCGAACTTGGAGTGATGCGCGACGAGGCCGAGCGCGTATTGCGCTCCGTGCCGCGCGACGTCCCCGAGTATGCCCAGGCTCACCGCCTGCGTCATTTCCTCGGATATTTTGCCTCCGTGTCGTCGCGGCTCATCCCGCCGACATCGCTCATGAGGGAGTTTCTCGGTGGCTCATCGTTTAAATATTGACCTGACAGCCCTAAGGGCCTGCAATCAGAAAAAGCGCGTTTTTCGAAAAACGCGCTTTTTCTGTCAAAATGCTGATTCTGCTGATTGACAGTGATATACAAAAATAGGGCTAAAATTGTTCACAAGAAAAGTGTTAAATTGGTGTTAAAACACTGCGAAAAACTTGCATGGAATCAAAAAAGGCTCTACCTTTGCAGAGCTTTTCCGAAAGAGATACGGCAAAGCTGAGAACATTGAAAGAATTGCAACGATAGAAGTAGTACAAGAGACGAGCCTATCGGTCTTCAGTGAAGGCTGATATGGAAACAAAAGTTCTCTGTCAATTTTCCACCCAAGGAAAAAACAACGATACGAAAGATCCGGCGTTTACGAGACAATCGAGTCCGCTGGGCATCACGCCCGCAAGGGAAGTGAGGGATACCTTCTCCGCGAAAGCAACAACAAATGAATTTTTTGTTTGTCGCATTTTGATTTTTGAAAGAAAATAGAAATAGATAAACAACAACGGAGAGTTTGATCCTGGCTCAGGATGAACGCTAGCGACAGGCTTAACACATGCAAGTCGAGGGGCAGCGGGGTAGTGCTTGCACTACTGCCGGCGACCGGCGCACGGGTGAGTAACACGTATGGAACCTGCCCGCAGCAGGGGGATAAGCGGAAGAAATTCCGTCTAATACCGCGTAACAACGTTGGGAGGCATCTCCCGATGTTTAAAGATTTATCGGCTGCGGATGGCCATGCGGCGCATTAGCTAGTCGGCGGGGTAACGGCCCACCGAGGCGACGATGCGTAGGGGTTCTGAGAGGAAGGTCCCCCACACTGGTACTGAGACACGGACCAGACTCCTACGGGAGGCAGCAGTGAGGAATATTGGTCAATGGCCGAGAGGCTGAACCAGCCAAGTCGCGTGAGGGAAGACGGCCCTACGGGTTGTAAACCTCTTTTGTCGGGGAGCAAAGCGAGTCACGTGTGACTCATTGAGAGTACCCGAAGAAAAAGCATCGGCTAACTCCGTGCCAGCAGCCGCGGTAATACGGAGGATGCGAGCGTTATCCGGATTTATTGGGTTTAAAGGGTGCGCAGGCGGAGGTGCAAGTCAGCGGTCAAATTGCGGGGCTCAACCCCGTACTGCCGTTGAAACTGCATCCCTTGAGTGCGCGAGAAGTATGCGGAATGCGTGGTGTAGCGGTGAAATGCATAGATATCACGCAGAACTCCGATTGCGAAGGCAGCATACCGGCGCGCAACTGACGCTCATGCACGAAAGCGTGGGTATCGAACAGGATTAGATACCCTGGTAGTCCACGCAGTAAACGATGAACACTAACTGTTCGGCCAGAATGATGGCTGAGTGGTACAGCGAAAGCGTTAAGTGTTCCACCTGGGGAGTACGCCGGCAACGGTGAAACTCAAAGGAATTGACGGGGGCCCGCACAAGCGGAGGAACATGTGGTTTAATTCGATGATACGCGAGGAACCTTACCCGGGCTCAAACGACACAGGAATACTTTTGAAAGGAGGTAGCCCTACGGGGCCTGTGTCGAGGTGCTGCATGGTTGTCGTCAGCTCGTGCCGTGAGGTGTCGGCTTAAGTGCCATAACGAGCGCAACCCCTATCGCCAGTTACCATCAAGTCAAGTTGGGGACTCTGGCGAGACTGCCGGCGCAAGCTGAGAGGAAGGCGGGGATGACGTCAAATCAGCACGGCCCTTACGTCCGGGGCGACACACGTGTTACAATGGCAGGTACAGAGAGAAGCCAGGTGGCGACACCGAGCGGAACTCGAAAGCCTGTCTCAGTTCGGATCGGAGTCTGCAACCCGACTCCGTGAAGCTGGATTCGCTAGTAATCGCGCATCAGCCATGGCGCGGTGAATACGTTCCCGGGCCTTGTACACACCGCCCGTCAAGCCATGGAAGCCGGGAGTGCCTGAAGTATGCAACCGCAAGGAGCGTCCTAAGGTAAAACCGGTGACTGGGGCTAAGTCGTAACAAGGTAGCCGTACCGGAAGGTGCGGCTGGAACACCTCCTTTCTGGAGCGGAGCCGAAGGCTTTGCCTCCTTCCCCGAGTGACCCCGGGGGCTTGATTGCCCGCCCGGTCTTAAATATCGGCGACAGACGAACTATTGAAGAAACTTGACTACTGTTGTTGCAACCTCATACCGATCCCCGCCCAGGGAGGCGGATTCGTTCACGAGTCCTACACCGAGAGGGATCCGAGAGTCCCTTAGCTCAGTTGGTTAGAGCGCTACACTGATAATGTAGAGGTCGGCAGTTCAACTCTGCCAGGGACTACCATTAAGAGAGGACATTGACATACTGGAAAGCGAGCGTGATTCTACAGAATTAAGAATCGCGTGAAGCAAATCAAACACAACGAGTAACAATCATAAAAAAAACGAATCACTGAGGCTCGAGGCCGTCGAAGCGGAAGCTAAGGCGGACGAAAAGTCAGGTATGTGACACCGATTGTAACCAAGTAAAAAGGTCATAAAGAAAGGAGAGAAGGGCACATGAAGGATGCCTTGGCTCTCGGAGGCGACGAAGGACGTGATAAGCTGCGAAAAGCTGCGGGTAGGAGCAAATATCCTGTGATCCGCAGATGTCCGAATGGGGCAACCCGACACGGGCGACCGTGCCACCCTCCTTGACGGAGGGAGCTAACCCGGGGAACTGAAACATCTCAGTACCCGGAGGAAAAGAAAGTAAACCAACGATTGCGCAAGTAGTGGCGAGCGAACGCGCAAGAGCCCAAACCGGCGGTGTTTCGGCACCGACCGGGGT